>OLXK01000014.1_pt1 | contig 207564 bp, 205 predicted proteins | sample 1674321 | NCBI WGS metagenome assembly OLXK01 (sample SAMEA103958162, study PRJEB25191) | human gut metagenome | reverse complement strand
GGGTTCCCGAGCGGCCAAAGGGAGCAGACTGTAAATCTGCCGTCACAGACTTCGATGGTTCGAATCCATCCCCATCCACCAAATTTCGCGGGAATGGCGGAATTGGCAGACGCGCACGGTTCAGGTCCGTGTGAGGGCGACTTCATGCAGGTTCAAGTCCTGTTTCCCGCACCAAATAGCGTGGTCTTAGAGCATTTGATATGCCGGAAGACCACGCTATTTTTCTATGTTCATTTCAGATGGTTAAGCAGAAACTTTTGAAGGAAAAGCTCCGAAAAGGCATATTGCCATTCGGAGCCTTCACTTGGAAAATTGTCTTATTTTTTGATCCGCATTGCACGCATTGCGTTTAAGACTGCAATCACCATGACGCCAACGTCAGCAAAGATTGCAGTCCACATGCTTGCATCACCTGTGGCGCCAAGAATGAGGCAGACAAGCTTCACGGCAAGCGCAAAAATGATGTTCTGCCGCACGATTTTCAACGTATTCGCCGAAATCTTCATCGCAAGCGCAATTTTACAGGGGTTGTCATCCATCAGCACCACATCCGCAGCTTCAATTGCCGCATCTGACCCCAGAGCCCCCATAGCAATCCCAATGTCCGCGCGAGACAGCACCGGCGCATCATTGATGCCATCGCCCACAAAAGCTAACTTTTCCCGTTGCTCCTTTTCAGCAAGCAATATTTCCACTTCATTAACCTTATCTGCTGGAAGCAACTCGCTGTGTGTTCTGTCAATACCGATCTCCCCCGCTACTCTTTCGGCAGTTTGTTTGGTGTCTCCCGTAAGCATCACAGTTTGCTTTATGCCGAGTTTTTTGAGCTCGGCTATTGCAGCCTTTGAGGAATCCTTTACCATGTCGGAAATCGTGATGCAGCCTGCGTATTTGCCGTCAACACAAGCATAAACCGCTGTCCCTTCATCATTATGTTCCTCTGAAATCGCAACGCCTGCTTTTTTCATCAACTTTTCATTTCCGGCATATACGCTATGTCCATCGACGATTGCTTGAACACCATGCCCGGCAGTCTCTTCAATCCCACTGACCCTTTCGAGGTTAATTTTGTCCCCATAGGCTTTCTTCAGGCTTAGGCTGATCGGATGGCTTGATGCGCTTTCCGCATAAGCACAATAGTGCAACAATTCTTCACCGGAAAACCCGGCAGCCGGATGAATTCCGTTTACCTCAAATACGCCTTTTGTCAGCGTACCCGTTTTGTCAAACACAACATACTTCGTATCCGCAAGGGCTTCGAGGTAGTTGGAACCCTTAACCAAAATTCCGTTTTTGGATGCACAGCCAATTCCCGCAAAAAAGCTGAGTGGGATGGAGATCACAAGTGCACAGGGACAGCTGATTACAAGAAAGGTAAGCGCACGCACAACCCATGTCTGCCAATCAGGCGTAAGCCCCATCAACAAACGCACCACAGGTGGCAGTATTGCAAGTGCAAGTGCACTGTAGCACACGGCAGGCGTATAATATTTTGCAAACTTCGTAATGAAGTTCTCCGAACGCGATTTTTTCATGCTTGAGTTTTCAACCAAGTCCAGAATCTTGGAAACGGTTGAATCTCCAAATTCCTTCGTAGTCCGTACCCGGATCGCGCCGGACATATTGATGCATCCGCTAATCACCGCATCTCCGGTTTTCGCATCTTTGGGGACGCTCTCTCCGGTCAAAGCGCTCGTGTTAAGCGTGGTACTGCCTTCCGCAATCACGCCGTCAATCGGAATCTTTTCACCAGGGTTCACAAAAATTTCGGTGCCAACCTCCACATCTTCCGGGTCAACCTTTTCGATTTTTCCATTTATGATGATGTTCGCATAATCCGGCCGGATATCCATAAGGGCGGCAATGTTTTTGCGGCTTTTTCCAACGGCAACGCTTTGGAACAGCTCCCCGATCTGATAGAACAGCATAACAGCAACGCCTTCTTTAAAATCACCAAGCAGCATTGCGCCTACCGTTGCCACCGCCATCAAAAAGTTCTCATCAAACATCTGTCGGTTTAAAATACCTCTGCCTGCCTTTTTCAGGATATCGTATCCAATAACCAGATACGGGATAAGGTATAGCGTTGCTTGAACATACAGGTTGGTTTTAATGCTGGCACAGTAGATCGCAACCGCGACAAGAAGAATCATAGCTGCAATAATTCTGTAAAGCACCTGCTTTTGTTTTACTGTCATCTTGCTGAAACCGTCCCTCCATAATGAATTGAATTCACGTTGTTGCTTCCGTGTTACAAAAGGATTGTGCAATCTTCTTCAACTTTTTTGCAGCTCTGTAAAGCTTCCTGCATTACGGAATTTACATTTACGCCATCCTGAAATTCAACCCTCAATTTCAGCGTCATAAAGCTAAGGACGGCATCCTTAACGCCCGGCGTTGCCTTCACAGCTTCCTCCATTTTTGCGGCACAGTTTGCGCAATCCACTTCCACATCATAGGTTTTTTTCATTTTCTTTCCTCCTACTCCCCCGTCTTCCAACCTTCTTATTCCTCCACGTGCTCCATGCCCATGCTGAGCATAGTCCTCACGTGATCGTCATCCAACATATAAAAGATGATTTTGCCTTCCCGCCGGAACTTTACCAGCTTCGCATCTTTAAGAATTTTTAGCTGATGGCTTACGGCAGACTGGCTAATGTTAACAAGCTGAGCTAAATCTCCAACACAAAGATCGCTTTCAAAAAGCGCATAAAGAATTTTAATCCGCGTAGAATCTCCAAATACTTTAAACAGTTCAGCCAGCTCATAAAGATATTCATCTGCGGGCTGACGCTCCAGTACACGTTTTACAACATCCTCATGCGCAGCCAAAAAATCGCCTGTTCCTTCTGGGGATATCGCTTTGGTTTTGCTTTCCATACTCAGTCCTCTTTTCATATAAACGTATTTTCAAGTGTTCATATATAATTATATTCAAGTATATCTATTTGTCAACCCTGAAATACAAAAATCTTCCCCCCCAATCGCAATGCTGAATTACAGAATCTTATGCTTCCACGATCCACAAAAATTTGCTATAATTACATTGCTTACTATTTATTTTGCAGAAAGGCTGCAAACCATTTTGCGGCTTTCCTTTGGAGGTATATATTATGCGGTTTTATGTTTCAGGCGGTTCGGAAAATACGCAGCGCGTTGCGGAAATCAACGAAGCGCTTGCACACAATGGACATATCATCACAGCGCCTTCTGTGATGGCGGGAACCGGTTATGATGCTTTGTTTGAAGCCGCATATAAGAAGGTTTTTTCTGTGACCGATGCGGATTTCGTTCTACTGCTTCTGCCCGGAAGCTATGAGACCCATGTTGAGCTTGGGCTGGCGCTTGCGAGCAGAAACAATAAGCGAATTGTGCTATGGTCGGAAACAGGCAATGAATATGCGGATGGAGCAGCCGCATGTGCTTTTTATCACCATACAGCCGTGGAGCGGCGCAGCGGTTCCTTTGAGGAATTGCTTGAAATGCTGCTCTCCTTATGAGCGATGCTGTCCCTCCTCCTGTAATTTTGCACTCCTTTTCTTTCACCTAGCCAATGCTTCATGCTCTGCTACGATGGTGATTTTTAGATTTTGGGTGTTGGGTTCACTGGCTCTTTAAATACGGTACCTACCCGCTATAAATTATGGAAAAGCATCAAAATGGCGTGGAGTTCATTTCTTACTTCCACGCCCAACGTTGTTTTACACCGTATCAGCGTTTTCCAAAGACCGCCATTTTTTCAATACGATCAAAGGCCTCCGCCAGCTTATCTACACCGACAGTGCATGCCATGCGAAGATATCCCTCCCCGCATTTTCCAAAGGAATTTCCCGGAATCGTAAGAACATGTGCCTCACGCAGGATTACGTCTGCCGCTTGTGCAGAAGTTAAGCCCGTCGCTTTGATGCTTGGAAACACATAAAATGTTCCCTTTGGCGGGTAAAGTACAGACATGTTGCGGATCCCATTAATGCGTTCAGCGGCATAGTAAACGCGGCGGCGGTATTCTTCAATGAGTGCCGGCTGGATTGCCTTACGGTTACGCAACGCAAAGATTGCGCCGCGCTGTGAAATGGAAGGCGCCGTAAAGACAACGTTTTCGTTAATGGTACGGATCGTATCCACAATTTCCGGATCCGCAACAATGTTCCCGAGGCGCCATCCCGTCATCGTAAAGTTCTTGGAGAAACTATTGATGGTGATGGTATGCTCCCGCATCCCGGGAAGGCTTGCAAAAGGCACAAACGGAGTTTGGAAGCTGAACGCCGTGTAAATATCATCCGCCACTACGACAAGGTCGTGCTTTTTCACGATCTCCGCAATTTTTTGCATGGTCTCAAGCGATAAGCAGCTCCCCGTCGGATTGCTCGGCGAATTAAGAATCAATGCTTTGGTTTTTGGGGTAATCGCAGCAGCGAGCCGCTCAATGTTGATCTGGAAGTCCTCTTCCTCATAAGTAGGCAATTCAACAGGAACGCCGCGCGAAAGCTGCACTTGCTGAATATATGGCGTGAATAACGGAGCCTGAATCAAAACCTCATCGCCGTCGTTCAGAATCGCTTCCATGATCAGATGCATCGCAATGCACCCGCTCGTGGTAACAAAGATTTCCTCGTCCGAAACCTTCATTCCATATTCTTCGTCATAGAACTTTGCAATCTCTGCGCGCAGTTCGGGATCGCCGCGCACGTCCGTATATTTTGTGTAGCCGCGCTTGGCGTCTGCAAACGCCGCATCAATAATCCGTTCATCCGTGATCAGATCTGGGTCGCCGAGACAAAGGTTAATCAAATCATCGAAGCTATACGTTAGATCCATTGCTTTCCCCATCGGCGTTGCAATGTCCTTGCAATAGCGCTTCGATAAAAAACGATTCTTCATGTATCCTCCAAAACGTGGAATTGCTGCGCTGCTTTCATTCAGACAGTACCGTTTGCAGTGCAGCCACAGTATGTTCCACATCCTTGCGTGACACGCCATGGTTTGTTACAAAACGGAACTCTCCCCCTTCATATCCGCCAATCAACACTCCATGCTCCCGCATGCGTTCCGGCAAGGCCTCCAAAAAGGGAAGTTCCCGGTCGATCTTGCAAAAAACCATATTGATTTCTACGCTGTCGAGATCAAGCGTAATTCCGGGGACATTCTGCAGCAGCGATGCCATATAGCGGGCGTTTTCATGATCAACGTGCAGACGCTCCGGCATTTTTTCAAGTGCAAGCAGGCCTGCTGCCGCAAGGATACCGTTTTGCCGCATACCGCCGCCCAGCATCTTGCGGTACCGCCTTGCGCGCTCTACCATCTCTCGGCTCCCGGCAAACACAGCCCCGACGGGAGCGCAGAGGCCCTTGGAAAGGCAGCAGGTCAACGTGTCGGTGTACTGCGTCAATTCCTTTACGTCCACGCCAAGCGCAACCGCTGCATTAAATATGCGTGCACCGTCGAGATGCACGGGAATGCCATGCGCATGCGCAAGCGTATAGATTTCCCGCATAGTGTCCAGTGGAACAACGCGTCCGTTTGCAAGTGCGTTTTCCATGCAGATGAGCGCTGTACGAGGCTCATGGATATCGTCAGGCCGAATCGCCGCTTCAATACGTGCCGGGACGGGCAACCCGTTTTCATAAGGGATCTGACGGATGTTCGCGCCGGAAAGCACCGCTGCCGCACCGACCTCATGCATTACGATATGGCATTCCGCACCTGCGATCACCTCGTCACCGCGCCGGGTGTTGCACATCAGCGCAAGCTGGTTTCCCATCGTTCCGGAAGTAATAAACAGCGCAGCTTCAAAGCCGAGGAGCTCGGCTGCACGTGCCTCCAAACGGTTGGTGGTCGGGTCATCCTGATATACATCATCTCCGACCTCTGCACTTGCCATCGCAGCACGCATCTCCAATGTTGGCTTCGTTACCGTATCGCTCCTCATATCAATCCAGTCCATTGCGTTTCTCCTCTCTGTCTCCATTCGACATCCTTTTATTGTGAATGGTAACGCGTTATAAAGGCTTCGTCAATACAAATTTCTTGTTTTAGAGGTTTTATGATATAATTAAAATGAAAAGAAAGGTGGTATTTATGGCATCAAACTATGCGGGCGGACAATATAAAGAGTATACAGCAATGCTGCGGCAGCGCATGAGTGAGCTTCCTTCTTTCTGTGCCGAGTTTTTCCGGGGAATTGAGAACGAAACCCTTGTGCGCACGCGCTGCGCTTATGCAGGCGATCTCAGGAACTTCTTCCGTTTTGTTACAACAGAGCTCCCGGCATTTCAGGGTCGCGAGGTCAAATCCCTTACGCTTTCCGATCTCGATGCAATCAGTGTGACTGAAATTGAAATGTACCTTGCGCATGTTTCTTATTATACCGCTGAGGACAACCGTGAAGTTGTGAACCAGGACCGCGCAAAGGCGCGAAAGCTCTCAACGATCCGTTCTTTTTATAAGTATTTTTGTAAAAAAGAGAAGCTGAAAAACAACCCGCCTTCGCTTGTTGACCTGCCCACCATCCGCGAAAAAGCCATTATCCGCCTGGAACCAAACGAGGTTGCCATTTTGCTCGATGTCGTACAAAGCGGGGATGGATTAACCGAAAAGCAAAAAAAGTACCATGTGCGCACGCAAAAGCGGGATCTTGCAATCCTGACGCTCTTCCTCGGGACCGGCATCCGCATCAGTGAACTCGTTGGTATCGATATGGACGACATAAACTTTTCTGCAAATGAATTTTCGATTATTCGCAAAGGTGGGAATCAGGATATTCTTGTATTTGGGAATGAAGCACGCGCCGCACTTTTGGATTATATGCTTGAACGTGAACGCATCATCGCGGAAGAAGGACATGAAGAAGCTTTGTTCCTTTCCCTTCAGCGAAAACGGATTACTGTGCGTGCAGTAGAAAACCTGGTTGAGAAATATGCCGCGATTGCGGTTCCGCTTAAAAAAATATCGCCCCATAAGCTTCGCAGCACTTATGGGACGACCCTTTATCGGGAAACGGGCGATATTTACCTTGTAGCGGATGTGCTCGGACATAAAGATGTGAACACAACGCGCAAGCATTACGCCGCTGCCTCCGAAGACCGCAGGCGGCTCGCAGCAAAAGTTGTAAAGCTACGCGAAGATTAATGAACGGCTCTTATTCCTCCGAATCATCCGGATCAATATCAAACGCAAGGAGCGTATCACGGCTACGTGCTTTCTCGTGTTCCGCTTCGGCAGCGCGTTCCTCTTCTTCCAATGCACGCAGCTTCTCTTCCCACTCCGCAAGCAGTGCAGGATCGATATTGGGGCGCTCCAGCGGTTCGTTGAGTACGTTTACATCATCCAGCACATAATCTTCCGATAAAAGCTCGAATTCTGCAAAAACAGTATTAAATTCCCTGCCCGGTTCGTCAATACACCGACAGCAGTTATCGCAAAGCTTTCCGGGTTCCAAGTCGCAGTAATCATTTTCGGGAACGCGTCTAGTCATATCATTCACCTCACCCTGAAGTATCAGAACAAAAGTTTGATTTTGCGAGCATAGTATGCTATACTTTGCCTAACATTATACCACAATCGGGCTGTCATAGGAGAGTATCATGCCGAAACTTGGGAAAACTCAAAAAGCTGTTTATGAATTTATTTGTATTTATATCGAAGAAAACTTCATTCCGCCTACCGTGCGTGAAATCGGAGCAGCCGTAGGCTTAAAATCCACCTCCACAGTTCACATGCATTTGCAAAACCTTGCGGCAAAAGGCCTCATTATCCTAACCCCTTCCAAGCAGCGTTCCATTACGCTCCCCAAAAGCGTTGCACCTGCTTCTGCAATGTCCTCCGGTATGAACATACCGCTTGTGGGCAGTGTAGCAGCCGGACAGCCGATTCTTGCGGAAGAAAACATCCAGGATTATCTTTCCGTCCCCGAGTCATTTTTGCGCGGCCGTAGGCCCGGCGAGGTATTTGCACTGAATGTGCAAGGGGAAAGCATGATTGAAATCGGGATTCGGGATGGCGATACACTAATTGTGGATAAGGAAACAGAGGTTTTTGAAGGAGATATCATCATAGCACGCGTGAGTGGTGAAACAGCAACTGTGAAGCGGCTTTACTTTGAAAAAGGGGAAAAAATCAGGCTCCAGCCTGAAAACCAAAGCATGGAGCCAATCATAGTGGACGCTTCGGATGTTGCCATCGACGGCAAGGTAGTTGGCCTTATCCGCAAATATTGAGCTTCCAAAGCGCATCCAAGGCCAGCATGACGCCGAGTCTGCCGTGCGCATAGGTCAGCCCGCCCTGCACATATGCCGTGTAGGGCTTTTTAATTGGCGCATCCGCAGAAAGTTCGATAGAGGATCCTTGTACAAACGCACCTGCCGCCATAATAACCTGGCTTGTATAGCCGGGCATATCCCATGGCTCTGGCACAACAAAGCTATCCACCGGCGATGCGGCCTGAATGCTCCGGCAAAAGGCAATCAGAGCCTCCGCAGTGCTGAACCGCAATGACTGAACAATGTCCGATCGTTCCGCATCGCTGGACGGAAGCGTTTCCATGCCACATGCTTCAAAGGCCCGTGCAAAAAGCGCTGCTGTTTTCAAACTCTGCGCGGTAATATGCGGGGCCAGAAACAGGCCTTGGTAAAACGGTGCATAGCTGCCGGCATAGGAACCAACTTCACGCCCCATACCGGGTACCGTAAGGCGCTCGGCAATGCGTTCAATGCAAGCATGTGTTCCCGCGATGTATCCGCCTGTCGGCGCAATTCCGCCACCGGGATTCTTTATGAGCGATCCAATCTCAACATCTGCGCCAAATGCAGCCGGTTCAGACGTGCGCGTAAACTCTCCATAACAGTTGTCCACAACAATGATGCAATCCGGCCTTGCCTTTCGCACCGCATCAAATGCAGTTGCAAGGTCCGTTTCCGGCAGCAACGCATTGCGCCAAGAATAGCCACGCGAACGCTGGAAGTAAACGACGGAAGCTTGGGTTTGCAAAAGAGTGAAAACTACAGCCTCCACATTGATGCATCCCGTTTCCGTGAGTGGAACCTCTTCATATGAAATTCCCATACGCCTGAGGGATCCATACGCGTCTCCGGAAATCCCGATCGCCTTTTCCAATGTGTCATACGGCCGGCCGGTTGCGGAAAGCATACAGTCCCCCGGCTCAAGCAGCCCGGCAAGCGCAGTAAAGATCGCATGCGTGCCTGAGGTGAACTGCGGACGCACAAGCGCGTCCTCCGCATCAAGCGCATAGGCAAACACACGATCCAGCGCATCGCGGCCGATGTCATCATACCCGTATCCTGTCGTGGGAGTAAAATGATGAAGCGCAATTTTTTCCCGCTGCAACGCATGTAGTACCTTCGCCTGATTGCTGTACTCCGTTGCTTCGATGCGCGCAAAAACCGGAATAAGATCTTCTTCGGCTGCCTTTACAAACGCCTGCGCGCGCTCCGAAATGGAAAATTCCGCATAAGGGTTTTTCTGATTTTGGTTCATTTCTGTTCTTCCTTTGCTTCTTTCTTCAAACCGCCCGGCTCAATAACGATTGCACGTTCCGGAGTGATCGTAGAGATTGCATGCTTGTAAAGCAGCATCTGCTTTCCGCCGGCTTCGGCTAAAATTGCATAGCTGTCAAAACTTATAATCAGAAGATGATTAAGCTGGTATCCGTTGACTACATGCACAGTAACCGGGATTTTTTCTTTTCTGAGAGAGTTTAAAAACGTATCCTGCAACCCGCCAAAGGGCTTCATGCTATTATCGGCAGCCATGTTATTCCTCCCCGTCTTCCTGCAGAAATTGTGCCGCGATCGCCTCTCCAAGTGCTGAAATATCGGCATACACGGCTGCATCATACCAGCGGATGCGCGAATCCCGTTTAAACCATGTAATCTGCCGCTTTGCAAAGCGCCGCGTCTCCCGCTTAATTGCTTCAACCGCTTCAGAAAGCGTAATTGTTCCGCTCAAAAAAGAGAGCAGCTGTTTATAGCCAAGGCCTTGCAGCGCGGGAAGTTCGGGAGAATATCCCTTTTCAAGCAGCGCCTTTACCTCGTCCAGCAGCCCCTGCTCCATCATGCGGTCTACGCGCTGCTCGATCCGCGCATACAAAACCTCGCGCGGCATTGTAAGCCCGGCGATGCGCACCGTGTAGGGAAGCTTTGACTCATCAAGCGCTGAAAAGCCTTCTCCGTTTTCAGAAATCGGCCTTCCGGTAAGCTCAAATACCTCAAGCGCGCGAATAACGCGTTTTTTATCATTTGGATGTAGGCGTGCGGCTGAAGCTGGGTCGACCTCCTGCAGCCGTTTATGGGCGGCACCGGGCTGCTCCGCCTCGAGGGACACGTATTTTTCACGAATCGCCGGATCCGCAGGTGCACCCGTAAAGTTGAGCGGATAGGTCAAAGCATTTACGTACAGACCTGTTCCCCCAACAACGAGCGGACGTTTCTCGCGCGCGGCAATGTCGGCAATGCATGCATCCGCCATCTCTCGAAAACAGGCAACGCTGAACTTCGTCTCATTCGGTGCAACAACGCTGAGCATGTGGTGCGGTATTCCCGCGCGTTCCTCCATGGAAGGTTTTGCGGAACCAATATCCATGCCACGGTAAACCTGAATGGAATCCGCAGAAATGACTTCCGCGTTGATGCGCTTTGCGACCTCAAGCGACGCCGCAGTTTTTCCGCTGGCTGTTGGACCAACAATTAAATAGAGCTTCTGCTTTTCCCGCATATGCTTAAAGTACCCTCTTAAAAAGCTTTTCAAAATCTATCTTGGCCATTTTTACCATAACTGGGCGGCCATGGGGGCAGGTAAGCGGCGTACCTTCCGTTTCATATTCTCGCAAAAGCGCCTCAATCTCAACGTGGTCAAGCGTCTCTCCCGCTTTTACCGCATGTTTGCATGCCGCCTGAATCAGCGCGGCACGCTTCAGCTCAACGGTAGAAAGACGGTTGCGACGGTCGAGCAGGGCAATTGCCTCATGCAGGAAAGCGGCTGCTTGCGGCTCACCAATTAAATATGGTACAGCACGTACGCTCACGGTCAGCATCCCAAATTCCTCGATGTCGAAGCCAAGCTCTGCAAATTGCGGAAGGTTTTCCATTAAAGTCTCAAACTCAAGCGGTGAAAGTTTGATAACGGCCGGGATCAACAATATTTGGGATTGTGCTGCGACACCCTTTTCAGCAAATCGCTCATACAGCCTGCGCTCATGCGCAGCATGTTGGTCAATGAAGAAAGTGTCTTCATCCTGCTGAACGATCCAATAACAATCAAACACCTGGCCAATAATGCGGTATGAACCGCAGGTAAGCCTGAGCTGTTCGTTCCGTTCCGCAAGAGGCGCAGACCGTTTATCCCGTTCCTGCGCTTGCTCAGTTTTGGGTTCAGAAAGCGCTTCCGGCATGGAGGATGAGCTCTTTTGCCATGGCGTTAATTGCCGCTCCGGAATCTTGACCTGTGGAGCTACGGTAACTGATTCGGGCTCTCGAAGCATGGGGGGCTGAGCAGGTTTCTTGGATACGTCAAACGGAGAAAATGATGCTTGCGCAACGCATTCCTCTTTTGAATCAGGCGCATATGCCGTAATAGATGGTATCGTCTCCCTATCCTGTGTTTTGCGCACATATTCGGCTGATCGGCCGAATTCTGTCTGCGGCCAACCTCCACCCGTCGTGTGCGGAATTGGCATGGACACAGGATCTCCCAAAGCCTGCCTTGCAGCGATCGTGGCCGCACGCATAACGCGTTCTTCATTTTTAAAGCGTACATCCAGCTTGTTGGGATGCACGTTTACATCGATCTCATTCGGCGAGATCGCAAGGCTAAGCACGGCAAATGGGAATTTTCCAACCATCAGGCGCATATCATAAGCGCGCTGGAGCGCAAAGGAGAGTTTTTGCGATTTAATATAGCGCGCATTGATAAAAAAGCTCTGTGCGTTCCGATTGCTTCGCGCCGCCTGTTCCGTTGCAATAAAGCCGGAAAGGCGCACATATCCGTCATCATAAAATAGCTCACGCAAATGCGGAAGCATATCCGCACCGTATACACAGTAGATTGCATCCTGCAGATTTGTGTCTCCCGCACTTTGAAACACGGTTTTGCCATTTTGCACAAGTTTAAAGGCAACGTCGGCGCGCGCCATCAGCATGCGGGAAATGTAATCGCTGATGTAAGCGGATTCAGCCCGTGCGCTTTTAATGAATTTCAGGCGTGCAGGAACATTGAAAAACAGGTTCTCTACCTCAATTGCCGTACCCTGCGGAGTACCTGTGGCATGATTTTCTTTTACTTCGCCGCCACTGACGCGAAGGAGCGTTCCTGCTTCTTCCTCTGCCGTGCAGGTTTTAAGCGTTACATGCGAAACAGCGGCGATGGAAGCAAGCGCTTCACCACGGAAGCCAAGCGTCTCGATATGAGAAAGGTCGTCCGCAGTGCTGATTTTGTTTGTCGCATGCCTGAGGAACGCGGTTTCCACATCCTCAGCCGGAATACCGCAACCGTTGTCTGTTACGCGAATGGATTCGAGTCCCCCGCCTTTTGTTTCGATGGTGATAGCGGAGGCGCCTGCGTCAAGCGCGTTTTCAACGAGCTCTTTTACAACGGAAGCCGGCCGCTCAACCACCTCTCCTGCGGCGATTTGATTTGCCGTAAGCTGGCTTAGTACTTTAATCCGTTTCATGTTTACCTCAATTTTGCCCGCATATGCAAATCATAGAGCGTGTTGAGTGCTTCAAGCGGCGTGAGCGAATCCACGTTCATCTGTTTGAGCGACTCCACAATGTCATCTGGCGCAGGCGAGCCGAACAGCGTAAGCTGCTGCACATCATCCGCCGCAGGACGAAGCTCGTCCAAAAGGCCATGGTTAATGTCCGCCGCTTCAAGCTGCTTGAGCAACTCCTTCGCACGCGCAATCACATCGTCCGGAAGGCCAGCTAGCCGTGCAACCTGCACACCAAAACTTTTGTCCGCACCGCCACGAACAATGCGGCGCAGAAAAATGATATCGTCCCCAACCTCTTTTACGGAAATGCGGTAATTCTTGATCCCTGCAAGCTTGCCTTCCAGCTCTGTCAATTCATGATAATGCGTAGCGAAGAGGGTTTTAGCGCCGCATTTTGATGGATCCGCTATATGCTCCAGCACAGCCCATGCAATGGAGAGGCCGTCAAACGTGCTTGTTCCACGGCCGATCTCGTCAAGAATCAAGAGGCTGTTTGCCGTGGCGTTATTGAGGATGTTGGAAACCTCGCTCATTTCTACCATAAACGTGCTTTGTCCGGAAGCTAAGTTGTCCGATGCACCCACACGGGTGAAGATGCGATCCGTCACCGTGATTGCTGCCTTTTTTGCAGGCACAAAGGAACCCACATGCGCCATCAGCACAATGAGCGCCACTTGGCGCATGTATGTGCTCTTCCCCGCCATGTTAGGGCCTGTCAATATCAAAAGGCGGTTCTCTTTTGCATCCAACAGCGTATTGTTGGGAACAAAGCCGTCTTTTAAAGAGCGCTCTACCACAGGGTGCCGTCCATCCACAATATTTATCGCGCCCTTCTTTTGGATGTGCGGGCGGCAATAATCGTTTTCAAACGCCACTTGTGCAAGGGAACGGTAGACGTCCAGCTCTGCAATGAGTTTTGCATCTTTCTGCAAACGTTCAATGCAGCCTGCCAACGTCTCTCTCAGCTCTATGAAAAGCCGGTATTCCAAAGAGACAAGCTTTTCTTCAGCGCCCACAATTGTTTCTTCCAGTTCTTTAAGCTCCGGCGTAATATAGCGCTCCGAATTTGCAAGCGTCTGCTTGCGCTGATACGTGTAGGGCACAAGGTTTTGGTAAGATTTTGTTACATCGATATAATATCCAAATACGCGGTTATAGCCAATTTTTAGGTTTTTTATGCCCGTAGCCGATCGTTCATCAGCCTCCATTTTTGCAATCCAGCTTTTCCCGTTGCGTGCAGCTTCGCGCAGAGAATCTACTTCAGCATTAAAGCCATCCCGGATAACCCCCCCCTCCTTCACACTCAGCGGAGGGCTTTCAACAATCGCTGCATTGAGCAGCGCAGCAATATCATCCATAGGGTCAAGGTTCGCAGCAATGCGCCGGAATTCGGGCGCTTCGAGCGCAGCGACCGCCTCAAGTACTTCAGGCAGGTGGCTAAGGGAAGCGCGCAGGGCATCGCAGTCACGGGCATGAACCGTGCCATATGCGATGCGGCTGCAGAGCCGTTCAATATCATAAATTGAATTGAGCGCGCTGCGCAGCGTCTCCCGCGCATGCTGTTTTTTGAAAAGCTCCTCCACTGCGTCCAAACGCGCGTTGATGTCGTCCATATTTTGCAGAGGTTGTTCCAGCCAAGCACGCAAAAGGCGTGCTCCCATCGCCGTTGCGGTTTTATCCAGCAGATACAGGAGCGTGCTCTTTTTGCTGCCTTCAAAACGCAGCGGTTGTGTGAGCTCCAGGTTACGGCGTGTGGACGCATCCAGCCCCATGTAAAGCGTGCGGCGCAGCACACTGATCTTTCGAATATGCGCAAGCGAATTTTTCTGTGTTTCCTCTAGGTAATTCAGCAGGGCGCCTGCCGCAGAAATTGCAGAACAAAGTTTTTCGCAGCCGAATCCGGCAAGGCTTGCAACGCCAAAGTGCGTGCAGAGGCGCATGTTTGCCTGCTCCTGTTCAAAAGCCCAGCCAGCATAGCATTCAAGAAAGCTCGTTGCCTGCAGGCGTTTCACAAGCGATTCCTGCAAAAAAAGCGCATCGTTTGCAATGATTTCGGTGGGTTGGATGCGAGCCAACTCATCCATAAGCTCAGTTGCCCATTTTTCAGAATTGAACTCCATCACGACAAAGTCGCCCGTGGAAACATCACAATAGGCAAGGCCCAAAGTGTTCGCACAAAGGAACAAAGAGGCTATGTAATTGTTCTTGCGCTCATTGAGCATGCTTTCCTCAATCACAGTGCCGGGCGTAAACACGCGCACAACATCGCGTTCCACCAGCCCTTTTGCAAGTGCCGGGTCAGTCAACTGCTCGCAAACAGCCACCTTATAACCCTTTTCAATCAGGCGGCTAATATAAGAATCTACTGCATGATATGGTACGCCGCACATCGGAGCACGCTCCTCGAGCCCGCAATCACGCCCGGTGAGTACGATGTCAAGTTCGCGCGCCGCAGTCAGCGCATCCTCAAAAAACATTTCATAAAAATCGCCCAAACGGAAAAACAAAAGGCAATCGCTATATTTTTCCTTAAGCGTCAGGTATTGCTGCATCATGGGCGTCAGGCTTGCCGGCATTGGCGCATTTTCCTCCCGTTCAATTGTCCGCACAAAACAAATTCCGGCGCATGCCGGGTAAAGCGTTTAATGCTTGCAGCCGCCGCAGCCGCCGCAATCACCACCGCATGCTCCTGTGGGCTCATCGCTGAAGTCAGCGCCGATGCAAGCCGCAATCACACGGTTCACGCGCTGCATCAGGGCTTCAAAAGCATGCTGCGCGTCCAGCATCTCCACGAACGGCCCGGACTCCATCAGTTCAGTTTGGATGTCGTCAATTTCATTGGAAAGCGTAGAGAGGTCAATTCGATTATCCGAATCTCCTCCCTCAGCCAGCAGATCCGCAATCATCCTCTGCTTTTCCTGAAGCAGGTTGATCGTATTGGCTAAAGTCTCGTTTTCCTCTATGGCAGCGCGCGCCTGAAGCATGCGCCTGAATTCTTGGGATTCGCTCAGTGCAATACCAAGCTCTCTTGCTTTTTCAATCACCATTTGATTTTTCCGCCCTTCTCTCATTCATTCCACAAGTTCGCCAATCAGCGAATTGTTCTGTATTCCCGTAATCCTCACATGGCGCATTGACCCAATGAGTCCCGCGTCACCGGGAAAATATACCATTTTAAAATTTGTGAGTTTTCCATATGCCATGGGTGCTTTCTCCCGCCGGTCGCAACCTTCGACGAGTACCGTGCCCTCTTGGCCGATGTATTTCCGGTTTCCCACCTTAAGCTGCTCTGCACTGCATGCATTCAGGCGAAGCAAGCGATCTTTTTTGACCTGTTCGGGGACTTGGCTCTCCATCTCCGCAGCGCGCGTCCCAAGGCGTGGTGAATACATGAAGGTATATGCGGCTGAAAAACCGACCTGCCGCACAAGCGCAAGGGTTTCCTCAAAATCCTCCTCTGTTTCGCCGGGAAAGCCTACAATAATGTCTGTTGTGAGCTCCACACCCTCTACTGCCGCTCGGATATCTTCTACGAGGCCGAGATATTTTTCGCGTGTATAGCGGCGGTTCATTTCGGAAAGAATGCGGTTGCTGCCGGACTGGACCGGCAGATGAATATGATTGCAGACCTTTGGCAGGGTTGCCATCGCCTCGATCAACCGGGGAGAAAGATCCTTGGGGTGCGATGTCATAAAGCGGATGCGTTCAATGCCCTCCACAGTGCTTACGCGGCGAAGAAGCGCTGGAAAATCCACCCCGTCATCCGCATAGGCATAGGAGTTAACGTTCTGTCCAAGCAGCGTAATTTCCCGGAAACCACGCTCCGCAAGTGAACGTACCTCAGCAACAATGTTTTCGGGTGCACGGGAGCGTTCCCTGCCGCGTACATACGGCACAATACAGTATGAGCAAAAGTTGTTGCATCCGTACATAATCGTAACAAAGGTGGAAAAGCTGCCGCCGCGCACCACGGGCAGCCCTTCGGCAATCTCGCCGTCACTTTCACGTACAGAAAACACACGTTCGCCTGCCAGCGTGCGGGACAGCAGCAATGGGAAATGATGCAGCTCATGTGTTCCGAACACAAGATCCACAAACGGGAAACGCTTAAAAAGCCGCTCAGCAACTTCTCGCTGTTGCATCATGCAACCGCATACGCCTATCAAGAGACCCGGTTCGTCCTCCTTCCGCTTTTTAAGCGCTCCAATGTTGCCGAACACGCGCTTTTCAGCATGTTCGCGCACACAACATGTGTTGAACAGCAGCAGGGTCGCTTCTTCCTTTGAAGGCGCAGGGGAAAATCCGCATGTTTGCAGCATGCCGGAAAGCTTCTCGGCATCATGATCGTTCATCTGGCAGCCGTAAGATTCGATATAATATTGAAAGCCGCGTCCTTCCAGCTCCTTCTTTAAGCTAGCTGAAGCCTGAAGGCTTTTCTGCAGCTCTTCCGGCGGAACTTCAACAGTTTTTCTCATTCGTTTACCTCATAAGCATATTTACACTAATGCTATTATATCTTTTATGGGTGCAATCCGCAACAAAAGAAAGAATCATACTTCCCCCTCCTGCTGCCGCCGCTTTATTTCGCCGTCTTCTGCACCTGGAGTCCTTATAGCATGCTTCCTTTGCAGGCTCCGCTTAAAACGTTGCACCAATACAAAACTTGCAGCATAGAAATGATTGACAGACAACGATGCTGAATGCTATAATACGTTCGTTGAGCCAAAGGGGCATGATGTAATGGTAACATAGCGGTCTCCAAAACCGTTCTTGAGAGTTCGAATCTTTCTGCCCCTGCCATAGTCGCCGCAAGCTTCATATCGCTTGCGGCGATTTTTTATGTTCCGCTGCTCCCCTTTTCCGCAAGCGGTTCATTGTCGCTGCCAAGTTTCCTCAGGTTGCGCGTGTTCAAAGCTGCACCCAAGACTGCCGAAAAGCAGCTGCTTTTCCTTTCCTGCATGAGCGCCGTTTCTTTTTCAATAAAACTGCACGATATAATCGCGTAGATTGTCATATGCGATGCGCCGCACCTCCGCCTCCGAAAGGCCCTCGTGCAAAAGTGCGTCGAGCAGCCTTGGTACATCGCCCCAGTTCTTTAAATCTCTGGGATATTCGCTCATGCCGTCAAAATCCGAACCGAGCGCCACATGCTCCAAGCCGCCCACTTCCGCTATATGCAGAATATGCCTCACGATGTCCGCAATACTGGCTTCTCCTTTTCGGCAGAGCTGTGGCGGATAGTAGTTCACGCAGACAACACCGCCGCTTTCCGCAATGGCGCGGATGTGTTCATCCGAAAGCGACCGTTTATGAGGACAGACTGCGCGTGCATTGGTATGCGAGGAAAACACCGGATGCTTCACACTGGAAAGTACGTCATCGATGCCTGCATCGCTCAGGTGTGCCAAATCCACCGCCATACCGATGCGATCCATCTCGTAAACGATTTCACGTCCAAGTTTTGTGAGCCCGCGGTTCACACGGCTCATTGCGGGATGTGCCAATTCATTTGTGGCGTTCCAGGTCAAAGTCATAGCACGCACGCCAAGCCGATAAAACAGGCGCAGATTTTCTTCACGCCCCATCAATGCCTCTCCGCCTTCGATGGTGAGCACCGTTGCAGTCTTTCCGCTTTCCGGCGTAAACTCCCGCGAGAACGGTATGAGGCCGGCATCCTTGCATTCTTCAAGCATGCGGTAATACGCATCGATCAGCCACATGCACTGCTGCAGGCCGGAGGCTCGCATGTCCGGGTCAATCCATGCCGCAAAAAACTGGATAGAAGCACCGCCCTGATGTAAATACGGCAGGCTGACAGCCTGCCGGGGCGCTGTTGTTTTCAGTTTGAAATGGTCATAAAGCATGTAATATAAAAAATCACAATGTGCATCCGCAACCGGAATCAAGTGTTCCACATTTCCTCCCACTTAAAAATCAAGGATATGCAGCCAAGCATATCCTTGATTTTTTCAAACATTATTTTGCAAATTCCACGGCGCGCGTTTCGCGGATTACGTTCACCTTGATCTGTCCCGGATATTCGAGCTCTGTCTCAATGCGCTTAACGATTTCCTTAGCCATGATGATGGTATCGGCATCATTCACGTTCTCCGGTTTTACAACAATACGCACCTCGCGGCCCGCCTGAATCGCATAGGACTTATCTACGCCCTCAAAAGAGTTCGCAATTTCTTCCAACTTTTCAAGGCGCTTAATGTAATTTTCAAGCGTCTCGCGGCGCGCACCGGGCCGCGCGGCGGAAATTGCATCTGCGGCCTGAACGAGTACAGCCTCTACCGTCGCCGGCTCCACATCGCCATGATGTGCCATAATCGCGTTTACGACCTGATTGTTTTCACGATATTTTTTAGCGAGATCAGCGCCAATCTGCACATGTGGTCCTTCAACCTCATGATCGATTGCCTTGCCAATATCATGCAAGAGGCCGGCGCGCTTTGCAAGGCTAACGTTTGCCCCGATTTCGGCCGCCATGATGCCTGCAAGGTGAGAGACCTCAATGGAATGCTTCAGCACATTTTGTCCATAGCTGGTACGATAGCGCAGGCGGCCAAGTACTTTCACAAGCTCATGGTGCAATCCGTGAATGCCGGTTTCAAAAATTGCCTGTTCCCCTGCCTCGCGGATCTGTACATCAACTTCCTTGCGCGCCTTTTCCACCATTTCTTCAATGCGTGCAGGATGGATTCGGCCATCCATGATAAGCTTTTCAAGCGCGATGCGCGCTACTTCGCGGCGAACAGGGTCAAACCCCGAAAGGATGACAGCCTCGGGCGTATCGTCGATAATGAGATCGACACCGGTTGCGGTCTCAAGTGTACGGATGTTGCGGCCCTCACGCCCAATGATGCGGCCTTTCATTTCATCGTTTGGAAGCGGAACAACGGAAACTGTAGTTTCCGCCACATGATCGGCAGCGCAGCGCTGAATGGCCATGGAAACGATGTTGCGCGCACGCTTATCCGCTTCTTCCTTGGTCTTTGCTTCAATATCGCGGATCATCAGCGCCGCTTCGTGGCGGGCATCACGCTCCACATTGCTCAAAAGGATTTCCCTTGCCTCGTCCATCGACATTCCGGAAATGGTTTCAAGCTCCTTAAGCTGGCGGTCATGCAAATCCTGAATGGAAGCTTCGAGATCCTCTACCTCTTTCTGCTTCCTGTTCAGCGCCTCTTCCCGTTGTTCAACGCCGTCAATTTTCTTATCCAGTGTTTCCTCGCGTTGAACCAATCTGCGCTCAGCGCGCTGCAATTCGTTGCGCCGGTCGCGGTTTTCCTTTTCGTTTTCGCTCTTGATTCGGTAAACCTCTTCCTTTGCTTCCAAAATGGTTTCTTTTTTTATGCTTTCTGCGCGTTTCTGCGCATCATCAATCATTTGCTTGACGGCGTCCTCCGCCTTTGCAACCTTGGCTTCCGCGATATTTCGACGATAGCAGTATCCGCCAAAACCGCCCGCAGCCAAACAAGCCACCCCAACTGCAATGGGGATTATAATGTCGTTCACAGACAAACAAGCACCTCCAAGTGTATATAAAATGCCGAGTATCTCACTACTCAGTATGCATGGACACAATTCCATAAACCGCAAAATCTATGAAATTACACACCGACATAATTACTCACAGTTATTTTAACCCCTTTGAAAATAAAAGTCAAGGATACGGGGGGCCGTATCCTTGACATGCTTAAGATATTTTTTACGCTGTTTTCAGCGTTCACCGGAGGCTTATTCTTCCGCTTCCGGATGCGCCTCCGGCTTGGCAGCAGCTGCAGCAAGTTCTGCACGGAGCTTATGCTCAATTTCGTTGCACAGCTCCTGATTGTCCTTCAAAAACAGGCGTGCATTGTCGCGCCCCTGCGCCATGCGCATATCCCCATAGGAATACCAAGCCCCAGTCTTGTTGATGATTTTGTGGTTTACGGCCATATCCAACACAGATCCCTCATGCGAGATGCCTTCGCCGTAAATAATGTCAAATTCAGCGGTTTTAAACGGCGGAGCAACTTTATTTTTTACAACCTTAATCCGCGTCCTGTTGCCGACGACGTCGTTGCCGTTTTTGATGGAATCAATCCGGCGCACGTCAAGCCGAATGGAAGCATAGAATTTAAGCGCTTTACCGCCTGTGGTGGTTTCCGGATTGCCGAACATTACGCCAACTTTTTCGCGGAGTTGGTTAATAAAGATGACGATCGTGTTGGATTTGCTGATGACACCCGCAAGTTTGCGCAACGCCTGGGACATAAGACGCGCCTGCAAGCCGACATGCGAATCCCCCATATCGCCCTCAATTTCCGCCTTTGGCACCAATGCTGCCACAGAGTCGATAACAACAACATCCATCGCCCCGCTGCGCACCAACGCCTCGCATATTTCAAGCGCCTGTTCTCCAGTATCCGGCTGGGATACATAAAGTTCATCCACATCTACGCCCAGATTCTCTGCGTATACAGGGTCAAGCGCATGTTCTGCATCAATGAACGCAGCCGTTCCGCCAAGCTTCTGGGATTCGGCGATTACATGCAGCGCAATTGTCGTTTTACCGGAAGATTCCGGGCCATAAATCTCAATAATTCTACCGCGTGGAATGCCGCCCACGCCAAGGGCAAAATCCAGCTCCAGGCAACCGGAAGGGATCGTGGAAACGCTGATCTTTGCAGCCGCATCGCCCAACTTCATCACAGCGCCCTTACCAAATTGTTTTTCGATTTGGCTTAATGCCATCTCCAATGCTTTTTCTTTTTCCATTGCCATAGCGGACGGTACCATCCTTTTTTAATAATCAGAGTGTTGGAATAATTCTAACATATGTTCGCTTTTTTTGCATCAGCAATTTGTTAAGCTTCCGCATAAATAACGCCGGAGCAGGTCGAGTGCATTAAGACTCGCCGCGTTGCGGATCCGTTCCCGGTTTCCGCTCAAATGCAGTTCCCGCACAACTGTGCCCTTTGCGCCGGCAAGCGCGATATACACAAGACCGACAGGGCGCTCCGCCGTCCCGCCGTCCGGTCCTGCGATTCCGGTCGTCGCAAGGCCCAGTGAAGCACCGGAAGTTGCACGAACCCCTTCTGCCATTTCGCGGGCAACCGCTTCGCTTACGGCAGTATGCGCTTCCAGCGTTTCCCGTTTTACGCCAAGACGGCGCATCTTTGCCTCATTTGAATAGGTAACCGCTCCCTCCAAAAAATACTCCGATATCCCCGGAACGGAAATGAGTTTTGAAGCGATCATACCGCCTGTGCAACTTTCCGCTGCGGCAAGCGTCATTCCATGCTCTTGGAGCAGCGCGGCACAGACCTCGTGGAGTTCCTGATCGTTTGTTGAATAGACTACGCTGCCAAGCGTTTCCTTGATTTCTGCAAGCAAAGGGGCCACCATCAGTTCGCCTTCGGCTACATTCTTACAGCGTGCCGTGACGCGCAGCTTCATTTCTCCGGCAAGCGCATAAGGCGCAACCGTTGGGTTTGTTTGCCGTTCCATCAATGGTAAGAGGCGGTATTCCGCTTCGGATTCTCCCATGCCGAAGACGTGCACAACGCGGGACAGAAGCATATACCCGCTTCGCTTCTCAAGATATGGCATTACGGAAGCGTCAAACATCGGCGCCATTTCTTTTGGCGGTCCGGGAAGTAAAATTGCAGCCTTCTCCCCTGCCTCTACGATGCAGCCGGGCGCCGTACCGTTTGGGTTCGGCAGGATGATACAGCCGCGCGGGAACATAGCCTGCTTCATGTTATTCGGCGTCATCTCGCGTCCCATGCGGGCAAAGCGTGCGCGGATATGCGCTTCAGAAGCCGGATCAAGTACAAGATCCAGCCCGAATGCATCCGCAATCGTTTCTTTGGTAAGGTCGTCTGCAGTGGGTCCGAGTCCCCCTGTCAGGATCAGCAGATCCGCCCGGGAAAGCGCAAGGTCTACCGCAGCAACAAGGCGATCGTGATTATCGCCAACCGTAGTTTGAAAGTAGCAGTTAATTCCAAGATCACACAACTTTTGGGAAATATATTGCGCGTTTGTATTCAAAATATTGCCCATCAGCAGCTCTGTGCCGACGGAAAGTATCTCAGCCGTCATGATTTCGCCTTTCTGAAGTTAATCAAATTTCAGAGCCTTGAGGTTTTTTACGATATAGTCTGTGCAGGACCACACTGCCAATACCACGGAAATCCAAATTACAATCTGATCAAACGGCACGCCAATTCTATTGAACAGCGGATTGCCCAAAAGGATGAGCACTATGCCAATAAATTGTGTTAAAGTCTTAAGTTTCCCGATCTTCCCCGCTGCAATCACAACGCCCTGCGTAGCAGAAACGAGGCGAAATGCGCTGATGACAAGCTCGCGGCCAATGGTCAGGAATGTGGCAATTGGAGAGCAGAGGCCATATGCCGTCAGCATAATCATCGCCGCTGCAGTCAAAAGCTTGTCCGCCATAGGGTCCATCAATTTGCCAAAATCGGTGATGAGATTATACTTGCGTGCGATGTACCCATCGAGCATGTCCGTGAAATATGCTACAACAAACACGGCGGCGGCAATATACATCGCTCCTTCCACAGGTAAGTAAAAACACGCCACAAATACAGGGACCAGAATAATGCGCAGGATTGTGAGTTTATTCGGGAGGTTCATTGCAGGAGTTCTCCTTTCAGATCATATGCATCCGCATGTGTCAATTTAACCTTTACAAACTTTCCGGGTATGAGGCCGGCATTTTTTGTGCCGGAAACGGCAATCATGCCATCCACATCAGGCGCTTCCGCATAGCTTCTGCCATATGCCATATCCCCTGAAACACGTTCCACCAGAACGGTTTCCGTTTTGCCCACACGTTTTCTGTTCAATTCAAGAGAAATATGCCGCTGTGCACGCATGATTGCATCAAGGCGCTCCTGCTTCACATGCTCCTCAACTTGCCCGTCCATCAGCGCCGCAGATGTTCCATCCTCCGGAGAGAATGCAAATGCGCCGACGCGGTCGAAAGGATAGCTTTTCAAGAATTCAGCCAATTGCCCGAATTCAACTTCCCCCTCGCCCGGAAAGCCCAACATGACCGTTGTACGCAGAATAAATGCATCCGAAGCCCTGCGGATGTATTCAACCATATGCTCGATGTGTTCGCGCGTACCGTGGCGGTTCATGCGCGTAAGCAATGCAGGCGCAATATGCTGAATGGGCATGTCGATATACTTTACAATTTTGTCGTTGGAAAGCATGGTGTCAATCAGTTCTTCCGTTACCGTATTCGGATATGCATAGAGGACGCGAATCCATTGGAAACCATCGACTCCACACAGTGCCCGCAAAAGCTCGGCAAGCATAGGCTTGCCGTAAAGCTCGCTTCCATAGGCAGAAGTGTCCTGTGCGATCAATGTAAGTTCTTTTACGCCGCTTTCCGCCAAAGAATGCGCTTCTCTCAGCAGCACATCCATAGGCACGCTCTTTCTTCCGCCGCGGATCAACGGGATTGCGCAATAAGTGCACCGGTTGTCGCATCCATCCGCGATGCGCAGGTAGGCACTGTAAGCAGGCGTAGTAAGAATCCGGCCTCCATGCATCGCGCAGTTCGCTGGAAGCCCCAGCATCGTACACACACGCCGTACCAACAGTTCCGGCTCACGCACACCCCAAAAGAGATCCACCTCTGGCATTTCTGCTTCAAGCTCACCGGGGTAACGCTGGCTCAGGCAGCCAGCCATCACGAGCAGCTTACAGCGTCCGGTTTGCTTATATTGCGCCATCTCAAGCGTGGTATTGATAGATTCTTCCTTTGCAGGAGTTATAAAGCCACAAGTGTTCACAAGAAGCACCTCCGCCTCTTCCGGATTCGGCGTAATCGTAAACCCCGCATCCGCAAAGCAGCCGAGGATGCGCTCGGAATCCACGCGGTTTTTTGAACACCCAAGCGAAATAACACCGACTGTACTCATTCTTCGTGCCCCTCCGTCTCATTTCCCGTTCCAAACATGCGGTTATATTCCGCGTGGTCGATCAAAAGCTTACGCGGTTTACTGCCATCAAAACCGCTTACGATCTTCATCTGTTCCATGATGTCAATCAAGCGCGCAGCCCGCGCATACCCTACGCGCAAGCGGCGCTGAATCATTGAAATGGATGCCTGCCCGCTGTCAAGTACGATCTTGACAGCCTCCGGCAAAAGCTCGTCCTCCTGCTTTCCATTGCCCTGCGCGCCGGTGGCAGCGCCGGTAGTCAATTCCTCAAACGCGCTTTCCTGCACAGGCGGTACAGACTGGGTTTCGCCAAAGAAATCCATTACACGTTCCACCTCTTCATCCGAAACAAAAGCCGCCTGTGCGCGCACAGGTTTATTTGCGCCGTTTGCATGGAACAACATGTCGCCTTTGCCGAGCAGTTTTTCCGCACCGCTTTCATCCATGATGACGCGGGAATCCACGGCGGAAGATACCATAAACGCGATTCGTGAAGGAATGTTTGCTTTTATCAGGCCCGTAATGATATCTGTGGAAGGGCGCTGGGTGGCAACAATCAAATGGATGCCGGAAGCACGGCCAAGCTGCGCTATGCGGCAGATAGACTCCTCCACCTCCTTCGCGGCAACCATCATCAGATCTGCAAGTTCGTCAATCACGATCACGATGCGTGGAAGCTTTTCCTCCTCCGATACAAGGCTGTTATAGCGATCCAATCCGCGCGCGTTCTTTTGTGCCATCTTCTGGTAGCGCTGTTCCATCTCAAGCACAGCCCACTTCAGCGCACCCGCTGCCTTCTTGGGATCCGTTACAACGGGCAGAAGCAGATGCGGAAGTGTTGAAAACACCTTCATTTCGACCACTTTGGGGTCGATCAGAATCATCCGCACATCACTCGGCGCAGATTTGTACACCATGCTGATAATAATATCATTAATGCAGACGCTTTTTCCGGAACCCGTGGAGCCTGCAATCAACAGATGCGGCATGCGGTCGAGATCTGCGAACATCACCTTGCCCGCAATGTCCTTACCGAGCGCGAACGCGATGGGGGATTTCGCGGCCATATACTCTTTGGATTCCACGATTTCACGAAGCAGCACCGGCGCCGTATTCTTATTTGGGATTTCGATGCCGATTGCGGCCTTCCCCGGAATGGGCGCTTCAATGCGCACGCGCGGGGCAGCAAGTGCGAGCGCAATATCCTGTGAAAGGGTTGTGATGCGATTTACGCGCACTCCTTGTGCCGGCTGCAGTTCAAAGCGGGTGATCACAGGGCCAACGCTGATATTGATGATGCGTGCGCTAATGTTGAAGCTTGCAAGTGTTTCCACAAGGAGCTTTCCCTTTTCCTGCGGGGATTCCGTCCCAGCCGCATAGTGTGGGTTAGGGCTGTTCAGCAGCGTGAACGGCGGGCGTTGATATTCAATTACAGGTGCCGCGGACTCAATGCTCTCTACCTCGGCAGGTTGTGCTATGCTTTCCTGCGGTTTTGCGGGCTTTTCCACCGTTGGCAAAATGGTTTCAGTTTCGGAAACTGCAGGCGCACGATCTGAAATACGGGAAACGCGCTCTTGCTCCGGAATCGGCGGAATATATTCCGGCGCAAAGTAACTTCCATCTTCCAGTGGCTCGTCCAAACCTTGGAATGCAAAATTCCCCTGCTCATCCAGTGGCAGTGAAGCGGGCTTCTTCTTTTTTCGCTCAATCGCACCGCTCGTGGGCATAAATGCAAGCTCACCTTCAGCGTTGCGCACAGCATTGGGATTTCCTGCAGGCTCCATTTCAGGCCCAATTGTAAGCGCTTCAGCTTCCCGGGCAGCTTTGTTCCGCCGTTTCATGGGCCGCTCAGGCACAGCATCGACGGCCTTCGTGCGTTTAGCCGCAGGTTTCTGCGCAAGAGCTTCAGTATAAAGCTCTGCCTTACGCTGTTCGCGTTGTGCTGCCATGTGATCTACACCGGTCTTGATTGTAGCGCCGAGCTTTTCCCCCGCATGCTTGATGGATAGTTTTGTCAGCACCAGGAATGTAACAAGAATACATGCGATAAACAGGATATAAGCGCCAACTTTACCGATTAGCAGCAGCGAAGGATATGCCAGTAAAGCACCAAGCATGCCGCCGCCCTGCCGATAAAGCGTCCCGAACTCATAGGCATCTTTATAGTATTCAAGGAAACGCACGCCTTCAATTGCAGACCGTGCATGAATGTGCAGCAAGGTTAATATTGAAAGCGTGCCCAAAACAACGAGAAAGACCGCAGCAGGCCGCATTGAGTTTTCAGAAAAAATAATTAATAGCACTCCAAAAGCCACTACTGCTGCCGGAACAGCATATCCACCAAGGCCAAAGATTCCAAAGAAAAAGGCGCTAATCGCTTTCCCGACCAATCCCACTGCATCAGAATACAGGCTCGCCCCTAAAAAGAGGCCAAGTGCAATCAGGCAGATCCCTGACACTTCCCTTCGGTTCTGCTCTTCAATCTGCTTATTTCGTTTTGTGGCTTTCTTTTTAGTTGCCATAAGTTCACCTCACAACGCCATACGGATTATATTATACTATAATTCCGGTTTTGTTAAAAGCACAAAAACACCCTTCCAAAGCGTTCCCGCACGGAAGGTGTGTTTGAAAAGATTCACTTTAAAAGGCGAAATGATTCGATATCATTGCAGCCGCGGCTTCCGGCGCAAGCGTCGTATTATCGATACGGAGATAATTCGGGTAAGGGATCTCACCATCCATAGAGTTAAGCCGATATTTCTTTTCCACTGCGCAAAAGATTGCCTCTGAACGCACCAAGTCGCGTTTTGTTGGCTTGTTGGCAAGCCGGTTCGGTGTTTTATTGCGCTCAAAGCGCACAGCATATTCTGCCGAAAGCTCAACGAAGTACACTTCTGCTCCATGTGTGCGAGACAGCTGATACAAACTTTCGATATATGCCCAATCCTCCTGCATATCAAACGCCCATACATAGGTAAAGATCAAACCGGGTAAACCGCTTTCTGCCACAGCCTCAAAAATTTCCTGTCGGAACAGCGAAACAAGGCGCTTTCCTTCCGCGGTGCCATAATCAAAAAAATTTGACACCAGGTCAATTGTCATATGGTTGTGAAACAATTTTAAGCCTGTTTGTTTTGCGAGCTCCTGCCCCACTGTCATTTTCCCCACTGCCTGTGGCCCAAATAAAATTACAAGCTTCAAAATTTTGCCTCCTGACGGGAAGGATAAAAATTGGGCTGTTCCAAAGAACAGCCCAATTCCATTAAAAAGCGTGATTATTTCTCTTCGTCATCGCTTGCGGTGAAACCTGCAAAGAGGTCCGCCAAAGAAGTCGTCGCGGACTGCACCGGCGGCAGATCATAGTCGGCATCTTCACGACGCGGGCGTTCACGACGCTCACTGCGCTCCGGACGCTCACTGCGTTCCGGACGTTCGCTGCGGCGCTCAGAACGGTTCTGCTGAGGCTGGCGCGCGGACTCGGCCGCCGCAGCACGCTGTTCTGCGCGCTCAGCAGCAATGCGCTCACGCTCTGCCTTTTCCTTGGCAAGTTCTTCCGCAATCTCAGGATTCTCCTCGAGAATAACCTCACGGCGGCTCAGGCTGATGCGTTTCGCTTCGGGGTTCACATCAAGAACCTTGCAGCGCACGATATCGCCAACATTGATTTCATCCTCTACCTTGACGATCCGCTTTACGCCAACCTGAGAAATATGGATCAGGCCATCGATCGTCGGTTCAAGCGCTACAAATGCGCCGAACGGCACAATGCGTACAACCTTGCCTTCTACGATCGAGCCAACAGGATACTTCTTGTCAGCCATTGTCCAAGGCTTGGGCTGAAGCTGCTTATAGCCAAGCGATACACGCTGCTTTTCAACATCAACATCTCGAATCAAAACTTCGATTTCCTGGCCAATAGAAAGCACATCCGAAGGATGCTTCACGCGACCCCACGCAACGTCGGTCACATGAACAAGACCGTCGATTCCGCCGATATCGACAAATGCACCGAAATCGGTAATTCTCCGTACAACGCCCTTAACCTTTGCGCCGACTTCAAGCTGCGCCCACTTCTGCTTGCGCGCTTCTTCCGCCTCCGCGAGCATGACAGCCTTGTGGGAAGCGACAATGCGTTTGCGCGCCTTATCAACCTCAATGACCTTCAGCTTGATGGGCTGACCGACAAACTCGTCGATCTTCTCAATGTACTTGGTAGAAAGCTGAGATGCAGGAATGAATGCACGAACTCCATCAATTGTAGCAATCAAGCCGCCTTTAACAACTTCTTTTCCGACGCCTTCAAATACCTTATCCTGAATGTTTTCATCCTGAACAAGGTTGTCCCACATCTTCTTGCTTTCAACGTTTTTGCGGGAAAGCAAAACGTTTCCTTCGCCATCGTTGACCTTAAGGACTTCAACCTCAATCTGGTCGCCGATATTTACTACGTCTGCGGGGTTTACATCCGCATCGGCCGAAAATTCGCTGCGAGGAATGAACCCGTCAGACTTGTAACCGATGTTCACGCACACTTCGCCATCAACGATCTGCACAACAGATCCGGTAAGGATCTGACCGTTCCTGATCCTGACAAGGGTCTTCTCGAACTCTTCGGCAAAGTTGGGGTCCGTGTTCTCGCCCTGCTCGGTCGTCTCCGCAGCAATCTCCTCAGTGGGGGCCGCTACGGCGGGTTCTTCGACGGTAGCTGTTGCTTCCGTTTCGACCTCACTGTTTTCTACGGGATTTTCAGCCATCGTCTTTTCCAGTTCGCTCATCCTAGTTATAACCTCCCTAATTATCCAATCCGGCGCGGATGCGCCTGAAACAATACCTATTATATCATCCGCATGGATTTTTTCAAGTGAAAGTTCGCTATGTTTTGCTAATGATTGTATATGTTTACAATGTTTTTTGCAAACGGAAAGCAATTTCTGCGTGTTGGAGCTATTTTCATCTCCTATCACCACCATTCGGGTGCAGGATTTGCTCAATTCTTCAGCCTCTTTTTGGCGTGCTTCCGTGGTGCTGCATATGGTGCGGAATACGTGCAAATCTGAAAAGTGCAGGCGTGCCTGCGCCGCAGCAGCTTCAAACAGTGCCACAGACGTCGTCGTTTGTGCAATCAGCGATACGGCTTCCGTCTGAGGCACCAAAAGAACATCCTCCAGTGAGCGGACAAAAAATGCTTTTCCGCCGCAGCATCCGTTAATTCCAATGCACTCAGGGTGGAATGGATCCCCAACGATCATTATGTGCCGCCCTTTTCGGACTTCATCAAGGGCGATTTCATGAATACGGCGCACAAACGGACAGGTTGCATCAATTATGATGAGTTTATGTGTCTCGCATGCCGCATAGGTTTCCGGCGGAACGCCATGTGAGCGGATCACAACGTGAGCTCCCTCCGGGATTTCAGCAAGCGTTTCAGCGGTAATCACACCATTTCCGGCAAGCCGCTCCACAACTGCTGCATTGTGAATCAACGCTCCCAACGTGTAAACCTTTCCATGAATCGCCGCAGCTTTTTCCGCCAACTCAATCGCCCGGCGCACCCCAAAGCAAAAGCCAATATGTTTTGCAACCCTTATCCGCAATAGAGTTCCTCCAGTTCTATCCGCAGCGCATCAATCGAATCGGCAAGCTCGTCAGTTACGACCTCAATCAGGGAAGATTTGTTTGCAGTGGCGACAATCGAGCTGACGTCAATCGGCTTTCCCACGAGCATTACAGGCCGGACTTGGCGCGACGTATCCGGATGTATATAAATTGGTATAACCGGCGCTCCGGAACGGATCGCAAGAAATGCCGCGCCCTTTTCAAATTCATCCAACGAATCCGTCACGGCTCGCTTTCCTTCCGGAAAAATGCCAAACACCTCCCCTTTATCCAGCACTTTAAGCGCATTTTTAAGCGATTGTAAATCCACATTTCTCCGGTTTACCGGGAACGCATAAAGCGAACGGAAAAAGAAATTCCCAAGTTTGGATGCAAAGAGCTCCTTCTTCGCCATAAAGTGAATGTTGCGTGGAGAAACGAGCGCAAGAATCAGAGGATCCCACATGGACCTATGATTCGCGATAAAGATCGCTTTCCCCTTTACGCGCAGATTTTGTCTGCCATAAACGATCGGTCGCGTTACAAGGAGGATGATTGGCCCAATCAACCATTTAATAAGAAGATACAGCATTCCTTTATTCTCCGGCAATTATGCAGCGCAACACTTCATTTACGGCATCGTCTATGCTCATATCGGTTGTGTCGATCAGCACAGCCTCCGGCACCCGAACCAACGGAGCAAACGCACGTGTGCTGTCCGTATGGTCGCGTGCAAGAATCTCCTCTTGCAGCGATTGCAGTGTTTTGTCCATCCCGAGCCCCTTTTCCCGCAGTTCTGCAAGCCGCCTGCGCGCACGCTCTTCCGCCGAGGCAGTCACATAAAACTTATATGGCGCATCCGGCAACACAAATGAGCCGATTTCCCGTCCATCCATAATGACATCATGTTCTTGCGCAAACTGCCGCTGGCTTTCCGCCAGCTTAATGCGCACCTCGGGAATTACGCCGATGTCGGACGCGCCTTTTGCTACCTCCGGCGTGCGGATCAGCACGGAAACATCCTCTCCGTCTAAATAAGTATGCTGGATACCATTTTTGTTTTCCACTGTGATCTCTGTTCGGGGGAGGAGCGGGAGCACATGCTCTGCATCGCCCGGCTCAATTCCCAAGCGCAGTGCCTTGAGGGCCATGGCGCGATACATGGCCCCCGTGTCAAGGTGCAGGATGGAAAGCCTCTCTGCAATATGTTTTGCAACTGTGCTTTTTCCCGCTCCGGCTGGACCGTCAATCGCAATATGAATCCTTTGCTTCCGTTTCATCTTCAGTTTACCGACCTTCCTGCCAATACTCCAGTAGAGCATGCAATTTGTAAGTTATAGCCGCCCGTGCAGGCATCAACATCGATCACCTCGCCCGCAAAATACAAGTTTTGCACAAGCTTTGATTCCATCGTGGATGGGTTGATCTCCTTCACCGCAATGCCGCCGCGCGTGATAATCGCCTGCTCCACCGGCAAAGCGCGTTTTACCGTAAGCGGGATTGCCTTGAGCAAGGCTGCAAAGCGCTGCCGCTGCTCCCGCGTAATTTGATGCACAGGAGTTTCCGCAGGAATCCCGCTTGCCGCAACCATCACAGGGATCAGTCTTTGCGGCAGGAGCGCATCCAACGAATTTGCAAAGATGCGGCGAATATTTACGTCGAAATCCCGCAGAAGCCGCCGGTCAAGTTCTTCCTGTGTAAGCCCGGGCTTCAAGTCAATGCTGAGCTTTGCGCCCTCCGGTGCATCTGCAAGGAAGCTGCTCGCACTAAGCACAAGCGGACCGGAAACTCCGAAGTGTGTGAATAGCATTTCACCAAGTTCCTCGTAAACAAGCCGCCCTCTTGCATTGCAGGCGCGCAATATCACATTGCGCAGTGAAAGTCCGGAAAGCGCTTTGGGCCAGTCTTCCTCTGTCTCCAGAGGGATCAGTGCCGGAAGGATCTCCGTAATGGTGTGCCCGAAAGCGCGGGCAAAGAGGTAACCATCCCCAGTGGAGCCAGTGGAAGGGTAGCTTGCGCCGCCCGTTGAAAGGATCAACGCGTCGAAAGTCCGCTCTCTGCCACCTGCCATAACCACAAAACCGCCATTTTCTGCACGCGCAATAGAATCCACGGTCGTGTTGAGCAGAACCTCAACTCCCGCCCGGTTTACATGAGCCGCAAAAGCACGTATAATGTCGCTGGATTTGTCAGAAGCCGGGAACACGCGTCCGCCGCGTTCTGTCTTGGTGGGTACGCCCATCTTTTGCAGCAGTGCAATTATATCCTCGTTCGTATATCCGTAGAGCGCGCTGTAAAGAAATTTTGGATTTCGGGGAATGTTCTTAAAAAACTCCTCCGTGTCAGCCGCATTGGTAATATTGCAGCGGCCTTTCCCCGTAATAAAGAGTTTCTTTCCAAGTTTTTCATTTTTTTCAATCAAGGTTACCGTATGTCCTCGTTCCGCAGCCGCTGCGGCCGCTAGCATACCTGCAGGCCCCCCGCCGATCACCGCCACTTTTTTCACAGCGCTTCTCCTTTTTGCAAACACGCTCCATGCAGGTGCGAAGTATCGTTCCATACCCAAAGGTGGGCATGGTCCGCATCCACCACATCAAGTTCCGTATAACTGCAATTTGCAAGCTTTAGCGCCCGAATTTTTGCAGCTGGAAGCCCGATCATATACGCCGTAAGCAGCTTGATCGGCATTGTGTGGCTGACCAGTGCAACGGTTGCTTCTGCTGGGTGCGCCGAAAGGATTTCCTGCACGCAACAAAGCGTGCGCAACAAGATATCATCTGCGGATTCCGCTCCCATCTCCCGGCATGTTTCCGGATGAAGAATCCAGTTCCAATCCCGCCACAACGAGGCATATTGCGCCTCCAGTTCACTTCCCGTCTTCCCTTCCCATGCGCCGAAGTTAATTTCGGTAAGCTTTTCGGAAACATAAATATCACAGTCGTGAAATGCAGCGACTGCCTTGGCCGTATCATGCGCACGCGTAAGCGGGCTTGCATAAATTGCATTCAAACGGATGCCGGACAGCCGCCGAGCAACAGCGGCAGCCTGCCTGCGGCCGGTCTCATCCAACGGGATGTCCGTCCTGCCCTGCACTCTGCCCTGCACGTTCCAATCCGTCCTGCCGTGCCGTATCAAAATCAGCTTCATTGCATCAGTTCCCAGCTTCCTTTGTTACGTATACGTTCTGCCTGCCCCAAATGCCTTCCAACTGACTGAAGCGTTCATATACCTCATCCTTCCGCTGCAGGCTTGTAGCCACAATGATTGCATTGATAAGGCTTAACGGCGCTGCAAGCGAGTCCGCGAAGGAAGCCATGTCGCTGCGCGCAATCAGAGCATGATCCGCGAGTTCCGCAAGTGGCGAAAATGCACTGTCCGTAATTGCAATCAATTTCGCGCCGCGGCTTTTTGCAAAGGTCAGCGCCTCAATGGTGCGGCGCGAATAACGCGGAAAGCTGATGCCGATGCAAACATCATTTGCGCTGATGCGCACCATGCTTTCATACGCATCGCTTACGATCATATTAACCGTAATAACATTGTCCAAAACAAAATTCAAATAATAAGAAAGGAACTGCGCCAACGGGGCTGCACTGCGTACCCCGACGATGTATACCTTCTCCGCATTGAGCAGTGCGTCAATGGAAGAATTAAACGCAGCATTGTCGATTGAATCAATCGTAGCGCGAATATTAGCCATATCTGCCTTCAAGACGGATTTGAGCACATCGTCCTGCTTCAGGTCAGATGTAAGCTGAATGCGCTGCACGCTGGTAAGTTTGTTGCGGATCAGCTCCTGCAACGATTTTTGCAGCTCCGGGTAACCATCATATCCCAAGGCATACGCAAAACGCACGACTGTGGATTCGCTTACGCCGACGATGCGCCCCATTTTGGAAGCCGTAATAAATGCCGCGCGATCATAGTTTTCCATGATGTAGTTTGCAAGCTGTTTTTGTCCTTTGCTGAGGGACTTATACGCTTGGTTCAGCTTCAGCAGAAGATCGTTTTCTTCTATGTTCGGCATAGTGCGTTTACCTCACGAATCTAGCGTTATTTCATCCTGCATCGCGCGAAGCCGCTCGAGAGAAGGATGATCCGTCATGTTTGTAACAAGCGGAGTAATCGCGATGTAGCCGTCATTCGTCCACCGTTCATCGCAATCGGATTCCGGCCCACATGGATTCATGCGCCCTGTTGGAATCCAATAGTATTTTTGGCCGTAAGGGTCAATGCGTTCTTCATAGCGTGCCTCATATTCCTGCACCCCTGCAGGCGTAATGCGCACACCGCGCACCTGCGCAAGTGCAAGATCAGGCGCATTAACGTTCAACAGGCGGATTGACGGCTCGCGTCTGAGTATCTCGGCCGCAAACTTTGCCCCTGCAGTTGCCGCATCAAAGCTCATGGGCTTCCACGCAATATTGGATACTGCGATCGAAGGAATACCAAGCAACGCGCCCTCCATCGCTGCGGAAACCGTGCCTGAGTAAAATATGTCCGTACCGCGGTTTGCACCAAGGTTAATCCCCGAAATCAGCAGGTCGGGTTTTTCAAAAAGATTTCCATATGCAAGTTTAACGCAGTCCACCGGTGTGCCGGAAACGGCATAAGCTGTAACTCGCTCGGCGCCGGGAATCAAAACAGGCTTTGCGCGCAGCGGGGAGAGCATTGTAAAGGAGTGGGATGCACCGCTTCGCTCCGCATCAGGGGCGGCAACAAGCAGTTCGTCCCCAGCCTCTTGAAACGCTGAAAGCAATGCAAGCAACCCCGGCGAAAAAACTCCATCGTCGTTGGTAAAAAGGATACGCATGAATCAACCGCTCCATATTCAAATTCGTTTTATATTTTATCAGATTGCAGCACACATTTCAATATCCCTTCTAAAATGATGCAAGTGCTGCATGTCGAAATTGCAAAAGAGGCTGCCCGAACAATCTTCCGGGCAGCCTCTTCTCAATATGTGCATCAAATGGTCAAGTCTTCGACATAAAGCACCGTTACTGTGTCTGTTTCAGTCTTTTGGTTTTTTTCAGCCTGAGGCGCTGTTTCTGAAGCCTCAGGAGCATTGGGCAGAACGGGTTCCTCCGCCTTGTTGCGCGCCTCAAAAAACTTGAGTGCAACCTGGGGGAAAAGCGCGTAGCTCAGCACATCTTCCTCCTGCCGAATCACATCCTTGATTTCATCCCGGTATTTATCAAGCTCCGGAGCAAGCAAATCAGCTGGCCGGCAGGTGATGACAGGTTCCTCTCCAATGGCCTTTTTGCGCACCTCCTCGTTCACTTTGCCGGGAAGCGCCCCATATTCCCCGTGCAGAACCGCTTTTGATTCCTTGGTAAACATCTTATATCGTTCGCCCGAGAGAACGTTAAGCACAGCCTGCGAACCCACAATCTGGCTTGTGGGCGTTACGAGCGGCGGATATCCAAAATCCTCGCGCACACGCGGAATTTCAGCCAAAACATCGTAGTATTTGTCCTCTGCGTTTGCCTGCTTCAGCTGGGAGATCAGGTTTGAAAGCATGCCGCCCGGCACCTGATAGATCAGCGTATTCGTATCAACGCTTAGCACTTTGGGATCAAGGAACCCTTCCGTTTTCAGTTTGCTCGCGACACCACGGAAATGCTTGGCTGCCTCCGCCATCTTTTCAAGGCTCAGGCCGGTATCATGCTCCGTGTCCTTAAGCGTTGCCACAAGCGATTCCGTTGCGGGTTGGGACGTGCCGTTCGCCAACGGGGAAAGCGCACAGTCCACGATATCTACGCCAGCTTGCACGGCCATGAGGTAAGTCATGTCTCCTGTACCTGTCGTATTGTGCGTATGCAAATGGATGGGCACATCAACCTCTGCCTTAAGGCGCTTCACCAAAGAATATGCTTCATAGGGCAACAGCAGGTTTGCCATGTCCTTAATACAAATCACGTCTGCCCCCATTTGCACAAGCTCTTTTGCCACTTTTACAAAGTAATCCTCGTTATGCACGGGACTGATGGTGTAGCTGATTGCAGGTTCGCAGATGCCGCCGTATTTTTTTGTGTATCGTATGGCCGCCTCTAAATTGCGCACATCGTTGAGCGCATCGAAAATGCGGATTACATCGATGCCGTTCTCAATTGCCTTGCGGCAGAATTGTTCCACAACATCGTCCGCATAATGCTTATAGCCTAAAATGTTTTGGCCCCGGAACAGCATTTGCAGCTTTGTGTTCGGAAGGGCCTTTCGTAGCTTGCGCAAACGATCCCAAGGATCCTCATTCAAAAAGCGCAGGCAACTATCGAATGTAGCGCCGCCCCAGCATTCGAGCGACCAATAGCCGATGCTGTCCAGTATTTCACACGCGGGCAGCATATCTTCCACGCGCATGCGCGTCGCTGCCTGCGACTGATGCGCATCGCGCAAAATCGTATCGGTGATGAAGAGCTTTTTGCCCATAATTGTATCTCCTTTTTGCAAATTAACTGCCAAACAGGGACAGGAATACGCCAGCCGCAATCGCACTGCCGATTACGCCTGCAACGTTCGGCCCCATGGCATGCATCAGCAGGAAGTTGCCCGGGTTTTCTTTTTGGCCGACCACCTGAGAAACGCGCGCAGCCATCGGCACGGCAGATACGCCAGCAGAACCGATCAACGGGTTCACCTTTCCACCCGTGATAACATACATCAGTTTCCCAAGCAGCACGCCGCCCGCAGTGCTGAATGCAAACGCGCACACGCCCATAAGCAGGATGCCGACCGTCTGCCAGTTGAAAAACGCATCCACCGTAGCGGTAGCGCCAACGGACAGGCCAAGGAAGATTGTTACGATATTGCAAAGTTCGTTCTGCGCGGTTTTAGAGAGGCGTTCCGCCACACCGCACTCGCGAAGCAGGTTGCCCAACATCAAAAGGCCAACAAGCGGAGCGGCAGAGGGCAACAGCAGTGAAACGAAGATCGTAACCATAATCGGAAATACGATCTTTTCCGCTTTGGAAACCGGGCGAAGCTGCTCCATCACAACGCTGCGCTCCTTCTTCGTAGTCAAGAGCTTCATAATCGGCGGTTGAATGACCGGGACGAGCGCCATGTAGGAATATGCGGAAACCGCAATCGGGCCAAGCAGATGTGGTGCAAGCATCGCAGTTACAAGGATGGCTGTCGGCCCATCCGCACCGCCGATGATACCGATGGAAGCTGCCTCACGCATGCCAAAATCGATTGCAGGGAAGACTGCGGAAAGTGCAAGTGCCCCCAGGAATGCAATGAATATGCCAAGCTGCGCTGCTGCGCCAAGGATCAGGCTTCTCGGGTTTGCAATTAAAGGACCGAAATCGGTCATGGCGCCAACGCCAAGGAAAATCAGCGATGGATAGATGCCAAACTTTACGCCGAGATAAAGATAATCGATTAACCCTGCTGTTTCACTGAACTCAGCCCAGTGAACATGGCCGCCCTCAAACAATGAGGCATGGTACATCTCCGTCCCCGGTAAATTGGAGAGCAACATGCCAAATGCAATCGGGATCAACAAAAGCGGTTCAAAGCCTTTTCGAATCGCAAGATAGAGCAATATGCATGAAATCAGGATCATCACAAGGGGTCTGGGATCCTCAATCAGCATGGAAAATCCGGTTGTAGACAAAAATTTCTGGATTACATCCATACGTCCTCCTTCTGGTAGCAAAGGTCAGAGGAGCTTTTTTTATCAGCGTTCAGCCGATCACGCAAAGCACATCACCCGAGTTGACGCTGGCACCCTTTGTAACATTTACAGCGGAAACCGTTCCTGCCACAGGCGCCATAATCTCGTTTTCCATCTTCATTGCTTCGAGAATCAGCAGAACGTCACCCGCTTTCACCGCGTCGCCCGCCTTTACCCGTACGTCCAGAATATTGCCCGGCATCGGCGCATCTACGGATGTTTGCTTGCCGCCGGAAGCCGCACTTGGAGCCGGAGCTGCCGGAGCGGCGGCAGGAGCAGGCTGGGCCGCCGATGCCCGCACAGGCACAGGTGCAGAGGCTGCGCCTGTTATTTCTTCCACCTCAACCTCATAAGAAGCGCCGTTGACATTCACGATGAACTTACGCATATTGATTTCCTCCTAAAACATAAATTGTATTTATGGCTTTTGTTAAATCTTACGAATGCTGTAGATTCTGAAACCGGACGCATCGGTGCCCGTTGCAGTAGCAAGCGCGGCTGCAATGACCGCCACGAACTGCCCATGTGAAAGGGCTGTTTCAGGTTCAGCCGAAAGCTGCCTTATGCTGTGGATGCGTAGGCCGCGTGCTTCCGTTCCCATGTATGTGGCAAGTGCCGCCGCAACAACCGCATCAAAACAAGCACGGTCGCCAATAGGAAACCCAGTTTGTTTGGAAACGGCAGGCGCCGGGGCTTTTGCGGCCTGCTGCTTTGAAGCGGGTTCACTAGCGGTGGCCTTTGTGCCCATAAGTGTGCTCATGAGTTTTGTAAGCAAAATAATTGCAAACAACCCTACAAACACAGTACCCATACCCAAGAGCAATACAAACCACGGGCTCATTTCCATATCCAAGCCTCCATTCTAAGGATGATTTATAGTTTTTCCGCAAATCTAACGTTTTTTTATAAGCGCTCGTTTGAATCATTATATCGTTCAATCCACCGCCTATTTTTTTATATTCTGCGCATATCCTGTTTTTCCTGCTAATCGTTAATAAAAAAATAAGCAATATCCCAAAAATTTGGAATATTGCCCCGGATTCCATTTCAATTTGCCATACTTTATTGCAACAGCGCATCAAGCCCTTCCGCTTCTTTTGCTGTAAGGCTGCGCCATTTGCCCTGTCCCAGAGTGCCCAATTTGATCGGGCCGATGGCTACCCTCCTCAGCAGCAATGTATTGTGTTCAACAGCTGCCAGCATCCTGCGTACCTGTCGGTTTCGCCCCTCATGAATCGTAATTTCAAAGGCCGTGTTTCCATGTTTTAGCTTTCTAACATTCTGAATGCGGGCAGGTGCAGTCATGCCGTCGGCAAGCGGTATGCCGCGCTCAAGTGCAGTGCGTTGTTCGTCCGCCAATATTCCGTCACAGTGGACAAGATAGGTTTTTTCAACCGTGAACTTGGGGTGAGTCATCCGATAAGCAAGCGCGCCGTCATTCGTCATGATGATCAGCCCCTCAGAATCATAATCAAGCCGCCCCACCGGATAAAGCCTCTGCGGGAAATCCTTGAAATAATCGGCGACGGTCGTGCGGCCCTGCGGGTCGTGCATTGTGCTCACAACGCATTGAGGTTTATTCAGTGCAAGGACAACGCGTTCTTGGGCAAGTGTGACAGGCTTCCCCTGGTATGTTACCGCGTCCCGCTCCGGATCCACCACACACCCAATTTCCGCAGGAAGCCCATTCACAAGCACCAACCCTTTCGCAATCAGTTCTTCACATTTTCTGCGGGAATCAATCCCCGCTTCTGCCAAAAACTTCTGCAACCGCATGCGCGCACCACATTGTTCATACGCTCCAACGTCTGAACAGCCTTTCAAGATAATCCGGGAAGGCCGTGGGTTCCACCGGTTCCGATGCAAAAAGCTCCGTCTGCGCAAGCAGGCGGCCGTCTTCCCAAACTTCCAACAATCCGACAATCTCACCTTTTGCAATCGGCGCATGAATCCGCTCGGCAACTTTTACAACCGTTCGTACCGTTGTTACGGCGCCATCCTTCACCAAAATAATTATATCCTGTTTTGCCGCAAGCGCCAAGGCGTTTTTTTTGCCGCCGCTCACCCGTACGCGCGCAATGATATCGCCTGCTGCAACAAGTGTTTCAGGCTGGTAGGCGGTAAACCCGTAATCCAGAATACGCTTTGCGGTTGGGAACATGTCCGGGCAATTCAGCAGCACACCCACAAGCTGCATTCCTTCACGCTCTGCCGCAAAAACAAGGCATTTTCCAGCGGCCATCGTGTAGCCCGTTTTAACTCCGTTGCCCCCCTCATATTCCCAAAGGAGCTTATTCTTATTTTTAATCGTTCTCGTAATCTCACCGGTTTCCGTTCGATAATATGTCGTTCCGACGATTTCTCGAAACGTTCCGTTCTGCATGGCATAGGAAGCGATAAGCGCAAGGTCATATGCCGTCGTATAATGATCCGGGTCATGCAAGCCGTTCGGGGTCACGAAATGCGTGTTCAACGCGCCGAGCGCCTGTGCTTTTTCATTCATGAGCGCGGCAAATCCCGCAACACTGCCGCCCACATGTACCGCGATTGCAACCGCCGCGTCGTTGCCTGATATAAGCATAAGCCCATAGACCAGATCACGCAGGCTGATTTTTTCCCCAAGGCGTAGGTACATGCTGGAGCCTTCAACGCCATATGCTTCTTTGGGAATTGTTACAAGCGTATCCAGTTTTCCTGTTTCAATCGCAAGGATCGCCGTCATAACTTTCGTTGTGCTTGCCATTGGCAGTTTTTCATGCGCAGTTTTCGCGTAAAGCACTTTGTGTGTGCGCACGTCCATGAGCACCGCGCCGCCCGCAGACACTTCCACCGTATCGCGCTCCGGCTCCGCAAGCGCGCCGTTGCTCACTGCAAACGCCGCAAGCACAGCTATCAGAACGGCCGTCATCCGTTGCGTCCACTGTTTCATCTTCCTGTGCTCCTGTTCCGTCCGTTTCCCAGCGTCACTGCTGTTGTGCTTTCTCCGATTGTGCCTGCTGTGTGCAAGTCGCCGGGGCAGCATCGCAAACCATGCGCTCCACAGCGCAGACTGCTTCGGGCAATAGATCAATGACACGATCCCAGCTATTCTTATACTGTGCCGGCAAAACCTTTACACAGCCGGCATTCACAGAAAGGAACGCCATAGGCGTAAGGCTCATGCCTGCAACCGCTGTACCCGCAAACGGATACCTTTGCCCATTCTCTTCTCCGCCTGTTTCTCCGTCAAGCGCCGTTCCCGATTTGCGCACGGGTTTGTTTCCCATTCCGTATTCGCCGCCGCCGGACAGGAAGCCAAGGCTCACTTTTGATACGGGCAAAATCATCGTCTCATTCCCTGTCAGGATCGGATCTCCAATGATGGTATTCACATCCACCATCTCTTTGATCTCTTCCATAGCGCTTTTCATAATGTTTTCAATTGGATGCATCATACTATGTCCCTCCTTGTTTTCTCACTCTAATGAGAACACCTATAATCTGCGTTGGAAGGATTTCCAATATGCCTTCCATATAAATCCATATTGCGTGCCGGTCAAAAACCGGAGCAATAGCAATACGCCCCTGGTGCGATGGAAAGCAGATGCGCAGAAGAAGTTCAAGTGCAGTCTGCACCGCCCCAGCGGCCATTACACTGCAATACGCATCGCCTGCATCTCCGATTATCCCTTTGCAATTGAGCTCAACAAGGCGCAAAGTTCCCGTCTTTCGCGAATTCCATAGCAACTTATGAAGAAGCTGCTTTCGCTTTGGCTTTTCTTTTTCAGTTTTTTTCTGCTTTTTACGCAGCAGTGTAATAATGTTGGTATCTATATCCATCGGAATTTTCACGAGCCCAAACAACAGGCATAGCTTCGCCCGCGCATAGAGGTGGGTATCATTCAGCTCTGCGCAAAAGCGTATCTTTACGCGCCACAGCAGGCAGACAATCAACGCCAGCACTCCAGAAAAAATGCATAAAAAAAGAACCATATCTTTCCTCCAGACGGAGCATATGGTTTCTATTGTTTGCGTTTCACGGAAAAATATGACGCAGCAGGAGCTTACCCCCTGTAATCTGCACGGATAAACGGTTCACAAATCCGTTTTTCAACCAGCATATGATATTTTTCCGGCCGGCGATATGCATTTCCGTGGACTTCCGCTTTGCGATATTCCCGCAGCATGTCCAGATCGAATTCCGCCAAATAAACGCCCTCGCTTCCGCCGGCTTCCAAAATACAGGTGTCCCTTGATCCCGGCATCTCCGGCAGATAAGCAACGCCGTCAAAGGCAGAGGAATGGCCATTGCAATCCGGCTGGCCACATGGATAGTTGCAGGTGGCAATTCCCATCATGTTCTCATATGCTCTGCCCCGCAGCTGGGAAAGGCGATTGATCTCCATCGGGCAAGCATTTGGGACGAGGACGACCTCGGCCCCTTTGAGCATCAGTACTCTGGCGCTTTCCGGGAATTCCCTGTCATAGCAGATCATTGCGCCAACCTTGACCGGCCCGGATCTCGTATCCAAATCCGCCACATAAAAGTCATCGCCCGGGGTCAATCTGCATTCCTCTCCGAAGTCACAGGTGTGCACCTTGGCATAGGTCATCACCTGCTTGCCGTGCCGGTCGAACAGAATTGCGGTATTTCGTGGAAGCGATTCAGAGCATTCCAGAAACGTGATCATAATTGCCATATCCAGCTCCGCAGCAAGCGCCCCGAACGCCGACACAAATTCGCCGTCTCCCGGGATCGCCTGCCCCTTCAGGCGGTTTGCATCCGCAGGAATACGGTAGCCGCAATTCCACATTTCCGGAAACAGTGCAACATCTGCGCCGCCCTCCTTTGCTTTCCGGCAAGCCGCAAGCCCGATTTGAAGGTTTTCCGTCTGCGTCCTTCCCGGCAGCAGTTGTAAAAGCGCAACGCGAAATACCTTCATAATGCCCTTCCTCTCTTTCTGATCGCCATCCCCTTTATGCCTGTTCAACAGTCTCCGTGTTCTCCGCGCCTGACCCGGCTTCAGCATAAGCCTCATAGCGAGGCAGTTCACTGATTGAACGCAGTCCAAAGTGTCGAAGGAAAGCATCCGTTGTTCCAAACAGCATTGGCCGCCCAACAACATCCTTCCTGCCAAGCTCGCGGATCATTCCAAGCTTCAAAAGCTGGCTTACCGCATATTCACACCGCACGCCGCGCACCGCCTCAATATCAGCACGCGTTACAGGCTGCCTGTAAGCAATAATGGAGAGCGTCTCCAACATGGATTGCGAAAAGGTGCGTGACTGAACAGGTTGCAGCAGTGTGAGTACAAGATCGGTATATTTCCGGTTGGAAACAAGCTGAACCGTCTCCTCCGTCAAGTAGAGCTGTATGCCGCGTTCTTCCCGGCGGTACAGCTCGTCCATTGACTGCAGAGTGGACTGCATTTCGATATCCGTCAATCCAAGCGCACGCTGGAGCTGAATAACCGGCACAGGATCTCCCGATACAAAAAGGATGCATTCGATTGCGCCGAAGCGCTCGTCATATTGCAAAGCAACTTTCTCCTTCCTATGCAGCTTGCGCGTCATTACTCCTGCTCATCCATATATTCCACATCGTCATCATTGCTCAGAAGACTGGCCGCAATGATCGTAATCGTTCCATACGGCATGGATTGTCTGAGCGTAATCTCATTTCGCATAATCATATCAAGCAGCGCCATAAACGTTACGATTTTTTCAAGTTTTTCACTTGCTTCGTCGAAAAGAGCCTCAAAGGTCACGCGTCCCTGTGCGGAAAGCACAGAACGAATCTTTTTCAGCTGCCTTCGGATCGTAAATATGTCCCCCTTGACCTGATGCAGCGGAGAAGGGACGGCCGGCTCCGGAGTTTCACGGTTAAGCACTGCAAAAAAGGCTTCGTACAGCTCCGCGCTTGTTGCCTCTTCAAGGCTGTATTCCTGTGGCGGCAAAACGAATTCTTCCGGCAGGCGAGTATAGGCACGCGCCATTTCGCTCTGCAACGCTTCCAGCTTTGCGCCTGCCTCCTTAAACGCCTTGTATTCCCGCAGCTGTCTGACGAGAATCGCCTCAGGATCCTCTTCTCCCTCTGGGTCTTCCCGCGGCGGGCGGGGCAAAAGCGAACGAGACTTTATGTATACAAGCGTTGCAGCCATGATGAGAAACTCGCTTGCAGTATCCATATCCAGCTCGTCCACCTCACCCATCAGTGCGAGATACTGTGCGGTGATTTCCGAAATGAAAATATCCTTTATATCGACTTTTGCTTGTTCGATCAGGTGCAGCAATAAATCTAACGGACCTTCGAACTGGCTGAGATGGACTTCATATGCCATGGCTCAACGCTCACAGGAACAGGTTGAAAATGGCTGAATAGATTGCGTCCATGCCAGCCCAAAGCTTCATCACGATTGCGCTCATAAAACCGGTATTTGCATTAATGAACAAAACTGCAATCAAAACGGCAAAGCTATAACGCTCAAAATAATAGAAAAACTTGAAACCGGCGGCGCTGCGCGTAAAGCGGCCCAGAATGCATTGGAGCACATGGTATCCATCCAGCGGGGGGACAGGCAACAGATTAAACACAAAAAACGCCAAGTTCAGGAAGAACATGGAACTCAGAATGTTATCGAGGATCACGCTGTCCACAGTAGTAAAAACCTGCAATACATACATTACACCCAAAGTTAAAAATGCAATAATCAGGTTTGTAGCTACGCCTGCAAGGGATACAATCAGCTCATCCTTCCGGGGGTTTTTAAAGTTACGCGTATTGATCGGCACTGGCTTGGCCCATCCAAAACGCACCAACAGCATCATTACAAGGCCAATCGGGTCAAAGTGTGCAAGTGGGTTCAAAGTCATCCTGCCAAGGTTACGTGCGGTCGGATCGCCGCATTTATAGGCTGCATACGCATGCGCACATTCATGAAACGAGATTGCAACAATAATCCCAGGAACGCGGTAGAGCATCTCCAGGAGAATGGTTGACAAATTAGTACTGCCAAAATCAAACAACAAAGGCACGCTCTCCTCAAATGATATTTTCCCCGCACCGACGGCGAGTTATCTTTTATTATACGGCAAAGCGGCCAACGATGCAAGACGCGGCCTTCAGGCATGAAGCCAATAAACAAATACGCGCCGAACGTGTTCCCACAAGGTCGCGGCTGAAACGTCCGATTTGGGGAACAGATCGATTTCGGCAACGACCGTACCATCTGGGCCGGTAAAATACGCCTTTCCAACTGCACGATTCGCAGGCAGTGGTGCTGTAAGAATTTCCGGTAACGAAAGGCCGCGCTCATACGTTTCCCCCTGCCGCAGAAGAAGCACCGCGTCAGTTCCCGCAACCAGATCCACTGTGTCCAGCGTCCCGCCTCGCACCGGCATGGCCTCAACAAGTACTTCGCCTGCACGTGCAAGAGCCGTTGCTTTGTAGGCGGTAAAGCAATATTCGATCATCTCCTGCGCCATAGAAAAACGCGCCGCCGAATCCGGTGCGCCCGTCACAACGCAAAGGTATGCCGTCTCTGCTCTGCGCACGCCAAACAGGCCGCAGTATCCCGCCTCTGCAGAGGACCCTGTGGCAATGCCAAAGCAGCCTGTGGTATTGCGGATGAGGCGGTTGGGGTTTACAAGCTCCGTCCGATTGCCCTTCTCGTGCACGATCTCGTCCATATAGTTCGTACTGTAAGCGCAAAATGTTCCTGACTTTGCAAGGGCGCCGCCAAGTTTGAGCAGATCATTGGCTGAAAGCCGTGTCCCCTCCCCAGAAAGGGACATGCATTCTGCTTCGATTGAAAGCGATGAAAGGCGCGCGTTTACTGCAGCGAGGGCCGCACCGCTTGTTCCAGCACAGGCCTCGGCAAGCGCCTGAATCGCATCCCCTGCAAGAATCATTACGGCTGCTTTCAAAAGTGCTTCCGCCGAGATGCGTTCATACGGCTCCACGAACGCAGTTGGCCCCCGCACGGCCGCTGCCGCTTCGCTTATGGTAACGGTTGCCGTCGGTGCAAATATTCCGGCATCGATGGATTCACACACATACAACAAAACCGGCAGCCGCGCAAGGCCTGCCACATCCAGCTTTGCATCTGCCTCCTTTGCAAGCACGATGGAAAGCGAGGATGCTTCCGCTACTGCGGCACTCTTTGCGCGCGAAAGATCTACCGCTGCGTTTTCAGGTTCCGCAAACGCTGTCTGCATGCAAAAGGCACACAGCATTGCGAGGAGCAACGATGTAATCCGCCGAACCATAGAACGTTTCATCATAAAACAAACCTTTCCTGCGATCTTCTGCTTTAAGCATATTGATGCAGGAAAGATTTCATGACCAAATTCAGTTTTCTCAGGCCAGTGGATTCTTGCGCGGGCCTTTTTCAGCGGAGTTCATTCAAAAAGGACTTTCCATTGTGCCAGATTTCGCCTGTAAGGTACTCTACTGCGGTAGCAGCGATGTCCGCAAACGTGGCGCGCGTGCCAAGCGATGCACCGCCTTTCCAAGCAGGGCCAAGCGCCAGGATCGGAATATATTCACGCGTATGATCCGTGCCGGGATACGTTGGGTCGCATCCATGGTCCGCCGTGAGGATCATCAGGTCCCCCTCCCGCATCGCAGCGATCAGTTCAGGCAAGCGTGCATCAAAGTGTTCCAACGCTTCCGCATAGCCTTCCACATCGTTGCGATGGCCGTAAAGCATATCGAAGTCCACCAAATTCGTAAAAATAAACGAACCCTCATCTCCCTGCAAATATTTGAGGGTTGCTTCAATCCCGTCATGATTGTTTTTTGTATGGTCTGCAATCCCAACGTTACGGTGACAAAATATGTCTTCAATTTTCCCAATTGACACCGTTTGAAGCCCGCGCTGTGCAAAGCGGTCCAAAATCGTTTCTGCAACGGGTTCCACAGCATAATCACGCCGGTTTTCGGTGCGCGTATAAGCGCCATTGCTTCCAAGGAACGGCCGCGCAATCACGCGGCCAACAAGGTTGTCGCCAACGAGCATCGCGCGCGCTGTTTCACACATCGAATACAGTTCTGCAAGGGGGATCACCTGCTCATGCGCGGCGATTTGGAATACGCTGTCCGCAGAAGTATAGATGATCGGTTTTCCGGTGCGCACATGTTCATCCCCAAGCTGCTGAATGATGACCGTGCCGGAAGCGACGCAGTTTCCCAAAGTTCCCCGGCCGATTTTTCGTTCAAACTCTGAAATAAGCTCCTTCGGGAATCCGTTGGGATACGTTTGGAATGGCCGCTCCATAATAACGCCGGCCATTTCCCAATGCCCACAGGTCGTATCCTTAGCAAAAGTCACTTCGGCAGAACGGCCGAAGGCTGCTTTGGGCGCATCTGTCTGCGGCAAGCGTGCGCTTTGGATGTTGCCAAGCCCAAGCGAAATAAGGTTGGGGATATGCAGCTTTCTTTTTTCATTAATATTGCCAAGCGTATGTGCTCCTGCATCCCCAAACGCTGCTGCATCCGGCTGTGCGCCGATGCCTACGCTGTCAAGAACGATCAGAACAACCCGTTTTTTCATGCTTATCATAATGCCTTGCGAAGCAAAGCGCTCCTTTCTCTTTGGTTTTCCATTAACAATTATTGTAGCATTCCAACCGCATCCCGTCAATTTTTGCTCAGTATCATACGATTATCAAGCGCAAAAGCGCCTGCGCTGCGACTCCTTCGAGCAGAATCCCCATCGCGGTAAGAAAAGCCGTCAACCGAACGCAGGCTTCCAAGGAAGGCAAGCCTGCGCGCTCCCAACCTTTGCTCATTTTTTGTGATCCACGCAGTTGAGACACCCCCTGCCCAAAACAAAAGATAAGCCCTGTCAGCATGCAAAAGGACGGCAGAATAATACCAGCCAGCCCATACACCACACCCCACCACGCATATTCAATTTGGAATTGTTTCATCACAAACCCAATCGCAAACCCCTTTAACGTAAGGCATGCGCAAGAAAAAGGAACGAACGATGGGAATAAAGTTCCGCTCAGCACACCGCAGCAAAGCATTAAATTAAATAGAGCAATCCGGAAAAAGCCATGAAAAAGCACAGACGATTCTCCCGCCCGCTCCATGCAATCTGTAAGGAGATTATCGTGCTTCAGAATGGCACAGGTGGAGACCCCCGTTGCAATGCCCAGTACAAGAAAGCCACACCCGAATGCCACTGCATAAGGATGTTCCATACAAATCCGGAAAAACCGGGTATGCTTTAAAGATTCTATTTTAGGCATAAAAATGACCGCCCTCCGTTCTATGCTTTCAATATACTTGGACGAGCGGCATGTTATTCAAAAACCTTGTTTGGAATCAACGGTATTTTTGACGCATCACGATCCTGTCTGTTAACATTGCAATGCATTCCTTGTTTGTTGGCCTGCCTTTATTGTCGTTAACCGTATACCCGAACAGCTTATGCTGCATTTCAATGTCGCCGCGGAACCATGCACGGTCGATTGCCGTGCGGATATTGCGCTCCACGCGCTTTGGCGTGGAGTTACAGACGCGCGCCACCTCAGGATAAACTTCCGTCGTAACGCAAATACGCCTACCATAATTTTCAACGCAGTACTCGATTGCTGCCTTCAAAAAAGCATAGCCGCTTACATGCGGCGAAATGCCAATGATGTGCAGATAGTTCGAGATGGTCCGCTCCCGATCAAAATCGCGGCGCTTCTCTGGCTTTTTCTGTTGACCGTTTGCGGAATCCTGCTGCAATATACCGAGCAGCCGCACGACCGTTCTGCATATCTTTTCGGGCGGCGTAGGCATTGCAATAAAATATGCCATGCCGAGTGATTGCGTCAATTTGACGACCTCCTCGCTGGTCAGCGAGGAAAGTGCGATAAATTTTGTGTTCTCTCCCAGTTTCTGCTCACGGCATTGCATCATGAATTCCGCACCGTCCATTCCCGGCATAAGCATATCCACAAGCGCAACATCCGCCTCATTTTTCTTCAAAAAATCCAAAGCTTCCGTGCCGCTGCTGCAAATATCGACAGAAAATCTTCCCTCCTGCAAAAAGCGCTCTGCAATTGCGTTGCATAGCCTCAGGTTGTCATCAACAATCAGCAGATTATATTCGCCCATGGATTTACAATTCCCCTCTCGAAAAGCGATATCGGAAAGCAGGCTCACCGGATCTTCCGAAATTATTCTATTACATAAATCCAATTTCTGGCAAGTGCTTCACATGGTTTATCGACACAATATGCACATATACGACAGAAATCCGCTTCCTTCACAGCATCGTTGCACGCGCCTGCATATTTCCCACTATTCTTCGCTTTCTCGACATCTTTCTTAAACTCTGAAACCTCTGCCTGCCGGCGCCGTCTATTCCAGATTACTCCGCATCAGCATTGGCTTCAACGTATTCAATTGAGCACCAAATTGAATGGAGCAGCGTTCCCTCATCTCCCAAAACGATTTGAACTTGTTTTCTGTTTTTATTGACCTTAGTAACGTGCCTGCCATATCTTATTAACGGTTCATCAAGAAATTCCACCTTGCTGCCAACTTGTAAAACATGCGATATTTCTATGGTTCCATCATATTTTTTCAGCCATGCCACAAAAGCAAGATCGCTTCCCCGCAGGGCATACTGTCCGTCCTCATATTGGAGGATTCGGAGCACCTCTTCGTCGCTGTTGAGCTGGCTCCAGTCCGGGATATCTGCAGTTTCAAAAAAGACATAGCCGGGCAACAGCCGGCAGGCTGACCTTTTTATGCCCTGCGCACTGGGTTTCCAACGGATCACAAACGGCGCAAGAGGATTATATCCCCTCCTTGCACGCAGTTTATTCATAACCCTGCTGCTCGCTCTCCTGCCCGGATTTGCAAAACAGACAGTATGATTCCTTTGCCTCGCTCAGCCCATCCCTCCTAAGCTGCTTTTCTTTTTTATTAGCATAGCAGAAATTCAAACGTTAAGCAATCACACGAAATTTATTTATCTGGTGCTGCAGTTTTCTTTCATCCAAAGTGCATACACGCAATATCCCTTAAGCGGGTCGTTTATAAAGACATGCGTTATCGCCCCTGCCAGCTTTCCGTTTTGCAGGATTGGGCTGCCGCTCATTCCCTGCACAATTCCTCCGGTCTTTTCAATCAATTCGGGATCTGTAACGCGGATGACCATGCCTTTTGTATCAGCCGCGTCCTGTGCGTACAGTTTAATTATCTCGCAGTCATATGCTTTTACGCCTTCTGCATCCACGCTGGTAAGGATCTGTGCCGGCCCCTCCTCCAACTCATCCGGATATGCGAGCTGAACTCCTTCTGGATATAAAGGGTTCGGCAATGGTTCATACAACGTGCCAAACACACCATATACGGTATTGTCCTCTATATTGCCAAGGCGCTTGCTTAAAACGTTGAATGTTCCGCGAATCTCTCCCGGCGCCCCCTGTTCACCCAACGCAACGCCAATAATGCTTGCCCGAATAATCTCTCCGCTCTTGACGAGAAGCCTCTCTCCAGTATCTGCATCCGTTACTGCATGGCCAAGCGCTCCATAGCGGAGGCTGCTCATCACATAAAATGACAATGTTCCGATTCCTGCTGTGCTCTCACGCACCCACATGCCAATGCGCCGCACACCGTCTGTAAGGTCAACTGCGGGAGTCACGGAAAAAGTCAACGTTTCTCCACCGCGCAAAACCGTTGCCGTGAGCGCGCTTCCTTCATGTGCGCCACAAAGCTCCGCCATGTGGGCTGCTCCTTCCACCTCTACTCCATCAATGCTGATAAGCACATCCCCGGCGCGCAGGCCGGCAGCTGCCGCAGGTGAAACGCGCCCTTCCGCCGTATCAATGCTGCCGAGGCCCACAATGAGCACGCCTTTTGTGTACATGCTTACGCCGACCGAGCAACCGCCCGGCATTACATATACGGTTTCCCGAACATGTACGCTCACTCGTTTCACGGGAATCCCCAAGAGCTTTACAACATAGTTTCCCTCTTTAAACCTGGGTTTTTCCGCCAGAATTTCAGACAGGTTGCTGCCGACTTCGCTCCCCGTTTCATCCGCAAGCGTAAATGCGCCGCCGATTGCTGTGAGTTGCTCCCAGCCCTTATTGCCGTCGATATATATGTTAGAAGGGAGATCGCGCACCTCTCGCACTGTAGGGCTTAAATTAACGAGCAAAAGCACCGCACAGGCGATGCTCCCAAAAATTTTTGCCATTGCGTGCAATACGTTCCGCTTCATGCTCCACCTCAATCAAAAACACTGCAGCCTACCTGACCGCAGTGTTTATGCTTTGCATGAAGTTGCCGTGCTATACTTGGAGATACAAGCCAGAAAATCAGTTTCCCCGGCGTATCTTTTTCGCTTTTTCCGCTTTATCTACAAGGGTTTTTGCATGCTCAAGTGCAAGCGGAGAATCACTGCTTCCATCCATCATTTGGGCAATCCTCCGATATTTTCCATCAAGATCCAGCAAGCGCACCGCAACGTGCGTAGCCATACCGTCATCCGTCTTTTCTACAAGGTAATGTACGTCCGCAAGCGCCGCAATTTGCGGTAAATGCGTAACGCAGATCACCTGATGTGCCCCGGCAATGCCAACCATTTTCTCACCGACAGTGCCTGCAATGCGGCCGCTGATCCCGGTATCGATTTCGTCAAAAATCAGTGTTCCAATACGATCGTTATCGGCAAAAATCGCCTTAAAGCCAAGCATAATCCTGGAAAGTTCACCACCCGATGCAACCTTTGCCAAAGGCTTAAGCGGTTCTCCGGGGTTCGCGCTGAGCAGAAACTCCAGCGCATCCATTCCGTTCTCCTGTGGTTCACCGTTATCCTGAGGTGCGGCGAACGCCACGCGAAAAGCCGCTTTTTCCATGCCAAGTGCGCGTAGCTGTGAAAGGACATCGCCAGAGAGCCGCTCTGCAGCCGCCTCGCGCAGCGCAGTCAAGCGTTGTGCCAACGAAAAATAGCGTTTTTTTGCCTCTGCCAGCTTTTCATCCAACTTTGCGGCGCGTGCGTCAGCCTGCAGAAGGGCGTCCAATTTTTCTTGCGCCTCCTGCTCAAAGGCGAATACCTCTGCAATCGTGCCGCCGTACTTCCGTTTTAGGTCGGAGAGCGTTTCAAGCCTCATTTCGATTTGGTCAAGCCGCTGCGGATCAAATTCCAGCCCGCCTTTCATGTCCCGCAGTGCATAGCCGACATCCTCCAACGCATAGTATGCGTCGGCCAGCTTTTGTGCCGCCTCCGCGTACTCCTTTGCATAGCCTGAAATACTTTCCATGTTGTGCCGTGCAGCGTCCACTGCGGCGGTTGCGCTGCTGCCCTCGCCGTTAAGCTGTTCGTACGCTGTTTCCACCGCAAGCATGATCCTTTCGGCATTTACAAGAAGCGTTTTCTCTGCCTGAAGCGCGTCCTCTTCGTCTGTTTCGATTCCCGCAGCACTGATTTCATTGATCTGATATTTCAGAATATCGATCTGCCGTTCGCGCTCAGCAACCGAACCAAAACCGGAAAGGCGTTCCCGGCGCAACGCCGCAAATTCGCCGTAAATTCGATTGAGTTCGTTGCGTATGGGCAGGATTTCCGCATGCGCATATGCATCTAAAAAAGCAATATGGTTTTCCGGCGCAAGCAGGGACTGATGCTCGTGTTGGCCATGGATGTCAACCAATGTATCCGAAACTGCTTTCAGAATTGTAACGCTCGTAAGGATGCCGTTCACGCGGCAAAGGTTTTTTCCCGCAACGGAAAGCTCACGTGAAAGGAACAGCGTGTCGTCCTCGCAATCGATCCCCTGCTCCGCTAAAACCGCTTTCGTTCCGCCGCAATCTGCAATATCGAAAACCGCCTCAACCTTGGTTTTTTGCGCGCCATGCCGAATAAGCTCCCTGCTGGCACGCTCTCCAAGCACGAAGTTCACAGCGTCGATAATAATTGACTTTCCCGCACCCGTTTCGCCGGAAAGCACATTGAATCCCGCGTGAAACTCAATGTCAAGCCGCTCAATCAGAGCAACGTTTTCGATAAAGAGTCTTTGCAGCATAGCAGCATATTTATTGTTTGAGCATAGCGTTAAAGCGCTTCACGAGTTCCGGCACGCTTTTTATGTCCTTGATCGCAACGAAAATCGTATTATCGCCCGCGAGCGTACCTGCAACCTCATTCCACCGCATCGAATCAATGGCCTCTGCAGCAGCGTTTCCGGTACCAGAGATCGTCTTAATGATGATGAGGTTGGATGTACTTGCAATCGATACGACTGAATTAGAAAAAATACGGATAAACCGCTCCTTCAGGCCCGCCTCGGCCTTATCCACAGTGGCATATTTATAGCCACCATCCTCGGCGAGCACCTTAATCAGGCGCAGTTCCTTAATGTCGCGCGATACGGTTGCCTGCGTTACGTTGATTCCTCGATCTTTCAGGCGCATCGCCAAATCATCCTGCGTCTCGATATTAAAGGTTTCGATCAGATCCAGGATCATCGCATGTCGTGCCGCTTTCATTGAGTCATTCCTCCTGTGTTGTATATGTTACGATAGCTTGCTGCGGATCAGAGAGTAAATGTTCCGCTCTTCAAATTTTACAAAAGAAACATGCCGCTCCGAACGGTAAACGACGATCTCATCGTCCCGGCTGATTTCCGCCGTATAGATGCCGTCAAGCGATATATAGCCCTCGCTGTTCATGGAAAAGCGCATCTTCGCATCGGCGGATGCAATGATCGGCCGGAATGAGAGCGTATGTGGGCAGATCGGCGTAATGATCGCCACATCAAGCCCCGGCGAAATCACAGGACCACCAGCAGAAATGGAATACCCCGTTGAACCGGTTGTTGTGCTGACGATAATGCCATCGCACCGCACAGAGCCCGCCTGCATTCCATTGATTTCCATGCTGATATCCACAATCCCGGAAAACGCGCGCTTATACAAAAGCGTTTCATTCAAACAATAATGCGGTGTTCCTCCATTGACGCGGCAGGCAAACATCATGCGCTGATCCAGAGAATATTCGCTCCGTGCAAGCCTGGTGATCGCAGTCTCAAACTGTTCCGGCGTGATTTCGCTTAAAAAGCCCACTCGGCCCAGATTAATCCCCAAGATCGGCACTTTAAGTTCCGATGCTTTGGATGCCGCGCGCAGAATCGTTCCATCTCCGCCGAAAGCGAGGATGAAATCCGGTGTTTTTTGATCGATCGTAGGAAGCGAGTTATGAATCAAAGGAAGCAGCGGAGCGTCCACACAACAGGTATATCCCAACGAAAGTGCCGTTGATAATCCGGCCAAAAGGCCGTCTACCGCGCTCTGCTTCTGCGGATTCGTAAAGAAGCCGAAGGTCATACTGTGCATGTCAATCTCCCGTCTGTATAAGTATTATAATATCCTGCATATTGATTTTCAAGGAATTTTTTAAATTTTTAAACATATTTCAGCCCAGAATGTGCTTCTTCCACCGTTTTTTCGACCGCCGTGGACAGCTCCACATCCGCGCGGCCATCCTCACCCTGTGGTTTTTCCAGGACAAGCAGGAATTCAATGTTTCCCTTTGGCCCAGTGATAGGCGAATAATCGATATGCAGCAGATGAAACCCTGTTTGCACAGCAAATTCCGCCGCACCCACAAGCACTTCGCAATGGGTTTGTTTGTCTCGCACCACGCCATTCTTGCCAACTTTAGCACGCCCTGCCTCAAACTGGGGCTTTACCAAAACTACCGCATGTGCCCCTTCCCGGAGGCAAAGAAACACCTGCGGAAGGATCAGGCGTATTGAAATAAAGGAAACATCCATTGAAGCGAAATCAGGTTGCTCTGCAAACCAACCGGGCTCCATATACCGCGCATTTGTACGCTCCATCACAACAACGCGTGCATCGTTGCGCAAACGCCAATCCAGCTGGCCATATCCGACATCAATCGCATAAACCTTGCGCGCGCCGTTTTGCAGCATGCAATCCGTAAAGCCGCCTGTAGATGCGCCAATATCGAGCGCAACAGTGCCTGCAAGGCACAAGCCAAACTTGCGCACGGGTTTATCGAGCTTCAGCCCGCCGCGGCTCACAAAAGGAACCGGGTTCTCCTTTATGGCAAGCACACAATCGGGCGGTACATTATCGCCCGGTTTATCAACGCGCATGCCCGAAAGGCTCACCGCTCCGCTCATGATAAGCGAGCGTGCCTTTTCCCTGCTTTCAGCCAGGCCGAGCTCCACCAGCCTGATGTCCGCCCGCGTTCCTTTCATTTCGCACGCTCCAAATAAATCATTATTTTTTTGCGGATCTCATCCGCAGAAATTCCGGAAACAGCGTCTTGTTCTGCAACGGAAGCATGCCGCACCGGCGCTTCCCCAACCCCGCACGGAGATACACGCACCACATGGCCGATTGCCGCCTGCACAGCTTCGCCGAAGCCACCGGCCATTATGCCATCCTCCACGGTAATGACCGGCGCACCATGTTCTGCGATGCGTGCAAGCATGGTATCATCCATTGGCTTTATGCTGCGCGCGTTCACAAGGCCGACAGGCAGCCCATCGCTTGCTTTAAGCGCGGCGCTGAGCAACCGTCCGGTTGCGATGACCACCAACTGTTTTTCCGCAAAAGGCAAAACCTCCTCCCACTCTCCTACTTTGACAGGCTTCGTTAAAGGATGGGAAGGCAATGCGCCCCGGTTATATCGAATGGCAACCGGCCCGCTTTGCATAAGCGCGAGCTGAAGCATCTCGGAAAGCTCTTCCTGAGATGCCGGGGAAAGAAGCGTCATTCCCGGCAGCGTACGCAAAAAGGCGATATCATACACCCCCTGATGCGTTTCGCCATCCTCCCCAACAAGCCCGGCACGGTCTACCGCAAACACAACGGGAAGGCCCTGCAAGCAAACGTCATGAAGGATTTCGTCATATGCGCGCTGCAGGAAAGTGGAATAGATCGCAACGACAGGCCTGGCCCCCGCTGCCGCCATGCCGGCAGCCATAGTAACCGCATGTTCTTCCGCAATGCCAACGTCAAAAAAGCGATCCGGGAATTCCGATGCAAAGCGGTCAAGCCCCGTTCCCTGCGGCATCGCGGCCGTTATGGCGACAATTCTGGAATCCGCACGCGCAAAAGCGCACAGCGCCCGCGCAAATACGGAAGAATTGCTTTCCCGCTTATTTCCGTTCACCGCACCCGTATTTACATCAAATTTTCCAATTCCATGGAATTTCTCCGGATTTTGCTCCGCAAGTGCATATCCTTTTCCTTTTTTGGTGACGGCATGAATCATAACCGGACAGTCAAGCTGCTTTGCCCGAGCCAGCACCTCCGTAAGCGCCATAAGGTCATGTCCATCCACAGGGCCAAGATAAGTAAATCCCATTTCCTCAAACAAAACGTTTGGAATGAGAAAATACTTGATCCTGTTTTTGAGGCGCAGTGCATTTCCGAACAGCCGAACGCCCACTTTAGGAAGCCTTTGCAGGAACTCTGCGGTGTTGTGCTTAAACCGCTGGTAAGAGCGGCTGGTGCGCATGCGGTTTAAATGCCTGTTTACCGCGCCAACATTATGGGAAATGGACATGTCGTTGTCATTCAGCACCACAATCAGCGGTTGCTTGCTCTGTCCCGCGTCATTCAGCCCCTCGAAACAAAGCCCGCCGGTCAGCGCGCCATCCCCCAATACGGCGACAACGCTTCCACATCCGCCTAACATCTGCTCTGCGCGTAAAATGCCAAGCGCAGCGGAAACAGCAGTGCTGGCGTGGCCTGTGCCAAATGCATCATGCGGGCTTTCCGAACGTTTTGGGAACCCACTGATGCCGTTTTTTTGCCGGAGTCCGTCAAATTCAGCCGCACGGCCGGTCAGAATTTTATGCACATATGCCTGATGTCCTACATCAAACAAAATTTTATCAACCGGAGAATTGAATACCCGATGTAAAGCGATCGTCAGCTCCACAACGCCAAGATTTGATGCAAGGTGCCCGCCTGTATGTGAAACCCGTTCTACAAGAAAAGAGCGTATCTCTTCTGCAAGTTGCGGCAGTTGCTGTTCTTTGATACGCTTAAAGTCATCTATGGAATGGATTGAATCCAAAAGCGGGGTCTCTTTCATGCCGTTCCGCCTTTCCATGCACAAACGCGGAGGGTATTATACCACTTCGCCGTCGTGCATACAAGGGTAAAGCCCCAATAAAAATGCATAAATCCGCAAAAGCAGGCAGGCATTTTTAATTAGAAAGTTCGTGTAAGCGTTTGATCCGTAAGCGTCAGGAACCATGTTGCGCGGTCTCCAAATTGCCCCAACGCCTCCTTTGCAAACCGGGCCTCCTCCTGTGCCATGCGCTTTGCAGTTTCAATGCCGTAGAGCGATGGATACGTCAACTTTTGATGCGCTGCGTCCTTGCCGAGCGTTTTCCCCACTGTCTTGGAATCTCCCAGCACATCCAACAGGTCGTCTGTGATCTGAAATAAAACGCCATAATGCACTCCGAACCTTCTCAGCGCTCCAACTGATTCCGGATCCACATTGCCGGCTATGCCTCCGGCCACAACGGCCGCCGTAATAAGCGCCCCCGTTTTTCGGGCATGAATATACGTGAGCGTTTCTGCATCTGCGCAGGGGTTCTTTTCATTTGCAAGATCGGCCCACTGCCCGGCAACCATTCCGGACACGCCCGCGCCATGCGCGATTTCAGCCGCCGCCTCATAATAGCGGGGGGCCTTTCCGATATGCCTCGGTCCTTCTGAAAGGATCACCTCGAACGCATAGGTTAAAAGCGCATCCCCGGCAAGCAGGGCGTTTGCTTCACCGAACACTTTGTGGTTTGAGGGTCTTCCGCGGCGGAAGTCATCATCATCCATGCAGGGCAGATCATCATGAATCAGCGAATATGTATGGATCATTTCCAAAGCAGCGGCAAGCGGCAGCGCAGCTTCCGTATCCCCTCCCACCATTTCACATGCGTAAAGGCAAAGCATAGGACGGAGCCGTTTGCCTCCTGCAAGGAGGCTGTATTTCATCGCTTCGCACAACGCAGCGGGAAGATCTTCCCTCCGCATATATGCTTCAAGCACAGATGTAATTTGTTCCAGGTTTATCATTCTTCCTCCGCGTCCATTTCGCCACCCACCGGTTCAACGGCTTCCAAGCGGCCTTCATATGCCTCCAATTGTGCAAGGCACGTCCGGGAAAGCGCACGCCCTTCCTCATAGAGTTTCATCATGTCGTCAAGCGGCAAATTCCCATCGGAAAGCGCGCTTACGATTTCCTCCAGCCGCCGCATTGCGTCCTCAAAGTTCTGTTTTTTTTTCGCCATTTTGTCTCTGTTCCTTTTCTATCGTATTCACGGTAGCGCCGGCAGCGCCGTCATGAAACATGATTGTCACCGAATCATCCGGCGAAAGCCGTTCCACCGAACCGCAGTACGCCCCATCCTTTCCGCGCACAAGCGCAAAGCCGCGCGCAAGCGTATGCGCGGGAGAGAGCGCCTCCAGCTTGCCCGAAAGCGTGCTGCACATGCGAACGGCTGCAGCCAATGATGCCTGGGCAGCAGCATCCAACCGTCGTCCGGCATCCAGCACGGTATGCCGGGCATCTGCAAGCGCATGGCGCGGCGCAGAAAAAGCTCCGCTTTCTACGATCGCATTCACCCGTTCTCTGCGCCTTAAAAGGCCCGTTCGTGCAGCGCATAGCAACGTTTCACGCATTCCATCCAACGTAGAAAGCAGCGTGTCATACTCGGGCACGCAAAGCTCTGCTGCGGCAGATGGGGTCGGCGCGCGAAGATCCGCAACAAAATCCGCAATGGAAAAATCGGTTTCGTGCCCCACTGCGCTCACAATGGGAATTTCGCTTTCGTAAATTGCCTCTGCAACGGTTTCCTCGTTAAACGCCCAAAGGTCCTCCAAACTGCCGCCTCCACGGCCGACGATCAGCACATCGGCGCGTTTCAGACGATTCATCAGCCGGATTCCTGCTGCAATTTCCTCCGCAGCGCCTATTCCCTGCACAGCGACAGGACAAAGCAATAGATTCATTGCCGGGAACCTGCGCCGTGCAACGCTGATTACATCGCGTACAGCGGCGCCGCTCTGCGAGGTCACGATTCCAACGCAGTGTGGCAGAGCCGGAATCGGCTTTTTATGCGCTTCATCAAACCACCCCCGCGCCTGTAGCCGCGTTTTCATCATCAGGAAGCGCCGGTAAAGCTCTCCTTCCCCTTCCCCTGTCACCGTTTTCACATAAAACTGATACTGTCCGTCACGCGCATAAAGCGCAGCATGCCCTTGGGCCACGATTTCCATTCCATCGGAAAAGGCCACGCCGCACTGCATTGCGTCCTGCCGGAACATCACGCAGCGCACAAGCGCACCGCCATCCTTAAGCGTAAAATACACATGCCCCGAGCTGTGGCGCTTCAAGCCGCTGACCTCCCCGCGCACGGAAAGGCTGCGCAAAAGCACATCCCGCTGCAGCAAGCCCGCAACATACTCGTTTAATTGGGTGACGGTCAGAACATATCCGCTTTGCATCTTGTGGTTCCCCCCTCCGGTGATGCGGTAAGCCTGTCTTTGCACAACAATGCTGTGCCGACCGCATTGTCGGAAGAAAGCGCGCTTTCCCCGAAAAAAATCTCAGCTTCCGTTTTCTGCTTTCGAACCCGTTCCCGCAGCAGAGCGCGCAGAAGCGGGCTTGACGCCACTCCCCCCGCGAGAAGTGCGCGCCGGATGCCTGTTTTGTCCATCGCATAAAGCAGCATCTTTCCAAAGGTGCGCGCCATGCAGTCATATGCAGCATACGCAATTTCACCATGCTTGATTCCATCGTCAATGAGCGCCTGCGCACGTGTCTCCACCCCGGAAAACGAGCATACCCCGTTGCGCACAATCGCCGGAAGCTTCACCCCTCCTGTTGCAGGGTCAAATTCGCCGGCAAGCGCTTCAAGCTGCTTCCCGCACGGAAACCGAAGTCCCATGGCAACGCCGATCCGATCTACAAACTGTCCGGCATGCAAATCTTCCGTACCTGACAGCAGCGTTATATGAAACGCTTCGTCCACCAAAAAAACTTCCGTCGTTCCGCCTGAAATATGCATGCCCAAAAAGGGCTGTCCCATCAAAAATTCATTGCCATACAGCGCGGCGCGAACATGTCCTTCCTGATGGGATGCAGCCAAAAGCGGTACACGGAGTGCGGCGGCCATGGATGCTGCGCAAGCTTTCCCGGCAAGGAACACCGGCATATAAGAATCCTCATTTGGCCTTGGCCGAGCGCTTACACATACACCGCGCACAGCGCCAACGTCCAGCTTTTCAAACATCTCCGGCACAAGTCTTTCCAAATTCCGGATATGCTGAAACAGGCCATCGCTTTGGCGAAGGCCTCGTTCTCCCTGTTTAACCGAAAGCACCGTCCGCAGATCTGAAACGATGCCGCATTCATCCACGCAGGCAACGGACGTGGTATAGCAGCTTGTATCCACGCCGACATATGCGCACATTACTGCTGTTCCCCGTTTTCCGCTTCAAGCCGTTTGGCAAGCGTTCCGAGCATACCGTTGATGTAAGCGGAGGATCGTTCCCCTCCAAACCGCTTTGCGAGTTCAACCGCTTCATTGATGGAAACGCTGTATGGGATATCCCTGCGGTACATCATTTCATAAATCGCAACGCGAAGAATCGAAAGGTCTACCCGCGGCATACGTTCAATGCTCCAACCGATAGCAAGCTCACCGATCAACGGGTCAATCTCTTCCTGATGCGCTTCAATTCCAGAAAGCACTGCATCGGAAAAGGCCACGTCTTCTTCCGTCAGCGTTTCCGTGATACCCGACTTGTCCAACACCGCGTCATAGGTATCTTCTCCCCCAAACAAACGAGCAAACGCGAGTTTCATTGCGACCTCGCGCGCTGTCTTCCTGCTCATATTCTCTTTCGTCCTTCCATGGGTATCGGCATTTCAGCCGTTATTTTTCCGTTGAAACAGCCCCGCAAAAAAGTCCTTCACACGGGTGCGACCTCCTTCATCCAAAAGCGTGCCGATAAAGTAAGCGATGCCCACGATAGCGAACAGCAGAAGCGTGCGCCAAAACCCGATTGTAAAAATCAGGATCGTAAACAAAATGCCAACGCACACGCTGATGATGCGCCACTTATACAGCCTACAAAAGGCAAAGAAATCATTCATATCATGCACCTCACATTACGCGCGGCTGCTTTGCAGGTGCCGGTGCACTTACGATCAAAACGTCCACATCCCGAACGGTGATGCCGCAGTACATCTCAATGTACTCTTTGAGCGAATCCTGCAGGGCCTTTGTAAATTCGGGAAGCACCGTCTCATTGGAGACTACCAGTTTAAGGGCAATTGCAACCGCAGTGTTTTCAATCGCGGTGACGCTGCTTTCACACTCCTTAACCTTTGGGTTCGCCCTGCAATGCCTCTGCACCATGCTGTCTACCGCCGCAAGGGTGATGAAGGCCGAACCGTTATCACCGGAAAGGATGAGGGCAGATGTCGCTCTCGGTGCGGCTGCCGGCTGTTCCTGCTTTCGATTGCCCATTGCAATAAAGAGCCGGAAGGCAAGAATCAGCAACACAAGGCCAATGCCGCCCATGATAAGCCTGTTTTCAGTCATGCCGTTTGTAACGATCCCCGTTACATGTGCGGCCATATCCGCCGTCACGAATGACATCGCAATGCCAATGCAAAGCGCAGCAAGTGCAATCACCAAAAGCAACACAACAACAAGCAGAAGCTTGTCGAACCAACTAAACTTCATAACGCGATTCTCCTTTGGTGTTTCAGGCGCCGCCAGCATGGCCGGCGGCGCTTTTCAGGCATGTATGCCGCTTATTCGGCAGGCTGGATTTCGGCCGGTTTTGTTTTGGGCTCCGGCTTGTCGAAGTTGATGGACTGCACGAACACGTTCACCTGCACGACGCGAAGTCCGGTCATGGTTTCAATCGCATTCTTAATGCCGGTCTGGATCTTGGTGCAAACCTCATGAAGCTTGTAGCCGTAGCGAATGATCACGCTCAAATCTACAGCGACCTCTTCCTCTCCAACCTCGACCTTAATGCCTTTGGTCATGCTTTTTTTCGCGTTCAGCATTCCGGTAATGCCTTCGACGACGCCGCCGGCCATGCCCACCACGCCTTCGACTTCTGCAGCCGCAAAGCTTGCAATGGTTGCGATCACATCAGGCGCAAAAATGATCTTCCCGCCTTGGGTCGCATTTACTTCAGTGGTGATCTCGTTATCCGGGGTCATGTGCACTACCTCCTTTTGAATTTGGAAATATTATAACAGATTTTTCTATTGGTGCATAGCACTGATGCCGGAAAGCCTCTGAGTTCACAGAAGATTTTCTTTTCGGCCTTCATTGCGCCCCAGGGATAACCTTAACGTTTTCCGCCGATTCCCCAGTTTCGCGCTGCACAATATCGAGAATTTGTGCGACTTGCTCATCGCTGAGCGTTTCGCAATCCACGATTACATTCACCGACCCGCCATGGAACGTAACGGCGGCGTCGGCGAACCCTTTTGCACGAATCAGGCTTTCAATGGTAAATTCCGTTTCCATGTTATTCACGAGCGCAAGCTTTTGTGCCTGTGCATCGGCAAGGGTCTCCGCATCCGAAGCCGAGGTTGCGATAATTTCGTCAAGATAACCAATCTCAAGCTCCCGTACACTCTCTCGCTCCGTTCGGAATGATTCAAAATAGTCCTCTCCAGCCGCCGATGTTTCCAAGGTATCTCCACTCATACTTTCAATATGGAACGACTCCCCGCCTCCCTGCGCAGCGGTTCCAACTCCTTCTGTCTCCTTTCCGGCGTTCAGGCTGTAATTCCAGTATACGACGCCAGCCAACAGCAATGCGAGCCCACCGATCAGGATGTACTTTTGCTTTTTGCCTTCCAGTTTCATGCTCTATTCCCCCTTTTCAATTGCCTTCATTTCAAACACATCGATGCAGGACAGGTCTACGCCAAGCACCGTCCGCACCGCGTTTTGCAGATTCATCCGAACCGTAATATCAGCTGCGCCCTCTGCAATCACGATTACACCGCGTACTACGGGTTGTTTTTCCGTAAGCACGATCGCTTCGTTTCCTCCCGTCTGCGATACAGTCGCCGGTCGCGATGATTCTGTACGGTTCTCCGTAATGGATTCCGTTCCCGTACCTGAGCTTTGCGTAATCCCAGTTTGTGTATCCGTGCTCATTGCGGGTATGATCTGCGCGCCGGTGTCGTAAGTGATCATAACCTCGACCTCCCCCGCGCCGCGAATGCAGGAAAGCACGTTTTTCAGCCGTTCTTCCGTTTCCCGTTCACTGGAATATACGCTGTCCGGCTCTTCCAGTGAAACCGGCTCCACGGCACTGTTTTTCGGAAACGATGTCACAGCATAAATGAGAATGCCGGCAAGTACCAGCGAGCCGTAAACGCAAAGCTCAAAGCGCTTATCCTTTTTCATGCGTTCTGTAAGCCCGGCGAGCAGCTTGCCAAACCCGAGTCCGCTCTGCTTTGCCATACATCCCAGCCCCTTTCTCTCCAATCGCGCTTTCTATCCCTTCTCCAGCAGCTTCAAAATTGGCTCTGCAGCATAAAGCAGCAGAAGCAAGGACAGCGCTCGCTTTGCACTGCTGCGCAAGCCGCCGCGCGGCAGCAGCGCTTCTCCTGTAAACCCAATCACCGCGAGCGCCGCAAGCCGCTCCATAAATGAATAAATCCACTCCATCCGCCTCTCCTGTGCTATGCTGCGTTTCCCACTGCCATCACAAGCCCCGCAGAAATAATAAACATTAAAGCAACGGCTGTCACCGCAGCGAAAAGGTTATTGTAAACATCCGAAAGATCCCCGAGAAGTTTTGGAATACGGCCATCTCCGCCCAACGGTGCGCAAAGCGCCGCCATCGCCTTGCAGGCAAGTCCTGCGCAGGCGATTTGCAATAACGGGGAGATTGCAACGCCAACCACAGTCAGCATTACCGCAGCCCCTACGGCATTTTTGATCAGAACTGCGCTTCCCAGCACTGTTTCCAGCGTTCCGGACGCTATACCCCCCACGATGGGCACACTCTTGTCAAGCGTATATTTTGCCGCACGCAGGGCAAGACTGTCCGAACCGCCCATGCTCAGCCCTTGCAATGCAACGATGCCGAAATATATTGTGGACACCGCCCCAGTAAGCCACTTTACAGCGGATTTAATGAACTTATGGAGCTGCGCAAGCCCCATCCGCTGTGTGAGGCCCCCCACGATTACCGCTGCCCCCCCCGCCACTGTAAGCGGCAGGATGACGCTTTTAAAAAAGCCTGTGATCGTAACGCTTAAAAATGCCATCATGGGCTGTATCGCGCCGCTAAGCGTTACACTGCCTACGGCCGCGAGCGAAAATGAGAGCACTGGCGCTGCGATTTCAGTAAACGCCGTCAACGCGTCAATCGTCGCACTTGCAAGTGCAACCTGCCGCATCAATGCATATGATACGGCTGCCGCGCTCATGCCGAAGCAAAGGATACCGACCGTCTCTCCGATCCCTTCCCGGCCACCGCACAGGATCTCCGCCACGCAGGAAATAAGCGCCACACCGAGGAGCGATGCATATGCCCCCATACTTTCCCGTAACGCATACAGCGCGATATCCTGAAACGCTGTAAGAACGGTATCGTAGGCAATTCCATTTCCACCCGCAATATGTTCCACAACCGCCGTCAAATTCGCCCCATCCCATATTTCCCGAACGCTTTCCGGCAAGCTTTGATAGTATGCCTCCCACGCTCCAAGGTCATATGCCGCAAGCTGGTCTGCGCTTTCCTGCGGTAACTCCTCCGCACGCACGGTGGCCGGAATCAGGATGCACAGCATGCCGAAAAGCAGGAATTTGAGCCTATATCGCCGCATGGGTGGAAAGGATACTGCCGATCAATTCAAGGATCGCCGCAAATACCGGCAGGCAGAGCGCAAGGATCAGCACACGCCCTGCGAGTTCCACTTTTCCCGCCACCGCACCTTCTCCCGCATCCCTGCAAAGGTCAGACGCAAACTGTGCGAGATATGCAACGCCGATCACCTTAAGCATAACCGCAAGGTATGCGGTATCAATTTGATACCGTCCCAAAACCTCTCTGAGGAAACCGGACATGGCCGCAAGCTCATCCAGCGTCAAAACGAGGATCAGCACGCCGGCGGCAACAGCGATCTGCAGCCCAAGTTCCGGCCGATAAGCGCGCAGCACCAGAGCGGCAGCTACCGCCGTGAGCGCGATGCCGATCACTTTAAAAACCGTCATACAAAGCCACCTTTCTCCTAATAAAGCTGGAATATCTGCTTTACGCTGTCAAACAGCGTTCCGATCAGGTCAATCACCATCATCAGCGTAATAATAAGCCCTGCAAGCGCAGCAAGCATCGCCATATCGTCACGCCCCGTCTGCTTCAGAAGTTGGCATATGATCGCAATCAGGATGCCGATGCCTGCGATTTTAAATATGATTTCAATCCCCATATAACACACCCCTTCGGAATGGCATGCAAGCGCGTTTAAATTTAAATAACAAGGAGCGCCAGCGAAAGTCCTGCAAGCACACCGAGCGATTCGAAAAGCTTCCCTTTTTTGGAAAGTTCCGCTTCGAGCGCCGCAACGCGCTGGTTGAGCCGCTTGCATGCGTTTTGCGCATTGGCGCTCTGCGCCGCAAGGCCAATTCCGTCAAGCCCAAGGCCAAAATCCACAAGAACAGCAGTTTCCTCCGGCGAAAGCGTTTCAAACCCGTTATGCATTTTTTCCGCTTCCTCCATAGCTTCCTTCCACAACTCTGTTATGGGTGCCTCTCCCCCAAGTTTTTCGCCAAAAATCTCCCAAAACGCCTCCGTACGCGGCGCGAACTGCATAATAAGGACCGCAATCGGCGCAGGGCGTAGTTCCATCCTTTCAGCAAGGCGGCGAATATCATCTTCCATTGCCGTAAGCGTTTGCCTGCGTACCCGGAGCACGCGCGCTTTCCCGTTTCCAAGGAACACACATGCACAAAACAAAACAGCTGCCAGCAGTACGCTCATATTACCGCCTCCCCGCAAGCATATGTCCGGAGCTTCACGTCGCGCCCATTCCTTTCAAGAACAAGCACCTGATGAAAGCTGCCGTTGTTCAGCAGTTGGGCAAGATAGGGCTTGCGCGCCGCATCGGCAATGCTCCCCGCATGTGCGGATGCAAGCACGCAGACGCCGCCTGCGGCAGCGCGGCACACGGCTTCCGCATCCGCTGCACTGCCGAGCTCATCCGTCACAATAATTTCCGGCGACATGCTTCTGAGCATCCGCTCCATTGCCTCCGCTTTCGGGCAGCCGTCCATTACGTCCGTGCGCAAGCCTACGTCCAGCAAGGGAGTTCCGCCACTTGCGCCGGCAAGCTCTCCACGCTCGTCTGCAAGTGCGACCTTATAGCCCCGCCATCCCGTGCCACCATCCGATAGCAGACGCGCGGCGTCTCTTAAAAGCGTGGTTTTCCCTGCGCCCGGCGGTGAAAGCAGAAGCGTCGGCACGGGGCTTCCATTTGCATTCAGCAGCATCGGGAGAGCTCCCCTCGCACAGCCCTTATGCTCCCGCGCAATCCTGAGACTGAAGGAGGTAACCTGCGCCATATGTGCGATCCGGCCATCCCGCATTTCCGCGCGGCCGGAAATTCCAACACGGCACCCGCCGCGCAGCGTCAGGAATCCTTCCCGAAGCTCTGCCTCCCGCGCGAAAGCGGAATGTTCGCACAGGCTTTCAAGCAGCAGGGCGCAAAAGCGCTCGTCAGCAGTAAGCGCAAGCATCCGTTCTTTTTGCGCATACAGCAGCTGCACCGGACGCCCTGTACGTACCCGGATCTCCTCAAGCTCATCCGTTCCGGCATAAAGAACGGCATCGCGCAGGCATGCGGGTAAAACGCGCAGAAGTTCGCTTAACGGTTTGTTGCCAATCCTGTCCATCGCTGCATGTCCTCCCATTTTGTTCTATGATATGTACAGGCTTGCTGAAACAGAACCGAAACCTTTAACCTTTGCATGCGGACCAGAAATTGTTTGAGATTTGAGTTTAATACCAAAATGCGTATTTTCAACAACAGCAGAACATGTGGCAATCAGACAGTTTTTCGTTTCTCGTGCAATGCTGCATGCAGCAGCATGCTTCCGAAAGTTGTTGCGCAAAGAATCGCCTGCGCGTTGCGCAAAGCAATCCCATCAAGATTTACGGATGCATAATCCAATCGCCAAAGCTCTGCAAGTGCGCTCACAAGCATCCATACAACCGGAAGCGTGGACGCGGCAAAAAAAGCACGCCATGTCGCCGCAGCCCGCACGTTCAGCCCCCGCTGTTCCACCATCTGAATCAGAAAGTATACCGGAAACACAAGCGTTCCCGTGTTGCAGCGAAATTCTGCAAGCGGTGCGAATGAGAACCGGCTGAGCATCAAAAGAAGCGCCCCCGAAAATGCAAGCGCAAATGGGGAAATCTCAAGACGTGCACAGGCACGTCCAATCGCACCGCTCGCTCCGGCGATTATTGCGCATACGCAAAGGCTCTCGTAAATCTGCATATCAAAAACCACCTTAGGCAAATCCTTGTAAAATAAAAGCCCCATCGATCATGCTTTCAGCATGTCCCGATGGGGTGAAAGATACGCAAAGCAAATTTATGTAAGTTTGATAAAACCCGCCATATCGCCCGTTTTTCCACGAACGCGCCGGTGGGAAAACAGCAACTCCGGCATCTCAAATGTGCAGGCATGCATAAGCGTGATGTTTTCCGGCCGGACGCCCGCTTCCAATAGCTGCACGGCCGCAGGGATTTCCAAATCAAGCTGGCGCTTTCCAGGCCGCCCCGCTATGCTGCACGGAACCCCAAACTCTGCTTCAAACTGCGCAGCAAGCGCTTCATCCACTTCATAACAGTTCCGGCAGATACACGGCCCGTTCGATGCGATGAGATCCGCAGGGTTGCTTCCATACTCGCGGCGCATCGCCTCAACCAGGTTCCTGCCAATGCGGCCAAGCATGCCCTTCCAACCTGCATGTCCCGCGCCAACCGCGCGGTGCACGGGATCATATAGAAAAAAAGCGCCGCAGTCCGCATGGGATGTAATTAGCGTCACAGCCGGATCATTTGTCACAAGCCCATCGCACGGCGCCAGAGGCTCACGCACAATCCCACGCCCACAGTCCGCACCAGACACAGCCACTACGTTTGCACTGTGTTCAAAATTGATGATGCAGAGCGAATGATACGGAACACCCGCAGCGGCACAGAATATCTCAAAATTCCGCTGCACGTTCTCCGGAGCATCCATTGGCTCCGTTTTTCCGAAAGCAAGGTTCAACGTGTCGAACGGAGGCGCGCTCACACCGCCTTTTCGCGCGGTAAAGCCATGAATAAGCCCCGATATGCCTTCAAGTGAAGCTGCACGAAAAAAGCCGATGCCCTTCGCTTCGCTATACTCATATCCGTGCCGCATCCGCAATGAAAGCGCTTCATATTCCGCCTGCCGCACTCAGGATTCCTCCAACAGGAGTTTAAGTTCTTCCATGAACGTGTTGATGTCCTTAAACTGGCGGTAAACGGAAGCAAACCGCACATAGGAAACCTCATCCAGTTGTTTGAGGCCTTTCATCACGAGTTCGCCAATGTAGTTGCTCGTGACCTCCTGTTCCAATGTGTTAAATACTTCGCGCACAACTTCATCCACCAGCTTGTCCTGATCCGCGGCGGAAACAGGGCGCTTTTCGCAGGATTTGCGAACGCCGGCAAGAATTTTTGCGCTGTCAAACGCCTCTCTTCGGCCGTCTTTCTTCACCACCATAATTGGGATTTCCTCAATTTTTTCATACGTGGTGAAACGCTTCCCGCAGGAAATGCATTCCCTCCTGCGGCGTATGCTGGTTCCGTCATCCGTTGGGCGCGAATCCACAACCTTGCTTTCCGTCCCAAGGCAATACCGGCATTTCATTTACGCAACCTCCGTGCAGATTTTTGGATATTATACCACAACATGCTGTATCTTTCTATCCCCACACGGCAAAGGATGCACTGCGTTACAGCACAATATCCACCAGAATTACATCATCCCCTATTTTGGTGATCTTGTTATATGGTATTACAAGCTCCTCATCGCTGCGCAGAAGCCCCCACAGGCGCGGCGGCCCCGGGACAATGATTGCATAAACGGCGCCAGAGCAGGTATCCATTTCCAAATCGCAGATGCAGCCAAGCCGCGCACCGTCGCACAGGTTAATGACCTCCTTTCGTTTGAGGTCGCAAAAGTTGATGGTAGCCACGCGCGTTTCCCCTCTCAGGTATCTCATATTCTATCGTATGGGCGCGGCAAACGAAAAAGACCCGGTTTTCACCGGGTCAAAAGAGCTTGGTCTTGTTTCTAAGTATTCCAAAGCGCTCAGCACGATTGCTTGGATCAGTTCAGGTTTGCCATGCGAATTAATACTTGCGCTTTCTGGCGGCTTCCGCCTTCTTCTTGCGCTTTACGCTGGGCTTCTCATAGTGCTCGCGCCTGCGGACCTCAGCAAGGACGCCGGAGCGTGCGCATTTCCGTTTAAACCGTTTAAGAGCACTTTCCAGGGACTCGTTTTCGCCTACACGAATTTCCATCATTTTCCCTCCCCTCTTACCGCAACATAGCACACCGTGCCGTTGCCATCGCATAAGGACTACCGAAACACAAAGCAATTATACGGTAAGCGCGGGACAAAGTCAACACAATTTACCGCAGTTTTTTCTAACCGGGAGGCCAGCCGAGTTCTCGTGCTCCAAGCATATGCATATGCAGGTGCCCGACCGTTTGGCCGCCGTCCTTGCCCGTATTAATTATGAGGCGAAAGCCGCTTTCACTGATGCCGCATGTTTTCGCGATCTCTCGCGCTGCGGCAAACATGCGTGCAAGCAACGCATCATCGTCAAGCTGCATCACACTGTCGTAATGCTTTTTGGGGATGATGAGCACATGTTCCGGTGCGGCGGGCGCAATATCCCGGAATGCAAGAATTTCATCATCCTCATATACCTTTGCAGACGGAATTTCGCCGCTTGCAATTTTGCAGAACAAGCAGGGTTCCATTGGTTTACCTCCTTCTTTTGAATCTATGTTGAACGCCTGATCGCGCGATTCAACCGAAATTAATTCCCCCCGGAGCTCACCCTTCTCTGCACGAACGATCCGCACCCGCGCAAAGCGGTTCAGGAGCGCATCATCTGCCGAAGGTACGGTTACGCGAAGATAGGTTCCCGTATGCCCGGCAAGACATTCTTTATCCCGTTCCTCAAAAAGCACCTCCTGCTCCGTTCCGACAAAGCGGGAAGCATACTCCCAAGAAAGCTCTGCCGCAAGCGCGCCGAGCCGTGCGGCACGCTCCGCTTTGACTGCACGGGAAAGCTGACCCGGCATCTCTGCCGCTTTGGTGCCCTCGCGCCGGGAATAAGGGAACACATGGATACGCGCAAGCGAAACGGTGCGCGCAAAAGCAAGCGTTTCTTCAAACTCCGCTGCGGTTTCCCCGGGAAAACCCACAATTATGTCCGTCGTGATCGCGCATTCCGGCATGGCCGCGCGGAGACTTTGTACGCAATCCAAATATTGTTGCGGCGTATAGCGGCGCTTCATGCGTTCAAGCACGCCCGTGCTCCCGCTTTGCAGGGAAAGGTGAAACTGCCGGCAAATTTTCGGGTTTTCTGACAACGCGTGTACGAATGTATCCGATAGCAGCTGAGGCTCCAGCGAGCCGAGACGGATGCGGCGGATGCCCGCAATTCCCTCTGCCTGCGCAATCGCATCGAGCAGGGTGGGCGCTTCGGGAAGATCCCTTCCATAGGACATCAGGTGGATGCCCGTAAGCACGACTTCCCGGTATCCGGCCGCCGCAAGCTTTTCAAGTTCCGTACGCACATCCAAAAGAGGCCGGCTTCGAATCGGCCCGCGCGCATATGGGATAATGCAATAGGTACAGAATCGGTCGCATCCTTCCTGAATCTTCAAATGTGCACGCGTTCTTCCTTCATGCGAAACAGTAAGCGGTTCAAAGGTATGCTCTCTGCAGATATCCGAAACCGCATGCTTTTTTCCCTGCTGGAGCGCTTCCGCCAGCCCTACCACATTCGCCCGCTCCTTCGTGCCAATCACAAGGCTCACGCCCGGCAGTGCCAGCACCTCCTCCGGCGCGCGCTGGGAATAGCACCCTGCGACAATGATTTTCGCCTCCGGAGCAAGCGCATGCGCGCGGGAGATCATTTGGCGGGATTTCTTATCGCCCGTCTGTGTTACGGTGCAAGTGTTTACAACGTAAATATCCGCAGGTTCACTAAAGTCCACGATTTCATAGCCCGCGTTCTCAAACAGCTCCCGCATCGCTTCCGTATCGTATTGGTTCACCTTGCACCCAAGCGTGCAAAAGGCTGCCTTCATTTGCTTTTCCTCATCCTTCCAATTCATAAAGCGCCATTGCAAGCGCCGCCATGCCGGCCGTTTCCGTGCGCAGGATGCGCGGACCGAGCGAGACGGGTACAGCGCTGCGTTCCGTCAAAGACGCCACCTCATCGCATGCAAAACCGCCCTCCGGCCCGATGATGAGCGCAAGGCGGGAAATGTTCTCAGCGCAGCGCAGCGCCTGCTTCAACGTCATGCCATGCTCCTCCTCATAGGCAAGCAGCACAAGATCGTATTCCGACAAATTCTCAGTGGAAAGATCTGCAAGCCCTCCTATCTCCGGAATGATCCCGCGCCGGGATTGCTTCGCGGCTTCATAGGCAACGCGCGCATAACGCAGGCGTTTTTTCTCGAAATCGCCCGCGGAAAGCTGCACGACGCTGCGCGCGGCCTGAAACGGGATGATGCGCGAAACGCCAAGTTCAACGCATTTCTGCACAATCGTTTCCAGCTTCCCCGCTTTCGGTAAGCCCTGATACAGCGTTACGGAGCATCGGGGTTCCGTTTCGCTCGATGCCGATGCAAGAATCTGAAGCGTAATACATTCTTTTTCCATGCGTTCAATGCGCGCCGTATATTCCGTTTTCCGCCCATCGCAAAGCGTGACCTCGTCGCCATGGCTCAAGCGCAGCACCTTTTTCATGTGCTGCACATCTTCCCCTTCAATCACGGCGGTGCCGTTTGCAATCGCTTCTGGCGCAACAAAGAAGCGGTGCATACCTTACTCCTTTCGCGCCAGGATGGCGCACCATTCCTCGTTTATGTTGGTTTCAACAACCGTAAGCCCGTTTGAAACGATCGCGTCCTTCACTTCGTCCAACCGTTCCCGGATGATGCCGGACGTGATAAATGCGCCTCCTGTTTTCAAAAGCGGCGGCACGACCGGCAACAGCGCGATGATGACCGATGCAACGATGTTCGCGGTAATAACCTCGTATTGCCGGGCCGCAAGCCCCGTGCGCAGCGCAGCATCCGTGAGCACATCTCCAATGCGCACTTCATAGCGGTCACGCCCGACTCCGTTGAGCTCCGCGTTTTCATAAGCAATCTTTTCCGCGATCGGGTCAATGTCCACAGCAAGCGCGGCCTTTGCGCCCAGCAGAACGCCCGCAATGGAAAGAATGCCGCTGCCGCATCCAAGATCAAGCAGTGCATCGCCGTTTTTTATAATCTTTTCGAGATATTCCAGACACATGCGCGTGGTGTGGTGCGACCCTGTGCCGAAAGCCATGCCGGGATCAAGCGAAAGCACCGTGCGGCCTTCTGCATCCGCCAGCGACTCCCATGAAGGGCGCACAAGAAGCCGGCTTCCGATTTTTAGCGGTTTATAATAAGCCTTCCAATTGTTTGCCCAGTCCTCATCATCGGCCAAACGTACGACAAAACGCAGGCTCCCAAGGTCAATTCCAACATCCGTTTTTCTGAGCGCGTCAAACGAAGCCTCCGCCAAATGAACCAGCTCCATGTTCTCCCCCGCGTCCGCCAGATAAGCTTTTACGCAGGGTTCTTCCCCTGCAACAAGTTCATCCGTATCCGCATAGTCCCAATACTTCGCCGTTTCCTTTAAAAAAGCTTCGATGCTTTCCCGCCCCTGCTCGATCATCACCTGCTGAATGCCAAGCATATCAAAGCGGGCAGCAACTGCGTCAAGTCCCTGTTCGGTTGTGAACACCGTCATTTCGATCCATTTCATGCCTGAAGTCCATCCTTTACAATATCGTTTATAATATAGAACATTTTGGGGCATCACGCAACAAAAAACATGCAGGCAACATCTGTTTGTTGCCTGTATATTCGGCTTCATTTGCACCGGACAGCCCAATGCAGTATACTAACGATATATGGCGCGAACTGATTTATTCCCCCTTGTGCATCCATTTTATTTTTGGAGGGTTTACGTTATGAATACCGATCTGAAAACTTGCGCAGAACAGACTGCAAACCGGCTCGCCTCCCTTGATTTTTCTCTTTTATGGCCAGGATTTCATCCGTTCCGGTTTGCGCTTTATGATCATGCTTCCGTATATTTCGACGGAGAAACCTTCGCGCGCACGGACACGTTTCTTGGCAATACTTCAATCAACTTTCGTGGGGAACAGATTGCAATTTGGGAACTGTCTGAACAACTTGATCCGGATGTCCTTTCTGCAAAAATCGTACATGAAATGTTTCACGCCTTTCAGCAGGAATGCGGGGAGAAACGGTTTGCCAACGAGTTTGAGGCCATTCAAAAATACCAAACCTGCCCGGAGCTTCTTGCGTTGCGGCATGAAGAGAATGAGCTGCTTTCTCGCCTGCTTTCCAGGCATGATGCCTGCTGCTTTGGCCGGCTTCTTTCCCTCCGCCGCTATCGGATGGAACATTTTCCATTTGAATACGGCTATGAAAGCCGCATTGAGGCCATTGAAGGCGCAGCGCAGTTCGTTGAGCTTTCCGCGCTCCGCATGTTGGATGCGCAAAAGTACGAACAAGCCTGTGCCCGCCTGCAGGATCGCCTTTCTAAGCTGGACGCGCTGCTCCCGGTACGCATTTCATGCTATGACAGCGGCGCCGCCATGCTGCAAATTTGCGCGCAGAGCCACCATTCCCTTCAGCTTTCCATTGGGGACACGGAATTGATCTTTTACCAAGGATTGATCGATGCTGCAAAACCGCTTTCTATGGTGCCTGAAACTACGCCGGAGATACTCGCGTTTTATGAAGCGGATCAGGCAAAGCTCCGGCAGTTGGTAGAAAACGCGCGCAGTCACCCCGAAAGCCGGCTTTCTGCCACAGGGACGCTCGTTGGTTTCAACGTTTATTCCGCGCGCCGTTTTGAGGACTATATCTATACCGAATACTTCTTTGCGTATCAGGCTGATCAACCCACAGTGCTCAACGGTGACTTCCTCTTCCGGCTTGGTGAAGGCGGCAGCATCACCGAATTGTATCGTTTGGCGGGCAGATAAACAATCAAATTTCAGGAGAAAGCATGCAATGACCTTACGGTACCTGCAAGATCTCATTCACAGCATTGATGAGCTCAGAACCATCAGCGGAACATTCACGCTTCATGGAACGCTGTGCCGCGCGCTCGGCCTGATACGCCAACGGGAAACGGTGAGCCTTGTTTTTCTTCAATACAATGCCGCGTATAATGAATTGCTTGAGACCGCCCAAATCTTCGAATTGAATGACGGCGTGCAGGCATGTGCAACCAACCGCGATATGCTGCGAAAAGAACAGTATGCCGCTCATTTTCCAGATGCCTTTGAAGGAAGCCATACGCTGTTTATCGGTGATGCCTCCTACACAATAAACATCACGGAAACAGGCGCCCTCCGCATGCAGGATTGGGAAAGCCTTGTTCTGATTGCTGCAGTTCTGTGCGATGGCTGGCAGCCGGAGTCGTTCCTGCAATTAAGCTATGAAAACCTGTTTTTCTCCAGGCTGGAACTTACCGGCAGTTATAGTACGCTTGCGGAGATTTCGAACAACGCTCCGCTTCGTGTTGCCGTGCGCCCTGCAAACACAGTGCATCCCGTAGAAAAAACGGTTTCGCTTTCCGTCGGCGGCCGATACAGCGCAAGGCGGACTTTCCGGGACAAGAAGGGTAAAGCAGAGCATTGGTATTATATTGAGCGGGTCTCTCTTTTTGACCCATGGAAGGAATGTGAACGGATGTTTCAGGATCCGCGCATTACGAAAAATCATTCTTTTGAGGAACTTGCAAAAAGGCAGGCGGATATAGAATCGCTCCTTATTTTGGAATGCCCCAAGGGGATGTGTTATCCAATTGTTGAATATGAGAGCGAAGCCGACATCTTCCTACAATTCTATTTACAGGATTTTTTAAAGTGCATTCCTGAAAACCCGGCATCTTCTCAGGCCCTCATGTTTCGGATAAAGCCGGATCAGCCTGTTGGCAAAAACGGGCTTCCGCTCAAAGCCTGCATCGTTCAAACGCCTGTTGCACCAACCACCAAGCGGCTTGCTTTGGAGCTGTTTTCCTTCTCTCAAAGCGAACCTCCGGCAGAACTCACCTTGGAATAATGCACAAACGGGCATCTTCCTTGCAGAAGCTGCCCGTTTCATCTAGTCCTCAATCAGCGCGCTATCCTTCGCGTCATGCGCACCGCTCAGCTGCGCTTATCCTTCATTTTTTCAAAAATCCCGCGTTTCACCGGTTTTGAGTCTGCAACTCTGTCCCCGAGCGCTTCGGCTAACTTGCGCATCAGCTCCCGCTGCTCCTCATTGAGCTTTCTCGGAATCTGAACGTTTGCGCGCACCAACATATCCCCCTTGCCGGAGGCATTAAGCCTTGTAACCCCCTGCTCCCGCAGGCGGAAGGTCGTCCCGGGCTGCGTTCCTTCGGGAACCGTGTATTTAACCGTACCCGTCAGCGTAGGCACCTGGATTTCTCCGCCAAGCGCGGCGACCGTCACCGGAATGTTCATATCAAGATACAAATCATACCCTTTGCGCGTAAACAGCTTATGCGGCCGCACGTTGATTACAACATACAGGTCTCCATTGGGGCCGCCACGGTATCCCGCTTCGCCCTCGCCGCGCAAAGTAAGCGTTTGCCCGTTGTCAATGCCCGCCGGGATATTCACCACAATACGGTTTGATTTGTGAATGCGCCCTTTTCCGCGGCATTCCGCGCAAGGCTCCTTGATGATCTTTCCCGTGCCGCCGCACGCGTCACAAGTGCGCACGGTAGCAAACGAACCAAAAGGAGTGTTTTGCTGTACGCGTACCTGACCGCTGCCGCCGCAGGCAGTACACTTTGCCGGCTGCGTTCCCGGCTTGGCTCCAGTGCCGCCGCAGGTCTTGCAAACCTCTTCACGCGGGATCAGAATCTCCTTGCGCGCTCCGAACGCGGCCTCCTCAAACGTAATGGTGAGGTTATATTTCAAATCGTCGCCCGGTATGGGCCCGTTGCGGTGGGTCGCCCCTCCGAATCCGCCGAATCCGCCGAACACCGAACTGAAAATATCTGAAAAATCGCCAAAACCTGCCCCGCTGTAGCCACCACCTGCGCCACCGGCCGCACGATCAAACGCAGCATGGCCAAACTGGTCATACTGGGCGCGCTTTGTGCTGTCCGAAAGCACCTCATATGCCTCGTTGATCTCTTTGAATTTGGCTTCAGCTTCCTTATCGCCCGGATGCAGGTCCGGATGATACTGCTTTGCCGCTTTGCGAAAGGCGCTTTTTATCTCGCTGTCGGTTGCGTCCTTGTTGACGCCAAGCACCTCGTAGTAATCTGCCTTTGCCAATTCCCCAACGCTCCTTTCATAGCCTGAGCAGACGCGGCCGGCCCCGGCCGCATTGCCCGGCTACCCCGCAAGAGCCAAGGCATCGCTGCCCCGGCTCTTAAACAGGGTTTTCTATCCGATTGTGGGCCTGAAAAAGCCCTTTGGCTTATTTTTTGTCGTCGTCCACGACCTCATAGTCAGCATCAACAACAGTGTCATCCCCTTGCTGTGCACCGCCGTTTGCCGCATTCGGATCGAAGCCCGCTCCGCCGTTTGCCGCCGCTTCCTGCTGTGCCTGCTGGTAAATCTTGCCGAACACTTCGTAAGAAACCTCGGTCAGCTTTTCGCTTGCAGCCTTGATCGCAGCAGTATCAGTGCCCTTCAGTGCCTCCTGCACGGCCTTGACTTCAGCTTCCACCTTGGCCTTATCGTCCGCAGAAAGCTTATCGCCAAGCTCCTTCAGTGTCTTTTCGGTGGAGTACACCATGCTGTCCGCATGGTTGCGGGTTTCAACTTCTTCTTTACGCTCCTTATCTTCATTGGCAAATTGCTCCGCATCGCGCACAGCCTTCTTGATTTCATCCTCGCTGAGGTTGGTGGATGCCGTAATCGTTACCTTCTGCTCATTGCCGGTGCCAAGATCTTTTGCGGAAACATGCACGATGCCGTTTGCGTCGATATCGAAGCTAACCTCGATCTGCGGCACGCCGCGCGGTGCGGGTGCGATGCCGGCTAGCTGGAAGCGGCCGAGCGTCTTATTATACTGCGCCATCTCGCGCTCACCCTGAAGAACATGCACTTCCACGCTGGTTTGGCCGTCCGCTGCAGTGGAGAAGATTTGGCTCTTCTTGGTCGGGATCGTCGTGTTGCGGTCGATCAGGCGGGTGAACACACCGCCCACGGTTTCAATGCCGAGGGAAAGCGGGGTCACATCAAGCAGCAGGATATCCTTCACCTCGCCGCCGAGCACACCGCCCTGAATCGCCGCACCGATGGCAACACATTCATCCGGGTTAATTCCCTTGAACGGCTCTTTGCCCGTGACCGTCTTTACCATTTCCTGAACAGCGGGAATACGGGTCGAACCGCCCACAAGGATGACCTTGTCGATCTGTGCATTGGAAAGCCCTGCATCCTTCATGGCAATATGCATGCAGTCCTTCGTTTTATCCACCAAATCGTGTGTGAGCTCATTGAACTTCGCACGGGTGATCGTCATGTCAAGGTGCTTCGGGCCGGTCGCGTCCGCCGTAATAAACGGAAGGTTCACGTTGGTCTGCGCCATGCTGGAAAGCTCAATCTTCGCCTTCTCCGCGGCTTCCTTCAGGCGCTGGAGCGCCATGCGGTCAGAAGAAAGATCGATGCCGCTTTCGCTCTTGAACTGTTTGATGATGTAATCCATCACGCGCTGGTCAAAATCATCGCCGCCCAAGCGGTTATTGCCGTGGGTTGCAAGCACTTCAAACACACCGTCGCCAATCTCAAGGATGGAAACATCGAACGTGCCGCCGCCAAGGTCATACACCAGAATCTTCTGGTTGTTTTCCTTATCCATGCCATAGGCAAGCGCAGCCGCCGTCGGTTCGTTGATGATGCGCAGCACTTCAAGGCCCGCAATGCGGCCTGCATCCTTCGTAGCCTGACGCTGGCTGTCGCTGAAATATGCCGGCACGGTAATGACAGCCTGGGAAACCTTTTCACCAAGGTAGGCTTCCGCATCCTGTTTAAGCTTTTGCAGGATCATTGCGGAAATCTCCTGCGGCGTATAATCCTTGCCATCGATGTTTTTCTTGTAGGAAGAACCCATTTCGCGTTTGATGGAGCTGATGGTCCTATCCGGGTTGGTAATAGCCTGACGCTTTGCTGCATTGCCGACAATGCGCTCATTGTCCTTGAATGCGACAACGGAAGGTGTTGTACGCGCGCCCTCTGCGTTGGGGATGACGACGGGTTCGCCGCCCTCCAGCACTGCTACACAGGAATTCGTGGTACCCAAATCAATGCCGATAATCTTTGCCATAGTTTATTTCCTCCAAATCCGTTTAAATTGCGGTTTCTCTTTTATTATTTCGCAACCTTCACCATGCTGTGGCGAATAATGCGATCTTTCACTTTATATCCTTTTTGCAAAACAGAGAGGATTTCGCCGCTTTGCACACCCTCGGCTTCCTCCTGCATAACTGCCTCATGCAGATCTGCGTTGAACGCGCCTTCAGCCGGGATCTCTGTGAGGCCGTTTTTTTCGAGAATGCCCATGAACTGTTTATGGACGAGCCTCACACCGTCCACCCAACCCTGATCGGCAGCTTCACTGTTGTCAAGCGCTCTGTCGAAATTGTCGAGCACCGGCAGCAATGACCGAATAAGCTCCCGGGTGCCTTCCTCAAGGCTATCCATCCGGATTGCGGCATTGCGCTTGCGGTAATTGTCAAAATCCGCCTGCAGACGCTGTGCCATTGCGACTGTGTCATCCTTGTCTTTCTGCAACGCGTCGATCCGGTTCTTTACCTGATCGAACTCATCCCGCGTCAGCGTCACGGTTTCCGGGATTTCCGGAACCTGTTCCGCCTCTGCGGCGGTCCCATTTGTTTCGGGCGTTTGCTGCGCCTGTTCCTTTGGCGCCTGTTCCTTTTTCTTTGCCAAGTTACTTTCGCTCCTCTTCAAACATATTCGTAAGCACTTCGCTAAGGCTCTTTCCAATCTGCCCAAGCATGGCCAGCACGCGTGCATAATCCATTCGCGTAGGGCCAATCACGCCGAAAGAGCCAATCGGGTTTGAGCCAATTTTATACGTAGCCGTCACAACGCTGCAGTCCTTAATGCTCTCATCTTCATTTTCCGCACCGATGCGCACGGAAAATTCCACGTTCGTGGCTTCCGTCAGCATACGGTAGAGCATATCTTTTTCCTCAATCGCAGTGAGAAGGGCACGCGCACGTTCCATATCGCTGTATTCAGGATAATTCAGGATATTCGTTGCCCCGGAAAGTTCCACGCTGCGCACGCCCGGAGACATGCTTTTGCGCACGCTGCGGAGCATCGCATCAAGAAACGCTTTTTGTTCCGCAACCTCTCCGGTAATCCCCTTAAACTGCTGCAACGTGATCTCATCCAGCCGGCAGTTGGAAAACCGCGCCGAAAGCGTTCTGCCAAGGCGCGTTAGCGCGTCTGGGGACATTCCCTGCGGGATGCGGATAATGGAATCCCGCGTCATCCCGGCATCCGTCACAACAATGGCGAGCGCTTTATCTTCTGCAATGGGCACCAAGTGGATGTACTTCAGCTTGATGGCGTGAAGCTGCGGCGCAAGCACCATAGAGGTATATTTCGTGATGCTGGAAAGCACCCATGCCGTTTGCTTTACAACCTCGTCCACTTCATCCAGCCGGTGGGAGTAATGATCCTGAATATAGTGTATCTCCGCATCGCTCAGCTTTGCACGCTGCATGATAGTGTTGACGTAAAGCCGGTATGCTTTGTCGGACGGAATCCGTCCGGCGGAGGTATGCGGCTGGTCAAGATACCCCATGTCTTCAAGGTCTGCCATCTCATTGCGGATCGTAGCGGAGGAAAAGCCGATGTCCGAACGCTTTGCAATCGTGCGGGAGCCAACCGGTGTGGCGGTCAGGATATAATCATCGATAATCGCCTGTAAAATCTGCATTTTCCGTGCATCCAGTTCCATTGTGGCTCCCTCCTTTCCCTCTTTGCCGTTTGTGGGTGTCTGTTAGCACTCACGCATATCGAGTGCTAAACCTTACAGTAAAAATATAGCTCTGCGGCGAGCCTTTGTCAACCCGTGCAGAGCTTACCATTGTGACAAAACGGTAACATTAAAATGATAATTTCGCGCTGCAACAAAGCGGTACCATCAGTCCGGCAAAAAAGCTAAAAGCGCTTCATTTTGGAAGTCCAGCCCCTCATCCGTCAGGCGGCAGGCCCCGTTATCCCACACAAGCCAGCCGCGCGTGGCAAGCGATTTAAGGGCCTCTGGATATATGTCCTCGATGCTTTTGCCAAAGCGCAAGCGAAACGCGGCTTCTGAAATACCATCCGTTTTGCGCAGGCCGAGCATCACCGTTTCAAATATCTCTTCCGCGCGCGGAATTACCTCCGGCTCCGATGCAAGCGGCCGAATGCCCTGATTACAGCTTACGATGTAATCCGAAAGCCGCTCCGTGTTTGCAAAGCGCATCCAGCTTCCATTTATGCGCATCGCGGAATGGGAGTTGAGTCCAAGGCCAAGGTACATGCCGTTCTCCCAATAATTCAGGTTGTGCCGGGAAGCAAACCCCGGCTTTGCATAGTTGGATATCTCATAGCGCGCATACCCGAGCGTTTCAAGGAACTCCATGCCGCGCCGATGCATCAGATACACATCATCCTCCGCAGGAAGGCTCTCCGCGCCGCCGGTCACATCGGTATACAGGGGTGTGCCCTCCTCCACAATGAGCGAATACGCAGAGATATGATTGAGCCCAAGCCTGTATAGCGTCTCGATCGCGTCCAGATGATCCTTTACCGTCTGCCCCGGAAGGCCGTACATCAGGTCCGCGCTGATGTTCGTAAACCCGGCCGCCCTTGCGCACTCATAGTTTTGCACAAAATCCGCATAGCGATGTATGCGCCCAATCGTTTCCAAAAGAGCGTCGTTTGTGCTTTGCAGCCCCATGGACAGGCGGTTAATGCCGGCCGCCCGGTATTCCCGCAGTTTGGTTTCATTGAGCGTGCCGGGGTTGGCTTCAATGGTAATCTCTGCATCCGGCATAATTTCAAACGATGCGTGCAGCGCGTCCATCAGCATTGCCACCGCTCCAGCAGGCAGAATGGACGGCGTACCGCCGCCGAAAAAAACGGTATCATATGCCTGTTTCGGAAGCGCGGCGGCATCAAGCCGCATTTCCTTCAAAAGCGCGGCACAATATTCCCCCATGCTTTCGCAGTCTGCAAACGAAACAAAATCGCAGTAGCGGCATTTTGACTTACAATACGGAATGTGAAGATATAGTCCAGCCATACTTTGCCTCAGTTAATGCGCAGCACGCTCATGAAAGCCTCGCTCGGCAGTGAGACGGTCCCGATCTGGCGCATGCGCTTTTTGCCTTCCTTCTGCTTTTCGAGCAGCTTTTTCTTGCGGGTGATATCGCCGCCGTAGCACTTTGCAAGCACGTCCTTGCGCACGGCGCGCACGGTTTCGCGCGCGATGATTTTCCCGCCAATGGCTGCCTGGATGGGGATTTCGAACTGCTGGCGCGGGATGACCTCCTGTAGTTTTTCCGCCACTGCGCGGCCCTTCGCGTAGGCCTTATCCCGGTGGACGATGGTGGAAAGCGCATCGCACATATCGCCATTGAGCAGAAAATCAAGTTTCACCAGATCAGACTGCACATACTCCTTAAGCTCATAATCAAAGGATGCATATCCGCGGCTGCGGGATTTCAGCTGGTCGAAGAAATCATAGATGATCTCGTTGAGCGGAAGTTCGTACAGGATGTTCACGCGGTTTTCTTCAATGTATTTCATGTCGCGGAAAACGCCGCGCTTTTCCTGGCAAAGCTCCATAATTGCGCCCACATAGTCCGAAGGCGTCATGATATGCGCTTCAACCATCGGCTCTTCCATGGATTGAATCTCAGAAGGATCCGGCAGATTGCTGGGGTTGTCAACCGTAAGCTCAGTCCCGTCATTTTTCCTGACCTTGTAAATGACACTTGGCGCAGTCGTTACAAGGTCAAGATCGAACTCACGCTCCAGCCGTTCCTGAATGATTTCCATGTGCAGAAGCCCAAGGAAGCCGCAGCGGAAGCCAAAGCCGAGCGCCATTGAAGTTTCCGGTTCATAGGAAAGGGATGCGTCGTTCAAAACCAGCTTATCCAACGCATCGCGCAGCGATTCATAATCCGCCCCATCCGCGGGATAGATGCCGCAGAATACCATCGGGTTCGCCTGTTTATAGCCGGGCAGCGGTTCCGCAGCCGGATTGTCCGCATCGGTGATGGTATCGCCCACCTTGGTTTCGGATACGCTTTTGATTGAAGCTGAAACATAACCGACCTCACCGGCCGAAAGTTCATCGGTCGGCTTAAGGGCAGGAGTAAATACGCCAACCTCCGTCACCTCGAACTCCCGGCCCGTCGCCATGGAGCGGATCCGCATGCCTGCGCGAACCGTGCCTTCTTTGACGCGCACGTAGCTCAAAGCGCCCTTATAATTGTCATAAATGCTATCAAAAATCAACGCGCGCAGCGGCACGTCAGCGCGGCCTGCGGGTGGCGGCACGAGCTCTACGATCTGTGCGAGCACTTCGTTCACGTTTGTGCCAAGCTTTGCTGAAATGCGCGGCGCATCCGCCGCAGGCAGGCCGATCACATCCTCTATTTCACGGATGGCGTGTTCCGCATCGGCGCTTGGCAGGTCGATCTTATTGATGACCGGGACGATCTCAAGCCCATTATCCAGCGCAAGGTATACGTTTGCAAGCGTTTGCGCTTCAATGCCCTGCGTGGCGTCCACAACAAGCACCGCACCTTCGCATGCTGCAAGCGCGCGGGAAACTTCGTACGTAAAGTCTACGTGGCCCGGCGTGTCGATGAGGTTGAACATGTATTGCTTGCCATCGGTATGCGTGTAGAACATCCGCACAGCCGTGGCTTTGATTGTAATGCCGCGCTCACGCTCAATGTCCATTGTGTCGAGCATCTGCGCCTCCATATCGCGCAGGGCAACGGTGTCCGTCAGCTCCATCATGCGGTCGGCCAGGGTGGATTTGCCGTGGTCGATGTGTGCGATGATGCAAAAGTTCCGAATCAAGTCCTGGCTGTATGCCATCGTATTCCTCCGAGCTTTATCTATTTCAAATTCGCAAAATTATCCGTATAAAATCATACTTGAAACACCTGCAAATTGCAAGCGCCGCCCGTGTTGTGCTATACTTTTTTTAATCTGATCTGGAGGTGTATACGAACATGTTCTGCGAACGGTATGATGAATTTGTGAAAGCGCTCGAAAAGCGCCGCTTCCTTGTGCATAGTGCAGCAACTGCGGCTGAAGCAAAGGAGCTGGGGATTTCACTTATCGGCGGCGGTTCCGTTGGGTTCGGCGGTTCCGTTACGGTAACGGAGCTTGGGCTTTATGAAACGCTGCAGGAAAACGGAAACGCCGTATATTGGCATTGGAAATCCGACGACCCCGGTAAGGCCCAAGCGAGCGCTGCACATGCGGACTGGTTCGTCTGCTCCACGAACGCAGTCACACGCGACGGCAGGCTTGTAAACATTGACGGCACAGGCAACCGCGTCGCGGGCATGTTTGCAGGGCCGAAAAAAGTAATTCTGTTTATTGGAAAAAACAAGCTTGTTGAGGGCGGTCTGGACGAAGCCATTGCCCGCATCAAACGTGTAGCTTGCCCTGCAAACGGACGCCGCCTCAATACGAACACCCCCTGCGCGCTCACAGGCGAGTGCACGGATTGCGCTTCCCCGCGCCGCATGTGCAAAATAACAAGCATTATCGAATATCCCCCGAACCTGCTTTCCGAGTTGCACCTTGTGCTGATTGACGAGGAACTGGGATACTGAGCCATGTATTACGCCTACATTGTGCGCTGTGCGGACGGCACATATTATTCCGGTTATGCCGCTGACCTTGCGGCCCGCGTCCGCACGCACAATTTGGGGCGCGGTGCAAAGTATACCCGCTCCCGCCTCCCCGTGGCGCTCGTCTATTCCGAATGCTTTGATGGAAAAAGCGAGGCGATGCGCCGTGAATGCGCTTTTAAGCGTTTGACGCATGCGGAAAAGGAGGCGCTTGTTTCAGGCGCTAAGGAAGACATGCGTTAAGGACGCTGCAAAAGCAAAGCATAGGCGGGCGATGAAGCAGCCCGCCTATGCTTTTTGCCTTATTTTATTCCAGCTCTTTAAGCCGCCCTTCAATCTCCGCAAGCCATCCCTCCGCATCCAGAGCACCGACGACGGGCTTTCCCACGATGTCGCCATCCTTATTCAGGAAGATTGTGGCCGGGATATACTGCAGTTCCACCGCATTCTGCATTTCATTGCGGAATTCCACGATGGGATACGCGGCTCCGGTATATTCCAGCACTGCATCCAGATCCCCTGCGCTCTCCGTATCAAGCCATACGCCCAGAATTGCTACATCAGTCTCCGCCGCTTCTGTGGAAAACCGTTCATGCAAGCTTTGGAGCTCCGGCATTTCGCCGACGCAAGGGCCGCACCATGTTGCCCAAAAATTCACGAGTGTCAGTTCATGCTCCGCCGCAAATTCACGCGTGTTCACTGCATTTCCATCCAAATCCACCGTATCGAAATCAAAGGAAACAGGAACTGGCGCAGGCGTTTCAGTCGGCAGCACCACCGTGCCCGGCGTTTCAAGTTGCGGCGTGCGGCTTGAATCTGTCACCTCCGGCGTTTGCGCGTACAAGCCATTAAACTCGATGCTGACACAGCCGGAAAGCGCGGCGCAGAGAAATGCCAAAACGCTTGTAAAGCAAATCAATTTCTTCATTCGTTAGCTCCTTTTTGCGTTAAATTCTGTTTTTCACATTCAAAGCATGCACGCGCTTTCAAGGCGCCTGTCGGGCAAATCCGCTTACAATCCCCACAGCGAATACACTCGCCGCTGTTTGGCTCGTGTGCGGGATCCACCCCCATTTTACAAACCTGTGTGCAGGCGGCGCAGTGCGTACAGGCGCTTGCATCCACAGTGTAGCGATATAAGCTGAGTTTTGCAAACATACCATAAAACGCGCCGAGCGGGCAAAGATATTTGCAGAACGGCCGATATATAAAAAAGCAAAGCACAAGGATTGCCACAGCAAGCGATAGTTTCCATGCAAATTGGCCGCCCAAAGCCCCCCGCACAGAACTATTCGCAAGTGCAAGCGGTACGCCGCCCTCAAGCGTCCCCGCCGGGCAGATCCATTTGCAAAAATAAGGTGAACTCATGTTAACACCGTTGCGGGCAAGCAGCGGCAGGCCGATGACAAGCACGAAAAGCGCCGCATATTTCAGATATCGCAGCGGAGCATCAACACGCTTTGGAATTTTAAGTTTCTTCACAGGAGCCTTATGCAACAGCCCCTGCGCTGCCCCGAAAGGACAAAGCCACCCACAAAAAAAGCGGCCGAGCGTAATTGAAAAAAGCAGCAGCATGCCCAGTACGTAGTACGCAAGCTTTCCTCCGATGGCTGCAAAAGAGGATTGCAGTGCGCCGATCGGACATGCGCCCACCGCACCAGGGCAGGAGTAGCAGTTAAGAACCGGCACGCATACGCCTTTGAACGGACCGGTATAGATACTGCCAGAGGCGAATCCGCTTAGATTCAGGTTGAAAGCAAGCGCGCTCAACCCTTGAATTAACGGGCGGATAATTTGTTTTATCTTTTTATGCATCATCTCACCCAATTCCGATACATTCAAGGCAAATTGACGCCGCCTTGGATAATACTCGCATAAACTCGCCGCGCATAAGGCCAAAGCAAATCAGGAAAGCGGCTGTTAAAAGCAGCGCTACCGTCAAAAGCGCACGCGGCGGGCTAAGCTTCTTCATACAGTAATCCTCCCTTTATATCAAGCATACGCCTGTATATAAATAAGGTAATGGATCGGCACAAAAAAGGCAAGTAAACTTTTTTCGAATCAAATCGGGCAAAAAATAGGCGGCGAAAAATCGCCGCCTATGTATCTCTCCCGCCAATTATCGGAAGCTGAGGACGTATTGGAGAATGAACAGCGCCGAAATCACATACAGGAAAACGGGAACTTCCTTGAACTTGCCGCGTGCCATCTTGATAACGGTGTAGGAGATGAAGCCGAAGCCGATACCATCGGAGATCGAGTAGGCAAACGGCATCATGGCGATTGTCAGGAAACAGGGAATTGCAGTTTCAATGTCCCTCCAGTTAATGTCGGCTGCATTGCCGAGCATCAGCACGCCAACGATAATCAGAGCCGGCGCAGTTGCAGCTCCGGGCACGATCAGCGCAATTGGGCCGAAGAAAAATGCTGCAAGGATGAACAGGATGCCAACGACAGCGCTGGTCAGGCCGGTGCGGCCGCCTTCGCTGATGCCGGTGGAGCTTTCAACGAAAGTGGTCACAGTGGAAGTGCCGAGGACTGCGCCGCAAACGGTCGCGATGGAGTCTGCGATGAGCGCTTTATCGCCCTTGGGCAGGTTGCCGTCCTTATCAAGCATGTTGGCAGCCTTTGCAGTACCAATCAACGTGCCGACAGTGTCGAAGCAATCGCAGATGGCAAAAGTAACGATTGCGGTGATCAGGGCAAGCAAGCCATGCGCCATGATTCCATCAAAACCTTCTGTGAACACCTTGCCAAATACGGGAGCCAAAGTGGAGAACCCATGGAAAGAGATTTCCTCAGGGAAGGTGGTTACGCCAAATGGAATGCCGACGATTGTGGTTGCAATGATACCGATGAAAATTGCGCCTTTTACCTTGTAGGCCATCAGAACAGCGGTGATAATCAAGCCAATGAGCGCCACAAGCGCACTGCCGCCCGTAATATTACCCATGTCAACGAGATTGTTGGCGGCAGTAACAATACCGGTATTGAGCATGCCGATCAGGGCAATGAACAGGCCGATGCCGGCGCTGATCGCGCTCTTCAGGGACGCAGGAATTGCCGCAATAATCTTGGAGCGGAGCGGAGAAACGGAAACCGCGAAGAAGATCAGGCCGGAGAGCATCACGATAGCAAGCGCGTTCTGCCAAGTATAGCCCATGCCCATGCATACGCTATAGGTGAAGAATGCGTTCAAGCCCATACCCGGAGCCTGTGCAAACGGCACATTCGCCATAAAAGCGGTAAGGAGCGTGCCGAGTGCCGCGGCGAGGCAAGTTGCCATCATAACTGCATTGAAGTCCATCCCCGCCTGGCTCAGGAAGTTGGGGTTGACGAAGATGATGTAAGCCATGGCAAAAAACGTTGTAATGCCGGCAATAATCTCCGTCTTCACGGTGGTGTTGTGTTCTTTCAGTTTAAAGAGCTTTTCCAACATGTAAGAAACCTTCCTTTCCTTAAATGAATGCTGTTCCTCTCCAAGCACAAAGCCATAAAAAATCGGGGAACCTTATTCATGGTATGAAAGATGCCGTGAATCCCCGTTTTCATTGCTCCGTTATGGTAAGAAACATGAATTACGTATATAGTTTAACGCATTTTGGAAGGCATTTCAATGCTGAGGCTCTAAAAAGAAAAACTTTTGTGAACTTCTTGCGCTTTTTATAGCGCTGTAAACAGAATGCGGCACGGCAAAAATTGCCGTGCCGCATTTGGCGGGCTTGGTCCATGCCCGCAGCGCCATCAATTAGCAGCCGCAGCCGCAGCCACAGTTGTTATTGTTGTTGCCGCAGCCGCAATCGTTGTCGCAGCCGCAGCCATTGTTGCTAAACCCACCGGCAAGCAGGATCAGGATGATGATCCACCACCAGTTATTGCAACCACAATCGTTATCGCAGCCGCAGCCGTTGTTGCTAAACCCGCCGGCAAGCAGGATCAGGATGATGATCCACCACCAGTTATTGCCGCACATACCCAAATTACACATTTTGTGTCTCCTCCTTAATTTTGTTGCTGGCCTTTCGGCTCTTGCTACGATATAGTACGCATTCTGCCATAGATGTGTGCTTGCGGGACACACAGCAAAGTAAGCGCAATGCAAGCGTTTTCTCTTGACAAAAGGGCTCCCTATGTTATGATATTCGTACCATCGGTTGACAAGGGAACACACGGATCCTCTGGATCGGCCTGTTTCATCGTCCCTGCCGGCCTTTGCGTTTTGAGGCGCGGCGCGCTGCCACTGCGGACAATGCCCGCCCTTCCTTCAAAACCGTATGTGCCCTTGCCAGCCGATGGTTTTGTTTTACAGTAAAAGTGCAAACTAATTTTTGGAGGAATTCACATATGGCACGCTTTGGGATGGATAAAATCGTCGCGCTCTGCAAAAATCGCGGCTTCATTTTCGCGGGCTCCGAAATTTACGGCGGCCTCGCAAACACATGGGACTACGGCCCGCTGGGCGTAGAGTTGGAAAACAACGTAAAAAAGGCCTGGTGGAAAAAGTTTGTTCAGGAAAGCCCCTATAATGTCGGCCTTGATTCTGCTATTCTGATGAACCCTCAGGTATGGGTTGCTTCCGGCCACGTTGGCGGGTTTTCCGATCCGCTTATGGACTGCAAGGAATGCAAAGAACGCTTCCGTGCTGACAAAATCATTGAAGGATGGGCGGAGGAAAAACACGTTACCCTGCCCAAGCCCGTGGATGCTTTCTCCCCAGAGGAAATGAAAGCTTATATCGACGAAAATGCGATCCCCTGCCCTTCCTGCGGCAAGCACAACTTTACCGACATTCGCAAGTTTAACCTGATGTTCAAGACCTTCCAGGGCGTGACGGAAGACGCAAAAAACACCGTTTATCTCCGTCCCGAAACCGCGCAGGGCATCTTTGTAAACTTCCAGAACATTCAGCGCAGCGCGCGCAAGAAGCTGCCGTTCGGCATTGCGCAGATCGGCAAATCGTTCCGCAATGAAATTACACCGGGCAACTTCATTTTCCGCACGCGCGAATTTGAGCAGATGGAGTTGGAATTCTTCTGCAAACCGGGTACCGAGCTTGAATGGTTCACGTATTGGAAGAACTTCTGCCATCAATGGCTGCTCGACCTGGGCATTCATGAGGAAAACCTGCGGCTCCGGGATCATGAGAAGGAAGAACTGAGCCACTATTCCAATGCCACGACCGATTTTGAATACGCCTTCCCCTTTACCGAGTGGGGCGAGCTTTGGGGCGTTGCCTCCCGCACAGACTTTGACCTGACGGCGCACCAGACCACCTCCGGCAAGGATCAGACCTATTTTGATCAGGAGGATAACACCCGGTATATTCCTTATGTGATCGAGCCTTCCCTCGGCGTAGGCCGGATGGTGCTCGCTTTCCTGTGCGACGCTTACGATGAGGAAACCCTTGAGGGCGGCGATGTACGCAATGTGCTGCACCTTCACCCTGCACTTGCGCCGTTTAAGGCTGCCGTTTTGCCGCTGCAAAAAAATAAGCTTGGCGGCAAGGCCAAAGAGGTGTATACTATGCTTGCAAAACGGTTCATGGTGGATTATGACGAAGCCGGCGCCATCGGCAAACGGTATCGCCGTGAGGACGAGATCGGAACGCCGCTTTGCATCACCATCGATTTTGACACGCTCGAAGATGAAACCGTTACCGTGCGTGACCGCGATACCATGCAGCAGGTGCGCGTACCCATCAGCGGCCTTGTAGAATACATTGACAAAGTCATTGATTTTTAAGTTTCTCTTGACATATCTTGTCGGGAAACACGCCAAATAAATCCACGGCGGCCTCTGCCGCCGCATCAGCAAAGAACGCCGCGCATTCCCTCGCGCGGCGTCCTTTGTTTTGGAGTTTATATTTTCATTATGCGTCCGGCGCGCCTTCGTACCAAGCGTCAAGCGCCCGAATGGCCTCTTTTCCATCCTCCTGAATCAAGTAAACCCTGCCGCGAAAGAACACGCGCCCATCTGACGTAACGGAAAACCGCTCGGCTTCATCTGCTTCCGCCTGTCCAACCTGAATGGAATAGAAGTATTCCCGGCCTGTTGTAACCGTATCCGTCTTTCCTGTCCTTTGCACGTGCAGCGTTTTCAGCAATGCGACTGCTTCAGAGCACTGCTTGCCACTGAGCGCTTTCACAGTTCCGTCCGCACCGCCTTTCTCGAGAAAGAGCTTTGTCACCTGCCCCGCATCATCAATTCCGGCCAGCTCCGTGAGCGGCTGAGGCAGATAATACAGCGCAAGGGACAGCGCGAGGCATATGGCAGTGCCGATTCCAATAATCGTCCCTTTTTTAATCAATTTTTTTCTTTTATTGTTCTTCATTTTCATTTCAGCGTTCATAATATATCCTTCTTATTCCCATATCAGGCTAAGCGCACTTGATTGCAGTGTCCACGTTCTCGGAATCGCGTCGGGTCTTCCTTGGCTATATAACGTATAGCATGTGCTGAGAATCATATTTGTCGAATCGTACTCAGACGTTTTAATTGTTTGCGTAGCAGCGTTTGGGGTTATTGAGTATATATTTTCGTAAAGAGGATTAACGGGATGATAATATGATTGTGGTCTTGCTATTCCTTTTTCATTCGTGTATAGCATAATCAATGCATTGCTATCTGTCCCAAATCTCTTAAGCGTATCATAAGTGTATATGCCTCGACAGTTCGCAGAATAAGTAACTACATTTTCTACGTATGCGCCAGTAGCAACTTCATATGAAGAAGGTGCATTCATAGCTGTTAGTATCATTGTAAATGGAACTGCTGCGGACCAATCTGCAAAGCACATGATTAAGCTAACTAAGCCTTGTATCCAATTGTTCCAATTGCTTTGAGCATTACTGCGATTTGATGTCTTTCTAAGTTCTTTTGTATATGATGAATAGAAATTATAGTAAAAATCTCTTCCGCTATATGTACCAAAATAGCTTACACTGGCACTAGTCTCCTTTGGTACATATACTGTATAGGACTTCAAATACCCATCCTTCTCATCGTTTTTCATTTCATCAAGCTGTTTTAAGCAAGCATCTTCGATATAAGAGAATCCTTTTTCTTTAAGTTCTAGCGAAACAACATATTCTTTAGCCTTATTAATATTTTCCTCTGACTTTTCCTTAATTATTTTGTCTATATTCTCAGAATTATCATCATTAGAGCTTTTTGATTCTGAGATGTCCAGTATAGCCTGTAGATCTTTCAAACCTGCAAATTCAATAGTATAACTATCACATTTTTGACCATTGTAGTATTCGCTTCTTCATCATTACTCGTCTCACCCACAGTTTGAGCTTGAGCATAAGTATTAATAGGTATGCATTGTAACAACAGTAAAATCATCATGGCCATAGCAGTCAATCGTTTAATGATACGTTTCATTTACTTATCCTCCTGTCTTTTTTTAACGATGAAATATTTGTATTAGTTTAGCATTGAATTGCAAGAAATACAATTTTTTTAGAAATATACTATATATTACTATCTTTGCTCATTGCAAAGGAATTTCTCCTTCTATTTTCTGAGCAGCGCGCGCCGCGCCGGATAATCCGGCAAAACGCTTCGGATCAGCGCGTAAAATGCATTTCCATGGTTTTTATGAACAATGTGAGCAAGCTCATGCACAACAACATAGTCCACCGCTTCAGGCGGATATTGCATCAGCCGCCAGGAAAAACAAAGCCCGTTTTTCACGCTGCAGCTCCCGAAGCGCGTTTTTGCAGAGGTGATTTTAACCGATGTGGGGATAAGGCCCATGATATTCCCATAATGCGCTACGCGCGGCGGGATCGTCTCTTTGGCAAGTGCTTTCAGGCGCGCTTCCTCCTCCGCATTCGGTGTGGGATGCGCGGCTTCACGCTGCTTTTGTAATGTGATGTGCGCCTCAACCCATTGCCGCTGCTCCCGCAGAAAGCACAGGATTTCGCGCTCCGGCATGCGTAAAGGTGCGCGGACGATCACCTCGCCCGCGCGCGTCACCTCCACAGCAAGCGTTTTGCGTTTGCTGCGTTTGAGGATATATTCCGCCGGGAATCCGCTCACTGGCGAATCCTCCCACCATGATTTTTCTCAAGGATTTTTGCGATGGAAACCGCAAGTACGCCGATTGCATCCGCATCCTGCCCCTCCAACATGATGCGGATGAGCGGTTCTGTGCCGGATGCACGCACGAGCACGCGCCCCGCTTCGCCAAGCTCTGCTTCGATTTCGCGGATGCGCCGCCACATCTCCTCGTCCTGCATCGCAGCTTGTTTACTGCCGTTTTCTACAACAACATTCACAAGCACCTGCGGGAAAATCGGCACCTCCGCCGCAAGGTGGGACATCCGCTTTCCGCTTGCAAGGAGCACATTCAAAACCTGAATTGCGCTCAGAATGCCGTCTCCCGTGGTATTGCGGTCAAGAAAAATCACATGGCCGGACTGCTCGCCGCCGAGCACAAACCCGCCTTCCCGCATGCGCTCCATCACGTAACGATCGCCCACAGCGGTTTCTTCCACCCGGATGCCCAGCTCACGCATGCGCTTTTTCAAGCCCAGGTTGGACATCACTGTGACAACAATCGCATTGTTGCGGAGCGTTCCGGCCTCCTGCATCGCCCGGCCGCAAATGCCGAGGATGCGGTCTCCATCCACAAGGTTGCCAAGCTCGTCGCATGCGATTACACGGTCAGCATCGCCATCAAAGGCAAAGCCCGCATCCGCAGCGCATTCAACGACGAGTTCCTGCAATGCTTCCGGATGCGTGGAGCCGCACCGCGCATTAATATTATACCCATCCGGCTCGTCGCTGCGGGCAATCACCTCTGCGCCGAGCGCGCGAAACACATCCGCTGCGATGCCCGCAGATGCCCCGTTTGCGCAGTCAAGCGCTATACGCAGGCCATCAAAGCGCGTTTGTGCCGTACCGCAAAGAAACGCCTTGTATTCATCTACCGCGCGGCGTGCCTCAATCGCATGGCCCACGCCCACACCCGTAGGGTGCGGCAATTCCGTGCGTTCGCGAATCAGGTGTTCAATCTCATCTTCCAAAGCGTCTGAAAGCTTAAAACCGTCTCCATCAAACCACTTGATGCCGTTGTATTCCATCGTATTATGTGAAGCGCTGATCATCACGGCGGCATCCGCCTCGTAAAGCCGCGCAAGATAAGCCATCGCCGGTGTAGGAATCACGCCGACATTCAGCACGTCCCCGCCAACGGAGCAGATGCCCGCCGTAAGCGCTGCCGCGAGCATGTCCCCGCTGCGGCGCGTGTCCATTCCAACGAGGATGCGTGGATTGTGTACCGCACTTGTAAGCACATATGCGCCCGCTGCACCGATTTGCAGCGCAAGTTCGCATGAAAGATCGGCGTTCGCGATCCCACGCACGCCGTCCGTTCCGAAAAGTCTCGCCATATATTCCTCCGAAAGACCGTTATTGGGGGCTTCCGCCCTGTTGGATAAGATATTCAACCGCCATCGTTGCCGCCACAGCACCGTCGGCCGCGGCCGTTACCACCTGGCGCAACGGCGTTACGCGCACATCGCCCGCAGCGTATACGCCCGGGATAGAAGTGCGCATGTGCGCATCGGTTTTTATATAGCCGCCCGCATCGCAGTCGAGCAGATTCTGAACGAGCGCGGAGCGTGGCGTTGTGCCTACGGCCACGAATATTCCTTTCACCGCAAGCGTGCGTTCTTCCCCGTTACTTTTGTTTTTCACGCGGAGGCCTTCCACAGCATCACCGCCTACGACTTCCTCCGGCATAGTATCAAACACGAATTCGATCGAAGGCTCCTGCCTTGCCGCATCCTGCAAGACCTGCGTTGCACGCAGCGTATCCCGCCGGTGCACAACGTACACATGCTGCGCAAAACGCGCAAGATAAAGCGCATCCGAAATTGCGGTATCCCCGCCGCCGACAACCGCAACCGGCATGCCGCGAAAAAATGCACCGTCGCATGTTGCGCAGTAAGAAACGCCAGTTCCCATCTGCTCTACCTCTCCCGGGATGCCGAGCAAACGCGGCTGTGCCCCCATAGCGAGAATTACCGTACGCGCAAAAAACACCTTTTTGCCGCATTCAATGCGTTTTATATCACCCGAAAGTACAAGTTCCTGAACGGTGGCAAACTTTGTAACAAGCCCAAAACGCGCTGCCTGCTGCTCCATCTTTGCCGCAAGGGAAAATCCGTCGATGCCTTCGTCAAAGCCGGGATAGTTTTCCACATTGTGTGTTTTGGTGATCTGGCCACCCACCGTCATTTCTTCGATCAAAAGCGTGCTTCGCCCTGCACGCGCAGCGTATAAGCCCGCTGCAAGTCCCGCCGGGCCGCCGCCAATGACCGCAACATCATAAATTTTATTTGTATTCTGTTCCATGGTTTTATTCTACCACAAGCACGTTCTTCAATCCAGATTTTTAACGAAATCGGCCATCTGATGGAGGTTTGATCTTCTCTAAATCTCGGTACCATGGCTACGCCCCCTCTGCCGCAAGTTCAAACAAGTGCATCACTTTTTTCATATGGCAGGTTTAATGGTTTTCCGCTTCACGCGGCAACGGTTTCGTTCCGCCATGCCAGCTTTTGCGGATTATAATAGAGCGTATTATCCCGATCAAAAAATACGGCTTTGAAGCGCATGGTTTTCTCCCGTTTCTAATCATTATTTCAAGATAAAAATAAGCCCCCAAAGGAATCCAATGGGGGCGATTGTACAAAACGGTTTGTTAACGCTTGGAGAACTGCGGCGCGCGGCGGGCTGCCTTGAGACCGTACTTCTTCCTTTCCTTCATCCTCGGATCACGCGTGAGGAATCCGGCTTTCTTAAGTGCACCGCGCAGCTCGGGGTCTGCAACGATAAGCGCACGGGCGATGCCATGGCGGATCGCACCGGCCTGACCGGTGTAGCCGCCGCCGTAAACATTGACGTTTACGTCGAACTTGGAAAGCGTGTCGGTAAGCACCATCGGCGCGCGAACAATCATCTTGAGGGTTTCGTAGCCGAAATAATCCTCAATGTCACGCTTGTTGACGGTGATATTGCCGCTGCCGGGGAGCAGACGAACGCGGGCGACCGACTTTTTACGCCTGCCGGTTCCGAGATACTGGGTAACTGTTGCCATGTTTCGTTTCTCCTTCCCGCTTATTTGAGCACGAGCGTTTCGGGCATCTGTGCAGCGTTCTTATGCTCCGGGCCAGCATAAATGCGAACCTTCTTGAGCATCTGGCGGCCGAGCGGCCCTTTGGGCATCATGCGGCGAATTGCCTCATACACAGCAAATTCCGGCTTTTTGCTGAGAAGATCGCGATAGCTGGTCTCCTTCAGGCCTCCGGGATATCCGGTGTGATGGCGGTACATCTTCTGGTCGAGCTTGTGGCCGGTCATCGTGACCTTGCCGGCGTTGATGATGATGACATGGTCGCCGGTGTCGCAATGCGGCGTATATATCGGCTTATGTTTTCCGCGAAGGATAGCGGCTACTTGGGAAGCGAGACGGCCGAGCACCATTCCGTCAGCATCCACAACATACCACTTACGTTCGACGGTCTCGCCTTTTGCCATATAGGTTTTCATGGCGCGTCCTCCTAATGGTAAATGTATTTATTTGGGCGTGTCGTGCGCGGTTGGACGCTTCGCTGCCGGGGCTAGTGGCCGCAAATCACCGATCCTAGCAAACACACATTTGTTATTTTAACCAAGCGTTCCCGTCATGTCAAGGGAATTTTCAGCATTTCCGGGATTTTTTTAAGTTTTTTTAAACTTACCGCATATCCGGAAAGCCAACCTGCCGAAGCGCTTCATAAAGCACAATCGCAACTGAGTTTGAAAGGTTCAGAGAGCGCCTGTCGTTGCGCATGGGAATGCGCACGGCATCTGCTGCGCGGCGTGTAAGCAGCGCTTCCCCCAAGCCGGCTGTTTCCTTGCCGAACACCAGAAAATCCCCGTCATGATATTCCGCTTGTGCATAATTGCGTGCAGCATGCGTTGATGCAAGAAAGAAACGCGCCTCCGGGTGAGCTGCCTCAACTTCCTCAAACGAATCATAATACGTCACGCTGAGATATTTCCAATAATCCAGCCCCGCACGTTTGAGGTGCTTATCGTCCGTTGAAAAGCCAAGCGGACGCACCAGGTGCAGCGCCGCTCCCGTTACGGCGCAGGTGCGGGAAATGTTTCCGGTATTTTCTGGAATTTCCGGCTCCACCAGCACAATGTTGAACATGGGAAGTTCCTTTCCTTTTGTTTGACCTTCCCATTTTACCATTTCATTCCGCCGCGTCAAGCGGTTTTCCGTTATTTTTCCACCCTGCCTTCTGCAATAATGCTCCGCAGTTTCTGTTCGTAAATCAGAGAAAGCTCCTCGGCATATTCTTCTTTGAAACTTCCCGCAATCACTCTGCAGGCAGTAAAGTTTTTGTTTGGCCGCACAAGCACCCAGCCATCATCATCATTTACATGCACGCCGTCAATCAGTTCCACGCGTTCATCCCGCTCGGTTTCTACAAGGCTGCGGAGTACCCGGCCAACCTCGCGCCAGGTACAGCCGACCTCCGCCTCAGCCCTGCGCACTGCTGGAAGGGCTGCGATCAACTTTTCCAATCGCCCGTCATTTGCAAGCGCCGCAAAGCGCACGACCATCGCTTCCGGTTCAAATAGTTCCGGAAGATATGCGTCCGCTTCAAAGCAGGCATGCTGCCAACGCGCCGGTGCATCCGGCACTCGCGTGACATGCGCGCCGCGTGCCAAAACGGCGGAGCAATACGCCTCAGGAAGCGATGCGGGCAACACGAGCGTGCGCCGCCCATCTTCGGCCGCCGCAATTGCCAAGAGCGCAATACATTCCTCCTCGTTCATCGCATGCTCGCCAAACACAGCGGAAGGCAACGCTCCGTTTTCGCCCGCAAGAAAGCCCAGCTGCGCGCCTGCATGTGCCATTGCGCGCAGAAGCGGTTCCTGCGCCCGTTCTGTAATGAGTTTTACCCCTACGCCATATGGCAAAAGCACGCGCGCAACGGCATCGTAAAGCGCAGTATCTCCTGCAATCACCATAGCGATCCCCGCCCGCCCGTCAAAGCGTGCCATCCGCCGCAGGCTGGCCTCATAACCGCGCTCCGCGCCCGTATAGCGCTGCACCACACCGAGCCGCGACGCCGTAACGGGGCGCTGTGCACCAAGTTCATACTGCTGGCGGAATTTGCGGTGTTCCCCTGCTGAAAGGCTCGCACCCATTGCATCCAAAAGCAACAGTTCCGCCTCGTACTTCCCGGTTTCCCCGCGCCGGATATATATCCCCCCGTCGAGTCCCAGCATGCGGACCGCATAGGCAAACGCAGAGGGAGCACAAAGCCCCATGTCCTGTACATCCACCCCCTGCGAGACCATGCCCGCCGTCAGCGCATATTTGAGCATCACGCTCTGCTGCACCCCGTCAGAAGCCACGCCAAGTTCCGCGGGGAGCGTGCGAAGCGCCGCAAATGATGCACCGATGCGCGCCGCGCTTTCCGGCGTAAGGTCGAAGTCCACATACCCGGCTTCCGGGTTGCGCACAGCCTGTTTTCCTGCCTCAGCTTCCCACATGAGGTTTTCCGTATACTTGCGGTCATGCTCTAACCGCTTGTTCGGCCAAATGTATACGCGTGGCGCAACGGTGCAATGCTTTTCCAGCACGCTTTCCGCTCCAATCGCAGCCTTTTCAAATATGGAAGCGCCATCCTCTACCTGAACGCGCTCGCAGAGCACTGCACCGCGCAGCTCAGCTCCTTCACGCACGCGGACCTCCGGCAGCAGGATGCAGCGCTTCACGCTGCTGTTCTTCCCAATCCGCACACCGCTGCATGCAACAGAGTATCCGCCGAAATAGGCGTTGTCCGCAATTTCGACGTTCGCGCCGATGTAACATGGCGCAGTGATAACGGCGCGCTTCCCTATGCGCGCGCTTTCTTCGATGAAGATGCCTTGCCCGTCGGATTTTGCCGTTGTTTCAAATGCGCACTTTCCATCCAGCATGTCCGCCTGCGTTGCAGCATACTGTTCAATATCGCCGATATCGCTCCAATACCCTGAGGCTTCTGTCGTAAATATCCGGATTCCCTCATTAAGCAGGCGCGGGAACAAATCGTTTGAAAAGTCATAGGGCATATAATCCGGTATCATGGAAAGAATTTCGGGTTCAAATATATAAATTCCTGTGTTTGCAAGGTCGCTGAACACTTCTGACGGCGCTGGCTTTTCGATAAAGCGCGTCACAATGCCGTCCTTATCCGTCAAAACTACGCCGTATTCGGTCGGAGACGGTACCTTTTTCAAAAGAAGCGTTGCCTTTGCACCGCTTTGCGTATGCGTGCGGATGGCGGCCGTGAGATCAATGTCCGTCATCGCATCGCCGCTGATGACTAAAACAGGCTCCTTTGCGGCCCCGGCCGCTTTTCGCACGCTCCCTGCGGTACCAAGCGGCGTATCCTCGATAGAGTATGAAATTTTTGCGTCCCATTTTTCTCCGTCCTTTAAATGGTTCCTGATTGCATTGGGCAGATAGTGCAGCGTCACACCGATGTCTGTGAGGCCGTGCCGCACAAGCAGCTCTACGCAGTACTCGATCACGGGCTTGTTGAGCAAAGGGACCATTGGCTTTGGCATCGTACAGGTAAGCGGCCGCAAACGCTTTCCTGCGCCGCCCGCCATGATGATAGCTTTCATAAACAAAAATACCGCCTTTCGGTTGAATTGCGGTATTAGTGTGAGCTTTGCTTGCAGGATTTATGTTGTGTCCGCCGGGAAAATGAACGAGCTTACTTTCCCGGCGCCATCTTAAGCTGCCGCTCCATTCCGGTCCTCAGTTTTCAAAGTTCGCCCGAAATTGCAGAGCGCCGTGCCGAAGCATGGTTTTTCCATGCGCGACCACAGTGTCGATGGAAAGTGTGTCATCCAGCAAAATCAAATCCGCATCGCTGCCCGGCGCGACGCAGCCCTTTTGCGGGTACAGGCCGAGCGCTTTTGCAACATTCCGCGTACAGGGCGCAACCGCCGTTTCAAGCGGCAGGCCCTTATCCAGAACAAGGCTTTTCACTACGCCGTGCAGATTGGCAATGCTTCCTGCGCCGATCCCAACCATTTCCTTCTTTTCGTTCCAGATGGGGAAGCTGCCGTTTCCATCCGTACTCATTGTAACAAGCCCCTCCGTTGCGCGTTCAAGCGCCCGCGCAACGATTCCTGCAGTTTCCGCATGTGTGTTTCCGCATGTGAAATCCGCATAACCGCCCATCTCCGTCCAACGCATTGCCGCCTCAAACTTTCCGCCGAGATGCGTTGGCCGGAAATTGAAAATCGGGATTTCCGTTGTCTCTACAATATCAAAGAGCATATCAAGCTCCGCTTTTCCGCTTCCGGTATGCAGATGCGTAATGCCGGGCTTGCCGGAAAGGATTCCCGCCTGTCGTGCCTGTGAAGCAAGCCAGACAAGGTCGCGTTTTTCCATATTCATGCTGCGGTGATCCGAAATGGCGATCTTGACGCCGATGCATTCCCGGATCATAACAATATCTTTTTTAATGCTGCCCGTCACCGTGGGTGAGGGGAACTCGTATGCGCCCGTAAGGCAGAACGCTGTAAGGCCAAATTCGTTGAACGCCTTTGCGCGTGCGACGAGGCTTTCCACGCTGCGCGTTGTGCCATCCGTGCCGAGCAGGCCAACGAGCGTTGTCACCCCTGCGCGTACAGGTGCACTCAACGGAAGCGGTGGAACCTGGTTTGCAAAGCCGCCTTCCCCGCCGCCGCCTGTAATGTGCACATGTTGGTCGAGATACCCCGGTATGCAGCGCATGCCCTCAGCATCAATGACCTGCATTCCCGGGAATGCGCAGTCAATTTTCCTTGCCATCGCTTCGATCTTATCTCCAGCGATAAGGATTTCCCCTTCATTCCATGTGCCATTCTGATAGGCCCGAACATTTTTTATCAGCGTTATCACAGTTCTTCCCCCATTTTAATTTGCAGTTTTTTTGCCGGTTCGTTGTTACTTTCAGGAGCTTCCTCAATAGAAGCTCCTGAAAAAGGCGTTGTTGCCATATGTCGCGTAATACTCCCGTTTATCCCCCCAGCTTGTGCCGCGGCTTGCCGAACGGAAAAAGAGCACGTCCTCCGGAAGGAAGGTATCTCCTTCAACAAAGATCTGCGTGACGGCCTCGATCGTTTTTTCCACCGGCTTGACGGAACGGATTTCATCCTCGTCATCCGCAACCGTATACTGGTTTTTCTGGAAAATGATTCCCTCAATTGTATTTGGGTATTTTGATGAAAGGTAGCGGTTGTAGATCGTGTTCGCAACTGCAGCCCGCGCCTCCACAGAGGTTCCTTTCGCTTCCTCCTGCACCACCTGCGCAATCAACAGCAGCTCTTCTGCCGTAAAACGGCTCGTATCGGAAAAATAATCGCGCGCGGCTTCCCAGGAGGAGCTTCCATTTGATGCATTTGCGGTGGGGGTGGGCTTCGGCGTGGCCTCAGCAGTTACATCCGGTTTTGGCGTGGCGGTCGGCCTCGGCGTAGCGGTCGGCGGCGCCCCGAACTCCACAAACTCGTTAGAAATGAAGCCTTTTTTTCTTCCGTATTCAACGCGGTACCAATCGCCCGAGGTTCCTGTAACGTTTATTTTTTCGTTGCGGCTGAGTTCTACGACGATCTCGTATTTCGTCCCCGGTCCTTCGCGTAAGTTCGCGCTGCCCGCATTCACATACGCGGCCTTATCATCCATGGATTTTACGCTGAAGCTTGGCTTCGGCGTGGGAGCGGTTCCGAATTCAACAAACTCCGCAAGCACAAACCCCGTTTCGTTTCCCGCCTCAACGCGATACCATTCTTCAATCTTGCCTGTGACGCAAAGCGGTTCCAGCTCCAGCAGTTCTTCCAGAATCGCGTATTCCGTGCCGGGACCTTCACGCAAATTCGCGCTGCCCGCGTTCAAATATGCTTTTTTTTCATCCACTGGCTCTACAGTGTATTCCGGCGTTGGATCCGGCGCAGGCGACGGTGTAAGCTCCGGAGTTTCCGAAGGCATCGGCAGGGCGGATGGCGTTGCTGCCGTAAGGCCGGGTTCACCTCCGCCGGACAGCGCAAATGCCTCCGCCTGCCCTCCCTCCGCCGTGGAATATACCTGCGCAGGGGTGGCTATCGGCGGAATGGTGATCTCAGTTATAGCTGCGTCCGCACTGTTTTCCGCGCGTGCGGAAACATTGGCCGTTGTTGCGATTTCAGCACACCCTGCCAAGCACATCAGCAGAAAAGCAATAATAATGCTGAGGATTGGTTTCATAGCGGTTTCGTCAGAGGATGAATTTTTCAAGATCCTCCCCGTCGAACTCGTCCGACAGATGCTCCTTTACATAATTCTCATCTACAATCACCTTGACGAGCGGATGCTCGCCGCTGGCGTTGAAGGAAATGTCGTCCAAAACGGTCTCCATAATAGTGTGAAGCCTGCGTGCTCCGATGTTTTCGCTGCTTTCGTTGGCGCGGCAGGCATAATGCGCGATGGCGGAAAGCGCATCGTCCGTAAATTGCAACGCAACGTTATCCGTTTCAAGCAGCGCCGCGTATTGCTTTGTAATCGCGTGCTCCGGCTGGGAAAGGATTCGTTCGTAATCCTGCTCGGTGAGGGCAGAAAGCTTTACGCGGATGGGAAAGCGCCCCTGCAATTCCGGAATGAGGTCGGAAACCTTGGAAACATGAAACGCCCCCGCCGCAATGAAGAGGATAAAATCCGTCTTTACCGGGCCATATTTCGTGTTTACCGTGCAGCCCTCCACGATAGGGAGGATATCCCGCTGCACGCCCTCGCGGGAAACATCTGGGCCTGAACCATGCTGCGCGCCTGCGATTTTGTCAATTTCGTCGATAAAGATGATGCCGTCCTGCTCCGCCTTGTCAATCGCTTCACGGATCACGTCGTCCATGTCTATGAGCTTTTCAGATTCCTCCTGCGTCAGAATACGGCGTGCCTCACGCACGTTGACGCGGCGGCGCTTCTTCTGTTTGGGCAGAAGGCCGCCCATCATCTCATTCAGGTTGATGTCAATCCCCATTGCAAGCATGGCATCGCTGCCGGTGCCGCTCTGCTCGACTTCAACTTCCACAAGTTCTTCTTCAAGCTGGCCGGCGCGCATCTGCGCGGCTACTTCTTCCCGCCGCGTGCGGTGTTGTGCCTGTTCTTCCTCCGTCTGAGCGGGTTCATTCGGCTGCCCGCCGCCAAGGAGCAACTGAAGCGGGTTCATGGGCGCGGATGCCCGCTTCTCTGCGCCCGGCACAAGCAGGTCAATCAGGCGCTCGTTTGCAGCGGTCTCCGCAACGATGCGCACCGCAGCCATACGCTTATCCTTGCAAAGCCGGATGGAGGCTTCCACAAGATCGCGGATCATGGAATCCACATCGCGCCCAACATAGCCGACCTCCGTAAACTTCGTCGCCTCCACCTTCACAAGCGGCGCGTCCACAAGTTTTGCAAGCCTTCTTGCAATTTCTGTTTTACCCACGCCCGTGGGGCCCATCATGATGATGTTTTTCGGAGTAATTTCTTCCCGCAATTCCGGTTTCAGGCGGCTCCTGCGATAGCGGTTGCGCAGCGCAACCGCCACTGCGCGCTTGGCTTCGCCTTGGCCGATGATGTAGCGATCCAGAGATTCAACGATTTCGCGCGGCGTCAGCATTTAAACTTCCTCCATGGTGATGTTTCCGTTTGTGAATACGCAGATATCAGATGCGATGCGAATCGCCTTTTCTGCGATTTCTGCCGCCGCAAGCTCAGTATTTTCCTTGAGTGCCTTTGCCGCCGCGAGCGCATACATGCCGCCGGAACCGATGGCGGCAATGCCGTCGTCCGGATCGATTACCTCGCCTGTTCCGGAAATGATGAGCAGCTCTTCAGCGTCCGCAGCGATCAGCATCGCTTCCAGCTGGCGCATCGCCTTATCGCTGCGCCAATCCTGCGCAAGCGAAACTGCCGCACGGCGAAGGCTTCCGCTGTATTGCTCCAGCTTTGCCTCAAAACGCTCTGAAAGGGAAAACGCATCCGCTACCGAACCCGCAAACCCCACCACAACACGGTTGTGATACAGCCTGCGCACCTTCTTTGCGTGTGCCTTCATGACGGTTTTTTCCCCCATCGTAACCTGGCCATCACCAGCCACAGCACATTTTCCATCCCGGCGGACAGCGACGATCGTCGTTCCCATTAAGCTCATAGCAATGTTCCCTTTCCGAATTCTCCATTTGCGCCGCATTCTAGCGGTGATTTATATTCATAATAACACAAATCGCACCACTTGAAACCGTTTTTGGCGCATGCTTTACAGTTTATTCGCAATCCTTTGCAATTTTTCCGATCCACTCCAATGAACGCTCTGCGATGCGCGTATAGCGTTCCTGTTTGTTACGCGGCGGATTCGTAAGCCCTTCAATGATGCCGAAACTGATGTTCATCGGCTGAAAGTCCTTTCCCGCATAGCCGGAAACATAATGCCCAAGCGCACCCAAAGCCGTGCGCGCGGTGAACTCCACACGCGGCTTGCCAAGGAGTTTGTGCGCAAGGTCAATTCCCGCTACCATGCCGCTTGCGGCGCTCTCGATGTAGCCTTCCACGCCGGTAATCTGCCCTGCAAAATACAGCCCTTCGCGCGCCTTCACCTGATACCACGGGTCAAGTTTTCCCGGCGAATTGAGGAATGTGTTCCTGTGCATTACGCCGTAGCGCACAAATTCTGCGTTCTGCAGCCCCGGGATCATCCCGAACACGCGGCGTTGTTCCCCAAATTTGAGATTTGTCTGGAACCCCACAATGTTGTAAAGCGTCCCTTCCGCATCATCCTGCCGCAGCTGAACCACTGCAAAAGGCCGTTCCCCAAGGCGCGGGTCTGAAAGCCCAACCGGGCGGAGCGGCCCGAATGCAAGCGTCATGTCCCCCCGCTTGGCCATAATTTCAACGGGCATGCAGCCTTCAAACACCTTTGGCGTTTCAAACGCATGCAGCTCAGCCGTTTCCGCAGCAACAAGCGCATGAACAAAGGCAAAATATTCTTCCCGCGTCATTGCGCAGTTGAGGTAGTCGCTGCCTCCGCGGTTATAGCGCGAAGCCTCGAACACGCGGGACATGTCAAGCGATTCCTTTGTAACTACAGGCGCGGCCGCATCATAAAAATGCAGGCCTTCACCCAAAAACGCTTCGATGCTTTGCAAAAGCGCGCCATCCGTAAGCGGCCCGGTTGCAACGATTGCGGGCGGTTCCGGCAGCGCCTGCGCCTCCGCTTCCACAACCGCGATGTTCTGATGATTGCGGATGCGCTCCGTTACAAGCCGGGCAAAGCCTTCGCGATCCACAGCGAGCGCGCCGCCTGCGGGTACCCGCGTTTCATCCGCTGCTGAGACGATCAGCGAACCCATGCGCCGCATCTCCTCTTTTAAAAGCCCTGCGCCGTTTTGCAGGCGGTCGGACCGAAGCGAATTTGAGCACACGAGTTCCCCATACAGATCAGTTTTATGTGCGGGGGAACGCCGGATCGGACGCATTTCCACAAGCGATACAGCGATGCCGCGTTCAGCAAGCTGAAACGCGGCCTCGCACCCCGCAAGCCCGGCGCCGAGCACCGTGACGCGGTCATTCTTCATTGCTGTTCTCCTCGTTCCCTTTCCTGCCCGGGCGCACAACAAACCCACAGTCCTTATTGGTGCACATCGTATATGCGCCGTGCTGCCCGACCTTGTTCACCATCATGGAGCCGCATTGCGGGCATTTCTCCTTGGCCGGCTTATCCCAGGATACAAAGTCGCACTCGGGATAACGCTCGCACCCATAAAACGGTTTGCCGCGTTTGGATTTGCGTTTGATGAGCGCCGCCCCGCACTTGGGGCACGGGACGTCAATCTTTTCAACAATCGCCTTTGTGTTGCGGCATTCCGGGAAATTCGGGCATGCGAGGAACTTGCCAAAGCGCCCCATCTTGTAAACCATCATCGCGCCGCATTTTTCGCACTGCACATCGGATACCTCATCCGGAACAACGACCTTTTCAATGGTTGCGGACGCTTTCTCCACGCTGTCCTCAAACGGGCCGTAAAATTCGCGGACGACCTCCGTCCACTCCTGCTCGCCATCCTTGATGAGATCGAGCTTGCTTTCCATATCCGCTGTGAACTTTACGTCCACAATGTCTTTAAAGTTATCCTTCATCAGCTGCGTCACGATAAAACCGAGCTCCGTGGGAACAAGCTGCTTTTTTTCGCGCCGCACGTAACCGCGCTCAAGGATGGTGGAAATCGTGGGGGAATAGGTGCTGGGCCTGCCGATACCGCGTTCTTCCAACGTCTTCACGAGCGTAGCCTCCGTGTAACGCGGCGGCGGCTGCGTAAATTTCTGTTCTTTGTCAAGTTTTTGTGCGGCGAGCATCTCGCCGACGGAAAGCTCGGGAAGCGTTACGTCCTTTTCCTGCGCCTCGTCTTTACCCTCCGTGTAAACGGCGGTATAGCCGTCAAAAATGGTGCGCACACCGTTTGCGCGGAACGTGCATCCGCCCGCATCAAAGGTCACGGTATTGGTTTCAAACACGGCGGGCGCCATCTGGCTTGCAAGGAAACGTTCATAAATCAGCTTGTAAAGCTTAAACTGCTGGTTGGACAAAGATGCCTTCACCGCCTGCGGCGTGAGCGAAACGTTCGCCGGACGGATGGCCTCGTGCGCATCCTGCGCCCCCTTGCGGCCTTTGAACACGTTGGGCTTTGCAGGGACATATTTTTCGCCGTACTGCGTTTTTATTTCAGCAAGCGCCTGTTGTTGCGCCTCGTCCGCAATGCGCACGGAGTCGGTACGCATGTAGGTAATAAGGCCGGTCGCGCCCTTTCCCTGCAAATCGATTCCTTCATAAAGCTGCTGCGCCACAAGCATGGTCAGTTTCGCGGTAAACCCGAGCTTGCGCGAGGCCTCCTGCTGCATGCTGCTCGTGGTAAACGGCGCGGGCGCGCTGCGTACCTTTTCAGCAATTTTGCGATCCGTTACAGCAAAGTCGCCTTTGGCGGCACGGCTGATCACCTCGTCCGCATCGGCTTCGTTATGCAGCTCCGCCTTTTTGCCGCCGAACCCGTAAAATTTCGCTTCGATGGGTTTGCGCGCCCCTTTGTGCTTGAGCGTTGCGGAAACCGTCCAATATTCTTCGCTGACGAAATCCATGATCTCCTGCTCGCGGTCGCAGAGGATGCGCGTGGCAACGGATTGAACTCTGCCCGCAGAAAGCCCCTTGCGCACCTTTGCCCAAAGGATCGGGCTGATCTTGTACCCAACCAACCGGTCAAGCACGCGGCGCGCCTGCTGCGCATCCACAAGATCCATGTTGATCGTACGCGCGGCCTTCACGGACTTTTTTACCGTGCCGGATGTGATTTCATTGAACACGATGCGGCACTTGGTGTTTGTATCAAGCTTCAAAATCTGCGCAAGGTGCCAGGAGATTGCTTCCCCTTCCATATCAGGGTCGGTTGCAAGGTAGACGGTCTTTGCGTTCTTTGCTTCCTTGCGGATGCGCTCCAACACATCGCCCCGGCCGCGCAGCGTGATGTATTTGGGTGCAAAATCATGCTCGACGTCCACGCCGAGCTGGCTTTTGGGCAAATCGCGCACATGGCCGTTGGACGCGATGACTTTATAGCCGTTCCCTAAGAATTTACCGATCGTTTTCGCCTTTGCGGGCGACTCCACGATCACGAGATTTTCGGACATTCCGTTACCTCCGGTGTATCGTTCATAAAACGCATTCTATGCTGTATACCCTTCCGGGCGATTGTCTAATTATTCCCGAAAATTCCATCTCTGTCAAGGTAGAATTCAACAACGGGACGGAAAAGCCCGTCAATTCACACAATTCATCAAAGCTTCTTTCATTTGCAAGAAGCAGCCGGCGGATCACCGCCTGTTCCAGAGAAAGGTTCTCCGGTTCAGACAGCGTCTGTGCTTTCACCGCGCGCCAGCCGCCGTATTCCTCCAAAACATCCTCCGCTGAAAGCGTGAACTTCGCGTGCCCTTCCCGCAGAAGTACATTGGTACCTTCGCTTTTCGGGTCCGTTATGCGGCCGGGAAGTGCAAATACGTCCCGCCCCTGTTCCAGCGCACAATCCACAGTGATAAGCGTTCCGCTTTTCGCAGCGGCCTCTACCACAAGCACGCCGCGCGAAAGCCCACTGATGATGCGGTTGCGCATGGGAAAGTTGGAAGGCAGCGCCTTCGTGCCCGGCAAAAACTCGGAAACCACCGCGCCGCGCGCGATGATTTGCGCATAGATATCCCGATTCGCAGCGGGATAAACCACATCCACGCCCGAACCGAGCACAGCAACCGTTGGATACGGATTATCCTCCGCCGCAAGCGCGCCGAGCGCCGCAATGCAATCCACACCGTAAGCAAGGCCGGACACCACGCATGCACCGCATTCTGCAAGCGCTTGCGAAAGCGTATGCGCCATGCGTCTTCCATATTCCGTAGGTGCGCGCGACCCCACCACCGCAATGGGAAGCGCAGGCTCCCCTTGCAGCCTTCCCCGATAATAGAGAATCGGAGGCGGGTCATAGATTTCTTTGAGCAGCGCCGGATATTCCGGCGATTCAAACGCCGCTGCTGAAACATCCAGCTCGGCCAGACGCTTGAAGCATCCGTCGATATAGCGTTGTGTCGCACTCGCGAAAAGCTTTTCCAAAATCGGCTCTTTTAAGCCGCATTCCGGTGGCAGATCGTGCTTCTGCGCCGCTGCAAACATGGCATGCGCATCGTTTTCAAACGCCGTGAGCGCCCGAAAATACCGTTTTGAGCCCGGTCCGAGCACGAAGCCAAGCCAGAGCAGATATCGTTCCCGTTCGCTGTACTCCCGTTTCATCGGCGCGTATCTCCCCAGTATTTGCTTTCAAGGCTTCTGTATTGCACAGCCTCCGCCACATGATGGGAACGGATGGCCTCGCTCCCTTCAAGGTCGGCAATCGTGCGCGACACCTTGAGGATGCGCGTATAGGCTCTCGCGCTGAGTCTGAGCGATGCAAACGCCTTTCTCAAAAGGGCTTCCGCCTGTGCATCCAGCGCACAGAAGCGCGCCGTCATACGGCTTGTGAGCTGCGCATTAAACAAGATCCCTTCTCTTTTATAACGCAGCGCCTGCACGCGCCGCGCGGCGTTTACCCGCGCGCGCACGGTTTCGGAGCGCTCGCCCGCGCTGCGCGAGGCAATGTCCTCAAAACCGACTTCGCTCATTTCCACATGAAGATCCACCCGGTCCAGCATCGGGCCGCTGATCCTGTTCAAATAGCGCGCGATCTGCTGCTGCGTACAGCGGCATGGCGAGATGCGTGAACCATAATTGCCGCACGGACAAGGGTTCATGGCTGCGACGAGCATAAAATCCGCAGGGTATGTGGAGCGTGTGGCCGCCCGCGCGATCGTCACGCTGCCATCTTCCATAGGCTGCCGCAATGCTTCCAGCGTATCCTTACGGAACTCGGGAAATTCATCCAGGAACAGCACGCCATAGTGTGCAAGGCTGATTTCGCCCGGCATGGCGCGCTGTCCGCCGCCGATGAGCGATGCAGTAGACGCGGAGTGGTGCGGCGCGCGGAATGGCCGCTCGGATACCATGCCTTCCGTTCCCTGCAGCGTTCCCGCAATGGAATGAACCTTTGTGATTTCCAGCGCTTCTTCAAACGTAAGTTCGGGCAAGATCGATGGAATGCTGCGGGCAAGCATCGTTTTTCCGCTTCCGGGCGTTCCGACAAGCAGCAGGTTATGCCCGCCTGCCACGGCGATCTCTGCCGCGCGCTTCGCGCCCTGCTGCCCTTTGATGTCCGCAAAGTCCATCGGGCAGGCGATGTGCGCCCTGTCCCATTTGCGTGCCGGAGTGGGCATAAGCGCCGCTTCGCCGTTCAAAAAGTCCACAACGTGCTTCAGGCTTTCCGCCGCATATACCTCCACCCCTTCAATGTAGGATGCTTCCGCTGCATTTTCTAAAGGCACGATCACCTTCCGCACACCCTGCCCGTATGCACCGATCACCATTGGAAGGATGCCTGCAACGCCGCGCACCGTGCCGTCGAGCGCAAGCTCCCCCAAAAACAGGTATTTCTCTGCAAACGTCCTGTTGCGGATCTGCCCTGTTGCGTCAAGCAGGCCGATGGCCACAGGAAGGTCATACACTGAACCTTCCTTGCGCAAATCGGCCGGCGCAAGGTTCACCGTGATGCGCTGCATTGGGAATTCAAATCCGCTGTTGCGGATGGCTGCACGCACACGCTCCTTAGACTCACGCACAGCAGCATCCGGCAAGCCTACGGTGTCATATGCCGGAAGGCCGCCCGAAACGTAAACCTCTACAGACACCGAAAACCCATCGATCCCCATCAGGCCATAACTCTTGATTTTTGACAACATGCGTTTTCCTCCCCCCAAGGTCCCGCACAACGCGAGCTTCGCTCAATTGCTTTCCGGCGCCCCCTTTTCCGGCTTCGCCCGGAATACGAACAGCTTGTTGCCGATGAAATTAACGAGGATTGCGCACGGTGTGGCGATGAGCTTTGCGATGGTATCCCCTTTCACGAACCCGCCGAGCCAGGCGGGAATCCATCCCGCCACCCATGCGTCCGTGATGCCGAACGGGTTGCGGCACAGCCAAAGCACGCCGAGCGATACGCCAAGCGACACGAGGTTCACAACCACGAAAGCCGCCGCCTCCCGTGCGCTGCGCTGATGCTCTTTGCGGAACGTCCAACGGCTGTTCCAGAAATAGCTGTTGAGAACCCCGGCACTATATCCGATCACCTGCGCAAGATACGTCCAGCCAAGCGTCAGGTTCAAAAGCTGAAACACAAGGAAATCCACCACCGTGTTCAACACGCCTACCAGGGCAAATTTCAAAAACTGGCCCAAACTTTCTTTCTTCATGCTGTTTTATACCCCCATAAATGTCCAGCTTGGAAGCCACTCAAGGAAGCTTACATATGCGCGCGCGCATTCCGCCCCGGATATTACCGGATAGAACAGCGCGAACAGCGCGAGTGCCGCCGCCATCCAAATCCATTTGAGCTTTGCATAGCGCGCATCCTGTTCTTCCTTCTTTTGCAGCGCATACACCGTAATCAACAGGATAAACGGCACACTCGCAAAAAAATGATAGATGAACGTGCAGCGCGAAATCAAGACCCATGGCAAATAGTTTGCGAGAAGTCCCACAAGCAGAACGAAAAGCTCCGAATCCCCCTTGCGTTTGCCGCGCAGGAGAGAATAGACAACAACGCCCGTCGCTGCCGAACAGACCCACCACACGGCAGGATTTCCCATGGCCGAAATGGTAGAGATGTTGCCGGGCGCCACATCATAGCCGACATAGTACCACATGGGGCGGATCAGCAGCGGCCATTGCCACCAGGGCGACTGATAGCTGTGCGTGGCCGTAAGCCCGCTGTGATAGCTGAACATGAATTCCTGAATACCCCAGATTTCTTTGATGCCATACCGATCCACGCTGAGCACATAGGGTAGGTAAGACAGCAAATAGATTGCCGCAGGGATCAGGATATAGAACGCGCAGCACCAGATGCAGGTGCGCAGCGCATTGCTCCAAAACGGCTTAACAGCCTTCCGCAGCGTTTCATCCTCACTGTTGCGGAAGCGGCGATACTCGAGATACCGCTGCACGAGCGATGTAAAAAAGATCACCGCAAGGCCAGCGCCCGCATAAAAGCAAATCCATTTGCTTGCGGCGCCAAGTCCAAAGAATATGCCCGCAAGCGCAAGCGGCCTGAGCGTCTTTTGCAGCCCGTCACTGAAGAAGTTCATCCGGTAATACTGATACATGTAATAATACATCAGCAGGATAAAGAACACGCCGTAAACGTCGATCGTCGCAATGCGCGTCTGCGTAAAATGCATGAAATCAAATGCAAACAGGAACGAAGCCAATAGCGCATAATCGCTCTTTTTGAACAGGCGCTTTGCAAACACATACAGAATCGGCACCATGCCGATGCCAAAAAGCGTGCCGATAATGCGCCAACCGAAGGCATTCATGCCGAAAATTGCGATGCCGAGCATAATGAACACCTTGCCGAGCGGCGGATGCGAATTCTCGTACGGCGAAAGGCCGTGGAGATGTTCATAAGCGGTGCGCGCATGGTAAAGTTCGTCGAAATACATGCCGTTCAAATAAGATGGGGTTTCGGGCACCTCTTCCGGCTCGTCAAACAATGCCGCGGCATTTCCCTCCGCAGTGGCCGGAATGTAATTGCCCGCTGCATCAAAAAATGCCAGCTCGTTGAACCACACCGTTCCGTCCGTCACAGAAAGCGTAAACCCTGTCGTCGTGGCCGGCACGTCGCCTGCAATGTCCTTCCAGCGGAACATATCGCCGTTTTCTTCCGTGTACGTATATTCCGTGCCGTCCTCCGCGCGCAGCAGGATGCTTCCCGTGTACAGGCCGCCGAATACGCGAATTTCAGCGATTTCAGCCGCTTGGCCGAATTCAATTTCATATGTTTCGCCTGCCTGGCCGTACCACGGGGTTTCCGGCGCTGTGGTGGTTCCAAGATTAATTAGTGCAATGACGGCATAGGCTGCCGTAAGCGCGATGCAATAAAGCTGATCGCGCTTTGTGAAGTGCAGCTTTGCATCTACCGGCTTTGGAAGTTCATTGGATGGCTGGGGCCTTTCCGGCGTTTTTTCGCAGAATGCCGGATGCTTGCGCCGGCGGAGCAGAATATCACAGCAGGTATAGGTAAGGTAAGCAAATCCGCCGAGATTCAGCAAGGATCCTGCCGCAGTCACGATGTCATACGTCATTCCGCGCGCCTGCTGATGGTCTACGATTACAATCGCCATCAAGCTATTGAACAGAAGCGAGCAAGTCAGCCAGGCAAAGGAAATGAAGATGCGTCGATCCCCATAAGCAATAAAAGCAACCAAAAGCAACAGCAATGCCGGGAACAGATACCGTTCGTGCATATAGTGCCCCAGCATGAAGATTGCCGTAAGCAGGAAAGCAAGAGAGAGCGTCAACGCGTGCGGTTCCCGCTTGCGTCCCTTCAGATAAAGGAATGCCGAAAACGCAACGGACAGGCAGATCAGAATCGTTCCCCATATTTTAAAGGAGAAAAGGAATGGTGTTTGGTTCACATCTGCCCAGTTGCCGCCAAGAAGCGCAAATAAGTTGAATGCCTCGATGCTTGCATAGGGGTACGAAGTGGCCGTACCGAGGAGCTTTTCGAGAAACCAAAGCGGTTCCTGCCCGCCGCGGAACGGGAGTGACAGCACAAAAAGCGCCGCTACAGCTGAAACCACAGCCGCCAAGGTTCGCAAAAGGCCTTTCCAACCTTCATCTTTTCCATATGCAAAATACGCTGCGGCAAAAAGCGGCCCAGCCATCAGCGCCTGCGGCTTCACAAGGATCGCAGCTCCATATACAAGCCCGGCCAAAATCACTTTCTTTTTCAGGAACAACGCGACCACAGCGACCAAAAGAAGCGTAAGCACCTGGTCGATCTGCCCCCAGCCGCCGGAGATAAAGGCCATCGCCGGGTTAAATGCCACAACCGCTGCAAGCACGAGCGCCAGGGTACCGCTCCCCTCAGCCTTGCCAAGGCTTGTCCCCCGTTTTGCAGCCATTTGGTAAACCAGATACGCCGCACCAAGGTCCGCGAGGATCGCGGGCATTTTCGTGAGCAGAACATAGCCTGCGCTGCCGTAGGTAAGCCCAAGCATTTTTGCGATGCTGCCCGTGAGCCAAAGGACATACATGTAGCCCGGCGGGTAATCCGCAAACATACCGGAAGTGTAAAACGCAGCCGGGCCGTTTTCCGCAAGGGCGTTCGACCACGCCATAAAACAGGAGATATCCGTCGGATGCCCATAAACCAGCAGGGAAAGCAGCCCGCGCAAAAGGAATGCGCCAAACAGGATACATGCAAGCGCAAAGCGCTCATGCAGTGCCACACCGGTAAGCGTATCCGCACGCAGGATGAACCGCTGGTAGAAATAAAACATCAGACAGGCCGCAAGGAACAATGCCATGCAGGATTCTGCAAGATAGGGAATCTCGCCGTCCGCATACTCCCCTGCCGTTTCAACTTCGGCGGATGCGGATGAAAAGTCCGCTGCATCACCCGAGAAATCCTCCAAAAATTCGACGGAAAAATCGTCAAACCAGGCGCTGCCCGAAGCCTCCGCACCGTAACCGCCGATGCGGGCGCACACGGTAAGTTCCGTCTGCTTCTTCCCTGTTTTGCCGACAAGCTCCAACGTCTGCCAGCCATTGGTTCCGTATACGCCTTCTGAAGCGGCAAGCGAACCCACGACCGAGACATTTGCTCCCGCGCCTCCTGCAACATCTTCCGTGCGCACACGGCATGTAAGTTTATAGTAGGACTTGGCCTTTACCTCAATCGTCTGGCACAGGCGCACATCATTTCCGGCACTCCAAAGATATGCCGTTCCGCCGTCATCCTCTGAGCGCATGGCGTACCCTTCGGCAGGGTCGGTTTCCCATGCTTCGTAAAACCAGCCTTCCGGAAGTTCGGTGTTTTCAGCCGTTCGTTCAAATCCGCCGTTTATGGCAAGGTTGCCGTCTTCCTCAGCCATTGCTGCAGACCCGCACACGGTAAACGCTGCGGCAAGGATCACAGCAAAAAAAATCAAAAGCCTCTTTTTCATGTTTCCTCAATTTAAATATTGTAAGATTTCATGCTACTAGGATACCACATTTTGCAGATTTGCCCACCCTTTGACACAAAAAATTCATTTCTTGTGTATTTCATATGCTATGCGCGCCTATGGTTACAATGTAAATGCGCCGGGGATATGCGTGACAGAGTTGTTTGCAGCGTCTACCTCAAGCACATCGAAGCGGACGCAGGCGTCATAGAGGCTATATGCGGCGAGGTATGCCGCTGCAGCCTTTGCAATATTGCGCTGTTTTGCCGCCGTTACCGCCTCACGCCCCAAGCCGTAGGCCGAGGAGGCCGCGCGCGTCTTCACTTCTGCAAAGACGATTGTTTTCCCATCGCGCAGCACAAGATCAATCTCGCAGCGCAAAGCCCGATAGTTTTTTGCAAGCAAAACAAAGCCGCGCTCCTGCATGTAGCGCAAAGCCAGCGCTTCTCCCAGCGCGCCGAGCTCCCGCCGGTTCATACGCCGCCCTCAAGGATGTTTTTGAGGAAGCTGCGCCGGTGCAGCGGGCATGGGCCGTACCTCCTGATGGCCGCAATGTGCTCCGCTGTACCATAGCCCTTGTTTTTCGCAAAGCCATAGTGCGGATACGCTTCATCCATGCGCCGCATGTATCCATCGCGCTCCACCTTTGCCACAATGGAAGCCGCAGCAATCAAATAAGACAGCGCGTCGCCGTGAATGAGCGCATGCTGTTCCGCCGGAATGGCGAGGCCGCTCACCGCATCCACCAGCACATGCGCGCAAGGGCTGTCCATCGCCTCGTAGGCGCGTGCAAATGCGGTCTTTGTGGCCTCAAGGATATTCCTTTGGTCAATCTCCTGCTCGTCTGCCCAGCCGATCCCTACCGCAAGCGCAGTTTCCCGAATGATGGGAGCAAGCATCTCGCGCCGGCGTTCCGAAACCTTTTTTGAATCGTTCACATATTCAATGAGCGGCGCAGGCGGCAGGATCACACAGGCCGCAACCACTGGGCCTGCAAGCGGACCCCGGCCAACCTCATCCATCCCTGCCGGGAAAATCTCCTTTTCCCAAAACTTGCGTTCCATGCAAGTCAGCTCCTGGAGGCGTTCCCTCTCACTCTGCCGCGCCATTTTCCTTTTCCTCCGAAACGCTGTCGAGCGTAACGCGCGCGATTTTGCCCGCACGGTATTCATCCAGAACAATGCGTGCCGCCCGCTCTGTATCCGCTTCGCCGCCTGAAAGCAGGAAGCTGCGGCTGCGGCTTACAGCAACAAGCAATTCCTCGCCGCTCATGCCGGATTGGGCCAATTTATAGCGTGCGCTCAGTTCATCCGGGCAAAGCACAGCCAATTCCGCAAGCAATGCGCCTGCAAGGCGCTCCACATCCATGATGTCGTCCTTAATGGAGCCGATGAATGCAAGGTGCCTCGCAAGATGCTCATCCTCAAGCTTTGGCCAAAGAAGGCCAGGCGTGTCCATCAGCTCAAGATAGGGCGAAATCTTCACCCATTGCTTCCCCTTTGTTACGCCGGGCTTGTCACCAACCTGCGCACGGGAAGCGCCTGCAATGCGGTTGATAAACGTGGATTTCCCCACGTTTGGGATACCTACCACCATCGCGCGGACGACCTTGGCAACCCCCTTTTCCCGCATACGTTTCACTTTTTCGGACGCAGCGTTTTCAATTAGTTCCACCGCCGCTTTGCGTTTGGCAGAATTCGTGGCAACAAAATCGATGGCGCTGATCCCATTTTCCCGATAGTGTTCCACCCACGCCTTTGTAGCCGCAGGAGAGGCTAAATCACTTTTGTTGAGCAGGATCACGCGCCGTTTTGCTGAAAACAAATCATCAAAATCGGGATTGCGCGTGGCGCGTGGCGCACGCGCATCAACGAGTTCAACCACCACGTCAATAAGTTTCAGGTTTTCAATGAGCATGCGGCGCGCCTTCGCCATATGCCCCGGATACCATTGTATGAGCATCTTTCCTCCGCAAAGTTTTATTCGCAGTAAAATCCGATTTATTATAGCATATACCTGGACGCGCACGAAAGGGCGCTTTCACCCACTACTGCACTCTGCCAGAAAGGCCATGCAGTTCCGGCGGCAAAAACGCGCTGCACTCCAGCGTTCAATCAAACCATCCCTTCACACTTGTAAAAATCCCTTCAAACCATGCACCGATGCGTTCAAAAAAACCGCGTTCTTCTGTTTTTTCCACATCCGCAGGCACGTTTTCATCCTCGCCCGGCGTAGGGGAAGGCTCAATGGGGAGTTCCTCCTCTATGCCGTCTACCGACAGCACAAACTGCACCGCACCATCCTCCGGTTCCCGCGTTGCAGAGAATGAGCTATATGACTGTGATAAAGCGATCAGCGCATCTTTTCGAGAAAGCGTAATGTCGATCTCAGCCGTTTCATCCACAATGCGCTGCATGCCATCGTTTGCCAACGAACGAAGCCCGCTTGCGATCTTTCCAATGCCGCTTGCAAGCGAATCTGCGCCCTCCGAAAGCGCTGCTCCGTTCTCCTGCAGCGCCGCTGCTCCATTCGCGAACTCACTGAGCCCTTCTTTTAACTGCCGCAGGCCGCCCGTAAGCGCATAAAGCCCATCCGTCACCTGCGAGGAGCCATCCGCGAGCTGATTCACGCCGCTGATCAGCGCTTCAAATTTTGCGATGATCTCCTGTGCATTGTTTGATTTCTGAATGATTTCCGATACTTTGGCCGCAATCTCCGCTTTTTGTTCTTCTGTAAGCTCCGGTTTAGGGACCGTTGCGCCCGCAGGGATTACCGCATCCACAATCGCCTCGATTTCCTCCGGCGTTGCATCCGGCATCGCTGTCTCAAGCTGCGCGCGAAGCCTGTCCCTTAGCTCTGAGTTATATTCATCCAACGTTTTTTGTGCAGCCTCCACTGCCCAGGAAACCAAAAACGAATACAGCGCCTCGTCTACCTCGCCGCTTTCAATTGTATCCAAAGCCGCTTTGAGCTTATTCAACTCGGCGGCAAGAGATTCCAGCCCGCCTGTAATCTCACCAGAGCCTCCGGCAAGCTGGTCCGCGCCTTTGTAAAGTTCGGACACCCCATCCGTGAGCGCACCCGCTCCTTCTGCCGCTTGCGCTATGCCTTCCGCATAGGCTCTCACGCCCTCTGCATACGCTTCTGCTGCTTTGTCCAGCCTGCGCGCGCCGCGGTAAAGCTGGCTTGCCGCGTCGTTGAGCTCGGTCAAAGCACGCATCAGTTCTTCTACATCTTCAATGCCGGAAAGGTCGTTTTGATCCACGATGCCCGTCATGCCGATGAACATCCCTCCATCGAAGTTGAAGTCCTTCACCGTGGCCTCGATGGTAAGTGTATCGCTGATTTTTTCATTGTTCTCCTGCAGGCCAAGGCTTTCCTTCAGGCCAGGCAGCAGAACGCAAAGCACCGTAACCTGGCCGGCCTGTACAGAGATTTTTGCGTTTTGTGCAGTAATTCCGGTGAAGCTTTCATCCAGCGTCAGCATCCCTATGATCGAAAACGGCACATAAAGCTCCACCTGTTCCCCATCCACCTCACATGTGCGCTTCAGACGGTTTTCTGTGGCGATCTCAATGCGCACACGGCCGCTTTTTCCGGCAAGATCTTCCGGGGCAATCTGCTTCCCGTTCAGGAAGTAGGTAAAGTACACCATAAACGGCAGATCTTCCGCGTTTGCTGTGCCCTGATAGGAAACATCCTCGCCCGCAGCGGCAAACGTCACCACATCGCCCGAAATAGCGGGAGGTTCATTTGTGGTGATCGCCTTGATGTCCGAAAGATTGGTATAATCCGTAACCGTCTCCCGCTTTTGATCATTTCCAAGGTATACGCTGGAAATCACACGCTCAACGTTTCCGTTTGCATCCGCCGTAACATATACCGTTTCTCCGCGGGAGGAGGCGGATGTATCTTCCTCTGCATATGCAATGCTCATTGCAATTGAAAACAGCAGCGAAACAACAAACACCGCCGCAATTGCAAGGCACAGGATTCTCGTAGTTTTCTTCATTGTCCTTTCACTCCTTTATTCCGCGCTCTTCAGGGATTCCACCATATCGATCGCGCGGACCTTTCTGCGCATCATCAGGTTCACACAAAGGGAAAACACCACTGTAAGCACGAACGAATATACAAAGCTCATCGCATTTGCCGAACGCACGAACATAACCATATCTACCTCGCAGGTACGAATTACAAAAGCATGCATGAATTTCCCGAGCACCAGCCCCGCGGCCGCACCAATGGCCGCAAGCGCATTGTTTTCGCGGAACACATACTCGTACATTTCTTTATCGTAAAAACCAAGCACGCGCAGCGTTGCAAGCTCGCGTTTGCGTTCCCCGAGGTTGATGTTCGTCAGGTTGAGCATCACAACGAACGTGAGAAGCGCAGAGCCCGCAATCAGCACGATCACGATGTAATCCAAAATGCTCAGGGAATCCATAATGGAATCGTAAATGCTCGTGAGTGTCATCACGGTATAAACGCGGCTGTCCGTCAGCAGCGCCTCCGAGATTGCGTCCATATCCCCTTCCGTCGCATTGTCGTCAAGGTTCACCATAAACGCATTATATTCCATTGGTTTTCCAAATACCTGTTCATAGTAAGCGGCGGTCATATACACATAATGATAAACGTAATTGTCGGCAATGCCTGCCACCAAAACGTCATAGGCCTGTGCGCCAGAATAGATGCGCAGCGTGTCGCCCGCATCCACACCGGTCAGTTCCGCAAGCTTTTTGGTGATAACCGCTCCCCCGTCTGTCAGCGGCACTTCCGTTCCGCTGCTGTGCAGGCGGATTTTACCCTCCATCTCAGCATACTCCCGCACGCCAAGCACATGCACGTTTCCGGTACGTGCATCGCCGCTTTTGGCATCGCATACCGTGTCGTAGCAAAACATCACCGAACGGAAGTGAGAAGATGCCTCGCTGTCCGCCGCAAGGTTTTGCAGTTCCTCAAGCGGCATGCTGTCATACGTATACGCCTGAATGTCCATTTTCCAAATGTCGTTGAACTGGTATTCCGCAATGCCGAAGATGGAATCCTGAATGCCAAACCCCGTCACCAGCAGCGAGCAGCTTCCCGCGATCCCGATTACGCTCATGAAAAAACGTTTTTTATAGCGGAATATATTGCGCACGGTCACCTTCATGGTAAAATTGAGGCGTTTCCAGATAAAACCGGCGCGTTCGAGCAGAACACGTTTGCCGGCCTTGGGCGCCTTGGGGCGCATCAGTGTTGCCGGAACTTCCCGGAGCGCAGATGCCGATGCTGCAATGGTCGCAAGGCTGGTGCAGGCCATCGCCGCAATAATCGCAACGCTTGCAATATCCACACGATAGGGCGTTGCAAAGCTTGGCAGGCGGTACATAATCGAATACGCGGAGATGATTACATACGGCAGCAGCCAAAACCCGATTACCGCGCCAAGAAAGCCCCCGAGGACGCAGGCGCTGATGGAATAAACCACGTATTTCATCATGATTGCAGCCGTGCTGTACCCCAGCGCCTTGAGCGTGCCCATTTCGATACGCTGTTCCTCCACCATGCGCGTCATAGTCGTAAGGCTTACAAGCGCTGCAACGATGAAAAAAATCACCGGGAACACATCGCCCACCGCGGCAATGCGCTCCGTATTTTCGGAATAATCCGAATAGCCGGGGTTAGAGGTACGGTCCTGAATATACCATGTGCCGGAAGTCGTTTCTGCGTAGGCTTCAATGCGCGTGCTTACCGCATCGACCAACTCTTCATACGCATCGGAAAAGGCGGAAATCCCTTCTTTGCCGCTGATTACAATGTCAGCCTCTGTATACACTGTGGAAAGCAGGCCAAGAATCGGCAGCTTTGTGCCGAGGCGCGTGAGCGCATTGCCGGAAGCATATGCAAACCCTGCGCAGTTCCCGTTTCCAATGGTGCTGAGGCCGCGTTCAAAAACGCTCACATATTTCGGGCTGTATACAAAGCCGACCACACGCAGCGACGCCGTGCCGCCGCTTGTTTCAAACGTCACATAATCGCCAAGAGCAATCCCTGCTTCTTCCTGCAACTTCACATCCAGCGCCGTTTCCTTGTCCGAAACGGGCAAACGCCCTTCCTTGAGTTCGAGCGCGTTCATTTTATATTCCGGTGCAGGGTTGATGTCGTAGGAAGGGAGCATATCGATGAGTTGCCCATATGCTTCCTTCTCCTGAATCGGCATGGAAAACAGGCGCACGTTCTTTTCCTCATCGCCCCCCGTACGCATCATTGCATCCACAAACAGCCCCGGCGAAACCGCTTCAACGCCCTCGATGCCCCGCAGTGCCTCGATATCATCCGGCGTGAGCCCGGCAGTGGACATCACCGTAATATCCGAAAGGTTGCTTGCGTTAAACAGTGCATCGCCCGCATCTTTCATGTCCGGGCTGGTGGCGCGGATGCCGGCAAAGAAAGCGACCCCCAGCGCGCTGATTGCAAAAATAGAAAGATAGCGCGTACGCGTTTTCCAGATTTCAGAAAGCAGGTTTTTGACCAGAAGGCCCTTTTTCAGCATAGGATCACCATTCGATCTTTTCCACTGGAGTCGGAATTTGATTGATCTCCGTGGAGGCGACCGTCCCGTTTTTCACATGCACGATTCGGTCCGCCATCGGCGCAATGGCAGAGTTATGGGTGATGATAATCACCGTCATACCTGCCTTGCGGCAGGTGTCCTGCAGGAGCTTGAGCACCTGTTTTCCCGTTTGATAATCGAGCGCGCCGGTGGGCTCATCACACAGCATAAGCTTTGGGTTCTTCGCAAGCGCACGTGCAATCGCTACGCGCTGCTGCTCCCCGCCGGAAAGCTGCGCCGGAAAATTGGAAAGGCGTTCGCCAAGCCCCACCTCCCGGAGAACCGTTTCTGCGGGGAGCGGCTCGCGGCAAATCTGCGCTGCAAGTTCAACATTTTCAAGCGCCGTCAGGTTTTGCACCAAATTATAAAACTGGAACACGAAGCCAACCGTATCCCGCCGGTAACCGGTCAGCTTCTGCCGGTCATATGCTTCAATGTGCGCCCCATCCACAACAATCTCGCCCGAAGTGCAGCTGTCCATGCCGCCCAGAATGTTCAACAGCGTTGTTTTGCCTGCGCCTGAGGGGCCAACAACTACGCAGAGCTCGCCCTTTTCCATTTCAAAATCCACGCCCGAAAGCGCTTTGATGGTAACTTCCCCCATATGGTAGGTTTTCGTTACATTTTTAAGCGATATATATGCCAAAACCCGTTTCCTCCGGTTTCATCTTTCGCTTCAATCTTACCGCAAAACATAGCAAAACGCCAACCATTTCAGCGAATTTCAAATTCTTTTCACAAACGATTTATGATATACTGAAGTAAACTGTTTTTCCGGCAAAAAGCCGTTAAGGAGATCTGCCATGCATCGTGCCGCCCGCCGCCTCGCCGCGCATGCCGCTGCGCACTTCGCAGTGGACTTTTCCTGTTTCTTTGCCCTGTGGGTTTCCACTCTGCGCGGAGAAAACGCGGCCTTCATGGTGCTCCTTTATAATGCGCTGGCCTTTGCCCTGCAGGCGCCGCTCGGGGCGCTCTGTGACCGACTGGATGATGCGCGCCCCTTTACCGTGCTCGGATGTGGGCTGGTTGCCTGGGGCGTGCTGGCTTGCGCGTTTCCTTTACCCTCGGTGATCCTGCTCGGGCTGGGCAACGCGCTGTTCCATGTAGGCGGCGCAGTAACTTCCCTGCGCCACTGTCCGGGCGATGCGTTTTCCGCAGGTGCGTATGTCGCCCCCGGTGCGCTCGGCGTCGCGCTCGGCACGCTTTGCGGGAAGGGGATGCTCATTTCCCCGTTTTCTGCCGTGCTCCTTCTTGTTGCCTGCATCGGCTCCATTTGGTTTTGCGGTATGGGTGCCCCCCGCGCCTGCGTTCCAAATCGCACTCCATCGCCCATGGAGCACCTCGGCATTGCTGCAATCATGCTTTGCCTTGTTTCCATCGGCATTCGTTCCTTCACAGGTTTTGCTGTTACGACGCTTTCAGGTGCCCCTGTTTTTGTGCTTCTTGGCGCTTTTGCATCCTGCCTGGGCAAATTTTCCGGCGGTATATTTGCAAAAAAGATTCCCTGGCGCGTCATCGGCCTGCTCGGCGTGGGGATTGGAGGGCTGATGATGGCTTTTTTCCCCGCTTCCTATACAATCTACGCAGGCGTATTTCTGTTCAACCTTGCGATGCCGCTCACCCTTTCGGCTGTGATGGCTGCCATGCCTGAAGCCATGGGATTTGGTTTCGGCCTTACAACGCTTTTCCTGTTCCTTGGCTGCGCGCCGCTTTATGCCCTGCCGGACAACTACAAAGCTCCCGTACCGGTATTGCTTGCATCCACGCTCGGCGCGGCATTCCTGCTGTTTTTCGCGCTGCACGAAAAGCAGATGCAACCGCAGCAGGCCGAGCTGCATTTAAATGATAAATAGCAATTTAATTTGAAGATATTTCCAAAGGAGAAGCCTGTCATGCCATTTTCCATTGCACTGGATGTTGCCGCACCGCGCTTGATTTTTCTCTTTGGCATATTGCCGGTTCTGCTCGGCATATCCGTTGTGGTGTTCGCAGTCTATCTCATCCTGCGTGCCGCCAAAAAGAAACGCAAATAATTTTGATTTTCAGGAGGTTTATGTCATCATGTATCCCGTTTTGTTCGACATCGTAGAGCCTGACCCTATTCTGGAATCCGCCGGAGGCGGTTCTCTGTTCGGCATATTCCTCGGCATTGCAGTGGTCGTCCTCGTTGTGCTTGTCGTCATCCAAGCCATATTGAAACGCCGCAAGAAATAAAGGCGCATGCTTCGTGAAGCAGCACTCACGCTCGGGTACTATGCCGTGCCGCTCATTCTCACGATTCTTATTGAATCGGGCGCGGCTTATTTGTGTGGGCTAAAAAAAGAGGAACAGCATGCGCTGCTCCTCTGTAACCTTTTGACCAACCCGCTTTTGAACCTGATCCTTTATGCGAAGCACTATGCCACAGGGACAGGCGTCTCCCTCCCGGCAGTATTGCTCTTGGAAGCCGCCGTTGTTTTGGGGGAAGGATTCCTGCTTCGACAGCTCTGCGGGAAGCAGCGCCGTTATTTCGCACTCTCCCTGTTGTTCAACACACTTTCTTATGGGACAGGGCTGCTGCTCGCAGCAATGCTGTTCTGACTGCTCAGCCGATACGTACGCCGATGATTTTTTGTCCTTCTCCGCTGCCGCCCGAGCCGCGCGTTCCGACTACAAGCATGTTATTGAATACCGCAGGCGTTGCGTCAACACGGGAACCAAGGTCTACCTCCGTAAGCACTTCGCCCGTGCGCGGATTGTGCATGCGCAGAATCCCGTTGCGGTCGCACTGGATCAAATACGCGGTTTCCGCAGCATCATAAATTACGACCGGTGCACTCCAGTAATCCGCCGCCTGTTCATACGTCCACACCACTTCGCCCGTTGCTTTGTCGTATGCTACAATGCGGCCGCCGTTCACAGCCTCCCCGTTCACCATGACGGGAACGGATGCAGCGTTATAAATTACAAGGTCGCTGATGGAGCCATGCCCCACATGCGGCGTTGAAAGTGTTCCACCGTTTGTGGTACTGCTGCCGGTGGAGGCATCCCACGACTTTTCCCATACGGTTTCGCCCGTGACGGCGTTAATCTTTCTGTGCCAGCTCTTTCCAAAGCCGTTCTCCGCGCCGCTCTGCGTATTCACGGCATTTGCAGTATAAAGATAGAGTGTGCCGGCCTCATAATCCTCCTCCAAAACAACGCCGGCATCCCCGTCATCCGTCAAATCCTTCACATACATTGTCTTGAGCGTGTTCAGATCAACGCATTGCAAATAACCGCCGTTATCCGTAAAGAACGCATAATTTTTCCAGAATGCAGGCGAACTTTCAATCCCCCACTGGCGGTTTGAGTCCGATGTGCCGTATCCGTTTGCCGTGTAGCGATATTTGGCAAGCGGGTCCGGATTCACGGAAACCGTACCGTTCACGCGGTCGAATGCGCTATTGAGCTTCACGCTGTAAAGCAGGCCATTTTCGCCCGCAACGATAAGCGTATCGGTTTGCGCATCCACCATAGCGGAAGAATCGTATGCCTGCCACTCACGCGGCGAAAACGGGTCGCGCCCGCCAAAGGACCAGAGCACTTTGTTCTCGATCAATGAAACCACCCGGAACCAGGCACCGCGCGTACCTTCTTCACTTGTGCTCGGAATCCCCTGGCCGGTATACAGGAGCGGATATCCACGCGGGTCAAGCGTTGCGGTCCCCTTCGTCACAACGCCGAGGGCAATGGGATCCCGTGTAGCCTTTCCGGTTGAAAGTTCGAGGAAGTAAATGTTGCCGTCCATCGCCGGATAAATAACCTCAGTAAAACCGTCCTTGGTTTTGAATTCGTCATAAATGCCGAGGAGCGGGCGAACATCGTCCTCCCATTGCACGATAAGCGGCATGCCTGTCCAACCCACGCCCGCCCATGTACCGTCTTCGCCGCAATCAAGCGCACCAATATTTTTGTCCCATACGCGCGTGAGCGTTTTGTTTACGACGGTTTGTGATCCATAGGTAAAGGAATCGCGGTAATTGCTGCCGCCATAGGTCGTAATGCCGCGCACGGCACTGTATTCGCTTCCTTTTCCGAACAAAATGGAGCCTTCGCGGCTGAAGGAATCCGTTTCATCCCGGTTATACATCAATGCCGTCTTAAAGCCGGCTTCCGTAAGCGTTTCGCCGGAGGATGGCGCTACCGTAAGCCCTTCTCTGAGCTGTTGGACGGGCGTAGGGGTGGGTTCCGGGGTGAATGTCGGCGAAGCAGGCGGCGTTGGGCTTTCTTCCAGCGTGCCGCCCGGCGCGAAATCGCCGGAAAAAACGCGAATCAGCAGGAGCGTAAGGCCTGTGATTACGGCAAGAAAAATGATGAGTACACCGATCCTTCGGACCATGTATTTGCGCCGCCGCACGGCTGCACGGCTTTTCCTTCGGGTTTGTTTCCGCCTTGCCATACTCCCCTCCTTGTTGTTTTCATGCCGCCCGTTCGCCGAAAGGGCTCTCGTGCCGTTATGGTTCCTCCGTCGCAACGGTGTCCGGCTCCTCACCATCTTCTTCGTTTTCATTCTCCGGTTCAGGAATCTCTGAAGCATCCGCCACAAAGGTCACGCTTCCGTTGCCAACCTCAAAGCGGAGTTCCGGCGTACAGCTTCCAACAAAATAAACATCCTCCTCCTGTTCAAACAGGAACACGCCCACTCCCTTGCCTCCGCCAACTGCTTCAAGCGCTGCAACGCCTTCAACAGAAAGGTCATGGATTTCAGCCCCATGGTATTCACCGTTGTTGGTTACATGCAGCGTCGCACCGTTGCGCATTACAAGGGTTCCTTCGCACTTGAGCGCATTGTAGTTTTCATCGGTCGTTGCAATCAGCGTGGTGGCTTCATCTAAAAGCAGATCATCCCCCGCGATGCTGATCGCCCCGAGCGCGCCGTTTGCAACGATTTCGCTTCCCTGCAGGAGGGAGAGCCCCTTCGCCTTCACACCGCAGCCGACGTTGCTGGAAAGCTGAAGTTTGCTGTTTTGCGCAACGGTAAGATCCCCTACGCCCGTGATGCAATGCGCAACGCTGTTAATCGAAAAAGTCCCGCCGATTGCTGCATCTCCAAGGCATCCGATCGCATTGCGCCCGCCTATAAGGCTAACGTCTTCCAACCTGAGCGTACAACCGTCTTCCAAGCGAATCACGCAATCTCCGTTGCCCGTGATGCTGAAGCCGTTTCCACGGATCGTGATGCTGCCGCGGGTTTGCGTGATGCTCAGAATGTCTCCGCCAAGGTCAATTGACGCGCCGAGTGTAGCGGTATCGGACTGGCCGTTTTCGATGAAATCCATCAGTTCTGCCGTCGTATAAATTCCATCTCCGCCTACCGGATCGCTCAGATCCACATGCTGCTCCTCTGGTTCATTGCCGGAACAGGCGGCCATGAACGCCATGCAGGCCACAAAAATATAAAACAAAAGCCGTCGCTTCATGCGTTTCAAAATCCTTTTCCAGTATTTTCTTAATAGTGTACCACAGGAACCGTATTTCTTGCAAAACGGGCGGACGCATTGGCTCCTAAGGTCGGGCAAAGCGTTCCATAACATGTTCCGCGGTACGCATGCCGTCCACAGCCGCGCTCACAATCCCGCCCGCATACCCCGCGCCTTCGCCCGCAGGATAAAAACCGGACAGGCCCGGAGCTTCCCCATTTTCGTTTCTTACGATGCGCACAGGCGCGCTCGTCCTGCTTTCCACTGCGGTGATGACAGCATCCGCCATGTCAAAGCCTTTCAGCCGGCGGCCAAAAGCAAGGATGCCGTCCCGCACACCAGCAGCCATAAAGCCGGGAAGGCATGCCGCAACATCCGTGGCACGCACGCCGGGCGCATAGGTCGGGCGAACAGCTCCAAAGCCGCTGGATGCGCGCCCTGCGAGATAATCTCCAACCTGCGACGCAGGGGCGATAAAGCCGCCGCCCCCCAGGCGGAACGCCTCCCGTTCCAATGCCTCGCGAAATCGGAGGCCGGCAAGCGGATCGGCTACGCCATAATCACGTGCATCGACCTGCACCACAACCGCAGCGTTAGAGTTTTCACCATCCCGCGCATAGTAGCTCATACCGTTTGTGACGACTCCACCCTGTTCGGACGCGCACGCAACCACAGACCCGCCGGGGCACATGCAGAAGGTGTATACCCCACGCCCACCGCTTTGGTCTGCAAGGTGGTATTCTGCTGCGCCAAGGCGTGGATGCCCCGCAAAGGCTCCAAATTGGCTCCGGTCAATCAATTCTCGCGGATGCTCAATCCGAACGCCCGCAGCAAAAGGCTTCGCCTGCATCAGAAGGCCGCTTTCCGCAAGCATGCGATAGGTATCAGAAGCGCCATGGCCAGTTGCCAAAATGCACGCCGCACAAGGGATTCGCTCACGCCCGGCAGCGCTTTGTGCATACACTGCGGACAAAGCGTCCCCGTTCCTTTCAAAGCCGACCAAACGCGTTTCAAACCGCACCTCACCGCCCATGCGCAGAATCGCAAGGCGCAGGTTTTTGACGACCTGCACCAACTTATCCGTCCCGATATGCGGCTTGGCCATGGTTTTTATTTCCTCCGGCGCGCCATACTCCGCGAAGATCGAAACCACTTCCTGTGCGCGCGAATCCTTGATTCGCGTGGTAAGCTTCCCATCGGAAAACGTGCCCGCACCGCCTTCCCCGAAAACCGCGTTGCTCGCTTCGTCAAGAACGCCAGTCTTCCAAAACCGCGCGACATCCGTTTTCCGCGCATCGACTTCTCTGCCCCGTTCCAGCACAAGCGGGCGGTATCCGTTTTTGGCAAGCTGATAGGCCGCAAAAAGCCCTGCCGGCCCAAGTCCCACCACAACGATGGGCGCCTTGAGCGGCTCAGAGCCAAAGGAAAGCTGGCGTGGAGGCTCCTCCGGTGCACGTGCAATGCGAATACCGGAACGGCGCAGCACGCGTGCCTCGTCCTTCTCGGAGAGGCCAACGGTTACCGTATAGGTAAAGCAGATGTCTTCCTTTTTGCGCGCATCCAAAGAAATACGATTTACGCGCAGCGTATGGATCGCGCTTTCGGGCATAGCAAGAGCCCTCGCCGCAAATTCCTTGAGCGAGGACTCCTCCGCGTTAAGCGGCAGTTTCAGTTCCGACAAAATCAACGCCATACATGTTCCTTATTCGATGGTGACCTGTATGGTCTCATCGGTTGTAAATTCATATTGCAGATCTGAGGGCACATCCTCTCCATCGATCTGGAGCGCGAGCTTTACATCGTGTGTGCCTGCGGCAAGCCCCGTCACATCAGCATAAACCTTCACATCGCCGCGGGTAATGCCAGCCAATAGGCTGACCCGGCCGCTGAAAGTAACATTGGCAAGTTCCTGACTCAGCGTAGCCGTCTGCTTCCGCGCGAGCCCCACAATCTCGATTGGAAGTTCCGTGAGCTCAAGCACGGCTGTTTTTTCGCGGATCGTAACCTGCAGGTTCACGGAATCGGCGCCAATGATGCGTACTCCCTCCGGCACATTGATTGCAAGCTCCTGCTGAATGCTTTCCGTGCATCCGGTCACATCCACCGGTTCAAGCGAAAGGGATTCAATTTTTTGAATCACATCCGCGTCGCCCACAATGCGAACGAGGGTGCTTTCCAATGAAGTTCCGTAACTCGCAATTTCAAAGTTTTCCGGAAGCTCCTCCCGGCCGATAATCGCGCCATCCACATCGATCGGCACCAGCTTGCTCGGCAGAATCTCCTGTTTTGCCACCACAGTCGGCATCCCGCCGAAGAGAATCGATGATTCTACCACGTTGCCTTCCTTGTCATAAAGCGCAAGCATAATAGATTGGTTCAAGCTCTCCGTGCGGTTCGTAAGATCAATTGTGCCAACCGCTTTTACAATTTTCGCCAAATCGGTTCCCGGTCCTTCCAAAAGAACCGTCGCGCTGTCCAGCTGCACATCGCCCGCCCAATATCCTTCCGGCAGCTCGCCTTCCTCGTGAATCTCAATCGGTATGTTGCGCGTCGTAAGCGTATCGATTTCCACCTCGATTTCGCTGGGAGAAACGGAAACCACATCCCCGGAGGATGATTTTGCATGAATCCGAACGGTATGCTTGCCCGTGGAAGTGATTCTGCTCAGGTTGATGGAGGCGGTAATATCATCCGCTGAAATATCTGCATAGGAAGTAAGCTCCGTCCTTACGCGCACGGAAACATCTTCCAAAAGCGCAGCGCGATCCCCGCGAAGCGTGAGTTTGCGGGTGGTTAAGTCTGCTTCGCCCTCAATGCTGACAGTAACATCCGTCACAGTCTTTACGCGGGGAGGGTTCTGCGTCATCAGCACATATCCCCAAAGGAGGATTGCGAACATAAGCGAAAGCACCTTGATCGCAATGTTTTTTGTAAAAAAGCTTTTCAGGCCCTGCTTGAGCATTTCCCAAAAGCGGCTCTTTTTTATGTTATTTTTCATGTTTCGCCCTCCGCTTGAAAATGTTCAGCGTGCCGGCAGCTTCTTTTCCTACAAAGATGGATTCCAGAAGATCATGCAGCGCCTTTTGGTCGATATAGCGCACCAGCTTTCCTTCCCGCGCGAAGGAGATGACGCCCGTTTCCTCGGAAACCACGATGGTTACGCTGTCCGACACGGAGGAAACCCCGAGCGCTGCACGGTGGCGCGTGCCGAGCTCACGCGCAACTGCAATGTCCTCCGCCAACGGCAGGAAGCAGGCGGCAGCCACAATTGCGCCGTCTCGGATAATTACCGCACCGTCATGCAACGGCGTATTGGGTTCAAAGATGTTTTCAATCAGCGGTGCGGAAATGATGCCGTCAATGCGCGTGCCGGTTGCAATGATATCCCCAAGGCCCGTCCGCTGTTCGATGACGATCAGCGCACCAACCCGGCGTTTTGCAAGGCTCATGATCGCAAGCTGCATCTCGCTTACGATCTCATTTTCTTCCGGCTTAAAGTTTTGGAGCAGGCCATTATTGAAAATCTTTCCCCGGCCGATGTGTTCGAGCGCGCGCCGAAGTTCAGGCTGAAACAGCACGGCGAGCACGACGATTCCGGATGCCAGCACAGAATTGAGCACCCAACTGAGCGTTTGGAGCTGCAGCGTTTCGCTGATAATCGCGGCAACAAAAAGAAAAGCGATCCCTTTGAGCAGTTGAAACGCTCTTGTTTCCTTTGTAAGGATAATCAGCTTATACAAAAAGAATGCGATGATGGCAATATCAACAAAATCCTCTAAACGGATCTGCGTAAAGCCGCTTGTAATCGCTTTTACCAGCACGTCAAAAGACAAAGCGCTTTATCTCCTTTCATGTTTCATGCACACCACGTTTATTATACAATATCCATTCTCAAAAAAGGAACAGCCACGCACACAGTTTACCAAATTTTCATTTATGTGCTTTTATTTGTTTTTATCGGGTCCGGTTTCCGTTTTTTCGATTTGTTTTAGGATTCCCTCCAGGGTTTCAATATCCATGCGAAGGTTTTCATATTCAATGCTCATTTCACAAAGCCCCGGATCGTTAAGCCGGCCGGTTCGTTCAAATTGGCGGCCGCCTTCGATTGCAAGTTCATCCTCCATCAGCATTGCTTTGCGTTTTAATTCATCAAGTACTTCTGCTGTAACCACCTGTTCCCCATATGAATGATGCATATATTCGGTCTCCTCCCGTGGCGTATCCCCTTGCTCCCCAGCATCTGCCATCGGCCGCAAAAGGGCGCGTGCCGCAAACCGATGATAAGTTTATTGTAGCATATCCGCCGCGCTTAGGGAACAGGATTTTTGGGGTATGGCGCACTTAATTCCCTTGCGGTTCATCTGAAAAAATGCTATTCTTGTTTTGGGAAACCAAAAGGAGGGCAGCATCATGCCCATAGTAATCGATCGGTTTGACGGTAATTATGCCGTATGCGAAACCGGCTCCGGCTGTGAACCCGTTTATGTGCCGCGCATCCGTCTTCCGGCCTTCGCATCGGAAGGTGACGTTCTTGTTCTCTCCGAAGATGGCGTTTATGCTATTGACGCTGCATGCACAGCAACGCTGCGCAAGGAAGCGCAGCGCCGCCTTGCCGCGCTTCTTCATACCGAAAAGGAATAGTTCTCCGGCATCACAGAAAGCAAATTGCAAGCGTACCGCCCGCAAGCAGGCAGAGCACAGCAGCGCCGATTACATCGGGCAGGCGGGCGCGTTTGATGCAATAAACAAGATAAGCCACGCAATAGGCGATCCCCGCTGCACAAAGCAGGATGATGGTTGTCATCTTCTTCTTTCTCCTTTCGTTGCCTACTCTATGTGGGAAGAAATAATCCTATCGTTCAGTTTAACGGTTACTCCAAACTCCGCAGTCATATTTTTATATTTTTCCTTCCATGCATAATCCCGCCAGGCTTCAACGCTTGAAAATTGCATGCATGCATATCTGCCAAAGCGCATCGCATCGGAATTAAGCAATTTACATTGTTCAAAAACGCGGTTTAATTCCATTACGATATAGTTTTCCAGCTGGCCTTTCAGCTCGCTGTCCCACCGCTCCTCTGCATTGCCGCTGGTATCAAGTTCAATTTCAGCGAACAGCGCAAGCGTTACTACGGCATGCGGCGCTTCCCCCAGGCTCATTTGCACATGAGGGATTACCGTTTCTTTAATTAAAAATGTGACCGTCCCCTTCTCATCACTCACGCTAAGGTAACCATTTTGGAATTGCCCCATTGCAAGCAAAAGAATCTCGGTATCTTCGTCGTCTAAAAGCCCGGCAAGCCGGTTTCCATCAAACAATGCGCTTCCGTGAATATAAGAGCGCAGCCCGCCTGTGCGCTTCACGCCATCCGTTGTGTCCTTATCATTTGTTTCCGTTTCGCCCTGTGTTTGTTGCTTTTCGCCATCCGATTCGGTGGGGATACTCCGGTCCAGCCGGCCCACTGGAATCGCCACGTCAAACCGGCCGCTTCCAACCGCCTCCTGATATGTTGTGAAGTTTGTCATCGGAATCATGCCTTCCTGCTGGTACGTCCGAAAAAGGCTGTATTGCCTTTTTGCAACGTTCGGAATATCCGCAGATGCAAGCCCTTCAAAATATTCCGCGCATGTGCCGCGAACGATTACCAGTTTCGCGGATTGCCGCAGCTTCAGTGCGTTAAACGAGATGCTTAGGAATTCATCCATCCGCGAAGAAGAAGCGATTTGGTCGGAAAGCAGAATAAAGTTCGTGCGTGTAAAATTTAATTCATATGGTACCCCCACATGCACGACCGTGAGCGCATCAAAAAGATTGTCTCCTTCGGCGGTAATGATATAAGAACCTGCTCCTGTCTGCGCTTCCTGTGAGTCCCCCTCCTTTTGCAAAAGGAATGAGATATTGTATTTTTTTTGTTCTCCCTGATCCACACCAATGGTGAGGACATAGCCGTATTCATCCAACGAAGTCGCTTCCAGACAGCCGCAGCAAAGCGGCGCCAGCGCGAGCATGAGCATCAGGAATGCCCCTGTTCTATGCTTTCTCATCGGTTTGACCTTTCTTCTTTAAAAAATGCGATTTAACCAGCGCAACTGCCGCAGCAGCCGTAAACGGTACCACAAGGAGCCATGACCCATATTGCCGAACCACCTGAAACGCTTGAAGCTGCCCCATATGCTCTGTCGTCAGGCAGCAAAGCAGTATTATCCCGGCCGCAATTACCGCAGGGCGTATATCGTACCGGCTCCAGCGGCGGCAAAACACGAAGCCCGCCCCGTACAAATAGTATGCTCCCGCAATCAGCGCACCGATCAACCACAGGAAGAGCAGCATTTTATCCAGCCGGAAGAAATAGCTTTCCTGAACCAGCTTCAAGTTCAGCCTGTAAAGCGGCACAAACATGTTTTGCAACTCTGTATAAGTAAACGTCATCCCAATTGCAACTTGAACTGCCGCAACAAGCCCGATGCTTACGGCCGCTCCAATTATCCCTGCTTTTTTTGCGCTTTGCACACCCTGCATGCCCTGCGCCATACACAGCAGCGCAAGCATTGCGGGTATTGTTGCAAACGTTCCTGTAAATGCATCTGCGGCGATTGTATCCCAGTGGTTGAGCGGTAACGGAAAAAGCCGATAGGCTTCATAGCCGTCTATGGGAAACAGGAGGCTAAGCAGCAGGCATGCTCCAAGAATCACGCCAAAGCATTTTGCGATCCGCGCAATACATTCAAATCCATGGAAAGCGATATATATAACGACAGGGACAATCCACAAAAGCACAGGGAACAGCGTTACCTTCATAAAAACCAAAGCATGCACCATTGTTGCAAACCGTGAAATGAGAAAGTATGCATTTGCAAACAAAAGCACGCAAATGAGCGCTGAAAGTATGTTCCCCACAAATTTTCCGAAAGCAAAATCCATCAGTGCAAGCAGGTCTTTCTGCCCGGAAGCACGCATTGCGCCCGCAAGGAGCAGGAACAGCACAAGAGCAAGGAGAATTGCCCCCGGAAAAGAAACATAAGTCCCGTTTCCGTATTGGTACGCCTCCGCAATGTCCAAAACGAAAAGCGCGCTTGACACCAGAGCAATTCCAATCAGGTTCGCGCCCTCCTGCTTTCCGACTCTTCCCTGACAAAGTTTCACAGCGTTTCCTCCTGCGTGTTCATGATGTCCTCTGCCTGCTGATGCATCGTAAGGCGCCCGCGCAATATCATCGGCTTCTGCGAATGCGCTTTCGGTGAAAACGGCGCAAGGAACGGCACGCCATATGATTTCAGAGACGCCATCCATGCCAAAAAAACGGTCATCAGACATATTACGCCAAGCAGCCCGCCAATCCATGCGGCAATGGTGAGCGTCAGCCGGAAAAATGCTGCTGCCAGCTGCGTTGAATAATCCGGAATGCAGAAATTCCCGAGCCCGGTAAGCGCCACAACGATGAGGACTACAGAGCTCGCCAGGTTTGCGGCAACAGCCGCTTGCCCCAAAATCAGGCCGCCGATAATGCCGATTGCCTGACCTATGTTGCCGGGCACGCGCATGCCCGCCTCACGGATAAGCTGGAACACAACAAGAAGGAAAATCATCTCCGCCCCGATGGGTGCAAATACCATCTTTCGCGAAGCGATCACGGTGGTGAGCACTTCTGTGGAAAGCAAGCCCTGATGGTACAGCGCAAGGGCCAGAAAAAATGCCGGCAACAAGATCGAAATCATAGCTCCGATATACCGCACAATGCGGATTATTGAACCCTGCGGACGGCGCATATAAACGTCTTCCGGACTTGTCATAAGCGTAAAAAGCGTTGCAGGCATCACGCTTGCAAATGGGCTTCCGTCCAGCAACACAACCACGTGTCCCTGCATCAGCAGCGCCGCCGATCTGTCCGGCCGTTCCGTTTGCAGCACCTGCGGAAACGGCGACAGAGAATGTTCTTCCGTGAGTTGTTCCAACACGCCCATTCCGATTACTGTGCGGGTATCAATTTGTGCGAGCCTGCGCTTCACCTCTTCCACCAGCGTTATATTCGTAATACCTTCCCGGTATAAGATGGCGAGCCGGATTCCGTTGTCGCCCCCCGCGCCCCGCATTTCGCATACAAGATCTTCCGTATGAAGAATACGGCGCAACAGCGTGATGTTTGTGCGCAGATTTTCCACAAAGGCTTCCTGTGGCCCACGCACCACCTTTTCTGCCTGCGGTTCCGTTACGCTGCGATGTTCAAACCCGCGCGTATCCATCAATACGGCCTGCCCGCAGGTTTCAATGAATACAGCCGACCGCCCCTCCATGACAGCCTGCTTCACATCCGCCCACGCTTCCGTTGTTTCAGCCTCGCCCATTGTAAATACGTTTTCCATCGTATAACGTGCAAGATTCCCGCGCGCATGATCCAGGCAGCCCGGGCGCATCCCATCACGCAAAATAAAATCGCTTACCTGATCCGTGTCTGCCATCCCATTCAGATATGCAAGAAACGCGGGGATCTTCCCGCCGAGCGTAAATGGCCGAAGGATCAAATCAGAATTGATATCCGCCCGAAACGAAATCCGCAGGCGTTCCTCGTTTTCTGCAAGTGATTTGCAGACTTTCCGCGTATCCTCCTGTTCCGGCAAAGGTGCTTCTTCGCGCGCGCTACCCCAAAATTCTGGTATCCCACGCTCTGTTTCCAGAAGCTCAAACTCACCATCCTGCCGGCCAAAGCGAAAAAAGCGTATGATTCGGTCCAACATAATTTAAACTCCTCCCCGTCGCCCCCTTTACGGTCGGCCTAGGGTAAAGGATTTGCAATTACGCGCCAAATATACCGCTATTTTCCACGGCGGTTTTCCGTATATGCGGGAAAAGCTAGATCACAGCGCAGGATGTACAGGAGGTGGGAGCATGAAAAAGAGCAGAAACACCGATGGGATCGAATTGACCGAAGGAACGTTTTGGCTGCGTCAAACGACCGCATCCGCAACGGAATGCACCGGCCTTACGCCCTCAGCGGTATTGGACGACGATGAATCGTATGCCTATGGCGCGCTGTACGCCATCCATCCCCCGCAGGCGCCCCGCGAATAGCGGAAACGAAGATCCCCCGGTTTTCCCGGGGGATCTTCGTTTTGCGTCACAGAAATCAGTCTGCCCGCCCTGCCTTATATGCCTCATAAACACACGCCTGATGGCGCGGGCACTCCTTGCTGGTCTCATGTACTTTGGACCCTTTCAGGTGGATGCAGAAATGCCCGTCAAACCCATTGGAAGGCGTTGGGTTCACCATATGCGGCATGGTATGCATGCTCGCGGCAACGGTCTTTCCGTTATAGGTAATCCAGATGGGCCGGCGGTTCCATGAAAACCCTTCAAGGCTCTTCATAATCCCCGTATCATACGTAGTGATGGGTTCGCTGTCCGCATGGTACCAACCGCCGAAACGGCGCGCGCGGAAGCTTTTCCCGGTGCGTACATCCGTCACGGTAAACTTTGCGCCCTTGTGCAGCCAGTCCGATCCGCCTTTAAACCAATCCAGCAAAACGACCGTACCCTTCAGTTTGTAAAAGTCCGCATTCGCTTTCTCAATTTTGTTCCCGCTGTCATAAATGGAATTGAGCGTTTCGGCGCCCGCGATGCCGTCCGCCGAGAGCCCGCAGGCTTGCTGAAACTCCAATACGGCTTTCCGTGTATCGGAAGAAAAAACACTCGTAATATTTGACTTGCTCAAAAAGCCGCGGTCGTACAGCGCATTTTGCAGCTTCTTCACTTCTTCCCCTTCCATACCCTGCTTCAGCATACCGATGGACGCCGTGTTGGAGGAAGTGATTTCAAGGTAGGTCCGATGCACATATCCGGTCTGGTCATTTGCCGCAGCATAGAACCATTCCCCATCGATAAGCGCCTTCACTTTGACGCCCTGTCCGGCCGAAAGCTGTGCAACGATGTATGAGTTCTCCGAAGGGCCGCCGCGCAAAGCCGCGCCGTCGCTCTTCACATATGCGCCCCGGCTTCCGGTGGAATTGACGAACAGATAATCCTGCCGGATATAACCCACCGTTTCGTTGTACAGTACGCGGTACCAGGTTCCGTCTTTGCCCAAAACCTCAACCGCCGTACCGCCTGGAACTTCGCCCAGGATTTCCGAATCCGTATTGGGAGCCTCGCGCAAATTCACCTTGTCTGCGGTCACCTGCCCCATTTCGGGTTCTTCTGTTTCGGCAAAGGTCGCCGTTTGTCCTCCAGGAAGTGCCAGCAGGGCCAGCAATAACGCCATAGCTCTGAGTGCAATCGTCTTCAGCTTCACCTTCAAGCCTCCTTAATTTCGTTTAATATGCTGCCAAGGCACGTAACATCCTCTTCCAGCAGCGGCAGCAAGGATCGGTTATAAATCACGCTCGCAGGATGATAGAGTGGGAATACGCAAAGCGGCATACCGTCAATCATGAATTTAAGCATCCGTCCGTGCACAGACCCGATTGGCAGCGGTTCCCGGCCGCCCAGCAAGCACAGAGCCTTGAGCGGCGTGTTGCCAAGCGTTGCAACAACGCTCGGATTCACAAGCCTAAGCTCGTCTTTTAATGTCGGAAGCCCCTCGGCAAGCTCCGCCGGAGAAGGCGGCCGGTTGGAAATGCTCCGTGCTTTCACATTCGTTGGCCGGAATTTGACGGCGTTGGTCACATACACGCAAGTGCGTGTGATCCCCGCGAGTGCAAGCAGCATATTCAGGTTTTTCCCGGCTTTCCCCACAAACGGGCGGCCGAGCCGCGTTTCTTCTGCGCCGGGCGCCTCCCCGAGCAGCATCAAACGCGGATGGAGCGGTCCTTCGCCAAAAACCGGAGCTTCATATTCGCCCGTGCGGCCCCGAGCGGCCGCCGCGTGAAGGCGCGCGCGTTCAGCAGCATAAAGCGCAGAAAGCTTTTCTTCCATTCACAGGAACCGCCTTTATGGAATTGCCGTTACCGGCGGGTTTTCCGCATAGATGACGTCAAAAGTATAGCGCAGGCGTTCATAATATGTTTCCGCCTGCTGGTACAGGTTGGCGTTAAGATACGCGGCAAGCGTATCCGAAAGCGAAATCAGATTGTTCCGGTCTGTTTCGGAAAGGTTTTGCGCAGCGGAAAGGTATGCTTCCACATCGCTGATCAGAGCGTTTGCGGCGGCAATCAGGCTCGCGTTGTTTCCGCCGATGCTGATTCCGGTTCCACCGCCATTTCCCCATCCGGCATACGAATGCAGCGGGCATGTGGTTGTTGAAGCATATAAGTTGTACTGCTCCGCCGTAATATCCGTCAGCACAGCGTTCGGCAGATATTTTTGAAGAAGTCCCGCGTCAAATGAAGCAAAGTAGGATTGGGTCCCCACCAAAAGAATGCTTTTGGTCTGTACGTTGGTGCAATACGGGGAGGCGGGCTGCTCCGAATCCATGCAGACGCTCGTAAGTACATGCATATCACAGGATTCCGTGGGCGCCGTGCTTTTATCAAACCAATCCGTAATGGGGGTAAGCCCGTTTGCATCGAACGAGCATGCCTCTGTTGCCAGCTTGCCCGATACCGCGCAAACCGTACGCTTTACAAGGCCCAATTCCACAGGAGAGGCATCAATGATCGGCTTATCCACCAAATCCGTGTGTATTTTTTCCATAAATTCGTGCCAGAGAGGCGCGGCTACCTTTCCGCCGGTTGACCCTGAGACAAGCTTTTGTTCGTAGGAATCATGCCCGACCCATACCACAGCGCTGTAATAGGGGGTGATGCCCGCAAAGTATGCGCTGCCGTAGTCCGAGTTCGTCCCTGTTTTTCCCGCTACTGTCATGCCTTTAATCTTCGCGCTTGTTCCTGTTCCGGTGTTCACCGCATCGGTGAGCATATCAACAAGCATATATGCCGTTGTCTGCTTAAATACCTGCCGCGATTTCCGGATCTCATCTGCATCCAAAACCACTCTGCCCTCGCCATCCACAACACGCGTAAAGGAGAGCGGCTCCAAATATTCCCCCATATTTCCAATCGCGCCATATGCTGCAGCCATCTCAATGGGTGTGATGCCAGTGGTACCGAGTGCAAGGCCCGATCCCGTTGCACTCACACGGCTGGAATCAACGCCGAGGTTCACAAGGTACTGTGCCGCAGCCTGCGTGGTAACGTTTTCCATCAGCACGCGCGCCGCAGCTACGTTGAGCGAAGAGACAATGCCGCGCCGCAGGGAAATAATGCCGATATACTTTTCGCTGCCAATGCTCGGATACCCTTTCTCCGTATCCCAGCCTTCGATGGCCTGCGGCAGGTTTGCTACGGCCGATGCGGGAGACAGCCCAAGATCAAGCGCGGGGCCATAAACCGTCAGTGGCTTAATGCTGGAGCCCACCTCCGTTTCGCTCTGATAGGCCCGGTTCCAACCGCGCAGTACCTGGGGGGCTTCCCTGCCGCCAACGATGGCACGCAGTTCGCCCGTTTTGTAATCGATCACAACAGCAGCAGCCTGCGGTTCCGGTTCAACGATCTCGGTTCCATCGCTCGTGGTCGTGACGCGCGTTGCAGCATTTTCGTTTTGGAGTTTTGGATACTCATCCCAATTTGCAAGCGTGTCCTGAACCATGCGCTGCATCTCGGTATCAATCGTCAAATAAATGCTGTATCCACCGCTTTGGAGTTCGTTTTCTATTGCGGCCCGGTTCGCCTTGGTGTCCAGCAATTCACGCTGCGACAGCAGGTGAGACACCACGTCCTGTGTTGCATATTCAACAAAGTACAGCAGATCGTCCGTATTGGAGCGCTGTGATTCCTTCAGCACGTGAACGGAATCCGTAAGCGCGGCGTCCCGTTGTTCCTTTGTGATAAAGCCCGCATCATACATTTTTTCGATGACCGTGTCCGTGCGCTCATCGGTAATGTCCATCTTATTTTCTCCGGACTCGTAAAAGCGCTCGTACATATTCTTCCGCGGGTCCGTTCGGTTGGGCGCCTGAATCATACCGGCAATCATCGCGCATTCCCGGATGGTGAGCTCCGAAAGTTCCTTTCCGAAATAATCCTTTGCTGCCGTCTTTATGCCGTAATTCGAGCTTCCAAGGTAAACATCATTCAGATATGCTTCAAGCACGTCGCTTTTTGAAATCGTATTTTCCACTTCAAGCGCAAGGTATGCTTCCTGGATTTTACGGCGGTAGGACACTTCGTTTGTAAGAAGCTTGTTCTTCACCAACTGCTGGGTAATGGTGCTGCCCCCAGCATCGCTTGAAGCGCTCAGAGAGCCCACTACCGCCGCAAACAAGCGTTTATAGTCTACGCCGCTATGGCGGTAGAAACGCACATCCTCAACGGCGATAACCGCATTGATCAGCATATCCGGCACATCTTCGATGCTGACCCAATCCCGGTATTTCAACCCCGCAAACGTGGTGATGAGGTTGCCGTCCATGTCGTAAATATAGGATGTGCGTTCGCTTTTGGTGAGAAGCGAAACATCCAGTTCCGGCGTCGTGTCAACGTAAGCCTTCGCAACGCCAAGCACAAGCCCGACGCAAGCGCAGCCAAGCACCACGACACAAACAAGCATAATTTTAAGCGTCGTAAACAGCACAGCCAACACGAACGGCCGCTGCCGCTTGCGTTCCACAAAAATTTCACCTTCGTGCATATCGGGTTCTTTTTGCACCATGCCCTTAAGCCGTGCCCCGAACTGCTGCACTGTGTCCTTTATACGCTCGCCGAAAGAAGGCTTGGATTGTCCGGTTGTCGCTTTTTCTGTCTTTTCCATAAATCTCCTTATAACCATCCAAGCATATTATAGCACACCACGGCCCAGAGGCTCAATATTTGAACTTTTGCATAGAATGAATTAACACTGCATTCATAAAATCCATCCAAAGGAGCCGCCTCATGGAAAAAAGCAGTGCCCGCCCGGGCATCGTATCCAGAAAAAAGCGTTTCCTGCGCACGGTGCTGTTTCTGATCGTGCTGTTGATTGTGCTGCTGTCTCTCTCCGTTGCCTTGCTCAGCGTGAACATGCGTCCCGCCATGGCGGCACTTGCCATAGCGCGCATTCGCTCCGTTGCTGCACGAGCGATGAACGATGCGATTTTGGAGTCCATGGGAGACGAAACAAATTATGCGCGCTTAATTCAGGTGCATGAAAGCAGCGAACGCGTTTATATGTTGCAGGCAAATACGCACAAAATGAACATCCTTGCCGCAGATTGTGCCGAAGCTGCACAGGAACGCATTGCACAGATGGGCGATCAGGGCATTTCCATCCCCATCGGTACAATCACGGGGATTTCGTTCCTCGCCGGCAAGGGTCCCAGCCTAAAGGTCACATTCAGTCCTGCGGGCAGCGTGCAAAGCGAGTTCAACTCAGAATTCGTCTCCTCGGGCATTAACCAGACGCTGTATCGTGTAAACCTGCTGCTCACCGCCTCCGTGCGCCTCGTTATGCCGGGTGTTTCGGAAACCATCTCCGTGCGCGCGGAAGCCGCCATTGCAGAAAGCATCATCGTGGGAGACGTGCCGGAGGTCTACACGAACGTTGCCTCGGAAGAAGATATGCTTAACCTTATTCCAACGGAGACGCCGTAACAAAAACTTTATACAAAACCATTCTGCGATATGCTATACTTAAAGCATGAAAAAGTGTTTTATTTTTCTGTTTGCCGCGCTGTTTTTGTTCGCGGCCTATCCGGCAGCCTTTGCTGAACCCACCACCCCGCCCGACCCCGAAGTTTCGCCTTCCGCGCGTCCGGCGGCATTGCCTTCGGCTTCGCCGCAAGCCTCTGCTTTCACCCTCATCAGCTACGGCTCAACGGGGGAAATGGTGGTGCGCATTCAGCTCCGCCTGCGCGAACTCGGATATTTTGATTATAAGCCCACCGGAAATTTCCAGAGCATGACGGTGGAAGCAACAAAAAAATTTCAGCAAAACCAGACGGATGCCAACGGCCTCCCCATCATCGCGGACGGCACAGTCGGAGAACAGTCCCGCACGTTTCTGTTTGACCACAACACCAAGCGCGTGGATATCGCGGCTTCCATCCCAATTGGCCAACAGCTTTCCGGCACAGCCAGCGTGACGGGGGAACTTGTGCCTTGGAATGAGGTCAAAACACTGCTCACAGAAGGGCAGGCTTATCCTGTTACGGATTACAACACCGGTGTGCAGTTTGATATGACCTTTTGCGGCGGAGAGATGCACGCAGAGGTAGAATGCGCAAATACCGTGGACACAGCAACCTTCAAAGAGGCGTTCGGCGGTGAATTCAACTATTCAAAGCGGCCTGTTGTGATCAATATCGGCGGCCGGCTCGTTGCGGCCTCGCTGCAGGGGTTTCCCCACGGGGAGGACTCGGTTGCGGCAAACGAGATGTCCGGCCATGTGTGTATGTTCTTTAGCGGCAGCCTTTCTCATGTCGGCCAGCTTCCGGATGTGGAGCATGCGACACAGGTAAATAAGGCGGCGGGACGGTAAGCATCAGCCGGCCAAGACATCCCCCCGGCCGGCTAACCATATGCTTAATGCTTATACAGCCCCCGCCAAGCGCACGGCGCCGTACCTTTCACTTTGCCGCACGTTCGCGCAGCTTTTGCAGGATCTTGGTTTCAAGGCGGGAAACCTGCACCTGGGAGATCCCCATTTCGGCAGCGATCTCATTTTGCGTTTTATCCGAAAAGTAACGCAGCAGGATGATCGCCCTTTCCCGCGGTTCCAGCGTGCCGAGCAATTCCTTTAACAGTACACGGTTGAGCGTCTCCCCCATTTCATCCGCGCCATCCTGCACACGATCAAGCATCAGCGCGTCCGAATCGTCCCCATATGCGGGTTCGTAGATAGACATGTGCGGCCGGGATGCCTCAAGCGCCGCTGCAATGTCCTCTGCATCCACATCAAGTGCCGCTGCAATCTCCGAAATTCCCACATCACGCCCCTGTTCGGCAGAAAGCCGTTCCCGCGCGGCAGCGGCTTGTGCTGCCAGCTCCTTAAGGGTACGGCTCACTTTAATCATGCCGTCATCCCGCAAAAAGCGCTTGATCTCGCCTGCAATCATCGGCACGGCATAGGTGGAAAAACGGACATCATATGAAAGGTCGAACTTCTGGATCGCTTTCACAAGCCCCATACAGCCGATCTGAAACAGGTCGTCGTATTCCACGTGCCGGTTCATATACCGCTTCACAATGGATTTTACGAGCGCCGTGTTGCAAACGGTCAGCCGCTCCTGCGCCGCCTCATCCCCCTGCTGTGCGAGGCGGATCAGTTCCTTAGCTTCCTCATATGCAAGCGGCGCGCTCTCATTCATCACACCCCACCGCCGCGATTTCCTTTTTCATAATTACCGTGGTTCCGCGGCCGACCTCCGATTCCACCGTTACGGAATCCATAAACGCCTCCATCACGGCAAAGCCCATGCCGGATCGCTCCAGATTGGGTACGCTGGTATAGAACGGCTGCATCGCGAGCGGAACATTTGGAATTCCGCGTCCTTCATCCCGTATGGTAACGGTAAAGTTTCTCCCTTCAATGGCACAATCCATACCGACCATGCCGCGCATGCCGCTGTAACCATGGATAATTGCATTTGTAACGGCCTCGCTTACGGCGGTGCGGATGTCCGTCAGTTCTTCGATGGTGGGGTTGAGCTGTGACGCGAACGCAGCGGCCACCATCCGTGCGAACGATTCGTTTTGCGACACGCCCAAAAAGCTGACGTGCATTTCGTTATCAAACATGTCCCTTTCCCCTTTCAGCATCCTGTTGCCCTAAGAGCGCATAAACGCCCGCCATCTTCAAGATCCGTTCAACCGGCCTTGACGCACCCTGGATGCGCACACTGCCGCCACGCTCTTTCATAAGCTTGTAACGGCCGAGCACAACGCCAAGGCCGGAGCTGTCCATAAACGTTACGCCGCATAAATCCAACGCAAGGCAGCGGATCGTCCTGTCGCCGAGCAGCGCGTCCAGCTCCACGCGCAAGGGAGCGGCGCTATGGTGATCCAGCTCCCCCGTGAGAAGCACGGCAAGCGTTTCGCCGTCCCTTTGGGTTTTTATCTGCATACATGCATCCCCTTTCGCATAGATATATGGAATATCACAAATTAATTCGCTCCGCAAAATTTGCTTCCTTCCTAGAATTTCCACGAATCCTGTCGAATATACACAAGTTTTGAAACTTTCGGATATCTGGAGCATAAAAAAGCGCGCAGAGGACGATCCACTGCGCGCCATTCAGCTTTGTTTTACCGGTTTTCTTCAATCTCGTGCGCTCTTGGCAGGCTCCATCTAAAGTGCGCGGAAAGAAGCCGGATCAGGATGACCAGCGCTGCTCCGGCGAGGATTGCAACCGTATCGCCGCACCGTCCCCGCAAAACAGCAAAAAGCATTGCCCCAAGAATTGCGGCGCATGCATAAATGTGCTTTACGAAAATATAGGGTCTGTCGCCCGCCATAACATCCCGCATCACCCCGCCCCCTACTCCGGTGATAACGCCAACCGAAACCGCGAGAAATGTGCTGCACTCAACCCCGCATCCATATGCGGCCTGCATGCCAACCATTGTGAAAACGCCCAAACCGATGGAATCCATCAACAACAGAATTCGTTCAAACCCCCGGTGACTTTTCATGAGCCACCGACGAATCCCCGGGATAAAAACAAGGATTGCCGTTGCGGCGGCTACAGTTACATATTTGGGCGTTCCAAACAGCGCGGGAGGCGTTATGCCCAGAATAATGTCGCGCGTCAGTCCGCCTCCGCATGCGGTAATAACGCCGAGAATCATGACTCCAAACAAATCCATATTTTTTCGGACTGCCGTCATTGACCCGGAAATGGCGAACGCAACCGTACCGATCATCTCGAATGCAAAAATAAACCCGCCCAAAGAGCATCCCTTTCCAAGCGCTTTCTGTTTTTGTGCTTCTGCCTGCGCCAAGTATAAAAGTTTAGCGCCGCACCCCCGGCACGTCAAGCCGGAAGTTCAAATTGAATCCCCGTTTCATCGTTTCGTGCGATGCATCTCAATCTCAGATTCCTCCGCCAAGCACCCCTCCTGCGCCGTGCAGCGCAATCCGAATTAATCCACAGGCAACAAGGTGCAAAGGATAATAGAGATAGAAAAGCCACTTCATCCCGCGCCATCTCCCGCGTTCGCCGTTGTACAGGGAAAGCAGTGGAATTGAAAGCGCGACCATCATCTGCAAAGCGCCATACACCTTATCAATGCAGAAGAAATACACGGCAGCATACATGGTGACAAACGCCATCATCCACCCCACCTGTTTTTTAAAATTGCCTCTGTTTGTACCGAATGCAACAATCACGAGCACTGCGATGCAGCTCCAATCCGCACAGAATGATATGGCGCAGATGAGGATCATAAGCCCTGTTTTGTGCCATTGTTTCAATTCCACACTGTTCAGGACGCAGAGTGCCGCAAGTCCCCAGGCAAGCGCCCACATTACGCCCGTTTGGTTGAAGATCCCCGTCCGGAATGGGACAAACGGGATCCCAAACGCGAAATTATAGGCAAAATGCGAGATCAGTGCAAAGAGAAACAGCCGCGCTGCATAGCGTTTGCGGTCATGTGTATAGTAATATCCCTCCGCGATGAAGTAACACATGATCGGCGCGGTAAGCCTGCCGATGGAATGCAGCACAAGGATACCGGCATTCGTTTGGTATCCCGGAAAAATTACCCAAGTCAGGTGATCCACCGTCATCGCTGCGATGGCAATCAGCTTCAATGCGTTTCCGCTGAGGCCGGCCTTTCTTGCATGTTTCATTGTTTTCCTTCCCTCTTCTCATGCTTTGTCGCGAGCTTCCGCTCGCGTGCATAATGGAAAACGTATTGCTGTATGATCCCGCTCATCGGCCCGAGCTCATGCAGCAGGCGTTCCGTTTCCTGCCGTCCGGGCATTTGCCCATCAAAGAACAACGTTTTAAGCGCCCGCCCAATCCACACATCCACCGGAAACGCATCCGTATGGCCAAGCGAAAACAGCAGGATGCAATCCGCCACCTTCGGACCGACGCCGGGAAACGCCGACAACGCTTTTCGGGCTTCGGCAAGCGGCATTGCACGCAAGGCCTCAAGGTCAAACCCATCCGCCACCATGTGCGCGCTTTCCTTTACATAAGGCGCGCGGTACCCTGCGCCGATGCTCCGAAGCGCCTCCGGCTCGAGCGCCGCAACAGCCTCCGGCGTGGGGAACCGCCGGTATTCCCGCCCATCCTGCATCACGGCAGGCTCTCCCGCACATGCGCAAAGCCGCATAACGATTCCTGCAATTCGTCCGGCGTTGTTATTTGCGGAAAGGATAAAGGTGATGAGCGTTTCAAACGGCTCCTGATTCAGCACGCGGATGCCGGAAGCAAACGGCACGCACGCGCAAAGGCGGGTGTCCGCGCAAAGCTGCGCTTCAATGGCCGCATAGTCCCGCGCCAAATCGAAATAGTTGAGCCAGAGCGGCACATCTTCTTTTGCGCAGGGGAAAATACGAAGCGCCCCTTCAGCCTTCTCAGCATATATGCCGCGCCCGAACGCTATGCCAAACCAGCCTCGCTCCGTTCGCTGCCAGCGAAACGATTGCCCGCAGGCAAACGTGCGGTTCAGGTCAAGGCGTTCCACACCCGAAACGAGCAAAACGTTGTCTTTCCAGAACGTTTTTTCATACATCGCTTTGATCTCCGCAAAGTACGAGTTCCAACTGACAATCGCACGGCTCAGCCGCATGCAGCGCAGGTTCGTACTCCTCTGCCTCTACGCAGCCTTTTGCGTGGTAAAAAGCCTGCGTTTCTTCCGAGGAATGTGCAGAGATGTAAAGCTTCTCCGCGCCGAGCCTGTACCCGGCCGCGCTTGCGCATGCAAGGAGCCGGCTGCCGATCCCTCTGCCGCGGCATTCGCAGGAAACGTGCAGGCTAGAAAGCTCACAGTATTGCTTCCTGCTTCCGAAACGCCGTGGTTCTACGGATGCAAAGCCCACAAGCTTTCCCGCTTCATCGAATGCGCCTGTCACGGAGCCTCCCGTTTCAAGGGTGTTTTGAAGGCATTTCACCAAATATGCATAGTCCGCCGCATCCCACTGCTCTATAAACGCAATGTCCTTTAAAACCCAATTGCCCGCTTCTTTGCGCCAGCAGCGTTGCACCTTCTGATACCGGTCAAAATGCCGAAACAGTTCCACCGTTAACTCCGCCCGCAAAAGCTCCCTGTATTCCACCCTTTCACCTCCCATGCTTTTATAACGAAAAAGCCCATTCCGGTTTTGGAACGGGCTTTGTGGAATCAGTTTTTGTTAGTTCGCAGCGGCTTCCTCTGCGTAAACGCTGACCTGCTTGCGGCCCATGCGCTTCGTTTCAAAGCGGACTACGCCGTCAATCTTTGCAAAGAGCGTATCGTCCTTGCCGATGCCAACGTTATTGCCGGGATGGAAATGCGTGCCGCGCTGCCGAACCAGGATGTTGCCGGCAAGAACGAACTGACCGTCGGCCCGCTTCGGCCCAAGACGCTTGGATTCGCTGTCGCGGCCGTTACGCGAGCTGCCCACGCCCTTTTTATGCGCGAAAAGCTGCAGATTGATCTTCATCATCGTGTTACACCTCCCTTTCGATTATCTTGATGTAATCACCGTAGGAATCTGCGATGGAGCGAAGGCCCACCGCCATCGTTTCCAAAATGAGTTCCGCCTTTTGCCACGCAGCCTCTGCAATGCCTTTTTCAAGCATGCAATAAAGCCTCGCTTCATCAAACTCAACCGCAGCCGGAAGTTCTAACACCTCCGTAATGCCGAGCACCGCTGTTTGCGTCACCGCGCTTACCGCGCTGCAAACAATGTCCTCTCCTTCTTCGGCAAAGCCGGTGTGCCCGTCTGCCGAAAATCCTGCGATCCTGCCTTTCTGGCGGAAGATAGTCACCCTTGTCATATTGCCTTAGCCGATCGCGTTGATCTTGACCTTGGTATACGGCTGACGATGACCCTGCTTCTTGCGGTAGTTCTTCTTGGGCTTATACTTGAAGACTACGACTTTCTTACCCTTGCCCTGCTCAACGACTTCGCCCTTGGCGGCTACGCCCGCAACCACGGGTTTGCCAACCTGAACGCCTTCTTCGCCGCAAAGCATCAGCACCTCAAACGCGACTTCAGCGCCGACTTCGGCATCGAGCTTCTCAACGAGAACCTCATCGCCAACCGCCACCTTATACTGTTTGCCGCCGGTACGGATAATAGCGTACATGTCCTGCACCTCCTCTTACCAATCTCGCCCACGTTTCGGCGTTGGGAAACCCACGCTTACAAAGCCGACGCGGAGCGGCTCACCAAGGCATTGTAACACACGGGAAACAAGCCTGTCAACAAGGATTTCTCTGCTTTTTCGTGCAAATCCCATCCGGGATATGATATCATTTCAGCAACGGATATTCAAGCGGTTTTCGGAGAAGATTATCCCTATACCATCATCCCTCAAATGGAGCGTGATCGAATGCCATGAAGCTGACTGTTCTTGGAAAATACGGCCCCTTCCCCCATCCGGGCGGCGCCTGCTCAGGATATCTTCTTGAGTGCGGGCGGCGCCGGCTGCTGCTCGACCTTGGGAGCGGCACGCTTTCCCGCCTGCTGCGCCTTGTGCCCGCGCTTCATATTGATGCCGTGCTCATCTCACATCTGCACAGCGATCATATGGCGGATCTTCTTATCCTGCGCTACGCCTTGCAGCAGTATAACGCGCGCGGTCAGGATGTTCCCATGCCGCTCGCCGTCATTGCCCCGGATACACCGGAAGAAGAATACCGTCTCCTTACCGGCTCGGGCGTGTATGACATAACGGCTGCGCGCGATAAACTGCGCGCACGCATCGGGGACATCTCCATCACGCTGCACCGCATGACGCACCCCGTGCCCACCTATGCTTTCTCCATTGAACATGGCGGCAGGCGCATGTTCTATACCGGCGATACAGGCTGGCGGGATGACCTGCCGGCCCTCTGTGCCGGGGCCGACCTTTTGCTTGCGGACGCATGCTTCAGCGAAGCCGACCGCATCGGCGGTGTTGCGGCGCACCTGACGGCTGCAGAAGCAGGGCGTATTGCAAAGGAAGCTGCCGTAAAAAAGCTTGTCTGCACGCATTTATGGGGCGGCGGCTGCGATGAAGTGCAGCTGCTTGAAGAAGCGCGTCGGCAGTTTCCGGATGCAGTTGTGGCCGAGGAGATGCAGTCCTATCTGATTTAACCCGCAGAGGTATTTTGCCTGGACTCAGCTTTTGCAAAGTTCTGCGATCAGAAGCCCCAGTTCGCAAATGATCAGCAGGTGAAGAATGACGTGGTATAAGTCAGGCACAATCCTCGTTTTATTTTTGGGAAAGAGTGCAACCGTATCCCGAAAGCATTCATGATAGCTTTGCAGCTTTTTTTCCGATGCACCAAAGATAAAATAATACCAATGGCAAAAGAATTGCACAACGGCCCAAAACAGGAGCACCCCGAGCAGGATCCATCGTCCAACCGGCCTGCAGCAAAAATAGGCCGCCACTCCCGCGCCATAAAGCACCAACATTATAAATTCAGCGCTCTTAATCCCCATACCCTCAACAAGGATGCGATTTCCTACCTTATACGTAATGATGCAGCCAAAAAACCACCCGGCAAGAAGGGCGGCGACAATACCGATCGCAAGCTGCATATGATCCCCCTCTCTCCTGCAGGCTACCGTTAAATTGCCGCAGCGGCGCTGCCTTGAGGCAAAGTGGGCAGCCATTCATTAGAATTTAAAACGTTATACAAAAAGCCATCATTTAAGAAAGGCCGGCGCTGTTCGAAATCTCAGCGCCGGCCCCGTTTTAAGCTACACGCGATATACCCATCCGTGCGTATCCGCAACTTTGCCGGATTGGATGCCGGTGATCTCATCATACAGCCGCTGCGTAAGCGAACCGACTGCACCGCCGTTAACCGTGACGCTCACATCGCCGTAATGCAATTCTCCAATGGGCGAAACCACTGCCGCCGTACCGCAGCCAAAAGCTTCCTCCAAAGTTCCTGCGCGCATGGCTGCCACAAGCTCATCCACGCTGAGCAGCCTTTCTTCTACCGGGACGCCCCATTCTTTCAGCAGTGCAATGCAGCTTTTGCGCGTGATGCCCGGCAACACAGAGCCTGTGAGCTTCGGGGTCACGACCGTGCCTGCAATTTTGAACATCACGTTCATGCTGCCCACTTCTTCGATGTATTTGCGTTCCACGCCATCCAGCCACAGCACCTGGGAAAAACCAAGCTTTTCAGCGCGTGCGCCCGCCCGGTTGGCTGCTGCGTAGTTTCCGCCGCATTTTGCATAGCCCGTTCCGCCGCGCACCGCGCGCACATCTTCGGTTTCGATCATGATGCGGACGGGATTGATACCTTCTTTATAATAGCTGCCTACAGGCGAGGTAATGATGCAGAACACCGCATGGGAAATGCCGTGCAGCGAAAGGTCGGGATCCGTTGCGAACAGGAACGGCCGGATATAAAGCGACGTGCCGGGCGCATCGGGCACCCAATCGCGGTCAATGTCCACAAGCCTGCGCATGGCTTCCAGCACAAAATCACGGTCAAACTGCGGCAATGTAATGCGCTCCGCAGAATCGCTCATGCGTTTTAGGTTTTCCATCGGCCGGAACATCTGCACGCTGCCATCCGGCGTGCGGTATGCTTTGAGGCCTTCAAACACCTCCGCGCCGTAATGGAACACAGCGGCTGCAGGGGACAGCGGGATCGGCGCATATGGGACGATGCGCGCGTCATGCCATCCTTCTGCACCATCGTACTCCATTAAAAACATATGGTCCGAAAAGACCGTGCCGAATGAAAGCGTCGCGGGATTCGGTTTGGTTTTGGGCTGCTTGGTTTTCACAATGCTGATTTCCATAGTTTGCTCCTTTGTGTACGTTTGAGACGGCGCATCGATGCGGGCGCCCTCCTCTTTCACTCAAGCATAAGTATACATCCAAAGATATCCGGTGCACAATACAAAATCAATTTTGGTTCCCGCAGTCATTCGATGAAGCGCTGTGCGTATCGACAAGAATGCGAATCCTTTGCAACTTTTTCCGGGATTGGTTGTTTAAACGTGCAAAACACTTTATAATAAGATTGTTTATTAACCAGTTCCCGCTTGGTCGGGCAGGAAGGATCGCCATGAGCCAACATAAAATCGCCATTTTAACTGATTCCGGCACGGATGTGCCAGAGGAATTTTCCAAATCACACGGCATTTTTACACTGCCGCTGTCCATACAATTTTCCGATGGGCTTTACCTCGATGGCGTGTCCATCACGCCGGAGGAGGTTTACAACCGCCTTCCTCGCGAAATCCCCAAAACCTCCCTGCCTTCGGCCGAAGCGATTCTTTATACGCTTCAGGAGATCAGGGAATCCGGAGTCGAAACGCTCTTTATCATCACTATTTCAAGTGCCCTCAGCGGCACATTCAACTTAATGCGTCTCACCTCGCATGACGTTCCGGAACTGGATTGCCGCCTGATTGACACAAAGAATATCGGTATCGGCGCAGGCTTTACCGTAATGCGTGCCGCTGAGATGATCGATGCGGGGGCTTCTGCAGATGAGATCGAAGCTGCGCTCTGCTGCCTTGTGAAAAGCACCAAAGTATTCTTCTGCCTGCCCACGTTGGAATACCTTGCAAAAGGCGGCCGCATCGGCCGCGTCACGGCAACGGTCGGATCGCTTCTGGATGTGCGCCCCATCATCTCCTGCAACGAGGAGGGCGTATATTACACCGTACAGAAAGCGCGCGGAGCGGTTCGCGCCTTGGCTGCTGCGCTGCAAAATGCGGCCGACTATGCCAAGGGGCATGCCTACCATCTTGCAATTGCACATGGAGGCGTTCCGGAGCTTGCTGCGCACGTGGAGGCCCAGCTTGCCGGGTTGATTCACTCCGCACGCTCTTACGTTCGCACGCAGGTAAGCCCTGCGCTTGGCGTGCATACCGGCCCCGGGCTGATCGGCATCGGCGTTCAGCGTCTTGTCTGAGCGACAAAGAAAGGAACGAGCGGCACAAATGAAAAAGCATAAATGGATCCGCAAGGCCATGGCGCGGCGCTTCATCGTTGCTGTGCTTTTGATCGTTCAGCTTGCGCTTCTGCTCCTGTTCATCGCTTCGAGCACAGCCGCATCCAAATGGATTCCCTTCTTTCTTTCTGCAATCAGCATCTGTGTCGGCATCCATGTGATCAATGAGCGCGGCAAACCCGGCTTCAAAATGACTTGGTTGTTTACAGTGCTGATTTTCCCCGTATTTGGCGGCTTGCTTTATTTGCTTGCCACGCGTCAGGCAAGCGGCGCCTATGTCCGCAGGCGCCTTTGCAAGGCACGGGCCGAGGCTACAGGGCGTTTTGAAAAGGATGCGCAGCTTCTCTCAGCAGCGGCGCACGCCTATCCTGCCTGCGCCACGCAGCAACGTTATTTGCAGTCTTTTGCCGGGTTTCCGATCTATCAAAACACCGCTGCCGTTTATTATCCCTCCGGTGAAAGCTTTTACGACGCACTTCTTGCAGGCCTGCAACAGGCGGAACGCTATATTTTCCTTGAATTCTTTATCATTGAAGAAGGCGTCATGTGGAACTCCATTCTGGAAGTGCTCCGCAAGAAGGCAGAAGCAGGACTCGATGTGCGCCTGATGTTTGACGACATGGGCTGTTTTCTCACGCTCCCGAAAGAATATCCCAAATATCTTGAATCCATGGGAATCAAGTGCCAGGTGTTCAGCCCTTTTACGCCGGTGCTTTCCGTGCTGCAAAACAACCGGGATCACCGGAAGATCGCTTCCATTGACGGCAAGGTAGCTTTCACCGGCGGCGCAAATCTGGCCGATGAATACATCAATGCATACGACAAGCATGGCCGCTGGCGCGATGCTGCAATTCGCCTTTCCGGCGATGCAGCCTGGAGCCTTACGCTTATTTTCCTTGAACTTTGGCGCTTCGCCTCCGGCTCCGATGAGGACTGCTTTGCCTATCGCCCCGCTCCATCCCCTTTTTCACCTTCTTATGAAGCGGGGACTTTCGTGCAGCCCTATGCGGACAATCCGCTGGACAATGAAAATGTGAGTGAACATGTTTATATGCAGATCATCCAAAACGCACGTGATTATGTATATATCAGCACGCCATACCTTATCATTGATGATACGATGATCTCTGCCTTGACCCTCGCTGCCAAAAGCGGTGTGGACGTGCGCATTCTAACGCCGCAGCGATGGGATAAACGTCTTGTGCATATTACAACGCGTTCCTATTATCGGGAGCTTATCAAAGCGGGTGTAAAGATTTACGAGTACAAGGACGGCTTCAATCACGCAAAAACCTTTGTTTCCGATGATCGCGCAGCGACGGTCGGCACGGTGAACCTTGATTACCGCAGCCTGTACCTGCATTATGAATGCGGCGTTGCCGTCTATGGCGGCAGCGTGGTTGCTGCTGTGCGAGACGACTTTCTCCACGTGCTTTCCGAATGCGTTCGCATTACGCCGCAGTCCTGTGCCGTGAGCACACCCAAGCGGCTTTTTCAGGACATACTGCGCATCTTTGCGCCGCTCATGTAAATGTAAGTGAAGGCGCCTGTTTTCGGTTGACTGCACCCCGTTCTGCCGTTATAATAAATGAGATGCGGCTGTGGTGGAATGGCATACACAACGGACTTAAAATCCGTCGGCGAAAGCTTGGGGGTTCAAATCCCCCCAGCCGCACCACCTTTCTGTGGCTATCGTGCGGATGATGGCCTTTTATGTTTTGCATTGTAAGAAAAGCACCGTTCTATATGGCCGGATGAGATTCGCCCGAGGATACTTCATATGACACAAGATGAAATCCTACAACTTCAAAAGTGTGCCGAACTTGGAAATGCGGATTGTCAGTACCGTCTTGCGATGATGCATATTTATGGCGACGGTGTTGCGGAAGACAATATCGCCGCATTTGAGCTGTTGCGGAAGGCTGCCGCACAGAACCATACGGAAGCCATCTATAACCTTGGAATTTGCCATCACTATGGCTACGGCACAGAAGTTGATCTGCCCATGGCGTTTTATCTGTACCTGAAAAGCGCCAATTCCGGGTATGGCAAAGGAATGGAGCTGGTCGGCCGGTTTTACAATCAGGGAATCTATGTTGCCCGGAACCGTGAGAAGGCGGAATACTGGCTCAAAAGAGCCATGGGCAGTGAAGATGCCGAGGCAGCCGAAGAAGCGGGGAAAGAGTTGATTCGCTGTCCATAATGGCATAAGGAGCAGCAATCCGAAACGGATTTTTAGTCCTTCTCAGGCTATATTCAAAACAGGGTTTTAGTCTCCCCTCCTATGCCACCTACGCATTTTTATATAACATGCGCAAACGGAGGAGATTGCGACAAAAAGGCATGATTTTTTAATCATGCCTTTTTTCCTGCAACGCATCAAAGCCACCCTAACGCAGCGCCGATGCGCGTTTTCTTCTTTTAGCCCGTTTTTCGCTTTTTATTTGGGATCGTCATCCGTTTTCAGCCCCACGACTTTGTGCGGTTGATACGGTTCTTCCAGATAAGCGATATCTTCAGCGGAAAGTGATAGTTCAAGCGCTCCCGCCGCATCCTCCAGATACTTTGCTTTTGTAGCTCCGATGATGGGCGCCGTCATGCCCTTCGCCATATGCCATGCAATCGCAACCTGTGTCATGGTGGCGCCATGTTTTTCGGCCGTTTCATGCACACGCCGCACAATTTCATAGTCCGTTTCCTGCGTTCCGTCATATTTTTGGGAAGCGGTTCTGTCCATTTGGCTGCGCGGGCTATCCGATTTCCACTCCACACGGGCAAGGCGACCCGCCGCGAGAGGGCTAAACGGCGTCAAAGCTACGCCTTCCTGCTTGCAAAGCGGGATGATTTCCCGTTCGTCCTCGCGATAAAGGAGGTTATAGTGGTTCTGCATAGAGCAAAACTTTGTCCATCCATTCCGCTCGGCAGCAACCTGCATACTGTAAAACTGGTATCCGTACATGGCGGAAGCGCCCAAAGCGCGGACCTTTCCGCATTTTACGAGGCCATCCAGCGCCTCCATGGTTTCCTCAATCGGCGTCGTTCGATCAAACCGGTGGATGATGTAAAGATCAACATAATCCGTGTTCAGCCGTTTGAGTGAACCATCTATTTCACGCTGAATTGCTTTTTTGGAAAGATGCCCTTCATTAAAATAAACCTTTGTCGCAAGGATCACTTTATCCCGTGATACGCTGTTTTTGATCGCCCTGCCCAAATATTCCTCGCTTGTGCCGTGGGAGTACGTATTTGCGGTATCAAAAAAAGTAAAGCCCAAGTCCAACGCCTTTCTGACAATGGTTTCCGTTTCCTCCGGATTGAGCGTCCACATGTGAGAATCGCTGAACGGTTGTCCAAAGCTCAGGCACCCAACGCAAAGGCGTGAGACCTCAATGCCGGTTTTTCCGAGTTGTCCGTATTTCACCTTATCCTCCTTAAGGTTAAATATGCTGCAAAACGATCACGCGGCAGTATGCGGTTTCCCGCATGCTGCCGCTTTTTCAAAAGTGTAGCCCGTCTTATTGGTTGATCGCTTCCATGTAAGCGCCGACTGCCGTACCGTAACGGATGTCACAACCGCATGCTTTCAGAGAGCGTTCCACAGCGCTGAGCGCTTGCACGATCGTATTTTGATCGATATTGCCCATGTGGCCAAGGCGGAATGCTTTCCCTGCATATGCGCCGAGCGCACCCGCAACAACAACGCCTTCTTCAAACATTGCAGCACGGAATTTCGCATCATCGACCCCGTTCGGATAGATGCAAACGCTGAGGGTGTCTGCGCGGCATTCCGGCTTTGCCAGAATGGAAAATCCAATGGCTTCGAGCGCCTTATGGATCGCCTGTGCATTTTTATGATGCCGTGCATCGCGTGCCTTAAGCCCCTCTTCGCTAATGATGGCAGTCGCTTCTTTCATTGCCCACACCAAGTTGACCGCCGGCGTCGCAAAATATTTTGCAGGGTTTTCCATGATAGGGAGCCACTTTTCAAAATCGACATAGTATTCCGGGATGGTGCCCAGAGATTTACGGCGTGCAAGCGCCCGCTCGCTTGCCCAAAGGATCAGCATACCCGGGCAAACGCCGAACGCCTTCTGAGATCCGGTAAACAGGATGTCGATCCCCATGCCGTCAACATCCGTGAATTCCGCCGCAGTCGCCGCAACGCCGTCAACGATGAACATGGTTTCGGGATGTTTCTTCATCATCTTGCCGATCTCTGCAACAGGCGCAAGCACTGCAGTGGAAGTATCGACGTGCGTTACGGTCATCGCAGCATACTTCTTCTCGCTCAGCTTCTGGTCAATAGCTTCCGGTGAAACTGCGGTTCCCCACTCGGCGCCCAACACGTCTACGTTCAAACCCTTTCTTTTGCAGATATCGATGAATCGATCCCCGAAAAAACCGTTGCTTACGATCAAAATGTTGTCACCGCGCTTGGTCACATTCGAAATTGCCATTTCCATGGCCAAAGTGCCTGTTCCGGCAAGGGGAAACGTCTGGCCGGAGCAATTGAACAACTTGCCAAGGTCATCAATCAGTTCTTTATAGTCCTTTACAAAACGCGGGTCGCCAAATGCCTGAATTTCACGTCCCATTTGTTCCTGAATAGACTTTACCACCGGCGTAGGGCCAGGGATCATGACAAGAACATTCTTTTCCATTTTTCTTACTCCTTTGTGTCTATAAACTAAGGCTGCGTTCGCAGTCCCGTTAACTGTTTTTCAGTCGATATCCCGCACGGCGATCCCTGCATTCACCAGGGTGCTGCGGACATAAGCGCGGACTTCCTCACTCGCACGCCGCAGCGGCAGGCGTGGTTCACCGCCGAAGAGTCCCACATATTCCATTGCCGCCTTCAACCCGGCGATGCCGTATTTCGTTGTTACAGCAGCGTTTACAGGCATGAGACGCAAAGCAAGCTGCCTTGCTTCTTCCGCCTTCCCTGCCTCAAAAAGCTCAATCAGCTCTGCGCATTCATTTGGAAGCACGTTTGACAGCGCAAGCGTCCCGCCCTTTGCGCCAAGGTAAAGGCTTGGAAGCAGGAACGCCCAGTTTCCGGCCAGAACCGAGAAATCCTGTTCAGTGTCCCGAATGGTTTCGGTGATCTGCACGATGTTGCCGGACGTATCCTTGACCCCCACAATGTTCGGGTGACGCGAAAGCTTTGTCTGCAGCGCCGAGGACATGTTTACGCCGGTGTTCGCAGGCATGTTGTAAAGGATGACCGGCAAGGGAGACCGGTCTGCAACGGCGGTGAAGTATTCCTCCAGCACATCGTCCTTCATGCTGCCCTTGTAATAGAATGGCGTTACAAGCAGCACCGCATCCGCGCCGCATTCCTTGGAAAAGTTGCAAAGGTGCAGCGTTTCATCAAAGCAGTTGCTGCCCGTTCCGACCACAACGCGCTTTTTTCCCGCAATGCGTTTGCAGCAATGCCGTATTAACTCCTCTTTCTCGCTTTCCCGCAGCGATACGAACTCGCCGTTGGAACCCATAACTACAATGCCTTCCAGCTTTGAAGAAATCCAGAAATCCAAATTTTCGTCCAGCTTATCGTACGCGATTTTATCGTCGATGAATGGAGTTGCGATTGGGCAATAAATCCCCTTCAGATCAAACATGGTTTTACCTCCGCATTGTTTATGTGGCGTCTGCGCCGCAACGCACTGCCTATTGTTCATCATCTGTCAAAACATCGTTATCGTCAAATATCAATAACCGAATAAACCTTATTTATGCTTTTAAATAACGATTCTAATACAGGAAGCAACGTCTCCCTCAACTTACAGGTCTTCCCCTTGTTTTTCATTCGATTTGCATACGCCGGAAATTCCCTGGCTGCTCAGATTCATCGCCATGGCGATGAATGCTTCGGCCGCCTTGGAAACATACCGTTTGCGCTTGTGAACCAGGTTGATGCAGCGCTTTACATTTGGGCCCGTAAGCTTATAATAAAGCAATTCTTCTCCCGGATTGGTAAGCTTCACCGCCGTGTCTGAAACAAAGGTCACCCCCAAATGTTGCGCCGCAAGGCTGCAAGCGGTCGTCAATTGGTTCAGATACATGAATACCTTTGGCTCAAACCCGCTTTCCCGACAAAAGCGCAAGCCACGGCTGTTCATGTCATGCCCCTTTTCCAGCATCAAAAACGGACGTTCACGAAACAGTTCCAAAGGGATGCACGGCCATTGTTCGTCCACATGCCGGTTGCGCAACACGTCCGCAGCAGTAAGTGCGCAGGCAGCTTTGCCACTATTGACCGTGTCATTTGTCGGAACCGCAAGCAGGATATATTCCTCAAACAGTGGATAAACCTGAAAAAGCTCTTGATCAAAATCATGGCTTTCGATCAGCAAATCCACATCTCCGTTTAAAGTCATTCCCTGCAGGGAGACGAAATCAGACTCTGCTATGCTTACGTGAATGTCCGGATACACATGCAAAAACCTGGCAATCAGATGCGGCAAGAGATAGCTGGAGAACATATGCGCTGCCCCCAGGGTCAGGTTTCCCGTTTTCAGTTCGCGGTAGTCTTCCAAATAAGCCTGCATGTCCCGTTCAGTGGCAAGGATCCTTTGGATATATTCCATCACCACCTCCCCTGCATCCGTGAGCTTTACGGGCGCAGTGCTGCGGTCAAAAATCTGAACCCCGATCTCATTTTCATATCTTTTGATGGTAAGGCTTAATGACGGTTGCGACAAATAGAGCTTTTGCGCAGCGCGTGAAAAACTCTGCTCCCTGTGAACTTCATATATATATTGCAGTATGCGGAACATCGGTGCACCTTACTCCTTGCATCAAGGCGTTTCACCCTCAGATTGGATCATGCAAAGGCACGCTTCCATTATCTTGAAAAAAGCGTCCAACTGATCGCTGGTATAGTATTCGGCAATCTTTCCGAAAAATTCCGTTGTATGCTCATCATCGTATTTTATATGCAGTTTTGTCAGCTGCTTTCCCTTGGCCGTTGGCCAAAGCGAAATACGCTTTCCATGAAATTCCTGCGGAGTTTTCGTGATGAGCCCTTTCTTTTCCAGCTTGGAAACGCTCTGTGAAACAGCGCTTTTGGTTCGCTTATTTGTCTTTGCAATCTCAGTGACGGTAATGCCCGGGTTAAAGTATATTTTTTCCAGAATATGCATTTCGATTGCAGAATAAAACTCACCATTTCCATAGTCATGCGGTTTCGCGTTTCTATCTACATAAAGCGTAACATAGTCGTGTATCAGGCTGCTCTTTTTATAATTTGGCCAAGTCTCCCAGATATTTTCTTCCCGAATTATTAACATAGCTCCTCCCAATACATCAACTTTTCCCCAAAATACGGCATGTCCCTATTTTTCGCATTTTGTAATTATATCAAATTCAGTATGGAATCGCAAATAGGATACCATATTTTGTGTTATCTTGTCGAACTTGCCCAGCATGAATATAAACCCGGCGCATCGTTTGCCGTTTTTTAACAATGCCGGGCGGTAACACTGCCGCCCGGCACGAATCTCGGTTTAATCTTTTTTCCGCAGTGCAAGCAACATGGGAACGGTATTCGTTTCAAACAGCCTTTCGATATCCCAGCCGGGAAGTTGGCCGCTGCCAAAAATCTTACGCTGGGTGACTTCGGCTTCAACGGACTCCTCTGATTTCTGGAGCGCGTCTTCATAACCATCCGGCGGGAGAACAACAACGCCGTCTGCATCGCCAAATATGATATCGCCCGGATGTACGATAGCGCCAGAGCAGGTGATCGGAATCTGCACTTCGCCCGTTACGCCAAGGATCACGGTGGTCACGCAGGAAATACCGGTGCAGAACACGGGAATGTCCAGTTTCTTAATGGCAACAGAATCCGTTGCAGGCCCGTCAATAACCAAGCCGGCCATACCGCAGCCCTGAGCATAGGTAGCGACCATCTCTCCACAGCAGGCAAAGGTATCATCCCCGCAGCGATCCACAACGATGACGGAACCTTTGGGCGCCTTGCTGATCGCATAATAAATGCCGCAAGAATCTTTGCCCGGGATACGCAGCGTATAGGCCGGACCGACCATGCGCTTTTCCCCGATGTTGAGGGGCTTCATCTCGGGTCTCATGTAGCCACCGCCGATGTAATGCCCCATCGTTGCCGGGTCAACCTTCATAAACCGTTCGATTAGTTCTTTTGTCAGCGCCATTTTGTTCATGCTCCTTTATATTATGGTAGATACTGCCTCAGCATCATGCTGAATGCAAATTTAGCAAACCGTGTTAATGCATTTAACTTCTTCCACGCGAATTCAGAACTGATTTTTTAAGTTATTATGTTGACATTTCCCGAATCCGCTATTATACTAACACCAACAAGAAGTTAAGTTCGTTAACACAATCGCGTTTAAAAAGATGATACCAATACAGGTACCAAAAGTCAACAAAGTTTGCGGACTTCCGCAATAAAAATACCATCCACAGGAGGAAAAACCATTGAAGAGTAAGCTAGCACTGCTGTTGGCACTGATGCTTCTGGTAAGCGTGTTCTTCGGCTGCCAGGCAACCCAGCAGCCCGATCCCACCCAAGCCGGCAACCAACCAAGCACCGGTGACAACACACAGACACCGACCCCTGATTCTTCCAACGCCGGTGACAATACCGACCGCGTTGCGAAGGACACCATCACAATCGTAACGGAATCTGAGCCGGAGACCCTCGACCCTGCCAGCGCCAACACCGATGCGATCGCACTCACCCTCGGCATGATCGGCGACCATCTGTTTGACCTTCAGGCCGACGGCAGCATTACCCTTGGCGGCATCTGCGAATCCTACGAGCAGATCGACGATGTGACGGTTAAGTTTGTTCTGAAAGAGGGCGTTAAGTTCTCCGATGGCACCGACCTCACGTCCGAAGACATTCTTTGGGAGCTCTCCCGCCTGAAGGAAGCCCCGCGCAGCGCTTCCAACTTTGCTTTCGTCAATGCGGAAGAATCCGAGATCGTTGATGACCGCACCATCATCGTAAAGTTCAACCAGGCGTGGGCGCCGTACCAGAACACCCTGTCCACCGGCCGCGGCACCATCGTCAGCAAGGCCGCCTTTGAAGCGATGGGCGAAGCCGACTTCTCCCGCGCTCCCGTGACCACCGGCCCTTACAAAGTGGCTGAATGGATTCCCGGCACCTCCATCACCCTCACTCGGAACGAGTATTACTGGGGCGAACCCGCAAAGACTGAAAACATCGTCATCAAGTTCATCCCCGAAGCAACTTCCCGCGTCATCGAGCTTGAAACCGGCGCTGCCGACATCGCCTACTACATTGAAGGCAATGACGTTGCCCGCGTTGACGCTCTGGACGGCTATCATGTTGAGTCCGGTGACGCATACCGTTACCTTGTTGTGACCTTCAGCATGCAGGATGCAATTCTGAAGGATGCCCGTGTTCGCCAGGCGCTCTGCTATGCGATCGATCAGGAACTTCTCGTCGAAGCTTCCTCCGACGGTCTCGGCACCGCCATCACCGGTTTCTGCAGCACGCCTACTGCCGGCTATAAGGCGCTTGATCCCTGGCCCTATGATGTTGAGAAGGCAAAGTCCCTCCTGGCTGAGGCCGGATACGCGGACGGCTTCACGATCGACCTTCATGTTGAGCCTATCTCCCTCTATGAAAAGGCTGCAGAGATCATCCAGTCCATGTGGGCTGAAGTTGGCGTAACTGCGAACATCGTTTCCAGCGCGCTTGCCACCTACGATGCGCAGCACAACGGCCAGTTCCAGGCTTGCATTCGTGACAGCACGGCTTCCGAAATTTCCAACATGCTCATCATCTACGAATCCTCGTTTGGTTCCCGTATCCAGGGCAACGATGATTGGCTGGATGGCAAGCTCCTTGAGCTGCGCACCTACTATTATGACGATCCGCAGCGCACCACCTGCCTTGATGAGATCTACACCTACCTCAACGAGCAGCGTTACTCCTATCCGTACATGAACATGCCGATCAACTACGCCGTGAGCGACAAGCTGGAAGGCTTCGAGTTCCATCCTGCGATCGACCACATAAAGCACATTACGGACTGGGTTGTCTACGAATAAACTTACGTTGACATCAACATTACGGAAAGATTGCTGAAAAGCATACGAAATGGCGGTTAACGCCGCGGGAAACCGGCTGCCGGGCCCTGCCGCCTTGGCAGCCGGTTGTTCTAAGATTTAAACTCCGGAGGAAACAAGATGCTAAGATACATCTTCAAGCGGATCCTGATGATGATTCCGGTCATGATCGGTGTTACGCTCATTACATTTTCCATGATGTATTTTTCGCCTGGAGAACCCGCCGATTATATTCTTGGCGAATTAGCTACGGAAGAGGACAAAGCCCTGTTCAATGAACAAAACGGGCTGGATAAACCCTTTTTGGTTCGATTCGTAAATTATGTCGTCGATGCTGTTCAAGGCGATTTTGGTATATCCTATTCAACCAGGCAGCCGGTCATTAAAGAAATCCTCTCCTGCTTCCCGACAACGATGAAGCTCTCCCTGTATGCCGAACTGTTTGCAATTGTACTCGGCGTAACGCTAGGCGTTGTTTCAGCCGTGCGGCAATACAGCTTCATTGATAACTTCACACGAATTGTAGCGATGATTGGCGTTTCGCTGCCGAGCTTTTGGGAAGGCCTGATGTTGATCATCCTCTTCTCCGTCATTCTCGGTTGGCTGCCGCCTTCCGGCCTTACAAGCTGGAAGCACTGGATCCTGCCTGCTTTCACTCTGAGCACATGGGGCCTTGCCGCGTGTATGCGCATGACGCGTTCCAGCATGTTGGAGGCAATCCGCGAAGATTATGTACGCACAGCCAGAGCAAAGGGACAGACTCAGTTTGTCGTCATCATGAAGCATGCATTCCGTAACGCCGTTCTGCCGATCATCACGGTTGCCGGAACGGACTTTGCGAAGCTGCTTGGCGGTGCGGCCGTCATTGAAACCGTATTCTCCATCAACGGAATTGGCAAACTGATCGTAGACGGAATTAATACGAAAAATGCGCCTCTGGTGCAGGGCGGAATCCTGTTCGTTGCGGTTGCAATGTCCTTGATTAACCTTCTGATCGACGTGATTTACGCTTTTGTTGATCCACGCATCCGCTCCCAGTATTCCAGCGGCAAGCGCATTAAGCGGAAATCCAGCAAGAAAGCGACGGTGAGCTGATATGTTGATGTTATCGACCAAACAAGATGCTTCCCTGTCTCAGGATACCATATCCATTGGCGGGCATGGTCAGGCGAAAGAAATTATTGGGCGTTTCCTGCGCAACCGCGCTGCCGTATTTGGCATGGTAGTCGTGCTGTTTCTCCTGTTCTGCGCGATATTCCCGCAGGCATTGACGCAGTATGATCCCATTGAGCAAAACCTGCGTGACCGTTTCGCAGCTCCCAGTGCAGAGCATTTCTTTGGAACGGATGAGTACGGCCGCGATATTTTCTCCCGCGTAATCTATGGCTGCCGCACCTCCATGGAAATCGGCCTGATCTCCGTGGCCATCTCCTGCATCATCGGCGTTGTGATCGGCGCCATCGCCGGTTTCTACGGCGGCATCACGGATAACCTTTTCATGCGCTTCATCGATGTGCTGATGGCAATCCCGAACACGCTGCTCGGCATCTCCATTGTTGCTGCGCTAGGAAACAGCATCCCGAACCTGATCATTGCCCTTTCCATTGGTTCGATCGCAGGCTATGCGCGCGTGGTTCGCGTGAGCGTGCTTTCCACCAAAGGCACGGAATATGTGGAGGCCGCTTACGCAACCGGCGCAAGCGATTTCCGCATCATCTTCAAGTACATCCTGCCCAACTGCCTTGCGCCGATCATCGTGCAGGCAACCATGAGCGTTGCAACGACCATTATGGCCGCTACGGGCCTGAGCTTCCTCGGTTTAGGCGTTCCCGCGCCCACGCCGGAATGGGGCGCCATGGCATCGTCCTCGCGCGCATACATCCGCGATTACTGGTGGCTGGTGACCTTCCCTGGCCTCGCAATTATGACGACTGCGTTCTCCTTCAACCTCTTTGGAGACGGCCTGCGCGACGCCCTGGATCCCAAGCTTAAGAGCTGAGAGGTGAAGAGAATGAGTCAGAATATTTTGGAAATTAAAGATTTGTTCGTGCAATATTCCGCCGGCAGGGACACGGTCCGGGCGGTAAACGGCATTAACCTGACACTGGAAGAGGGGGAATCCCTCGGCCTTGTGGGGGAAACCGGCGCGGGCAAAACCACAACTGCGCTGTCCATCATGCGCCTGATTCCAAACCCTCCGGGAAAAATCACCGGTGGTGAAATCCTTTACCGCGGCGAAAACCTGATGGAAAAGAGTGAGGCGGAGATGCGGAAAATCCGCGGTCATGAAATCTCAATGATTTTTCAGGATCCGATGACTGCGCTCAACCCCATGCTTTCCGTGGGCGACCAGATCGCAGAGGTGATTCGCCTGCACGAGAAGATTTCCCGTGCGGATGCGATGCGAAAGGCTTGCGAGATGATGGAAGTCGTCGGCATCGAAGGCGGGCGCGCGGGCGAATATCCGCACCAGTTTTCCGGCGGCATGAAGCAGAGGATCGTAATTGCGATTGCGCTGGCGTGCAACCCATCGCTGCTGATTGCGGACGAGCCCACCACGGCGCTTGACGTCACCATTCAGGCGCAGGTGCTCGAATTGATTGAGCAGCTCAAGCGCAAGTTCAACACTTCCCTGCTGTTGATCACGCATGATCTTGGTGTTGTCGCCGAAGTGTGCAGCAAGGTAGCGATCATTTACGCCGGTGAGATTGTGGAGTATGGCACGCTCAAACACATTTATGAGAATCCGTCCCACCCCTACACCATCGGCCTGTTCGGTTCTATCCCGAACTTGAACGAAACTGTGCACAGGCTCTCCCCCATCCCCGGCCTGATGCCCGACCCCACAAAGCTGCCGGATGGCTGCGCTTTTGCGGAACGCTGCAGCCAAGCTTGCGCAGCATGCGGAAAGGGCGTTATGCCTTATGTTGAAATTGAGCCCGGCCACATGGTGCGCTGCATAAAGTTCGCCGGAAAGGAGTGCTGACATGTCAACCTTAGTTGAAGTCAAAAACCTTAAGAAATACTTTAAAACCCCGCGCGGCCTTCTCCACGCGGTGGATGATATCAACTTTAAGATTGAAAAGGGACAAACGCTCGGCGTCGTCGGTGAATCCGGCTGCGGAAAATCCACTTTGGGCCGCACCGTAATCCATCTGCACGAGCGCACCTCTGGCCAGATTCTCTTTGACGGTAAGGATGTAAGCGATCTGAGCAAGCATGAGCTCAAGGAGTTTCGCTCCCACGTTCAGATGATTTTCCAGGATCCCTTCTCTTCCCTGAATCCCCGCATGAGCGTCAGCCAGCTCATCGCTGAGCCGCTGCTCATTTATAAGGCATCCAAAAGTTCTACGGATCTTGGCAAAGAAGTCGGCCGTTTGATGGACACCGTAGGCCTTGCAAGACGCTTTGCGAATTCCTACCCGCATGAGTTGGACGGCGGCCGCCGCCAGCGCATCGGCATCGCCCGCGCGCTTTCGCTAAACCCGGAATTCATCGTCTGCGATGAGCCGGTTTCCGCGCTTGACGTTTCCATTCAGGCACAGATTCTGAACCTGATGCAGGATCTGCAGGATGAGTTCCACCTGACTTACATGTTCATTACGCATAACATGAGCGTTGTGAAACACATTTCCAACAATATCATGATTATGTATCTGGGCAACATGGTGGAATTTGCAGGTGCGGAAGAGATTTTCAAGAATCGCCTGCATCCGTATACCAAAGCTTTGCTTGCCGCGGTTCCAATCCCGGCAATCATTGAAGGCCGGAAGCGCCAGCTGCTTACCGGCGAAATTACTTCGCCCATCGACCCCAAGCCCGGCTGCCGCTTTGCTGCGCGCTGCCCCTATGCTACGGATATCTGCCATGCGGAAAATCCGCAGCTTGATGAAGTGCTTGAAGGACATTTTGTGGCTTGCCACAACGTTAAGGAAATCAATCAGCTTTAAGCTGAAACGGAGGAAACAAAGAAACAACTATGGAAAACACAAACTGGATCAAACTGATGAGCTCGAGCGAGTTTGCCGAGCGCAAGAAAACCTGCGACACGGTTATCATCCCTGTCGGCGCAACGGAAGTTTACGGACCGCATATGCCCATGGGCAGTGATATCATCGTTGCGCAGGATGTGGCTGAACTCGTTGCCGCGAAAACCAACGCCATGATCGGGCCTTCCCTCGAAGTCGGCGAATCATACTCACTGACCAAATACCCCGGCACGCTTTACCTGCGCCCCACGACCTGGATGGCTGTGATCGAGGACTTCATGGCTTCCCTGCTGCGCCTCGGCTTTAAGAACTTCATGTTCATCAACGGGCATGCCGGCAACGTCCCCATGGTCGGCCAGGTTTGCCGCCCCCTTGAGCGTGAGCTCGGCATTAAGACCGCTCAGGTTGACTGGTGGCGTTTCACGCAGCAAAAGGCGCTTGGCGTTTGCGAAACCACGGGCTGGATGTGCCATGGCCATGCAAGCGAGTGCGGTACTTCCGTAATGCTTCACCTTCATCCCGAATACGTAGACATGTCCAAGGCGGAACGCGTAACCCCCAAGGAAGGCGAAGAATACGGCAAGTTTGATGATTTTATTGACTACACCGTTTTCAACGAGACCACCGAGTGCGGCATCCTTGGCGATGCAACCATTGCCACTGCCGAAAAGGGCAAAGTTGTCGTTGAACGCTGCGTAGACCGCATTGCAGAGTATATGCACGAGAAATTCGGCTGCTGAAAGGAGAATCGACCATGTTTGACCAGAAGTACATTGCAGCGGTAATCCAGTTGGACACCAACACCGATTATGAGCACAACCTGAAGGCTGCCGCAGATTTCATCGCGGAAGCCCATGCGCGCGGCGCAAAGCTCGTTACCCTTCCGGAAAACTGGACCTATCAGGGCGATGACTACCTTGACTATGCGGAAGAAATGCCCGGGGGCCGTCTGGCTACCATGTTGAGCGAACTTTCCACTAAATACAATATGTGGATCCACAGCGGCAGCTCCAGCCAAAAGAATCCGGATCCCAGCGACCATCGTCCTTACAATACCAGCATGCTCTTTAACCCAAAGGGTGAGTTGGTAGCCAAGTACAGCAAAGTTCACATGTTCGACGTGGACATCGTGGGTGGCGGCAGCTTCCGTGAGTCCGAGCATAAGTGCCCGGGCAAAGAGATTGTTGTTTATGATACGAACGACATCGGTAAACTTGGCCTTGCAATTTGCTATGACCTTCGCTTCCCAGAGCAGTTCCGCCTGATGGCGATGGAGGGGGCGGACGTGTTCTTCAACCCCGCAAGCTTCGTGCTTATGAGTGGCAAGGATCATTGGGAAGTGCTGCTGCGCGCCCGTGCGATTGAAAACAGCTGCTACCTTCTCGCGGCCGATCAGTGCGGCGTGAAATACGATGGACCGACCTATGGCCGTTCCCTCATCATCGATCCCTGGGGCACCGTAATTGCCAAGGCGCCGGATTACCCCTGCGTTATCACCGGCGAGATCGACCCCGCTTTCCGCATGAAAGTCAAGAAGCAGGTCATTACGCTAGAAAACAGGCGGGAAGACGTCTATAGCCTTACCAAGGTCTGATCCCCATTTCCAAGTATACATCGCCGCAGCGAGCGGGGCATCCCCTTCTGCGCGGCGATGTATTTTGGAACTGGATTTTCCTTGCGCACATCCCATAAATTAATCCAAAAGAGGAAATACGATCATGTTTGAAAAATACATTGCAGCAGTCATTCAATTAGATACTACGACCTGCTATGAAGATAACCTGAAGGCTGCCGCAGATTTCATTGGCGAAGCCCATGCCCGCCGTGCAAAGCTCGTTACCCTTCCGGAAAACTGGACCTATCAGGGCAACGACTACCTTGATTATGCGGAAGAAATGCCCGGAGGCCGTCTGGCCGCTATGCTGAGCCAACTCTCCGCAAAGTATGGCATGTGGATTCACAGCGGCAGTTCAAGCGAAAAGAATGAGAACCCAAGCGATCCCCGGCCTCATAATACCAGCATGCTCTTTAATCCCAAAGGGGAACTGGTTGCCAAGTATCGCAAAGTACATGCTTCCGACATGGATGTTGCCGGTGCGCATGCCTACCGGGAATCCGATCATAAATGCCCGGGCAAGGAAATCGTAGTTTATGATACGAAAGAGGTCGGCAAACTTGGTCTTTCCATTTGCTACGACCTTCGTTTCCCCGAGCTTTTCCGCTTAATGGCACTGGACGGTGCGGAGGTATTCTTCGTTCCTTCAAGTTTTTATCTGATGACCGGCAAAGATCATTGGGATATCCTGCTTCAGAGCAGAGCTATTGAAAACAGCTGCTACCTGTTGGCTGGCGCGCAGTGCGGCGTAAAGTATGACGGGCCGACTTATGGCCGCTCCCTCATCATCGACCCCTGGGGGAACATCATCGCCAAAGCATCGGATAAGCCCTGCGTCATCACTGCGGAAATCGATTCAAATTACCGTCAGAAGGTCAAGCGGCAGGTTATTACGCTTGAGAACCGCCGGGCTGATGTATATCGTTTGAATAAAATTTAAATGGGCTGCGCCCATCATAAGCTGCGGGCTCTCCCCCCCGCTCCTTCTCTTGCTGAAACGCCCCTGCGCGGCTGTGCTGCACAGGGGTGTTTTCATTATGCTCAAGGCTCAGGACAATTCCTCGTTTTGCTGTGTTTCCTGCGTCGCCGGAACGCGCTCCAGCGAAAAGCCACGCCCCTTCACTTCCTTTACACGGGAAATCATGGTAAATGCGTTTACATCGATTTGCCGGATCAGCTCGTTTGCGGCATAGAGCTTCCTTTGTGGGATGACGCAAAGCACTGCCATGCGCCGCTTTTTTCCAAGGCCCGTTTCAATGTAGATCATGGAGACACCTACGTCAAGGTCACGCAGCAGCTTTTCACGAAGCGCCTCGTACTTTTCTGAAACAATCAAAAGCTGCAGCTGCGCCTGCCCAAAAAGCACAACCTGATTCATGACCGCAGTTGTAATCAAAAGTGATAGCACGCCATATAGTATCTGCTCCGAAGTACAGAAAAAAGCCTGCATACCAAGCACGATAAAGTCAACCACATACAGAAGTACCGCAACCGGAGCATGGGTAAACTTATTCAAAACCATCGCAAGGATGTCCGTTCCGCCGGTCGAAGCGCCTTGCCGCACGATCAGGCCAATGCCAATGCCCAACAAAAGCCCTGCAAAAATTGCGGCAAGCAGATCGTTTTCCGTCAAAGCATCGATGCCCGGAATCCGCTGAAACAAGGCAAGCAGCGCTGGATACAGCAACGTACTTGCAACCGTACTCAAAGCAAATTTCTTTCCAAGCACCCATGCACCCAGAACAAAGAACAGCACATTAAAGGCAAAAACAGTTACGGTAAGTTCCAACCCAAAAGCATGTTGAAGCGTAAGGCTGATGCCGGTAGAACCGCCGATCAAAATGCTGTTTGGAACGATAAACGCAGCCACCGCCAAAGCGTTGCTCACGTTCCCGGCAAAAATTCCGGCAAATGTCCTCAAATGCTTTTTCATCGGCGCTTCCCCCATCGTTTATTTTCAAAACATAACCCAGGAACCGCCTTTCCCGGGTCTGCACAAGGCTGCATTTATGTGCGTCCCTACATACGCCGTTAATTATACACTCCCCCTTTTTGTTGTCAATCGTTCTTCAACAAATATATAATATCCGTTTTATTCCCGCATATAGCTGCAAAAGCCAAGCGTTTCCGCTTGGCTTTTGCGTGTTCTCCGCGTCAGCTCCGCCCTTGCGGCACTTCGCGCTTTCGGATTGTCCTGCATTCAGAAAGAAGCATCCCCGCCAGAGTCAGCGCAGTTCCCAAGCCCGAAAGCGGGGTGATCTGCTCGTGCAGGAACAAGGCCGAAATAACGACCGTGATCACGGGTACAGCATAAATATAGGTCGTGGCTGAAACAGGGCCCAAATACTTTATGGCTGTGTTCCATGTAATAAAACAAAGTGCCGAGGCTCCAAGGCTCAAAAAGAGAATGTGGAACAGATAGGCCGGGGTCTCCAGCCTGGACAACCCCAGCTTGAAGTCAAACAAGAACAGGGCCGGCACCATGCAGAGCAAACCGTAAAAAAATACGCGTCTTGTTGTGAGGATGATATTATATCCAAAGCTGGCGATTTTCTTCGTCAGCACGGAATAACAGGCCCAAAGTAAAGCAGCAGCCACCGCGAGCAGATCCCCGAGCGGGTTCAGCTCCAGCTTTGCGCCATTGAAAGAAATCAGGCCGATCCCCACCATGGCAACAATGAATCCCGCAAAAAACGTACCTGGCAGTTTTTCCTGTCCCTTCATAACCAAATGGCTCAAAATCGCTGTAAAGAACGGGGCCGCTGAAAGAATCACCCCAACGTTTGAAGCAAGCGAATAAGAAAGCGCCATGTTTTCCAGCAAATAGTACAGGCAGATTCCGCAGAGGCCTGCCGCAGCCAGCGTACACTCCTGTTTAAGGCTCGTCCCCTTTAAACGGTGCGGACAGACGGCCAGAAGGGCCAGAAACCCTAAGCTAAAGCGAAAAAACAGAATTTCAACCGGCTGGAATGCATTCAGCAAAACCTTTGTTGAAATCAGTGTTGTTCCCCAAACCGCAACCGTAAACAGGGCTGCCAGATGCCCCATAGTGTTTTTACTTTTCATGTTGTATCCTTTATACTTCTTCCTCTGAAAATGCTGCGTCGCATTTCCATGTATCTTTCCCGGCAAGCATGGTGCGCAGCACCTGCACCTGCAGAATCTCCTCCGGGGGAATTGCAAAAATATCCCTGTCCAGCACAGCCATATCTGCAAACTTGCCGACTTCCAGCGTGCCTGTGCATACCTCTCCCCCCACCGCATAGGGTATATTCTTGCTGAACAGGCAGAGCGCCTCATAAACGCTGAGCTTTTCTTCGGGCTGCATGCCGCCTTTTGGCCAGCCCTCCAAGTCCGTTCGGGTAACTGCGCTGTAAATCGCCGGCATGGGTGCGCAGCTTTCCACGGGCGCATCAGATCCGCCGGTAAGCAAAAGGCCGTTCTTCCTGTAGGTGCGCCAAAGATAGCCGTTCTTCATGCGTTCTGACCCAAGCCGTTCCTGCACCCAATGCATGTCTGTAAGAAAAAACACGGGTTGCACATCCAACACAACCGGCAAAACAGCCATGCGGGCAATCAGCTCTGGCGTGGCAAGTTGAGCATGAATGATTCGGAATGGTGGCAGCGCCGCAATACGCTCCTGCGTCCATCCTTCCGCAAAAAGGCACGCAATTGTATGTTCTACAGCAGTCACCACCATGTCAAGCGCCCTGTCCCCGATTGCATGCACCGCGCACTGGATGCCCTGACGCGAAGCGCGGAGCATTTTACTTTCCAGCGATTGCTGATCTTCAACGACGATCCCCAGCGCTTCGGGAGCATCGGCATACGGTTCATACAGCGCTGCGCTGCGGGAACCGAGGCTTCCATCGCAAAACAATTTATATCCGCCCAAACAAACCTTAGCCGAAGAAACCTTTTGCCCTTCCCGACCGCCAGCCAGCTTCCCTTCAAGTTTTTCAAGCCTGTCCTGATACACCGTCACCCGAAGGGGCAGCAGCCCCTGCTGATCCAACTGTGCATACACGTCAACATCCTCGAAATACTTCCAAATATCGGCGGCATAGGTATGCATGGTTGTCATGCCAAGAGAAGCCATTTTCTGCAATTGGCTTGCCATAATCTTTCGCTTCAGCTCGGGATCCGACAGAGGATCCGGGATCAACGCATCAAAAATGTTTGTCAGCTGCTCCCGCAGGATTCCGTTTGGATACCCGTCCGCTTCAATCTCTATCTCCCCGCCGGGTCCTGCCGGATAGCCTTTCCCAATGCCGGCACGCACCAACGCCGCAGTATTAGCCACAGCGGTATGCAGACAAGCACGCTTGATAACGATTGGATGCTCTGTACTGGCCAAATCCAGGTCATGGCGCGTCGGCAGCCTGTCTTCCCCATCATCCCATTTTGATTGATCAAAATTAGAGCCTCTGATCCATTCCCCCTTCGGTGTTTCAGCCGCTTTGTTTTGCAACCGTGCAATCGCTTCCGCCTTAGACGTACAACCACCCAAATCCACAGTGGTGAGGGCTTGGCAAACAGCGTAAAAATGCATGTGGCTGTCGCCCAGACCGGGAATCACAGTTTTTCGCGCAAGATCAATGGTATCATCCGCCTCGTATCGCGTCAATGCCTCCGCGTCCGAACCTGCAAAAACGATTTTTCCAGCTTGAATTCCCAAGGCCTCAACGACCTCGGCTTCATTCCGCATCGTATGAATCACTCCATTGAGCAGCAGGCGATCCAACTTTGTTTTCATTTGTTTCCACTCCATCCAGCTTTAAAATACAGCATAGCATCCGGCGCATCGAGTGCCCGATCCTATGCTGTCGTGATATTCAAAAGAAGCCTTCTATTTTCCCTGAGGCATCTTCCTTTCGGCAAACGCCTTTCGGATCTGCGCGAGCTTTTCCGGCTCGGAAATCAGCTCATAAGCAGTTGCCGCAAGAATCTTTCCCGCATACAACACCGCATCATGGTTCTCCTTGCTCTTTCCCTGCGCGGCAGCCTCCCTGCTATGACCGGGAACGGGGATATCGCCATCGCTCGAAACGCGGATACAGGCGCCTGGGATTACATAGCATACGTTTCCAAAATCTGTAGATCCGGTTTTTTGCCGGGGTGGCGCAAGTTTTGGCGCGCCCGCCAGTTCCGCGTTCTTCATCAGCAGCGCATTCAATTCCGGCACCGGAATGCTGTTGTCAATGTCCCGCCCCCGCTTTAGGGTATATTCGGTTTCCGTCATAAGCCCTGCGCCATCAAGAATTTTTTTGATGCGAGCCAGCACGTTTTCAAGCGCTACCCTGTCATAAGACCGGGCGATGATCTGCGCAGCCGCATGAGCCGGAACCGCATTTGCCGGCATGCCGCCATCGGTGATGGCATAATGAACCCGAACATCGTCCGGCACATGCTCACGCAGGCACTCAATTCCATGAAATGCCAGAAGCAGGGCATCCAATGCGGAGCGGCCATCTTCCGGATGGATTGCCGCGTGCGCGCTCTTTCCGCGGTACTCCACAGCAAGCGTGCTTAACGCCAGCGTGCGCAGATCCACACCCGTGCCACTGGAACTTGCATGCATCATCATGGCAATATCGATATCGCGGAAGCATCCGTTTTCGAGCATGATGATCTTTCCGCCCTCCGTCTCCTCCGCCGGTGTGCCGTAAATGACAATCGTACAGGGCTGCTCCGGAGAGAGCGTTTCGCGTAACGCTACGGCCGCACCGGCAACCGAGGGGCCCTGCAGGTGATGTCCGCACCCATGGCCAATGCCTTCCAGTGCATCGTATTCACACAAAAATCCAATTGAGGGGCCTCCCGTACCGTTTTCCCATACGGCGCGGAAAGCCGTGTCCAAACCGCCGACGCCCAGCTCCACTGAAAACCCGTTCTGCCGCAGATATTCCGAAAGAAAAACGCTGGCTTTATATTCTTTGAGGCCCACCTCCGGGTTGTCACAGATATAATCTGCTATGCGCAGGAGTTCCTCTTTCCTCACATCTATGGCTTGGAACAGTTCTTTCTTCATTTCGGCCTCGCTCATTTCGCGCCTCCTGTATAAAGCGTGCATGCCACAAAATGACCGGGCTCCGCTTCTATGAGGTGCAGATCCTCCTCCTGGCAGCGGGCGCTTGCAAGCGGGCAGCGGGCGGCAAAGCGGCAGCCCGGCTTGGGATCGATGGGGTTGGAAACCTCCCCCTTGATAACGCCTGCGCCCCGCTCCCGCGGCATCAGCTTGGGAATCGGGATCGCTGAAAGCAGCGCCTTTGTATATGGGTGCAGCGGATTTTCAAACAACCGCTCAGATGCGACGCGTTCCACGCACTGCCCGAGATACATAACGGCGATTTCATTTGAAATGTGCTTGACTACGGACAGGTCGTGCGTAATGAACATATAGGTCAGTCCCATGTTCTCTTGCAGATCCATCAGCAGGTTCAAAATCTGCGCCTGAATGGAAACGTCCAACGCGCTCACCGGTTCATCGCATACAATGAATTTGGGTTCAACGGCTAACGCACGCGCAATGCCGATGCGCTGGCGGCGGCCGCCGTCCAGTTCATGCGGGTATGCATTCTCAAAACGGCTCGCAAGACCAACGGTATCCATCAGCCTGTCGACCCGCTGGTTTATTTCAGCATTGCTGTGGCAAAGCTTGCAAACACGGATCGGCTCTGCAATAATATCGCGGACGCTCATGCGGGGGTTCAGGGAAGAGAACGGATCCTGAAAGATGATCTGCATCTCCTTGCGGATCGAGAGCATCTGCCTTGTATTATAGGCTGCGATGTTCTGCCCATTATACAGAATCTCGCCGCTTGTAGGTTCAATCAAGCGCAGGATGGTACGCCCCAGCGTTGATTTTCCGCAGCCGCTCTCGCCAACAACCCCCAGCGTACTGCCGGCACTGATGGAAAGGTTGACTCCGTCCACCGCATGGAGCATGCCTTTTGATGTCTTGAAATATTTTTTTAACTCGCGCGTTTCAATTAACGGCGTACTCATCGTATTGCTCCTCCTTCGCTGGTTTCCGCCATCAGATGGCAGCGGATCAGGTGGCTTTTTGTCTGCACTTCCGGCGGCACTGTGGTGCGGCAGATTTCCATGCAGTTTGGGCAGCGGTCATGGAACTTGCATCCTTTTGGAAGGTCGGTCGGGTCTGGCATCAGCCCTTCAATCGGGGAAAGGCGGCGCGTGCGTTTCGTCAAATCCGGAATGGAGCCGAATAAGCCTTCGGTGTACGGGTGCCTTTTCTCCCCATTGAAAATATCCTCCGCAGTTCCAAATTCAATGATCTCACCTGCATACATGATAGCAACCTTATCACAGGTCTGCGCCACGACACCCAAGTCATGCGTGATGAGGACCATGGAGGTGTTGAGCTTTTCCTTAAGCTCGCTCATCATATCGAGCACTTGTGCCTGAATGGTGACGTCGAGCGCTGTGGTGGGTTCATCCGCCAAAAGCAGCTTTGGCTCACAGGCAAGCGCAATTGCGATGACGATGCGCTGCTTCATCCCGCCGGAAAACTGGTGGGGGTAGTCTCCCTTTCGGCCGGCCGGGATGCCGACCATCTCCAATATTTTATCCACTCCGGCGGCAAGCTCTGCGCGGCTTATATCCCTGCGGTGGAGATGCAGCACTTCGCCGATTTGGTCCCCCACGGGAATTGTAGGGTTCAGACTCGTCATTGGGTCCTGGAAAATCATGGATACCGTGCTGCCCCGCAGCAGGCGCATATCAGCATCCGTTGCGGAGAGCACATCCGTACCATCCAAAACGATACTCCCCTCTGTCACCTTTCCAATTTTTTCCGGAAGCAGGCCCATAATGCTGAGCGCAGTCGTGGTCTTTCCTGCCCCGGTCTCTCCGACAAGGCCGAGCGTTTCGCCTGAAAAAAGCTCCAGGTTAAGTCCGTTCACCGCATAAACGGTGCTTTCATCCGTGCGGTAAACAACGTGAAGGTCTTGAATTTTCAGAATTGGTTCTTCCATGTTCATATCCTCCTCAGTTTTTCAGGCGGGGATCCAGCGCATCGCGCAAGCCGTCGCCGATCAGGTTGAGCGACATCACCGCAAGTGCGATGGCCGCGCCGGGGATCAAAATCAAGTGAGGATAATACCGCATCATGGTTTTGCCTTCGGAAAGCATGGAACCCCATTCCGGCGTTGGCGGAGAAATTCCAAGGCCAACAAAGCTAAGCGACGAAATGCCCAGAATTGTGCGCGCAATGTTCAGCGTAGCCTGCACGATGATGGGACCCATGGCATTGGGCAGGATGTGCCGCAGGATGACGCGGCCTCCGCGCGTCCCGCAGGCCCGGGCCGCTTCGATGTAGTCCTGCCCCTTTACCGTAAGGATTGCAGAGCGCACCACACGGGCAAACGCCGGAATTTGTGAAATGGCCGTTGCCAACAGCAAATTGAACATCCCCTGTCCGAGTGCGGCCACAATGGAGATGGCAAGAAGTGTGCTGGGGATCGCCAGAAACACATCCATAATGCGCATGAGCAGGTTGTCCACCCGGCCGCCATAATACCCGGCAGCTGCGCCGATGAGCGAGCCCACAACAAGGGAAAGCACCATCGTAAGCAGGCCGACGGAAAGGGAGATGCGCGCGCCAAACATCATGCGCATCAGGATGTCACGGCCAAACTGGTCTGTGCCGAAAGGATGCGCAGCACTTGGCGTCTGCAGCTTGTTTGGCATGTCCATGGTGATTGCTCGTTCATAATCACCGAAAATACTGACATAAACCGCCATCAGAATCATCATCAGGAAAATGATAAGTCCAAGCATTGCAAGCTTGTTTTTGCGGAAGCGAAACCAGATCATTGAAAGCTGGCTGCGCTTGCGGTGGGTAACCGTTCCTGTGGTTTCCATTCTTTTTGCCTCCTATCCTTTGGTGTATTGCGTCTTGACCCGCGGATCAATATAGGTATAAAGAATGTCCACGAGAAGGTTCATAAGGCCGGCAACGATGGCCACGAAGATGATGGACGCCATAACAACCGGCGTATCCTTTTGGCGCACTGCAGTCACCATGTGGGAGCCCAGGCCAGGAATCGCAAAAACCGCTTCGATCATGACCGTTCCGCCGAGTTGATGTGCGAAGTTCATGCCGATGACCGTAACGATGGGCAGGAGCGCGTTGCGCAGGCAGTGGCGGAACACAATACGCGGCTTGCTTGCGCCCTTGGCTCTTGCGGTGCGGACATAGTCTTGGCGGATGACTTCAAGCATGGTGGAGCGCGTCATGCGAATGAAGGTTGCCATCGTAACGGAAGCCACCGCGAGCGAAGGCAGCACGAAATGCTTCCAGCTTGAAATGCCGGTGGCAGGCAGGATATTCAGCTTCAGGGCAAAAAGCAGAATCAGGAGCATGCCGACGAAGAAGCCCGGCATGGCCGTAAGCAGCATCGCGCCGACCGTGCTGATGGTGTCGATGATGCTGTATTGCTTCACCGCGGACAAAATGCCGATCGGAAGGCCGATGAATACCGCGATCAGAATGCCAAAGAAAGCAACTTTAAACGTGGTTGGGAATCGGTCAAAAATCTCATCAAAAACCGGTTTCTGGTTGCGGTACGAAGTGCCGAAATCACCCTGCACGGCATCTGAAATGTAGCGAACAAAGCGGACGAGGAACGGATCATCAAGCCCCAGCTCATTGCGCAATTCGGCAACGTCCTCAGGGGGAGCGTCTTCGCCGAGAATCAGCCTGGCAGGATCGCCCGGCGTGAAGCTCATAATGGCAAAAATGATGAAGGTAATTCCCAGAATTACGGGGATCATCATCAATAAACGTTTAAAGATATAGCGCAGCATGGAATCCTCCTAGGTAAAGCCGTGCAGGCAGGTTCTCCTGCCTGCACGATGGATGCTGTTTTTCAGAGAAGTTATTCAGCCCAGGCGTAGTCAAAAACATAATGCTGTTCGCCTATGCTGGCACGCACGCCGGTCAGGGCGCTGTTCGCCGCAATGCATACATTGTCTGTCATCAAAGGAATGAATGGGACATCGTCACGCACATATTCGCTGACCTTGTAATACAGGGACTTGCGCTCTGCTTCGTCGCTGGAGGCGCGGGCCTGGTCAAGCAGTGCATCCACTTCGGGATTGCTGTATTTAATGTAGTTGGTGCCGCCGATGTTGCTGCTGTGCATACGGCCGTAGAGCACGTAGTCAGCATCCGGATATCCGGCAGTAAACATGAACAGTGTGATGTCATAATTTGCATCGGTCGTAACGTCTGAGAGGAACGCTGCACGCTCCATGAGCTCAAACTCAAGATTGATGCCGATCTGGCGCAGCTGTGCCTGGACGATCTCCGCCGGGCGGGTATAGGTGGAAGACTGGTTGAGTTTGATGGTTACGGTCAGGCCATCCGCATAGCCGGCTTCCGCCATGAGCTGCTTGGCCTTTTCAAGATCATATTCATGGCCCTTAAATTCGGGATCATATCCAAACACGCTGGGCACAATGGGCATTTCAACCGCTTCGCCGAAGCCGTTAAGCGCACCGTCAACGATTTCATCGCGGTTGATCGCATAGCTGATCGCTTCGCGGACTCGCTTGTCAGAGAAAATTTCGCTTTCATTGTTGAAAGCAATGACCCACATGTAAACTGAGCCGTCTCCGGCAATAAACTGAACGTTTTCAAGCGATTCGAGGTGTTCACGGTCGGCAAGATCCGGCGAATAGAGCACATCGACTTCGTTGTTTTCAAGCGCAATGGCAGCGGTGTTACGGTCGGTCATAATCATGAACGTAAGGTCTTTGATTGTGGGAGCGCCGCGCCAGTATTCGTCAAACGCCTCAAGGACAATCTTTTCGCCGCTGCTCCATTCAACGAATTTATAAGGGCCGGTGCCGACAGGTGCCGCCGCGAACCCTTCATCGCCCAGCTCTTCCACAGCACGCTTGCTTACGATGCCAAGACATGGTACGGAAAGACACTGGAGCACGGGGCCAAAGGCCTGCTTCATGCAAAGCTTGACGTGGGTGTTATCCACAACTTCTGCATGATCCATCGTGCCGCTGTAACTCGCGGTGAACGAGGAAGCAATCGCACGGTTGAGCGAGAATGCAACATCCTCGGCAGTCATGGTGTCGCCGTTATGAAACTTAACATTCTCACGCAGTTTGAAGGTAATTTCCGTATTGTCAGCGGAAAACTCCCAGCTTTCCGCAAGTGCCGGAACAAGACCTTCCCCAGGTTGGTCGCGTACCAGCGTCTCATAGATCTGATAGTGCACAATTCCTGTAACGGTATCGCGCGCCATGTGGCAGTCGGTAGTGACGATGTCTGCATTAATGCTAAATACCAATGAATCTTTTGTGGACTCACCGGCAGTTCCGGGCTGATCGCCGCAGCCGGCAAAGGCACCGGCGAGCATCAGCAGTGCGAGGATGAGGGACAGGGTTTTGAAACATCTGCGCATGGGTTTAGTCTCCTTGCTATGGTATTATTTTGTTTGATGCTTTGGAAAGCATATCATAGCCGTCTTGGTGGGTGGATCATTTTCCTGCTTCGTACAGCATTGCAATCGTAAACTTGATTCCATTCTTATAGTTTTCCAACAAAACATTCTCTTTTGCGGAATGATGCCCTGAATCAAGCGCCGCAACGCCACACGCACAAACAATTGGAAGCTCGGGGCGCACGGTGCGCAACAGGTAGGCGGGGCCGCTGCCCAGTTGGGTAATGGAAGCGGTCAGCGGCCTTTCGTAAACCGCTGCAGCAGCCCGGGTAAGCACGGTGCGCCAGGGAGTATCCACGGGGGTGCGTACCGGGAATCCATTTGGGTCGGCGATAACCTCAACATCCCCGAACCCCTTCTTGGAAAGGTGTCGCTTCAGCTTGCGCAGAATATCTTCGGCATGCTGCTGCGGCACCAGAATGATTGAGATCCGAGCCGAAGCAGTATGTGGTACGATATTGCGGAAGCCTTTCCACGGCTCACCGGATTCCAGCCCGTTAATGTTGAGAGACGGTTGCAAAAAAATCTTCTTTTTCAATTCAAGATCCCGCAACCCCAAAAGAAATTCCGGAATCTCCTTGCGGGCAAGCATGCCCTCTTGATCATAAGGATATTGGGAAAGCACTTCCAAATCCGCGTTTGTTGCGGGAAGTACGTCATCATAAAAGCCATCGATCAGCACGCGCTCGTTCATGTCCTTCAGGGAGGCCAGAGCCCAGCTTAGCCGCCATGCTGCGTTGGGCAGTTCAGCGCCCATGCGCCCATGTTCGTCGCCGTTGGACGTTTTAACTTTTAATTCCACGGTGAGGGTAGAGCGCACGCCAAATGCCGCTTCCGGGCTGCCGTCCGGCAGGGTCCGGCCGTTTTCCCAAATGCAGAGATCCGCATCCGTCAACGCTCGCAGCGCCCCAGGTTCCTCCTCCGCCATGCGGCTGATCGCCGCACTTCCGGTTTCTTCATCTCCGTCAAAAAGGAATGCAACGCCTGTGGGCAGCTCGCCTTTCACAGCCAAGATCGCTTCAACGGCCTGAAGCCTTGCCAACAGCGCGCCCTTATTGTCGGAAATGCCTCTGCCCCAAAGGCGGCCGTTTTCGGAAACAATCTCAAAAGGCGAGGTTGTCCAAGCGCTGCTTGGGCCTTCCGGAACCACGTCATAATGGTTGTAAAACAGCAACGTTTTTTTACCAGCTACTCCCCGGTATCCGTGCAGCAACGCCGCTTCCTGCATCCCGCCGTATTCTCCGGGACAGAAGCCAAGGGCATCAAGCTTTTTCTTCAGTAAGTTTCGGCACGCCTGCAGCCCTGCGCTGTCCCCTTTCACACTGCGGAAGGAGCACAGCGTTGCCACCTCCTTTACATACTGTTCGAACATCTGGTCGACATATTGAAAGACCTGTTCCATACTCGTTCTTTCCTTCATCAAAATCATGGATATCGTACGCATATAGTATACATACAGGATTGATAAAAATAAAATATTATTTTATAATAAAATTCATAACTTAAAGTTAACAAAACTTGATATGAGGTATGCTATGCAATTGCGGGATATTGAATATATGGTTACCATAGCCGATAAGCAGAGCTTTTCTCAAGCTGCGGAAGCGCTTTTCATCAGCCAGCCGGCGCTTAGCCAATCCATCAAAAGGCTGGAAGAGGAAATTGGCGTAGCACTATTTGCCCGAAAGCGGAAAAAGGTGCTTTTAACAAGAGCCGGCGAGCTGTTTTTGCAGGATGCCCGGCAAATTTTGCAGCTCAGCAGCCATCTGCGCACGCAAATGGAAAACGTCCAGTCCCTTAAGCAAGGTAGTCTCTGCATTGGAATGACGCCTTTGTTTGGAAGGTTTTATTTTGCACAAGCATACAACACCTTCCATGCGCTTTACCCCAATGTAGTGATTACCGTTCAGGAACAGACTTCTATTGCGCTCGAACACCTTTTAGCAGCAGGAAAGATTGATCTGGCGCTGATGCCCTTGCCTTTTGTCAGCAATAAATTTCAATATGAAGAGATGGTTTCAGAAGAAACGTTTCTTGCAGTTCCCAGTGACCACCGGATTAACCGGATAATGCCGCACATTCCTGCAGGGGAGTTCGGGCGAGTTGATATGGCCTTTTTTCGAGAAGATGCCTTTATTATGCTTTATCCCGGTCAGCGCTTGCGGGAACTGGGAATGGATGCCTGCAGGGCCGCAGGCTTTGAACCAAACATTGTGTTTGAAACCTCTTATGTAGATTCTGCAAATGCGCTTGTGGCAGCAGGGATTGGCATCAGCTTCATTCCCTACATGATTTTTGCAACGCGTTCCGATAATGGCGGTGCAGTTTATTATCATATCAACGGGCTTAATGCCACGCGCAACCTCGTTGCCGCTTATGAAGACCTCCATCAGCTTTCCCCCGCAGCCAAGGCTTTTATCCGGATTGCACGCGATCTATTGCGCTGACCGGTGCCGGCTAACTTAGAATTAATCTTTGTGTTTCTCTTTTTCAACAAAAAACCACCGGCGTGAGGCCGATGGTTTGAAGCATTCTCTTCAACGGTTATTACAGGCTTTTTACCCAAAGACCGTGGAGGTTGCAGTAAGCGAACACGGCAATGGGTTTGTCCCCATCCGTCACAGCAAACTCCGCTCTTGGCTCAGCCAGCGGATCCAACTTTTTGAACTGGCCTCCCTGTTCCGTTTGCAAATACAGCCATTCGATGTGATGCTCCATAGTTGCGGGATGCAGCGTGCTGCCAACGACTGCCGCTACCACATTGCCTGTGACGGTCACGGCCGGCACGTGCTTTTCTACGGCCGCATCGGTGCTATTTGCCGTTAAAAGCTGCATTTTCTCTCCACAGCATACTACAGGAACCCCGGACGCCGTAAGAAATTCCACAATATTGCCGCAGTGTGCACAACGATAAAACTTTGTAAGTTCCATATGAATACCTCCTAAGTGAAATGATGGGGAAACGAAAAGGTTCAATCTCGCAAGTATCTTTTCCACTACTTAATTCTATTATACCCGAGCCTTTTTGGAAGTCAATGGGAATAGTATAATTTAATATTTTGTTTCCATGTATTAACTTGTAATAAATTGCACCCTGTTTCCGTGCCTGCACAGCACATTTATCCTGCTGAAAGCCCGCAGCCCTGAAAGGCTGCGGGCATCGGCGCACACCGTTTTCAGATCATGCTAAAGCCCGTAATTCAAAGCACTATGTTGCAGCATTCAAAATCGTTGTCAATATAGTGTGCCACAAATCTGGCTTTGAACTTACGGTTGTTGCAAATCGCAGTGCTCGAGCCGCCGGAAACATCCAAGTCTTCAGGCAGCACGAATTTAATGCACCGCACAGTCACATCGTGGCAGGTTGCCCCTGTATGGGCTGGAATGGTCATCGTTTTCATGCCGCGCTTATGCTCAATGCCATAGGCATCAACCTCCGTCACGATCGCAGCAAGCGCAACGCGTTTTTGCGGGCAAACATTTTTCAGCGTAACATCAAGTTGGACAACGCGTCCAAGGGACTCCATGCCAAGGGTGCCGGCATCGAATTCCACTGTGTCTTCGCAGCCGCCGATGGTGATGTCCACAGGCTGCGGGCATTCCTCCGGAAAAACAGTGGTTCCGCAATCGACTTCAATTTCAGGCGAAGGGAAAGCGACCTGGTTCCCGTCTTTGTCACTGTAAACGATGCTTTCGTTTACTTCCACCATGCCGCTGCAGGCTCCGACGTGTTGGACTGTGAATTCCAGCACAGCGCCTTCGCTGCCATTTACGCCCAACTCATCAATTTTCCATTGCAGCGAAGTATTTCCCGTAAGGCTGGCCGTACCTTTCGTGGGGTTTGATACTGCTGTAATTTTGAAGCAGCTGTTCACCTTTTCATCGATTACAATATTCTTTGCGCCAGGCTTTACAATGTTCTGCGCAAGGTCTTCAAACAGCCTCTCCAGTTCCTCATCATCCGGCGTAATTGCCACATAAGAGGAAGGCGGAGCAGATGCCCATGCGTTCAGCGCCTGCTCATCGATGCCGCCGTTGCCGGAAAGCCCGATGCAGTAAATTGTGATTCCCTGTGCCTTCGCGGCAGCTGCAATCGGCGTTGGGTTTCCTCCAGCCGTTGTCCGCCCGTCCGTAAACAAAACGATTACGCGGTCGTTTGAAGAGGCTGGATTAAAGATCTGTGTTGCCTTCGTAAATGCATCGGCATGATTGGTGCTGCCACCGGCCGTCAAAGCGTTCACTGCGGCTTTCAGGTCATTTACTGAGGTAATAAGCTGTGTGTCTTGCATTGCCGTATCGGAAAAGCTGACAATCCCAATATGACTGCCATACCCAATCTGTCCATCCTGCGTTCCATCAGTCGCTTCCGCAATAATATCGATGAACTTCTTTGCGCCGTTCTTCAAATTTGCGAGCGGGCTCCCCGACATGCTGCCGGAGCGGTCCAAGACGAGGACGATATCCGTCGGATTGGTCAAAATATTCGGCTCCGCAGTCAAAGAAAGTTTGACTCTGAACGTTCCTCCGCAATCGATGCTGGAGACGTTTAACTCTTTATTTGAATTGGTTATTCCCATTGAACTCACATATCCTTTCTGAGCCTGTTCAGGCTCAGTACAGTATATGCGGCTGTAGGGTTTATGGGAATGCGTTCCTTGTCCGCCGCAGTTTTCAGTTTCGCGGCAGAAAAATCAGTTTGGCGCAGCCCCCACCATATTTTAGAATTAATATATCAATTCCCTGAGCGCCGCCTTGTTCGCTTCCAGGTCAACCGCAAGGCAGCGCGCGTCCCCCTGCTCCAGCCATTCAAAGCTGCCCTCGCATGGGACAGGCAGGCTGTGAATGCTGAATTCTTCAGCTTTCAGTATTTCATAGGCAAAGCCGCGAACCGTCTCTATATCCAAATCGGTATTTATGCTGCCCATAACCTTTACAAGCAGCGGCAGCATTGTTTCTTTTGTAGCGGTACGCCGCATATTGAGCACAGCAGAATCCACCAGCTTGAGGCTGCGTTGCAGCCCGCCAAAGGCAAATTCTCCGCTTATTTCATCCATAGCATGCACCATACTTTGGGTCCCGGTAAGCATAGCCTCCCCTGCCCTTAGCTCAGAACTGCCCAGGGCACGGTTTAAGTACTCCGCTTCCTCTGCGGTCAGTTCAGCGTTTATCCCTCCCAACAGGTCTATCATTGCCGCAAGAGAAGAAGTATCCGTGCAGGCATAGCTTGCGATATTAAGGCCGAATGTAGTATTTATGGCATCTAAAAGGGCTGCAGGCCCCTCGGATGCATATAGTTCGCCTACAGTTACCGTTCGATCGTCTTCAAGCTTGAGCTCCAAGCCATGCCAAAGCGCCGCAGTGGTAAGCTCCTGATCCAGAGCATTGAACGAAACGATAAAACCCATGTCCGCAAATGCATTTTCGGTGGAAAGCGGAGCGTTTTGCACCACCACCAGCAGGCTGCTGATATATTTGTCCGTTTGCGCGCCGTCTGTGATTGGGGCGTTCGGAGCCGATGGTTGCGACTGCCTCAAGTTCCAGCCGGAAAGATCGTATATGCGGTTTAGCAATATAGCCCCTGTGGCAATCCCCAACAGTATGACTCCACAAAAAAAACAAATCGCTTTAATCAGCCATTTATGCAGCTTTCCTTTTGAACTCTCCAAAACGCAGTCCTCTCTTTACTATGCGGCGGGCGTTTCATTCGGAGCAGGCGAAGGAGCAAAGATCTCCAGATGCTCCTCGTCCAAATATTCCCCTATAACGATCATGTCGCTCAACCTGCGGGCCTCGCCTTTGCCGGACGGGGAGCTGATTATCTCACCGTTGAACGTCATCACTGCACTGCCGCCTCCATCCAGATTATATGCCTCTTTGAGGCCGAGGCTCATTGCCAAATCCGTCATTTCTTTAAAGTTCATTCCAACGGAATACCCCTTTTGCCTTCCGTCTATAACCACAAGACAATAATGCCCCGGTTCGTAGTAACCTATCATGCAGCGGGGATTGCGGCTCTGCTTTTTCACATCTTCCGCAGGCTTTCCGTCCCTGACGAGAGTGGGGCCAAATTGCCATCCCTGCCAAGCGCCGTCTTTCATTGCCCGCGTGGTGCGAAACGTCTCGTATTCTTCCGTCACAATGCGCCCATCCCGGTACAACACGCAAGTGGATCGCTCCGGCCTCAGCTTAGGAGTCGGGGAGGCGCTCGCTTCAGCGGTAGGCGTTGGCGTCGGTGATGGCGTTGGCGTCGGTGTGGGCGTTGGCGTGGGTGTGGGTGTGGGCGTTGGCGTTGGCGTGGGTTCAACCGCCCGCTCGGTAGCAACACTGTACTTCACCCCGTTGCGTATGGCAAGCCCACCGAGAAAATCCCCGTTTACCGCCAGCACAGCGCCATTATCCCGGGATATCTTTTCCGGCGATTCCCGCTTTCCGCGGTATTTTCCGCTGGAAAAGGCGGTGCGGAAGCAGCTGATGTTGCGCATCCAGATGTCCGCAACGTAATAAGTAACGCCAAACTCCTGAACCTTGTTAACAGCAATGCGAAGCTCATCGCTCTGATAGCTGTAATCCGCGCCTGCCCCCGTGTCCTCTTCGGGAAAACTAACATTCTGAATATCTCCGAAAACCGGCGCGCGCGTGGGCTCCGGCGCGGGGGTAAGATCGGCAGTCGGGGCGGAAGTAAGGCCGGGCGTATGCGTAGCGCGCAGCACAGGCAGCGGGAGGGCTCCCGCTGAATCGTCCTTGCTTTGCTTTTGCTGCGCATACAGGGTATACAAAAGCACATCACCGGTTATCACTGCCACCGATACAAGCGCGAGTATGCTGGCAATGGCACACAGCCATGCCGTTTTTACCGTCCTTTTTTTGTTTCCCATTCAGCCTGCTTCCGTCCTTCATTAAGGTTTGGAAAGGAACCGCCCCCGGCCTTTTCCCTTCCCGCCCCCCCTTTGCGTAATATCGCGCCGCATTTAATGCTTATTATAACACCAACAGGCCGGCCAATCACTACATTTATCAATTTGCCAATCATTGCATTCCGCTCTGTTATTGTGCGCAATTCTTGCACAGTGCTTCTGTGGAAATTCAAGGCATACGCAACGCCATCAAATCAAGCTTCCCTTCGTTTGATTTACCGCTCAACTTCCCGGAGCGCCGCCTCCACCCGCCGCACATAGAGCGCCCTTATGGCTTCGCTCTCTCCCAATCCATGCAGGGCAGGGTGTGCCGCAATGCCTGCCGCCCGCGCGCACGTCAGAAAGCTGCCTTCCTGCTCCCCCGCCATATCGCTCTTTGCATGCTCTCCCGCAACAAACATCAGCGGCAAAAGCCTGGCGCGCGTGCTCGCGGATGCGGTAAGCCGCGCTACGGCATCCATAAAGGAAGGCTCCCCTTCCACCGTGCCGATAAACCCGCGATAGCCATTTTTGTCAAACGCTTCCTGCAAGGCATGGTAGACGTGGTTTGCCGCATGCTCCGTGCCATGCCCCATCAGCAGAAGCGCTTCGTCCTGCACGAGCGGATGCTCTGCCATTATGGCAGAGGCGAGAGCTTCACAATCCTCCTGCCCGGCGACGAGCGGCTTGCCGGTTGCCGCGCAGAGGCCGGTGCACCCCTGTACCACCCGAAGCAGGCGTTCATATTCAATGCCGCCGAGCAACAAGGTCGGCTGCACGGCCACGCGGCGCACCCCGTCCGCTTTCATCCGTTCAAGCGCTTCCCCCACCGTGTCCACAGCAATTCCGTGCCGCTGCTTCAAACGGCGGATTACCATGCTGCTGGTAAACGCGCGATACACCGGGTATCCCGGAAAACGTGCTGCCACAGAGCGCTCCGTCCCCGCAATGCAGCGTTCCAGCGCGTCAGGATGCGTCGTGCCAAAGCTTGCCATGAGGATGGCGGTACTGCCGTCCGTTTTCATTTTGCTCCTCCTTTAAAGGTTTTTCCTTTTGTTGATAAAGAAATTTGAAAGACCCACAAACAGTGCCGCATAGGCTGCAAGCACCCCGAGGCTTAAAAGTGAAACCGGCTCTCCATAGGAAATTCCACGCAGCTGGCTGCTCGCATGCGTCAGCGGCAGGAAGCGAATCACAAGCTGGATCACGCCGGGAATGCGGTTGAGCGGAAAGAGCGTGTTGCAAAGGAAGGTCATCGGCGTGATAACAAACGTAGAAAATCTTCCCACATCCGCATGCGTATTTGCAAGGATGGCCGCAAGCACGCCAAGCGCGCCGAACGCGACGCCGTTTAAGAACATCACAAGGAAGAACGCTGGCGTAACGCGGATGCCGATGCCAAACGGCAGAGAAATGAGCAGCACAAGAAGGCCGCTGTACATGCCCCGCAGCGCGCCGCCGATTGCCTGCCCCAGGACATATTGCGGCAGCGAGGTGGGCGAGATGATAATCTGTTCAAAGGAGTGCTCGAAAATGCGTTGCACGTTAAGCGCCGTAGCAACTGCCGAAAAGCTGTTGTTCATCGTGCACATGGCAATCAGCCCTGGCACCAGAAAATCAATATACGGCCTGTCCGTAACGCGCGTCATAGAACCGAGGCCCCATCCGAGTGCAATCATATAAAGCACCGGACTCACAAGCGCGGCCGCCGTGATCTTCTTCCATTCGTATTTAAATTCGATCCACTTTTCCCAAATGGCTGTTGCAATTCCCATTATTTTCCCTCCAGTTTTCTGCCAATAAGTGTAACGAACACATCTTCAAGCGTTGTGCTGCGAATGACAAATTCGTTATCAAGTTCCCCGGCAAAATGCAACGCTTCCTCCCGTGCTGCGAAAAAACTGCTTTTTGTGTGGCTTCCGTCAAACTCATCTACGGCGGTTGCACCCAAATCATCAATGAGCTCCCTTGGGCTGGCTACACGATCGGTTTTGCCCTTGTCAATGAGCGCAATGCGGTGGCAAAGGTATTGTGCTTCATCTATGTAATGCGTTGTAAGCAGAATCGTCATGCCCTTGTCATTCAGCTGTTTCAGCAAATCCCACATCTGCCTGCGCGCAAACGGATCAAGGCCCACAGTCGGTTCATCCAGAATGAGGATCTCCGGCGCGGTCAAAAGCCCGCGGCTGAGCATGAGCTTGCGCTTCATTCCCCCTGAAAGCTGGCGGCAAATTTTTGTTCTGTGTTCGCCAAGGCCGCAGAAATCGAGCAGTTCCGCTGAGCGTTCCCGAATGACGTTCTTTGGGATCTGATAAAGCCGCCCATGCAGCTCCATAATCTGTTCAGGCGTCATGTTGCTGCGCAGGGAATATTCCTGCGTAACCATGGAAAGCTTGCGTTTAATGTTGCTGTTGCTGCGCGCGAGACGTTCGCCATCCACGATAATCTCACCTTCATTGGGGATCAAGAGCGTTGCAAGCAGCTTGATCATAGTCGTCTTACCCGCGCCGTTGGGGCCGAGCAACCCGAAGAACTCTCCCGACTCAATTTTTAAATTCACGCCGCTAAGCGCAGGGATTTTCTGCCCGGGATATTTTTTCGTGATGTTTTTGATCTCAATCATCGTTTCCCCTCCTCCAAAAGACCTTCCGTCTGCAAAAAAATGCCTTGAAGCTGTGTAAGCATCTCCTCGTCCGCATGCCACATACCACGCCTGCTTGCCTCAAGCAGTTTACCAGCAACGCTATAAATCACGCCAGCGTTCACCGCTTCGATCCATGCCCGCGTCTCCCCGTCAAGCAGGAAGTTCTCTGCAATGTGTGCATACATCCAATCCTCCGCCACCTCCGCGCTGGCATCCCAGCCAAAAAAGGAATCCACCGCCTTTGATATTTCCTGCGCCCCTTTGAAGCCATGGCGTTTCAACCCTTCAAGCCATTTCGGGTTGAGGACGCGTGAGCGCATAATACGAGCGGTCTCCTTTGCAGTGTCGCGCACAAGCGGTCGCTCCGGGTCATCGCTGTGTCCTGTAAGCGAGATGGGCGCATGCCCTGAATTCGACTTTACGCATGCTACAAGGCCTCCATGATAGGAAAAAAAATCATCGCTTGACAGCATGTCGATCTCTACCGTGGATTCATTTTTGACCGTCATCCCCACGCTGGAAAGGCGGCGTTTGAACATCTTCTGCATGCCTTCTCCGTGATGCCCGCGGCCATAGCCGTTCCCGCTCCACGTTTCATAGACTGCGGCAAGATCATGGTAGTCCGACCAGTTCCGATTCCCGATCAGGTTGGCTACGCCCGCTCCATAGCCGCCCGCAGGGCAGCCAAATACCCGCAGATAAGCCTGATCCAGCGCCGTATTCGCATCGAGTCCCTCATCAAGCAGGGCAAGCATATCCTCGTTAATATGCTTTTTGATGTAGTTCTGCTCCTCGCTTTCATCCTGTGCCGCAGCGCATGAAACGGCCGCATCCATCAGTTCAACAAGGTTCGGATACATATCGCGGAACAGTCCGGAGATGCGCAGCGTAACGTCGATGCGCGGATGGCCAACGTTTTCTATTGGAATCGCTTCCACACCGATGACCTTTGATGTCGAGCCAAGGTATACCGGCCGCACCCCCATCAAGGAGAATATTTCCCCAAAATCCTCCCCGGAGGTCTTGATGGTGTTGCCCGCCCATACCACCATAGCGATGCTCTCCGGATATTCGCCACGCTCCTCAAGATAATGTTCCAGCGATTTGGCTGCAAGCTGCTTCCCGATTTCCCATGCTCCGCAGGAGGGGATTTCCGCCGGATCGCCCGCGTAGAAATTGCGCCCCGTGGGCAGAAGCGCCACATTGCCGCGCGTGGGATTCCCGCCGAGGCCCGGCTCCACAAACCCGCCGCCAAGGCCGCGGATGATGTTCTCCATTTCGCCGGACGTTTCATCAAGCCGCGGGCGAACTGTTTCACAAAGAAACTTCAGCACTTCCTTCAGCGGCGTTCGGTCACCGGGCAGTTCCACGTACTCCGGCATCGCGCCGACCGCATCCGCACAATAGCCTGCTTGTGCAAGCGAATGTACGATCCTCTTTGCCGTGGACACCGCCTCATCGTAAACAACCGAAGCCAGGCGGCCATCGGCTGCAGGCGCGCCCGGCGCGTCTTTAATGCGCTGTGCATCGTATCCCATGGCGGTAAGCACCGCATCGTTAAGCGCAGAGATATTTCCATTTTTTACGCGCACAAGCATGCGCAGCATGTTTTCGTAAAGCTTTCCTGCCTCCGGCGCTTCGCCGAAAATATGCAGCCCGTCCGTCACAGCGGAATTCTTTAGTTCCTCTATCCAAAGATGGATTTTCTCTATGCTCGTATCCGGTGCTGCACCATACGTTTCTTGCGTAAGATGCAGATCCTGTGTCAGGTTTGCATCTTCCGCCAGTTTTAAGATACGCTTCTGCAGAACCGGTACCTGCGCTGTGCTCGTCTGTTTTGCAGCATAATATTCCCGCAGCGCCGCATCCATGTCCGAAAGCTTATCATATACACCCGCATCATCCATGGAGGGCGGCAAATGATCGAGGATAACAGCTGCCGAACGGCGCTTCGCCTGAATACCTTCTCCCGTAATTCCGATGTGATAGATATAAAAGTTCGGCAGGCACCCCATGCAGATGTCCGGATAGCAGGCCGGAGAGAGCCCAACCTCCTTCCCCGGCAGCCATTCCACTGAACCATGTGTGCCAACGTGGATGATTGCATCCGCGCCAAACGTGTTCTCAATCCAGCGATAATAGCCGATGTAACTGTAAGGCGGCGGGAATACCGCATCGTGGTAAAGCCGTTCAGCCTGCTCGTCGAACGCACGCGATGGCTGAAGCCCGATAAAAACATTGCCGTTAAGGATGCCGGGGATCAGCAAATCCTGCCCTTCCACCATCACGTTTCCCGGAAATTCCCCCCAATCCTTCAACAAGGCCTTCCGGTTTTCCGCCCCGAGCGCATCATACCATGTCCGTGCATCGCCAAAGGAAACGCGATCCGCCGCGCGGCGTACAGCTTCTTCGGATGAAATCCAAGCCGTATCATTCGTGAGCGCGCCGAGCAGCGCTTCCGCAAGCGTCTGGCCATCCGCATATTCCGTTTCAAGAGCATATCCTTCCTCCCTCATCCGCGTGAGCAGTTTCTGCACAGATGCAAACGTATCAAGGCCTGCGCCTCTTCCGATATTGTGATTGCCCGGCATGTTGTGGAACAGGATCGCCACTTTCTTTTCGCTGTTTTTCTTGCGTGTTAACGACGCAAAATTTATTGCAAGCCTTGCAAGGTGCGCAATCCTTTCTTCCATCGGCTTCCACATACGCCGGCCAATTCCTTCGCAATCGCGCTGCTCGCACATGGCATATGGAACGGAAATTACCTGTCCATCCATCTCCGGTTGGAACACGTTGCTGGTAAGAGACATCGGGTCAATGCCCTCTGTTTTCTCCGCATATTGTTCCGCCGTAAAGCGGGTGGCCATGGCCTGCAAAACCGGAACATTCCATTTTTCGAACACGCTTGAGCGAAACTCGTTCCCACCGCCGTCCGGATAGCCGATATGTGTCAGGGAAAAACCTGTCGTCACCACGATGCAGTTGAGGATCTCTTTTCCTCCCGGCCTGAAATAGCGCTCCAATGCAAAGCGTACGCCGGACTCTGCGTTTGCGGAGTCTGAGGAAAGCGAAGAAAAGACCGGCAGTACGAATGCTCCCTGTTTTTCCAGAGCGGCAATCAGCGCATCCACGGCGCTGGTGTTTCCACTCTGAATGTAACTGCGATGGATCAACATCCCGATCACGGGATTCTTTGTTTCGCATGCCTGCCGCAAGTAATCTTTCTCCGTCTCCGCGCCGGAAATTTCCCCCCCAACATAAAGCCCCGTATGCGGAATTTCTTCATGCGGCAGGGCCGGTTTTCCAACGTCGAAGAACCCATGCGCAATCCAAAGCAGCATATTGTAGCAATTTTCTTCCGTAGCGCGGGAAAAATAATCGTTAAGCGCTTGATACTCAGAAGGAGCAAGGCGGGAAGCAGGCATCAGTTCGCCGATTTCCTCCGGCAGGGAAGATTGGAAAAAGCATCGCGCATGGCTTGTGACACGCTTCCAGAACGCAGTGAAATCCGGCAGGTTCCCGCATCCTCCGTGGAAATAAACAACGGCGAAGTCACATGCATCCGCAGCTTTCATAAGCGCTGCATGCTTCGTTTTGTCCATACGCACTGCCATTGGCGAAAAGCATTCGCCGCAGATCTCATCCGGAAATTCCGTCTGGAGGCGCCGGAGTGCACTTTGAAAGTAAAAGGTTCTGTCATCCGTATCAATCAGGCATAAAAGTCTCAGCATGTTCCTTCCTCCCATATTCAATGATCGTGCGGTGCATCATGCAATCCGTTTCGCTCCGCCCGCCGCATGCAGCTCGTCCGGCAGGGCATCCTCCCCGACAAATCGCCGCATCCGCGCAGGCGTCACAGGTTTCGTCCATCCCGGGTATCTGCCGCATGGAACGAAAGCCTTCTGCAATGCTGCCAATGCGCATATCCGGCATGCCCACAAAAGACGCGCAGGGATATATGTTCCCCCTTGGGTCAACAGCCGCTGAAAAGCCGGTCTGCGCATAGCAATAAAAGTTTTCCTGCACGCCAGCCTGCAGCATAGCCCGTACCTTTTCCAGCTCCTTAATACGGATGTCGGCGCCGAGCGCCGCGAGTTCTTCGCGACATTCAAGCATGCGCAAAAGGTCGTCCGGGAGCGTCTCCACGTCGGGCGCGAGGCCGGCGTTTTCGCCGCGCCCGATCGGGCGAAACATGTCAAGCCCTACGCCGTGCACGTTTCCAAGCAGTGCCGCAAGCCTGATAAGCCCGTCGAGAAAGTTCTGGTTGGCCCGGGATACCACTGCGTTAAGGTTGCACCGCATACCAGCGTCCGCAAGCGCGCGAACCCCCGCAAGCGCATCATCAAGCGAAGGCGATCCATCCGGGTAAACGCGCAGCGCATTTGCTTCCCCGATGCCATCGAGGCTTACGCCTACAGCACAGCGCATTTCCCTGAGAACCGCACAGGTTTCGCGCGTTAAAAGCGTACCGTTGGTCTGGATGGAAAATGCGGTTTGAATTCCCTCACTTTTTACATGCTGGAATATTTGCTGCATCAGTCCGGCACAAAGCAAAGGTTCCCCGCCCGTGAACTGGATCTTGAGTTTGCCGCCCGGCTGTGCAAAAAGCGCTATGGCAGCCTTTGCGGTTTCAAACGGCATGTCCGCTTTGCAAATGCCGCCGTATGTGGCATAACAATACCGGCAGGCGAGATTGCAGCGGTCTGTCAGGCGCAGGATCAGGAGCTTTGTTTTTTCCACCGCTCTATCTCCTCATCCGTACTCTGCAACCGTTTTTTCCATTGCGCGATCGTGCCGTCTGGCACAACTTCCACGTTGCCTCCTTGAATCTCTCCCCGCCCACAGAGTCCATCCTCCATGCTTGCTTCCGTTTTAAGATAAACCTTTTGCAGTTTCGAGAGCACCTCGGGGGCTGGCTGCCATTTACCGCGGCTCTCCAGTTCCAAAAAACGCCGGGCAGTTTCCTCTGCAGCAAAGGGATTGTTTTCCCGCATAAAGTCATGCATTTGCGCGTCCAGCACATATTGCTGCGCAAGTGTATCCAGTGTCTCAGAGGAAAAGGTTTGATTTACGCACTGCATTTCAAACACGTTTTGCATGCGGCACATAATGTCCGCCGCCCCGTCATAGCCCTGCTGCATACGTTTCTTTTTCCATGCCTCGCTTAAAAGCGTCTGCCCTACCCCATCATCCAGATGCTCCTTGAGCGTTTTCACATCAATGCCGTTTTCTGTACTTTCTCCCATATAATTTCGCATCCTGCGTTTCATACCGAGGCTTTTTGCTGCAAGCGCATAGCCTCCCTGCACACGCGCACTATAACTGCTGTTAAGTGCATCCGTATGCCGAAGGGAAACGATGTCGCATGTCACATCCGTCCGCTTTATGCCCCCAAGAAATGCGGATAGATTCTTTTCCCCGTGCTTGTCCTTTCCATAAACGTAGGAAGATGAATCCATAAAGTAACGCGCAAGGTCGTTTTCGTTCTGCCATGCGCTCGCCTTAAGTGCAAGGCCGATGCTGTTGGAATAAGTCCCCGGCGCGCCGCCAAAAATACGCGCAATACAAGGTTTTTTCCCATTCATGGAGGCTGCATGCAGATGCTTCACGATATAGTTTGCATGCGGCGGCTCATCCGCCGCAGCGGCAAGCAGGATCGCTTCATCCATTCGTGCAAGAATACCAGGCCATGTGTCCCGCAGCACACCGGAAATATGCACCGTAACATCCATGCGCGGCCGTTTCAGCTCCGAAGCGGGAATCAGCTCCATGCCCAAAACGGTTCCACGCCCATTCCAAACCGGACGCACGCCCACAAGGCCCAAGAACAATGCAAACTGCTCCCCTTTTGTGCGCGGGATATCCAGCGAAATCATATTGAGAGCGATCTGTTCGGGGTAGCGCCCCTCTTCTGCAAAGTATCGCGTTATAAGCGCTTCCGCAGCGTCCGTACCGCGCGCATACGCATCCATGGTGGGGATCCGGTCAATCTCCACACCGTATAAGTTGCGCCCTGTCTCAACAGGGCCGTCCGCCTCACTTCCGCCAGCGCCCGGACGCACAAAGCAGCCGGAAAGGCCGCGTAAAAGCGCGCCCGTTTCCACGCCGTCAAGCACATGCAGTTCTTCCTGCTTTGACGCATGGTCAATGATTACAGCATAACTGCGCCGCTTCGCAAGCATTGCAGAACCGATGCAGGCCGCATTGTAAACATAAAGGTTTGGTTTTTCCCCAACCGCAATATCGGGAAAGCATTCCTCGCCCAAGCCGTTTGCCTTTCCGGGCAGAAACTCCAAGCTCCCATGCGTGCCGAAATGCACCCATGCATCCGCGCCGAAACAATCTGCCGCATAAAAATAAGTAGCCAAATACTGATGCGTAGGCGGGCAAGCCGGATCCTGCAATATTTTGCAGACTTCTCCGGTACATTTCGCGCCATAACAGCCGCGTTTGGGCTGGATGAGCAAAAGCACATTGCCAAAGCGCATGCCTGTGATCAAAATCTTTCCGCCAAGCACCATCGCTTCTCCGGGCAGGCTTCCCCATGTTTCCTCCATGCGCGCGCGTGCGCCTTCCGGTATTCTTGCATAAAGCCGCGCATATTCCTCCGCAGGCATTGCATATAACACGCCGCCGGAAGCCGCGATGTCCTCTGCCGAAGTCCAGCGGAAATCCGAGTATGCTTTTCTCTCAAGGAATTGCGCGCGAAGCGCTTCCCCATCTTTTGGGATGTTTCCAACGGCGTATCCTTCTTCTGCAAGGCGTTTGAGTACGCACACCGCGCTTTCAAACGCATTGAGTCCCGTTGCCTTTCCAAGCGTTGCCTCTACGCCGGAACAGACTGCATTGTTAAGAAAAATCGCAAGCTTTTTATCCGCATTTGCTTTTTTACGCAGCGCAATCCACCCTGCAATGCGCCCGGCGAGCTTTTCCGCCCGTTCCTGCACCGCTTCATGCATCCTGCGGTTTACCGAGCCACCGAGGAACACAGGCTCAATCATCCCCTGCAATTCCGATATATCGAAGTTCAGCGCGGCATCTTGGCGGAAGGGTGCGGGCGCGCTCATCCACTGCTCATTCGTTAAATAATTGCTTTGTACGGGGCGCAATATAGGGATTTGCAGCCGGGCATACAGGTTTGCCGCGCGTTCAAAAAGCGATTCTCCATCGCCCTCTGCCGTGCCGAAAAAAAGGAAGTTCACCAACAGTTCAATCAGCGGTTTTTCATCCTTGGTAAAAAACTGTTTGATTGCCTGCTCCATGGAAAGGCACCCCAGCCCGGGATCCGGGTTCCCGGTAGAAAACGCATTGATTACGCCAATCCCACGCCGGTTCAGCGCCGCCTTAAGCGCGCGCTCCACAGCAAGGTCGTTTCCCTGCCAACGCGTGCGGTAGCTTAACACGCCCACATAAGCGGCATAGCCTGCCTCGCATTCTTCCATATACGTAACCGCATCCTGATACAGCGCGCCGGAAAGCGTGTAGATACTGTCGAACGGTATAGCCTCCGGCGGCGGGGGGACTGGCACGCCATAGCGCTTATGCTTGAAAAAACGCGCAAGCCGGCGCAAGTTCTCCGCTCCACCGGAAAGGATGTACGCATTGCAAAGCGCATTCTCTTCGGCATTCAGGCTTGAAATTCCCGCGGCAATGTTTTCTGCGCCAATCGCCGCGATCCACGGGATCGGAGAAAGCCGCTCCCCGGGTTCAAATGGGTCATGGTCGCCATGGTCACGCGCGACGAGCGCCGCGTCTGCTGCAAATAGCACATCCTTGCTCAATTGGCTGAAGCCGCGTGAAGGCAGGAATTCTGCACTACAACCTTCCGCTGCGAGCACCGCCCGCATTTGCGGAGTGTCCAAATCATTTCCGATCAAAAGAATTTTCATACCGTCATACTCCCATAAGCGCGCCGAGCATATTCTGCCGGAAAGAAACAATCCCGCGCAACTGTGCGCTCTTGAGCTCGTTTACTTTAAAGTAACTCGCTTTCATTGCTTCTGAGATACGTTCCGCCAAATGGAAAGAAATAAAATCATTTTCCGTATCTACCACGATGGCCGGAATGTGCTCGTTAGCAATCAGCCGCGCGGCTTGAAGCGCGTCCTCCACCGCGTCATCGCTCCAAAGCGGGCTGTTTGCTCTGCCATCGGTTACAAGCACAAGGAGCGGAAGCATCTCAGGATCCTTGCGTCTGCGCGCTCTTAAAAGCTGCCATGCGCTGTATAACCCATCTGCAAGAGGCGTTCGACCGCCGGTAGGCAGCGCTTGCAACTCCTTTTGGGCAAGATCCACACTTGCGGTGATGCCAAGGAGCACCTCTGCCTGCCTTTGCCGGAAAGCGATGAGTCCGATTCTGTCCCTTTTTTGATAGGAATCCATCAGCATTGAAAGCACGGCTTCCTTCGTTTCCTTCATGCGCTTGGCTGCGCCCATAGAACCGCTTGCATCCACCACAAAGACGATTGTTGCCCCCACATGGCTTTCTCTCTGCTTATAGCGAAAATCGCTTTCGCGCACGGAAACGGCGCAACCGTTTTTTTCGCGCTCCTTTTGAAACGGCGCGGCCGCGCGCACTGTCGCATCCAATGCAAGATCGCGCCCTTTTGTTTTTTCTGCGGAAAATCCCGCATAGCGTCCTTTGTTGGCGCTGCTGTTGGTTTTGCGCCTGCGGCCGGCACCCTTGCGGGCAAGGCGGTCTCGCGTATCACCGGGCAGGCGGATGATCTGATAAACCTCATCGCCTGCTACAAGCTGTTCTTCGGATGCGTCCGCCCTTTCATCCTCCTGCGGTGAATCAGGCGGATATTCGGCGTCCGCCGGCTCCCCTTCGCCGTTCCCATCTTCCGGTTCGTATTCATTTTGCGTCTCAGGCTGTTCAGGCGGCACATCGTCCGGCGTATCCGTATTGTCCTGCCTTTGGTTGTTCTGTTTATTCCGCTGGTTCTGCTGCTGCAGCTCGTTTTGCGTTGTGAGTTCTCTTCTCCGGTGCGGCAACACATACTCTGCCGCTTCCTTGATATCGCCTACCGTAACATGCTTTCTTCCATCCATCGCTGCAATCGCAGAGGCGGTTTCGCTCAGCAAAAGCTCCGCGCGGTTTCCCTCGCAAAATGCCTGCACGGCGAGCTTTGCTGCAATGCAGCGCACGTTTTCATCCACTGTTACGGCAGGAAGCAGGGCAACGGCTTTCTGCAGCGTTTTTTGCAGCCTCTCCATTTCCGTTTGGTATGCCATCAAAAATCCCGCCGGGTCACGCTCGTAGGCGAGCCTGCGGCGAATGATTTCCACACGCAACTTCGGATCGTGCTCGCCGGCCACCCCAACATAAAGGCCGAACTTGTCAAGAAGCTGCGGCCGTAGGCCGCCCTCCTCCGGGTTCATCGTGCCCACGAGAATAAATGAGCAATCATGCCGTGCCGAGATGCCTTCCCGTTCTACCCGGTTTTCTCCCGCAGACGCCGCCGTTGTTATGGCCGCAGCCATGTTGTCCGCAAGGAGGTTGATTTCATCCACATATAAAATGTTGCCGTGCGCCCGCGCGAGTACGCCGCCCGCAAAGCTGCGCACGCCATTGCGAACCGTGGCTTCAAAATCGATAGAGCCGACGAGCATATCCTCCGTGGCGTTAAGCGGCAGATCAACCACCTGCTTGCCGCCAAGCTGCGCCACGCCGCGCACAATCGTGGATTTTGCCGTCCCTTTTTCCCCGGAAAGCAGTACCCCGCCAATGCGCGGGTTGATCAGGTTGAGCATCAATGCTTTTTTTGCGCTTTCCTGCCCTACGATGGCCGCAAAAGGATAGCATAGTTCATGCATCGAGGATGGCCTCCCAGTCCGACGGAAGGCCGTCAGTCGTATCGAAGGGCAGGCGGCGCATCCTGTGTGGCAATACCATTTTTGCTGCCGCCAGGATATGCGCGCGCGTCACGCCGGCTTCGCCGGCAAACGCCGCCATGGTTGCCGCCGTTTTAAGCAGCGTGATGTCTGCCCGGTGGCCGTCTACATGCAGCGCGGCGCCAATTTTCGCTGCATCGCAATAGCGTGCTTCCTCGATTTCTACGGATGGTAGCATCCCCTGTGCGCGCCGGATGCGCTCCTTGAGCGCAGCTTCCTCGTTGCTCCAGCGGCGGGAAAACTCCGCCGGGTCACGCTCAAAGTCCATCCTACGGCGGATCAGCTCGCTGCGCTTATCGATTCCCTGCTCCCCGCGGATCTCCACTACAAGGCCAAAGCGGTCAAGCAGTTGCGGGCGCAAATCTCCTTCCTCCGGGTTCATCGTCCCCACGAGCACAAAGCGCGCCGGATGGCTGTAGGATACGCCTTCGCGCTCAACGGTGTTTACGCCCATGGCGGCGGAATCCAGCAAAACATCCACAATATGGTCATCGAGCAAGTTAATTTCATCTACATACAGGATATTGCCGTTCGCCTCCGCCAGAATGCCGGGTTCAAACACCTTTTCTCCTTTTTTAATTGCACGTTCCATGTTGAGCGCGCCCACCACGCGGTCTTCCGTAGCGCTGATGGGAAGTTCAACAACACGCCGTGTATAACGCTCTGTTTCCGGATTCTTTTTCGACGCACAGTCCGCGCACAGCGGCGGCATGCCGGGCCTGCAATGGAACGGGCAGCCGCGGACAACCGCAACCTCATCGAGCAAGCCGCAAAGGCCGCGCACGGCGGTGGATTTCGCCGTCCCCTTCTCGCCGCGGATGAGCACGCCGCCCAGCGCCGGGTTAACGAGGTTAAGAATCAACGCCAGCTTCATCTCCTCTTGCCCGACGATGGCGGTGAATGGATAAATCGTTTTCTCCTGCATATCAGTTCTCCTTTTGTATTCCATTGGGTACCGCATCAATATTCTCAAATGCTTCCGCACCCGTAATGACTCGCTTGCCCTCAGTTCTTGCATATTGAATCAGTTCACGGCTTCGCCTGTTTTGTTCTCCAACGGGCGTTCCTGCATCGACCACGCAGCGCGCGCGGTCAATCCACCGCTTTGCTTCGTTGAGTTCCCGCTCGCCAAACGTCCCGAAAGCGGGGGCGACGGTCACATGCGCCGCAAGCGCGGATGCAACTTGAAGATCCACATCGTTTTCAAACAGAACACCCGTTGAGAATGCGCGTTTGCTCTTTTGCAGCAGCCGGTAGATCGGAATGCCTTTTCCAGCGCCCGCAAGCACAAAAATTTCCGGTTCCCCTTCCGGTGCCATAAGCTCTACACTGCCGAACAGCGTGTTGAACGAACCGCTTTCGAGCTCGTAAAGTTCCTTTACCCGTTCGCCGGTGAATACCTGCTCCGGCGTGCCAAACAGCCTGATCCTGTCCCCTTTTACACAGATAATCTGGTCGGATATTTTCGCCGCAAGGTCAATCTCATGCAGCGACATTACCACTGCAACATTCTTCTCTCTCGCCATCTTGCGTAAAATATCGAGCAACTCAATTTTATGGCGAATGTCCAGGTACGAAGTCGGTTCGTCCAGCACAATAATCTCGGGTTGCTGGCAAATTGCGCGCGCAAGCATGATGCGTTGGCGCTGTCCATCGCTGATATCGGTAAACGGGCGCTCCGCGAGTTCTTCCGCCCGCACCATATGCAGCGATTCTTCCACCACCTGCCTGTCGCCCGGCGTAAGGGAACCAAAATGGTTTGTATAGGGATATCGCCCCATCGCCACTACCTGCTCGCAGGTCATCAACTCCGGATCAATGCGTTCAGTGAGCATGACGGAAAGCCTCTTTGCAAGTTCCTTGTTGCTCCATTTCGATATATTATCGTTTTCTATCGTCACCACGCCGGCGATCTTTTCCAGGTGCTTGGTGATGGTTTTTAGAATTGTTGATTTTCCCGAGCCGTTCGGGCCGATCAGCGTCAAAATCCTTCCCTTTTCTATAGAAAGATTTATTTTTTCAATGAGCGGCCTGCCGCTATACCCAACGGAAAGATCATGTGTTTCAAAATACATGTCTCATCCTCCTTCACTGCTGCCGTTTACGACGCTTAATCATCAGGCTGATAACAACCGGCGCACCAAAAAACGACGTAACGGTACCGATTGCAAGCTCTGTCGGCGCAAATGCCGTGCGGGCGATCAGGTCGCAGAACATGCAGAACACGGCTCCGCACAAGAACGCAGTCGGAATGATGATGACGGGCTTTGAGGTTTTCATCAGGACCTTCGCAATTTGTGGTACGGCAATGCCCACAAAAGAAATCGGCCCGGCAAATGCCGTTACGCATGCGGAAAGGACGCTGGAAAGCACGATGAGCGCCATGCGGAACATGCGGATGTTGATTCCCATGCTCTTTGCATATCCTTCGCCAAGCTGATACGCATCCATTGGCTTTGATATAAGCATCGACAGCACGAGGGCCGTGCCCACGACAACGCAGATGATTCCAAGCGTATTCCATGCTGCGCCGGAAAAGCTCCCCATGGACCAGGAGGTCAAATTTGCAATGTCACTGTCCTTTGCAAACGCAATGCAGAAATCGGTAACTGCAGAACAGATATAGCCAATCATAATCCCAATCACAAGCAGCATGGACATGTTCTTCGCCCGGTGTGAAAACAGCAGAACAAACCCCATGATGATGAGCGACCCAACGAATGCTGAAAGCACCATGAAATATGGCGGAATGCTGCCATAAGAACCCACAACAAAGATGATAACAAATCCAACGCACATTTTTGCACCGGAGGAAATCCCCAGCACAAACGGGCCTGCGATTGGGTTGCGGAAAAAGGTTTGAAGCAGAAATCCGGAAACGGCGAGCGCTCCGCCAAGCACAGCCGCTGTCAGAAGGCGCGGCAGACGGATGCTCCAAACGATCTTGCTGTCCACGCTGCCTTCCTCAATGCGCTGGAAAATAATTTTGAATATTTTGACCGCAGGTATATTGACCGTGCCCGTGTTTACATTCATCACAATTCCCACGCCAATGAGCACGATCAGCGCAAGGAATATGATCTGATACCTCAGTTGAGCGATTATTTTTCCTTTATTCATTGCCTGCACTCCTTCCGGGGGCGACAGATATCTCGGCAAGGCTTAGCAAGCGCCATCAGGAGCGCAAGCAGTAACGCTGTGATTTTATAGATTGTTGCTTTCATGATTCATTCCCTTTCTGTCCGCATCTGTGGAAATGCATTTGTTCGTCAACCACATCCGGCGCATGCTTTCAGAGGCAGGCATATACGCCATTCGGTGCTGGGAATGTTTACGCAGTGAATAGATTTTGCAATAAAAAACGACAGAGGATAAACTCCACTGCCGGCAAAAAACACAGAAAAGGCACGCTGCTGATTCGCAGCGGCTGCTTCTTACTTTCCCACCGAAAGTGATTGCAAAGCGAACCAGCAGGTCTCCTGACTTAACTTCTTCCGGCACGCCTGCCTTCCCGGGGTTGCTCCCAGTGGCGTCATTGGCGTCCGTCCGTATTACAGTAGCGGGGGCTGTTACGGATTCTCACCGTATTCCCTTTTCAAACAATCGATCAAACGATCAAGCTGTTACTGTTACGCTATCAAACAATATTCAATTTCCAAACTATATATTATCCCGTACACTTGGGCTTGTCAACATCAAAAGCGCTCTTTCGCCAAATTCATTGGATTCAACGCTAAGCACACGGTCATTCAAACAAACATATGGTGACCCGTGGGACTCATCTCAAAACAGGTACTCGGTATCGGCGTGCATGCCCGCGAAGATCCGCCCAGATATACCGCCGACAGGCCGCCATCGCAATCCCTTCGCCGCATTCACAGAACGGATTCGTTCGGTTTGCGTGGTTTCATAGTATACTTCTGTAGAATGAAATAACGTGATTTTGGGCATTCTGTCCCCGGAGGTGATAATCGTGGAACCCAAGTACGAAAACATGTATGCCATGTTTGAAAAAGATTCCAACGCGAAGCGGTATTTTAACGGGCTGCCGGACTATGTGCGCGAGCAGATCAGCAGCCGGGCCAACAGCGTTAATACCTATGCAGGGCTTAGGGATTACGCCGAAAACCTCTTGCGCGGAGACGACTAACACCCCTTTCCCGGCATGCCCTGCCTTATGGTGTGGGTGTGCCTTTGTTTTTGGCGCGCTTTTTTCATTGCACATACTTTCCCCTTTCGGCGTGGCATATAGTGTAGATAGTGTAGCAAGCATCGTTGAAAGGAGTGTCTTTATGGACTGTTTCCAGAATTCTTCACACATGGCCGATCATGGGCCGTCGCCATTTTGCGCCAACATTTTATGCGCCTCCCAAGCAAACCCGAATTACCGCACTGCGTTTTGGACCGGGTGTTACCTGCAAATGACGCTGATGGAAATCCCCCGCTGCGGAGATATCGGTCTGGAGGTTCATCCGAACACAGATCAGTTAATCCGCGTTGAAGCAGGGCAAGCTATGGTTCGGATGGGCTGTAGCCGTGAGCAGCTCGATATCCAGTGCTCGCTTGGCGTAGACCATGCTGTTTTTGTTCCTGCGGGAACCTGGCATAACGTCATAAATACCGGGAATTGCCCTCTCAAGCTCTCAACTGTCTATGCACCGCCACATCATCCAAGGGGTACAGTTCACCGAACTAAGGAGGATGCCGAGCACTGAACGTTTTCCATCCAAATGACACATGAGCGCAGGCGGAAGCGATTGAAGAGCGCCGTAACAAGGGCAAATGTGCATGAGGCAGGCGCAAGGGTTCAAACCGCAGCGATGAATTGGCATGCGCATTCAAGCACTGCGAAGTTACCCAACATAACCCGCAGCATAGCAAAAAGCCCCGAAATTCGGGGCTTTTTCCCTGGCTGCGGAACTAGGATTCGAACCTAGACAATACGAGTCAGAGTCGTTTTTATTGATTATACAGGTATATATCTTTATACTTTTCCACGAATTACAGGCACATGTTTAAACAGACTTAGGCATGAAAACGCACAAATTGGTTGCCAAAAAGTTGCCAACGGGTCATGCTTGGTTGACTGCAATAGTGTCAAGAGTTAGACCTTATCCGTTTTCGAGCTTATGCGGCTCAAAAGTCAGTATTTTCACAGATTATCCTTATCCTACGGTCTATACGGATTTTTGCTATCAAAAATCTATAACCGTCATAATATCACCGGTTACGCTTGATGTGGTGATACAGGTGGATCGGATGTATTTTAGCATATCTGCGTGAGCTTTGCCAGACAGTGACTGGTAATTTCCGCAATCTTTTGGTTGTCACTAAAACGGGAGTTCGCCATCCGCGTCAACAAACAATTCTCCGCTTCCCCATGGGGTTGTTTTCTTTTCTTTGCTCTTTTCAACATTGTCAATAAACATGAGCGTGTCCGCAACTACCTTAACCGCATATTCAGCCTCAGCTTTTTGTAAAAGCTGATTGGGGTGGGCAGCGCTTTTGTTGTTCCGTAAGTCGTTGTATTTTGCGAAGATGTTAATGGCATTTTTTATTGCCACTACGCAAAACTCTGATTCAAAGTATTTTTCTCTCTCATACCACCCTTTTAGTTTGGCAACGAGGGCATCAAGAGAATAATGGTCCCCTTTTCCGTCTGCAATAGCGATACCATGTTTTTGACAGATTTCTCGAAAATATCTGGTTGCAAATGTATGGAGCCGATCTATAACCAATTCAGGCTTTCCGGCTTGGATATTTGCTTCTATATCATTCAATATCAATCTTAAATCTGTAGTTTCCTGTGCAGGCAGAGAAACTGACGGTGTTGATCGAAGTCTCTTAATTATATCCTCCACTTGCCGGTAATCATAGCTATCATCATTACTCCAAGAATCGGTACCCATTGCAAAAGAAAAGTATTCAGACAAGGTGGACAGGAGGTTGGCAACAATGTGAGGACTGCAGTCATTCCATATTTTTTCAACGCACTTCTGCTGTGATAAATCCTTATATGGTTTATCCTTGTAAATATCTATGCCGCAAGATTCAAAAATCAGTTGTTGGGTTATATTCTTGTTATAACTTCCTCTGTCACTCCAAAACTTAAAAATATAACCATCGGATATTCCAAACAGTCGGCAAATCGTTTGCTTTTCGATGAACGACAGCGTACCCATTATTGGCTTATCTCCTCTCTCAAGTTACGTAATAGCAGACACTGCCTGTTATTTTACAGTTCCATTCTCAGTTCTTCCGAGCATAGAAATTTCGAACATTTGTGTATAATCTCACACTTAATATCGGGATTTTTCATCATCCGCTTTATCGTACATTCCCATACAATAAGACATTTGATTTTCTTTTCTTGCAGCGCTGCTCCGACTACAATATCCCGTCGGACATTATCATCGAACTTCTTCTGCCAGAACTCCACACGGGATTTGGGCGTGTAGGCGTACTTACAGCCCTGGTGTCTGTGCCAGAAGCAACCATGAACAAAAATAGCTGTGTTATACTTGCGAAGAAACATATCCGGGTGTCCTGGTATCGATTTCTCCGAAATTCGATAACGATACCCTTCTGCGAACAGGAGCTTCCGCAGATAAATCTCCGGTTTGGTATCCTTTGAACGGATAGCAGACATATTTTTGCTGCGGCTCTCTGGAGAAACAATATCAGCCATTAGAGTCCTTCCACTTCCCGGACAAATTCAACGAACTTGGATACTGTCCAGATGCGATCACGCCGATCTTCAGGATAGGCCTTGATATAGGGCTTGGGAACAACGAGGATAACATTTTCAGCCTGCATTTCATCCATCTGTGCCGGGGAAACACCCTGCTGGAGCGTACAAAGATATTTTGGCATACCCCTCAGACGATCTGCTTCGTTGATAACCTGACGCCAACGGTCTTTACAGGTCGTCTTTGCCGCCAAAGAAACCAACTTCTCCGTAGGAAATGCAGCATTGTGATATGCAGCCTGTGATGGAAAAAGGAAGTCCGGCTTTTTATTTCCTTCTGTCACAACCTGTGCGGCATACACGATGTCATTCCCATCAAAAATGGCAGACAGATGATGTTCAAGACTCTTTCCGGCTCTGCTTTTGCGGCGATTCAGCACCATATTGGCCATCGTGATAAATTCGTCAACCGTAGAAAAGCCGTGAGAAATCTTATCGCCATAGCGGGCGTGTTCGATTGCTCGAAACAAGGCATATTCTGTGTTCGTCCACTCAATGATCTTGCGATCAGGATTTGTGCGGATATACTCAAGGTGGTTATAGACCCCGTTTTGAATATCTCGTGCCGCAGCGGACATAACATCTGACAGAGGAAAATCTACTGTCAATGTGCGAATAAAATCCTGAATAGCGATATTTTCATGCGTTTCCGGCAATACATTTCCAGTATCAATCATGCGGTTAGTTTCGGTAGGGCCGATACCAAATGTACTCAGGAATTGCTCAATATCTTCCTCCGTTTCAAGGAAAAACGCACTATACTGGTCTGTGTCCTGCCGTGTAAACACAAAGAGAGCGCCGGTCTGCTCTGGATTCAGGAAAGGGAAATTGCGACCAAATTTTGTAATACGCAACTCATTCTTGCTGCTGTAATAAGTAAAACTGCTCTGTGTACGAATATCATTCTGCCACTGGATTCCGACTGTTCTTTTCAGGATGTTTTCGTTTTCAAGGTCCTGTGCAAACATCATTTCCTTGGCACCTTTGGAAATCAGAATACCGCTTTGGTGTCCGCCGGTTGCGCCGGAATCATTCGCAGACAGAAATTTGCAGTACGCCTGCTGGCTGTTCAAAACAGACTGTATGGCCTGAATAGTATATCCTTCTGTCATTTAGCCCACCCTCCCTTCAACTTTAGAGAAAGTTGCTTTATCATCCAGTTCTTCAAGTTTTTCAACAACAAGTTTGGCAACCTCAGCCATAAGAGGAACGACAACAGAGTTACCGAACTGCTTGTATGCCTGGGTATCGGACACGGGAATCTTGAAGTTATCGGGGAAGCCCTGGAGTCTTGCACACTCTCTGGGGGTCAATCTTCTGGGATTTTTTCCTTCCTGTGCGATCAGAATTTCAGAGCCGTCTTTATAGTACCGTGCGCTTATCGTCCTGCTGATACCATCGAGAGGGGCAATACCATAACCAAAACCGTTTCCAGCAGCCTTATGCTTTGCTGCATAGTTTTGCAGGTAAATCCACAGCTTATCGGAAAGTGTATACTTATCGCTCACATCGGTTTCAAGAATATCTCTCATAACGGGCTGCCGTTCACTCGGCTCCAATGCGAACTCAAAGTTGATGTCCTCGCCGTAGCGTTCCATATCAAAACCAATAATTACGATACGCTCACGGTGTTGCGGTACATAGGCCTTCCCGTCCAGAATCCGGAAAAACACCTTATAATTCAGCTCTGAAAGAGATTCCTGGATAACTTTGAATGTGCGCCCTCTGTCATGGCTGCACAGATTCTTGACATTCTCAAGCATAAAGGCTTTAGGACGCTTTGCTTTCAAGATTCTGCATACATCAAAGAAAAGCGTTCCCTGTGTCTTATCCTCAAAGCCGGTAGCCCGTCGTAGACTCTGCTTTTTGGATACACCAGCAATAGAGAACGGCTGACAGGGAAAACCGGCTACAAGAATATCGTGGTCAGGAATGTCCTCTGCCACAACTTTGGTAATATCATCGTCGGGCTGAATCCCAAAGTTGGCATAATAGGTCTGCTGACTATACTTGTTCCACTCATTGGAATATACACACCTAGCTCCAGCGGAAGCATACGCAATGTGCATACCACCAATACCAGCAAAAAGATCAATAAAAGTGTACTGCTCCTTGGTATGGACAGGAACTTCTTTTACCTTGACCAACATCTGCTTAATAGCACTTGAAATGCAATCCTGCATGGATTGCCCTTTATCTGCGGAATATCCGGTCAAGGCTTCATAAACCTCGTCCTCGACCCTTATATGAACCTGTTTTGCCATATCAAGCCCTCTGGGAAAATTATAATACCAATTTTGTCCCATTATAGCACAACCGGCTAACTTTTTCAATATATCTGAGATTTTTAATATACCGAATTTGTAGGAGTACAATACATATTGGACAAGGGGGGATAAAAAAGGATGAAGGAAAGAGCCTCATCGGTTAAAGTTAAGTAGACAAACAAAAAACTTGACGAGAGGAGGCCAATCCTCCATGGCCAATATAACACAAGATATGCGGTACAGGCAATCCCTGATGCAGTACGCGGAAAAGTATGGCGTGAGCCAGGCGAGCCGGAAATACAACAAGGCGCGGTCATATATCTACTTCTGGCGTGCCCGTTGGGACGGCAGCGTGGAGCCCCTGGCCTGCAAGTCCCGACGGCCCCACAACCATCCAAACCAACATACGGAAGCAGAACTGAAGCTGATCCAAGACATGTGGCACAGGATCCCGGAGCTTGGATTGACGGAGTTGTTGCACCAGCTGGGTACTGTCAAGAGTTATGCGCAAATAAATGTTGCCGTTTGGTGAGCGCCGGTCATCCGGCAGAAACCGAGGTATTCTGAAGCTCATCGAGAGCTTTCATGCGCATGTAACGCTTCGTTCCCCATACCGTGCTGACAACGTGGCGCAGTCTGGCGCGGACTAGCATCAGAGCAGAATGCCCATCAGGAAAGATGCCAACCGCCTTTGTCCGGCGGCGGATCTCACGGTTTAGGCGTTCCAGCACATTGGTCGTACGAAGCTTCGTCCAGCGGGTCATGGATAAACCATAAAAATATTCCCCCGCCAGCCTTCGCCAGCGGGGGATCATCGTGTTTATTCCTGTTCTTCCACCGGCACATCCTCCGGCTTTTCGTCCTTCATTTTTTCCAGCGCCGCTTTCAGCATTTTGGGCAGCGGCAAGCCCAGCTCGCCCGCGTTTTCAAGGATGCTA
>OLXK01000007.1_pt1 | contig 269999 bp, 233 predicted proteins | sample 1674321 | NCBI WGS metagenome assembly OLXK01 (sample SAMEA103958162, study PRJEB25191) | human gut metagenome | reverse complement strand
ATCGTGCCAATGTTTACGTGCGGTTTCGTGCGTTCAAATTTTGCCTTTGCCATTGTAGCTCTCCTTCTTTAAATTCAGTATGATTTCCGTTTTATTCAGCTCTGCTTCGTTTAAGCGCGCAGGCCGAGGATCTTCTTTGCCACGCCATCGGACACTTGCTCATAATGGTCAAACTGCATGGTAAACGTGCCGCGTCCCTGCGTGCGGGAGCGCAGGTCGGTTGAATAGCCAAACATTTCGGACAGCGGGCAGATCGCATCCACGACCTGCGCGTTGCCGCGCATCTCGGTGCCTTCGATGCGGCAGCGCCGCGCCGTGAGGTTGCCGATAACGTCGCCCATATATTCTTCGGGCATGAGCACTTCAACCTTCATTACAGGTTCAAGCAGTGCGCAATGCGCTTTTTCCAGCGCATCCTTGAGCGCCATAGAGCCTGCGATCTTGTAAGCCATTTCGGAGGAATCCACATCGTGGTAGCTGCCGTCCAGCAGCGTAGCCTTGAAATCCACAACTTCATAACCGCCGAGCACGCCGCTGCGCGAAGCATCCTCAATGCCGCTCTTGATGGCGGGAATAAATTCTTTCGGAATCGCGCCGCCAACCGTCTTGTCTTCAAATTCAAAACCGCTGCCGGGTTCAAGGGGCGAGAATTCCACAATGCAGTGGCCGTACTGGCCGTGGCCGCCTGTTTGACGCACATAACGTCCTTCCGACTTAACGGTCTTTGTGAGCGTTTCGCGGTAAGCGACCTGCGGCTTGCCGACCTTGCACTCCACGCGGAACTCGCGGATCAAGCGATCCACAATAATTTCAAGGTGGAGTTCACCCATGCCGGAGATGATGGTCTGGCCCGTCTCCTGATCGGTAAACGTCTTAAAGGTGGGGTCTTCATCCGCAAGCTTGAGCAGCGCCATGGTCATCTTGTCCTGGCCTGCCTTGGTCTTGGGTTCAATCGCAACCTGAATGACGGGGTCCGGGAACTCCATCGTTTCCAAAAGAAGCGGATGCTTTTCATCGCAAAGCGTATCGCCGGTGCCGGTCTCCTTGAGGCCCACGAGCGCGGCGATGTCGCCTGCATGTGCTTCCTCGATTTCAGTGCGGCTTGCGGCGTGCATCAAAAGGATGCGGCCAATGCGCTCACGCTTGTTCTTGGATGCGTTGTAAACATATGTGCCGGCCTTGAGCGTGCCGCTGTATACGCGGAAAAACGCAAGTTTGCCCACATAGGGATCCGCCACGATTTTGAACGCAAGCGCGGCAAAGGGCGCATCATCCGAGCATTCGGTTGTGATGGTTTCTGCCCCGTCAAGCGAGGTACCCTGCGCCGGAGGAATGTCCAGCGGGGAGGGCATGAAATCCACGATGGCGTTAAGCAGCGGCTGCACGCCCTTGTTGCGGTAAGATGTGCCGCAGCACACGGGCACCATTCGGTTTGCGATGGTTCCCTTGCGGATCGCATGCTTAAGCTCCGCCTCGCTGATTTCTTCGCCTTCCAGATATTTCTCCATGATGGCCTCGTCCTCATCGGCAGCGGCCTCAATCATCTTCTGGCGATACTCCTCGGCCAAATCGCGCATGCTTTCAGGGATTTCTTCCTCGCGGATATCCTTGCCTTCGTTGTCGTAATAGACCTCTGCCTTCATGGTTACAAGGTCAATCAAGCCGACAAAGTCCGCTTCCGAACCGATCGGAAGCTGGATCGGCACCGCATTGGCGCTCAGGCGCTCATGCATCATCTTTACAACATTGTAAAAATCCGCGCCCGTAATGTCCATCTTGTTGACATACGCAAGGCGGGGCACGCCATATTTAGTGGCCTGCCGCCAAACCGTTTCGGACTGCGGTTCAACGCCGCCCTTCGCACAAAAAACGGCAACAGCGCCATCCAGCACGCGGAGGGAGCGTTCTACCTCCACGGTAAAGTCCACGTGACCAGGCGTGTCAATGATGTTGATCCGGTGGCCTTTCCAATAAGCCGTTGTCGCCGCGGAGGCGATAGTGATGCCGCGCTCCTGCTCCTGCACCATGAAATCCATGGTCGCAGCGCCTTCGTGCGTTTCACCAAGCTTATGGATCTTACCGGTATAAAACAGGATGCGCTCGGTCGTCGTCGTCTTTCCCGCGTCTATATGCGCCATGATGCCGATGTTTCTCGTCATCTCAAGCGATGTGTCTCGTGCCACGTTTTCTCCTCCTTTCCCGTGGGTTCAATTCCTTTTTATTGTATCTGTTTTCTATCCGGGCATACGTGCACGGCATTTGCCGCGCTCCCGAACGGGCAAAAATCAAATCCGGCGGCAAACGCCGGATTTGATGCAAATCCCTTTTGGGCTTACCAACGATAATGCGCAAACGCCTTGTTGGCCTCGGCCATCTTGTGGGTGTCTTCCTTCTTCTTGAAAGCGTTACCCTGAGAGTTCGCAGCATCCATGATTTCGCCGGCAAGGCGCTCCATCATCGTGCGCTCACCGCGGTTGCGGGCATAGCTCACGAGCCAGCGCAGGCCAAGGGTTTGGCGGCGCTCCGGACGGATCTCGATCGGCACCTGATAGGTGGCGCCGCCAACGCGGCGAGCCTTGACTTCGAGCACGGGCATGATGTTCGCCATCGCCTGCTCAAAGACTTCCATCGGATCGCGGCCGGTTTTTTCCTTGATGATCTCAAACGCACCGTAGCAAGCTTTCTGTGCAGTGCCGCGCTTGCCATCGAGCATAACCTGGTTGATGAGCTTGGTTACGACCTTGCCACCATACATGGGGTCGTCAAGCACTTCGCGCTTGGGGATAAATCCACGTCTCGGCATAACTGATTCCCTCCCTTATTTCTTCGGGCGCTTTGCGCCGTAGAGCGAGCGTGCCTGCATGCGCTTGGCAACGCCGGCGGTATCCAGCGCGCCGCGGATGATGTGATAGCGCACGCCGGGGAGATCCTTCACGCGGCCGCCGCGGATAAGCACAACGGAGTGCTCCTGCAGGTTGTGGCCGATGCCGGGGATGTAAGCGGTACCTTCGAGGCCGTCAGTCAAACGGATACGGGCAATTTTACGAAGCGCGGAATTCGGCTTCTTCGGGGTCATGGTACGAACGGCGGTGCATACGCCGCGGCGCTGCGGGCACTGCTTGAGGATAGGCGCATTGGATTTGTACTGCACCTGTTCACGGCCCTTGCGAACCAACTGGTTAATGGTCGGCATGATTTTCCTCCTGTTATAATACGGTAATAGAATCTTGTTTATATGAAGAAAATCCCTTGCAACCCCTTGAAAGGGACATTTTCCACAACATTATTTGTGCGCACACAACAAAAGCTGCGTACTTTGGCGCAACGGAAGTATTTTACCATCCAGAACGCGCCTTGTCAAACAAAATCGGGCATTTTTGCCCTATTCTTCTGCAAATTCAGCCGCTTCGGCAGGTTTGTCCGCGGTACCGTGTCCGCTTGCGCCGGTATACAGCCCTTGGCGAAACGGTTTTTTGGAGAATACCAAGCGTGAAACGTCCTTCGTTTCATAAAGCTCGAACCAGCCAAGCCGCTTCATCCTGCGCAGCGTATCGATCCGAAAGATAGAAAGATACGTCATTTTGCCATAGCGTTTGTGTAACGCCCCGCGCCAAAGCCAACCGCCAAGAATGCCGCCAAGCGCAAGCACAAGGAACACAATGGCAGGCAAAGCCGGGGTGATTGCCATCAAGGGCTCCCGGATTGCTCGGATGCTCATCAGCACAAAGCCGAGCACGATCGAGGCCGCCGCCGTAACAGGCGCTACATATTGCAGCATCAGATACCGTTTGCGGCAAGCGTCACAGCAAGCAAGTTGAATCGGCAGGATGGACCCTGCACGCGCCTCCCGCTTGATGCCGAGAAAGCCCGCCTGCTTGCGCCTTGGCTCCGCATTTCCAATGTCGGTTTGCGCATACCAGGCGCGCACTCCCTTTTCCTCGCCCTTGCAGAGCACACATTCGTTCGTCAGGAACAGCGCAGCAATCCCTTCTTCCGGCATCATTGCCGCGATCGCATCAAGATCCTGCTTCAAAAGCTGCATCTCTTCCTCGTCCCGGCCGCGCACCGTGCAGGTATCGCAGCTTTCCATGTGCAGCCGCGCACAATACTCGCTGCCATGCAGCGGGCAGTCCGTGTTTGTATAAAGCCTTGGCATCGTCGCCTCCTGTTTTACAAGCCGCACGCTGCGGCTAAGCCATGCGGGCGGCGCAAAGTGCTGCTGCCGTTTTTTGCCTGGCAGAAACAATCCGCGATCGCCCGCGCACGCTTTATTGGTTAGATATTGACCGCAGGAGCCTCTTCCTGCTTCTCCTCAACCTCAACGTTGCGGTAACGCCTGAGGCCGATGCCTGCGGGGATCAGCTTGCCGATGATGACGTTTTCCTTCAGGCCGACCAGCGGATCAACCTTGCCCTTGATGGCCGCTTCGGTAAGCACGCGCGTGGTTTCCTGGAAGGAAGCCGCGGAGAGGAAGGAGTCCGTTGCAAGCGCGGCCTTGGTGATGCCAAGGAGCTTGCGCTTTGCCACTGCGGGCTGACCGCCCGCAAGGATCGTGTCCTCGTTTTCGCGTTCAAACCGGAAGATGTCGATCAACTCGCCCGGCAGCATGGAGGTGTCGCCCGCATCCTCAATCTGCACCTTGCGCAGCATCTGGCGGATGATGACCTCAATATGCTTGTCAGCAATCTCAACGCCCTGAGAGCGGTAGGTATTCTGCACCTCGGTGAGCATATACGCCTGAACGCCCTTAACGCCTTTGATCTTGAGGATGTCGTTCGGGTTCACGGAGCCGTCGGTAAGCACATCGCCGGCTTCAACCATGTCGCCGTCCTTTACGCGCAGTTTTGCGCCGAATGGGATCAGATACTTCTCGGCTTCGCCATCCTCATTGGTGATGGCCGCCTCGCGCTTTTTGCCCTCGCTCAGCGAAACCTTGCCGCCGATTTCCGTAATGACGGCCAGGCCTTTCGGCTTGCGCGCTTCAAAGATTTCCACCACACGCGGCAAACCTTGCGTGATGTCCTCTGCGCTTGCGACGCCGCCGGTGTGGAACGTACGCATCGTAAGCTGTGTGCCGGGTTCGCCGATGGCCTGCGCGGCAATGATGCCGACCGCCTCGCCGATGTCCACATGGCCGCCCGTGGCAAGGTTCGCGCCATAGCACTTGGCGCACACGCCGTGTTCGCTGCGGCAGGTAAGCACCATCCGGCAGGTCACGCCGGTAATGCCGGCTTCAAGGATCCTGTCGCGGATGTCATACGTAATCATCGTATCCGCATCGCAGATCAGCTCGCCCGTTTCGGGATGGAACACCGGGTCAACCGTATAGCGGCCCAGAATGCGGTCGCCAAACTTTTCAACCACCTTGTTGCCGTCCATGATCGCTTCGATCAGCATGCCCTTTGGCGTTTCGCCGCGCGAAGCAAAGCAGTCTTCCTCGCGGACGATCACATCCTGCGAAACGTCCACAAGGCGGCGGGTCAGATAACCGGAGTCCGCGGTACGAAGCGCGGTATCAGCCAAGCCTTTGCGCGCGCCATGCGAAGAAATAAAGAACTCAAGCACCGTGAGGCCTTCGCGGAAGTTCGCGCGGATCGGCACCTCGATGATCTGGCCGGAGGGGTCTGCCATCAGGCCGCGCATGCCGGCAAGCTGACGGATCTGGCTGATGGAACCACGCGCGCCCGAATCGGACATCATCGTGATGGGGTTATATGGGTCAAGCGTTGCCATCAGGGCATCGGTAACCTCGTTGGTTGCCTTTTCCCAAATGCGGATAACGCTGCTTCTGCGTTCCGCCTCGGAAAGGAGACCGGCACGATAAAGATTGTCGATGCCGTCCACCTCTTTTTCGGCTGCCGCGAGGATCTCCGGCTTTTTCTCAGGCACGGTGATGTCCTGGAAGCCGACGGTAATGCCGCCGCGGGTGGAATACTTGAAGCCGAGCGCCTTGATGCGGTCGAGCACTTCGCTTGTGGTCGTCGCGCCATGGCGGCGGTAGCAACGATCCACAATGCCCTTCAGGTCTCCCTTGGCAACAAGCTTATCAACCTCGAGTTTGAACGCGTTCTCTTCGATGCTGCGGTCCACATATCCAAGATCCTGCGGAATCGCATTGTTGAAAATCACGCGGCCGAGCGAGGTATCCACAAGCTTGCGGCGCTTCTCGCCGTTCCATTCGCGCTCCATGCGGATGCGTATCTTGGATTGCAGCGTAATATCGCCGTTCTGATACGCCATAATCGCCTCGTCCTCGCTGGAGAACGCGCGCCCCTCGCCCTTCTCGCCGTCGCGCTGGAGGGTGAGGTAATAACAGCCGATGATCATATCCTGCGTCGGGCAGACGACCGGCTGGCCGTCCTGCGGCTTCAGGATGTTGTTGGATGCAAGCATCAGGAAACGCGCTTCCGCCTGCGCTTCCACGGAAAGCGGCACATGAACAGCCATCTGGTCGCCGTCAAAGTCCGCGTTGAATGCGGTGCACACGAGCGGATGCAGTTTGATGGCGCGGCCTTCAACAAGCACGGGTTCAAACGCCTGAATGCCGAGGCGGTGCAGCGTAGGCGCACGGTTGAGCATGACCGGGTGATCTTTAATGACAACCTCGAGCACATCCCATACCTCAGTGCGGACGCGTTCCACCATGCGCTTTGCGCTCTTAATGTTATGGGCAAGGCCATCTTCCACGAGCTTCTTCATCACGAAGGGTTTAAAGAGCTCAAGCGCCATTTCCTTCGGCAGGCCGCACTGGTACATTTTGAGTTCCGGGCCGACGACGATAACGCTGCGGCCGGAATAGTCCACGCGCTTGCCCAAAAGGTTCTGGCGGAAGCGGCCCTGCTTGCCGCGCAGCATGTCGGAAAGCGACTTGAGCGGGCGGTTGCCGGGGCCAGTGACGGGGCGGCCGCGCCTGCCGTTGTCGATGAGCGCATCCACGGCTTCCTGCAGCATGCGCTTTTCGTTGCGCACGATGATGTCCGGCGCGCGCAGCTCAAGCAGCCGTTTCAGGCGGTTGTTGCGGTTGATGACCCTGCGGTACAGGTCGTTGAGGTCGCTTGTGGCAAAGCGGCCGCCGTCGAGCTGAACCATGGGGCGGAGTTCCGGCGGGATGACGGGGATCACATCCATGATGATCCATTCCGGCTTGTTGCCGCTCTTAAGGAACGCCTCAATGACCTCCAGCCGTTTGATCGCATTTGCGCGCTTCTGTCCGGAGGAACTCTCGATCTCCGCACGCAGCTCGCCTTCAAGCTTAACGAGGTCAAGCTGCATCAGAAGCTCTTTAATGGCTTCCGCGCCCATTCCGGCCTTAAATGCCTTCGCGCCGAACTTCTCCTGCGCCTCGCGGTATTCTTTGTCGGTCAAAAGCTGCTTGTACTGCAGATCGGTCGTTCCGGGGTCGGTCACGACGAACGCTGCGAAATACAGCACCTTTTCGAGCGCGCGCGGGCTCATGTCAAGCAGCATCTTCATCCGGCAGGGGATTCCTTTGAAATACCAGATGTGGGAAACCGGGGCCGCAAGCTCAATGTGGCCCATGCGCTCACGGCGCACCTTTGCGCGCGTGACTTCCACGCCGCACTTGTCGCACACAACGCCCTTATAGCGCACACGCTTATACCGGCCGCAATGGCATTCCCAGTCCTTCGTCGGCCCGAAAATGCGCTCGCAGAACAAGCCGTCCCGCTCGGGCTTCAGGGTGCGGTAGTTGATGGTTTCAGGCTTCTTTACCTCGCCGTGGGACCATTCGCGGATCTTTTCGGGCGATGCGAGGCCGATTTGGATTGCATCGAAATTGGTGAGTTCAAACAATGTGTTTCTCTCCCTTCCGTCCCGGTTGATTACTCATGCTCGCCGTCTTCGCCGTCAAACACGGTGAAGCCGTCAAGCGGCGCGTCGTCGCTGTCCTCATCCTCGTCCTCATCGTTGAAGTCGAAGTCGTCAAATTCATTGAATTCGTCGCCGGAAGCAGGCAGCATCGTGGGCGCGTCCTCCGTGCCTGCGATATTTACATCGATGGGCGGCACATCGTCGTCATCGGTCAGTTCGCCGATCTTAATTTCCTCCTTGTTTTCCGCAAGCACCTTGATGTCAAGGCCTAGGGACTGGAGCTCTTTAATGAGCACCTTGAAGGATTCCGGTACGCCCGGTTCCGGCACGTTCTCGCCTTTTACGATGGCCTCATACGTCTTCACGCGGCCCACGACGTCGTCGGACTTAACGGTGAGGATCTCCTGAAGCGTATTCGCCGCGCCGTAGGCTTCAAGCGCCCAAACTTCCATTTCGCCGAAGCGCTGGCCGCCGAACTGTGCCTTGCCGCCGAGCGGCTGCTGCGTCACGAGGGAGTACGGTCCCGTGGAACGCGCGTGAATCTTGTCATCCACCAGGTGGTGGAGCTTGAGGTAGTACATATAGCCGACGGATACGCGGTTTTCAAACGGTTCGCCGCTGCGACCGTCGTAAAGGACCGTCTTTCCGTCTTCGTCGCGCCCAGCCTTCTGGAGCAGTTCCTTGATGTCCTCCTCCGAAGCGCCGTCGAATACCGGCGTGGCGATGTGCCAGCCCAGGGACTTTGCGGCCATGCCGAGGTGCAGCTCAAGCACCTGGCCGATGTTCATACGGGACGGAACGCCGAGCGGGTTCAGAACGATCTGCAGCGGCGTGCCATCGGGCAGGAACGGCATATCCTCCTCCGGGAGAATGCGGGAAATAACGCCCTTGTTGCCGTGGCGGCCAGCCATCTTGTCGCCCACGGAGATCTTGCGCTTCTGTGCAATGTACACGCGCACAAGCTCGTTGACTCCCGGAGGCAGTTCGTCCTTGTTTTCCCGCGTGAACACTTTCACATCCACGATCACGCCGCCTTCGCCGTGCGGTACGCGCAGGGAGGTGTCGCGCACCTCGCGCGCCTTTTCGCCGAAGATCGCGCGCAGCAGGCGTTCTTCAGCGGTGAGCTCGGTTTCGCCCTTCGGCGTAACTTTGCCCACAAGGATATCGCCCGAGCGCACCTCCGCGCCGATGCGGATGATGCCGCGCTCGTCGAGGTCGGCAAGCGCGTCCTCGCCCACGTTGGGGATGTCGCGCGTGATTTCCTCTTCGCCGAGCTTCGTGTCACGGGCCTCAGTCTCATGCTCCTCGATGTGGATGGAGGTGTAAACATCCTCCTTCACAAGCTTTTCGCTGATGAGGACAGCGTCCTCGTAGTTGTAGCCTTCCCAGGTCATAAAACCGATGAGGATGTTGCGGCCAAGCGCGATCTCGCCATGCTCCGTGGATGCGCCGTCGGCAAGGACGTCGCCCTTTTGCACCGTCTGGCCGACCGAAACGATCGGGCGCTGGTTGATGCAGGTGCCCTGGTTGGAGCGCTTGAACTTAATGAGTTTATACTGGTGGCGGATGCCGTCCGCCGATTCGGTGACAATCTTATCCGCGCTGACGGAGACAACCTTTGCATCCTCGCGCGCAAGCACCACCACGCCGGAGTCGTGCGCAGCCTTGTATTCCATGCCCGTACCAACCACAGGGGCTTCCGGCACGAGCAGCGGCACGGCCTGGCGCTGCATGTTGGAACCCATCAGCGCGCGGTTCGCGTCGTCGTTTTCAAGGAAGGGGATCATGGCGGTTGCCACAGAAACGAGCTGTTTGGGCGAAACGTCCATGTAATCCACATCCACGTTTTTCACTTCGATGATCTGGTCGAGCTTACGGGCCACAACACGGTCCTTTTCAAACCAGACTTTCCCGTCGTGCACGCCCGTGAGTTCATTGGCCTGGGCCACGATGTACTCGTCCTCCTCATCGGCCGTAAGGTAGATGATGTCATCAAGAATCTCCCGGTTCTTCGCATCCACCTTGCGGTACGGCGCCTCAATAAATCCATATTTGTTGATGCGCGCATAGGTCGAAAGCGAATTGATGAGGCCGATGTTCGGTCCTTCCGGCGTCTCAATGGGGCACATGCGCCCATAGTGCGAATAGTGCACGTCGCGCACATCGAACGTGGCGCGCTCACGGTTGAGGCCACCGGGGCCGAGCGCGGAAAGGCGGCGCTTATGCGTGAGCTCTGCAAGCGGGTTGGTCTGATCCATGAACTGCGAAAGCTGCGAAGAACCGAAGAATTCCTTGATCGCGGCCGTCACAGGGCGGATGTTGATGAGGTTGGAGGGCATGGCAGTGTCCATGTCCTGCAGGCTCATGCGCTCGCGCACCACGCGCTCAAGGCGCGTCATGCCAACGCGGATCTGGTTTTGCAGCAGCTCGCCCACGCTGCGGATGCGGCGGTTGCCGAGATGGTCGATGTCATCCGTGCGGCCGATGCCATAGGCCATTCCGATCAGGTAGCTGATGGAGGCTACGATGTCGTCCGGCACAATATGGCGGGGGATCAGGTCGTATACATGTGCCTTGAGGAATGCCTTCAGGGCTTCCTCGTCCATGTCCTTCGCCTCCGCAAGCAGCTGCATCAGGGTCGGGTAATGCACCTTCTCATTCAGGCCTGCTTCCTCGGGGTCGAACGGCAGATACGCCGAAGCATCCACGAAGTGGTTGCCAAGCACCTTGATCTTTTTGTCTTCCACCGCAAGGTACACGGCCTTCACACCCGCATTTTCGATGTTCTTTGCAGCCTCGCGGGAAATCACCTCGCCCTCGCCCACGAACACTTCGCCCGTGGATTTGTCAATGACCGTCTCGGCGCTCACATGGCCGAAGATGCGGGAGGCGAGCGAAAGCTTTTTGTTGAATTTATAGCGGCCCACGCGCGCCAAATCATAGCGCTTGTCAAAGAACAGCGCGTTCAAAAGGCTGCGGGCGCTTTCCTCCGTAGGCGGCTCGCCGGGGCGCTGGCGCTTATAAATCTCGATGAGGCCGTCCTCAACGGATTTTGTGGTATCCTTTTCAAGCGTGGTGAGCAAACGCTCCTCCTCGCCCAGAAGGTCGATGATCTCGGCATTGGTGCCATAGCCGAGCGCGCGCAGCAGCGCAGTGATAAACACCTTGCGCTGGCGGTCGATCTTCACATACATGATCTCGTTGGAATCGGTTTCGTATTCTAGCCACGCGCCGCGGTTGGGGATAACCTGCGCAGAGAACAAATGCTTGCCCACCTTGTCGATCGCTTCGGTGAAATACACGCCGGGCGAGCGCACAAGCTGGCTCACGATGACGCGTTCCGCGCCGTTGATGATGAAGGTGCCCTGTTCGGTCATAAGCGGGAAATCGCCCATGAACACCGGCTGCTCCTTCACTTCTCCGGTTTCCTTATTTATAAGGCGCACGGTGACGCGCAAGGGCGCGGAATAGTTAACATCCCGCTCCTTACATTCTTCCACGGAGTATTTCGGGTGATCAAAGTCGATGTTGTAGTCCACAAATTCAAGGACCAGTTTCTCAGAATAGTCAGTGATGGGCGAAACGTCCGCCAACACCTCTTTCAGATCCTCCGTAACAAACCGCTGATAGGAATTCTTTTGAATTTCGATCAGGTCCGGCATGTCGAGAACCTCGTTGATACGGGAGAAGCTCATGCGCTTCCTCGTGCCCATCTGCACCTCATGCACCATCGCGTTCACTCCTATACTAGCACCGCTTGCGCGGCTTGATTGTTGGGCGCGTCATCCCAACGTGCAGTTTTCCCCTTTTGGGCGCATACAATACCCAAAAACTGGCAGTGACTTGCGGGTACAGCTCAAAAAAGCTGATAATCTCCGCAAATTACCATGCTAACGCAGTTTATTATTGTATCATTGCCCGTCAAGCTTGTCAATGGAAATGTTCTTGGTTTTTAACATTTTTTTGTATTTTTTATTCTTTCTCCCGTATCAACGCCGCAACGCTTCGGGAGGCAAAACGCCATGCAACGCCCGCCGCTCCACCAGCGAAGCAGGCTGCGCACAGGCACGCCGCACCGAAGCCGGAGCGTCCCTGCCCGGCTGCTGACACGCCAAGCATGCCAAGGAGTGCTCCCGTTGCGCCAAGCAGCACCTGTTCCAAAAGCATCAGCGTAAATGCGCGCCGCCGCGGGGTTCCCACACAGCGCATCAGCACGAGCTCCTGCCGGCGCGCACGCACGCCAATCAATCCAGAGCATACGCCTACGCATAAGCAAAGCACGCACACGGCCGGTACCAGTGCGTTGGAGAGCCGGATATCCCGCGTGAGATCCGCAACGGTTTCCCGAAAGAGCTGGTCCTGAATTACCAGCGCAAACGAATTGTACGCACTGCTGCCCGCCGTGGCATCCGGCGTTTGAAAATATTCCGCTGCTGCGGCACGGAATTCCTCCAGCCTGCGGTTATCCTTCAGGACAAAGCTTGCACTTTCCGAATAGATCGGAAAGCCTTCCAACTCCGCCTGAGTCTTCATAAAGTGAAACGAACAATACATCGTGTTCGCCTGCATGCCGCGAGCGCATCCTATTACCTGAAACGTGCGCGGCTCGTCCGAAAGCGCAAGCCACTCCGGGAAAAACAGCGCATTTTGTATGGATATCCGTAATGAATCGCCCAGCACGAGGCCATATGTTTCCATCACGGCCTCGCTTACCACCAGGAGCGGAGCGTCGTTCCGCATGGATTCCCAGCTATATCCGGCAAGGAATTCGACATTTACGCCATATTCTTCCCGGAACGCCGGCACCGCGGCAGGGCTGGAAATGGCAGTAAGCGTGGGAGGATCCTCAATAATTTTATCTTCCAGTTTTACCACGAAGGTGACCTTTTGATCAAGATCAAAAATAAAATCTGTCAGTCCATAGCCTTCAATGTCATATATCAGGCAGTCAATCGCTGAGGAAAGCTGCAACCCGTCCGTGCGCACGCCGTCCGCACTCGTCACTGTGCAGCGAATTTCCATTGTGTCGTACACGGTTTCAAGCTCGCGTTCCTGCCTTGCCCTCATATCTGTCAGCAAGGAAAGCAACACGCAAAGCGCCGCCGCGAGTCCCACTGTTGCAAGGCTTGCCCATGGCGTACGTATCATCCGCTTCAAAGCATACCGGAATGTCATGCATCCTCCTTCATTCCTTTTCCCGCATCAGCGCCTGCGGTTTCTTGTTTACCAGCACGGCACCGGCAAGCGCAGTGAGGCAGATAACCGCTGCCGTGCAGCCTGCTGCGATGATCCAAAGCGTCCCTGCCGGGCGGCTTATCAGTTCTTCCGCACCCAGCACCGCAACCGCTCTTCCAAACAGCGCCTGCCCCGCAAGCGCGCCCAGCACTCCCCCCGCCACCGCCGGCATGCCGCACCGCAGCAGAAATGCTCTCTCTGTCCGCGCCTTTGTTGCGCCCAGCGAACGCATCACGCCCAGGTCATGCCGGTTCTTTGCCGCCGCAAATGCAAGAAATACCCCTGCCGCCAGCACAAATACCGCGGCGCACCCCATGGCGACATACCGCGCATTCTTCGTGAACGCCTCAATCGTCGGCGCAACCTCCGAATATCCCTGATCGTAAATCACAAAGTATTCGCTGCTTCCCGGTTCCAACTCTTCCATTTCCGCAAGGAATTCCTCTGCATGCCCGTTGTCGATGATTGCTGCGTACATAGTTGTCGGCATATAGATGTTCACCAGTTCTTCCCTAGGGTTTGCAGGAATAAATATCGTGTTCGGAGAAAATGTAATGTCTTTGTTCTCGGCATAGTGCTGCCATTCCGGAGTGTTAAACAGCCCAACAATCGTATACTTACGTTCTTTTTGCAAATCGCTATATTTTGATTCATAACCGAATCGAAACCATGAATTATCCTCAGGTTTATCAATGTTTCCCTTAATATAACTCGCAGGATACAACGAAATCGGGACTGTATCTCCAATGGACAGACCATTCAGTTGAGCAAGTTCTACACTCATTATGCAAACGGGCGCGACATCTGCGTGTTCCTGTACAGTAAAGTCCCGTCCCTCTGTAATATACAAGTTTCCTCGGTTGAACTGCAAAATGCTGTTCAGTTTCTGAGTCGAAATCACGCTCACGCTGTTAAGGGTTATGTCTACTTCATGCAAGCGTTCGCGCATACGTTCCCCATCCAAACCAACCAATGTTTTCTCTAGCGTTTCAGCCATCTCTATACAGTCAAACGTAAAATTGTATTCGCCCGTATTCGAGTCACGGGTGCCGGAGCCGTTTGTGTTGAAACTCGGCTTGGAAGGATAATCATTAAAAATAATGTCGCCAATGATCAGATATTTTTTCCCTGTTTCATAAAGATGTGCCGTGCTGTCTCCCTGCCCATAGTCATAATATCGATGCAGCATTGTTTTCGGCACCTCATAATCCTCATGTGCATAAAGAACCTCATCAACACCAAATAACCATTCCCCTGTCTCTTTTGTCTGCTCTGCCGCTTCCTTTAACAGATCTTCGTTAGATCCTTTTATCTTCTTCAAGCAGGTCGCTATTAAGGCAATACCGCTGTACTCCGCATCAAAATCGGACTTCTGTCCTAAAAATATAAAAGGTGTCGTTTTCTCCATATCCTTAAAATCTTGATCTGATGAAATCTGACTGTTCACCTCCAGTGCCCACGTCTCTTTCAATGAAGTCGCAGTATGCACTCCCGGCCAATAACCTCCGCAAAACACGCGTCGATCCATCGCGCCATGCTCCGTTTGCTCCGCCAATTCTTTCAACTTTCGGAGTACCTTCCAATCACTTTCTGCCTGTTTTGTAAACACCGCAATGGTCGTATACTTTTCCGCAATCTCTGCCATTCCTGCATCGGATGCTGCAAGCAGCCCTCCGCCCAAACTTGCCGCCCCAACCGCCGCCGCAAGCAAAACGCAGAGCAACGCCGTGCGCCACGGCGCGCGCAGCAACATTCGCAGCTCGGTTCTTAACAGCATGTTCGTATCCTCCTTCAAAATCGACTTAATGCAGGGGGCGAAAATCGCCCCCTTTTAAGGGTGTGCAGCCCCGGCCTTATTTCGTTTTCATCCCCCTGCGCAAGGGCAGGTGTCATTGCAGTTCAGGTATTGGTTCCAAGCTGTATGGAGCTATGCACGGCGGGCCTTCGCAGGGTATGGTCTGCAATCTTACTATATAGTCGCAGGCTGAGCATTTGGTCTTATATGTATGTGTCCCGTTGGGATTGTGACCCCCATCGTGAACAACAGAATTATGATTTGCATAGTTCCAATCGCCGTATACTTCCTCAACATAACCACACTTTGTGCATGTGCTTATCGTGTAAGAGCGATATTTGTGCTGTGAACTGGAATACTGTAAGTATTCATTGCCACGTTCAAATTCGAAAGTATGTGCACACGCCCTTGCGTGTGCCGTTGCTGCTACGCCGGCCACGATGGTCAGCAAAAGCAGGAAAGCAAGGAAGATGGAAACACGGTGACAAAGTTTTTTCATTGTTTTACCTCCATATTCTGTTTTGCTCTTATGCCATAAGCGGCAGCTTCTGTTCGGATTGTTCTGATGCCATGCGGGCAGCTTCGTCTGAATTGTCCCTTCGGGGCTGCACGCCCTCTGCAAGCGCGTTGTGCCATTTTTCGTTTGTTTGAAGCTGAGATTCGTTTCTTGTTGGCATCAGAATAACAAAAGAACGCTTTCTTGTCAATGTTTTAACATAAAGTCAAAGATAATATATGATTCTGTTTCTCTTCCTACTTTTCAGCCTGCCCTCCCATAGTCTCCGCGCAACCCGGTTTATTGCAGGGCAGCACAAACGCGCTTCCACGCAAGGCATACCCGCACGCCACACAGCGCAGCACATACAGGTGCTCCGGTGCGCCGGGCTTATGGCCCGCATCTGCGCAGGCAAAGCGGTGCACGCCCCGCTTGTTGTAAACTACTCTGGTTTCCACAAAGCCACAGGTTTCACATGTACTTTCCGCAGTAAGGCGTTCAAAATGCTGCGCATCACTGTACATGTGGCATGTGTGCGCAAGCCTTCCCGTGCTCTTCCCGTGCGCACATGCAAACGCCCGCGCAGAAGGCGCTCCCGCTGTGCCAGCAGCAAGGCAGATCGCTGTAAGCAATCCCAAAACCAATCCCGTTTTTCCGTGCTTCATCGTTGGCCTCCTTCTGAAATTTAATTGTTTCTGTTGCAGATGCCTGTAATAGAGAACTGTGCGGAAATCCCTTCCCCCGCTTTTGTCTTTACGATACCATGTGTTTTTGCATGCGTCAATTTCCGTTTTTATATGATTCGATTATTTACACTTTCGTAATAAAAAAGCCCCGCACGAAACCATTTTTCCGCGCAGGGCATACATTTTTTGTGCCGGTTATTTAATTTTTGCGAAGATCATCCGCCCCGCGGAAGTTTGCAGGACGCTTGTCACCGATACCTCCACCGCGTCGCCCACGCGCCTGCGGCCGCCGTCCACAACGATCATTGTCCCATCGTCCAGATACGCAACACCCTGTCCGGCTTCCTTCCCTTCCTTGACGATGGTCACCGTCATTTCCTCGCCCGGGAGCACCACGGGCTTGATTGCGTTTGCAAGTTCGTTGATGTTGAACACGGGCACGCGCTGCACGCCTGCCACCTTGTTGAGGTTGTAATCGTTGGTTACCACCACGCCCCCCATATCGTAAGCAAGCTTAATCAGCTTCGCATCCACCTCAGCAATGTCATCATAGTCCGTTTCGTTCACTTTGATGGGAATATCCAGCTCCTGCTGCATTTTGTTGAGGATATCGAGCCCGCGGCGGCCCCGGTTACGCTTCAGGGAATCTGCGCTGTCTGCGATGTGGCGCAGTTCCTGCAGCACGAACCCCGGCACGATGATCGTCCCCTCAACAATGCCCGTTTGGCAGATATCCGCAATGCGCCCATCAATAATGACGGAAGTATCCAGGATTTTTGGCCGCGCAACGCCGCTTGTTTTGCCCGTTTTGTCCTTCTGGCCGCGTTTGAACCAGGAAGGGACATTGATTTCCCCCTTGCGCTTGGTCACGATTGACCAGCCCAAGTATCCGAACATCACATACAATGCGATGTTTACGATCAGCCGGACCCAGCTGAACGGGATGCTCGCCGTCAGCGTGCTCAGCAAAAATGCGATCACAAGGCCGACGATAAGTCCAACCACGCCGAAGAAAATATCCACCAGCGCCATGTCGGCAAGCATCGCCTCCGTCTCGTGGATAAAGGCGGAGAACACGGTGATAAGGCTCGGGGAAAAAATGAAAGAAATAATGCCGCAAACAAGCCCCGCCGCAATGAAGATCACCGGAATCACCCAGGGAATCAGCCTGTCGTACATGCTCATCATGCCGAGGGAAACAAAAATTCGGTTAATTGCCTCCACAAGTCCAATGCCGATCACAACGCCAAGCAGCGTTGCAAACCCTCGCGCGATCTTTCTCGCCAAATAAGTCACACTCCTTCTCAACCGCCGCCGGTTCGGCAGCGCATAATCATGGTCACATAGCCAAGTCTTTCACATTCCAATGGATAAAAACAGGTCCTCTACATCGCGGCCGCTCGCTGCGGCAAGTTCTGCAAGAAGCACCTGGCGCGCGCCGGAAAGCATCTTTCGCTCCCCCGCGGAAAGGCCGCGTTCCGCATCCCGTTTGCACAGGCATTTTACAACGTCCGCAACGTCATAAATATCGCCGCCGCGCAGTTTCTCATAGTTTTCCCGGTATCGCTTATTCCAGTTTTCGTTCTCAGGGCAGGACTCTTCCTGAAGAAAGCGCAGCACACGCTCGCACTCCTCCGCCGAAACCACATACCGAAGCCCCACGCGTTCGGCGCTTTCCACCGGAACCAGCGCCGTCATTTTTCCAATGAGGAAGCGCAGGACATAGTAGCTCGCCGTTACGCCAAGCACCGTTCTTTCTTCAATCGCTTCGATTACGCCAACGCCATGCATCGGGTAGCACACCTGGTCACCGACCTCAAACACGGTCCCCATCCTTTCTTTTTCCTGCGCACAGAGTTGAAAGCAGAGCAAGTAAACTAAACATAGACACTTCTAGTTTAATTATACGTCCCGTTTCGTGCAATGTCAAAAGAAAAGGGGGGCGGGGCGCTTTCAGAGCGCCCCACACGCCGTTTTCAGGCTCGGTTTCTTATTTTCCGGAAACTGCAAGGGCGCTCACAAGCACGCTGGGGCTCCCGAAGCAGGAAGCGCCCGGCAAGCCGAAACGCAGGTCGCTTCCAACGGCTTCCACACCGCGCATCAGCGAAAGGAAGGAACCGCTCACGGTGATCTGCTCCACCGCGCGCACCGCCTTTCCGTTTTCCACAAGCATGCCGGAAGCAAGCAGGGAAAACTCGCCGGAGATGGTGTTAAGCCCGGCATGCAAGCCGCTTACATCCGTAATGATAAGGCCGTTGCCCAGCTTCGCTGTAAGCGCATCAAAGCATTCCGTGCCCGGTTTCAGGAAAAAGTTGGTGGGCATTACGCCGACAGGTGCGGAAGCGCCGGCGCGCCCGCCGTTTCCCGTCGAAGGAATCCCCGCTTTTTTTGCGGTTTTCAGGTTGTGCAGCAGGGTCTTCAGCACGCCGCCGTCCACCACGGGCTTTGTAACGCATGGCACGCCTTCCGCATCGAACGCGCGCGGGTTCACGGCATGGAACGGATCGTCCAGAATGGTGACGCACGGCGCGGCAACCATCTCGCCTTCCTTCCCCGCAAGCAGTGAAAGGCCCTTCTGCGCCGCATCGGCGGAAAACATTGGGGAAAATGCGGCAAGCATATCCCCCATAGCCAGGTTTTCAAACAGAATGCGGTATTCCCCCGCAGGGACGGGCGCGCCGCCAAGCTGTGCCACCGCGCGTGCAACAGCCTCCTTCGCGCAACCATCCACATCAAAAATGCCGTCATCCACGCGGAATGCGAAGCCATCCTTTACCTGACCTCCGGCAGAGGCAACCGGCACGGCATAGGAATATGCAATGCGCTCCTCCCCTTCCGCATCAAGGCCCAGCGTGTTGCAGATGCGCGTGAGCGAACTTCCACTCCCTACTGCGCAGCGCATCACGCGCAGAACGCGCGCATCCTGATCCTTGACAGCGCGCTCAAGCGCCATGGCAAGCTCGATCTTCTCCCGCTCGGAGGCCGCATCCACGCGGCATTCCCGCTTGGGCAGCGCACGGTATTCGCACTTGCCCTGCATGGGGTGGTCATCCTCATTTTCAATCGCACGCGCATTGTCCATCGCGCGCAGCACAAGCGCCTCCGGCGCATCCAGGCTTTCGGTGTATGCATACCCATTCTTGCCCGCAAGCTGCACGCGCAGATTCAACCCACGCTCCCGGGAAACGGAATAGGAGTCCAGTTCCTGCTCAAGCACCATCGCCGAAAAGGAATCGCCCTCCACAAAATACAGTTCCGCCGCATCGCACCCGTTTTTAAGCGCGGCCTCAAACGCTTTTTCCTTAAACTGATTGAACTCCATCACAGCGCGCCTCCTTTCCCGCCCACTGTAATTCCACGCACACGAATGCGCGGCTGGCCCACGTTCGTCGGTACGCTGCCCGAAAGGGAGCCGCACATGCCGGGGCTCATCCACATATCCCTGCCAATGCGGTCGATCTGCATCAGCACATCCGCTCCGCGGCCGACGAGCGTCGCGCCGCGCACCGGGCAAAAGATTTTCCCGTCCTTCACCCAATACGCCTCCCGCACGGAGAAGTTAAACTCGCCTGTGAGCGGGTTCACGCTGCCGCCGCCCATTGCTTTTGCAAAGAGACCTTCGCCCATGGTGCGCAGCATTTCCTCTTCATCGTCCGTGCCGGGCGCGAAGAAGGTGTTCGTCATGCGCGAGGTCGGCGCGAACGTGTAGCCCTGCCGGCGGGCGCTGCCCGTGCGCGGATGGTTCATCAGCCTGCTGCCGAGCAGGTCCACGAGATAGCTTTTCAGCACACCGTTTTCAATGAGCACGTTGCGCTGTGAAGGCATGCCCTCATCATCCACATGAATGGTACCCCATTCGCCCGGCATGGTTCCATCGTCCACTGCTGTCACGACATCGCTTGCGATTTTTTGCCCCAGCTTGCCGCAAAACTCCGAATTTCCTTTGGCAACGCTCGTCGCCTCCAGAGAATGCACACAAGCTTCATGCAGAATCACGCCGCCGAAGCCGCCGTCGATCACCACCGGCACAAAGCCCGCCGGGCAATCCGGCGCGTGCAGCATGGTCACGGCCATGCGCGCGGCTTCGCTGCCAAGCGCCGTCATATCCAAATTGCCGAACTGCTCGAACCCTTCGCCGCGCCCGGGGCTGACCGCTCCCGTTTGCGCCTCGCCGTCCTTCATGGCAACGGCGTTCACGTTCACGCGGCCGCGCGGGCGCCTGTCCTCCGCCCAAACCCCTTCGCTTGTGGCGATGAGCACGCGCTGATCCACATCGAGGTATCCCGCCGTCACCTGCGTGACTTCCGGGGAATAGGCGCGCGCAGCCTTTACGGCATCGCGCAAAAGCGCGATGCGCGCTGCGTTGTCCACCATGGAGTATGGCTTCTCCGGCGTTTCCATGCAGGAGCGCTTCACCAAAAACGCCTGCGGTTCGCATTCCTTTGCGCCCGAAAGCGCTGCTGCCGCTGCCCGCGCGGCAGCCATAAGCGCCGCTTCCCCCGTGTCAGCGGAATATGCATACACGCTTTTGCCGCCCCGGAGCACGCGCACGCCCGCGCCGGTACGGCGCGTATACTGTGCATTTTCTACCTTTCCGTCCACCATGGATACGTTGTTCTGTTCCGTATCCTCCATGTACAACTCGCTGTAGTCGCCGCCTGTTTCAAGCGCCGCCGCAAGCACATTCCGAACGATGCGTTCCTCAATCAATCCGTTTTTCCTCCTTCTGCATTTTTTGGGGCAGACTCCTCTGCCGGCTCCTTTATTTTTCCGTTTCGGATGTGGTTCTGGCGAATCTTCGCCTCATTCCCGAGTTCCCCGGGAACATAGTACCGCCGCCCCTTCACCGAAGGCGGCATATATTCCTGCGCCACAACGTGGCCCGGGTAATCGTGCGGGTATTTGTAGCCCTTGCCGTGTCCAAGTTTTTCCGCTCCGCGGAAGGCTGTATCCCGAAGATGAATGGGAACGGGCGCATCCGGCACATCCTTCGCGTCTGCAAACGCAGCGTCAACCGCCATGACGACGGAATTTGACTTTGGGCTTTCGCAAAGGAAGATGATCGCCTGTGCAAGCGGAAGCTTCGCCTCCGGCATGCCGATGTGCTCAAGCGCCGTCGCTGCGCTCACGGCCTGTACCATGGCCTGCGGGTTCGCAAGGCCGATGTCCTCCGATGCGTGGGCGATGAGCCTGCGCGCGATAATCCGCGGATCCACGCCCGCGTAAACCAGCCGGGCAAACCATGCGAGCGCCGCATCGCTGTCGCCTCCGCGCAGGCTTTTGCAAAACGCGGAGAGCATATCATAGAATTGCTGATCGTCACACTTGACGACCTTTTGCTGTACGGATTCGGCTGCGATCTCCCGGTCAATGCGGATCATCCCATCCTGCGGAGGCGTGGTGAGCACCGCAAGCTCCAGCGCGTTGAGCGCGCTGCGCGCGTCCCCGTTTGCAATGCGCGCAATGTGCTCGAAGGCTTCGGGTTCGATCTCCACATTGTAGTTGCCAAGGCCGCGTTCCCTGTCCTCCAAAGCGTTTCGCATCGCCTGCTCCACATCTTCAATGGTGAGCGGGTAAAACTGAAACAGGCGGCAACGGGACACCACCGCCCCCGTCATCGATACCATTGGGTTTTCCGTTGTCGAGCCGATGAAGCGGATCACCCCGCTTTCAAGCGCCGGCAAGATGCTGTCGCTCTGCGTTTTGGACCAGCGATGGCATTCGTCCAAAAGAAGGTACGTGCTTTGCCCATACAGTGCAAGGGCGTTCTGCGCCTCGTCGATAACGGCACGCACTTCCTTGACGCCTGCTGTCACGGCGTTGAGCTTTGCGATGCGCGCGCGCGTTTCATTTGCGATGACGTTTGCAAGCGTGGTCTTGCCGCAGCCCGGCGGGCCGAAAAAGATGGAGCTTGTAAGGCTGTCCGTTTCGATCGCGCGGCGGAGAAGGCGGCCGCGGCCCACAATGTGCGCCTGGCCAATAAATTCATCCAGCGTGCGCGGACGCATACGGTCGGCAAGCGGCGCACGTTTGCCCGCATTGCCGGAGAACAGATCCATAGTCATGTGTTTTGCCGCTTCCACTTTCTGTTATTCTGAATTTATTATAATTTACCCTTCTTCTTTACACAATCCTCCGTTTCCGTTATAATCCGATATGTTGCAATGTTTTCACGATTCTGCCGCAGAGCGCCCCGGCCGGTTCGGGACATGCGGAGGGGTTGACTTAAAGCCCGCTTTAAGTGATATCCTGAAGGTGGTGAACTGCAAAAACATCTCGGAAAGGATGCTTTCAAAATGGGTTTGGGGCGTACCGTCGATGTGCTTGACGAAAGCATGCATCCAACGCGCATCATCTGGAGGTTGGCTTGGCCAACCGTGCTCGAACAGTTCCTGATCATGATTGTCCAGTATGTGGACACGGCAATGGTTGGCTCGCTCGGCAAGAACGCCACCGCAGCCATCGCTTTGTCCTCGTCGTTCACATGGCTCATGGGCGGTATTTTTTCCGGAATTTCTCTGGGGTTCGGCGTCCCGGTAGGCCGCTATATCGGCGCAGGAAAGCCGGATCAGGCAAAGGCCGTGGTGCGGCAATCCGTGCTTGCAATCCTCATTTTTGGTGCGCTCGCAACGCTCATCATGCAATTTCTTTCTCCGCACCTGCCAGTTTGGCTCGGTGCGGAAGATGCAATCCGCGCGGATGCTTCCGCCTACATCTCCATCATAAGCGCGGTCTACCTGTTCAGCCTTTCCATCAATGTGTGTTCCAACATCCTGCGCTGCGCGGGCGATACGCGCACGCCGCTGGTCTTCAACATTGCCACCAACGTGATCAACGTTGTGCTCAACACCCTCCTTATTTTCCCCACGCGCACCGTAGCGGTGCTGGGCCTGCGCTTTACAATGTGGGGCGCAGGGTGGGGCGTAAGCGGCGCCGCTGTCGCCACCGCGATTGCAACGGCATTTTCGGGCGTTATGCTGCTCACGGCGCTGTTCCGCCCGACCTTCCCGGTTTCCATCCGGCTGAAAGACAAGTTCCGCTTTGACAAGGCCATCTTTAAGGACATGGTGCGCCTCGGTTCGCCCGTTACATTCGAGCGCGTTACAATCTCGCTCGGCCAGGTAGCGCTCACAGCCATGGTCACTGCGCTCGGCACATCGGAGCTTGCTGCGCACAGCCTCGCCACGACCGCGGAATCCATCACCTATATGCCCGCTTTCGGATTTTCCGCTGCGGCAACGACGCTCGTTGCACAATCCCTCGGCGCAGAGCGGCCCGCGCTCGCAAAACGCTTCAGCCGTTACTGCACGCTTGGCGCGGTGGCATTCATGACCGCAATGGGCGCGGTGCTCTTCTTTGGCGGCGAATTCCTGGTTTCTCTGTTCACGCCGGATCTTGATGTCGCGGCACTCGGCGGCGCCGTGCTGCGCATCGAGGCGCTCGCGCAGCCCTTCTTCGCGCTTTCAATGGTCATTTGCGGCATCATGCGCGGCGCGCGGCAAACCAAGATTACCTTTGTGATCGCCGCTGTAGGCATGTGGGTCGTGCGCATCCCGCTCGCGTTCCTGCTGCTGCGCACCACGGATCTTGGGCTCACCTGTGCGTGGATCGCCATGGCATCCGATTTGTTTACCCGCGGCATGATCGCCCTTTTCTATTACCGGAAGGGGACATGGCTCAAAAGCACAGGTACCGGCGTTGCTGCCTGAACGCGCTCATCTCAGGCCAATTCGATTTAAAACGGCTGAAGTTACGGCTTCGGCCGTTTCAATTTTCTCAAAAGTAAAGCGTGCGCCTGCATCGGAAGCAAGCGCCGAAAGCAACGTGCTCCTGCCGTCCCAAAGGCCCACGACAATCACTTCCGCACCGCAGGCGCGACGTTCCTCCGGCGAAAGCGCAGCCCCAAATACCGCAGGCGTTTCTTCTTCCATAGTGCCTTTGAGCGCCTCAGCAAGGCACAGCGCACGCGTGCCGTTTTCCGCAGGAAATGCTTCGCCGCCCGAAAGAACAACCACAGCCGCGCGCCGGCCAAGCCGTTGCGAAACCGTGCGGCGGTTGAGCAGCCGGAGCGCCCGGGCAAGGCCGGCCGCATGATCTCCGCCGCGCTGCACGGGGCTCGCATCAATGCAGGCAAGCACATCCGCAAGCGATTCCGTGAGCGGGCAGGACCAACGGGAGGAACCCGCTTCCCCAAACGCACAGAAAGCAACGCGGTTTTCCCCGCCCGCCGTGAGCACAGCCTCTGCAAGCGCGCGGGCGAGCGCCTTCGCCGCCTCCTCCCGGCCAAAGCAGCCGCAGGCGGCGCCATGTGCAATCCGCACGGGAGCCCCGCTCCCATCCCGCATAAAATGATATTGCCACGGTTGCCACCCGCGCGCCTCCGGCTCGGAAAGGAAGCTATGGCAAAAGCGGTATTCCCGCGCCGGCGAAAGCGCTACCCACGCGCCCAGCATTTCATCGTAAACGGAAAGCTCTCCCGCCCGCGCCGTTTGCCCCTTTGGCAGCGGCGCGGCATCCGGAAATGTTACACACGCCGCAGTTTGTTGCGCATCCACCGCAACGGGCTTCAAATAAAAATGTTCGGGGTTCAGGCAGGGGCACGCAAGCCATGGTTCCTCCTCCCCCAAACCGCCAAGCGACGTCATCGCCGAAGCATCCATTAAAAGGATCACATCCACCCCGTCCCCCTGCTCCGCCCGCGCCGAAGCGCCTGCGAAGCAGGCCAGCATCAGGACAAACATGCCTGTTGCCGCATACCGCGCCCATCGTTTCATCAAGCCCATCCCATCCGGCCTCCCACAGTAAGCTGTTGCCGGTTTTTGCCCGGCGATACCATCATGCACCAAACCGGACGCATTTTCACCCCCTTCGGGAGGATACGATGCTTTACGCACAACTTTCCCGGCATTCGCATGCATATTGCGGTTTTTGCCGTGTTCCAAACGTGTTCCAAAAAAGAAAAAACCGCCGGAACGGATGAAACCCATAAGGGTTTCGCTCATTGCAGCGTTTGCCGCCCGGGAGCGTCAGCGAGAGGCAAACGCTGTGAAAACTCGAAAAAGTGGCCTTTCGCCACTTTTTTGACACGCGCAAAACCGTCGGAGCGGTTTGATCTGCCGAAGGCTATTGCAGCACTTCGGTGAGCACCTTTATGAAGAAGATCGCCAGCACGATGAGGATGATCGGCTTCACGGACTTCACGCCGCCCTTTGCAAAGAAGCGCGTGCCGATGTAATTTCCTGCAATGCTGAAACAGCCCGCCGTGAGGCCAAGCGGAAAAATCACTTTCCCGTTGAACAGATAAACCGTGAGCGCGGCGATGTTGGTGGAAAGGTTGATCACCTTTGCGATGCCATTCGCCTCGGCAAGGCAGAGGTGTGCAAGCCCCGTCAGCAGCAGGATCAGGAACGTGCCCGTACCCGGCCCGTAAAATCCATCGTACGCGCCAACGATGAGCGCGACCGCCATCGAAATCGCGGTGGTCTTCCACGCGCAAAGCGGTTCTTTTTCCGTATCGCTTGCAAGCGCTTTTCCGCGCAGCACATAAAGCGCCACAAGCGGTAGAATCACGAGCATAATGATTTTGAATACGCCGTCCCCGATCAAAAGCGCCAGTTCCGCTCCGCAGGCGGAGCCGATCAGCGCGCACACCGCACAGAATGCCGCAAGCTTCCATGGGACATAGCCGCTTCTTGCATACCGAAAGGTAGCGAGCGCGGTGCCCATGCCGGAGCTGAGTTTATTTGTGCCGATTGCCATATGCACCGGTATACCGGAAATCAGGTAAGCAGGCAGGGAAATTAGCCCGCCGCCGCCCGCCACTGCGTCCACAAAACCCGCGATGAACACAAGCGGGCACACGATGAGATACGGAACGAACTCTGCCAAAGGAACCTCTTTCCCGCAGGGATGGTTTTTCTTTCCCCCGCGGCCATGGAACAGTATACATGCTTTTGTTGCGTTTGTATACCCCGCATTGACGCACGCCGCCCCCTTCATTATAATCAAAGCATCTTCCCGAAGGAGAACGCCATGTATATCGCAGACCTTCATATTCATTCCCACTTTTCCCGCGCCACCAGCCGGGATTGTGATCTTGCCCACCTTGACCGCGCGGCGCGCAACAAGGGCGTCGGGCTCGTGGGTACGGGCGATTTTACCCACCCTGCCTGGCGCGCGGCAATGCGCGAGGCGCTCATACCCGCTGAAGAGGGGCTGTACCTTCTGCGCGGCGAATCCCGCCTTCCCGCCGAAGCAGCGGGGGCGGACGAACCTGCACGCTTTGTGGTTACAGGGGAAATCAGCACAATTTATAAAAAGAACGGAAAAACACGCAAGGTGCACAGCCTGATCCTCCTGCCGGGGCTTGACGCGGCAGAAGCGCTTGCGCAGCGCCTTGAGGCCATAGGGAACATCCGCTCGGACGGGCGCCCAATCCTGGGGCTTGATTGCCGCGATCTGCTTGAAATTACGCTTACCGTTTGCCCCGAAGCCGTGTTCATTCCCGCGCACATTTGGACGCCGCACTTTTCTCTCTTCGGCGCGTTTTCCGGGTTCGATACCATTGAGGAATGCTTTGAAGACCTTGTGGGCGAAATCCATGCCCTTGAAACCGGCCTTTCCTCTGATCCGCCCATGAACTGGCGCGTCAGCGCGCTTGACCGCTTCACGCTCGTTTCCAATTCTGATGCACACTCGCCTGCAAAGCTCGGCCGTGAGGCCAACCGCATCGCAGCTCCGCTTTCCTACGCAGCGCTTCGCCAGGCCATCCAAACGGGGGAAGGATTTGCGGGCACCATTGAATTTTTTCCGGAAGAAGGAAAATACCATCTGGATGGCCACCGGAATTGCGGCATTTGCCTCGAGCCCGAGGAAACGCTTCGTTTGGGCGGCAAATGCCCGGTTTGCGGCCGGAAGCTCACCATCGGCGTGCAGCACCGCGTTCTTGCGTTGGCCGATCGCCCTGCGGGTTTCCTTCCGTTGGGCGCAAAGCCCTATGAAAGCCTGGTGCCGCTGCAGGAGCTGATCGCCGCCGCAACGGGTGTCTCCGCCGCAGGGCAAAAGGCGCAGCGGCAATACGAAGCGATGCTTCATGCGCTCGGTTCGGAATTTTTCATTCTGCGGGAAGCGCCGCTTGAAGCCATCGAGCGCGCGGCGGGGCCGTGTGTTGCCGAGGGGGTGCGCCGCCTCCGCGCCGGGCAGGTAACGCGTACCGGAGGTTATGACGGCGAATACGGAAAGATCATCCTCTTTCAACCAGCGGAACGCGAAGCCCTGCAAGGCCAGCTTTCCCTGTTTTCCGCACCCGCTTCCTCCGCCCAAACGCAAAGCACGGCTGTCCCTTCGGCTCCGCGAACGCTTCCGCCTTCCACGGGCAGCCCGGAAGAAGCGCCGCCCGCAAAGGCCGAACTGCTTAATGAAGAGCAGCGCTCCGCCGTACAGACAGATGCGCCCGCCGTTGCGGTCATCGCAGGGCCGGGAACCGGCAAAACGAAAACGCTCGTGGCGCGCATTGCCCACCTCATTGAAGCGCGCGGCGTAAAGCCGTCGGAAATCACGGCGGTTACATTCACAAACCAGGCTGCCGCCGAAATGCGCGAGCGCCTTGCCGCACGGCTCGGCGGCAAGCAGGCGCTTTCCGGCATGACCATCGGCACATTTCACGCCGTTTGCCTCGGCCTGCTTCCCAAAAAGCCCCTGCTTGGAGAAGCGGATGTGGAGGCGCTCGTGCAGGAAGCACTGCATGCGGCGGGCAGCCATGGTACCGCACAAGAGGCTGCACGCGCTATTTCGCGCGTGAAAAACGGATTGCCGTTGGAAGCCGCGGCGCTCGATCCGCGGGTATATGACGCGTACTGCACGGCATGCCGCGCACGCGGCGCACGGGATCTCGACGACCTGCTGCTCGATGCGCTTTCCGTCGCAGAAGCACTGTCCCCCAAAGTGGGCCGCACCATGTTTCACCACCTGCTTGTGGATGAATTTCAGGATATCAACGCCGTACAGCGCAAGCTTGTGCGTGCATGGGCAAAGGGTGGCCAAAGCCTGTTCGTCATCGGCGATCCGGATCAGTCCATCTATGGCTTCCGCGGTGCAAGCGCTGTCTGCTTTGATGAATTACGCGCTGATTTTCCGGAGCTTTACACCATCCGCCTCCGTACAAACTACCGCTCTTCGCCGGAGATTCTTACGGCTGCGCAGCGCGTCATTGCGCACAACCCCGGCGGTGCGCGGGATTTGATCCCGGTGCGGCCGAGCGCTCCCGCAGTGCGTCTTTTGCGTGCGGACACGCCGTTTTCCGAAGGCGTTTGGATCGCAAAGGAAATCGCCCGCATGGCGGGCGGGCTGGACATGTTGTCCGCCCGTACGCCGGCCGGAGCCGGGCAGGACGCGCGTCCGTTCTCCGAACTCGCGGTGCTTGCCCGCACACACCGCCAACTTGAAGGAATCGAAGCATGCCTCCGGCATGACGGCATTCCCTGCATCGTGTGCGGCCGCGGCAGCGAGCTTGCGGATGATGCGGTGCGCGGAGTGCTCGCCTTCTTCCGCTTCCTGCATGACCCGGCAGATGCGCTTGCCTTGCGCACCTGCCTGCAGCTTGCCTTTTCCGCTTCCGGTGAGGAAGCAGACCGCATTTTTTCCGAGCAGGCGGGCGCGCCTTCGGTGGAAACGCTGCGCGCTGCCGGTTGCCCGGAAGCGTTTCTTGCTGCGTATGCGGAATATTTGCCGCGCATCACGCGGGAAAAGCCGCGCAAGCTGCTGGAGCGCTGGGGCGCGGAGCACGCTTTGGCCGGCGCCCCATTCATGCGGTTAACCGAGCTTTCCGCTTATCATGCAAATCTTGCCGGTTTTCTTAACGCGCTTGCGCTCGGGGAGGAAGCGGACCTGAAACGTGCGTCGGGCAAGGCCTACGCCTCCGGCGCGGTGCGTCTGATGACGCTGCACGGCGCAAAAGGGTTGGAATTTCCGGTGGTGTTTCTTGCCGGACTTTCCGCGGGCGCCTTTCCCCTGCAGCGTGAGGGCGTTGTGCCAAACCTTGAAGAGGAACGGCGGCTGCTCTTTGTCGGCATGACCCGCGCACGGGACGAGCTGATTCTGACCGCCGCATATCCGTTTTCGGAGTTTCTAAATGAGCTGCCGGATTCCGTGGCATGTGAAACAGCGCCGAAGCGCCGTTTCACGGAGGGCAAGCAGCTGAGCTTGTTCTGACAAAAGCGGGAGCCCCGGGCTGTGTGCCTTTCCTTATACATGCCGCTCCGCGCGTCCCTTGACGGCGGCGTGCGTTTGCGCTATGCTGATGTCAGCACATAAAGTCATATCCCGTTTTATTCTGCCCCGGGAGGTTTTTCATGTATTATACCATCGGCGAAGCCGCGCAGCGCATGCATCTGAGCGCCCCCACCCTGCGTTATTATGACAAAGAAGGCCTGCTTCCTTTCGTGGATCGCAGCGCAGGCGGCGCTCGCATGTTCAAGGAATCCGACTTTGAATGGCTCCGGCTTATCGAATGCCTGAAATCGACCGGCATGCCGATTCGGGACATTAAGCAGTTTATCGATTGGTATATGGAAGGCGATACAACGCTCCCGCAACGGCGGGACATGTTCTACGAACGCAGGCGCGCCGTAGAAGCGCAGATCGAAACGCTGCAGGCCACACTCGACATGATCGACTATAAATGCTGGTATTATGATACCGCCGTAGCAGCGGGCAGTTCTCGTGCCTTGCAGACTCTGAAGCCGGAAGAACTCCCTGAAGAAGTATCCCGCCTGAAAGCGCGCATCGCGGCGCGCTGCGGTTCCTAACCCCACTTTGAAGCAAAGCCGCGCGCCTGCCCATCGCTATGCCGGCATTTCAACGGCAGCGCCACGCACGGGAGAAGGCTGGGTATATTTTTGCAAACTGGATTTTCTGCAGAATAAAAGGGCCGCCCAGCCCTTTTATTCTGCCCCTACTTCAACTCACGCTTGCGCTCCCGTTTGAACAGCGTATCGAGCGCTTCGCGCGGGTCACGCTGTTCAAAAAGGATGGCGTACACCGCCTGGCAGATGGGGAGCTCCACCCCGTATTGTGCGCCAAGCGCCGTAAGCGCGCGCACGGTATAATAGCCTTCTGCAAGCTTTTCATATGCTTCGCCGCGCACAAACGCTTCGCCAAAACGGCGGTTTTGGCTGTGTCTGGAAAACACAGTTGCCTCATAATCTCCAAGGTGGCAAAGCCCATATGCAGAAAGCTCGTTCCCGCCCATTGCGGCAATGAGCCTTGCAACCTCCCGTGTACCGCGCGACATCAGCGCGCCTTTGAGCGTGGTGAGCGAAAGCCCGTCCAGCATGCCCGCAGCGATGCCGATCACGTTTTTCGCAGCCGCGCCAATCTCATTGCCCAAAAGATCCTCCCCATAATAAAAGCGGATCAGATCGCCCGCAAACGCCTCCGCAAGCGTCTCTTTCAGCGAGGCATCCGCGCTGTCAATCACCATGCAGTTTGGAACGCCCGCGCAGAATTCCTGCACATGCCCTGGCCCAAGCCACACCGCCACACGGTTTGTTGCGTTCAGCGTGCCGTTCACGATTTCGGAAAGGCGGCGGCCCGTGCCTGCCTCAAGTCCCTTCATGCAAAGAACGATGGTTTTATGGCCGATATTGAGCGCTGCAAGCTGGCTCATCAGGTCCTGAAGGTTCTGTGAGCCGATGGAAATCACAATCGTCTCCGCCTCTGCCGCTTCCGCAAGCACGGTCGTAAGCCGCACGCGCTCCGACAGCTGCAGATAGTCGTTTCTGCGCTCGTCCATAAGGCGCTGCATCCGGGCGGAGCCTTCGCGCCCATACAGCGTAACCGCATGTCCCAGCCGGTCAAGATACCATGCGAGGAACGTACCCCACCGCCCGCAGCCGATTACCGTCAACTTCATAACTTTACCTCTTTGTTCTGCAATTCTATTTTTTAGCTTTGAATTTCGGTTCTGTGCCGTTTAAAATCCGCTTTATGTTTCCCCGGTGCAGGAAGCAAACCATCACCGCAACAAAAACGCCTGTCAGCAGCATCGGCAGAGAAGTGTCCCCCAAGAGCAACATTGCAAGCGGGTATGCAAGCGCAGCGGAAATTGAGCAGATGGAAACGGTGCGCACAAAATAAAACACAAGGAAAAACACTGCGACAAGGATTAAAAACAGCCTTGGATCCAAAAGCAGTGCCACCGCCGCGCTGACCGTGACGCCCTTGCCGCCCCGAAACCCAAAAAACAGGGGCCAGCAATGCCCCACAAGGCATGCGCAGGCGGCAATGCATTTGCCGGGTTCGCCCAACAGCCATGCGCCAAGAAGCAGAGCAGCCGCCGTTTTCAGCAAATCGCCCGCAAATGTGATCACGCCTGCCTTCATGCCGAACACGCGCGCCACGTTGGTGGCGCCCGCGTTGCCGCTTCCGCGCTCACGCACATCCGCACCGTACAGCCCCCTGCATACGAGGATCGCTACGCTGATGGAGCCGAACAGGTACCCTGCGGCGGCCGTGAGGCAAATTTTCCAAATTTCCATGTCGCGGTTTCTCCGGTTTCCCGGCAGCGCCTGCCGCCGTTTCTTTTGGGGATTGCGTCCAAATTATCATACACGATAATGCGTGCGTATTCAAACCCCGGCATGTTTTTTCACAAAATTGCCGCAAGCCGGTCAAACGCCTCGGCGAGCGTCCACGCCCGAATAGTTCACAACGATCTCGTGCGTTTCGGCGGGGTCGGGCGCATTCAGGTATTCTGAAAGAAAAGAAAGCCGGATACCCGCCGCGGCAGCTTCTTCGGAAAGCGCAGCGTCGCTCTTTTGCGTGCGCACGCGCAGCAGGAAGTGTAGCCCCGCATCCTGCTCCAAAATTTCCGCGCGTCCGGCAAGCGGGCTTCGCCCGATTGCGCCGATGACCACATCCCGTTCGGTGCGGTAATACTTCTTCATGCGGTTGATGTGCCGTTCAAAATGGCCTTCGGAAAGAAAGCGCGCGAGCGTGTATTGCTCAAAGCTTGTGACCGTGCAGGCATAAAAGGAAAGTTCCCGCCGGAAGCGCTCCATCAGCGCGCCCGGAAGCACCATATAGCTGATGCGGATGGACGGTGCAAGGCTCTTGGAAAACGTATTGGTATAGATGACCCGGCCGCCCGCGTCAATGCTTTGCAGCGTGGGCAGCGGCCTGCCGGTGAAGCGGAACTCGCTGTCATAATCGTCCTCAATGATATAGCGCCCCTTCGCCTCGCCCGCCCAAGCGAGCAGCTCCTGCCGCCTTCCGATGGGCATCACCACGCCTGTTGGGAAATGGTGAGAGGGCGAAAGATGCACCACATCCGCACCGCTTGCGCGAAGTTCCGCAACCGGCATGCCGCGGTCGTCCACGTTCACATAGCGTACATCGATGCCGTTTTTTTCGTAAATGCGCGGAATCTTTACGTGACCCGGGTTTTCGACTGCATATACATGCTTTCTTCCAAGGAGCTGCACAATGAGGTTGTACAGGTATTCCGATCCCGCGCCCACGATAATTTGTTCCGCTGAAACCCGCATGCCCCGGAATTCCAGCAGATATGCCGCAATGGCCTCCCGCAGTTCCTCCGCGCCGCTTGCAGGTGTAGCGGCAAGCAGCTTGGTTTCCCTCCGTGAAAGTTCGTCCCGGAGGATGCGCGACCATACCGAAAACGGAAAGCGCGCACAATCTGGATGATTGCTCCTGAAATCCATAAAATATGGCGGCTCCAGGGGTGCGGCAGCAGGAGCGGCGCTCCGTGCGGGCGGTTCCGGAGCATGCTCCACCGCGCTTGCAAAATACCCTTTTCGCGCAACGGCATAGATATATCCCTCCGCCAGAAGCTGCGCATAGGCATTTTCCACCGTGATGACGCTTATTTTCATATGCTGCGCCAGACTTCGCTTGGAGGGCAGCTTTTCTCCCGGTTCCAGCTTGCCTGCAAGGATGTCCGCACGGATGCTGCGGTAAAGCGCAATGTAAAGCGGCGTGCCGGGCGCCGCGCCAAGCGTATATGTCAGCATGATGCGTTCCCTTTCTGGTATTATCATTTTATATTCATTTGGTTATTTCAATAATACCAGATTTCACGTATTATTGCAATAACGCCGCGGACCGCACGGAATGCGGCACAGATTCCGAATGAAACGCGAGGTTTTCTACGATGACAAACAAAGCAATCCGCACCCTTGTGCTTGCAGCTCTTTTCGCCGCGCTCGCCTGCGTGGCAACGATGGTAATCCAGATCCCTTCCCCGATGAACGGCTATGTGAATCTGGGCGACTGCTTCGTGCTGCTCGCCGGCTGGGTGCTTGGGCCGGTTTACGGCTCGCTCGCCGCAGGCATCGGTTCCGCGCTTGCGGACATGTTCACCGGGTATATGCATTATGCGCCCGGCACCTTCCTCATCAAGGCCGTCATGGCCCTCATCACATGGGCACTTGCCAAGGCGCTCATTTCCCGTTTCCGCGGCAAGCGCGCGCTTTGCAAGGGCATTTCGGCCGTGGTTGCGGAGTTGTTTATGGTTGTCGGCTACTATTTCTACGCCGGCCTCCTGCTTGGCAAAGGCTTGGGCGCGCTTGGCGCTGCGGCCAGCATCCCGGGAAACCTCGTGCAGGGCGCGGTCGGCGCAATTGCGGCAGTGTTGCTTTCTCAGGTGATTGACCGCTATCACCTGCTCCACAAATTTGGTGTGAACGAACTGTGACATTTAAAAAAACATGCAACCTTTCCGCCGCTTGCCGCGTTTGATTGAAGGACGCGGCAAACGGCATTTCTGCCTGCCGCGCATAAACTACGCGGCTCCGCGCAAACTAAGCGCGCCGTGCCGCGCACAGGAGGAATACAAATGAAAAACAACAAAACTCACTTTGGCAAGAAAGCGTTTCCCGTGATGCTTCTGGTGCTTTGCGCCGCGCTTGCATTCAGCGCCTGCACAACCACCACGCCCACTCCTACCCCTACAGTAGAACCCACTTTGGAGCCTACGGCGGAACCAACCACAGAACCCACCGCAGAACCGACGGAAGCACCTGTTGAAAGCCCCGCCGCGCCGGTGGAACTGCCCGAGAATGTACAAGGGCTTGCCTCTGCCGACGAAGTCACCGCGTTCCTTGATGCCGTATACGCCAAGGTCCCCGCAGAGAACCTCCCCATGATGCTCATGCACACGACGCTTGACCTTTCGGACATGGATGCTGTAACCTATAACACAGGGCTTACCTCCGTGGAGGGAATCGATGGCATCGTTGTGTCCGAATCCGGCGTCGGCTCCATCGCTTATTCGCTTGTTTACATCATGACTGCGGACGGCGCGGATGCGGATGCGATCCAGGCTGAGCTTTTGGAGAAGATCAACCCCGCCAAATGGATCTGTGTTTCCGCAGACCAGGTCATTTCCGTGCGCCTCGGTTCGGATGTGCTGCTTGTAATGGGCAGCCCGGAAACGAAATTGGCTGAAACCGTCTACAATGCGGTTGTCGAAACCGCCGAAGGCGTGTTCGCAAGCGTCGGCGAGAAGGTCGAAAAATAACCGGCGCCGTGGAAGCGCTGAACCCGGGGCCGCTTTTGCGGCCCCTTTTTACAAGCTGAACTTCTGGCGCGCCCGCGCCACAGGAAAGGAGTCCCCCTATGCTCTTCTCGAGCGTCACCTTCCTTTATTTTTTCCTTCCCGTTGTGTTGGGGTTGTATTTCCTTGCGCCCAAAAGATGCAAAAACGCGGTGTTACTTCTCGCATCGCTCGTCTTTTATGCTTATGGGGAACCGCGTCTTGTGCTGCTGATGCTCTTGAGCGTGCTTTCCGGTTATGTTCACGGCCTTTTGATCGAGCGGTTCCGGGGGACGCGCGCAGGCAAGGCGTTCCTCGTTTCCTCCGTTTGCTTTTCCCTTGCACCGCTGTTGCTGTTTAAGTATGCAGATTTTTTCATCGGCAACCTGAACACGCTCGGTGCTTCGCTCCCGCTGCTTAAGCTCACGCTTCCCATCGGCATCTCGTTTTACACCTTCCAAATCTTAAGCTATACAGTGGATGTCGCACGGGGTACGGCCAAAGCCCAGCGGAATTTCATCGACCTTGCCACCTATATTTCGCTGTTTCCGCAGCTTATTGCAGGGCCCATTGTGCGTTACACCGATGTTGCGGCCGCGCTCCATGCCCGCTCCCATTCAGCAGAGGCCGTGGGCAGCGGCGCACTGCGTTTTACCATTGGCCTCGGTAAAAAGGTATTGTTGGCGAATCTCCTCGGCGAACTCTGCGCCGCGCTCAAAACCGCGGAAACGAGCGTGCTCGGAAGCTGGGGGTATGCTGCGGCGCTCTGCCTGCAAATTTACTTTGACTTTTCCGGGTATTCGGACATGGCAATTGGCCTTGGGACAATGCTTGGCTTCCATTTTCCGGAAAACTTCAATTATCCTTTCATTTCGCAAAGCGCCACCGAATTTTGGCGGCGCTGGCATATAACGCTCGGCTCCTGGTTCCGGGATTATGTTTACATCCCGCTTGGCGGCAGCCGTGCAGGCGCATGGAAGCAGGTCCGCAACATCCTCATCGTCTGGTGTCTGACCGGATTCTGGCACGGCGCAAGTTGGAACTTCATCGCATGGGGGCTTTTTTTCGGCGTGCTGCTGATTGCGGAAAAGCTGCTTCTCGGCCACGCTCTTGAAAAAATGCCGCGCGTGCTCCGGCACCTTTACCTGCTGCTTGCAGCGCTTGTGAGTTTTCTGATTTTCGATGCCGCGAGCCTTCCCGAGGCGGGCAGAGCCATCGCAGGGCTTTTTGGCGGCGCGCCTTTTACCAGCGCAGCCGGGCTGTATTCTCTCAAAAGCTATTTCGTAATCCTGCTGCTTGCCGTTGTTGGCGCAACGCCGCTCCCTAAGGCGGCTGTGGCGCGCATTTCCGCCACACGCGCAGGCGGGAAGCTCGTTTCCATCCTGACCCCGCTTTTTATGGCGGCGCTGCTGCTCGTTTCCACCGCTTATTTGGTGGACGGTTCCTTCAACCCATTCCTGTATTTCCGTTTTTAAGGAGGCTGCACGCATGAATGACAAGCTGAAAAACCGCATCCTCTGCGCAGGTTTTGTCCTCATTACAGCAGGCGGTTTTCTACTGCACCTGATCTGCCCGGACAAAACGCTTTCCATCTCCGAGCGGCGCAGGCTTGCGCAGGCGCCCGAGGTCACGCTCACCGCCGTGCTCGGCGGCAAGTTTGCCACATCGTTTGACGACTATGCGCTCGACCAGTTCCCCGGGCGTGATTCTTTCCGCACGCTCAAGGCCATTATGCAGTATTATGTGTTCCGGCAGAAGGACAACAACGGCGTATTCCTTGCGGAAGGGAACATCGGCAAGCTCGAGTTCCCGCTTTCGGAAAGCTCTGCGCTGCGCGCGGCAGAAAAGTTCATGTCGCTCAAGGCACAGTATTTTCCCGATTCCGACGTTTATCTTTCGCTCGTGCCGGACAAAAGCTATTTCCTTGCGGAGCGCAACAGCTATCCTGCGCTTGATTATGAAAAGATGGTCTCCCTCCTTCGGGAAAACACGGAAGGCATACAATACATCGACCTGTTCGATACGCTCTCTGCGGATAAATACTACACCACAGACGCGCACTGGCGGCAGGAATGCCTGCACGATACGGCGCTGCGCCTCGCGCAAGGGCTTGGCGTGAGCAACTCGTTTACCTGGGATTACGAAGAAAACCGGCTTAAGGATTTTTACGGCGTATATTATGGTCAGGCCGCTCTGCCCTTCCCGCCGGATACGCTCGTTTACCTTACCAGCCCCACCACGGAGGGCGCAAGCGTTTACAACGCAGAAACGCAGGGCATAACCGGCGTTTACGACCTTGCAAAGCTCACGGACGGCAAAAGCATGGACATGTATGACGTGTTCCTTTCCGGAGCGTCCGCTGTGCTTACGGTTACAAATCCGAACGCCGCCGGGGAGGCAAAGGGGCGTGAGCTCATCCTGTTCCGCGATTCATTTGGCAGCAGCATCGCGCCGCTCCTGCTTGATTGCTATGAAACCATCACCCTTGTGGACATCCGCTACATTGCAAGCGGGTTCCTCGGCCAATATGTGGAGTTCCACGGGCAGGATGTGCTGTTCCTTTACAGCACGTCCGTCATCAACAACAGCACCATGCTGAAGTGAGAAAGAGAAACGCAAACGGGCTGCGCCGGTTTTCCGGGCAGCCCGTTTGCGTAAGAATAAATGATTTCTGAATGATTGAATAAAGTTTTGTACTTTAACGCTTTGTGCCAAGAAAGAACAGCGCAATTGTACCGGGGCCTGAATGCGCGCCTACGATTGGGCCGATGGGATTGATGACAATCTCTTTTGCACCGATGCTTTCGCGCACGATTTCGGCGAGTTTTTCCGCTTCCTTTTCACAGTCCCCGTGGCTGATGAACACCACCTGCCCGGCCGGGTCGATCGCCGTCTCCTGCATGCGCTTGGCAAGCGCCTTGATGGAAGTGATGCGCCCCTGCACCTTGTTCACCGGGATCAGGCGGCCCTCATCATCCACATGCAGGATGGGCTTGATGTTGAGCACCGTGCCGAATGCCGCCGCTGCTGCGGATACCCGGCCGCCGCGCTTAAGATGCTGCAAATCGTCCACCGTAAACCAATGGCAAAGCTGCGGCCGGGTCTGTTCCACATACGCGCGCACTTCGTCAATGTTTTTGCCCTGAAGCTGCTGCTGTGCCGCAAGATACACCAGAAGGCCCTGCCCGAACGATGCGCAGAGCGTGTCCACCGCGTATATCCTGCGCTCCGGATATTTTTCCGCAAGTTGTGCCGCCGTCATGGCGCCAATGCTGTAAGTGCTGCTCAGTGCCGAGGAAAATCCAAGGTAAAGCACATCTTTGCCGGCCGCAAGCGCGGGTTCCATCAGCGCCAGGAATTCCTCTGTGTTCGCAGCTGCCGTTTTTGCGCCAACCCCCGCGCGCAGCTTCTCATAGAACTCATGGAACCCAAGCTCCCGCCCGTCGGGATAGTGCGCGTATTCCTTACCCTCTACAATCACGCGAATGGGCAAAATTACGATGCCGAGCGCATCCACCATCTCCTGCGGCATATCGCAGGTAGAGTCCGTAATGATTAAAAAATCATTTGCCCCGTTCCCGTGTCCGTCATCGTTCATATACCGTTTTCCTCCTGTCTGTTTTTTATTTATCTTCGCAACACTGTTTTCAGCGTTCCGAGCCCCAAAAAATGACCGCAAGCGACCCCGGCCCCGCATGCGCGCCGGTGGTAGGCTCAATCGGCAGCACCCGGATCGTTGCGTGCGGATGCTCCGTCCGAAGCTGCGCGGCAAGCTGCCCGGCATCCTCCGCGCAATCCCCGTGAACGATGCCGATTTCACCCTCGTCCGGCCGCAGAGCCTTTTGCGTGTACCGTGCCGCCATCTCGCGCAGGATGCGGTTCTTTCCGCGCACCTTTTCCGCGACTGCAACGCGCCCGTGCGCATCGAAATACATCAGCGGTTTCAGGTTCAGCACCGTACCGATCGCCGCTGCCATTGCAGGGAGCCTGCCGCCCCGCTTGAGGAAGCCCAAATCATCCACTGCAAGGAAGTGGCACATGGAAAGGCGGTTTTCCCGCAGCCATTCCGCCACGGCCGGGGCGTTTGCCCCCGCGTCCCGCATCTGTGCCGCGCGCAGCACCATAAATCCCTCGCCGAGCGAAGCGGAAAGCGAGTCCACAGGATACACCTGTGCCGCATATCTTGCGTTAAGCTCTTCCGCCGCGAGCACGGCGGATTGATAGGTGCCGCTGATTCCGCTTGATATACTAATATACACTATATCACGGCCATCCCGCAAGATGGGTTCAAATGCGCGAAGGAACGTGTCCGTGTTGATGAGCGAAGTTCTTGCAAGCGCACCGGCCCGCAGGCGGTTGAAAAAGCCCTTGCTGTCGAAGGGGACGCCCTCTTCATAGCAGGAATACGTTTCCTCGGCGATGTTGTAGCTCAGCGGCACAATGCGAACATCGTGCTGTGCAATCATATCACACGGGAGATTGCAGGAAGAATCGGAAAAAAGAATAAAACTCATAAGGCCATCCTTTCGCCCGGATAAACGCCGGGCATAATCTAGTAATCCGCATCATGTTATCATGTAATTATAATTATGTAAAGTAATCATAATAATTGGATTATATAATTCTTTGTTTCATATTACATGGCATGTCCGCAAAATGTATGCTATAATTTTAAAAAACGGAAGGGACAGGATTTCACATGATGCACGACAAGGCGCTCGTCGCGGAAAAGCTGCGCAAATGGGAAGGGTTTTTGCAGGAATACGAGTTGCCTGTCTGGGATAAGCTCCCCGGCATTGAGCTTTACATGGACCAGGTGATTGCGCTACTGACGCAGTATCTGAACTTCCTGCCGCGGGAGGAGGGCGCAGATAACGTCGCCACCCCTGCGATGATCAACAACTATGTAAAAATGAAAATCCTGCCCCCGCCCGTAAAGAAGCGGTATTCCCGGATGCATTTGGCGTATCTTATCATGGTTTGCATGCTCAAGCAGGCGCTTGGCATCGCGCCTGTGCAGCAGATTCTCCCCTATGGCGCGCCCGAGGAACAGGTGCGCGCGACCTATGATGCATTTGTGTGCGCCCACAAGTCCGTTTCCGCCATTTTTGCGGCGGAGGTACGCGCCGCAGCCTCACCCGCCCTTCTTTCGGAAGAACCCGCCGACTCCGCCGTGGGCCGCCTCATTCTGCAATCCGCCGTTGCCGCCTCCCTGTTCAAACTGCTCACCGAAAAGCTCATCGGGCTGAGCGCGCCGGAGAGAGCCGCTGCGGAAGGCGCGGAAGTTAACAAACCTTAACGGAAAACGCCGCTTGCGCCTTTGACATTTTTCGCACTTTCTTTTAGAATGATGGTATCAAATCAGCGGCGCTCACCGAGAGCCGCCTTTTCTGCACAGGAGGAAAACATCACATGGCATTCGATCTTCAGAAGCTGGACGCGATGCTCGCGAGCTACATCGAAAAGAAAAAGCTTCCCGGCGTGTCCGTTGCCGTGCGCGGGCCCGGCGGCGTGGTATTTGAAAAAGGATACGGTATCGCGGATCTCGAAACCGGCCGCCCCATTGATGAAAATACCGTCTGCGGCATCGCTTCCATGAGCAAATCTATGACGACGCTCGCCTGCTGCATCCTTGCGGCAGAGGGCAAGCTCTCCTTCGATGATCCCGTGAGCAAGTATTTCCCGAACTTCCGCGTGCCGGGCAATCCGGAGCAGGATGTGACGCTGCGCCACCTTTCCATGCACACGGCAGGCATTCCGCCGATGGAGCCGCTGGAATGGTCCATTGCGCTCAACACCCCGGGGCGCGACAGCGAATGGGCGCGCGAGATGAAGCGCACCGCGCCCAACAAGATGGAAACCATCGACCAGGTGATCGATTACATCGCCAATTGCCCTTACCCCACGCTTGGGCAGGCGGGCGAATACATGAGCTACAGCAACGAAGGCTATGCCATTCTTTCCTATGTGGTGGACATTGCAGCAGGCGTTACGCTGGAAGAGTTCCTGAAGGAGCGCGTGTTCAAGCCCATCGGCATGACGCGCAGCGTGCTTGATCTTGACGGTAGCGAAGCCATTGCCATGGCAGGCGGCAACATCACGCGCCTGTTTGAAGAAGATGGCGAAGGCGGCGTAAGCTGCGATGACCACTGGTCCATTCTGCCCCCGTTCCGCGGCTGTGGGTGCGTGAAATCCACAGCGCATGATATGGCGCGCTATTACCAGTGTCTCTCCAACCGCGGCATGATCGACGGCGTGCAGGCCATTCCGGCTGAAGCGGTCGAATTGCTTGTCGGCGCCGGGTTCCCCGAGCAGGAGAAGGCGTTCTATTGCTACGGCCTCAACAAGCGCACCAAGGCCGGTCATGTTATCTGCGAGCATTCCGGCGGCCTGCATGGCGTATCTTCCCAGGGCGCATTCCTTAAAGATGAAAACTACGGCTTCGTTGCGCTGTGCAATCAGGGCGATTCCGACCCCGAGCCGCTCGTATGGATGATGCTCAACATGGTGATGGGGCTCCCGCTTGAAGAAAGCCACCGCTGGGTGCATCCCGCAGGAGAAGAATTCAAAGAGCCTGAAATGCTCTTCGGTAAGTATATTTGCCACGAGGGAATCCCCGTTACGGTGGACGTGTTCAAAGAGGATGGCAAACTCATGGCGCGCAATGACTACGGCACTATGGAGCTTACCTATTGCGGAGGCACCTGGTTCAGCACCCGCCGCCTCGATACCGGCGCGCTCGGCCGCATGCATTTCCTGATCCGGGACGGCAAGGCCTGGGGCGTGCAGGTATATACGCGCATCTACCAGCGGATTGAGGCATAACGGAAGCATTCCGTCTTTTTCCCTCTTCCTTTCCGGAAGGGGGAATTTTTGTTTTTTGCAAGCCGTCTGTAACGAAAAGCACTTTCGCGCGTTTCATAATAAGAACGAACATGAAAGGGGGAGACCTATGACGATAGAGGAATTTTACCGGGATAATTACCGCATCGTTTACGGCTACCTTCTCTCCCTTTCGGGCAATGCCGCCGTTGCGGAGGAGCTTGCTTCGGAAACGTTCCTGCGCGCGCTGCAAAAACCCCCGCACGACCAAGGCGCCTGCAAACCCTCCACTTGGCTCTGCGCCATCGCTAAAAATCTTTATTTCAGCGAACTCCGGCGTCAAAAACAGCGCGTCCCTTTCCCGGACGCAGCGCCGCAGGACACCGTCCCATTTGAGGAGCGGCTTATGGATCGTGAAACGGCGCGTTCCCTGCTCCGTGTGGCAAAGGAATTGCGCGAGCCCTACCGGCAGGTGTTTTTTCTGCGGCTTTCCGGGCTCCCCTTCCGCGAAATCGGGGATGCGGCGGGGAAAACGGAATCCTGGGCGCGCGTCACTTTTTTCCGGGCGAAGGCCATGATCTTGAGCGAACTGGAGGAAACGCCATGACGAACTGCAACATTATCCGGGATCTGCTTCCGCTCTGCGCGGATGGGCTTGCAAGCAAAGAAAGCGCGGCGCTCGTTGAGGCGCATGTGAAGCAATGCCCCGCCTGCCGCGCGGAGCTTGCGCGCATGCGTGTTCCGTTGGAGCGACCCGCGCCCGAAGCGCCGAGCTACCGGGAGGCGCTCCGCCGCGAGAAGCGCCGCATCACAAAGCGCACGGCCTCTTTTTCCGCCGCCGCGCTGCTGCTCGGCGTGCTCCTTTCGCTGCTTGTTCTGCTCAGCAAGGGATATTTTCATATCGTGGATCGCAAATCCACAGCAGATGGCAGCATGACCGCCACGGCCTATGCGGGCGACGTGACCGGCCTTTTCCCGCAGGCCGGGGGTTTCACACTCAAGACTGTCTGCGCCGAGCGCAGCCGTGGTTATTACCTTACCACCTATTCCGATGCGGAGTTCGATGGCATGTGGTGGTCACCGAGCGGGCGGTATCTCGCCGTGTCCATGCGGGATGCGGAAAGGGCGCGGCTCGTGGTCAGCGATTACATCGGAAACCATACCACGCACATCGACCTGCTTTTCGGCATTGCGGAAGGCGCGGAGTACACCTTTGTGCAGTGGCGGGAGGACGACGCCATGCTCATCCGCTATGCTTATGCCGATGCGGGCGGAAAAGAGCATACGGGCTATTTCTGGTATTCCTGCGAAAGCTGGTCCACATCCGGCCTTGTGGAACTGCCCGCAACAGGGGAATAGACGCCCCATTCCCATTAGCGTACCATGGTGCAGCATTCCTGCAAGCCATGGCAAACCTGAGGCAATATCCCAAGGCGGAGTTGCTTTTTGCAGAAATTCCCGTATAATAGTTGCCGGGAATGAAGTTCTCCCCTGGGCAACCTAAACCGCTGACAAAGCTGATGACTTCTGTGATTTATGTCGCAGAAAGCATCAGCTTTTTGCGTCGGTTAAAAGGAGCGTTTTGTTATGATTGCATCCCTTGCACTGATCTTCCTTTCCGGCATGGCGGCCGCATCGCTCTGCCAAAGGCTTCGCATGCCGCGGCTTGTTGGCGTGCTGGTTGCCGGCATCGCAGCCGGCCCCTTTGCACTGAACCTTTTAGATGCTTCCATCCTCTCCATCTCAGCCGACCTGCGCAAAATCGCGCTTGTGATTATCCTGATCAAAGCAGGGCTCTCACTCGACCCGGCTGAACTGAAAAAGGTAGGGCGCCCCGCGCTGCTGATGTCCTTTCTGCCTGCATCGCTCGAAATCGCAGCCTTTGCCCTGTTCGCTCCATGCATCTTCGGCATTTCAACGGTCGAAGCCGCCCTTATGGGCGCGGTGACGGCGGCCGTTTCTCCGGCCGTGGTTGTCCCCAAAATGGTACAGCTTATGGAGAATCGGCTTGGAACGGAGAAAGGTGTTCCACAGCTGATCCTTGCCGGTGCATCGCTGGATGATGTGTTCGTCATCGTCCTTTTTTCCACGTTCTGCAACATCGCCCAGGGCAGCTCCGCCTCCGCCGCCGATTTTGCGGGCATTCCACTTTCCATCCTGTTCGGCGTTCTTGCAGGTGTTGCGGCGGGTACCCTGCTCGCACTGTTGTTTGAAGCGGCGCATGCGCGCCGGCGAACCGTGCGCAACAGCGCTAAAACGATTCTCGTCCTTGGCATTGCCTTTCTCCTCGTGGCGTTGGAAGACATGCTTAAGGCACGCATTCCGCTTTCCGGCCTGCTCGCTGTGATAAGCATGGCTTGCGTGCTGCGCTGCAAGTGCCCGCCGACCGTTTCCCAGCGGCTTTCTCAGAAATTCGGCAAGCTGTGGATTGCTGCTGAGGTCCTCCTGTTTTTCCTCGTCGGCGCAGCGGTAGACCCGCGTTATACGTTCTCGGCAGGTGCCAAAGCGCTTCTGATGCTCATCATCGCGCTCACGCTGCGCGCCTCAGGTGTGTTGCTTGCACTCACCGCACAAACCTCAACCGCAAGGAGCGCTTGTTCTGCGTGATTTCCTGTCTTCCAAAGGCAACCGTCCAGGCTGCGATTGGCTCCGTGCCGCTTTCCCTTGGGCTTCCCTGTGGGAGATTGATCCTGTCCATCGCCGTGCTGTCCATCCTTATCACAGCGCCGCTTGGCGCGTTGGGCATGGAGCTAAGTTGCAATCGTCTGTTGCAAAAACAGCAGCGCTGAATCACCTTGAATTCCGCGCCTGCCTTGTGTTTTTTCGTGTTCAGCGTTATAATTTGTGGTTAGAAAAACATGCAGCATGGGCTGCGGAAAGAAGACATGCAATGACGAAGATTGACATTTTTTCCGGATTTCTGGGCGCCGGCAAAACCACACTGATTAAGAAGCTGATCCGCGAAGCATATGCGGGGGAAAAGCTTGTTTTAATTGAAAATGAATTCGGTGAGATCGCGGTGGACGGCGGGTTCCTGCAGGATGCCGGCGTGGAGATCACCGAAATGAACTCGGGCTGCATCTGCTGCAGCCTCGTGGGCGATTTTGCGGATGCACTCAAGAAGGTGCTCGCCCAGTTCGCACCGGACCGCATCCTCATCGAGCCCTCCGGCGTAGGTAAGCTGAGCGACGTGATCCGCGCCGTACAGGGCGTGGATTCCCACGACCTTGCGCTCAACAGCTTCACCGCCGTGGTGGATGCCAACAAGTGCAAAATGTATATGAAGAACTTCGGCGAATTCTTCAACGATCAAGTGGAACACGCCGGCGCCATCGTCCTTTCCCGCACGGATTTCGTCTCCGGGGATAAGCTTTCCGCAGCGGTCGACATGCTCCGGGAGCATAATCCTTCCGCCGTCATCGTCACCACCCCTTGGGATCAATTAGACGGGGCGCAGATCCTTGCCGCCATGGAACGCAAGGATACCCTTGCAGCCGCGCTTGACCAGCTTGCTTCCGAATCTGAAGATGAGGAAGTTTGCCCCGTTTGTGGCCATCACCATGAGCATGAACACGAGCACGAACATGAACATGAACACGAGCATGGGCACGAACATGAGCACGAGCATGAAGAATGCACGTGCGGGTGTCATCATGAACAGGAACATGAGCATGGCCATGCGCATCATCATCACCACCATGGGCATGATGCAGATGAAGTGTTTGTAAGCTGGGGCATTGAAACAACACATAAGTTCAGCCGTGAGGCGCTGCAAAGCGCGCTTGAAGCGCTCGGCGATGCGGAGCAGTATGGCGGTGTGCTGCGCGCAAAGGGCATGGTTGCCTGCACCTGCGGCAAATGGCTGCACTTTGACCTTGTGCCCGGCGAGATTGAGCTGCGGGAAGGCCCTGCACCGGTCACCGGCCGGCTCTGCGTGATTGGTTCCAAGCTCAACGAAGCCGCGCTTGCAAAGCTCTTCCCGGCACGCTGACGGCACAGCGGGCGGAGGCGATCGTATGGCTATAGAAATTCCCGTTTACCTGTTCACCGGTTTTTTAGAGGCGGGCAAAACGCGTTTCATTCAGGAGACGCTGGAGGATGCGCGTTTCAACGCAGGGGAGCGCACGCTGCTGCTGCTTTGCGAAGAGGGCGAAGAGGAATACGCCCCCGACACGTTTGCAGGCGGCAACGTATTTATTGAGACCATCGAAGCAGAAAGCGGCCTTGCCGCGACGCGCCTTGCCGCACTGCAAAAAAAGCACAGGGCCACGCGCGTTCTTGTGGAATATAACGGCATGTGGATGCTGGATTCGCTCTATCAGCACATGCCGGAAGAATGGAGTATTTATCAGGAGTTTTTGTTTGTGGACGCCCGTACCTTCCTGGCGTACAACGCAAACATGCGCTCCCTCGTGGTAGATAAGCTCAAAAGCTGTGAGCTCGTGGTATTTAACCGCACAAGTGAGGAAACCGACCAGCTTATGTTCCACAAAATTGTCCGCGCAACATCGCGCCGGGCAAACATCGCATTTGAATACCCGAACGGCAAGGTGGAATATGACGAGATCGAGGATCCTCTGCCGTTCGACCTCAATGCGCCCATCGTGGAGATCGCGGATGGGGATTATGCCCTTTGGTATCGGGACGCTACCGAGGATGCGGGGAAATATGCTGGGAAGACCGTGCGCTTCAAGGGAACGGTGGCGCTTTCCCCCAAACTGGGCAAAGATGTGTTCATCGTTGGGCGCCATGTGATGACCTGCTGTGTAAACGACATTAAATATGCAGCGCTTGTATGCAAATGGCCGGAAGCGGCATCGCTCCATAAGCGGGACTGGGTGCTCCTTACCGCGAAAATTTCCGTTGAATATCACAAAGCCTATGGCACAAAAGGGCCGGTACTGACTGCCATCTCAGTCGAGCACGCCGAAAAGCCCGAAGAAGAAGTTGCGACCTTCTATTGATTGCCGCAGACCGATTCATTTTATCAAGATTCTTCAACAAGGTGCAGGAATTGATCGGTTTGTTTGCTGTCAGATCGGTTCCAATTTGTTGCACAAAACTTGCCTTTTCGCTGCGCACTTCTTGCCTTTCGGGCATGGTTGTGTTATCGTAAGGAAGCGCTGCATGCGGCGCAGAAATTTTAGGAAAGGAAAAAGTGAAACGCAATGAGAAACGCATACGACGTACTCACAGAGCGCGGCTTCATCAAACAGTCGTCGCACCCCGAGGAACTTCACGAGCTATTGGGAAAGGAGCGTGTCACTTTTTATATCGGCTTCGATCCGACTGCGGACAGCCTGCACATCGGCCATTATGTTGCCCTCATGACCATGGCGCACATGCAGCGCTGCGGGCACAGGCCCATCGTGCTCCTTGGCGGCGGCACGGCCGCCATCGGCGACCCTTCCGGCAAAACGGATATGCGCCGGATGATGACACGCGAAGAACTGGATCACAACGCTGCCTGCTTCCAAAAGCAAATGGCACGCCTTGTGTCCTTTGAGGGAGAAAATGCTGCCATTCTTGCGAACAATGCGGATTGGCTCCGCAACCTCAATTTCCTCGATTTCATGCGCGACATTGGCGTGCATTTCTCCGTGAACCAGATGCTCCGCGCCGAATGTTACAAACAGCGCATGGAGCGCGGCCTTACCTTCTTTGAAATGGGCTACATGCTCATGCAGAGCTACGACTTCCTCGTGCTCAACCAGAAGTATGGCTGCTGCCTGGAAATGGGCGGCGACGATCAGTGGAGCAACATCCTCGGCGGTGCGGATCTGATCCGCCGCAAAGAGCAAAAGCCCGCATATGCGCTCACCACGGCGCTCCTCACCACGAGCGAAGGCAAAAAGATGGGCAAAACGGAAAAGGGCGCGCTTTGGCTCGATCCGGAAAAGACCAGCGTATACGATTTCTATCAATACTGGCGCAATGTGGATGATGCAGATGTGAAGAACTGCCTCTCGCTTCTTACGTTCATCCCCATGGATGAAGTAAACGCCATGACGGCCGAGGGCGGCTCGGCGCTCAACGCTGCGAAGCGCACGCTTGCCTATACGCTTACCGCACAGGTTCATGGCGAAGAGGAAGCAAAAAAGGCGCAGCAGGCGGCGGAAGCGCTCTTTGGCGGTGGCGGAAGCCTCGAAAATATCCCCACCGTGGCGCTTACCCCTGCGGATGTGGAAGCAACGGGCCTTCGCGTGGTTGACCTGCTCGTTGCAGGCAAACTCTGCAAGAGCAAGAGCGACGCGCGGCGCATGATTGAAAGCGGCGCGGTGCTGATGGATGATGTGAAGGTTGAAGATGTCGCCGCAGTGGCAGACCCCGCAAGGCTTGCAGACGGCATTGTGCTCAAGAAGGGCAAGAAAAGCTATGTGCGCGTGATCGCCGGTTGACAAACGGCTGTTTCCTTGTAAAAATAAATGGAAGGGTGTTTTGCCCTTCCATTTTCATTTGAAAGGAGCGCCCATGGACGCGTTTAAAACCATTGCCCATGCCTCGGAGGAGGAATTCGTCATCAACCGCTCGCGCTTCATTGGCCGGTGTTTTCCCATCAAAACGGAGGAGGAAGCGCTCGCGCACCTTGCGGCAATCCGCAAGCAGCATTATGACGCGACGCACAATTGCTATGCCTACCGCGTCGGCACGCGCGGGGAAACGGCCCGTTTTTCGGATGACGGCGAGCCTTCCGGCACGGCGGGCATGCCCATGATGGAGGTGCTCACAGCCAATGGTGTGACCAACGTGCTTTGCATCGTGACGCGGTATTTTGGCGGCATCCTGCTCGGCGCCGGCGGCCTTGTGCGCGCATATTCGCGCGGCGCGGCAGAGGCGGTACGCGCAGCGGACGTGCTGCATTATGTCCCCGGTACGGCGTTGGAATTTTCCGTGGATTATGCGCGGTATGGTGCGGTGGAAGCCTTTGTGCGCGCCAACGCGCAAGTGGATCGCCTTGATTTTGCGGAAGCGGTGCATCTTCGCGTTCTGGTAGAAGATTCCGCGGCAGCCGGATTCTCGGCTGAAATTGTAGAACGCACGGATGGCCGTGCCGCGCCGGTTTCGTGTGGGGGCGGCTACCTGATCCGCCCGGAAGCGCCGAAATCGTAAACAATTTGTGCCCTTATTCCCATGCGGGCGCTTTTGGGGTATAATGATGCTGAATACGAATGGAAATCCCAAGGAGTTGCGATAGATGATGCAAAATCTGAAACACCGCTTTTATGCCTTCGTGGCTGCTGCGCTTTGCCTGTGCCTTTGTTCAAGCGCTTTGGCTGCTGAAATCACTGGAAGCTCTACCCCGGAATCACTTTCTGTTTCCGGCAACGTGACGTTTACCTTCACCATCCATAACGACAGCGCCGCCACGATGACGGATATCAGGATCCTCTATAAAGGCAGCGAATTTTTCACCACTGCAGGCGCCGCGATCGAGCCCGGAGCAAGCCAGAGCTTCACCAGTTCTCCGCTCACTGTGCCGGATGCGCTCATCGGCCAGCCCATCACGTTCGATGTAACCTGGCTTGAAGATGGCGAAGCCCGCAGCGCTCAGCCCTCTGTCACCGTGAAAAGCGCGTTGGATGATCCGTCCTCCCAGCTTCCGCAAAGCGTCTCGGTGACTGCCGCGCGCACAGTCAGCGCCTCGCAGGCCTCCACGGGTGAGGTCATCACCCTCACTTATACCGTGACCAACAGCGGTGTAACGCCCATCACCGGAGTATCCATCACGGATAAGGAGATCGGCGGCCGTGAGCCGATGGTTAAGGACATCGTCGTACAACCCGGTGTTCCCTATGTGTTTACATACGAATATACGATGGGGCGTTCCACCGTTACCAGCTCCCCGGTTATTGCCTATCTCCTGCCGGATGGCACGGAAGGCAAAGCAACGGTTTCCGACAAGGTTCTCGGCATGATCAACTCCCGTCTGAGCGCAACAGTTGAACAGGGCGTGGCGGCAGAAGAAGGACAAACCTTCACGCTGACGCTCACCAACAACGGCAATCAGCGCATCAGCAAGATTAAGGTTACGGACGAACTTGGCGCTTCCGTTGCGGATGCATTCCAGCTTGCCATCGGCGAAAGCAAAACGCTCACCTACACCGTGCCTACCACAGAGGCACGCAATGTCGTATTCCATATTGAAGGTGTGGACGGCGTCGGCCAGCAGTATTCCGACAAAACGGAAAGTTATGCCGTGCGAAAATACATCGATCCCTCGCTGATTGGCGTGAATTTCTCTGCGGCAGTCGTGGAGACGCTCAATAGCGCAGGCTCCATTACGGTCAATTTTACCGTGGAGAACACCGGTTCCCTCACCATGCAGAACCTGGTGCTGCGGGAAAGCGAATACGGGGAGATATACCGTCTGGAAACCTTTGAACCGGGCACGCAATCCATCAATCAAAAAGTTAATGTCGGCGCGCCGCGCGACCTTGCTTTTACGCTTGAGGTTGCGGATCCTTCCGGCAATCTGTACACCTACACCGCTTATGTTACCGCCGATTTCGTTGGCACGGCCAGTTCCGTTGACAGCACCCCGACAATCGAGGCGCCAACGGACATTGTGGCGGAAGTCGGTTCCTCTGTAAGTTCTGCTCTGCGCACAGTGCTCATCGTGCTTGCCGTGCTCACGGTATTTGCGGGAATTGCGCTGGTCATCCTCTCTTCTTTGGAGAAAAAGGAACGGGAGCGCATTGCGCGCCGCCGTGCTGCACGGGAGCGCAAGCTGCGTGAACAAGCGCTTGAGGCTGCCGGCATGCTGCCGCGCAGCAATGGGCGGAACGCTACTCCGCCGGATGACACCACGCGCATACCGCGTACAAGGGGATAATGAAAAATCGGGCCGCTCCGTTGGAGCGGCCTTCGTCTGCCAAAAAGGGATAGTTCACTTTGAAGACAAAAGCGGCATGGAATCATGCCGCTTGCATGCTTCTATCTGTGTTACATCTCCAAACTGCCCGTTGTGCGCGGGAAAGGCAGTACATCCCGGATGTTTGCCATGCCGGTCACATACATCACCATGCGTTCAAAGCCGAGTCCATAGCCCGCATGCTGCACGCCGCCAAACTTGCGCAGCTCCAGATACCAGCCATAGTCCGTCATGTCCATGCCAAGCTCCGCAATGCGCGCTTCCAATACGTCAAGCCGCTCCTCACGCTGGCTGCCGCCGATGATTTCGCCCACGCCGGGCACAAGCAGGTCCGCTGCTGCAACGGTCCTTCCGTCGTCGTTCACGCGCATATAGAACGCCTTGATGTCCTTCGGGTAGTCCGTAACAAACACGGGCTTTTTGTAAATCTGCTCCGTGATGTAGCGCTCGTGCTCCGTCTGCAGATCGCAGCCCCATTCCACAGGATATTTGAATTCCACATCCGCCTTTTTGAGCAGCTCCACCGCCTCGGTATAGGTGATGCGTGCAAAATCGTTGTCCACAACGTTCCGCAGGCGCTCAAGCAGCGTTTTATCCACAAACTGGTTAAAGAAGTTCAGTTCATCCGGGCAGCGTTCCATTACCGTGCGAATGATGTACTTCACCATGGCTTCCGCAACGTCCATGTCGCCCGCAAGGTCGCAGAAGGCCATTTCCGGCTCAATCATCCAGAATTCGGCCGCATGGCGCGCCGTAAAGGAGTTCTCCGCGCGGAAGGTGGGGCCAAAGGTGTAGATATCGCGGAATGCAAGCGCAAATGCTTCGCCATAAAGCTGGCCGCTGACGGTAAGGTTGGCCGCCGTGCCAAAGAAATCCTGCGCGAAATCCACCGCGCCATCCTCTGTGCGCGGCGGGTCAGCCGGGTCAAGCGTCGTCACACGGAACATCTCACCTGCGCCCTCGCAATCGCTCGCCGTGAGAATCGGCGTATGTACGTAAAGAAAGCCGCGCTCGTCAAAGAAGCGGTGGATGGCCTGCGCCACAACGGAGCGCACGCGGAACGTTGCCTGAAAGGTGTTCGTGCGCGGGCGGAGGTGCTGTATGGTGCGCAGATATTCCAGCGAGTGACGCTTTTTTTGCAGCGGATAATCGCCGGGGCACTCTCCTTCAATCACAATTGATGCAGCATGGATTTCAAACGGTTGGGGCGCATCCGGCGTAAGCAGAAGCTCACCCTGTACGGAAATCGCGCAGCCGGTGTTCAGCGCGCGTTTGGTTTCGTCGTTCACCTGATCCTGTTCATAAACCACCTGCACGGTCTTAAAGCAGGAGCCGTCCGTCAATTCAATGAAGCCGATGGTCTTGCTCGCGCGCGCGGTCTTAATCCAGCCGGCAACCGTGATGGCGCCCGCATGCTTTTCCGGGCAGCGAACCAATTCGCATAGCCTTACCATAATACCCTCCAAACAACAATCACTTAATCTCAATATTCTAGCCCAGAATGGCATGATATGCAAGCGCCGCGCATAGATTTTATCTTGACCCATCGGTTTTGGGCAAAAAATCTGTGAGGTGCCGCGTTATGTATTATTCTCCCGTTCCCCTTCTCATCATCCGTGCGGATGCGCCCGCGCTCATCGAAGTGAACGGTCATCCGGCCGGGGAGTGTGGCGCGGATTCCCACATTGCCCTGCCGCTTTCCGACAGCGGAGATTATTATGTCGCGCTCCTGCCGCTCTTTGATAGAGAGGATGCCCGGCTTTATCCCGTTACGCGAAAAATCAGTTTTGAGAACGGCTCCATCCGCTCACGCCCTGCGCCGGATGTCGGCATATGTTCATGGCCGGGCGGCGTATTCGAGCTTACGATGCGCGCGGGCAGGCTCCGCTGCGATTCTGCCTGCCGTATTCCATACCGCATCGACCATATCGAGCCGCGTTTGGGCGGGCGCACGTTCCAGCTTACGCTGTATTACGAAACCGGCCTGAAGCTTTCCATTGAAGAAAGTAACCGCGCGCTCGGCGGTTATGCGCTTGGGGAAGGCGAAAGCGGATCCCTTGATGTGCTGGAGTTCGGGGGCACCTCCTATGTGGCTGCGCACACGCAGGGAAAATATGGCGAGCGGCTGCTGCTTTTGAGCGCCGCCATGGAGGAAGCCCTGGATGTTTCCGCACAAACGGTCCGCATTGAGGCGGGGACAGTCGAGGCCATCGATCCGCTCGGCACGCTGCTCGGCCATGAGCGGCGTATACGGTATGAATATGAAAAAGGAGGAGGGTTTGTGCCCTCCCCCGCCGAGACAGGTTTCTTTACCCGCGCCCCGCGTGCGCCGCGCGGCACGCTTGAGCGCGCGATCGCCTTTGCAGAAGCAGTGCGCGAGGGGTTTGAAGCGGAGGCCATGTCCTACCTTGCGGATGACCTTGCGGCCTCCATCGGCTTTGACGCACTTCGCGAGTTCCTCGGCACATTCACCGCTGCCCGCCCTCCCATTTCGGACGGGAGCGGCCGGTTTCTTGGCCTCATTGCACAGGAGGACGGCAACTTGAGCTGTGCGCGGCTCTATGAATTCGAATTCGCCGAAGATGGCCGGATCGAAAACATTACGGAAGCGTGACGCTTCACTCCGTCTCCTTTTTCAGGCTCTCACGGTACATCCGCGCAAAGTCCCGCTGGCGCGGAGGCTTCGGCGCGCCGATCTTCTCCACATCCCGGCCGATGCGGATCAGGCGGAACATTCGGTCTGCCGCCGCATCGAACAGTTCCTCCGCCCGCGCCGCAGCCTGTTCCCGGCTCATCGGCGCATCGATAAACGCCATAACGCCTGCGGAGCCAAGGCGCGTTTCATCCAGCCTTTCGCCTATGCCGCCTGCAAGCACCGCCGTGGGTATGCGGCGCGCAGCGCACCGCGCCAGCACGCACGGCACGGCGCGCCCGCCGGAAAAGGATGCTTCCTCCAACAGCATTTCACCTGTAACAACAAGCGCAACGCCCTGCAAAAGCTTGTCAAAATCCACCGCATCCAAAAGCGCATCCACGCCGCTCGCGCGCCTTGCACCGCCAAGCGCGCACAGCAACCCGCCCACACCGGCGCAGTCGGATGCCGAAACGCCCACAGCGCTTGCTACAAGCGCACGGAAGCGCACCGCATCTTCCGCATATTCGGCGGGCGTTTCGCTTATGCCGCCATTGAGAATCGTGATCCGCGCCTCCCGAAGGCCGGGGTGGAGATATTCCGTGTCCACCGCAGCCACGCGGCCAAGCTCCTCTGCCGAGCCTTTCAGCTCCGTTCCTTCCGCATCATAAAACTTGACGCCGAGCGCGCGCATGCAGCCCATCCCGCAATCGCGTATTGCGCTTTCCGCCGTACCAAGCACGATTTCACGCAAGCCCTCGTCCAACGCGCGACGGATCAGTTCACCCGCATTCAGCGAAGCGGTCCCTTCGCCCTCGCACGGGAGCACTTCGGCAAGCGCAAGCACCGCCGTTTTCCCGTGCAGGACGCCATATACGGCGCTGCTTTTCCCCTCCGGCACAAGTGGCGTGATCTTCGCCGTGCGGTAAGCCCCTTCACATGCCGTAACAAGCGCGCGCACCATGCCGCACCCGCCGTAGGTCATGGGGACGGGAACGATCTTCACGCCCTGAAAATGCCTTCGCGCGGCCACGCTCAGCCGCTTGATCGCATCCGTGGAAGAAAGCGCGCCATAGCTGTCCGGCGCAAAAAGCACCTTGATGCCCTTGCCCACCGGCCTGCGGCGGCCGTGCTTTTTCGGCACGGTCAGGCCATCCAGCGTGCCGTCGCCGCCGCGCAGCGTGCCGTCCTTCTGCACCTCGCCATAGAAAGACGGGGTCTGCCAATGCAGAAGCCTGTTGTTTTCAATGAACGGGTGCGTATGCGCAAGATACATGCCGATGGCCGCATCCGCGTTGATCTTTTCATAAATGCGGCGCATGGTGGAAAGCGAGCCCCCCATAATGACGGCGAGAAACACGTTTTCCGCAGGATCTGTCAGAGGATCCTGCCCGCCATAAATCAAAAGCCCTTCCAGTTCCGAGAGGGTAAGAACGGAGAAAATCTCTTCAAATGCCTGCTGCGCATGCTCCCGTTCGGAAGCAGCGGACAAAAAGTCGAACCGAATGCCAAGCCCAAGGCGTTTTAGCTGCATCGCGCAGTCTCCATTTCTTTTCCGGGTTTACCCCGATTTTACGTTTCTTTCATTATAGACGCACTTCATGCATCTAGTCAAACGCTCTCAAATGCGGTATGATAAAATATACTGTATGCGCTATATTCCGTGCTGTTGAAAGGATTCCCGCTATGGATGTATTGTTTCAAAACGCCACTGTACTCACCCTGTGCGATGATCGTCCCGTGCTCAAAGGCGGTTATGTCGGCATAGCCGGCGGGAAGATTGCCTTCGTCGGCACAGCCGCCCCGCAGGAACCCGCCGCACGCACAATCGACTGCCGCGGCAAGTTCCTTTTGCCCGGCCTTGTAAACGCACATGCGCACACGGCCATGTGCCTGATGCGCGGCTATGCGGACGATTACACGCTGCAGGACTGGCTATACCAAAAAATATTCCCCGTGGAAGCGCGGCTTGACGAGCGTGCGATCCTCGCCGGAGCGCGCCTCGGGTTTGCGGAGATGCTGCGCACGGGCACGACCTCCGCGAGCGACATGTACTTCCGCGAACCGGCCGTTGCCGCACTCGCGCTCGAATGCGGCATGCGCGTATCGCTTTCAAACGCCGTACTCGCCTTCAACGAAGCCGCTTATGATCCTGAAACAGATCGCGCCATTCAGGAAACGCGCGCGCTTATCCGGGACTTCCACGGCGCAGGAAACGGCCGTATTCGTGCGGATGCAGCCATCCATGCCGAATATACAAGCTACCCCGCCGTGTGGCGCTATGTAACGGAACTCGCGCTCACGCATGACCTTTGCTTGCAGGTACATGTTTCCGAAACCCGGAAGGAGCACGAGGCGTGTATCGCCCGGCGGGGCGTCACCCCTACGCGCGCACTGTATGACGCGGGTGTATTCCAAGCGAAAGTGCTCGCCGCGCACGGCGTATGGCTGACGGATGAGGATATGGACATTTTCGCCGAAACCGGTGCAAGCGTTGCGCATTGCCCGGTTTCCAACCTCAAGCTGGGCAGCGGCATCGCCCGCATGGCAGAAATGAAGCGCCGGGGCGTAAATGTGGCCCTCGGCACAGATGGCTGTTGTTCCAACAATACGCATGATCTGTTTGAGGAGGTCAAGCTGGCTGCACTGCTGCAAAAGGGCGTTTCCGGAGATCCGACCTCAGTAAACGCTTATGAAGCGCTCAAGATGGCAACCGTGGGCGGCGCGAAGGCACAGGGCCGCGAAAACGAGATTGGCCGTGTTGCCGAGGGATTTGATGCGGATCTCATCCTCATCGATGCGAATTCTCCCCTTCTCCGCCCGGTATACGACCCGGTTTCCACCGCGGTTTACAGCGCCACGGGGCGCGACGTATGCCTCACGATGGTGCAGGGGCGCATCCTGTATGAAAACGGGCAGTTCACCACCATTGATGTGGAGCAGGCCATGCACGAGGTTGAAGCCTACGCGGTGCCGATTGTATTGGGCGCCCAAAGTTGAAGAACCAGATCATCAAGGGATATTTCAAATACAAAGCAGAGGAAACAAGCATGATTACGTTTGAACAGATTAAAGCGGATCCATCCATCCGCACCTATATTCAACGGGCGGACGAATCGCTCATCTACATGGGCTTCACGGAGCACAGCTTCGCTCATGTCGGACGCGTTGCGGAAACGGCGCGTTACATCCTGCTCACGCTCGGCTACACCGAACGCGAGGCGGAGCTGGCACAGATTGCCGGCTACCTGCATGACATCGGCAACGTCGTTAACCGGATTGACCACGCGCAGAGCGGCGCCGTCATGGCATTCCGCATTCTCGACCGCCTTGGCGCAGACCCGGAGGATATCGCCACTATCATCGCAGCCATCGGCAACCACGACGAGCATACTGCGGAGCCGGTAAATCCCATTGCAGCTGCGCTTATTCTTGCCGATAAAACAGATGTGCGTTATACCCGCGTTCGGGAAACAGATCCATCCAAATTCGATATTCACGACCGTGTCAACTTCGCCGTGCGCCGTGCGCGTACCTACATCGACGACGCGCACGAATCCGTTACGCTTGAGATGACCGTCGACACCCAATATTGCTCTGTGATGGATTACTTTGAAATTTTCCTTGGCCGCATGCTCCTTTGCCGCAAGGCAGCAGAGCGGCTTGGGCTCATGTTCCGCCTGGTCATCAACGACCAGCGGCTGTTATGACGGGCGCTCCCGCGGAAGCGCGCTGCATTTACATCATGCTTTCGCGCACCAACACCGGGATTGGCAGGATTATCCGCCTGTTCCTGCGCACAAGCCGCTATAACCATGTTTCCGCGGCATTGGACGGCAGGCTGTTTCTGCTGTATTCCTTTTCCCGCGCACGCAAAGATTCCCCGTTTTCCGGCGGCTTTGTGCAGGAATACCCATCCCGTTACCTTGCTATGGGGCAAAACGTGGAGGTAAAGGTATTCCGTGTGCCGCTCTGCGCACAGGAATACTCCACTGTGCTCAACAAGCTCAGCTACTGCCGTGCGCACCGGGAAGAAATGCTTTACAATCTTCTTGACGCCATTCTTCTTCCGTTTCATAAACGTTACCCGCTTGCGGACGCTTATACCTGCTTGGCCTTCAGCGCTTATCTGCTCGGTATGGAAGATGTTTCCTCCATTGGCGCGCTGGAAGAACGCCTTGCGCCGCATCTGATTTACGAGGGCGATCTGCGTTCCGTCATCCCTTATGATAAAACCGTTGCCGCCGAAGCAGAAGAACGCACCTATTTTGAACGGCGTGGCCGCATTGCGGCCGTGCACGACTTTTTTGCGCTCTGCGGAGGGCTTTGGGCGCGGCGAGCCGGTTTTTAAGCCATGCAACTGTTGGTTGCGCGCGTTTTCAACCGATGGTTGGGCGCATTCCAACCACCGGTCTGTGTTTTTCGCCTTAAAAGCAACGTATCCTGAACGCAGAAACACGATCAGGAGGAAACAACAATGCTGTTTGAACGTACCAAAAAAGAACCCACCGCTGGCAGTGAAGCCATCGGCGAAAACATCGCAGCCTTGCGCAAGGAAAAGGGCTGGACACAGGAGCAGCTTGCCGAAAAGCTCAGCGTGAGCGCGCAGGCCGTCTCAAAATGGGAAGGCGGCAAAAGCTGCCCGGATATTTCGCTTCTGCCCGCCATCGCAAAGCTTTTTGGCGTAACGGTGGATGCCCTGTTCAGCCTTCCCAAGCAAGCGCCGCTTGTCGAAATGCGCGCGCCGGAGGGTGGCAGGAAACCCGATCCCGATAAACTTTTCCTGCGCGTCCGCGTGCTTTCCAAGGATGGTGACCGGATCAACGTAAACCTGCCGCTGCAGCTCATTCGTGCAGCGCTCAAACTCGGCACAAACACCAACATCGCCGGGCTTGACAAATACGATATTGATTTCGGTGAAATTCTAGCCCTTGTGGATGCAGGCTGCCTCGGAAACCTCGTAGACATCGAATCCAATGACGGAGACACTGTGAAGGTGTACGTTGAGGAGCTTCAGGTATGAGGGTTACCATTAAAACCGGAAAAGGGCGGCTTCCGATTTTCATCGCCATTCCCACTGCGCTGCTTACAGGGCCGCTTTCGCTGCCCATTGCGCGCGCCCTGCGCAAACGGGCGGCGCAGGATGAAGACCTTTCCGATGCAGAGGTGTGTACGCTCGCCCGGGGAGTACGCAAAAGCGCGAAAGCGCTGCGCAAAGCAAAGCTTCCGCTCATGGAAATCTATGCGGTAAACGGGGAGCGGATCGCCGTGCGGCTGTGATGTAGCGGCATCTCTTTAGAAAGAAAGTCCGTTAGGAAAAGGCGATCAGGCTGGGCTGTATTCTTTTACGGTTGGGGCAAGATATGCTAAGCGCGGCCGTATACACCCAAATTCTAAACGGAGCGGCAAAGTTTCGCAGGTGTCTCCGTTTTGGCGCGTTGGCTGGCTTTGCTTTTCCGGCTTATTCCGCTGCCGGCACAGCCGGCTTGCACACATCTACCCATTCGCCTCCGGAATATGTTTCAAGCTCATCGCAGGTCAGTTCAATCGCGCTGTTTGCGCTGCCGACTGCGGGAAACACGGTCGTGAAGCGGCGCATGGAAACATCCAAAAACACCTTTACGCCTTCGGGAAGCGCAAACGGGCACACGCCGCCCACGGCATGGCCGGTCATTGCAAGCGCTTCTTCCAATGAAAGCATTTTCGCTTTCATTGCAAAACGGGCCTTGAACTTGCTGTTGTCGATCTTTGTATCCCCTGCGGTAACGATAAGCATACAGCCGTCTCCGTCATGGAAGGAAAGCGTCTTTGCAATGCGCGCTTCCTCCGTACCAAGCGCTTTCGCCGCAAGCTCCACAGTTGCGCTTGAAACGGGGAACTCGAGCATCCGCTCCGCAATGCCCAATTTTTCAAATTCCGCCCTGACTCTTTCGATTGACATAGTTTATAACCTCGTATGAAATAATTGAATGCTTAAAGAGTGATAAAGCTCGGCTTAAGCCCCCGGAATGTGGCCGTATAACGGACCCCCGCAGCTTTGGCAAGCGCGTGCGCTTCTAAAAGGCGCCTTCCGACCCGCTCTGGCACATGCGCATCCGAGCCGAACGTCACAAATTCTCCGCCGAGTTCCACAAAGCGGGAGAGCACGTCCAGCCCCCAGGCAGGGTCATCCAGCCAAGCGGAGGTATTCACCTCCATGCCCTTGCCGTTCTCCGCCAGATAGCGCAGGACGCTGTCGAACGCCTCCGGCGCGTCCGCATAGCGCATGGCGCGCTCGGAATAGGGCGCGCGCTTGGTCACGAAATCATAATGTCCCAGCACGGAAAGCTGCGGCAGCGTGCGTACAGCTGCCGCTATTTCCATAATATACCGCGCATACGCCTCTTCGCGTTCCCGTTCTGCAAAATATTCCGGCCGGTAAGCGTTCTGCGTGCCTACAACGTGCACTGAGCCAATGATAAAATCCGGTTCCGCCGTGCGCACATAGGAAATGGATTGCGCCGCAAACGACGCATTCGGAGATAGTCCGATCTCCACCCCATGCAGTACCTTGACCTGCAAGGAAGGCTGCTCGCGTTCGATCTCCGCACGCTGTGCCGGAAGGTCGGCCGGGACATCACGCCAGTTGGGGTCCTCAAAGTCGATATGATCTGTGAAGCAGATCTCCGACAGACCCGCTTGAACTGCGGCCTCAGCCATTTCCCGAATGGAATGCTTTGCGTCAAATGAATGATGGCTATGCATATGATAATCGCAATAAAACGGCATATTTCATCCTCCCAAGCCATTATAAGGGGTGAAGCGTGCTTTTTCAAGCGCAGTAAATGCAACACAAAAAACTGGTTCCTGCATTTTTTATGGATTCACACGATTTTTACACAATTTTATCGGGTATTTAACCATAGTTACATTCTATTAATATATTTTTTTCATAGGAATTATCGTATATTTCTATGAAGCGTTATGGTATCCTTAAAATATTTTGATGCAACAAAAAAATCGTTTGAATTTCAAAAATCTCTTGACAGCCTATTTTGTTTTGCGTAAAATAAGTCTAAATTAAATTTGACCGTAGGGTTTCTCCTTTTTATTAATGGCACCGCAGGCGTCCGAACATTCGGACGCCTGCGGTGTTTTTCCCCAAATTATTCCGCGCTTGCTGCTTCCGTCCCCGTTTCCGCGGTGCGCTTACGCCGTGGCGGAAACCAAATTTTTTTCGTAAAGATGTAGCAAAGCGGCACAAGATACAGAAGAAAGCCATATGGCAAAGCGCGCGCATCTACCCCCAGCATCTCAAGCGGGACCGAGCAGGAGATCGCCCATGGCACAAGGCCGGAGATCAGCACAGCAGAGTTTTCCATATCAAGCGCCAGTTCCCGGTGGGACGCATGTTCTTCTTCATAAATGCGCTCCCAAAGCTGATCGTTCATTGTGATGGCGATCGTCTGATTACAAAACGCAGCACAAATCACGATGCTCGTGAGGATCATCGCAGGGAAGCCGCCGATGCGCGCCTCCATAGGGCGGATGATCCCCTGCAGGCCGCCCAGCATGCCGGTCCCATTGAATACGCCGGAAAGCATCCCGGAAAGCAGGACGATAAAGCAAACGTTCAGCATGGATATGAGCCCGCCGCCACCCAGAATGTGGTCGAGCGCAGGATCGGGCGCAGCATATCCCAGCACGCAGCAACGCAGGAACTCCCCAAGCGGCATATGCTGTACCGCAAGCGCCAACACAGCCGCCGCGAACACGCTTGCCGGGATCGCATAGCGCACAGGCACCTTGCACAGCGGCAACACAAGAATAATCGCCGCCGGGATAAGCGTCCACCAGGAAAGGGTAAAGTTTTCAGAAAGCAGCGTCAGCGCGCTCGTGTCCACAGCTCCGATCGGGTTAAGCGCGGAAAGCACGCCATATGCAACGGTGCAGATGCCAAGCGGCAGGAGCGCCGTAAGGTGCATGTATTTCACATTGTCATAAATCGGGGTGCAGGTTACGCCCGCAATCAGATTCGCGCTGGAAGAGATGGGCGCACAGCGGTCTCCAAAGAATGCGCCGGATAGGATCGCGCCTGCGGCAATCAGTTCGTTCACGCCGCCGCTGCGCGCAAGAGCCATAAAAATCACGCCAACCGTGCCCACAACGCCGAAACATGTGCCGAGCGCATAGGAAAGCACAGCGGAAAGTGCGAAAGCAATCAAAATAAAGAGGGAGGGTGTGATAAGAGAAACGCCTTTTGCAATGAAGAAAGCGATGGTGCCGCTTGCGCGCCAGGAAGCCGTGATGAGGCCGATCAGCGCCAGCACGCGTACGACGCTGAACGCATCCTTCCCGCCCTTTGCAGCCATTTTTGCAAGAGAACGCGCCCCGTATCCGCGCCGGAGGCCTACCACCAAAAAACAGAGAAAGCCCGCGAGCAACGCGGCGCTCATTGAAACGTCCGCGCAGAGGCAGGCAACCATCGCGCCGATAAACACCAGCATGGCAAGCCAGAAACCCAATGCAGCCACCCCGCGGAAGCACAATTTCAACCACGTCGACAAAAAGCGCCATGCATCCGCTACTTAAGATAGTTTAACATAAAACTTGCTTATGTCAACCCCAAACGAAGCAAGCCACGCAAAGAGGAAAACGACAAAACACACGCTTGACCATTTCCATCAAACGTGGCTATTATATTAAGAGGAACGCATGCCCAGCATGCAAAAGGAGTGTTGCAAGTTTGATGGAGCAACCGAAAAGACATAACGACGGATTTCATATGCGGGAATTGACGCATGCCGACCTGGAGCAGTTCAACGCGCTATTGCGGTATGCATTTCAAGTCACCTCGGACGAGCTGACGCGCAGCGGTTGGCAGGAGGATGAATTCAACCACGCAAAAGCGCCCATTTTGGATGGAGCCTATGTGCTCGGCTGGTTCCATAAGGACCGGCTGGCTTCGCAGATCGTTGTTTATCCAATGCAGGTAAATATCGAGGGCGTGCTTTACGACATGGGCGGCGTAACGGGCGTAACGACCTATCCGGAATACTCCGGCCGCGGGCTCATCCACACGCTGGTCGTTAAAATTCTTGAAATCATGCGTGAGCGCGGCCAAAGCATTTCTTATCTTTACCCCTATTCCATCCCCTTTTACCGCAAAAAGGGGTGGGAAGTCGTATCCGACAAGCTCGCGTTCAGCATCAAGGATACCCAGCTTCCAAAGCACCGCCCCGTGCCCGGCATGGTGGAGCGCGTGGATACGGAGCACGAAGACCTGAAGAATGTATATGAATACTTCGCTTACCAGCATCACGGTGCGCTTATCCGTGATTCCCTTGCCTGGGATGAATACTGGCGCTGGGAGGTAGACGATGTAATCGCCGCCGTGTATTATGACAGTTCCCATAAACCGCTCGGCTCGCTTGTTTACCACATTGAAAACGAAATCTTCTATATCAAGGAGATGATCTACCTCAACAAAGAAGCCTACCACGGCCTTTGGAATTATGTAAGCGCGCATTTTTCCATGATTACCGAGGTGCGCGGTGACAATTACACCGGCGAGCCCATGGCATTTCTGTTCGAGGACAGCGAAATCACCGAAACCATAGCGCCCTATTATATGGCGCGCATCGTGGATGTGCCCGCGTTTCTTTCGCGTTATACGTTCCGGGAAGCGCCTGAAAAGCTGCGCTTGCATCTGCGTGTGCACGATCCGCTCGCCCCATGGAACGACAACACGTTCCTTGTGCGTTGGAAGGACGAAGAAACCATTTGCGAAATTGCGGAAGAAGGCCCTTATCCCAACCTGATCGAGCTGGATATCCAAACGCTTACCGCCATGCTGATGGGCTACAAGCGCCCCACCTATCTTTATGAAAACGAGCGGCTTAAGATGGAATACTATCTGGTCGACGTACTTGAAAAGTTGATTTCAAATGACAAACCGTATTTTTCGGATTATTTTTGATCCCGAATTCCGCCGAGCCGATCCGCCCAGCGTTCCACGATGCAATGGGAATATGGAAGGCCGCGCTCCCTGCGCATGCGCTTGAAGCGGGGCGCATTCGCCCACGTAAAGGAAATGACACCGATCGTCAGGAGATACAGCGGCCCTAGCAGCAACGATTGCAGCGTGTGGCCATATTCGTGCGCTGCAAGCGCTGCACGACGCTCCGCAGACGGCGCATGTACCGCATCCGCCGTAAAGAAGAACAGCCCGAGAGAGATGCCGCCCCCGCGCGGCCATTGTGTTTGAATGCAGCCGCGGTAAAGCGCATGTGGCGCTTTTGTATAGCGCAAAAAAAGCGCAAGCCCCAGGATGGTTTGCGGCAGGCCCCAGGTGCATTGCACAAGAGCTTTCATCCCTTGAAGAAGCGTTCGTTTCAGCATAGAGCTATTATATCATGCCGGGCCCCTGCAGAAAAGAAGCCGGGAACCCTCCCGGCCTCTTTTCTGTGCAAAGCGCTTTATGCGTCAATATAAACTATGTATTTTATCTCATACGGGTGAATCACGATGCCCGCTTCATTCTGCATGGAAACGCCCACAGCAATGTCGATTGCCCCATATTCTTTGGTACCTGCGTAGTCTCCCTCCAAAACACGCATCTCCCCGGTTTCCAAAGAAACGGAAAGCTTCTTCTCGGGATACTCTGCATCCTCCAAAAAGCTGTACTGCGGCAAGAGATAGGAAAGAGAAACTTCCATCCCCGCTTCGTTTTCCAAGACCCAATCCTCCAACGCCTCTATCAGGATGGGCATATCTTTCATAGCCAACACGGTATCTCCGCTCGGCCTTTCCGAAGCCATTTGTTCCAGCGGTTCACCCGGGTGGTAGGAATACTTAATCGTGCTACCGTCCCCCTTCGGGATGCAGTAATACGCACACACCAAGATTCCCTCCGCCGTATACACCGCCTCAAACTGCTGCACCGGTTGATCCATCACCTCTTCTGACAACCATTCCGGCAGGCCAACGTTTGCTTGATTGCAGGAGATCAAACCGAGGCATAGAAACACGGCCATCGCAAAAAAAATCAGTTTATGCTTCATTAACTCCCTCCCTGAATCCCTCAGTCTTTATTTTTATTTATGTAAGCAGTCAGAAATAATGCATCACGGCGCGTATTCTATAAACGCAAAATCAGCATTATAACGATACGCTATGCCAAAAGCGTCTATTTCAGAATAAATATCCGAGACAACTTGAATTTCACCTAACAGGTGAAATGAGAACGTTGCATAGAGTTTATTTGATGCCACTACAGCCCGACGATTCGATACCGTAATGGTAGGTGTGCCGTCACCATAATGGTGATTCAAATCGGCAAGTGTTATTGTAGGCGTACTGGCTGAAATAATCTCACCTTCGTTCGAATTGACCACATAATTAAGAACAACCGTCCCATAGAATTGGTTATGACTTGCATACCCATGAATTTCATCATCTACCACTTTATAAAAGTCTTTGGTGACGCGGACATTATCATAACTAGAACGCAGTACTGATTTTGAATTAATTGGCGCAATTGGCGTTATTACAGTTTCAGTGGCTTCAGCATAGCTTACATGTTGTTGTAAGTAAGTCAGAATAGCGCTGTAGTTTTTGTTTTCGTATTCGGAGGTTAACGCTGCATAGAAAGCATCGGTAATGTCCACGCCGTTTTTTCCATATACAGTGTATTGTTTGGAGAAAAGCCTATAAACCATCGCCTCACTTTCTAAGTCTTGTTGAGTTTTTCCATCAAATCCACTGGTTGCGTAAGCATTAACAGCAATACACCCAACGAGTAAAAATGTGAAAACCAAGCTAACAACCTTTTTCATTTTCACATCCTCCTTAAATTATTTAGAAAACCACGCATGCATAGTAATGGGGAACGGGGAACAGAGGAAATAGAAGCAATTTTTCTAAAATAGTACTTGATTCAGGCACAATCTGTCAATAAATTAAGGGATAATATATTATTAAAAGCGCCTTATGTATTTATCCAAAAAACGATGAAAAGGGCCCTGTCTGCGCAGAGCCCTTTGGTTGATCTGGGGTTTCTCTTATCCGTCGTGCCGTTTCTTGGCCTTCTCTTCCAACTCCTTGAGCTTGGCGGAAGGGTCCTTCACCTTGGCGAGGAAAATCATCGCCGCGATGATGTACGGCTTGAAGGATGCCTGTTTATAAAGCGGGTCGCGGTAGCGGTCGAATACGCTCGCCGCAACCTCACCGTGTTCACAGGAAACATCCGTGATGTCCGCGGGCAGGCAGTGGAGATAAAGCGCCTTGCCCTCCTTGGTAAGCTCCATCATTTCCTCGGTGCACTCCCAGTCCATGTGCTCCGCGTTCTGCGCAAGCAGCCGCTGTTCAAGCGCCTTGATGCCTTCAAAATCGCCGTTTCCGTAAAGTTCCGTGCGTTCTTCCATCGCCTTGAACGGCGCCCAGGATTTCGGGTAAACCACATCCGCATCCTTGAAGGCTTCTTTCATATCGTTGGTGATCTCGAACTTGCCGCCAAATTCCTCTGCGTTCTTCTTCGCTACCTCAACGACCTCATCCATCACCTCGTACCCCTCAGGGTAGGCAAGCGTCACATCCATGCCAAGGCGCGTCATAAGGCCGATCACGCCCTGCGGGACGGAAAGGGGTTTGCCGTAGCTCGGGGAATATGCCCAGGTCATGGCCACTTTTTTCCCTTTGAGGTTCTCCACACCGCCGAATTCATGGATGAGGTGCAGTGTGTCCGCCATGCACTGCGTGGGATGGTCGATGTCGCACTGAAGGTTGACAAGCGTGGGCTTCTGCTCCAACACGCCCGCCTTATGCCCTTCGGTGACAGCATTCACAACGTTGTGCATATAGGCGTTGCCCTTGCCGATATACATATCATCCCGAATGCCGATGACATCCGCCATAAAAGAAATCATGTTCGCGGTTTCGCGCACGGTTTCGCCGTGGGCGATTTGGCTTTTGCCCTCGTCAAGGTCCTGCACCTCGAGGCCGAGCAGATTGCAGGCCGAAGCAAACGAGAAGCGCGTGCGGGTGGAATTATCCCGGAAGAGGCTGATGCCAAGACCGCTGTCAAAAATTTTTGCGGAAATGTTGTTCTCCCTGAGGTGGCGCAGCGCATCCGCAACGGTGAACACGGCCTCCAGCTCATCACGCGTCTTTTCCCAGGTCAGGAAAAAGTCGCCTTCATACATGTTTTCAAAATTCAGCTTGTCGAGTTTGTCGGTAAACTGCTTAACGTTGCTCATCTTGGCCTCCATGCTTATTTGATGTTGTTGTTTGTCTTGCCTGCGCGGAACTGGCAGACGTCGCCGGTCTTGTTTTCTTCCTTGTAGAACAGCGGCGTTGCGGCATAAACGGCCGCGCATACCGCAAGATCCTGCTTCCACGTAATTTCATTCGGCGCATGCGCCTGGGATTCCGCGCCCGGGCCGAAGCCCACGCAGGGGATGCCGTAACGCCCCTGAATAGATACGCCGTTGGTAGAAAACGTCCACTTGTCGATCAGCGGGCGGTTGCGCTTTTCCATTGCGGAGGGCGCACCGACGCGCTTTTCGCCAAAGAGCGCCTTATGCGCATCCGCAACGGCCTGCACATGCGCGGCGTTTTCCTTGTTGATCCACGTCGGGAAATAGCACTCGGTTTCATATTTAAGCCCCGTCCACGCCGGGCGGTCATACATATACATGGAAACCTTTACATCATCGCCGTACTTTTTGCAAGCGGGCAGATTGCGGATTTCTTCCAGGCAGGAATCCCATGTTTCGCCGGCAGTCATGCGGCGGTCAAGCGACACCGCACAGGAATCGGCAACCGCACAGCGGCTGGGCGATGTATAGAAAATCTGCGAAACGGTGATTGTACCGCGGCCAAGGAAGCGGGCGTCCTCGTAATGCTCCGGGTTGAATTCCGGCTCAAGCATCTTCACAAGGCCCTTCACTTCGTCCTCCGGCCCGCAGCCGTTTTCGTTGAGCGCGCGCACTTGCTGAAGGATGTCCGCCATTTTATAGATGGCGTTGTCTCCCCGCTCCGGTGCGCTGCCGTGGCAGGAAACACCCTTCACATCCACGCGGATCTCCATCCGGCCGCGGTGCCCGCGGTATACGCCGCCGTCGGTCGGCTCTGTGGAAACCACGAATTCCGGGACGATTTTGTCTTCATTGTAAATATACTGCCAGCAAAGGCCGTCGCAATCCTCTTCCTGCACCGTGGCGGCGACAAGGATCTTGTAGCCTTCCGGAATGAGGCCGAGTTCTTTCATGATCTTTGCGCCGTACACGGCGGCAACTACGCCGCCTTCCTGATCCGAACCGCCGCGGCCATAAATGATCTCTTCCGTTTCATAGCCCTCATACGGGTCATGCTCCCAATTGGCAAGGTTGCCGATGCCCACGGTGTCGATATGGCCGTCAAAGGCGATAATCTTTTCACCGTCGCCCATCCAGCCGAGCGCATTGCCCTCGGGATCGATCTCCGCCTTATCAAAGCCGAGCGCTTCCATTTCTTCTATGGTGCGGCGGATCACGCCCTCTTCCCCGCAGCTTTCGCTCGGGATGCGGATGAGGTCGCGCAGGAACTTTGTCATCTGCGGAAGATACCGTTCAGAAGCCTTCTTGATTTCATCGAGATTCATGGTGTTTGCCATCCTTTCTGCCAATGAAATTGATCTTTGCCGGACTTCAGGATTCCTGAGCGCCCGTATTGCTTGTGTCCAGATAGGAATACAGCGTATATTTGCTGATGCCGAAAAATTTAGCGATTTTGTCTCCGCTTTTGGTGATGAGCATGGCGCCCGCATCGTTCAGATAACCAATGGCCTTCACCTTGTCCTCTTTGTTCATCATCGCAACGGGTTTGCCCACGATGCGCACGGATTGATCCAAAAGCTCGTCGAGCAGGTCGTTTACGTTCGTGGGGATACGCTCGGGCTCGTCTGCCGCGCGCGGGTCCTGCACGAGAGCATCCACGGTGGCCTTTGCCATCATGAGCGCAGTCAGGTCGTAATTGATACAGAAAATGCCAATGGGCCGCCCCTCGTCGTCATTGATATATACGGTGCTTGAGCGCAGGATGCGTCCGTCCGCCGTCTGCGTCAGGTAATTGTACTGATCCGGGATGTTTCTCCGCCCCTCCTTCATCGCCTCAAGCGCAATGTGGGAAGGCCCCGCACTCGCGTTCCTTTTTGAAACGTGTCCGTTTTCGATGACGGCGATGGTGTTCTCCGGGTCGCCCGAAGAAATATCATGCACAACAATCTCGCAATTGTCTCCAAATTGCGCGGAAAGCGCCTTTGCAAGCCGTTTGAGCAGATCGAGCGTCGTTTCCTGCATACTGCTCCCTCCCCGTTTCCTGATTTATTCAAATATATCATATCCCCACAAAATTTCAATAGAGAATCAAAATATTTTTTAGATTCCAAAAAGATTTTTTGTGCATCAGAATTCTTGTATTATTGCAGCATATATGCTATTATAATAATGATTTATTTTTCTCTTTTATCCGTAAAATATGGGCATAGCTGCAAGGGAGTGCTTCGCGCGCGGGCTACAAACGTTTGTCTTCGTTTGTGCGCGCCTTTTTTGTTTCTCCACAGCACCGCATGTCCTGCACCGAAACTACATAAGGAGGTTCCCCATGATTCTCATTGCAAACGGAAGGCTCATCACGCGAGACGGCGCCAACCCTTACATCGAAAACGGCGGCGTAGCCGTTTCCGGCACAAAAATCGTTGAAACCGGCGAAACCGCCGCGCTGCGTGCAAAGTATCCGGACGCGGAGTTCGTGGATGCAAGGGGCGGCGTCATCATGCCGGCCTTCATCAACGCGCACTCGCACATTTACAGCGCCCTCGCCCGCGGCCTTGCCATGAAAGGGCACAACCCCACAAACTTTTATGAAGTGCTCGACGGCATGTGGTGGCGGCTCGACCGCAATTTGACTTTGGAGGACACGCGCCGAAGCGCCTATACCACCTACATCGATTCCATCAAAACCGGGTGTACGACGGTGTTCGACCACCACGCAAGCTACTGCGAAATTGAAGGGAGCCTGTTCGCAATCGAAGAAGTTGCCAAAGAGCTTGGCATCCGCACAGTGCTCTGCTATGAGGTCAGCGAGCGGGACGGGAAGGAAAAGTGCGATGCCGCCATCCGCGAGAACGCGGACTTCATCGCGCATTGTGAAAAGGAACAGCATCCGCTCGTCAAGGCGATGTTCGGCATGCACGCGCTCTTCACCATTTCCGACAGAACCATGGAGCAATGTGTTAAGGCCAACGGCGGAAGAACCGGCTTCCATATCCACGTGTCCGAAGGCATGAACGACGTGTACGACACGCTGCAAACTTACGGAACGCGCCCGGTGAACCGCCTGTTAAACTTGGGGATTCTCGGTGAAAAGACGCTCCTTGGGCACTGCATCCACGTCAATCCCGCGGAGATGGACATCATAAAAGAAACAAACACCATGGTTGTGAACAACCCGGAGTCCAATATGGGCAACGCCGTAGGCTGTTCGCCGGTGCTGCAAATGTTTAAAAAAGGCATCCTCGTCGGCCTTGGCACGGACGCTTACACCTTCGACATGACCGAAAGCCTGAAGGCCGCCCTTGCCATACAGCGGCACAATGCCTGCCTGCCCAACGTGGGCTGGGGCGAGGCGACCGCAATGCTGTTTGAGAACAACGCAAAGATCGCCGCGCGGTATTTTGAAGACCCGCTCGGCGTGCTGAAGCCCGGCGCGGCGGCGGATGTGATCGTGATGGATTACAAGCCCTTCACCCCGTTCTCCTCAGAAAACATCGACGGCCACATCCTCTTCGGCATGGCGGGCCGCCAGTGCGAAACCACCATGTGCGCAGGTAAAATTTTGATGCGGGACCGCGTGCTGACCTGCGCGGACGAAGAAGCCGTAAACGCCCGCACGCTGGAGGTAAGCCGTGCGCTTTGGAAGCGGCTCAACGGCTGAACCGCGCATTGCTTTTGACACGACAAGGAGGTATTCACCATGAGCGAACGCATGAACCCGATCCCCTTCCCACAGCTGATGGACTGGCTCTTTACCGAGCGTGATGCGCACGGCGCCGTGTTTGGCGTGCAGAAGCCGTTCATAAAGCGGGGCGGTAAAAAGCTCCCGCTGTTTCGGGAAACGATTGAAACGCCGTTCGGCCCGGCCGCCGGCCCCAACACGCAGCTCGCAGAAAACATCATTGCCGCCTACTATGCGGGCGCGCGTTTTTTCGAGCTCAAGACCGTGCAGAAAATGGATGGCGAGGAGCTTGCCGCCTGCATCAACCGTCCCTGCATCCTTGCAGAAGACGAGGGCTACAACTGCGAATGGTCCACAGAACTGACTGTGCCGCAGGCGTTTGAAGAATATGTGAAGGCTTGGTTTGCCCTGAAGCTCATCACCCATAAATGGGGACTTGGCGACCCCTCTGGCTTTGCGTTTAACATGAGCGTCGGATATGACCTTGCAGGCATCAAAACCGAAAAGCTGGACCGCTTCATTGAAGGATTAAAGGATGCCTCCGCAACGGCTGTCTGGCAGGGATGCATGGAGTACGCGCTTGCCGCCTTCCCGGAGGACGCAGACTACATCGAGGGTATCTCCCCGCACATCTGCACAGGGGTGACGGTTTCCACCCTGCACGGCTGCCCGCCGCAGGAAATCGAAGCGATCGCTTCGTACCTCATCCGTGAAAAGGGGCTCAACACCTTCGTTAAATGCAACCCGACCATCCTCGGCTATGACTTTGCGCGCAAAACGCTCGATGCGGCCGGCTATGGCTATATTGCCTTTGACGATCACCATTTCCGGGAAGACCTGCAATACGGGGACGCCGTTCCCATGTTCCGCCGCCTTGCTGCGCTCGCCGCAGAGCATGGGTTGGAATTCGGTCTGAAGCTTTCCAACACCTTCCCGGTGGATGTTAAGGCAAACGAACTGCCAAGCGAAGAAATGTACATGTCGGGCCGGGCGCTCTACCTGCTCACAATCGAAATGGCCGCCCGCATGGCCAGGGAATTCGGCGGGAAGCTCCGCCTCTCCTATTCCGGCGGCGCGGATTATTTCAACATTCAAAAGCTGTTTGAGGCCGGTATCTGGCCCATTACAATGGCGACAACCATCCTCAAGCCCGGCGGCTATGCGCGCATGACCGAGATCGCGGAAGCGCTCGAGCAATGCGAATTCCGCGCCTTCGCCGGCGTGGATGTTCCCGCTGCGGAAGCGCTTGCATGCGCGGCGCGGAAGGACGCGCGGTATCGCAAGCCGGAGAAGCCGTTTCCGCCACGCAAGCTCGAAAAGAAAGTACCGCTGCTTGATTGCTTCACAGCGCCCTGTAAAGGCGGCTGCCCCATCGGACAGGACATCCCGGAATATATCGAGCTTTGCGGCCGGGGCGAATTCCTTTCAGCGCTCCGGCTCATCACGGAAAAGAACCCGCTCCCGTTCATTACGGGCACCATTTGCGCGCACCATTGCATGGACAAATGCACGCGCAATTTCTATGAGGAATCCGTAACCATCCGCAGAGCAAAGCTCGTTGCCGCAGAGCACGGATTCGATGCGCTCATGGCGGAGCTGAAAACGCCGGCGCAAAAGGCCGGCGCGCCGAAGACCGCCGTCATCGGCGGCGGACCCGCAGGCATCGCTGCGGCCTATTTCCTTGCAAGAGAAGGGTATCCCGTCACGGTATTCGAGCGTGAGGCAAAGCCCGGCGGCATCGTGCGCAACGTGATTCCCCGCTTCCGCATCCCGGAGGAAGCCATCGACAAGGACGTGGCGCTTGCAGTGCGCATGGGCGCAGCGTTCGTATGCGGGAAGCCCGCCCCCACCCTTTCGGAGCTCCGTGAAGCCGGCTATGAGAACATCATCCTCGCTTTCGGTGCAGAAAAGCCGGGCATGCTCGCGCTTGAAGGGAATGTAATCAACGTAATCGATTTCCTGCGCAAAGCGAAAAACGCGCCGGACCAGCTCACGCTCGGGCAGAGCGTTGCGGTCATCGGCGGCGGCAACACGGCAATGGACGCCGCACGCGCCGCAAAGCACCTTGGCGTTCCGAAGGTGACGATCGTATACCGCCGCACCAGGCGGTTTATGCCCGCCGATGCGGAGGAGCTCGCGCTTGCGCTTGCGGATGGCGTGGAATTTGCGGAGCTCGCCGCGCCTGCGGCGCACAAAGGCGGCATGCTCCTCTGCGACAGGATGGCGCTCGGCGCGCCGGACGCAAGCGGCCGCAGGGCGCCCGTTCCCACAGGCGAGCGCGTAAGCATCCCTGCCGATACCGTGATTGCGGCCGTCGGCGAAGCGCCGGATGAAGCGGCATTTGCTTCTTACGACGCGGCACTTGACGCACGCGGCAGGGCAAAGGCCGAATACCCAGGCCGCATCTTTGTTGCAGGCGACGCGCTGCGCGGCCCCGCCACGGTTGTAGAGGCCATTGCGGACGCACGCGCCGCAGCGGATGCCATCACGGGCGTTTCGCGCAAAGCGGAGTTTCCTTCAGCCTGCCGGCCCGGCTATGGCGCGGCGCTTATGAAAAAGGGACGCCTTGCCTTCCCCGCTGAGGCGGGCTGCGATGCGCAGCGCTGCCTTGCCTGCAACACCGTGTGCGAAACCTGCGCGACCGTCTGCCCCAACCGCGCAAACGTTGCCGTGGAGGTTCCCGGGCATGCCATGCGCCAGATCGTGCATGTGGATTACCTCTGCAACGAATGCGGCAACTGCGCCACCTTCTGCCCCTATGACAGCAGGCCATACCGTGACAAGTTCACGCTTTTCCGCAATGAGGCTGATTTCATTGACAGCGAAAACGACGGATTCCTTGTGCTCTGTGCAAAGTGCCCGCGCGTGCGCGTGCGCCTTGCGGGTATTGCGGCGGATTACGACCTTTCCGGTCAAAGCGAGCTCGATCCTGAAATCGAAGCGCTCATTCGCGCCATACTGAGTAAATACGCCTACATGCTTTAAAGCATCCAACCGAATGGAGGTCGTGCCATGGCAACCTTTACCGTAAACGGGAACCGGGTCACCGTTTCCGAAAACCAGAAGCTCCTCCGCTATCTGCGCGATGTGCTGCACCTCACCTCCGTAAAGGACGGCTGCAGCGAAGGCGCATGCGGCAGCTGCACTGTGCTCATTGACGGAAAGCCCGCGCGCGCCTGCATCCAGCAGACGGATCGGCTTGAAGGGAAGTCCGTTCTCACTGTGGAGGGACTCTCCGCATTTGAAAAGGAGGTTTACGCCTATGCTTTCGGCGAGGCCGGCGCTGTGCAGTGCGGCTTCTGCATCCCGGGCATGGTTCTCTCTGCAAAAGGGCTTTTTGCTGTGAATCCCGATCCTTCTGAAGCGGAGATCGCTTACGCGCTGCGCAACAACATCTGCCGCTGCACGGGTTATGTGAAGATCATAAAAGCCGTGCGGCTTGCGGCGCAATGCCTGCGCGAAGGGCGCGTGCCCGCGCCGGAGGGCGCATGGTGCGTCGGCGCGCGCGTGCACCGGCTGGATGTCCGGGAAAAGGTGCTCGGCACCGGCATATACTGCGACGATATCACCATGGAAGGGATGCTCTATGGCAGCGCCGTGCGCGCAGCCTACCCGCGCGCGCGCGTGCTCGCCATCCATACGGAAGAAGCAAGGGCGCTTCCGGGCGTCGCCTGCGTGCTCACCGCAGCGGATATCCCCGGCAGGAACAAAGTAGGACACCTGAAAAAGGATTGGGACACGATGATTGCCGTGGGGGATGTGACGCATTACCTCGGCGACGCTGTCGCCCTCGTTGCGGCGGAAACGCCTGCAATTCTCGAAGCCGCAAAGAAGCTCGTCCGCGTGGAATACGAACCGCTCACCCCCGTGCGCTCCCCGGAAGAAGCCATGGCGGAAGGCGCTCCGCTCGTACACCGGGACGGCAACCTCCTTGCGCATAAACACGTTTCGCGCGGCAATGCGGAGGCGGCCATCCGGGGCGCCAGGCACGTCCTTTCCGGCCATTTCTCCACGCCGTTTACAGAGCACGCGTTTCTTGAGCCAGAGTGTGCCGTCGCCTTCCCGAAGGAAGACGGTGTGATGATTTATTCCTCCGACCAGAGCGTTTACGATACGCAGCACGAAACCGCCCCCATGCTGGGCCTTCCCAACGAAAAGGTATGGGTTGAAAACAAGCTTGTGGGCGGCGGCTTCGGCGGCAAGGAGGACGTGACCGTACAGCACCACGCGGCGCTGCTTGCGCATGTAACAAAGCGCCCCGTGAAGGTGAAGCTCACCCGCGCGGAGAGCATCCTCATTCACCCGAAGCGCCACCCGATGGAGATGGATTTCATGCTCGGCGTGGATGAAGCCGGCATCATCCAGGGCGTGAAGGCCAAGGTTGTTGCGGATACGGGCGCATATGCTTCCCTCGGCGGTCCCGTGCTTGAACGCGCGTGCACGCACGCCGCAGGGCCGTATAACTACCAGAACTTTGAAATCGACGGTTACGCATGGTACACCAACAACCCGCCTGCGGGCGCATTCCGCGGCTTCGGGGTTACGCAGACCTGCTTTGCCATTGAGACACTTTTGAACCGCGCCGCGGATGCGGTTGGCATCAGCCATTGGGAAATTCGCCGTCGCAACGCAATCCGCCCGGGGCAAACGCTGCCCAACGGGCAGATCGTGGACGAATCCACCGGCCTCGTGGAAACGCTCGAAGCCGTGCGTGAACAATATGAGTCCGCCGAATATGCCGGCATTGCCTGTGCGATGAAGAATGCGGGCGTCGGCGTCGGCCTGCCGGATACGGGGCGCGTGCGCCTCGCCGTGCGGGATGGCAGGCTGCACATCCATGCGGGCGCCTCCTGCATCGGGCAGGGGCTTGGGACGGTGCTTGTGCAGATCGTGTGCGAAACGACGGGGCTCCCACGCGAAAGCGTTGTTTATGCGCCGCCGAACACCGGAAATTCCCCGGATTCCGGCACCACATCCGGCTCCCGGCAAACGCTTATCACAGGCGAAGCGGCGCGCCGCGCCTCTGCGCTATTGAGCGAAGCGTTGGCGAAGAAGCCGTTGTTCGCCCTCGAGGGTGAAGAATACTATGCCGAGTATTTGGCCAAAACGGATCCGCTTGGCTCCGATAAGCCCAATCCGGTAAGCCATGTGGCCTACGGCTATGCCACCCAAGTGGCAATTTTGGGGGAAGATGGCAAGCTGAAGAAAATCATCGCAGCGCATGATGTGGGCCGGGCGGTGAACCCCCTCTCCGTGGAAGGGCAGATCGAGGGCGGCGTTGTAATGAGCATGGGATTTGCGCTCACGGAACAGTACCCGCTTCAGGAGTGCAGGCCCACCGCGAAATACGGTACGCTCGGCTTGCCCCGCGCAAACACGGTTCCGGAAATCGAGCCCATCATCGTGGAAAAGGCCGGGCTTAACGTGGCCTATGGGGCAATCGGCATCGGGGAAATCACCTCCATCCCGACCGCTCCGGCCATTGCGGACGCATATTACCGCTTCGACGGCAAGGAGCGCTCCGTGCTGCCGCTTTCGGACACGCCATATTCAAAATAAATGAACGGTGTTGGAAATTTGCGTTTTATAATAGAATGAAAGAAAGCAGAAGGGCGAAACAAACAAAATGGAACTCAACCGGTATATCGACCACACGAACCTGAAGCCTGATGCGACCCGCGCGGATATCCAAACGCTCTGTGCGGAAGCGAAGGCGTATCATTTCGCAAGCGTATGCGTGAACAGCGTGCATATCGCACAGGTTGCCGCTGCGCTCGCGGGGACGGACGTTGCGCCTTGCTGCGTCGTTGGTTTCCCGCTCGGCGCAATGGAACCCGAGGCGAAGGCGTTTGAGGCTGCCCGCGCGTGCGCCCTCGGCGCGAAGGAGATCGATATGGTGATCGACATCGGCGCGGCAAAGGCGGGCGATTTTTCCCGTGTGGAAGCCGACATCGCCGCCGTTGCAGCCGCCATCGCCGGGCGTGCGCTGCTCAAGGTCATCCTCGAATGCTGCCTGCTTACGGACGAGCAGAAGCGGGCAGCCTGCCTTGCCGCAAAGCATGCGGGCGCGGACTTTGTGAAAACCAGCACGGGATTCTCCACCGGCGGGGCAACGGAGCACGATGTGGCGCTCATGCGCGCGGCCGTGGGTCCTGAAATGGGCGTAAAAGCCTCCGGTGGCATCCGCACACGCGAGGATGCGCTTAAGATGATCGCAGCCGGAGCGAACCGCATCGGCGCGAGCGCAGGGATTGCAATCGCAGCGGCGGCAGAAGAAGAAAAATAGGGCGGCCTGCGGTCGCCCTCAGGCTGTCGAAAAAGTGGCCGTGAGCCACTTTTTCGACAGCCTGCGTTATACTCTATAGGGTGCTCTCCCGCGCGCCCCACGCATGCGCGCTGGGAAAATATTCATGAATTATTTAATTGTATATTTGCTATACCCGGTGTAAACTGGAATTATTGGAAGGGGGTGTGTTGCCTGTGGAGCAGGCTCCGCTCATAGAAGTAAGGAATGTAAAAAAAGTTTACCGGGTGGGGAGCGTGGATATCCATGCGCTGCGCGGTGTGGATCTCATCATCAACCGCGGCGAAATCTGCTGTATCATCGGCCGAAGCGGTTCCGGTAAATCGACGCTGCTCAACGTCCTTGCCGGCCTTGAGCACGTCACAAGCGGCGAGATCGTCATCGCCGGGAAACGATTGGACAAGATGACGCAGAGCGAACTGATCGTATTCCGCCAAAAGCATGTCGGCTTTATTTTTCAGGCCTTCAACTTAATGCCTTATTATACGGCGCTCGAAAACGTGGCGTTCCCGCTTTCGTTCCGCGGCATGCCCACACGCAAGCGCAATGCGCTTGCCCGCGAGGCGCTCAAGACCATGGGGCTTGAAACGCATTTGAAGCACAAGCCTTCGCAGATGAGCGGCGGCCAGCAGCAGCGCGTTGGCATCGCGCGCGCGCTCGTGACGGATCCGGACATCGTGTTTGCGGACGAACCCACGGGAAATTTGGACTCGAACACTTCCGACGACGTGATGAATTCCATCTGTGACGTCATGCGCGCACGGAACAAAACGCTCGTCATGGTCACGCACGATCCGCATATGGCGGAATTTGCCGACAAGGTCATTCAAATCCTGGACGGCAAGGTCGTGAGCATTGAATATAACGATCATTCCAATTCCAAAACAAAAAAAGCAGAGGTTGAACAGGGGGAAGAAACAGCATGAACCACACTTTAAAACGCACTCTGGCGCTTGCATTGGCGCTGATTTTTACGTTTGCGCTCAGCACGGCCGCGTTTGCCAACCCGAACGGAAGCGGCGAGGGAGAAGGGGGTGGCGCGATCACTCCGACGCCCACGCCCGGTACACCGGCAAGCGCGGACAGCATCACCATTACGGTCAGCGGCGCAACGATTTCCGCGACGCACATTTATATCCCCGTTACCGTCATGAACGCAAGCGGCGAAGCCGTGACGCTTGAAAGCGTATACAACAAAACCGCCGGCGAAAGCGTTGGTTCCGATGCAAGCAGCCCGCTGCCGATGACGATTCCCGCCAACAGTTCCAGGGAAGTTTTGCTTACGGACACGCATAGCGGCAGCAATTCCGGCACGGTAACGCGCACGCTGGTCTTTTCCTTCAAACCCGATTCCGGCAGCAGCTTCACCAAGTACCAGAACGTATCCGTTGATTTTGGGGTGGATGTAAATGGCGGCGGCAGCAACGAGGGCAATACCACGGAAGCTGTGGACCCGGCGTTCCGCCTTTCTTCCTATGACGAAGCGGGCGAGTTCGTGCCTGCGCCCTCCGGCAACGCGGGCAAGGGCGTTGTGGTCCGCATCCCGCTCCAGTGCCTGCGCAGCAACATTTCAAACGTTACCATTACGCCGGTGCTTTCCACAAGCCTGGATTCCTTCCCGTTTGAAATCTCCGCGCTCGACTACACACAGGGCCTTGCGGGAAGCCTGTACCGCGGCGCGATCGTCGAATTCCGCTACAGCGGCTTCAAGCTCAACAAAATGGTCACCGCGGGCGTTAAAAAGGTGGATTTCACAATTTCCTGGCTGGAGGATTGGGATGCCACCAACACGCGCCAGAGCATGACGATCAGCATTTATGTGAACGTCATTAAGGGCTATGAGGAGGCCACCAATCCTGACGGCACAAAACCCGTCTCCAAGCCGAAGGTGATTCTTGATTCCTACTCCATCAGCACGGATAAGATCTATGCCGGCGAACAGTTCGATGTGAAATTCACCCTGCGCAACACCTCCGATGAGGAAGCTGTGCAGAATATCCAAATCAGCATCAGCGACACGGCGGAGGTTGGCAAGCTAATGCCCGCGAACAACGGCTCCAACACGCTTTATATCGCAAAAATCGGCAAGGGCGAAACGCATACGGAGACAATCTCCATGCAGAGCGCGCCGGATACCGAGGCAAAGGCTTATACGCTCCAGCTCGATTTCTCCTACGAAGGCGCCTCCAATGTCGCCTCTTACACCGCAACGGAGACCATCGCCATCCCCATTCTCCAGCGCATCCGCATCAAAGTGGATGAGCCCACTGTCTACGATGACCCATGGGTTGGCCAGAGCTGTGCGCTTTACTTTGCACTGTACAACATGGGCAAGGCGCCCATTTACAACTGCATGGTGGACGTTGAAGGCGAAGGCCTTGCGATGGAGGAAACTTATTTTGGCGGTACGGTTGCAGCCGGCAGCACCATGCGGGCGGACTTCTCCATCATCCCCTCCGTGGGCGGCGACATTGCAGGCGAAATCGTCATCACCTATGAGGATGTTTACGGGGAGCAAATGGAGGAGCGCCTGCCGCTCAACCTGTTTGTGAACGAAGAGGTGCCCATGGACGATCCGGGCGCGATGATCGACCCGGAAACCGGCATGCCCATCGGCGGCGATCCCGGCATGGCCGACCCCGGCATTGAAACAATCGGCGGACAAACGGGAGGCTTCCCCTGGGTATGGGTTGGCGTTGGCGCGGCGGTGGTCGCGGCAGCTGTTGTGGCCGTCATCCTGTTGAAGAAGAAGCGTGCGAAGGAGCTGGAGGACGTATGAAATTCGCCGATCTGCTCCGCACGGCGTTCCTGAACCTGTGGCGGCGCAAGCTGCGTGCCTTTCTGACCGTGCTTGGCATGGTGATCGGCACGAGCTCCATCGTGGTGATGGTGTCGCTCGGCATCGGCATGCGCGAAGCCATGATCGAAAGCTATTCCCAGATGGGAAGCATGACGAACATCACCGTGACCCGTTGGAATTATTCCGTTGACGAAAATGGAAATTATTCCTCCAGTGAAAAGGATCTGAACAAAAAAACGCTTGAAACGTTCAAGCAGATCCCCGGCGTAGAAGCGGTAATGCCGCGCATCACAACCTGGGGCTTGGTGAAGAGCGGACGCTATGTGGCGGACATCAGCATCATGGGCATTGACACCTCCGTTGCAGAGCAATTCGGCATCACGCTTGCGGAGGGCAGCATGCCCACCGCACGTACCACGGGCGGCACCTATGACATCGTGTTCGGCTCGGACCTGTTCCAGTATTCCTATTTCTATGATCCGAATACCGGCAGGCAGGCGGTAGACAAAGACGGAAACTCCAAGGTAACGCTCGACTCCCGCTTCCAGCTCACGTTCGATTATAACAATATTTACGGTGGAAACTCCATGGAGGGGTACACGCCGGGCAAGTTTTACCGGCTTAACGCTACGGGCGTTACCGCTGCATCGGGCAACGAGTTTTCCTATTACTGCCTGATGGATATTGAGGCGCTCAAAAAGCTGGCCAAGGAAAACAGCACATTTATGAACCTTGACACCAGCAATTATAACGAGGTTATCCTAAAGTGCGCGGACACCGAAACCGTTGCAAGCGTAAATCAGACCATTAAGGACATGGGGTACGGCACGCAGTGCCTGCAGGAATGGATTGAACAGTCCGAACAGAGCATTAAGCAAACGCAGTATCTCCTCGGAGCAATCGGCGGCGTGTCTCTCCTTGTCGCAGCCATCGGCATCATGAACACGATGATGATGAGCATTTATGAGCGCACGAAGGAAATCGGCATCATCAAGGTGCTTGGGTGCAGGATGTCCAACATCGCGGGCATGTTCCTGACCGAATCGGCTTACATCGGCTTTTTCGGCGGTGCGCTTGGCCTCGGCGTGAGCTACACGCTCTCCATTGTGCTCAACAAGTTCCTGTCCGATTCCGGCATGCACAGCTCCATCCCGCTTTACCTTGCGTTCGGCGCGGTGGCGTTCTCCATCCTCGTGGCGCTGATTTCCGGGCTCTACCCGGCCTTCCGCGCAATGCGGCTTTCCCCGCTCGCGGCAATCCGCAACGAATAGCAAAAACGGCACGAAAAAGCTCCGATACCGGAAAGCCGGTATCGGAGCTTTTGTTTTTTGCAGGCGGCCGGCGCGCCTTCAGCCGGCGAAATATGGGCAATGCGTTTTCAAGCATTGCCTGTTTTGTGGGGAATGCGTGCAGCGGATCGCCGCAGGAAGCTCCATCACAACCCCAAGGTGTTCCTGCGCAAAGCGCACCGCCGCCTTTGCCGCCGTAAACGCGTTCCGCTTACAGCACCGGGGGCCTCCTATCCTGCCAATGTCCGAAAGCGCTTCCGCGGTCATTTGGTTGGAAAGGCCCCAGGATTCCCCAGAAAGCGGCGTTGTTCCGGTTGCAATGCTCAGGAACATGCCCGCGCTTACAGCCGCGCCGCAACAGCCCCAATAGCCGCAGGATCCGCCCGGATACTTTGCGCCGCGTTCCTTCATTTTTCCAAGCGCCTCTTCCAGTTCGATTTCCCCACCGCTGTTGCGGTATGCGCAGAGAAGCGCCGCACCCACCATGACATGATGCTCCGGGCCATGCATGTGGATATATGGATCCTCCATCATCTCCTGCATCATTGCAACAGGGTCGCGCGAGCTGCTCTGCATGCAGTAAGCGATCACATCTCGAATTCCCTGCTCGCCATGGCAGCGGTCGCAGACGAAGTGCCCCGCTTCACAGCTTGCGCAGGATCTAAATTTGCCGTGGCAGATTGCGCATTCCATTTCCTGCGCCTTTTCAAAATACACCAGCGGCCTGCCGCAAACAAGGCATGCCCCCTCCTCTTTTTTCACCGTATCCTCCCCTTCCTCTTTTTTCAGTTTAATTCGCATCCCCGTTGCGCGGATATGCCTGCTTCGCGTACCGCGCGCACAGCGCATCGCATGCGCCGCCCGCACGGATCAGTTCCGCAAACATGTGCCCACTCTCCTTCACGGTGCGTGCCTGCGTTTCATAGTCAATGTGTACAAGGCCGAAACGCGCGCTCTGCCCTTCCAGCCATTCAAAATTATCGCAGAAACACCAGTGGTAATACCGCTCCACAGGAAGGCCCGATACGGCAAGCTCCTTCAGGTGCTCCAGAATGTAGCGCGCACGGAACGCATCTGCATTATCACAGGTGCCGTTTTCCGTGATGTAAATCGGGCGCGGGAGCAAATCATAAGCTTTTTTTGCGCACTCCGCGATGCCTTCCGGGTAAATCTCCCAACCAAGGTCGTTCACCGGCGCGCCCCTGCGCACACCGTCTCCGATACCATGCACCGTGGAACGCGTATAGTAATTCACACCGATGAAATCGCAATATTCCCCCGGGCAGATCGCTTCACTGCGCAAAACGGGGAAGCGCCGTTCCCCTCGCGTCATCGCGCGCGTCAGACTGCCCTGAAAGAAGGTTTCCGTGAGGCGTGCTGCCAGCATGTGCCACGGATTTTTGGGGTTCTCGGGCGCAAAGACACGCAAGTGGTTGGCAAAGCTCACCTTTGTATCCGAAAAGCCCATCTCACGGCGCACACGATGGATCATTTCATACGCGCGGATGTGGCAGGCCGCCATGCGCGTCATCACAGCGCGCGTCGCGGTAAAGGAGCGCCTGCCCGGGGGCCATGCGCCGAAGAAATAGCCGTTCACGGCATAAACGTTCGGTTCGTTGATGGTGATGTATTCCGAAACAAGCCCGCCCATCGCCCGGACCACCTTTTCCGCGAAGCGGAGGAAAACCGCCTCGCTCTCCGGGTTTTCAAACGCGCCCATACGCTCGAACCAAAGCGGGTTTGTGAAGTGGTGCAGCGTCAGAAGCGGGCGGATCCCGCACGAAACGAGGTAAGCCGCTTCCTCCCGGTAATGTGCAAGCGCCGCTTCCTCAAACCTTCCCTGCTCCGGCTCAATGCGGCTCCATTCCACACCGAAGCGGTAGGTCTCGATCCCGAGTTCCGCCATCAGATCTGCATCCTCACGCCAGCGGGCGTAGTGGTCATTCGCCACGGCAGGGCTGCTGCCGTCGTGAATGCGGCCTTTTTCATACCAGTCATACCAACTGTTGTTCCTGTCTCCGCCCTCGATCTGCGTTGCGGCCGACGCCGCGCCGAGGAGCATGCCCTTTGGGAATGAAAAGCCCTGCATGCCGCCGCCCATCCTTTCTGCGTTTTTATATAATTATAGCATCTGCGCCCCGCATGCGTCACGCACGATTGTGCTTTCTTTCAAAAAGTAGTATGCTATCTACACACCCTTACTTGGAAAGGATAGGATTTATGGAGAAACTTTACGTAAACGGAAGCATCCACACGCTGGATGCGGCATCCCCCCTCGTTTCCGCGCTCGCCGCCGTGGATGGCCGAATCGTTGCCATCGGCACGGAGGCGGAGGTTCGCGCCGCAGTTTCGCCTGTAGCAGAGGTGGTTGACCTTGGCGGACGTACCGTAACCCCCGCGTTTTCCGACACGCATATGCACCTTCTTTCCTATGTCGGCTCCAAGCGGGAGGTTGATCTTTCCGCAGTGCACTCCGTGGAAGAGCTCATTGCAGCCTGCCGCGCAGCGCTTGCCGCCGGGCAGCTTGCAAACGGGTGGCTGATGGGCCGCGCCTGGAACCAGAACGGCTGGAGCGTTCCCCGCATTCCGGACAGGCATGACCTTGACCAAATCTCGCGGGAGGTGCCTATCGCCCTTTCCCGCGCGTGCTACCACGTGATTTGCATCAACAGCCGTGCCATTGAGCTGCTTGGGCTCAGTGCCGCATGTGATGGCGTGCTGCGCGAGGACGAATGCAGCTGTCTTTCCGCCATTGAGACCGAACCCACGGCAGACGCATTGGAATCCATGATTCAGGAAGGCTGCGGCGACCTGTTAAAAAACGGCATCGCCTGTGTGCATACGGATGATTTTGGGGATGCCGGCCACTACGAGCCCGTTTACAGCGCTTACCGCAGGTTGGCGGAAACCGGAAAGCTTCCCGTGCGCATCGTGCAACAATGCCGTTTCGGAGAGCCCGAGAAGCTCAAACAGTTCCTTGCGGACGGCCGTTTTTACGGGGAAACGCACGGCCATTACCGGCTGGGCGAACATAAGCTGCTTTTGGACGGTTCGCTCGGCGCCCGCACTTCCTATATGCGCAAGCCTTATGCAGACGATCCTTCCACACAGGGGATCCCGCTGTTTACGGAAGAAAGCCTGTACGAGCTGACCCGCATTTCCCATGCGGCCGGCTTCCCCATCGCCGCGCATGCGATCGGCGACGGCGCGATCGAGATGCTGCTCAACACGGTTGCGCGCCTGCAAGCCGAATCGCCCCGCCCGGATCCGCGCCATGGCGTTGTCCACTGCCAGATTACGGACGAAGCACAGCTTAAGCGCATTGCGCAGCTTGGGATGCAGGCCTATGTGCAGCCCATTTTTGTGAGGGCGGATCAGCACATTACCGAGGCGCGCGTTGGAGCGCAGCTTGCCAAAACAAGTTACGCCTGGAAAACGCTGCTCGGCCTCGGCATCAACATCAGCGGCGGTTCGGATTGCCCCGTGGAGCCGTTCGACCTGCTGCCGAACCTCGCCTGCGCCGTCACGCGTACCGATCCGACCATGCCGGGTGCAAAGCCCTGGCATCCTGAGCAATGCCTCAGCGTGGAAGAAGCCGTGCGCGCATTTACGCAGGGCGCTGCCTACGCTTCGTTTGAAGAAGACGAGCGCGGTACGCTCAGCGTGGGCAAGGTTGCAGATTTCGCCGTGCTTTCGCGCGACATTTTCACAATCAACCCCAATGAAATTGGCTCCACCAAGGTGGAAATGACCGTCGTGGACGGCGAGATCGCCTGGGAAAAATAATCCTGCTTCTGAAGAAACAGAGCCCGCGCAGTGCGCGGGCTCTTATGCTTTCTCATGCCTCCGGGTTTTCCATCACGCCCAGGAACATCGGCACGCCGGTCGCAAGGTCGATCACCGCATATGCAAACGGGCGGTCAAAGCGCAATTCAACCTTAACCGGCGGCGGCATTGCGCAGCCTGCCGCCATCTCCACGGATGTTACTGCGGCAGCTTCGGTGCCCTCTTCGTCCACGATGAGCTTCACCTTTTGCAGCACGTTCCCGATATAAAGCGGCGCATCCCCTGCATGCCCCATGGCGGTGAAATCCGCTTTTTCCGGGTCAAACGCCTGCACAAGCCCCATGGCCTTGAGCGCATCATTCATTTTGAATTCCGTTTCTGCGGTAAATTTGGGGATCAGAAGATCCATATAGGTGCCGGACTGCACTGCCGCAAGGTAGGATGCGATCTGCTCCGCATCAAGCGTTGCCGCAAATGCACGCACGTCCGTCCCTTCCCGCGGAAGCAGGGCAAGGAATGCGGTTTTTCCGTCATCATAGGGCAAAACCGTACCGCATACGCCTTCCGATTCGATATAATCCCGATAGCAGCCCCAATCCTGCATGAATTCCGTCTGCACAGCCTCCCCGCCCGCAACGGTAAACGCCGCCTCGTGCGTGTCTTCCGCCTCAAACGGGCTTTGCCATTTCGCCTTGAAGTACAGCGCGTTGAGCAGCACAAGCATCACATCGTCCTGATAGGGCTCCTCGCGCAGCGAAGGGATGAGGCCGTTGGTGTTCTTTTTTACCCAATCATTGATGGCCGCAACCGCCTCTTGTGTGGAAAGATCGGCCGAGATCGCCTCTGCACCCATCGCAGCCTTAACCGCATTGAGCCAGCTTTCCTCCACAACAAGCGCTTCACAGGTGTCGATCCACGCGGAATTGGCGATGGAAAGCTCCGTGCTGCCCGCATTTTCCATAAGCGCCTGCGCAAGCCCCGCGCAAAGCGCGTCCAGCTCTGCGCCCGAAAGGCCGAGCAGAGCGCCAAATTCTGCAAGCGTATCCCCTGCCGCGCCGTCCGCCGCCATGGCGAGCGCAAAATATGCCGAAAGTGGGGAAATGACGGGGTTTTCCGCATCGAGCTTCATCGCCTCCGCCACGAGAAGCGCTCCAAACTGCGTAACAGCTGCCGCATTTGCGGTTTCTCCCTGCACCGCAGAAGGCGCAAGGTTTGCCGTCAGGTTTGTGGTTATGGGTTTGGAGTTTCCCTGCGATCCGGGGTTCGGTGCGTGCTGTGCGCCTGGCGCACCCGCAGCGCAGCCAGAAAAGAGCAGCGCGCACACAAGGCAAAACGCCCCGCATGCGCGGTAGGTTCTTTTGATCCGTTTCATGTTGCACTTCCTCCTCTGCATTTCCTGTTTATACTAAAAAACGCAGAAGCAGGCCGCAAGGTTGCAGTTTTTCAGCAATAGGCCGTAAAAAGCCCGGCGCGCAGGTCGCTCCATTCTTCAAGGACAAAATCCCGCACCTTGCGCGCCGCCGGCGGCAGCGCGCCGCTCCTGCGCCAGGCAAGGAACACCGAGCGGTAGGTGCGCCGATCGGAAATCGGGATGGCCGTCACGGGCTGCAGCTGCATCGCGGGTACCTTCGGCATCACCGTGACGCATCCCCCGATGCTCACAAATTGCAGCGCGCTGTTGCACTCCTGCGTTTCATATGCGATGTGCAGCGGCACGCCTTCATCGGAAAACAGCTCCTCCACCGTGGCGCGCAGGCCGCTGCTCTTGTGCAGCAGCACCATCTTTTCGTTTGCAAGCTCGCGCACGGATACGCTTTCATGCCCTGCGAGCCTGTGCCCGTTCGGCACCACGGCATAAAGCGCCTGCTCGCCGATCTTTGCACATTCCACATCGCTGTCCGCTGTAACGCAAAAGGCAAGGTCGATCCGGCCTGCCTTAAGCTCGGTGAGCAGATCGCTGTTCATATGCTGTGCAAAATGGAAGGTGGTTCCGGAATCCGGGTATTTTTTTTGGAACCCCTCCACAATCGAAGGGATGAAATCCGAAGAAATGCTGTAAAAATACCCAAGCGTAACCGTCCCGCCCGCAGGGTCAAGCACCATTTGCCGCGTCATGCGCACGCCTTCCTCCAGCGTTGCAAGCACACGGTTCACATAGGTGAGGAAAAACTCGCCGTACGGCGTAAGAAAAACGCGTTTGTTTTTTTTGGAAAACAACGGGATGCCCATGTCTTTCTCCAGCTCTGCAATGGCGTAGCTCAGGCTTGGTTGGGAGATGTGCAGTGCCTCGGCCGTTTTTGTGTAGTTGAGTGCGCCGGCAAGCGCCTGAAAATAGCGAAGCTGCATCAACGTCATAAATGCCACCACCCTTCATATGTCCGGCGAACCCGGTTATTTTTATTATAAAGCCTTGCGGCCGGGTTCGCAAGAAGTCAATAGGATTTCTCTATCATAAAACTTCAAAAGATGTATTGGACGTTGACGCATGTGCGGAAATATAATTAAGTTAACAATCAAGGGGGTCTATGCTCCCCGGAACAGGAAACAAACGAACGCACCGGATAACATACGAAAAGGAGCATCATTACCATGGCAGAAAGAGAAATCACGTTGGAAGAAATCAAAATGCTGGACGATCTGTTCGCCCGTGCGCAAGCCGCCGCGAAGGTCATTGAGACATACGATCAGGAGCGCGTCGATCAGCTGATTCAGGCTGTGGCCTGGTCCATTGTCAACCTGCAAACCTGGAAGCCGCTTGCCTATCAGGCAGTTGAAGAGACCCGCCTGGGCGATCCTGTCGGCAAAGTCGGCAAGCGCAACAAGGCCAAGGGTATCCTGCGCGATGCACTGCGCGCAAAGAGCGTGGGCATGATCGAAGAAATCCCGGAAAAAGGCATTGCCAAGTATGCAAAGCCCGTGGGCGTCATCGCTTCCCTTGTCCCCACGACGAATCCTGTCGTCACCCCTGTCGGCCAGGCCATTTATGCCATTAAGGCCCGTGACGTTGTGATTTTCTCGCCCCATCCGCGTGCCAAGGGCGTCACGAAGAAAGCCATTGACATCATGCGCGAAACGCTCGTGCGGGAAGGCGCCCCGGCGGACATTCTCCAATGCATCGAAAAGCCCAGCATCCCCGTCACCAAAGAGCTGATGGCGCGTGCGAACCTTGTCATCGCCACAGGCGGCCGGCCGATGGTCAAATCCGCTTACAGCTCCGGCACCCCGGCTTACGGCTCCGGCGCGGGCAACTCCACGATGATTATCGACGAGACCGCGGACGTAAAGGAAGCGGCCATGAACACCCGCATCAGCAAGTATTCCGACTTTGGCTCCGGCTGCTCCTGCGACGGCAACCTGGTGATTCACGCTTCCGTTTACGATGCAATGGTGGAAGCGCTCAAAGCCGAAGGCGGCTACCTTGCAAACAAGCAGGAAGCCGAGGCGCTCAAGAAGGTTATGTGGGATGAAAACGGTCACCGTCTGCCGGACACCGTTGCCATCTCCGCACAAAAGCTGGCCGAGGCCGCAGGCTTCACCATCGGCAGCGAATATAAGTTCATCATGGTTGACGGCGAAAACAAAATCGGCAAGGAGCACTTCTTCTCCTCCGAAAAGCTCACCACGCTGCTTGCACTCTTCAAATATGACGGCGAATTCGAGAATGCGCTCGATATGATGCGCGCAATCTATAATGTGGGCGGCAAGGGCCATTCCTGCGGCATCTATTCCTTCAACGACGAGCACATTCACCGCCTTGCGCTGGCCGCGCCCGTCAGCCGCATCATGGTGCGCCAGCCGCAGAACAAGGCAAACGCCGGTTCTTTCACCAACGGCATGCCGATGACCTCCTCCATGGGCTGCGGTACTTGGGGCGGCAATATCGTTTCCGAAAACATCGCGCTCAAGCATTACATGAACACCACCTGGGTCGCGCGCACCATCCCCGAAGACAAGCCCTCCGACGAGGAGCTCTTCGGCAAGTATTACGATCCCGCACTGGATCAGGAATAACCAAATGATTTTTCGGGCGGGCCGGCATGCAGAAGCTGTGATGCCGGTTCGCCCATCCCTGCAGTTAAACCGGTAAAAATAATTCCAAGGAGTATACCCCATGATTCAACCCATCCAGATCCGCAACGTAGAAATCGGCAGCGGCGTGCCGAAGGTCATCGTCCCTATCGTTGGCAAAACAGAGGAAGCCATCCTTGCAAAAGCAGGCGAGATTGCCTCTATGCCCATTCATACAGTTGAATGGCGCGTGGATTTCTATGACGATGTATTCGACACGGAAAAGACGCTTGCAACCCTGAAAAAGCTGCGCTGTGCGCTCGGCACGCTCCCGCTGCTGTTCACCTTCCGCACCAAAAAGGAAGGCGGCGAGAAGGAGATCACCATGGAGCAGTACACTGCGCTGAACCTTGCCGTTGCAGCAAGCGGAGATGCGGACTTGATCGACGTTGAAATCTTCTCCGGCGACGGCGTTGTGAAAGCAAACATCGACGGCATCCACAAGGCGGGCGCGCTTGTGGTTGGTTCCAACCACGATTTCTTTGCTACCCCGGAAAAGGACGATATTGTTTCCCGCCTGCGCAAGATGCAGGAGATGGGCGCGGACATTCCGAAAATCGCCGTAATGCCCAAGAGCACTGCGGACGTGCTCACCCTGCTTGCCGCAACGGCCGAAATGCATGAAACCTATGCCGACAGGCCGATTATCACCATGTCCATGAGCGCAAAGGGCGTAATCAGCCGGCTTTCCTGCGAGGCGTTTGGCTCCGCAATGACCTTCGGCGCCGTTGGGCAGGTTTCCGCTCCCGGCCAGATTCCCGTGGAGCAGCTCAGGCAGGTGCTTGATATCCTGCACAGCGCGCTGTAACTTGAAACGCTCCCCGCCGGCCAACAGCCGGGCGGGCATACCCGGCAAAGGAGGTTCCCCAGAACATGAAGTTTGCTGAAAAGATCACGCTTTGCGAGGTCGGCCTCCGGGACGGCCTGCAAAACGAAAAGGCGCTCCTCTCCGTGGAGGATAAGCTTTCGCTCGCCCGTGCAGCGATCGCTTCGGGCTTCCCGGTGATCGAGCTTGGCTCATTCGTAAGCCCCAAAGCCGTGCCGCAAATGGCGGATACGGATGAATTATACCGCCGGCTGGGCGATGTGCCCGGCGTGGAACTGCGCGCGCTCATCGCCAACAAGCGCGGCGTGGAACGCGCGGCCGCCTGCGGCTGCAAAAAAGTGAAGCTCAACGTTTCCGCAAGCCGCGGGCACAACCTTGCCAACCTGAACAAAACGCCGGAAGAAAGCGTCGCGGGCTTTGCGGACTGCGTGAAGGCAGCGAGAGATGCCGGCATCGCGGTTTCCGGCTCCATCTCCATGCCTTTTGGCTCGCCCTGGGAACGCTTCACTCCGGTTGAAGATGTGCGTTCCATTGTGGATGCATATCTTGCCGTCGGCGTGGAAGAAATCTCCCTTTCCGATGCTTCCGGCATGGCGGTTCCCACAAGCGTTTACAGCTTGTTTTCCAACATGGGGCAAGCGTATCCGAACGTGACCTGGTGGTTCCATTCCCACAACACGCGCGGCACAGCCATGGCGAACATCATCGCCGCCATGGAAGCCGGCATCACGCGTATGGACTGTTCCTTTGCGGGGCTCGGCGGCTGCCCGTTCGTGCCCGGCGCGGCGGGGAACATCGCGTCCGAGGACGTTGTTCACATGCTATATGAAATGGGCGTTGAAACCGGCATTGACCTTGACGCCTGCATCGCTACCGCGCGCCTTGCCGCGGAGCTTACCGGCCACGGCGGCGAAAGCTACATCCTGCGCGCAGGAAAATCCAGCGACCTGATTAAGAAATAACCCACAAAATTCCCCTTTTAAGGAGATTTAATCAAGCATGAAAAAACTCGTATCCGACTTAATGGTAGATTACCTGGAGCGCCGCGGCGTGGAATACATCTTCGGCCTTTGCGGACATACCGTCATCGGCTTTTTGGATGCGCTCTCCCGCAGCGAGAAGATTAAGTATATCTCTGTGCGCCATGAGCAGATCGCCGCAACCGCGGCGGACGGTTATGCCCGCGTAAAGCATAAGGCCGCCGTTGTCCTTTCTCACCTTGGCCCCGGCATCACCAACACCGTAACCGGCATTGCCAATGCGGCGTTTGATTCCATCCCGCTTGTGCTCATCGCGGGTGATGTGCCGAGCTATTATTTCGGCAAGCATCCCCATCAGGAAGTGAATATGCATGCGGATGGCTCCCAATATGAAATCCTCCGTCCCATCGTAAAGCGCGCTTGGCGCATTGACGATCCTGAAGCGCTGCCGGAAATCCTCGACAAGGCCTTCCGCCTTGCGGAAAGCGGCCGCCCGGGCCCTGTGCTGATCGACGTGCCGATGGACATGTTCTCCCGCGAGATTGATACCGACCTGTTTGCGCGCACCTATCGTGACAGCGGCTGCACCATCAAGCCCGCGCTTGCTCCTTCCGCTGTGCGGGAAATCGCAAAGCGCCTTGTGGAAGCAGAGCGTCCGGTGATCCACGCGGGCGGCGGTGTGCTGCTTGCGCAAGCCTCCGAAGAGCTTGCTGCGCTTGCTGAATTCCTGGATATCCCGGTTTCCCGCACCCTGATGGGCCAGGGATGCCTTTCCGACCGGCATCCGCTCATGGTCGGACAGACCGGCTTCTGGGGCCTTGACTTTACGCATGAGCTTACCACCAATGCGGATGTTATCCTCGGCCTCGGCACCCGCTTCGCGGAGGCCGATTGCTCCAGTTGGTATCCGGGCGTAACATTCAATCCGGAAAAGACGACCTTCCTGCAAATTGATATCGACCCCACCGAAATCGGCCGCAACTACCCCGTGGCCGTGGGCGCGGTGGCCGATCTGAAGGAAGCCCTGCCGCAAATCCTTGAGGAAGTGAAAAAACTCTGCCCGAACGGCAAGAGCAACCCTGAGCTGCGCCGCCGCATCGCGGAAACGAAGGCAGCTTTTAAAGAATCCAACCGCGCCATCGCGGAGGACAGCCGCTTCCCCATGACCCCGCAGCGCATTCTCAAGGATGTGAAGGAAGTCATTCCTGAAGATTCTCTGATTTATACGGATGTGGGCTGGAACAAAAACGGTGTTGCACAGCAATTTGATATCACCATCCCCGGCTCCATCCACCACAGCTCCGGTCTTGCGACGATGGGCTTCGGCTCCTCCGCCATTCTGGGCGGCAAGCTGGCTGCGCCGGACAAGGTCGTGCTCACGCTTGTTGGCGACGGCGGCTTCGGCACGAACCCGAGCTGCATCGCAACCGCTGTGGAGCAAAACATTCCCGTTATCTGGATTGTGATGAACAACTCCGCGTTCGGCACCATTGCCGGCCTTGAATATGCGAATTACAGCACGCGCTTCGGCACCACCTTCCACACGCCGGACGGCGCGTCCTATACCCCCAACTGGGCGGAAATTGCCAAGGGCTATGGCATCAAAGCAGTGCGCATTGAAAGCGCAGATCAGTTTAAACCTGCGCTTGAGGTGGCAATCGCTTCCGGAGAACCATATCTGCTGGATGTGCCGATGGAGAACATCGCCGTTCCTACGCCGGGCTGCTGGAACATCAACGACATTTACACCCCCAAAGCCAACGTTGTTGAAGGTAAGGTCGTGCGCGGTGCGGATGGTAAGTTTACGCCTCCCACGCACTCCAAGTCCCACAAATAAGCGCAACATGCTCTTTGTTTTCCCCTTTTGTCAAAACGCCACCTGCGGAAGCAATCCGCGGGTGGCGTTTTGATGGTTTCTGCGCCCATACGGCACAAAGCAGTTAAACTGTGCTCTTCAAATATTCATCGAACAATGCCGTGTTTTTAATGATGTAATTTGCAAAGCTGTCCGCAGCGCGGGAAAGATATCTTGATTTGCGCCATGCCAGCACAATGGGCCGCGGCGGGATCTCGTCTTTAATCCTGAGCACCTTAACCGGGCTCGCATGCTCCCCAAGCGGCTTCGGTATCAGCGCGATCCCGAAGTTGGCCGACACAGAGCTGAAAATTATGTTATCGTTCGTCGTTTCAAAGATCACCTTGGGCTTGAATCCCGCATCGCGGAACAGCTGATCTATATACCCCCGAATTTGGCATCTGCTTTCATATGTAATAATGTTTTCATTTCTCAGTTGCGAAAGGTGAATCTCCTTATAGCGCGCAAGGGGATGCCTGTTTGAAACGATAATCACAGTTTCATGGTACCCAATGGTGTGGTATCCGAACATGGGGTTGTCTATTTGGGTTGTAAAAGCAAGGTCGCTGGTTCCGTTTGAGATAGCCTCTTCAATTTCGGTTGTGGAGGCCGAGAAAAACCGAAAGTGCGGCTGAATTTTGCCTGCCTCCTCATAATAACGGGAGATGGCATAGGTGACCAGGTCGTTCAAAGAGCTGAAATAGCTCACCGAAATCATGCCGGACTCCGGGTCGGTCATGTCTTTCAGTTTGGATTGCGCTTCACTTAACAGGGAGAGCGCAGGCTCAACATATTGAAGAAGCATCTCCCCGAAGGGGGTCAGCGTTATATTGCGGCCGTTGCGGATCAAAAGCGGCGCATTCAGCTCCCGTTCAAGCTCATTGATCGAATGGCTCAAGGTGGATTGCGTCACCCGCAGCTGTTCCGAAGCGCGCGTATAACTCTGTTTTTGCACGATTGCGCAAAAATAGTTCAGCTGTTGCAAATTCATGAAATCACCTCATATCATTCTACCATGTTCTCCCGCATTCAGCAATGATATTTGATATATTCATGATAAAATTTCATATAATTCCTCGAATCCCCTATACCATCTCCAAGGAACAGATGGTATAATTATAACGAAAATTATACTATGCTTGAGGGGAATTAGGCAGATTTTGGATTGGAATTCGCCGGATTGTTTTCCGAATGCTCTCTTTGCGTAAAGTTACCTGAAATTTCCATTGCATCGACCCACGCATGGGAACTTCTCTTTACGCAGCGCAGCATCGGAAACGCTCACCGATCCCGCCAAAGCCCCCTCTCTCCAACGGCACAGGCCAAAGACCCCATCAATTTCAACTTATGAGGTGAAAGCATGATAACCGTTCATACAAAACTTGTCGCTTTGTTAGGAACCCCCCTGGCACAGTCGTTATCCACGCTTATGCAGAATGCGGCATTCCGTTCCTGCGGTCTGGATTATGAATATTTCCCGGTTGAAACCACCGAGCAATCTCTTGCGCCCATTGTTGCGGGAATCCGGCACATGAATTTCGCGGGATTTGGCGTTACCAAACCCGACAAGGTCGCTGTTATCAAGCATCTGGACGAGCTTGATGAATTTGCCGCAAAAATGGGCGCCGTGAATACGGTTGTAATCGACGAAGGCAGCAAGCTGAAGGGATACAACACGGACGGTGTCGGCTTCCTCCGCTCTCTTGGCGAACATTATGCAAAGCCGCTTTCCGAAAGCATTTTCGTGTGCCTGGGCGCAGGCGGTGCGGCAAGGGCAATTTGCAGTTCCCTTGCATATCGCGGTGCGGCGAAGATCATCGTGAGCAGCCTGTTTGACTGGGAAAGTGAGCAGTTGGTTCAGAACATCAACGCAAACTTCGCCCCCGTTGCTTCCATGATTCCGTGGGGAGAGCAGCAAGCGTTGCTCCATGCGGCAGAACCCGCGGACATGATCATTAACGCGACTGGCGTTGGCATGGGCGCTCATGTAGGCGAATCCCCTGTAGACAAAGCGATTTTCCGCCCGGGTATGGTCGCCTTTGATGCCGCTTACAACCCGTCCGTCACCAAATTCCTGGCGGATGCCGCAGACTGCGGCTGCACCACGTTTAACGGTCTCGGGATGCTCCTGTATCAGGGGACTGCCCAGTTTGAGTTGTGGACGGGAACGCAGGCGCCTGTTGACCTGATGCGGCAGACCCTGGAAGAAAGCATCGGAAGTAAAGCTTAAAAGCTTAAAAGGAGGTTCTATATGAACGCAAAAATTTACCCCAGCTCGATTCAAGGAGAAATCAGCGTTCCCAGCTCTAAGAGCCATACGATTCGCGCGCTCATTATCGCAACGCTCGCAGGCGGCCGCTCCTATATTCGAAATCCGCTGCTGAGCGACGATTGCAAGGCCGCCATGCGGATTGCCGGGCAGTTCGGCTCCACCGTAACGGCGGAAGACGGCGTATGGATTGTGGACGGCCCGGTAGACGGCCTCAAAACGCCGGACGACATCGTCAATGTCGACAACTCCGGTACAACGCTGTATTTTATGACGTCGGTTGCAGCATTGCTGCGTGATTACACCGTGTTCACGGGGGATAAGTCGATCCGCAAGCGTCCCGTGCAACCGCTCCTTACTGCCTTAAACCAGCTTGGCGCCCAGTCTTCCACCACCCGTGAAGGAAATGCCTGCGCTCCGTTTTTCATCAAAGGGCCGATCCGTGGCGGCGAAGTGAACGTGCCCTGCACAACATCCCAGTACATTTCCTCGCTCATGATTGCCGCCCCTATATGCGATGGAAATATCCGCATCACCACCGACCATCCGGCGGAAATTCCGTACCTGGACATGACCATCAAGTGGCTCAAGGAAGCGGGCATTCAGGTGACTTATGATGAAAAGGAGCATAAGTTCTTTGAAATCAAGGGCAACCAGAAATATAAGGCTTTCGATAAGTACATGCCCAGCGATTGGTCCAGCGTGGCCTTCCCGACCGTGGCTGCTTTGACCCCTGCCTCCAACCTCACCATCCGCAACATGGATTTCAAGGACAGCCAAGGGGACGCAGCGGTGATTGATCACCTCATCCGCATGGGAGCGGACATTCAGAAACATGAAGCTTCGGGAGACCTGATCATCCATGGCGGCAAACAGCTGCACGGCATCTCCATGGATTTAAAGAACACGCCCGACGCTCTCCCCATCCTTTGCGTGGCAGGCTGCATGGCGGACGGCACAACGGTGCTGGACAATGTCGCCGGTGCGCGGCTGAAGGAGACCGACCGCGTCTCCGTTATGACGGAAGCGCTCTCCCTCATGGGGGCGGACATTTCCGCAACGGAAAACACCATCACCATTCATGGCGGCAAAAAACTCCGTGGCTGCGTGCAGGATAGCCACGGCGACCACCGCATTGCAATGGCGCTTACCGTAGCTGGCATGAGTGCGGAGGGCTGCACCGAAATTACGGGCGCCGAATGTGCGAGCGTTACCTTCCCTAACTTCTACCCCAAAATGCAGTCCTGCGGCGTAAAGATCGAATTGGACTGACCGCACCATTGCAGAATTGCCGCGCCGTTCCTTGTTCCGGGCAATGCCCACACAGGAAAAGTTCGTGTGGCGTGCTGAAAAATATGGCGAAATCTGCGACAATGTGGTAGAGTTGTTTTCTGAATTCCAGCCGTCTCCGTTGAACCTGCGTTCGGCATACGGGATGTGCTGTTTTCCATGTGATGATCGCTAGGCGATCTCAAACCAAATGCGGAATAAATCTGTTCGTTCAGGTTTTATTCAATTTTAAAAACAGGAGGAACCAAATGAAAAAGTTACTTGTTCTTGCTTTGGCTTTCATGATGCTTCTGAGCGTCATCGCCTGCTCGAACCCCACGACTTCGGACCCCACCCCCGACCCCGGCCAAACGAATACCGAGGCGACTCCCGCTCCCACGGATGCTCAGGGCGCCGAGGAGACCCCGGCTGCTCCGTCCGCTGTTCGTAAAGAGAACCTGGTGGTTGCGCTTCAGGCAGAACCCCAGACCATCGACCCCTACGCTGCGTCCCATGACACGACCTTCATCAGCTCGGAAGCGATCTTTGAGCCTCTGTTCAAGTATGAAGACGGCGAACTGACCCCTTGGCTTGCCACCGCCTATGAAATGGTTGATGACCTGACGCTCAAGTTGACCCTCCGTGACGATGTACTTTTCCATGATGGCAACAAGATGACCGCGGATGACGTTGTGTTCTCCCTCTGCTATGGCGCAACCAGCAACTTCACGAGCACGCTCTTCGGCGCGATCGACACCGAGAACACCAAGGCGCTTGATGAGCAGACTGTGGAAGTCAAGCTCCTTTACCCCTACGCCCCGCTGCTCGAGGGCATGGCGAGCCACCGCTGCGCGATCGTAAGCAAGGCTGCGTACGAATCCATGGGCGCGGATGCGTTCGGCCGTGCGCCGGTCGGCACCGGCCCCATGATGTTCAAGGAGTGGGTCAGCGGCGACAGGATCGAGCTCACCGGCTTTGAACAATACTGGGGTGAGAAGCCCGCGTTTGACAACATGATCATCCGCATCATCCTTGAGGCTTCTTCCCGCACCGTGGAACTGGAAACCGGCGGTGTTGACATCGCGTTCCAGATTTCCCCTGTTGACTGGAGCCGCCTGGAGGAAAACCCGGACACCCAGATGCTCACCGGCAACTCCATGGGCATGACCTACCTCTGCTTCAACAACTCCAACGAACTCTATGGCAACGAACTTGTCCGCAAGGCCATCGCGTATGCCATTAACGTTGAAGCCGTAGCAAAGACCGCCTATCAGGGCCAGGCTGATGCCGCCGATGGCTTTATGGCCAGAAGCATCCCCGGCTATAAGAAAGTCGGTCCCTGGGAATACAACCCCGAAAAGAGCAAGGAACTGCTCAAGCAAGCCGGTTACGAAAACGGCCTTGAAGTGAAATTCGTGACCTTCCAGCAGCAGTATTACAATGCCTGCATCGAAGTGATCCAGAGCATGCTGAAGGAGGTTGGCATCACCTGCAGCATCGAAATGGTTGACCTTGCCACCTTCACTTCCATGAACAACAACGGCGAGCTGCCCATGACCGTTATGGCAAACAGCGCCTCCATCCCGGATCCCGCCAGCGCGCTGATCGCATGGCCGCTGAGCCGCACCATCTCCCTGCGCCACAACGACCAGCACATTCAGGACCTGCTTGATCAGGGCGAGCGCACCTACGCCATGGAGGACCGCGTTAAGATCTATGGCGAGCTGCAGGATTACCTTTGGGAGAAGCTCTACCTCCTCCCGCTGGCATTCCCGATCACCGGTTACGGCGCCCGCTCCAACATCCAGAACTTCGACTTTGTCCCGACCGGCATCCCCGATTTTGCCGCGATCACCTTCGCAGAGTAATAATAAGCTCCGCTTTCTCAACGCATTGGGGCGCCCGGTCTCCTTGGGGGTGCCGGGCGCCCCAATTATGCACTTTCGACCGGATAATCCGGCGTTTTATCCTCTAAAGGAGGCAAGTGATGCTACGCTACATAGCAAAGAGAATTTTTCTAATGATTCCGGTTTTGCTCGGCATTAGTTTCGTTATTTTTTTACTGATGTACTTCACTCCCGGCGATCCGGCCCAAATGATCCTCGGCGATTTGGCCACAAAGGAAGAGGTTGAGGCGCTCCGGGAAGAGATGGGCCTGAACGACGGCTTTTTTGAACGTTATTTCCGGTATATGGGCGACCTGCTCAAGGGCGACCTTGGCACCTCTTACACCACAAAGCTCCCCGTCTGGGATGAAATTTCCGCTCGACTTCCGGTCACAGCGAAAGTAGCTTTCTTTGTCATTATCTTTGCTGTGCTCATAGGCGTTCCAATCGGAATTCTTTCGGCTGTCCGGCAATACACCATTATCGACAGCATCACCCGCGTTATGGCGCTGCTTGGAATCACCATGCCCAGCTTCTGGTTTGCATTGCTGTTGGTTCTATTGTTCTCCGTAAAGCTTGGCTGGCTTCCCGCTTCCGGCCTGTATGGCCCGGCTTATTATGTGCTTCCCATCATAAGCATCAGCGCAGCTTCCGTAGCAATTATCACGCGTACTGCGCGTTCCAGCATGTTGGAAGTAATCCGGCAGGATTATATCGACACTGCCCGCGCAAAGGGCCAGAAAGAGCGCGTTGTTCTTTTTAAGCATGCCCTTTTGAACGCTTTAATTCCAATTCTCACCGTTGTGGGAATCCAGTTCGCCGGCAGCTTAGGCGGCGCAGTTGTAAACGAACAGGTCTTTGCGATCCCCGGCATCGGAAAGCTGATGGTGGATGCCATCAAAGCGAGGAACTATCCTCTCGTTACGGGTTCCGTGCTGGTTCTTTCCCTCCTGCAAAGCTTGGTAAACCTCTTTATTGACCTACTGTACGCCTTTGTCGACCCACGCATTCGCTCCCAGTACAGCAGGGGCAAAAAGAAAACAAAAGCGCTCAACGGCGCGGTTACCGCCGGTGCCGGGACAGCGGCAGGCAAAGGGGAGTGATTCGCTATGAAGAAAAAAGGAACCGAACAGGGTCATATTAAAAAACGCAGCCAATTCCAGGAAACGTGGAAGCGGCTTTCAAAAAACCGGCTTGCAATGGTTGGGCTTGCAATCCTTGCCGTATTGGTCATTACAGCGATTTTCGCCGACCTCATTGCCCCTTATCCCTATGACAAACAGGATTATATGGCAACGCTTCAGGCGCCCTCCTGGGAGCACCTGATGGGAACCGATGAGTACGGCCGCGATATCTTCAGCCGCGTAGTCTACGGCAGCCGCACCTCCCTGTATGTTGGCTTCATTTCCCTGACGGGCGGCGCGTTGATCGGATGCATTTTCGGCGCAATCGCAGGCTTTTTCGGCGGAAAAACCGACAATATCATCATGCGCACCTGCGATGTGCTCCACGGCATTCCGCAGATCGTTCTTGCCATCGCCATCGCTTCAACGATTGGCCCGGGCATAACCAGCGCGCTCATTGCCGTTGCGGTCAGCTCCGTGCCGAATTTCGCGCGTGTTGTCCGTGCCGCGACCATGACCGTGCGCGATCAGGAATATGTGGAAGCTTCCCAGTCTTTGGGCGGCAATAACACGCATATTATTGTTCGCCACATTTTCCCCAACATTCTCGCCCCCATCATTGTGCAGGCAACGCTTGGCATTGGTAAATCCATTTTGCTCTGCGCGTCTTTGAGCTTCCTTGGCCTGGGCGTTCAGCCGCCTATGCCGGAATGGGGCAGCATGCTTTCAAATGCCAGAACCTTTATGCGTGACTATTCTTACATGGTCATTTCCCCGGGCATTGCCATTATGCTGACTGTTCTTGCGCTGAACCTCTTTGGCGACGGCCTGCGCGATGCATTGGATCCCAAGCTGAAGAAATAAGGGAGAAACACGATGGAAACGAAAAACAAACTCTTAGAAGTCAAAGATTTATCCATCCACTACTTCACGGATGAAGGGGTGGTGCGCGCGGTGAACAACATTGATTTTGAACTTGCGCGCGGTGAAACGATGGGATTGGTCGGTGAAACCGGTGCAGGTAAAACCACCACGGCACGCGGCATCATGGGCCTGGTTCCCAACCCTCCGGGGCGTGTTGTAAGCGGCGAAATCCTGTTTGAGGGTAAGGATCTGCTGAACGCTTCAAAGCTGCAGATGCGTCTGCACCGCGGCAAAGACTTTTCCATGATTTTCCAGGATCCGATGACGTCCTTGAACCCCATTTTAACCGTGGGCGACCAGATCGCAGAAGTGATCCGCCTCCACGAAAAGCTTTCGCACAAAGACGCCAACCGCAAAGCGGCGGAAATCCTCGAAATGGTAGGCATCCCGGCGGAGCGCATGTCAGAATATCCGCACCAGTTTTCCGGCGGCATGAAGCAGCGCGTTGTCATCGCCATTGCGCTTGCATGCAGCCCGAAGCTTATCATCGCGGATGAGCCGACAACCGCGCTAGATGTCACCATCCAGGCGCAGGTGCTGGAGCTTATGCGCGACCTGCAGGAAAAGCTGGGCACCGCAATGCTGCTGATCACGCATGACCTCGGCGTTGTTGCGGACACCTGCAACAAGGTTGCGATTATGTATGCCGGACAGATTGTGGAAATGGGATCCCTGGAAGACGTATACGATAATACAAAGCATCCGTATACAAAGGGCCTGTTTGGATCGCTGCCAAGCCTGTCAATCAAAAGCAAACGCCTTGTTCCCATTGACGGCTTGATGCCCGACCCGGTGGATCTGCCTTCGGGCTGCCCATTCCACCCTCGCTGCCCCGATTGTATGGAAAGCTGTAAATCCCGTATGCCCGTCAAAACAGAAGTTTCGCCGGGACATTATGTACGGTGCCTTCGCTGTGAGTAAAGCGAGTGATGGAGGTCAGGATGTCAAATACATTGATTGAAGTTCAAAATTTAAAAAAGTATTTTAAAACCAACCATGGCATGCTCCACGCGGTTGATGATGTCAGCTTCACCATTGAGCAGGGCCAGACCCTGGGCGTTGTGGGCGAATCCGGATGCGGCAAATCCACATTGGGCCGGGTCATCATCAAGCTTCTTGAGGCAACCGACGGCAAAGTTCTGTTCCATGGCGAGGATATTACGGCGCGCCCAAGCTCGCTTGATGACCGCCGCAGGATGCAGATGATCTTTCAGGACCCGTTTTCTTCCCTGAACCCGCGCATGTCTGTCAGCCAGATCATTGCGGAGCCCCTCCAGATCCACCATGTCTGCAAAAGCAAGGAAGATCTGGATCAGCGCATCCGCAATCTGATGGACACGGTTGGCCTTGCGGAGCGTTTTACCAACGCATATCCGCATGAGCTGGACGGCGGCCGCCGCCAGAGGATCGGCATTGCGCGCGCGCTTGCCTTGGAACCTGAATTTATCGTCTGTGACGAACCGGTTTCCGCCCTGGATGTATCCATTCAGGCTCAAATTTTGAATTTGATGCAGGATTTGCAGGAGGAGCGCAAGTTTACCTATATGTTCATCACGCATGATATGTCCGTTGTGAAGCATATCTCCAACAGCATCATCGTGATGTACCTCGGCAACATGGTTGAAAAGTCCGATGCGGACGAGCTGTTTGAGCACACGCTCCACCCCTATTCCAAGGCGCTGCTTTCCGCAATTCCCGAACCCAACATTCACAAGGAGCGCAGGCGCACCATCCTGAGAGGCGAGATCACCTCCCCGATCGATCCCGAACCCGGCTGCCGCTTTGCTGCGCGCTGCGCTTATGCAACCGAAGAATGCTCGTGCCGGACCCCCGAGCTTGAAGAGGTTCTGCCGAAACATTATGTGGCGTGCCACCATGTTCGCGCAATCAACGGCTTAAAGTAAGGAGAACGAATGGAACAGAGCTATTTTCGTACAATCGCCGAGCATTTTGTCCGTTGTACTGTAACGGATTTTGATCAGGAGACCCTGCATCAGGTCGGCCGTTCTCTTGTGAACTACCTCGGCGGCAGCATTTATACGGCTTCCCATCAGAGCTGCGCAAAATTGCTTGCGTTTATCCGGACAACGGAACCTGCCGGCAGCGGCAAAGCCTCCATATGGGCGGATCCCCAGCCGGCAGCGCCCGCAATCGCCGCGTTTTCCAACGCATGCCGCCTTTCCAGCCTCGAGCTGAATGATGGCACCAAGGCATCCGCGCATCCCGGTATTTACGTCTGGTCCTCCGTGCTCGCAACCTATGAGCAATATGGCGGAAGCGTTGCCGATGTCGTGCGTTCGGTCGTATTCGGATATGATGTCTGCACGCGCATGGCCATGCTGGCCATTGACCGCATCCGGGAGCTCGGCCTGCATAACCCCGGCTTTGTCGGCGGACTCGGCGCCGTTGCCGCAGCCGGCCTGATGCGCGGCCTGAGCCTTGACCAGCTCTGCAACGCTTTCGGCATTGCGGCGGCGTTGTTGCCGGTATGCCCCTTCGTCAGCTTTGTTGAAGGTGCGGATACCAAGGACTTATACGGCGGTTGGGGCGTCCATCTTGCCATGTTTGCCGTCGATGCGGCACAGCGTGGGCTGACGGGCGCCGAACATGTGCTTGACGGCATCAAGTCCCTCAACACCGTATTTCAGGGTGACGCCGGGAAAGAGATCGCGTTTGGGAAACCCTATCTCATCAATTGGCTTTCCATCAAGCAATATCCGGCGTGCTTTGCGGTTAATCCGGCAGTAAATGCAGCGTTTGCCCTGCAGGAAAAATACAACATCGACACCGCGGAAATCGAGTCGGTGCTCGTGGATTCCTATCCGTATTCTTACGATCTGAACAACGGCGTTGGGCGCGATCCCAATACCACCTCCGGGCGGCTTTCCCTGTATTATACCGTTGCGGTAGCGCTCATCGAGCGTTCGCTTACGCCGGATGCGTTTACTGCCGAAAAGCTGAAAGATCCGAAATATGCGGAACTGCGCGGCAAAATTACTGCGAAACGCCATGACGCCTATGGGGATGGCCCGAAAGGAATCCGTGCCTGCATTCTTGAAGTCCACATGAAGGATGGCCGCGTTTATCAAACGGAATACAACGCCACCGACGTTCATGTGGTATATTCGGACGAAATGCTTTATGAAAAGTATTGCGGCCTCACAAGGGATGCTTTGGCGCCCGACCAGCAGAGGGACCTGTACGACTATGCCATGGCGCTGGCAAAGCAGGAAAATCTGTCTTATTTGTTGAATATGATGCGTAGGCTTCCTAAAATCCGCTGACGCTTTCATCCACAGGGGGATCAAGATGCAGGTATTCCACGAACAATTAAATACCGCAGTTTTAGGGGAATATGATATTATTGTTGCCGGCGGCGGCGTTGCAGGCGTCTGCGCCGCCGTTGCGGCACGACGCGCCGGAATCAAGCGGGTACTTTTGCTCGAAAAGGGCATCCTTTTTGGCGGTCTTGCCACACAGGGATTGATTTCCCTTTATGAACCCATCTGCGATGGAAAAGGGCATAAAATCATATACGGAATGGGTGCGGAGCTGATGAAGCTGTGCATGCGTTACGGCCCGGATGTTTTGCCTGAACAGTGGCGCGACGATCCGGATACGGCTTCCCCGGATGGCGGGAAATATAAAACCTTTTTTTCGCCGGCCATGTTCGCTATGGCGTTGGATGAATTTGTGCTGGATGCCGGCGTAGAAATCCTGTTTGATACGCAGGTTGTAGCTCCCGTCATGGAACAGAAGCAATGCGTGGGGCTGCTTGTGGAAAACAAGGGAGGGCGTGGGCTTTACCGCGCTCGCGCAGTCATCGACGCCACGGGGGACGCTGATATTTTCTGCCGTGCCGGCGCGCCGTGCGTAACGGGGCAGAACTACATGACTTACCTTGCCTACCGCGCGGATATGGAATCGGCTGCCTCTGCCCTTTCGGAAAAGAACATCATCCATGCGCGCAAATGGACGCTCCTCGGCTCCGGCCCAAGGGGGAACGGCCATCCGGAAGGCGTACCGCTCATCAGCGGCACCACAGCGGAAGATGTTACTCAATATGTTTTGACAGGCCGGAAAATGATGCTTGATTCCATGCGCAATGAAGACCGCTTTGCGCGCGATCTCAGCATTCTCCCCACCATGGCGCAGTTTCGAACGACCCGCCACATCGTGGGCGCCTATTCCGTGCAGGAGTCCGACCTGTGCCGCAGGCTACCGGATTCCATCGCTGCGGTCGCGGACTTCTTGACTGCCGGAGAATGGTACGAAATCCCGTATCGCGCATTGTACAGCCCGGAATACCCAAACCTTTGGACGGCTGGGCGAACCGTCTCCGCGGACGGTTGGGCCTGGGTGGTCGTCCGTGTCATCCCCGGCTCCGCCTGCTCCGGCCAGGCTGCAGGCTTAGCGGCCGCCCTCTGCCTGAAGCACGGATTCACGGCGGCTACCCTCCCCTACTCCATGCTCTCGGACGCCCTGATTGCAGAGGGCGGAAGGATGCACGCGGAGTAGCCTTCCTCCGGTTTCGCAGGAAGCCCATGGCAGGCCGTTTATAGCCCTGCTGACCAAGCCGGCACGCGCCGCAGCACGCCGGCCGATTGCTGAAAGGAGCGCACCATGGAACGAAGCAGTGTTTTATACCAGCAATATACGGGGATTCTGCGGGAAGAGCTGGTTCCCGCCATGGGATGTACCGAACCCATTTCCATTGCCTACGCCGCTGCAAAATGCCGCGCGCTGCTCGGCTGCGAGCCGGAGCGTTGCGTATTGGAAGTCAGCAGCAGCATCATCAAAAACGTTAAAAGCGTAATTGTTCCAAATACCGGCGGTCGAAAAGGGATTGAAACCGCTGTTGCCGCCGGCATCGTCGGCGGTGATGAAACCGCACAGCTGCAGGTGCTTGCCCACATGCAGCCGGCGCAAATCGACCGGATTGAGGATTATCTTAAAGCAACCCCCATTCTCGTGAAGCATGCCCAAAACGGGATCATGTTCTATATTGACATCACGGTTTGGGGCAAAGGCCACACTGCGCGGCTGGCCATCTCCCACCATCACACAAACATCATCCGGATTGAAAAGGATGGATGCGTGCTTTTGGACAAAACAGAGGATGCAAGCGCGCAGAGCACTTCTGCCGACAGGAGCGTTTTATCGGTTGAGGGCATTTGGGACTATGTGAATTCCGTTGCGCTCGAAGATGTTTCAGATGCGATCTCCCGCCAAATTGAATACAACAGCGCGCTTGCCAAAGAAGGCCTCACCAACCGTTGGGGGGCACAAATCGGGCGCATTACGCAGCAGCAAAGCAACGGCGATGTCCGCATGCTGGCGCGTGCTGCGGCTGCCGCAGGCAGCGATGCGCGCATGAACGGCTGTGAATTGCCGGCCGTCATCCTTTCCGGCAGCGGCAATCAGGGCATAACCGCCACCATGCCGGTGCTCGTCTACGCCGAGCACCTCGGCAGCACCCATGAACAGCTTTACAGGGCTCTGGTGCTTTCTGATCTTGTCACCATCCATCAAAAAACGGGGATCGGCAGCGTTTCCGCGTTTTGCGGAGCGGTTTGCGCAGGCGTTGGCGCAGGGTGCGGCATTGCCTACCTTCAGGGAGCGGATTACGATGTAATCTGCCATACCATTGTAAATGCCCTTGCAATCCTTTCCGGAATGCTTTGCGATGGCGCCAAATCTTCTTGTGCCGCCAAAATTTCGGCAGCGGTGGATGCCGGCATCATGGGATACACCATGTATGCAAGCGGCCAGCAGTTCTATGGCGGAGATGGCATTGTTAAAAAAGGCGTTGAACGCTCCATCAGCAGCGTATGCACCGTCGCAAGGGACGGCATGCGCGAAACAAACGATTTGATCCTTGAGGTCATGCTGCAAAAATGATGAACTACTTTGAAGAAGCGCAGCGCCATGCCGCATGGATTACAGCACAGCGCCACTTTTTTCACCGCCATCCCGAGCTTGGCTTTGAGCTCCCAAAAACGCAGGCACATCTGTGCGAAGCGCTCCGCGAAATCGGCCTTACACCAAGGCAGTTGAAATGCGGCGGGGTCTTAGCGGAGCTCGGCGGAAAGGAAAAGCCCTGCATCCTGCTCCGCGCAGATATGGATGCGCTGCCGCTCACGGAGTGCAGCGGCGTTCCGTTCGCCTCAGAGCATCCGGGTATGATGCATGCCTGCGGCCATGATGCGCACATGGCAATGCTGTTGGGCGCTGCTGCGATGCTGAAGCAGCATGAGGCGGAGCTTCAGGGCAAAGTCCTTATATGCTTTCAGCCGGCGGAAGAAATTATGCGCGGAGCGGAAGCGCTTCTTCAGGAGCTGCCCACGGAACCGGACTTTGCTTTTGCGCTGCACATTTTTCCCACGAATACGCACGAGAGCGGAACGTTCGTCTGCCCGGAGGGCGGCTATATGTCCTCAAGCGATGTTTTTGCAGTCACGGTAACCGGCAAATCCGCACATGGTTCAACGCCGAACCAAGGCCGCAACCCGCTCTACCCTGCGATGGAAATCGCGCAGGCCTTCATCGCTATGATGAACAACGAAAAGGATCCTCGAACGGCGGGCGCTTTATCGGTGTGTGCGTTTCATTGCGGGGAAACGCACAACATCATTCCCAACAGCTGTTGGTTTAAAGGAACGCTGCGCATGATGGACGAGCAGGAGCGCAGGGAGCTCCACACGCGCATGCGGGAAACCGTTGCCTTCATCGGCAAGGCGCACCGGGTTGATGCGGAGCTGGTTTTTGAAGCGAGCGTCCCCAGCCTGTTTAACGACCCCATACTGGCCCGAAAAGCACAGGGATATCTTGAAAGGGCCGCGGGACGGGGTGTCGGGCCATTAGAGGAAAAGCGAAACATGGTCAGCGAGGATTTCGCGCTCTTTGGGCAAAGAATGCCGGCCGTGATGTTTGAGCTGTTAAGCCGTTCCCCCGAGAACGCGCATTACCCCGGGCATAATCCCCGCGTTACGTTTGACGACAGCATCCTGCACCGTGGTGCGGCAGCCTATGCGCAGGTTGCGCAAGACTATCTGTCCGAATACAGCCCGGCAGCAAAGGAGAACAAAAGCTATGCATTATGATTTTGATCAGGTAATTTGCAGAAAAAACACCAACTCATCCAAGTGGGACAACGTAAAAGCGCGCGTAGGCAACGCGGATGCACTCCCGATGTGGGTCGCCGATGGCGATTTTGTTGCACCCGAGCCCATCCGCCGCATGTTGGAAGAACGGGTTCGCCATGGAATTTTTGGCTACCCCTACCGAACGGATGCGTTTCGTTCCGCCACCAAAAGGTGGATTCTAAAACAGCACCACGTTGAACTGCAGGAGGAATGGATGGTCTTTACCACCGGCGTCGTTCCAATCATTTACACGATGATTCAGGCGTTCACGGAGCCCGGGGATGAAATCATTATCCAGCAGCCGGTCTACCATCCTTTTATCCATGCGATCAGAGACCATAAGCGAACGCTCTCCAACAATGCGCTGCGCTATGAAAACGGCCGCTATACGATCGATTTTGAAGACCTTGCACAGCGGGCTGCAAGGCCTGAGGCAAAGCTGATGGTTTTCTGCAATCCGCATAATCCCGTCGGGCGCTGCTGGAGCAAGGATGAAGTGGACCGGGTTGCAAGAATCTGCGCCGAGAACAACGTGCTTCTCATCAGCGATGAGATTCATTCCGATCTCATGCTTTTTGGCAGCCGGCATACGCCTGCTGCGATTGGCAACAAGGCTCTGGAGGATAACACGGTTCTGTGCTACGCCCCAACAAAAACGTTTAACATCGCGGGGCTCCGCGGTTCGTGCGCGGTTATTCCCAACCCCGCCATCCGTAAGCGCTTTGAATATCAGCTGCTCTGCAACAACAGCGTGCAGGAATGCCTGTTTTCTTTGCCGGCCTATGTTACCGCCTATACGCAGTGTGACGAATATCTGGAACAGCTGCTTCCCTATCTTGAGGGAAATGTAACCTATCTGGATGCGTTTCTGCGCGCCCATATGCCTAAAATCCGCCTGGTGCGTCCCGAAGCCACGTTCCTTATGTGGTTGGATTGCTCAGCGCTCGGGCTTGATAAGGATGCGCTTTACGATTTCTTCATCAACCGGTGCCTCGTTGGTATCAGCAAAGGGGAAGGCTTCGGGACCGAAGGAGAACAGTTTGTACGCATGAATATTGCCTGTCCCCGCGCCACTCTTGAGAAGGCATTGCAGCAGATGCTGCGCGTCTACGAGCAGTGCTTCTGATGCTGAACAGATGAGGAGATTCGGATGAAAGGAAACATCCTTCAAGGGAAAGGGCAGGCATATCTGCTGCTGCTCGCAACTTTCTTCATTTGGGGTAGCATTTATGTGGCAAGCAAATATGCCATGGAAACAATGCAGCCGGTTACAATTGCAGCGGGGCGGTATATTGTCGCATTTGCGGTAATGGTTCCGCTCAAGCGTTCTCACCTTCGCGTGAAGATCGACAGGGCAGACTGGAAGTATCTGTTCATTATCGGCGGCCTCGGTTACTACCTGATGACGGTTGTAAACATTTTCGGCGTGCAGCTTGCCGGTGCGTCAACGGCCGCACTGATCAACTCCCTTAACCCGGTGAGCATCAGCATCTTCGCTGCAATCTTCCTGCATGAGCGCATCGGCATAAGAAAGATCATCTGCATTCTTCTTTCTGTCCTCGGCGCGCTTGTCATCAGCAGTGGGGCAAGCGGCAGCGGTGAAATTGCGGGCGTTTTGCTTTCGTTGCTTGCAATCGTTCTGTGGGGGCTTGCTTCCGTAAGCATGCGAAAGCTTACCACAAAATATGGCGCCATGACAGTGACGCTTTATGGCATCATTATAAGCCTGCTGTTCTATATTCCTTCTGCTGTGGCCGATATTGCCTTAAACGGCGGATTTCAATGCAGCTTGGGCTCCGGCCTCGCGGTGTTATATATGGGCATCTTCGGCACGGGGGTAGCCGGATATTTTTGGACAAAGGCGCTCTCCCTGCTGGAGGCAAGCGTGTGCTCCCTTTTTTATCCCCTTCAAGCCATGTTTTCAGCAATCCTTGGCGCGCTGTTGCTGAACGAACAGTTCCGGCCCACGTTTTATATCGGCACCGTGATCATCGCTGTGAGCGTAATTATAAACTGTTCAGCGCAATTGAATCGGGAGAAAATTCCCAGACTTCCCGAAGAATAGAGCAATATGCAAAAGCGCGATGGTTCCGTTTGCGTAGGATCACCACGCTGCTGTTTATCCCTCTTTTCATATATTTTACTGCAAAGGAGACAACTATCTATGCGTAAGTTTTCACTCGCATACCTTACTATCCCCGGCACAAATCCAATGGACCAAATCAGGATTGCGAAAGAATGCGGTTATGACTCCGTAAGCCTGCGCACCATTTCCATGCATTTGCCGGGTGAACCGGAATTCCTGCTTGATAAGGATCCCGCGCTTTTTGCCGCAACAAGGGCCGCGCTCAAAGAATATGATATGCCGCTGATGGATATTGAGCTTGCGCGCATCCGCCCGGATCTCGATGTTTCGGAATATGAATCCGCTTTTGAGAAGGCGGCGGAGCTTGGCGCAACGGATGTGCTCGGCAGCATTTGGACACGCGACAGAGCCTGGTACACTGAAACCGCAGCGCGCGTTGCGGATATGGCCAAGCAATACGGTCTCCGATACAACATAGAGTTCCTTCCCTGGGCAGGCGTTCGCAACCTGCAGGAAGCCATCACGCTCATTGATGCGCTTGCGCGCGACAATGTATATATTATGGTGGATACGCTGCATGCTGGCCGCGCCGGCGTTACGGCTGAAGAGCTTGCGCGAACCAACCCCAAGTACTTTAACTTTATCCATCTTTGCGATGGCCCGGCAGGCCCTGATGGCGATCCGGTGCTTGACAACATCAAGGATGATCTGATGCTTTTCACCGCGCGCGAATGCCGCCTTTATACGGGTGATGGCGTAATGGACATCGCGGGCATGGTGAAGGCGCTGCCGAATATTCCGCTTTCCATTGAGCTTCCCAACCTTGAAAACATCAGCAAATATGGCGTGGCCGGCCATGCAAGGAATTGCATTGAAAAGGCAAAGGCTTATTTTAAAGCAAACGGCATTGAATAACATCCTCCTGTTTTGCTTTCCTTTGCATTTTGCACACCACTAATATGTATTTCCTTTTAAGCTTCCCTTTCCACAAGTGGAAGCTTTTTTGCTGCACCGCTCCCTAAGGCTGCGCATATTGTGTCATATATGCATTGTTGATCCAAGGCCGCATTGCGCCCAACGATGCGTATGCATTCATTTCATTGAGTTGCGGAGGATGCGGATATGTTGCCTGAATACATGCTTTCGGACTTGCCTGCCGGCCGCTCTGCGGATGTGGCGCAGATGGATGCGCCCGGCCCCATGGGACGCAGGCTTTTGGACATTGGTTTTACAGAAGGCACGCGCGTGCAATGCCTGTATGCTGCGCCCTCCGGAGAACCGCGCGCATACCTTGTGCGCGGCGCGGTCATTGCCCTCCGGCGTGAGGATGCCGCGCGCGTGCGCCTCCTGGAGGACAGCATATGGGAATGACGGCGGACACAATGGGTACGCGCGCAAACGCGCTGGGTGAAGCGATTGTGAAACGCAGTGAAAGCGATTTTGTTGTTGCGCTTGCAGGAAACCCAAATGTGGGCAAGAGCACCGTTTTCAATGCACTGACCGGCTTGCGCCAACACACCGGAAATTGGCCCGGCAAAACCGTTGGCAGCGCTCAGGGGTATTGTGAGCATGGCGGGCATGGTTTTGTAATCGTGGACCTGCCCGGCACATATTCGTTGTGTGCCCATTCACAGGAGGAGGAAATCACGCGTGACTTTATTCTAAGCGGCGAAGCGGATGTAACTGTCATCGTGTGCGATGCGACTTGTCTCGAACGTAATCTGAACCTTGCATTGCAAACGCGGGCCGTTACAGAACGCGCAGTCCTTTGCGTGAACCTGATGGATGAAGCGCAAAAGAAACAAATTCAGATCGATATTGCAGGGCTCTCCAAACATTTGGGCATGCCCGTGGTGGGTGCGAGCGCACGCAGCGGCAGGGGGCTTTCCGAGCTCATGGATGCCGTACAGCGTACCGCGTGCCTGCCTCATGTGCAGGCGGCACAACCGCTTTGCGATGACCCTGTTCAGCGCACGGAAGAAATTTTCCAAGAGGCGGAACGCATTTGCGGCGCCTGTGTAACGCATGGAAACCCCGCAGCCGATGCGCGGCGCTTCCGCGCCGACCGCCTGCTGACCGGCCGGCTGACCGGCATCCCCGTGATGCTGCTTTTACTCTCGCTGGTCTTTTTCATCACGTTGGCGGGAGCCAACTATCCTTCCGCGCTTCTTTCCAAGTGGCTGTTTGCCCTGCAGGATCATCTGTCGCTCCTGTTCCAGCGGCTTGGCGCGCCGAGCTGGCTGCACGATGCGCTCGTACTCGGCATGTACCGCGTGCTTGCCTGGGTCGTTTCCGTCATGCTGCCTCCAATGGCCATCTTTTTCCCGTTGTTCACCTTGCTGGAGGACTTTGGCTATCTTCCCCGCGTCGCTTTTAACCTGGATCATAGCTTCAAACGCTGCCATGCATGCGGCAAACAGGCACTCACCATGTGGGTGGTTAATCGCAGAATGCAAAGACAAAGAAAAAGCTGCTGATAAGAGCAGCATAAGGGCGAGGGCCTGTGAGGATTTTTTAAAACATTGAGCGGATGCTTATCTAAATTAACAACTCAGGTCACACAGCCTGGGACATGCCTTGGCACGTAAATTGTATCATAATTATGCGGACAAAGAAAGGAAATGCGCCTCTACAGCATTTCCTTTCTTTTATTTGAGGAGTCAAACACCATGAAATGCCTCTTTACCTACGAATGGGTCAAGCTGCCCCGTGCCCACATACCTGCAGGCAAGGGGTTGATGGGCTCGTTCCTTCGGCTTGCATCCCGGGCGGCATTTCGCTCAGGCAAGGCCAGGTATTGCGGCTATACCAACGATGTAAATGCCGGCGCTTGGGCCGGCGGTATTGTAGGACTGAAAAGCATACTCGGTATCCAGGATCGCAAGCAGGCGCTTTTGGTAATGGATGAGCTAGCAGAGATGGGCTTTATTTCCTACTCCCTCAATGCCAAGACAAAGAAGCTCACCTATTCCATCATCGATTGGGTCGAGAAATGCAGCGGTAATGCCGCCTCTGGCGGCGCCATTTACGCCTCCGAGGGGCATGGGTTCCTCTGTATGCGGCGCTGCATTACGGAAAAGCTGGTAGGAAGGGGCTATTGCTTTCGCGAAACGGATGCATGGCTGGATCTCTGGTGCCACACCGTATGGGGCGATCCACATAACGCCTTCTCCAGATTGGCGCCGGTGGTTCAGATGGCGAGACTCCGGCCGATCCTCACCCTGGAAAGCCTCGGCGCACGCTGGGGCTGGGAGAAAACCAAGGTCTGGCGCTTCTTTCGGAAGTATGCCGGGACCTTTTCCATATATAAGCTCCCGGGTTCCTATGGCTGCCTCCTATTCAACCAGCTTTATCCGACCGATACGGGCCCCATGGAAGCCCCAAACGACGCCGCCATTATGCGTGTTTTGAAGGAAATACGTTTTATGGGCGTAAAAACGCATTTTACAGGCACAGACCACCAGCGGATCAATCAATATACGCTATGGTTCAGCAAAAGGATCTGCCTCGGGAACCTCAACAACGGGTGTCCCTCTCCATGCCACCCGGCTGTTGATCGTGTTGCACTTTGGACCCCATATCATACGCGCGCGTATTCTTCTCTCCCAAAGCGTAAGGATGACTGCGCGGGAGAGACCGATATGGGCTCCCCCGAATACAGGATTACAGCCCTCCTCGGCTACGGCGATATGCCTGGCCACAACCATAGATGCAAGGAGGAATATCCACATGAAAAAGCAAGACATTGCCAACGTCCCACAAAGGGATATCTATGCCCAGCAGGAAAGCAAGCTGTCCATGCAGTCCCATGCGTTTGTGCAAATGCTGGCCAAGCGCGGCCTTATCGAGGACGATGCGATCCAGAATGAGGCGGTTCGCAAGGCGGATAAGGAAAAGCGGCGGAACATGCACCATAACACCTTGCTGCTGCTTCGGAGCTACCGGGATATCCGATGGATGCTGCAATGCTTTCCGGACACCATTGCGGAGGAGCTGGACGCCCCGCTGCATGACCTTGATACGCTCCTGGACCTGGTAAACGCAGAGATCGACCTGGACAACTACCGGCTGGAGAACAGGATTCAGAGCATGCGGCTCTCCCGGAGCATGATGGACAGGCTGAACGAGGCAGTCTCGATCCTGCGGGACAAGCCCCAGAATGGCGATATGCTCTACAACATCATCTATTTAACCTATATCGCTCCCGAGCGCCTTACGGTCGTGGAGATCTGCTCGAAGCTGCATATTTCGGACAGGCAGTATTACAGGCTCCGGCAGCAGGCGTTGAATATTATTTCCATACGGCTCTGGTCCGCGCCGGCAGCGGAATTGGATAGCTGGATCGAGGTCATGAGCCTGCTGGAAGTGCTGTAATGGGCATACCATATCGATAGTAAGAGAGGTGCTAAAAAAAGAGCCCCAAAGGGCTCTTACATTTGCTTAATATGTTAGAACAAGCTGATTGTTCCCGCCCATATAAGCAGTATGCAGTTATTATTATGGATGCTTAGCATGGAAAAATACCGTCACTTTTGGGCTATAAGGCAGAATGAGTTTCATAAATTGAAAAGAAGGTAAAAAGGGACATGGTTTGTAGATCTCTGGTAGAATGAAGTCGCGACTCACCATCTTGAAAGGAGACAGCAAACCATGTCTGAGAAGATTGTACAGTTAAACGGGGAGGTTATTAAAGACCATCTCAAGGAGTTTGTACGAAGCAGGGTAGAGAAAATCCTTAACGAACTGCTGGAAGCCGAAGCGGAGAAAGTGACTCAAGAGACCCTGGTACGAGCCAAATGAGCAGCGTTAAGGCTACCGCAGTGGGCACTATAACCCAAACCCTACCACCACTTCCGGAAATATGACCGTCAAGGTGCCCAAGTTCAAAGAAATTTCTTTCAAAACCGCCATTATTGAGCAGTACCGCCGCCTGGAAAGCAGCGTGGAAAAGGCGTTCATCGAGATGTACCTGGTAGGTGCATGCCGTCCAGCGTATGGAGGATATTGCTGAGGCCCTGTGGGGCAGCAAGGTGTCGCCCGCCACCATCCGTGAACTGAACAAGAAAGCGCATATCTATATCGAGGATTGGCGGACCCCCCCTTTACAATGCGGACGCTATCCATATGTCTATGTGGCTGGAATCTATCTGCGCCGCAACTGGGGGGAGTTTGAAAATGTCGCTATTTGGTTGCTATTGCAGTCAATGAGGACGGATACCGTGAGGTTTTGGGCGCTGCAGAGGGCATGAAGGATGACAAGGCCAGCAGGGTCAGCTCTTCTTCCAATGGCTGCGCGGGCGTGGCCTGGACGGGGTTAACCTGGTGGTTGGTGACAAGTGCCTTGGCATGCTGGAAGCCGTCTCTAAGGCCAGATACCAGCGGCATACCGTCACCGTAATGTATTCTCCGTTACGCCTTGCCCCAAGGTGAAGCTGGTAGCTAAGATGCTTAGGAGAGCAAGAAAGCTGTCCGGGAAAAGGCAAAGACAGTGGTGGAGGAATTGCGCTCCATGAAGCTGAAAGAGGCCGCCAAGAAGGTGGAGAATGACATTGAGGAAAGGCTGACTTACTGCGATTTTCCCAGTGAACACTGGAGCCGTATCCGCACTAACAATGTGATTGAGCGGCTGAACCGGGAGATCCGCTGCCGCATCCGTGTAGTGGTAGTTTCCAAGATGGCAACTCTGCTCTAATGCTGGTTTGTGCCTGCTGTATTTGATATGGCCAGCATGTGCTGATACATAGACCAAGGTCTGAAAGTGCTCAAATTCGCTTTCAGCCAACAATTATCATAGAAGATCAATAAATACAGAGATTTTTCACAGGCTCCATAAATATATAGGCATATAATTACCATTTTTCATGATCATATCCATGTCTTGATATTTTTCCACTGTTGAGATCAATAGTAAATCTATCATGCTCTTTCGAATTTCTCACATCACCAAAATAAGAGTCTAACTGCTGAACTACTCCATCTTCTATTTTATACTTTACAGTTCCTAATGAAGTTTCCTTTATAATTTCAGTTTTCCACCTCGTTCAATGATTGTATAGTCCTCTTTTTCAAATTTCGGATCTGTTCGTTAGTTAAATTTGATATGAAATAACATTTTTCTTATATATTTTTAGTAAATAATTATAACAAAGATAAGCATTGTAAGTCAACTGATATTTGATAAAAGTCATAACGATTTTAGATAAGTCATAGTTAGTTAAAAGTGCTCTGGTATAACTGATAATGACCAACACGGGATGGGAAAATGTCAATCGGAACCAAAGGCAGGCATAGGGTAAGTTGCGAAGGTAGTGTCAAGAGTTGGACCAGTTGACACTATCGCTAGCTGAATTCATTCATGCCAGGGTCTGCATACAAATTTGCGAAAAATTTTGGCGCCACCTCTGCAGCAGATCACAGGTTTTCTCGCCCTGGGCTTTTTTCGGGATGTGCTTCTTTCTAGAGATATGATAAACCTCTTGAGTGGTGCACCTATTCTGGACCACTCAAGAGGTTTACACAAAGTTTAAAATGGCCTCCGAGAGCCGCATAAACTCCCGGTAACTTTGCTGTTAAGAAAAACGAGCTGATCGCTCCCCTAATACAGTTGATTTATTGTACCACTAAAACATTAAGTTGTCAAATAAAAATTTTAATCTCTGAAACATGCAAAGCATCAGCGCCATCATTATGTTTCTTGCAGTATAGCTTTACTTCTCCATCTTCAGATATTTTTATGCCGAGACCTTTGCTTCCTAACGTTCTTGCAGCTGCATCTCTCCCACCGCCATTCTCTGACTGCAAGGTGCTGTTTAGTATGTAACCGACAGCCAAGTATTTCCCATTCTGATTGATCACTGTGGCTCCATCTAAAGCTAAAAGTTCCATTTGTATCTCGCGAGGGGTGTCGGCAAATGATATTGACATATTTTCCGTTCTGCTATCTATAGAGGAATGAGGAATAATGCAAGTCAATAGCGTTGACCTAACAATTGAGCTACTATTTTCATCAGTAGAGCGTTTAGTTTTGATACAAATGTTTTGCTCTTTGAGCTCATCTTGACCAATGCGTTCGCCCTCTTGAACGATACCGATGCATCCACCTGAATGAGCAAAAGACACGTCAATGATTGATGCAAATATGCAGTTAGCCAACTTACGGGTCTCTTTCTGTTCGGTAACGGCATCACACCTTTCAATACCTGTTTTGATTATATCAACAATGGCGGATTGATCATGATAATGCCATGTTCCTTTTCGTTTTGAAAGTATTAGCGCTCTATTCTTGAAGACCAATATCTCACCATCAGCGCATAGAACAACGCCAATATTCTCTCCTTTGCATTCGGATGCAAGACGAGAATACTGGATCGGTGCAAAAACGACAAGCTGAGGATCATAACTTGAGAGGCCCCTAAAATTATCGTTAACATATTCAAGTATATATCCGTTTTTGCTGATTCTGAAGTATGTCCAGTAACCATTTGCAAATAAACAGCTCTCCTTGCTTTCTAGGAAATCCAATAATCTAATATAACAACTCTGTTCAGCTTCTTTAACAATAATACTCCCATCAATTATACACGAAAAGGGGCGATGCTTCCCCTCGTACGTTTGATATGCTCTTGCTCCAAGCACAGAAAGCAAATCCCGGAAAAAGGATCTCGTTTCGTCCTTAACGAAACCGCCACCAATCACAAAGTCGAAAAAGGCCATATTCGTAGCAAACACATATCTTGCTCTTAGCGAACGCGGCATATTATAACTCTGCGATTTCCCAAGCACATCACTAAGCCTTTTCCCAGAGATTATATTCAAAGACTCAATAATTGTGTCACTAAGCCGATCTGTTAGGGGGGGGATTATTTTATTATAAAAGCGACATATAGCATTGACAAAATAGCAGAAAGCTTTTTCATCAAAGTTTCTGTTAAAAAGCACTTTATAATAAAGTTTGGAAAGCGCGGAAGCATTTGAAATGCGTATATAAAGCTCTTTTGAATCAGCGGTATCTGCTGATTCAACCTTTACGACATAATTGTTCAGATCGTTGCTTTTATTCTCAGAGTTAACATCTCCATAATATATTGCAGTACTACTTGTTTGAAGTGCTGGAAATTCTGCGCAGATTACGCTTTCTATCCAGTAAATGCTGTCCAAAAGAGAAGGCATTTCTTTATAAATCCTGTTGAAGCTTTCACATTCATCTCGTTCCATATATACCTCTATATTGCAAATGCTTCTCCATACGTTTATAAACTAATTATAGCATCGACTGTGAGATAAATCAACACAAGTGCCCAAAGCAAAAGCACGATTCCTACTCCCTTTCTCCTCGCTAGACCAATCAAAAAAAGGTAAATAGTATAGTTCATATGAAGCTGTGCCTAACTTTATTATATTGTATTTTTTAATAGCATTTTTAACCATTTGCCTATATTGAAGAAGAGTGGCCTAATCGCAGCTATTTATATCCTCACTATTAGCGGATTTATATCCTGTGCGCGCGTGTTCTATGATTTCAAACATGCCGAACATACCAATAATACCCTATAGTTGTTTACAAGCATACTATTGATCACCTTGAAAATTTCACTTACCGCAGCATTTGTATTTTTTGTATTTTTAGAGAATATTCCAGCAGATGCTACCGCAGCAGCTGCAACGCCTAATTTATTTGTTTTTATCCATTTAGGCATTGGCATATATATTAAAAAACTATACTTAACTTGCGAAAGCTATTCAACATGCATCAGAATATCATTACTGATCTGCCGTACAATTCGCGCAACAGAATAACTGTAGCGCATAAGCCCTCGGAATAAGAAGCAGAATTTTCTTACCCCGCTTTCAATGTACGTACCGGCTTCACCGCACGGAATTCTCCATTGGTAGCTGCTTGGCATGTTCCTTATTGAGCTCATCATAAGGTATTCTAGTGTTTATCTGTAGCTCCTAAGCGCAGTCCTGCTGTATGTCACTCCGATGCCGTCTTTTAGGCAGACGCTGGCCGATGACAAGGGAATCCCGGCGTGGTAAGATTGTAGCGTCGAATCATGGGCATGGCCAATCCGCCGCCTTTTGCAACATGCAGAAGGCGGTTTTTCATACGCAAATTTTACCAAGGAGGAATCTACATGACGGAAAAGCGAACTTGTAAGGAACGCGCTGTGCAGGCCTATTGGTCCGTTGTCGGCATTGCCGGCGCGCTGATACTCTCCCTGCAGCCTGTGCTGGCGGATGACATATGGTCGCGATTCTCGACCATCATGAAGGATGTATACGGTGAGCTGGTGGGGATATCCACCATTGTAGCCGTTACAGCGGCTTCGGTCGCCCTGCTCATCCGGATGATCTCACGCAATCAGCGCGCCGTGGATGAAGCCACGAGCTGGCTAAAGCGTATCATTGTAACCTGGTTGGTGCTCAACACGCTGGGTTTCGCCGTGGCATACTTGCAGCCCTTGATTCAAGGCGGTATGTACAACGGATGAAACCCATGTTATGGCGTCCAGCGCCGGGGAGGTGAGCAGGATTGGACCTTAGCTGGATCTTTGAAAGCATCGTAAACTGGGTGGCGTCCATCGTCACAAGCATCATGGACGCCGTCTCCGGGATCTTTTTGGATGCCTTGGGCACGGATATGACGGCCATGGAGCAGTATTTTCCCTTCGTAACCGAGGCATTCTCCATTTTCCAATATTCCGCATGGGCGCTGCTGTTCCTCATAACGGTCTGGCAGCTGTTTCGCGTGTTCGGCGGCCCCGTGACCGAGGCGGAAAACCCGTGGCAGCTGCTGGTTCGCAGCGCCATCTTTGCCCTGCTAATAGGCTATGCAAAACCCATCTTCCTATTGGCGCTGGACATTGCCCGGGCGCCCTACACCGCCCTCCTGGATGCTACGATGGATCCGGGAAGTTTTACCTTCGCAGGCGTGGAGCAAGTGATCCAGAACGGATTGACCACACTGGTTTCCACCATAACCGTGATCGGTCCCCTATTGACGATTATCCTCATGGTCTCCCTGGGCTGGAACTACTTCAAAATGCTTTTGGAATGCGTTGAGCGGTATGTGGTTGTAGGCGTTTTATGCTACACTTCCCCGCTGGCCTTCGCCATGGGCGGCAGCAAGACCACCAGCAACGTGTTCAAAGGCTGGACACGCATGGTAGGCTCGCAGCTTCTGCTCTTGGTTCTAAACGTATGGTTCTTGCGGGCGTTCAACTCTACGGTGGGACAGTTTGTGGGCAGCGGCGGCGCCCTTTCCACCGGGCAGGGCAGCATATTCCTCTGGATGTTTGTGGCCCTCGCATTTTTGAAAACGGCGCAGAAGTTCGACGCCTATCTGGCGGCTATGGGTTTGAATGTGGCCCAAACAGGCAGCAGCATGGGCATGGAACTGCTCATGGCGGCCCGTGTGATATCCGGCGTAGCGTCCGGCGGTGCGCGGACAGCAGGCAGCATATTCCGCGGGGCAAGCGGCGCACCGGGAGCAGGAGGCGCTGCGGCAGGCGGCGGGTTTTTCGCAGGGTTTGCAAGCCGCTTTAAGCCGAATTCCTATGTGCGCGATGCTGTGGTAGAGGGCGGTACGCCGATGGGAGCAGGCGGAAGCATCGGCCTTGTCGCCCGGACTTTTGGCGGCATGGCAGCCCGCAACGGGGCTACCCTCTCCAGCGAGTCGATCGCTTCCGTAGCGGCAAGGCCGGGCAATGGTGCCGGCGCCATTGCCGGGGAGATCGCCGACCGCAGCGCTGTCAACTATATGCCGCAGCTTCAAGGCTACTCCTTAAGCGGCACCCAAATTACTGGAGGCCGTATTTCAACCATGGCAACGAGCGCGGATGGGAAAACTTCCGAGGTAGAAATGTTCAGCACGTCGCAGTTCGAACGCCCTTCTATACCGCATTCCATCGTTACCGCCCAAGATGGAAGCCAATGGTATCAAACGGCTGTTGGCGATGGCGCGGGCAGCTTTTATACTCCCGCAGCGTTTGCCGGGGCGGGCGTCGGAGAGACGCTGTCACAGGATCAAGTCTTCGCTGCCTTTGGCGATTCCGTTGCCGAGGGAACGACGCTTCGCACCGTTGGGCAACCGGAGGAAGGCGTATTGGAGGCCAGCCATCCGGACTATGGCACAAGCATGTGGTACAACAGCGCCATGTATCAAGAGCCGGACGCGCCCCACGATACCATTCAGTCCACAGATGGCGTTGGCTGGTATGCGATGCAGCCGCACAATGATATACCCCAATTTGAACCGCCTACCGAGGATGCGAAGGCGTACAATCAAGCCCAATTCCAGTCTTTTATGCCCGGTTACGAAGCGCAGCCCACATATGTGGATACATCCCGAGCAAGGGATGGCATCATCGACTTGCGGCATGCGGATGGCAGCGCCATGCGGTTCTATGATCATACCCAATTCCAGGCGCCTCGCGGCGACTATACCGTGTACGAGGATAAACGGGGCGGTCAATGGTATGCAATACCCGGTATGCCCGTTGTGGAACGGCGGCTGGTATATCAAGACGGTAAGCCCGTATACGATGGCGACCAGATCAAGACCACCCAGGTGGAGGCGATACGATATAAGAGTACGTTGACGCGGTATGCGGACCCACAGCCCCGGGACAGGAGCGAGAAGAGACCGCCGAGGCGTAAGCAGTAACATAGCAGGACGAAGGGAGCGCATCCGATATTACGGAGCGCTCCTTCTTTTTCGGGGAGGTGAAATGGTGTCGGAACAGGACAAACAACAGTTGGGCGAGGGCTCTACCAACTATGCGGACGCAGCGCAAAAGACCGCTAAGGCCATCCAGGAAGTTAGGAAAGCGGCAGCAGCTGCCGGCGAGGCCGCGACAAACACCACTGCGGCCGTTACGCAGGCTGGCATAGAAGGCGGAAAGGCCGTGTCGGAGGTGGCGGCTGGAACGGCAGCGGGCGGGCCTTGGGGCGCGATCCTGGCGGCCGCCTGGGCGCTCCGCAAGCCCTTATTCAAGGTGTTGATCTGCATCGGCCTCGTGATCCTATTCTTTATAATAGCGGTGGTTACGCTGCCCAGTATCATCAGCAACAACCTGTTTCATACAGATCCCTCCACCGTTGACCCTAACGGTGCGGTGAATTTGATCGAACGCGCAGATGATATGGCGGATGTAGTCGCGGCCTGCATACAGAATGGATATGATATGGCATTGGCCCGGGTAGAACAGATCATCGAGGAAAATGGTTACGACTATGAAGCATCTATGGAGGCGCTTATTAACTATGGCAGTTTGAACCCGGATTATGAGGTTTGCTATGTGTTTGCCGCCTATTCCGCTTCTATGGGCCAAATCGGCACAAGTGAAGCGGATATGCGCCGCAAACTGAATGCTGTCGCTGAACAAATGTTTAAGGTGACGTATGTAGAAGAGGAATTCGAGCGGGCCGTCCCGTTGACGTATGCCACCTATACGCCCGTCACCTTGACCGTTGTTACTGGCAAAACCAAGATCGGCGAAGTCAACGGCGTCCCGAAATACAGCTATGCCACCGCTACGCGAACCTACTATGTCCCGTCCGGTGAAGCCACAACGGACACGGCGATACAGCGCCCGGCTTATTCGCCTGTAAGCGTGGACATCCCCATCTATTCACGGGGCATCATCGTGGGCACCCGTTCTGAGACCTATTACGGGGCGGGCGGCATAGAAACCCTCACGCCGGATACCGAAACCGTAAAATATGCTGTATGCACCATAGCCCCCTTCGATGCGGGCATTATCTACACAGCTTTTCATATAGACCCGGACGATATTTATGAGAAGACCACCGGCACGACCTATGGTACTGCCATCAAAACCATGGCGGATGCCTTAAAAATGGCCCTATATGGCACACTGGCTGCGGGGGATATCCCCGAGTTGACGAACGAGGAGCTTATCGGCATTGTGAGCGGACTCCATACCACAGACGCGCGAAAGAAGTTGGTCGAAACAGCCCTTTCCCTAGTGGGTAAGGTTTCCTATTTCTGGGGTGGAAAAAGCCCGGCGGGTTGGAATGACGAATGGGGCAAGCCCAAAAAGGTAACGAGCTCTGGTTCCGTTACCTCCGGTACGCTACGGCCCTATGGCCTGGATTGCAGCGGGTTTACCGACTGGGTCTATAAGACGGCGCTGGGCCAGTCCATAGGCACAGGCAGCGCAAGCCAATGGAGCAAATCCACGGAGATATCCGCATCGGAGCTGCTTCCCGGCGATCTCGGCTTCAAAGCCAAGCCTTCCGATCCCGGCACAAACCATGTGCTCATGTATGTGGGCCTAACTTCGGATGGAAAGAGACAGTGGGTACACTGCTCCTCCTCTGCCGGCGGCGTTGTGCTCAATACGCCCAGCTATGTGAAGTACTATCGCCGCCCCAATGGGATCGATTACAGCGCCCCCGCCGGCAGCAGCGTCGATGGCCTTGGCACGCCGCTCTACACGCGCAAAGTGAATGTAACACATGATTGCGCCTGCTCCAAATGCTGCGGCGATAACGCGGATGGCATCACCGCAAGCGGCAAGCGCGTGGCGCCCGGCATGGTGGCGATGAGCAGCTACTATCCATTTGGCACGGTGCTGGTCATTAACGGCGAGGTCTATACCGTGGAAGACCGGGGCGGCAGCGGCATTGAGAACGATATCGCTCGGGTGGACATCTACGTTGAGGACCATCAGCAAGCCCTGCGGCTGGGACGCTATTGGGCGGAGGCAACATTCTACCGGATAGGACGGTGATTTATATGGAAGAAAAGGAATTCAACAATATTTACGCCATACCGGCCAACTATACAGACAGCGGAAAACTCCTAGGCGGCATGCTGGAGACGCGGAACACAATCGAGGCCATCATCATGCTTGGGCTTGTCGGTTACCCGGAGATCGCCTGGCTGCATACGGGCGCCACAGCCAAGGTGGTCATCATGACGGTAACGCTCATTCCGCTGGGCGTGATATCGCTCATGGGCATCGGCGGCGATAGCCTCATGCAATATCTCAGCCATATTGTGCGGTTTGGATTGAATCGCAGAAAACTGCATTATCGGAGGATTGGCTACAAATATGGAAGCACGAAAGAAATCCGCAAAAAGCAGAAAAAGAAGAAGCAAAACCAGTGAATTCGTACAGGATTTCCTGCCTGTTAGGGAGATCCGCAATGGGATCATCGAGACGACCGACGATCGGTATGTGAAGATCATCGAGATACTGCCCATCAACTTCCTGCTTCGCAGCAGCGAGGAACAATATAACATCATTTCCTCCTTCGCTTCCTGGTTGAAGATCAGTCCCATGCGGCTGCAATTCAAGTCCGTGAGCCGCAAAGCGGATTCCGATAAGCATGTGGCCATGGTTCGTGAGGAGCTCTCCCGGGAGAATGACCCCCAATGCCGTCAGCTGGGGGAAGAATATCTTCGGCTCATCAAAGACGTTGGCAATAAGGAGGCGCTGTCGCGGCGCTTTTTTTTGATCTTCCAGTATGAGCCCCCGGCAGGGAAGCGAAACAGCGGCGAGAGCTATGCGGATATTTATAGTATGATCCAGACAGCGGTACAAAACGCCAAGACCTATTTCATGCAGTGCGGCAACGCCATTGTGCAGCCGGAAGATGAGGACGTTTTTACCGCTGAGGTTTTATATATGTTCTTCAACCGCTCCTCCTGCTGTAACGAGCCCTTCCAAAGCAGAGTTGAACGGGTCGTGGTGGATACCATGCAGGCCAAGGGCAAAATAATTGGCCTTGACGCCGTGCCGCATATACGGCCGGCCAACTTCATCGCGCCCCGTGGGATCGATTTCTCACATTACAACTTCGTGGTGATGGACGGCATGTATTATTCGGTCATGTATATCCGCAGGAACGGATTCCCGCATTCGGTGCGGGGCGGTTGGATGTCGAGCCTCATCAACGCCGGCGAAGGCATCGATGTAGATGTGTTCCTGCGCCGGGAAAACCGAGGGAAGACGCTGGACAAGGTGGCGCAGAGAATCCGGCTAAACCGTACCAAGCTCCGCGGGATGCAGGACACCAGCACGGATTACGAAGAACTGACCGGCAGCATACAATCCGGTTACTACATCAAATCCGGCATTGCCAACAACAACGAGGATCTGTTCTACATGTCCGTGCTCATTACCATTTCTGCCCGGACATACGAGGAGCTTCTCTGGCGCAGAGGACAGATGACGGATCTATTGAAATCCATGGACATGTATGTCAACGACTGTAACTTTCAGCACGAGGCCGCTTTGCGCTCGGTCATGCCGTTTCTTTGTATCGATCCCAATATCGAGAAAAAGGCGCAGCGCAATATCCTAACCAGCGGCGCGGCGTCCACGTATATGTTCACCTCGTTTGAAATGAGCGATGATTCCGGCGTTTTGCTTGGTATGAACCGGCATAATAATTCGCTCTGCATTGTCGACCTCTTCAATACCAAGGTCAACAAGAACGCCAATGTGACCCTGTTGGGCACCTCCGGCGCAGGAAAAACCTTTACCATGCAGCTCTTGGCCCTTCGGATGCGGATGCGGGGTATCCAATGCTATATCCTTGCGCCCTTAAAAGGCCATGAATTCAAGCGTGCATGTAATGCCGTGGGCGGCGCTTACATCAAAATCAGCCCAGGCTCCAGCTCCTGCATCAATGTGATGGAGATCCGCAAAACCCTAAGCCCTGAAATGGAACTGATCGATGAAATCGACTACAACAGCGAGGATTCGTTGCTCGCCCGAAAGATCCAACAGCTATTGATCTTCTTCAGCCTGCTGATCCCGGATATGAGCAATGAGGAGGAGCAGATGCTGGATGAGGCCTTGGTCAAGACCTACCGCCAATTTGGTATCACCCACGACAACGATTCCCTATATGCCGATAGGATGCATACCCGGTATAAGAAAATGCCGATCCTCGGCGATCTGCACAAACTCCTGGAGGAAAATCCGCTGACAAAGCGGCTGGCCATCATCGTCAGCCGCTTTGTAACGGGAAGCGCACAGAGCTTCAATCAGCAAACCAACGTAAATCTGGACAACAAGTATGTGGTCATCGACATCAGCGAGTTAAAGGGTAAATTGCTGCCAGTCGGGATGTTTATCGGCCTTGACTATATCTGGGATCAAGTCAAATCGGATCGAACACAGCGCAAAGCCATCTATATAGACGAGATCTGGCAGCTTATAGGCGCATCTTCCAACAGGCAGGCGGGAGAGTTTTGCCAGGAAATATTCAAAATTGCCCGTGGCTACGGCGCAGCAGCGATCGCCGCCAGCCAGGACCTTTCTGACTTTTTCTCCCTGGAGGACGGCAAGTACGGCAGGGCTATCATCAACAACAGCAAAACGAAAATCATCCTCAACCTGGAACCGGACGAAGCCGAGTATGTCCGGGATACATTGAAGCTCACCCGCGCGGAGATACGCAGCATCACCCAGTTTGAACGCGGAGAGGCCTTGATCAGCTCCAACAATAACAAGGTGCCGGTGCTAGTGCGAGCCTCCAAGGCAGAGCAGCAGCTCATCACGACCGACCGAAGCGAACTGGCCGCCATTCTTAAAGAGCGGCAGCAAGCGCAGAAAACGCATCGTGAGGATCATGCGCTTTCGGAGGGATAAATGCGTTTTTTCGACCATCTATATCCACCAACGCCCCTGCGTTCTAAAAACGTATACAGGCTTTCTATGCGTTTTCTAGCATCAAAAACGTTTTTACAAAGGAGGCATTCAACTTGCTTTTACAGGATGAACAGTATGTGATCAAATGGCTCTCGCAATATGGGGCGCTAAGGTATGAGCAGGTGCTGCGCTTGCTGGACAAGCCCCCATCGACTGCGGAGAAGATCATCCGCAATCTCAAAAAATGGCATTATATCACGGATATCGAAAGGGGCTATCTTGGCATTGACCCAACCGTGCGGCCGGATCCCAAAACCATCGAGGCTGTATGGGTGCTGCTAAAGTATGGGTCGGAGGTGGCGCCCCTGGAGCATTTCCCGGCGGCCTACCCATCGCAGTTGTTTTTCCTTAAGCAGCAGGCTGGGTATGAAATCATCGTGCTTGCTGCGGATGAAGGGCATCTGCTTAAGCTCCTCCAGCCGGAGGATGACCGCAAGTACATCATCGTGCTGCCGGACATTCATATGGCGCGAAGCCTGCGGCTTCCCCGGGCGCCGTGCCTGTTTGCCGTGCTGAAGGAAGCGGCGGATGGAAAGGAACCGCAGATCACGTTCTATAACGGAGGGCAATATGGAAGAGAAAACGCCGTTCAAACGGGATATTGACCGCGCCTGCAAGCGGCTTCAACTTGCGTCCATGGTATTGCGCAACGTTTGCGACGCATACGCTGCAGGCGATAGGAAGGAAGCCTATCAGAATGCTTTCGAGTTTGCATACCACACGGAGCGGCTTACACTGCTGGCTAGGACGCTGCCGGCCCTGACCGGCATACCAGCTGCACGATCCAAGATGGAACACCAGATTGCGGAGGTGCTGCCCCTACATATTGGGTATACGGCGGATGGCTGGTTCGGCGTGGATATGCCTGCGCTTCTGCCAAAGAAGGAGCATGGCGGAGCGGATTACATCCGCCAGAACTTATACCTCGCCCTGGGCGAATACTTCAAAAGCCACGATAAGTTAAGGCTCGATGCCTGCGTGCTGGTCGTATGCCACAGGTATGATCGAAAACGGCCGGAGCGTGCGTACCGCGATCATGACAACATTGAGCTGAACGCCATCGTGGACGCGCTTGCATTGTATGCCTTATATGACGATGGGCCGCTTCGCTGTGAACACCATTATTGCTCGCTTCAAGACGACAGGGACGCCACCACCGTATTGCTCGTCCCGCAAGATGCGTTTACGGTCTGCTATACAAGGATCAAAACAGCCCCGCAGATGCTTCTTCCGCTGTTTCCTTAAAAGCCCGCAAAGGCTTAAAAACATACGTGTTTCGAGGCCCCCAAGGGACTTCTTGAAATACGCATCCTGCAAAGCGCAAGAAGCCCTCATAAACCAGGCCTTTTTTCAGAGCGCGATGCCGGTTTTGAGGGGAAGAGAGCAGTCATGCGCACGAAATGCCAAATCGAAAAGGAGGGATGCCATGCTATACATTCGCCCGGGGACACATGCGCTTACGCTGCTTCAGCTGCTATCCGTTGCAGGCGAATTTCCCGTGCGCGCACTTTCCATATTGGGCAGTCAGCGTACCTTGCAGGAACTAGTCCACAGGCTGGAGGATCGGCATACGATCGAGGTCAGTTGGAGCGGCAAGCAGTATTGCGCCCGATTGCTGTCCATAAGCGGGAAACGAGGCCCTATGCGGAATATCCGGTTGCATAAAAGCGCATTACCCATCTTGGATGAACTGCATCCTGCCGCCTTGGACTACTATCTTTCCGCCTTCCGCAACCATACCTTTTCTGGAAAGCGCGGGGAGATTGCGCGCAATCATAGGGTTGCCGAGTCGCTGGCCATGATGCTTGCCTCCGGTATTGCAATGCAGCCGTATCTTCTGCCGCAGCTTCAGACCACACGCATAGAACCGACTATGGGGGATAGGCCATGCTATTATCCAAGCCGCATCATAAAAAAGCTGGACGGCGATTCCATGAACAAGACCGGCTTCACCAGAATGACGGGGTTGCTGTTGCGGCAGGGTGTAGGATTTGCCGTTTACAACACCCGAAGCGCCGTAATGAAATGGCATGGCGGCGGAGAGCTCAAGGCCATGCAGCAATGCGAGGAGCTTGCAAGGCGCAATGCAGGCGTGGATGCGCTCAACGGCGCGATCCTGTTTGGACAAAACGGTACTGTGGCGCTGGAAACGCTCATGGAAGCCAGGAAGGCAGGCTATCGGGATTATCGCATAGACCGTATTTACCCGGCGGTACATTTCGTACCATTGGAAGGCGCGGGGAAAAGCCTGCTGCGATTCCTCACGATACCGGCGCTCCAAGCCCGGCTTCGAAGCGTGCTGTTTCCGCCCCGGCTTCAAATAAACGGGTTTGCGGAATTCGATTGCGACGCCATGGACAACGGGAAGTATATCCTATCTCACTTAGACGGCGACCTGGCAAGACTCGCCCGTTTCCGCCTCGCCGCCATGGAAGATGGGGCTCACAGGTTTGAGGCTGTCTGTTATCCCTGGCAGCTCGCCTACGTGCGGCCCTTCCTCGGAGAACGCATAGCGCTCAAAGTGATCGACCCGGCCCGGATCGCCGCAGCACTACAGGGGGTGACCCACATTGAATAAACGGAAGGCAGGCATACTGCTGGCCCTATTGCTTGGCACGGCATTGCTGTTCTATCTTGGCGGCCTGCTGGGCCAGCTGCTACATAACTACGAAGAATGGATGCGGCAGGGCGGCATGACCGGCGGCATACCCATGGCTGAGATAAGCACGAACCTATTCTATTGTATCCAAAACGCCCTTACAGCGAATGGCCTAAGAGCGATTCTCTTTATCCTTCTTGGCACAGGCTGTGTTGCCCTATATATCAAGCTGCACAATAGGTTTGGCGGCAAGGAATATGATGCAAGGAACTTTGCCCGTTCGAAATCCGGCGCGTATGGCACGGCAGGCTGGATGGAGCCCAAGGACATCAAGCAAGTGTTCGAGGTCACTCCGCCTGAAAAAGCCCAGGGGACGATTTTAGGCGAATGGAACGGACAGGCGGTCTGCCTGCCGGTTGATACGAGGCTCAACCGGCACATTCTGATATTTGGCGCATCCGGCACCATGAAGAGCCGGGCTGTAATTCGCCCATACCTCATCCAGAGCGTCAAACGGCAGGAGTCCGTAATCGTAACGGACAGCAAATCGGAACTTTATAACGACATGGCTGGCTATCTGATTGATAACGGCTATGCGGCGAAGGTATTCAACCTCATCGATCCGCGCCATAGCGATTCATGGAACTGCATGGCGGATCTGCAGCAGGATACCCTCCTCGCCCAAGTTTTGAGCGATGTTATCATCTCCAATACCAGCGGAGATCGCGGCGATCATTTCTGGGACAATGGCGAAGCAAACCTGCTCAAGGCGTTGGTACTCTATGTTGACCATTCCACCGCCTTTGGGGCGGATCGGCGCAACCTGCCGGAGGTTTACCGTTTTTTGACCCAAACGAATGAAAGGCAGTTATCGGCGCTCTTTGATAAACTGCCCATGGAGCATCCGGCAAGAGCGCCATACAATCTGTTCCGTCAATCCAGCGATACCGTGCGCTCCGGTATACTCCTCGGCTTGGGAACGCGGCTGCAAACCCTGCAAAGCGAACAGGTCAAACGCATACTTAGCCGCAGCGACATCGACTTGACTGCGCCTGCCCAAAAGAAATGCGCCTATTTCGTAATACTGGATGACCAAAATAGCACCATGAACTTTCTTTCCTCGCTGTTTTTTTCGTTCCTATTCATCCGGTTGACCCGTTTTGCCGACATTTCCCCCGGCGGCCGCTGTCCTGTGCCGGTCAACTTCGTATTAGACGAGTTTGCGAATATCGGCACCATCGGCGGGAACAACGGCCGAGACTTCGCCCGTTCGGCGGCTACCCTTCGTTCGCGCGCGGTCACGCTGGTACTGGCATTGCAAAGCCTTCCGCAGCTTCAAAATCGATACGGCAACAACCTGTGGGCAGAGATAATGGGCTGCTGTGATACACAGCTTATGCTGGGCTGCTCGGACGATGTGACAGCAACGTATATCTCCACACGCAGCGGTGATATGACCATCGACGTGAACTCCACCATGACTACCCGGCAAACCTTTGCCGTGGCGCAGGTCATTCCGCAATACCGGTATTCCGAGGGGATCGGCAAACGCCGATTGCTTACCCCAGATGAAGTCCTGCGCTTACCCCAGGAAGACATGCTCGTAGCGGTAAGAGGACAGAAGATGCTGCGCCTGCGGAAGCTGGACTATACCCGGCTCCCAGCGGCAAAACAACTGCGCCCTTGCTCCATACTTGACTACGGCTCCGGCTTTTATTCGGAGCCCATGCATTCGCCATATGAACAAAAGCCGGCCTACTCGCCGCTTGTGCCAAGCGTGGGTGATCTCTACGAAACCGCTACCCCGCCCGAAAACTTTTGAGAGGAGGATAAGAACCTATGCCGAAAAAGACGCCAGAAACTGAAATAGAAGCAAAGCTAGATCCAATGTTATCCGCGGCCGTTCAAGCGGATGACCGCACGCTCCCTATAGCTGAGAATGCTGCCGAACAAAACGCACCAATTAAACTAGTAAATCATGGCGATGCGCTTCCCAATGAGCCCTTTCCCAAGACCGAAATCACGGAGGCGGTGGCGTTGTCAGACAACTGCACCGAAACTTCGAATTTGGCCCCATCGCCTACAACTGAGAACAAAGAGGCGGATATTCTTGCGCAAACGCCTGAAGACAGCCCTAAGGGCGAGACTGCGGAACCAGTCTTACAGGAACCTTCTATTCCTAAGCCTAAACGGGCCCGAAGCCGTGCTTTGAAATCCGAGTCAGAATCAGCCGTACAGGAAACGCCTTCCCCGCCACGCGAGCCGATGGCGGAAGCACCTAACGAAGGGCTTGCATCCGCCCGCAGGCCGCGCAGGCGCGGCGTCGTATCCCTTGACGGCCAGCTCAGCAGCCTAACATCCGAAGCGCGCCGCAGGCAAGATATCATCGATCTTTCCGAATCCATGAAAAGCCATCGGATCATCACCGGCACCATCGCCGGCATTGAGCGCATGGATGAAAACACAGACCTTGCGTATGCAGTGGTTTATCACGGCGCATTCAAAGTCATTATCCCCGCAAGCGAGATATTCGAGTTTGATGAGGAAACGGCGGATCATTATCGCAGCGCCATTCTCTCCCGCAGACTGGGCGCCGAGATCGACTATGTGGTAAAGGGGATCGACTTAGACGCGGGCGTTGCGGCCGGCAGCCGGCTCGATGCCATGCGCCAACGCAGGCGTGCGTATTATCTTGATACCGACCGCAACGGCAACCGCCAGTTGGAAGTAGGTGACATTGCCGAAGCGAGAGTGGTATCGGTCATACGCTCCGGGGCTTTTGTGGAGCTGTTCGGCATTGAGCAGTTCATTCCTTTGGAGGAGCTCAGCTACCTGCGCTGGGTGGACGCTACGATGCACTTCCGTGTAGGGGGCAAAGTGCTGGTGAAGGTGCTGGAGCTTGACCGAAGCGACCGCAACCATATCAAAATCAAGCTGTCCGTCAAGCAAGCGGGCGAGGATGATTTAAAACAGGCCATCAGCCGTTTCAAGGTGGGCAATCTCTATGTGGGCAGCGTCACGATGATCACCGCCGTGGGCGTATTTGTAGCCTTTGAAAATGTAAGCTGCCTCTGCCAATTCCCAAAACGCAAGCGCCCGGCCATCGGTTCGCCGGTCACGGTCAGGATACTGGGCGCCGACCTGGACAGGATGCGGCTATGGGGCGCGATCGTGTATGCTTGAGGAGGGAACAATGGAATATGACGTACAGGCGTTATCGGCCGAGGAGAAACGCCACAGAAAATGCCTTTCCGACGAGGCCCGCAATATGGTGAAGCAGTCCCTTGCCATAGAGGAGGAGGACGATGCGGGCCTTATGATGATGTTTGAAGATTTTTATTTGCAGATATCCTTTTCCGAGCTGCATCCCCTGATGGTCATCTACCTGGTGCGCGGACTGGACCGAAAGATTTCCATCCAGGATAAGGATAAGGTCAATCGGCTGAATCTTGCGAGCGTACTGGGCGGTCATACGGTCGATACCGACATAGGCTGCTATGCCTACCGCTCGACACACTGGCTGGACGCGCCTCTGACCCGGGAACGCTTCTTTGAGATGCTGCATCGCTCGTTGAGCGAAGCGCAGCGTGGGTATTCGGCTATCCAAGCCAGCAGCTCGTTGTAAATATAGCGTGTGGACGGTATGATCCAGCATTACGAATAAGGAGGATTGCTTATGAGAAGGATTGTACCGCTCACACTGATTATGATGCTGCTGATCATTGGCTGCGCACGAGCGCCACAAGCCCAGTCTACACTGTCAACTCCAGAACCGACTGTGGAATCATCCGAATCCTGTTTGGATCCGCAGAATGCGGGCGCCGGCATCCCCAACGACGCCTCTTCTGTAGAACCCACGCCGGAGTCGGCTGGAAATGCCCTGCCCATGGTCCCGAATACTGCGCCCAGCGCCCCAACCGTAGAACCCATTTCCGAAAAGCGGGAAGATGAGGCGCTGCGGACCCAGGACACGGCGCGACCGGAGCCCACGGTAAAACCCACTTCAAAGCCGCCTCAAACGTTGCCCTCTTCGACGCCGTCGGCAGCGCTGGAAATTACTGTGCCCACGCTTGCGCCGCAAGCCACGCCCAAGCCTACCCCAAAACCAACGGGCAAACCGGGGCAACAGCCGATGCCCATGCAACCCACTGAACCACCGGCCGCAGCGATGGAAGAACCGCCTAAAACGGAATCGTCCACTGTGGAATATACGGACGCAACACATCTGTGTGCCGCGTTTATGGATGCAGTTAACATAGAGAAGGCAGCCAACAGCGCGCCCTCCGGCAGCCTTGACGCAAGCCTTTGCAGCATTGCCCAGGATAGAGCGCGTCAGATGGCGGCGGCATGTACAGCCTCACATATTGGTTCGGGCTACCCCGAAACGGTGGGCGCAATAGGCAGCGAAGGCGGCACAACGAACCGCGGGCGCAACGCTGTCCACCACAGCCCGCAGCTTATGGATTGCACGAGGTTTGGTATCGGGGTGGCCATCGGAAGGGACGGAATGTACTATTATAGCATCATCGGAGAATGAAACTGAGATATTTTCGTAATTTTAATTGATTTATTAAAATATTGGGTATAGTATAGAATGTGAGATGCGATAATATCTCGGGTTTCAAAAAACCAGCTGGGAGGTATCTGTATGCTGATAGAATATGCGTTCCAGAATTTCCGTTCCTTCGCAGACAGGACGACCCTGTCGATGAAAGCCGGAGCGCAGACAACGCTCAACAACAACCTAATCCGCAGGGATCACAAACGGTATCTTCCTTCTGCAGTCATTTATGGCCCAAACGCAAGCGGAAAGTCCAACATTATTATGTCTCTCTCGCTCATGCGCGAAATTATCCTGCAGGGCGGTATAGACGCGAATGCGCCGGAGTTGACCGAGTTGGAGATATGCCCGTTTGCGTATAACGCTGCTTCAAAGCCCATGGGCTTTGACATCGAGTTTGAAAACGGCGGCAGGTGCTTTCAGTATGCGCTCATGATCGAGGTGGAGCCGTTTAGCAGCAGAGAGAAGCGTAGGATTGTTTCTGAAATGCTTGCTATGTCCAACGGGAAAAGGCGGGTTTCGTTGTTTATGCGCGACGAAAGTAAGGTCAGCTTCCAAAGGACCAAACCGGTGTTGGATATGCTGGGTGGCAATGAAAAGCTGTTAAATGAGCTTGAAGAGAGGATCAATAAGAACCTTGATCCGACCCGCCTCTTCCTAACGAACGCCTTTAAGTCTATCATAAACAGCGAAATTGCGGATGCAGTCATTGGCTTTTTCCGTGATCAGCTTTTTGTGGTAAGTGATTTCACGTTAAAGAGCACCAACCTTATGTTCTCTATGGAGAAACTGCCGGGTGCGGATTTCGTCGCGTGGAATAGGATGCTCGACGTCTTTGTCAAAAGCGCCGATTTCGGGCCGCAGAAAATCATGTTTAGGTCAAAGAAGACCGATGATGCCCACACCGCACCAATGCATTTGGTGTCCCTTTACGATGTGGGCGGCAAACAGGTTATGTTGCCTGCGGATATAATGGAATCCCGAGGGACGATTAAACTAGTAGACTTCGCCATACCTTTTGTTGAACGGTTTGCAAAGGGCGGTGTGTTTGTAATCGATGAATTTGATTCCGCAATCCATCCTGAGTTGGTCAAGGGCATCATCGCCCTTTTCAACGATCCCAATGTAAACAAGGAAGGCGCGCAGCTGGTGTTCACAACGCACAACCCAATTTATCTGAACAACAAAATGTTTAGGCGGGACCAGATATTGTTTGTGGAAAAGGATCGTGATAGCTATCGGAGCGTTCTTTATTCCTTGGCGGATTTTGGTTCGGCTGATGTGCGGAATGACCAGAATTACCTAATCAACTATTTCAAGGGAAAATATGGCGCACTGCCGTATATTGACTTTGCCGGTCTGTTAAAGCAGCCTTCCGGGGAGGAAAAGCCATGATAAAGAGAAGAACCTATCTCTGCATCTGCGAGGGGCAGCAGGAAACCATGTATCTTGCGCATATTGCAAGGCTGTTGACCCACTTCCCGGAACGGGTAGTAAAATTCAACACGACAATCGGCCCCCCCTCGGAGCTGAAAAAGCACTATGAGGAATACGACAGTGCCGCTCTATTCGATCAAGACGGTTGCCAGAATGCGTTTGAGGAGGGAATTCGTGTTTGCCAGGCATTGGACCGTTTGGGGCAACGCAGCCGCAGCAAAAAACACGTCTATCACGCATACAGCAACGTGAATTTCGATTTATGGCTTATACTCCACAAAGAAGATTTCACTAGGCCGGTGGCATCGAACGATGCGTATGTCCCAGACGTGCGGCGTATCTACCGGCTCGGCCGAGAAGCGGATATCAAGGAAATAAACGTTATTGACCGAATCTTGCATCAGATCACATTGGACGACGTGCGCAGCGCGATCCATAGGGCGGATGCGATCCGTTCAGCCAAGCCTTCGTCCGATGCAAAAAACATCCATGGCGCTATATGCTATGGCAACCCCGATTTTTCCTTGCATACGTTTCTGCGAGCGGTGCTGATGGAAGTTGGAGAGATTTAGGCTTACCTAACAGATGCTTCATAAGCTTCAAGAGCGCTTCGGCGCTCTTTTTTTATACAGCTATTTCATACCCATTGTACACGAAGGGTAAACAAATTAGGAGGTAACAATGAGAAAAAGCAAATGGGCGCCGCTATTCGCGGCGCTTTTGTGCGTGGCGCAGATTTTTGCACCTACGTCCGCCCTGGCGTCCACCGCGCAGACGCCTACAAGGGTTCCCGAGCTTGGCGAAATGGTTACAGTTTATACCAAAGCCGATATGGTGCTGGATTTCAGCAGCTATATGTTTTCCGTTATGGATTCGGAAGGCACGGAACAGCCCGGTGGCATACGCGGGCTGACCAACGTTATGAAGATCTGGGTCGCTACCGCGGATCAACAGCAATTTACTGCCTATTGTTTGGATATGAACCGCCATTACCCGGCGACCATTTCAGATACTGGCGAGCAGGCGCTGTATGTGCGCGATACGGATTCACTGCTGGCCCTGTTTGTTCAAACGCTGAAGAACGACACAAAAGCCAATGGTTCCGACCCCGCCGTCTCCGCCCTATTTGGCGATCTCATGGCGGCACACGGTGACATCACATCCTTTACCTTCCTGCCTGAAACGGTGTTGGATCAGACCATGCTGGATGCTTTCAACGCCAATGCGCGCATTGAGTTTCTGATCCAGGGCGCCCGGTTCGCGGACGGATATGAGTTAATTAAGGACGACGGCTATTGGACCTATGGGTTCTGGCGAAAGACCATGGCGCAGACAGATAACTTCGTTACGACCGCATGGCCAAGCGGCGCCGCATATGACAAAATGCTTTGGGTGGTGGAGCACAGTTACCCAGCCATTTCCATGGAAGCCATGATGCACGATGCAGGCGCTGACTACGATAGGCTCTATCAAGAGGTTGCCGCTGGGCAGAGCACACTCTCGCCCGCTGCCCTCGATGAACTGGTAGAAACCATCGTATACGCCACGATCCAGGAGGCAATCTGGCATCATCAGCCCGCAAAGATCAACGATGACCCCGAACGCTACGTCGGCGCACAGGTTATACAGGGGCACCAAGATACCAAGCTATTGTATGAATATCTCACGCAGGAACGGGAGGAATATGACGGGTATCGCAACAAGGTGTTCGGCACGGACATAGCCATTGTGCATCCCGATGATCTCACGCCGGCACAAAATGGTTCGGGCTGTATCTATGGCCCGTTTTCTATTTCTTCGGACATGCTTTCCGCCGGAACCATCCAATTAAGCATAGAGGCAGACGGCGTGAATGCCAGCGTGACCGATGCCGTAGGCGCTTCGCTTAACGCTGTGCGAGCAGGGCAGGAATTCTATGTGCGTACAGATGCGCGCCCGGAGGATACTCTGTTGCTCAAAGCTGAGACCGCCGACGCCTTGACGCTAACGCAAAGCGATCGCGGCCGGATGTATGTCCACACCGATGCACAGCAAGCAGCGGAACTGCAGCCCGTTGGCACCGGCGGCACGCCGACCAAGGTCTCCGCCGACGATACATTGGTGCTGCCCGCTGCCGCGCCCCCGGTTATTCCGGACCCCTTAGGCGAGCGAGTCAGTTTTATGAAGATGGACGCGGATACCCAAGCCCCCTTGGATGGCGCGGTGATTCGGGTCGTTGACACAGATGGTACAACGGTTTTCCAGGGTACGACGGAAAACGGCGTTGTATCGACGGATGTGGAGCTGGCATACGATACGGATTACCGTTATTTTGAGGTCGCGCCTCCGGAGGGATACCAGCTGGATGATACCCAGTATCCGCTGCGGTTGTCCTCTGCAGGCAACAATCCCGAATACTGGACGCTGCCCAACAAGAAGCTTCCTACATCGCCGTCAGCCGCCGGCGAAGCCCGTATCCGAAAGCTGGATGCGGATACCGGCGCGGGTCTATCCGGCTGCAAGATCGAGGTCAAGACCGCAACAGGCGCCGCTGTTGGGCAGTATACCACTGACAAGGATGGATATGCGGTTATTACGGAGCTACCGCCCGGCGCCTATACCTATCGGGAGATCCAAGCACCACCCTGCTATCTGTTGGACGAAACCGAGTACGGCTTTACCGTATCCGATGCAGGCGAGGTTACCGGTACGCTCAGCTTTCGCAACGCCCGAATTACCACATCTGTGCCCATCAAAAAGGTGGATGACAAGGGGAACCCGCTTGCCGGCGCAAACATCGTTGTGCAGGATGCAAAGCAGAAGCAGCTGTTTTCGGGTAAAACCGATGCTGCGGGGATCGTGACCGTGACCGGCCTAAAGGCTGGAGAACGCTATATCTATTATGAATCGGCAGCGCCCGAGGGTTATCTGGTGAATCGAACCAAGTATACGCTTACGGTCAGCGACACAGGCACGGTCAGCGGGCTGAAGGACATCGTGAACCAGCCGAAGGACGCGACATCATCTACACCGTCTCCCATACCATCGACATCACCTGCCGCAACGCCTAAGCCCAGCGTAGCGCAGACCGCCAAGCCCACCGGCATGCCCGAGGTCAACGTCACGAAGCCTATTCCCCAAACAGGCGTTGAGAACGGCATGTTTTGGCACGGATTCGGCGCGTTGCTGCTGCTGACCGCCGCCGGATATATAGGAATGAGAATCCATAGGAGCAGAAAGCAAAGGAACGGATCGGCCGGTTCCTTTATTTAGGAGGAAGCATGATGAAAAGAAAACGATTTTGCGCGCTGCTGCTGTGCGCGCTGCTCACAATATGTGCGCTGCCGTTGACGGCGTTTGCGGCTTACGCTCCAATCGGTACGGAGGATGAGCCGTCCTCCGTCCAGCTGTATGAGTATTATAACAGCGAGGGCGAGTGGGTCAGCCTTAGTACGCCGCACCACTGGAATACCCTGACCGGTGAAATCGCATACTGCCTGGAACATAAGAACGGCACACCCCACGGCGACACATACACCAGCTTCGACCCCACCGAGGCATATCCATACGCCGTATATCAAGGCATCTATTCCATTCTGACCTTCGGCTACCCTGCGGGCGGCACAGGAGGGCTCTCCGCCGAACAGGCAAGATATGCCACCGCCAACGCGATCCGGTTCTGGCTCTCGGAAAGCCAAGAAGCGTATGGCATGGACTTCCAGCAGTATAACTTTACCAACCTAACCAGGAGCGGGCAGTACACAAGGCCGAAAAGCGGCAGCAGCACAGCGGCGGCGATGTGGGCATACTCTATGGATCTGCTTAACAAGGCCCGCAATGGGACAACGCTGCAGCACAACATACAGCTCAACCCATCGACCATCAACATGACCCAGCAGGGCGCTTCCTTCGTCGGACAGACCCAGGTGAACCTTACGAATTGTAACGGCGGATATACCTATGACGCGCCCAACGGCGTGCAGGTGTCCGGCTTCACCGGAAACGATGGGGATGTGCTCACCATTTCGGTGCCTGCCAGCATGGCGGGGCAACAGATCAACATCATCTTTACCGGATATGACAACCGCAATACCGCCAACTACGCTTGGTATGCCCCCAGCAATGACGATCAAAAGGTCGTCCTGGTAGGAAACGGATTGGAGCTCCCCGCTGTCACCGCTCGCCTAACGCTTATTACGCCCACCTCCGGCGGTATCCAGATCTACAAGACCGGTGATAACGGCGCAGCGCTTGCCGGCGCAACGTTCAGCGTATCCGACGCCAATGGGCAGCAGGTAGGCACCATCACCACCGACTCTCAGGGCTATGGCAGCATGGATGGCCTTGTCCCCGGGGCGTATTATGTGCAGGAGATAAGCGCGCCGAAGGGCTATTCCCTTGATCCCACCATTCATACGGTGAACGTGAGCCTTGCAAATACCGCGACGCTTTCGCTGACCAACAGCAGCGTCAAAGGCTATATCACCATTATTAAGACCAACGCCGACCCAGCCAAGGGGAACTACCCGCTTACCGGCGCGGTGTTTACGATCTATAGCGGCAGCACTGCTGTGGATACCGTGACCATAGCGGAGGATGGCACGGGTAAAAGCAAGGAACTGCCGCTGGGGACATATATCATCCGCGAGACCACGCCCCCGCAGGGCTTTGTCGCAGCGGAAGACCAGACCGTCACCATCACGGAGGAAAATGCGGCGAATGGCCTAGTGGAGGTCAGCGTCACGATCCCGAATGCGCCGCAAGTGGGCAAGGTGCGCGTGCAGAAGACAGCCGCAGACGATCCCCTTGGCTCGTTTCCCCTTGCAGGCGCGGTGTTCGAGGTGCGAGACAGCGCAGGCACGCTTGTGGATACCATCACCACAGACGATATGGGCATGGCCGAGAGCAAGGAGTTGGCGCTGGGGACGTATTCGGTCAAAGAGGTTGCTGCGCCCGATGGATTTGTGCTGGATGAGACAGCGCAAAAGGTCACCATCGCCTATGGAGACCCGACGGCGGCCATCGTGTATGGCGATGTGACTATGGCCAACAGCCCGGTCAAAGGGAGGATTACCATCCAAAAGACCGGCCCTGCCTTTACGGGCGTTGCAGAAAAAGAATCGGAATTCGGCACAATCAAGACCGCTGTATACTCGGACATCCCCCTTGAAGGGGCTGTGTTTGAGATCCGTGCCAAAACCGATATCAAAATGCCGGATGGCACACTGAAACTCCATGCTGGCGAGGTCGCCGACACCATTACCACAGGCAGCGACGGAAGCGCTGTCAGCAAAGACCTGTATTTGGGTGAATATGAGATCGTAGAGGTGGCCGCGCCCTCGGGCTATTTGCTGGATGCTGCGCCCCACGCCGTGACGCTTCGCAGCAAGGACCAACACACCACGATCGCAAGCGCGCAGGTCGGCATCCGCAACGCGCTTCCCCGTGTGGAACTGACTTTATGGAAGCAGGCAGAGCGGTTCCAGGCCGAAGCGGCGGAGCTGACCCCGTGGCCCGGCGAAGGATTTACCTTTGGGTTATATACAAACGAGGACATCCACGGTGAAAACGCCGCGGTCCTACCAAAGGATACGCTGGTTTATGTGGGTTCTACAGACGAGGCGGGCAAGCTTACGCTTCAGGAGCAGATCCCGTTCGGGGAATACCGTTTTGTAGAACTGGCCGCGCCGGACGGTTATATCATCTCTGAAGATGTATATCCGGTGTCGCTGGCATACGGCGGGCCCACCGCCGAAACGGTGCAAGCGGCAGCCAACGGCGGGGCACCCATCGTCAACGAAATGATAACCGGCAAAATCAAGCTCATCAAGCTGGACAGCCGCTATGAGGAACCTAACCTGTTTCAGCGCATCTTTGCCAGCGGGGATGCCGAGGCCGACTTTAGGCTGGCCGGCGCCGTTTTCGAGATCAAAAATGAAGCGCTAGGCATATCCTTACAGCTTACCACAGACGCGAACGGCGAGGCGCTCTCTCCGGAATTGCCGGTGGGTACCTATATTGTCCGAGAAATCAAGGCGCCCGCAGGATTTGGGTTGAACGAACAGGCCTATGAGGCGGTCATAATAGCCGAATGCGATGAACCCCTGGAGTATGTCTTTCGGAACGCGCCAAAGCAGGTGCATATTACCAAGGTAAGCTCTGTAGACGGTAGGCTGCTTCCGGGCGCCGCCCTTGAGGTGACCAACGCAGCAAGCGAGATCATTGCGGCCGGCGAAACGGACGATAAGGGTGAGCTGACATTCCCCTTACCGCAGCCCGGCGTATATACGGTGCGTGAGAAAAAGGCGCCTGCTGGCTTTGTGTTAACGGATAAGGCGGTTACCTTCATGGTATCGGCAGAGGGCGAGATCACCGGTACGACCCAAATTGTCAATACGCCTACCCGGGTAGTTATCACCAAGGTAGACAAAGCCTCGGGCGCTAAGCTGCCAGGTGCGCAGATCTCCATATTGGACAGCAAAAACAAAGAGGTCTATTCCGGCGTCACCAATGAAAACGGCGAGCTGGCCGTGATCTATCTCCCCCCTGGCGAATACGCATACACGGAAGTCAAGGCGCCGTCGGGATACGGCCGGAACCCCGCAGTCAAAAGCTTCATTGTGGAAGCAGATGGAACGGTTACCGGCGACATGACGCTGGAGAACGAGAAGATCGAAGCCGTCATCACCAAGACCGACATCACAGGGAAGCAGCCGGTGCCAGGCGCCACGGTGGAGATTTTTGATACGGATGGGCGGTCCGTTTATAAGGCGGTCACGGATCAAGATGGCAAGATCAGCACAATGGCCCTTGCCCCGGGCGAATATACCTTTCAAGAAACCCTTGCGCCGGCGGGTTATGCTCTAAACCCCAACACCATGTGCTTTGAGATCAAAGATGACGGGACCATCCATGGCGACACGAGCTTTACGGATGAGGTTGTGCAGCTGCAGGTCAAAAAAGTCGACGCTGCGACCCAGAAGGCTTTACCCGGCGCAGAGTTTGGGTTATATGACGGCAAGGGTACGCTGCTTATGACCGGCACAACCGACGATGATGGCCTTTTGGTATTCAGTAAGCTCAGCCCGGGCAAGTATTCCATCAAGGAGCTGAAAGCGCCGGAGGGTTATGTGCTGTCCGGCAAGGTCATCTCCGTTGAGATAACGCCAACCTATGTCAACCAGGAGGCTTTCATTGTTGAAAACGCATCCACGGTTCCTAAGACCGGGGTATTCTTGTTCCCATGGTGGGGCTATACGCTCATAATGGGATTGCTTTGTGCGGGGGCTATGGGTATCCGCTCGATGCACAGGCTAAAGCAAGGAAAACACTAAGAACCCAGTAGCTTTTGATCTCGGCCCGCGCAATGGCGCAGGCCGTTTTTTGCCCGGAGCCCGGTCGGTTCCGGGCTATTATTTTTACCGTAAGCAAGGAGGAATCACCATGAAATGCCAACCCAAACGCATCCTGTCGCTGCTCCTTGTGGCGCTACTATTCCTCATGGCATTGCCCATGCATGCGCTGGCCTCGCCGGACGGCGATGTTGGCTGGACGCAATACGGCAAAGCCGGCCACGCCACAGCTAGCGGCGATACCGTCAGTTTTTCAGGCCACCCCACTGACCCGTTCACTACGCTGCTGTTCCGGCCGGCCCAGGACGGCGATTACCGCACGTTTACGTTCCACTTGACCGAGGGCAATTCCGACTGGCACACCCTGGAGGGCAGCGGCTTCGTGTTCAACGCTGCCACGGATGGGACCACGCTCAACGGATATGCGGTCCTGTTTGGGCAAAGCAATGTAGGCTACTATAAGCTCACCAATGTCAGCATAGCCGCCCTCGCTTCGACCCAGTTCACCGGTCTTTCCGGCGTAACGCTCATCCAGCAAGAGCCCAAGCCCGCATACTCTTCCGGAAGCACCTGGTATTTGAAGCTGCAAGTCAGCCCGGGCTCCCTTTCCTTCTATAGGTACGATGATCCCGCCTTCTCCAGCGGCCAGACGGCGATCTTCAGCAACGTGGCCATCGATGATTCCGTCGGGAGCGGCTACGGCCCTTTTGGAAGCTTCATCAGCCATAATTGCTCCGTGATCTCGACTTCGAGCTTTGAATATTTCACATTGAAGATATCGCCCAATACGGCGCCTACCATCACGGCGCCCGATGTCGTTATCAACCGCGGCAGCGCCTTTGACCCGGAAGCCGATGTTCGCGCGGTCGACGCCGAAGACGGCGACCTTCGCGGCAAGCTGCAAATCATTTCCAACAATGTAGATACCCAGGTCCCCGGCATGTATCAAGTGGTATACTCTGTGGCCGACATCCTGGGCCTCACCGGCACGCACACCCGCAATGTTACCGTGCGTGCGGATGTGGAGCTGGCGGCGGTGGACGCTGTCACCGGCGACCCGCTTGCAGGCGTGGGCTTTCGCCTCGATGATGAGACATTGCCGGACACCTCTAAGGATGGCAAGGCTGCCGCAGTGATCGATCCCGGCACCCACGATTGGGAGGTCATTAAGGGGCACCCCGACTACATTTCCCCAGAAGGGGAATCGGTTCTGGTGGACGGCAGCAAATTTAGCACATGGCCCGCGCTGATCCGCATCCCCTTTGTAAGGAAGACCTATGATATGGGCCTTTCCGTACAGCTCGACAAAATAAACGATGCCTCCGCAGCACAAAGCGCCGCCGCCAAGTATGGCGATATTGTTACCTACCAGCTTCGCATTACCAACAACGGCAACCAGCCCGCTGTGCCAACGGTAGAGCTGGACATCCCGGCAGGACTTACCGCCACCGAGGCTACTGCAGCGAAGCTATCCGACGGAAAACTAACACCATCACAGCCTATTGCGCCCGGCGAGCATATAGATGTGGAATTGGCCTTTAAGGTGGGCTCCGTAGCTGCATCCGCTTCTTTGGTGCTGCATGGAAAAGCTGCCACCGTCGCAACGCCGGAGGGCGAGGTCAAGACCGACATCAATCTTAACGACAACGATGACGAAGCGTCCACACCCATTAAAAATCCGCCGGTTGTTTTAACCGTGGTAAACGCGTTGGATAAGAATGATAAGTTAGCTGGAGCGGAGCTCAAGGTCGCGGATAAGGATGGGAAGACGGTCTTCACCGGGACGACCGGGGAAAAGGGTACTGTCGAGATCAACGGCTTGTATCCGGGGCAGTACACCATTACACAAACCAAGGTGGCGGCCGGCTATCAGCTGCCAAATCAAACCTGGAGCTTTACCAAAGGGAGTGACGGTACAGCAAACGGCACAACTGAGATACCAAACGAGCCTACGCTGGTTTTGGTAACCGATGTGGAGATACTGGATGACCAGACGGAAAAGCTGCTTCCCGGCGGCGCCTTCGACATCGTGGACGGAGAGGGCGAACTGGTGCAGTCCGGTACGCTTGGCGAAAATGGCGACCGAACCATTCGCTATATGAAACCCGGAAAGTATACGCTCAAGCAGACCAAGGCGCCTCTTGGCTATGTGCTGCAGGTTGAGGAATATGCCTTTGAAATCAACAGCAATGGCTATGTTACGGGCGATACGAAGATCATCAATACCCCCACAGTGGTAGTCATCTCAAAGCTCGATCCGGACAAAAAGGCCGTGGCGGATGCTACCTACGAGATCTATAATGGCGAGAACGAAAAGGTTTTTTCCGGCAAAACCGATGAAGAAGGCAAGCTGACAGCCAAATACCTGCCCGCCGGGGAATATACCTACAAGGAAACCAAGGCCCCCAGCGGCTATGCGCTTAATCCAACGGCATATGCCTTTGAGATCGACGAAGCCGGGGGGGCTACCGGGACCTTCCTCGTTACGGATCCCTTTGCCAGCATCGTGATCAAAAAGGTGGATGCCAAAACGGATAAGCCGCTTCCTGGGGCACAGTTCGGCCTTTATGATAGCACCGATAAGCTGCTCACCTCGCTGACCACCGATAATAACGGCCTGGTACAGTTCACTAAGCTGCCCTGGGGAAAATACAGCGTCAAGGAATTGAAGGCGCCAACTGGCTATACGGTCAACGGCAAGCTGGTGCAGGTCGAAATCACCGAGACCTACCAGAATTCCGCAGAACCGCATATCGTCGAAAATAGCCCTGCGGCCCAGACTGGCGTAGAGGGTTTCCCTTGGTGGGGCGTTGCGCTGCTCGCGGTCTGCATACTTGGCGGAGGCGGTTGCGCGTGGTATCTGCTGCGTAAAAAGCGGCCTAATGGCCATAAGCATCCCTCGAAACGGAACGGATAGCGCTTTTGTCGGAGGCCATCCCATGGATGGCCTCCTCGCATCCTAGGAGGTAGTTCGGATGAAATTTTACAGAAAGAAAAATCTCATATTGGCCATGGCGGTGATTCTATACGGCGTATGGGTTCTGTCTTGGCCAAAAGCAGCATATGCGGCTCCCAGCGCGGAGCCGACAAAAAGCACAATCGCCGATAAGCTTATCCTCCAGCTTGGCCCGGATTGGGCAGGCGTGGAGTTCGAGTTGGTAACGGATGTTGGGAAATACCCGGGTACGATCGTGGTCAGCGACGCAGGCGTATTAACGCTGGAGCTTAGCGACAGCTCCACTTTCATCCTCTCCTGTCTCAATTCCCAAACAGCGCCGCCTGTTCCAGCGTTGCAAGAGCCGGAGGAACAGACGGCCGCCCCCGTGGATCCGTCCGGCCATTTTGCAAACTCGGCCCAATCTAGCGATCCCCTTGCGGCGCATGTGCATGAAGCAGAGCAACCTTCTGACGACACAACAGCGCAGACACCCAAACCGGCTGAACCTGCTGATGAGCCCCAGCAGAGAATCCCGACGCTGCAGCTGGTATTGTTTATCGGCGGGACAGTGCTCTGCGTAGGGGGGCTCATCGTCATGTATGCGATGAAAAAACGCCGCGAATATGATGACGATGCGGACGAATAATCCGTAGAACTGACTTTTATTTCCGTAGAACTGAAACGGAAAAAAACCTAGAGAAATAGGCACTTTTTGATGGTTTTTGCTTGACTTTTCCAGGCGGATATGGTACGCTCACCATGTAGAAAAGCTTGCGCTCAGGCTTTCTGCGCGGACGAAGTCGACCGGCCGCCAACACATGCCCAAAGGGGTATGGAGCAGTTACGGAGTGGCGTGCTGAGCCATTCCATACGGCGCAAGCAAAGAATCGAATAGCCGGAAGGCACCCAATCATTACAGAGTCAATAGGCTGATGCGACACCACTATTTCAGCCACCTTGACTCTGTATGTAGTTTTGGGACCTTCCGGCTTTTTTTACGCACGCATTGACTGACAGTTGGGTGTATGTGGAGAAAGGCTGGTGATTGTTTTGAAGAAAAATACGACGAGAAACCCTTTTACGGAAATTCCGGGCATGCACGCAATGCGTTGTCCTTACTGCCGCAGCCCTGTGGTGCTGCGCTCGGCAGACGGTATCTATAAAGAAAACCATGCGAATACCATGCTCTATGTTTGCAGCCGATATCCGGCCTGTGACGCTTATGTTCGCGTGCATGAAGGAACCAAGAAGCCTGTGGGCAGCCTTGCCGACCACAGGCTCAGAAAGCTGCGCAAGGAAGCGCACGATTCTTTTAATAAGTTGTACTTGACTGGCGCCATGACGAAGGATCAAGCATATGCCTGGCTTGCCCATATGATCCAGGGGCCCCGCTCGCAAGCCCACATCGGCTATCTGCGTGAGTATTATTGCGAACAGGTGATTCAGCAAAGCAAAGCGATCTTGGCAAATAGGAAAGAGGCACAGCAAGCTGTCTCCCAAACGAGACGGCAGCTTAGGGCGGGAGGTGAAACGGTATGATGCTCTCTGCTGAGCAGCAATTTATGGTAGAAGAGAACCTGGGGCTTGTTCGGGCTGTGCTCTCTCGCTGTGTAACCAGCCCGGGCTCGACGGGCATCTACTCCTATGATGACCTTTTCCAAATCGGGTGCATAGGCCTGTGCAAGGCTGCAGCGCAATATCAACCCGGTCGTGCGGTGTTTTCGACTTATGCTTATATAGCAATCCGCAACCATATCTACAATGCGCTGGCCTATGCTACCTATCGCCAAGAAAAGGAGGTATTGAGCGAGTTCCTTTATGAGCCCCCCGCTATCGCCCCAACGGACGCTTGGGAAGCAGGGGAACTGGGTGAGCGGCTGCGCAAAGCCCAAAGCAAACGCAAAGGCGTTACCCGCAAGGGCATCGATGCAATGATATTTATGAGCCAGGGCTTCACCTGTAAAGAGATCGGTGAGATGTACGGGACAAGCGCAAACTCCGTCAGCGCTTGGGTGTCAAAAGCACGTAAGGCGCTCAAGCTGGATGCCGAATTCATGCGCGCTATTTCGGAGCCTACCACATGAAGCGGTCTATAAGGCGCATGGCTATACCCATCGTAAGCTGCATTCTGACCCTAACATGGTTTAGGGTCTTTTTCTTTATTGGATATGTCCCATCAAGCTCGATGGAGCCGACGATCCCATCCAAAAGTTTTATTTTGGCAAATCGAACAGCCTATTGGTTTTCTGAGCCTCAAGTCGGCGATATCATCGTATTCAGACGCCACGGAAAAACGTTCGTCAAACGGGTGGGTGCAGTGGAAGGGGCCGTGGTACAAACGCTGGACGGCTTGAAAACAGTGCCTAGCGGAATGCTTTATCTGCTCGGGGACAATGCGGAAGCGTCCATCGACTCACGGCATTGGCGCGAACCCTTTATTCCGGCTGAACGCGTGATTGCACGGTATTATGAATGGTGAGCGGGCGCCGGTACTGGCGTACCAACGCCCGCCTTTGTTCGATCAGTCTTTGCGCAAGTACCTTCGCAGATGGAGGATGCCCCGCGCGATGGAAGATGAAACGGCAGCAACGCTCACCTTCTCTATGCGAGCGATCTGGGTTTCGCTCATCTGGAGAAAGAAATGGGCGTATATCCGCCGCCGCTGCTTTACAGGAAGCCGTTGCATAGCCCCGTAAAGCTCCTGCAGCCGACACGATCTTTCGTATGTCTCCTCTAAGGATGGCAGCTGCAGCTCCGATTCGGTAACCGCCTCCATGAATGTCCAGTATGCACCATGGTATCTGCGCCGCTCATTCTGCGCGTGTTCATACCGCTTCAGCTCGTCCAACAACAGCTTGACTTGCTCGGGAACCTCGCAGAAAACATCTTGCCTATACAGCGCCGGATAGTATATCCGAAGATTGATCACTATCATGTGTTTCCTCCGTTTCAGTCCTGTTGGATCGGGTTGCTGAAACGGAGCGGGCGGCGCCCGGATAAACAAGAACGGAGCATGTCCAGCCCTTAGAAAAACCATCATGCTCCGTGTGTGATATTTAATTCGTGCTGTTCGTTCCTTATCGGATCGTCTGCTTCCCGCCACGCATTTCGTGGAATTTGCTAAGGCCTGGAAGTAAGCGACAGTGACTTTGACCTTAGCTGTCTACCCATTACGGCATATAAGCCGTAAGCACAAGCGGGGGATAAACGCTTAAAATTTCCTCCTTTTCGGCGGATGGGAAGGGTGCAGTAAACTGTTGAACTGCAAAACATTTACTCTCCAGTCTTTTTTAATTGGGTTAGACTTATCAGTTAAGCTGTTAAATTTACCGCAACATTTAAGAATACTCTTGATTGTCATAACAAATACATTGCGAATAAGTAACGCATTTTGGAGGCAGTTTGTTATCGCATATTATTTGATATATATTTTTGAGATTTATGATATAAATACATGAAAATATATCGCAAGATTTTCATTTAAGTACTTCACTTCCATTGCCATCTTATATTTATGGGCATGTTATGCCTCAAATAGGCAAAGAAGTTTCTAAGGTTAATCAATGAAACTGTGGGAAAGACACAAAAACATCGTGATAGTAAGGCTACCCAATGTGGATGACTTGCACCTCCCTTCTTACGTAGGAGCCTTGTTGAAATGCATTAAAACTAGCATTCTTATGGTATAATAATATATTTTATCTTGGTGTAACAACTTTATAAATCGTTTTCTCTCAGCCAAAGATTAAATCTATATCCGAACAATTGTCCATTGATTAATACATATATTTTCAACGGATGAGAATGTGGGGGTGTGTTTGAACTGACATTAATTATTCCTTCGACCGTAGTGCTTTTATTTTCATTTAGGTTAACTTCGCATAGATTATTCTCATAAGAAAAATTATTGTCTTTACCCCATAATACTGAAAAACATATTATACATGGGCTCCGAAATGATGTTTTAGCATGAATGGTAATAGCTATTGGATTAGATTTCCCGCAGTTACAAGTTAATCCATCTACTTTTAAATCCAGCAAACCTTTTAATGCAAATGGTTCATCCGACACAATTCCGCACTCACCGCAGTAACAATGGGAACGTGCATACTCCTTATAATGAGGATGTTCATATTTCACATAAAAGGCTTCTCCACCGCAAGCAGGGCATATGCCAAATTCTAATGGCTCTTCATCATCTATTTGATATCCAATCTCATAACAATACTCTTCCCATCTGAACCCAGTATCATGGGCTTTTTTGCTAAGAAGGCTTAGAATATTGGAGGATTGCTGGGCTACATTATTCTTAAGCCGGATAATTTGATCATATAAAACTGTTTCATCGTTTGCATAACTACTATTTACACCTCTATAATTTTTATGTATTTTTTTAATTCTATTTTGTAATTCTGAATTTAATTTATCAATAGCATTATCCCATCGTAAGTTAAAATCAGATACTTGTTTAAGAAAAGAAGCTGAATCTACAATCGAAAATGGAATTGTATGAAAACTTAAATTAAAAGTTATACACGGTATATCTTCACATGTAAACAGATCCAAATACCACCCTTCGATACTACGTCCAAATAATTTATAATACTTGTTTATCTTAGTATCATCACAGAAAATAAAGCAACTGTACTTAAGATATCGCATAAAATCATCTACAGTAAATGAATGTAAATATATTCTTATTATACTTACTCCATGCCTGTCAATGGAAACAGTTACTTTCTCCTGCGAAACTATATCATATTCAACCTCGAATATATTAGACTGGCAGCCAACTTTGATATTAGGATTTCCAATCAAAATGAAGTTCCATCCATGGCACACATGGTAGAGTGTATTGACGGAATTAAGTGTGTTAGTGATTTCACCCATAGTATATCCACATTCAACTAACCGTATATAATACATATTTAATGGTTCAATTCCTTGGGCAATAGTTAGAGTTCCAATTACACTTCGTGTATAACCACTGAGAAGGCCATATATCATTGTATAGTTTTGGGGATACATTGAGGTTGAAGGCTTTATGCTATTACATGAAAATAAGAACAAGTTTTCAATTTTAACATCACTAGCAAGGAACCTTCGATTATTCTTAAAGCACTTTCCATTATAACCACAAGCTGGGTGATGCTCTAGCGCGGAAACGGTTTCACAATAATCGTTTTTGCCACAAATAACATCATTGTTAGATAACCAAAACAAGTCATCTCGACCATGCCCTAAGAAGCTCCCGGCTACACAAAAGTGCATATCAAAGTATTCTTTAATGTTATCGTATGATGCAGAATCTTGATTATAGATTGTAACTTTCTTTTCGGAAGAATAATTTGGGAAATCTTTTTTTACGGTTCGCATTAGCGACAGTTTTTCCTCAAATTTAACAGACTCATAACATATGTCTTTAACAACATTAAACATTAACAATTCAGGATTTCCACACGGATAGAAACCAAGGCTTGGTATTTCTACTTTATTTGATATAACAGCATGAATTTTAGCCATATTATGTAATGAAAACAATTTTGAAGGCATAAAAATAAGATATGAAGTAAAGTTGTTTAAACATAAGTAATCTAAAAGCTTCTCAAAGGAATCTATCACTGTTGGAGAAGTAAAACGCACATATGCATAGTATTTACCGATTAACTTTTCATATTCATTTAGGCAACATAAGATTACACGAGGAGGAGGGGAATCAAATAACATATCTGAATCCTGTTGCAAACTGTGCATAATGGAAGTTAACACTTTTATGTATTTAGGTTTATTAGGTATGGGATAAGTACTCTTCATATTTTCCGAACTAAAAAACTTCCTAAAATCATCATATCCATTTATAGTAATATACTTTATCATCCTCAAACACCACCTTGATTTTACTAATTATATCCAATGCTGGGCACTGGATATATATTTGTCTATTTAATTGATTTATTAGTCTTACAGTAGTACATAACCGTCGCTTTGCAATGAAGAATTAGTAAACATAGTAGTATTCTCCTTCACCTAATAATATCAACAGTATTACTTTAACGATTGCCTCATACATTTCTCAACTTTGCGACTTCTAATACGGAAATCAATTTCTCTGAAAAAACTCTATCTATTTCCTTCATATTTATAATTTGTTCAAATATTTTGTCAATATATTCCATTTTGTTGGTTGCCCTAAATTTAATATACATGTTTTGGCTTCTGGTACTCATTGCTTCCATTTTGTTGACCATTTCATATAAATGATCATATTCCATCATTTCATATCTGCTATTGAGATACTCTAAACGCTTACGCATAAGTATTTTGTGGGCGCGAAAAAGGTAAAACAATCTCGCCCAAATTACTTTACTTGTTATAAGTTCCAAAAATGCATCATAACAGCTAATTCCAAAATAAGTTTTTTGATAATCCATAATATTAAAATAAGGTTTTTCTTCCATATCATTAGTCTGAAACTGCTCATATGTACCATTCATATTCGTAGAAGAACAATAATCTTTAAGTTGTCTTATTATGTGTTCTAAATTGAACCGATATTGGTAGCCTTCCTTTTTTTTAAAAATACGGAACAGTTTGTATGGATACCAATCGTGTTCATTTTCATGGTAATCAACAGATTGATTAAGCTCATTGAATGAAGCGGTAGATTGCTCATAATGCCACTTGAAAAAATCAGATAAATATATAATACGCTTACTTAAGTTATAACCGTATATCAGTGGGGAGTGACGCATGTCATAATTATAATTATAGGCAGTAATATATTTCTTATTTATATAAGGCATAATATAGTAGCCATTATTAATACATTCAACAACAAAATGTGCGAAATCAGACGTTGTATTATTAACAATAAACTGACGAGTCATAGAATTATCTTCAATATAGTAACAGTTATACCACATATCACTTCTGTAAAAATCATCATATTCAAGAGCTTTATTGACCCTCAAATTAATAAAACTACTCATTATCCAAGCATATTCATCTGGTGTATTTCCTATAACTGACAGCAATGCACTACTTTGGGGAAGATGAGCAACCATCGGTACATGAATATGCAGCAATTTAGCGTTATCCATAATAGCCTTGTATGATATACACTTGGCAGAAACCGTGTGCAATCACACACTCCTTTCGATGTTTTTTTGCTATAGTGGAATAAGTACTGTGGACTGTTCATATGCCTTATAGCTTTGACTATTGTAAGCAGACTACCACCATAGTCCTATCCCTATTGTTGATTGACAAGTCATCGAGCTTTCATTTTGAGCAAAGCTCAAGGCTACATGGGTAGATCAAGTGGGACATGGTGCCACAAATATCATACGGAGGTGTTACCTACCATGATCTACCTCGGCGTGGATATCGCAAAGAACACCCATGTTGCCGCCGCCATGACCGCAGGCGGCGAAGTCCTTCTATCATCGTTTTCTTTCAACAACGATATTGTGGATTTTTCGTTGTTGGAGAAAAGAATCGCGGCGTTCCCCAAAGAGGAATTACTCATAGGTATGGAATCCACAGCTCATTACAACGAAAAATTAATCTTCTTCCTGTTTAACAAAGGTTATCGGATTGCCATAATCAACCCTTTGCAGACCGCTTCACTTTGACGCTCCGCCATACGCAAGACCAAGACGAATAAAGTGGATTCATCATCGCCAAAGCTTTGGTTCTGAATGAATACCATCCTCTACAGCACTGAGATGTTCTCATTCCCATGAAATCGCACTGTAAAATCTAGCTTAATAGCTTTATTGGCCAGCGCCTTCCCAAACTTAACTTTTTCGTTTGAGCAGGCCTCCACATCAGCACCTCCTGTCAGCTTTTAAGTATCAGATTCTAAAGCGGCATTCCGATTCAAGTGAGATCAAAGAATTGCACCTAACCTATCTCTCTAACCTTCTGCTCAAGTCTTCAAGCGGTTAAATACACCAAACAGGATGCCATCATACCTTAGAGAACTTGCTGCTGCTTCTGTCGGTATCGATAGCCCTATTCTTTTGCTGTAAATCCAACAGGCGATATCGCAAATTGAACTGTTCACACAGCAATTAGACCAGGTTGATGCCAACATTACCGACGCTATGAAGATGATCAACTCTCCAATCATGACCATTTCGGGGGTCAACTTCATTAGCGGTGCAATGATTCTTTCCTCTATGGGTGATATTTCAAGGTTCAAGGATTCTTCCAAACTACTTGCCTATGCCGGTCTTGAGCCCGCTGTGATTTAGCCCGGCAATTTCTCCGCTCGAAACACCCGTCTGTCCAAATGGGGTTCCTCCTTGCTGCAGTATGCTCTCATTAGCGTTGTCCACAACGTTCAAAGAAACAATGTTACGTTTTGGCACTTACTATGCCTCAAAGGTCGCTTAGGGAAAATCCACTACTGCGCCTTGGGCCATCGGCCTGTTTTCTGTATCCACTTTTTCCTTTATATGGTTTTTATGTATTTAAACAAAAACAAAAACTTCAAGATAAAAAATATGATAAAATATTCCAAACAGACCGTATGTTCGCTTCTATCATAATTCGATCCATTGGGAATTTCATTAATACATTATCAATCCAAATAATCAATTTAATGTTGAAAACTATGCTAAATCAGCATAATATAAATTTCCAAGGTAAAAATCGTTTGCACCATAGTCATTTATCAAGAGTTCTTTACTAGCACGCGAATAGAATCCGGAAAGCACACCGTCATAACAAAACAAGCCAATCGTAATTCGAAAAGAGTCTTTTTGAAGAAAGCCATCAGCAGAAATATAAGGATATATACTTGTTCCAGTTTCAATAAACTCTTGAGCAATATAGTTAGTGTTCCATAATGGCTCTATGACTGAAAGCCATTCGTCGGGACAGATCATCTTACCCGCAAGTACATCTATTCCACCATAAGTGTCTCGCGACTTTAACACATAATGATTTTTGGATTCCTTCACACAATTAAATAGACTAATATCATCCTTAAAGCATTGAGTAAATGGTATATATTGTTTAATGAAATCTTTTTCTTTATCGGTAAGTTTATCATTTAAGATATCACTGTGAAGAAGAGCGAAAAACGCTTTATCATCAATAATTTTCCCATATGCAGAACCTATAAAGCATACCGTTCCTTGCAATATAGATTTAATAAAATCCTCACAATCACTTCTATGTTTTAGTAGTTTTGATTCAGCTACTTCTTTTTGAACAAAATCTATCTTTTGTCCATTAAAAAATAAATTGTCATCATAGTATACTAAATCTCGAGGATCTGCTAAAATTGCATTAATGCCATGTTTGCTATATTCATGTACATAGAGCATGTTTTCTTGAAAATCATTTGCATCTCTGAAATTTACTATTGCGACTACTGGAGGTGCATCGAGAGCACTAATGTCATGCATATTTTGATGGGAATATTGCGAATAAATTTGAACATATGAACTAACCTGTGCAGAAATCAAATTTTTGTAGCTAAGATTATAATTCTGCGCGAGTTTATGATATGGTGATAGGGATAAAAGAGCTCTATTTACAGTCAGATCTTTTCTCATGCCAGCCGATCCATCACAGTTTATTTCACAAAGTATAGGTTGTGATTGGCGAAAAATTATATCTAATCTTGAGCAGGGTAGAGTACACTGGTTGCTTGGAACTGCCATAATAAGCTCATGCAACAGCGGATCAAAACTATAAAACTTTTGAACATGTGTATCTTTTAAGTAGGCTTTAATTACTTTGTTGGCAATTCCAATCATGGTTTGGGAGAAGAGTCTGTAATTTTCCCAATCAATAGACGAATAAAAATGAGGTAGGAGCAGATACTTAATGGGTCTAGGATTGCGATACCTGCTGCTTTCAACTTCTAGCGCTTTAATCCCTTTATCATATTCAGAAGCAATATTATTGCAATTAGCTATCATTTTCCAGCAGTCTTCATATATTCCCATTAATGCAACCACCTTATATTTATATTAGTTGATTAAAAATTAATTGAACAACACCAATGCTTTACATATAACAAATTTCTCAAAATACACTTAAAGATCGAGGAATCAATACCCACTACTTGTTAGTTGACCAAAAATACTAAACTCACTCAACTTTATATCTACAACTAGCCACTAATTCATAGTTTATTCTAATATAGCATTATATTATTTGATTGTCAATATAAATTAAATAAAGAAATTTCTTAAAATGATAGACGAATGAAATTCAATAATCATCCGCACAACAAACACAGTATCAAGCTCGCTCTCGTGCGCTCCGTCATTTGCCACTAACTTATCCGACTTTAGTGTCTACCAAGTTTATGTACCACAGCAGCAGTATTACCCCAATCTAAGAAAATCGTCAAACACAAGGTTCCCATACTGAGTGTAAATTTCAATAATTTGAGAAAGTAGGTTTTCAAGCTTTTGGGGGTTAGCGAAATCAACATTGCTTTTGGGGCAACATTTTATCCATACATTCATATCCTAGCATAAGTCATGCAAATTCTTCTTAAGATAATTAATCGTTTATAGCCTCGGATGTATTACGCAACCAAACAAGCAAAGCTACAGATACCATTATGTTTTGCAATCTAACTCACGGATATTGTAACAACATTTTTCAAAGATACACCTCAATTTCATTAGCTAACGTCATCTACAGTGGAATCATAGTATTCTTCCCCATCTAGCTCGACTAAAGCTGAAAAGGCATCTCGCCTCGGAGCTTGTTCCGTAGGCGCTAATCCAAAAAGTGCAGGATGCCTATGTATTCCTCAGTTATCGAAAGAAAGATCGAAAACATGCGAAGGAGCTTATGCGCCTAATTCATGCAAACCGGTTCTGTCTAGATATTGCCATTTGGTACGATGGATTTCTCGCCGCAGGTGAGGACTTTAATGCCGCCATTTAGGAGGCGGTGGAAAAGAGTCGGGTTTTTGCCTTAGCGATGCCCTCGAATTTGGTCAATGAGAAAAATTATGTCATGGAGATAGAATATTTCATGGCCTGGCAGGCGGAAAAGGAGATTCTGGCCGCAGAGATATGCCCCACCAACCGGGATCTATTGGCGCGGCACTATGTGAACCTCTCCAGCTGTCTGGATGTCCGCGGTCTGGCCGCCCTCTCCGCTGTCTTAATTGAATGCCCTACGAGAGGTGGCTGTGCATGAGAATGACAGCTCGCCGCAACACCTGCTCTTCATGGGGCTGGCCTATTTGGGCGGTATTCCTTCCGATAAATGGAATTGTGGTGGTAGAGGGCAAACAACATAGACGGCATGGAAGTAATGCCCCGGTGCTTCATTAGGAGCCGGCTGTCGTTGGCCTCGAACTCGGAGAGAAGCTCAGTCACCCGGTTTATTTTCTCGTAATCCCTCTATAAATCCCTCCGAATAACAGAAGTAGATGTCAAAAGGCAACCCTCCCGGGCGCTAGAGATTAAAAAAACGGCCCAAGGCCTGCCATAGGTACATTCGTTTCACCTCTATCTTGTATGTTATAGAGAGCTCATTCTGACGCAGGCTGGCCTCAAGAGACATTCCTTCGTCCTCTGCCTGGCTTTTTTCTTCGCCAAAGCGAAGAGCTTTAGCAGCGACCCCTAATAAAAGCCCAAGCAGATCCTGTCATAGAGGAAGGTTTTTTAACGCCTACTTCAGTGTGTTCTAACATGATGTATCCCATGGGGATTCCCCATTGTTCTACCGGTGTTGCCGGATGCTTCCCCTTTATTTTTACCGGCAAACAGAAAAATGACAATGGTTCTCCTAGGTGCGGACAGCTGAGAAAAGTACGGTTCTATGCAAACCCGGCGGACGAAACTATCAAAATGCTGCTCTTCCTAATCCCTTCGGCTGGGGCTATGGGGCTGATTGGTTTAGAGTGAGCGCTGGTGCTGGACTCCCTGTTCCAGCGCGTATCACTATACATCATGAACTATCAAATTTTGCCCCAATATACTGGTGAATCTGGTCCGATGGACTGCACCTTTGGCTACTGCCAACAGGCTATTGTTGGAGGTAGCCGCAGCGCGGTATGAACTGGGATGTTGGGTTCGCTATCTTCGGGGAATAGTGTAGCGTGGCGTCTATAGCCCCGGGAGCAGTGGAAAGAGCTGCTGTCAAGGCAGGAGCGCCTGCGGATATTTCATTGGGAGCAGGCGGGCTGCTCCTAGACTCACATTTTCAGAGACGCCCTTTTCCAAAGGGCTAAGCAGATCAACTTGCGTTACACCCATATTTACAGCGGCATAGAGGGAACCCCAAGAAACGGGAAACAGAGTGAGAGAAACTTGACAGTTTTGCTCGCTATTCCAACGTTAGCGCAGCAGACTATCATCAAGTGCGCCTGTACATGCTGGCCGTTTTGGGCTGATTCGTGGATGGGGTGAGGCTGACGGAAGAGCAGATGGAATTGCTGGCGGAACATGAGCGTATTCGCTGGTACCGGTATCATTACCTATTTCTGACTTTTAATATAAAAAATTAGCGCTTGATTTCTAACAAGTTCTATGGTATTATATTAAAAAATGTTTTCCAGTTTTTGCTATATTACCGCTTTTGAGTGTCAAGCAGAAATAGTTTTAATATCGGTAAACGTACAGGATCCCGATATAAAGATATAGGCACATAAACCCATAAAGTGTAGAGTTAGCTTTTATTAATAAAGTTGAGTTAACAGATGAAACATACAATTTGAATATATGCATAGCACGTTTTGCTGTATAAATTCGTTCAATTTTAGAAGGACAGTTTTGTAATGAAGTTTGCTTGCAAACAATAACTGAAGGAGGAAGAACAGTGAGATTATCTATGTACAATTATTTTTTAAAACATGGAGACAACTTGATAGCCTACAACAGCTTGTATAAAAAGATATTTAAAACAACAAATTCTAATTTAATAAAGGCAATTTCAGACCTTTCTACAGGTAAAACCAGTTTTATAGAATTGGATGATGAAATTCAGAATATACTTGTCAATAGTGAGTTGGTGGTGCCAAATGATAGAAACGAACCCGGAATTGCAGAGATGTACTATTTGCGAGATATAATGAGTTCTAGGCTAGATTTGACAATAATGCCCACTGAAGATTGTAATTTTCGCTGCAAGTACTGCTATGAGTCATTCAAAAAAGGAAAAATGACCGATTCTACTATTAGCGGCCTTAAAAAATTTCTAATTAAAAATATAAGGAAGTATACAGGAATAAGTGTTTCGTGGTTTGGAGGGGAGCCGCTCGAAGCAATTGACAATATAAAAAATATTTCTAAATTCGTTATTGATATATGCAAAAAAAGAGGCATCCCATATGACTCTGGGATTGTTACAAATGGTTACAATTTAAATTTAACTATGCTCGATGAATTAATTAAGCTTAGAGTACGTCAAATACAAGTTACTCTAGATGGGACGAAATATAATCATGATAGATATAAAGTATTAAAAAACGGAAGCCCCACATATGATATTGTGTTGGAAAATTTAAGATCTATTAGAGATAATTGTGATAAAAGATTATCCATAGTAGTTCGAACAAATGTATCCATGGATATTTTGGATGACTTAGAGCAGATTACTTCTTTTTATAGTAACGAGTTTGGAAAAGATAAACGGTTCAGCTTCTTTTTCAGACCAGTTGGAGATTGGGGCGGAGAGTCAGTTAAAAAAGTGTCGAACGCTGTCTTAGACAAGAAAATGTATTCTTTGATGTATGAAAGGTTATCAAACTGTTCCACACCATTAAATTATAAAATGTACTATAACGAATTAACCAAAAATGTTGATATATGTTATGCGGCAAAAGATAATGCTTATATAATTGGTTCTGATGGTGATTTATATAAATGTTCATGTAAATTCGAGGACTGCGAAAACAAAATTGGGCATTTATCGGACGATGGAAATATGATTTTGGATTCAAATCTTTCTTCAAAATGGCTAATGGCAGGACTTGAAACCTCAATGACGAAGTGTAATAAATGTATCTTATATCCCGTTTGTCATAGGGCCTCATGCATAGCAGACTATGTAGCTAAAAGGACGGAAATTCCAACTTGCCCGCATATGAAATATAGTTTGAACTCATACTTAAAGCTTTTAGCGGATGATCCGCAATATGTTACAATAATTTAATTAGGAGGCTGCTAGTCATGGGCATAAAAGAAAGAATATTGAATGTGTTCAATGAAATTGGAGTGCTGTTTGACAATGATTGCATTGATAAAAATACTGACTTATCGTTCTATTTGGAAGACTCTATTGTTTTTGTTCAATTTGTTGTTGCTTTAGAAGAGGCCTTTGAAGTTGAAATTCCAGATGAATATCTTTCATATGAACGGATGGGTACACTTGAAAAAGTAGAAAATATTATTTATGAATTGATTACTAAATGAGTTACTGGTATGAGAAGCATAGGGGCTAATTCTTTCAAAGGAGGTGAAATTATGAAGAAGCTATATAAGCCTAAGAAAAAGTATGATCTTAAATTGGTCGTTGCTTATACTGGCGAAAATGGAATCGGTTGTAATTGCTGCTAATCGATTGAGTTGAATGAATTAAAAGCATAAATTAATCTGCTTATAAAGCCCCTATGCTTTTCATAAACTAAGGAGGTTCTGAATGAATAAAGTAATTTGTGATGTAGTGATTATAGATAGTGGTTTAAGTAAAGAATTATTTGATAAGTGTTGCGATCAAATATGTGGGAGTAAAGTATTTTCCCCAACAAGCTCAAGTATAGTTGATCATGCAGGGCATGGCAGTGGCGTGTTTTGGAAAATTTACAATTCGAATCCGACAAAGCGGTATTTTATTATTAAAGTGTTTGATTCAGAACTATCGACTGACATAGAATACCTTATTCATGCACTAGAATACGTTAGAGATAGGATTACATGCAAAATACTTCATATGAGTTTAGGAATAACGAAATGTAATTATTTAGAAAATTTAGAAAAAGTTTGCAAAGAAATTTACTCCAAGGGAACAATAATAATATCTGCTTTTGATAATGCAGGTGCACTATCTTATCCTGCTGCATTCGACTTTGTCATAGGAGTTGATGCTTCTGATAAGTGCACTAGCATTAACCAAATAGTTGTTGAAAATAATGGTATTGTAGACGTTTTTGCATTTGGCGGGATCCAACGTGTTGCTTGGTCAGCCGGGCTGCCACTTGCTTTTGTAAGAGGATCAAGCTTTGCAGCGGCTAATGTTACATCTATGCTTCTACACAAAGACAATATTGACAACATAGTTTCCAAGCAAGAAGCATTAAGCTTACTTGCCGGAACGTCATTCGTGGAGGTAAATGGGCAGCTTCGTTATATTCAGCAACAGTTGTTCCATATACACAAAGCAATAGCTATTCCTTTCAATAAGGAAATATCAAGTTTAGTTAACTACAGTGATTTACTTGGTTTTGAACTTATAGATATATTCGATATTAAATTTCGAGGAGAGATAAATAAAATAGCCAAATCGATATATGGAAACCATGAATTTACAATTAAAAATATTGAAAGTATTAATTGGGATAATGATTTCGACACTGTAATAATAGGCCATTTGGAGCACCTTGAACATATAACCAATAAATGCATAAAGAGTTTTCTTTTTGAAAAGTGTATAGAAAATAATAAACAAGTATACTCGTTTGATCCCCCCCCCCAAGAATACGCCAATTTAAATAGCGTTTTTCATCCGCATGTTCAAAAAAACAAATTAGCGCATAACTATGGAAAGCTGCAATTAATCAGTTCTCCAATATTAGGCGTTTTTGGGACGAGCTCTCATCAAGGAAAATATACATTACAATTATATTTTAGAAAAAAGTTTATCGAATCAGGGTATAAAATATGTCAGATGGGGACAGAACCATCGGCTCTATTATTTGGAATGAATAGTGTGTTTCCAATAGGATATAATTCAAGTGTCAATCTGAACTTCAGAGAAGCAATTATATATTTAAATCAACAAATGGCTCAGATGGATAAAATGAATCCGGATATAATTTTAGTAGGATCTCAGTCGAATACTGCACTTTACTGGCCGGGAAACATAAGCCAATATCCGACTGCACAAATAGAATTAATTTACGGAACACTTCCGGATGCATCAATATTATGTGTAAATTCATATGATGACTTAGCTTATGTAGAAAAAAATATTAATCTTATAGAAACATTATCGGGTGGCGCTGTAATTGCGTTGGCTGTATTCCCTTTTTCTACTACTAAAAGCTCATATATTTTCAAGAAGGCTAAAATTCTAGATGCGGATCAAATTAAAAAAGCTATAAATAGTTTTAAAAATAAATTTGGGCGACAGGTTGGCGTAATTGGTGACACAGCCAGCATGGATAACCTTTTTGATTATTGTGTGAATTGGTTTAATAAAAATGGATAAAATAACAAGCATCGTTTCTTTTGAAGGCGTATGGTGTGGCACAATTAAGCACAATCATGCAGAACAGGCATTTATATTTGAATATAATTGCACATATGAGTGCATTTATATTTCATTGCCAGAAAAATACCAATATAATTTGCCTATTACGAAATATGTTTTGAACGGAAATTGTATTTCATTTTATATGCTAGACAATTTTTCAGATGGTATTATTAGATTAATACGAGATGGGAATACTCTATTGGGATTATATATTACACACATCGATGGTATTTACGAATTTAAATTGCATCACGAAATGGATTCTGATATAATTTCACACAAACCAATTTATCAGATATGGCCTAAACAAGATAAACTGCTGTGTATTCTAAAACGATACTGCAATATCGATTTTTCTAATACTTGTTTAATACAATATCCAGATAGAAAAAACCATTCGATCTATTACGATATGTTAAATAAATTCGCTCGCTTTGATAGAATCCAAGTATCTGAGAGTTTGTTAGATAATGTTTTAAGAATATTACGTTGGACATATAAAATATGCAGACAGAAAGAGAGGGCTTCCCTACCATTAGAGTGTGATGGTTTATCTCTTTTGATGCATACACTACAAAAGAATTCCTTGAATTGCAAAGGATGTAGTGTCATATTAACCGATGTTTTACTTTCATTCGGATATAAAGCTCGAATGGTACATTGCAGGGCACAAGATAATAATGATCCAGAATCTCATTACATGGTTGAGTGTTATATAAATGATTTGGAGCAATGGATAGCATTGGATGCTGCATTCGGTTGTATATATATATCGAATTACAACATTCTTAACATAGCCCAAATTAGAGAATCCATAGTGTTGGATCAAGAGCTTCTAATCCACTCGTCCATAAAAAATAGAAAGAATGATTATCTTAGTAAAATCAAGTATGGAATAATTAAAAATTTCTTTCAATTTGATTACTATAAAAACTACAATCCAGGTTTTGCAAATAGTGCAGCTAAAACTCCAATTATTTCAATAATACCAGAATACTCGATAAAGGAAATGGAGAATACTAAGCTATGAAAATCATAACGCAATTAAAGACTTTTTTCTATTTTCAAAAAATCGTCAGTCAGCATTATAAAAGCTATCCATTTGTTTTGTCAGCCGTGATTTTAAGCAGTTCCATATCTCCGTTTATATTTGTGATATTTCCGCGCTATATACTGGATGAAATTTTTGGAAGCAGAGATCTTCACAAGGTCATAACCTATCTTGTGCTGATGGCGATTGCAATCGTGGTTACCGGTTTTACTACAGCCATTTTCCAAAACAAGCTCCATTTTATTTCTATGAAGCTTAAATCAAAGCTCCGAATGGAAATGGCCTATAAAACAACAAAAATTCAATATGCATGGCTGGAAGACGCTGATATGTTAAACTTAAAACAGCAGGTCACACAGTTCCTGGAAGAGGATATTGATAAAATAATATTCGTAACCCCTACTTTGATATCCTACATGTTGGCATCGCTTGGATATGTATACATCATAAGCAGCCTTAATATTGTCATCCTCATTATCATACTAACCGTAATAGGTGTTAGCGCACTCATACAGGAAAAAACTGAAAAATATGCCTATCAGTACAGAAAAGATATGGCGCCTTTGGAGCGAAGAATTGCATATTTTATTATGAATATGCCAAATCATAAGTATGCAAAAGATATACGTTTGTTTGACCTTTCCGGGTGGTTATATAAAAAATATGCTGCGCAGCTTGATGCGGCATTAGGTGGTTATAAACAAGTATTCAACAGACGTAGTCGTGGTGCCATTTTAATTAGTTTAGCAAATTTGTTACAAACAGTTTCGGTGTATGCATGGCTGATTTATAAAACCTTTTTAGGACAATTAACCGTGGGTCAATTCACGATGTATTTTTCGGCGATTTCAAACTTTTCTGGAAGTATAACGGGCATTTTAAATTCATGGATTCAGATTACGAACGTCAATCAAGGCGTATACGATTATAAAAAGTATATGTCTTTGGAAAATGAAGACGCCATGGATTCCAGCGTTTTGCATGCATTACCTTCCATGCCCTGCATTGAATTTAAAAATGTGTCGTTCAAATATCCCAATCAATCCAAATTTGCACTGAAAAACATTCATATCAAGATCCCCTATGGGCAAAAGATCGCCATTGTGGGCGAAAATGGCGCTGGCAAAACAACTTTTATAAAACTTTTAATGCGGCTGTATGAACCTACGGAAGGTGAAATCCTTATAAACAATATCAATATCAAAAACTATTCCATTCGGGACTACCGAAACCTGTTTGCAGCTGTATTTCAAGATTACACGATATTTTCATTTTCCATCAAGGAAAACGTCGCGCTCCAAACAAGCCAAAAGAAAGGCGCATCGGATTTGGTCATGGATGCATTGGAACGGGCGGGGCTAGCAAGCAAAATATCAAATTTACCAAAAGGGGTTGATACTTCAATCGATACCGTTTTTGATGATAGCGGAATTCAGCTTTCGGGCGGAGAATCTCAAAAGCTTGCCATTGCCAGAGCAGCCTATCGGAATTCACCCATTTTAGTTTTAGACGAGCCCACGGCCGCCTTGGACCCACGCGCGGAATATGAGATTTATAAGAGCTTTCATGAAATGGTAGGCTGCAAATTGGCATTCTTTGTTTCACATCGCCTGTCAAGTTCTCAATTATGCGATAGGATTCTTGTTTTTGATAAGGGTGAAATTATTGAAGATGGAAATCATGCATCGCTTCTCAAAGCAGACGGATTATATGCGGAACTCTACGCTATGCAGGCTGAATACTATAACGAAACCAAACATTAGTTAGTCATGCTTAATAATAAATTATAGATGTAACTCGCTATATTGAACTATTATCAAAACCAAATTTGCCTTAAAACAAAGTTATGTTTTAGAGAGTAGGTCGAGGATAAAGCAGAATAAATTGACAAAGGAGAGTTAGGCAAAAGGTAGCACCAACGGGTCCATTGGTTTGCAGACGCTGGGCGAGTGAAACAGTTGGCAAGGGAACCCAACGGCAATCCCTGGGGGCTTTTAATAGGATAATTCAAAATTCTATAAAATTCCATTTTGGGTGTAAACGGAACAAAATCTATCCAAGTCGGAAGCATAGCGATCCGACTGACGTTGTTTGGTCTACTTTTCGTAATATTAATCATGGCTAAATACCGCATTTTCAGCAGATTGTCATCGGGAGGACATCGATAGGACTTCGATTTGGCCTTGGTCACCTCATGCAGCTGGTGGATGATGCAGTTCTGGATTTCAGTTTGTGAAAAGGCTGCCCAGAGCTCAGCCTTCTCATTTTTACCACCCGCCCACATATCTGAGCCATCTTTCCGTCCATCAAAATTGTCCCCCAATGATTATTATTGCTTCCTTCATGATCTGCTCGTTGTGGATATGGTAGTGGGCGGCAGCCAGAAATACTACGCGTAGACAGCCTTCAAAGATCGTTGCTGCCACCTGCTGGGTCACAGTTAAATCTTGACGGTGATGCGGTTCACAGTGCTGTGCGGGACGGAAATACCATAGACGTCTTACTTAAATGTGCGCTTCAATATCGCCGATTGCCATGTTCTTGTCCTGCATAGACAGGAATTTCCCTTATCTCATTAATGCTGGTCTGTTTTTTCAGCGCCTGGACTCAAATTTGCCTTCCTAGCCTTCTATGTGGAAGGCTAGTTTAAGCAGCATACTAAGCGGGTACTTTTCTCAAAGCCATTCGATTCGTTCTCTTGTGGAGATTTTTATGTTATAGTGTCTTGCTTGGTTTCTGAAGTGGGAAAAAGAAAAAGGCCGCTACGGGAGCTCATCTGCAGTGACCTTTAGAGGAGTTTAGCGTGTATTCAATTTATTTGAGTTTATGCCTGTTCATATCTTCTGTAATCCGTTCGCGCTGCGAACGGATCGAGAAACGAAAAAAGATATGCTTGGCATTTTAATGCTAATACCTAAAATGACGCATCATTTTGTTCTAGCATAGTGGAGATGAGCTCTCCGAAAACATCCCCGGGCAACCAAAGCGCGGTTTGTATTTTCGCCTTTTACAGCAATCCTTCGGCTTTCATCCCACACCTCCTTCTGAAAGGATAGCCAGGAGCCTAAAGGCTCCCGGCTGCAAACAGATGGATGGCCCTTTTAAAAGCCTTGGGGATCGGGCGCTAAAATCTCACCGGTTTCGGGATCATAATCGGGGATGGCGTCGACATTGGCGGCATCGGAATCGTCTGCATCAAAATCGCCGGATGAACTGTACGCTTGTACTTGGGCGGCGAGCCTACGCACAGCGGTGAGCTCCTCGGGCAAAAGATCGCGGCCCTCGGTGAAAGTCACCTGGGAATAGGTGATACCGGCTTTGTTGATGGCTTTTTTGAGTGCAAATCGGGTGACGATCGCGTTCGGGTCCTTGCCGACCGTCAGCAGGCGGCGCAGGTATCTGCCAAACCCATCCACGGACAGGGTAGGCAAATCCAGGATGATGGGAAAGATCTCACCCTCCCTCAGGATATAGATCCTGTGCTTGCGCTTACAGGCCTTGCTGTTGTTCTCGGCGGTGCCGAACTGATTGAGATAGCACCTAGCGCAGTTTCCGCCGGGAGAGCCAACGCCCACGTTCCCGTCCCTGCTGCTGCATTCCGGGCGTGCGTTTCCGCCATTGTATTTCCCTGCATAGTAGCTCTGCATGGGATGATGGGTCAAGATAACGGCGTCGATCTCCCGGAAATCGGTGTTGCCATTGACATCGGGCTCGGGGAGAACATAGGTAGTGCCGCCGCCGGATGGCACTTTGATACGGTCAAACCGCATGGTAAATCCGGCAAGCTCCTTGGCAGCGGTGGACGTGCTGAACTGGGCCAACCGCTGAAAACCCGCAAGACCATGGATTGTGGCGATCGCGTTGATTTCAGGCATGATCATATCCTCCTTACTTTCTGCTGCCGGCTAAGCCAGCATGGACTCGAACTGCTGTTCGGTGAGCGTAGGTATGCCGAGCTGCTGTGCTTTGGCCAGCTTGGAGCCAGCCTTTTCACCAACGATGAGATAATCCGTGGCCTTACTGACAGCGTTTGCGGGCTTGGCCCCCAGCTGAAGCAGGCGCATCTGAATCCCGTCGCGGGTGTAGTTCATGAGCTTTCCAGTTGCTACAACGGTTTTGCCAAAGAAGGGATTGGTTGTGTTTTCCATGGTTGTCATTTCCTTTCTGAAATTAAGATGTTGTATTGCGGGACGCCAAAGCTTTTCAGCCTGGGCGTCGGAATACCAGGAATAGATGTTGTCGTGCATGGCGGGACCAAAGCCCGGGAGCTGCGTGAAGTCAAATCCATCCTTGATGGCCTGTTCAAATGCATCCCAGCTTCCGCCGAAGTGTTTACTGATAACGCGTCCAGCGGTGCGGCCCACCGTATGGATGCCACAGCCTGCGATAAACTGGTTCAACGTGCAGTTTCGGCTCTTATCGATACTGGCCTGTAGCCGGGCAAAGGACTTTTCGCCGAAGCCCTCCGTCTGGATAATCGCATCGCGATGGCGGTCCAACGCATATAGGTCGCCGAAATTGGTGACCCATCCGCGATCGATAAACTTCTCCAGCGTCTTTTGCGACAGGCCTTCGATATTCATACGGGTGCGTTCACAGAAATGCACGAACTTATCCACCAGCTTTGCGGGGCAGGCCGGATTCATGCAATACAGAAAGCGCGTACCGCCGCTGGTCTTCTTTTCCGTGAGGGGTTCTGCGCAACATGGACAAGAACTTGGCAGTACCGCCGTTCCGCTGCGGGTAAGGTTCTCAGCAAGCTGGGGTATGATCTGATTTGCCTTGTAGAGCTGTACCCTGTCGCCGATTCCCAGCTGGAAGCCCTCGACAATGTCAAGGTTATGGAGATAGGCCCGATTGATCGTCGTGCCGTCAATGACCACATCCTTAAACTTGCCGGTGATGGATACCATGCCGGTGCGGGTAGTGGCCAGTTCAAAGCCGAGGAACTGGCTTTCATACAGCGCATCCGCCCATTTGAGGGCCATAATGCTGTTTTCGTGATGGCCTGTAGCGCCCAGGCTGGCGCCGTAGGCGATATCATCATATGCGACGATCAGGCCATCCACGGGATAAGGGCATCCCGCAGGCTCGAACCAGTTGATAACCCCGCGGATCTGTGGCTCTGACGGCATATCTCCCAAAGGAAGATGCTGCACCACGTCAAACCCCAGGTCGGAGAGAAACTGCAACGCCTCGTGCTTCATGGCGAAGCCAAGGTCGGAGATCAAGTCAAAGGCGATGAACTCCAGCATACGGTTCTTCACTTGGCTTGCGTCCAGCTTGCGAATGCTTCCAGCGGCTAAGTTGCGGGGATGGGTATAAGGCTCATCCAACGCCTCGTTGAGCTGCTTGAAGTTGGCCCAGCTGACCACGCCCTCACCGCGCACTTCAAGGGGCTGCGCGTAGGGGATCGTCAAGGGCACATTGCGCATGACCCTGACCGTGTGGGTTACATCCTCGCCGATACGGCCTTCCGCGCCCCGGGTGATGGCTTGCTTCAGCCTTCCTTCCTCGTAGCGCAACACAAGGGTAAGGCCATCGAGCTTCCATGAGACAAGCGCCGCATGGCTGCCGATAAAGCGTATAATCTCGTCCACAGACTTGGTCTTTGCTGCCGAAAGCATGGGCCGGGTGTGCTCGACCTCTGCAAGTCCCTCCAATATCTCGCCGGAGACCTTTTGCGTTGGGGAGCCGGAAATAACAATGCCGGAGGCATCCTCCAGCATTGCTAGCTCGTCATAGACCGCATCGTATTCCCGGTCGGTCATGATAGGGGCGTCATATTTGTAGTAGGCGGTATCTGCGCGCCGGAGAATGCCGATAAGCTCTTTCATACGGGGGATACCAGCTTTTGCTGTTTGCTCCATTTCGATCACTCCTTTTTTATGGGATCGGCAATGCGCACGTCATGCTATTGCCGCGACAATCTTTCGGATGCACGAAAACGTGTCCTCCACTTGATCGCATGACATGCCCATGCGGCCGGCTATTTCCTTGATGGAATAGCCATCAAGACGCAGGCCCAGGAGCGTGTGTTGCTCGTTTGATAACGCTGCGAGCAATTCCTCCGCTGTCAGCTTGTCGCAAGCCTCATCCCCCGGGTCAAAACCATCGGCACAGACCACCTCGCTGCATGGTAATCCATTGCCGCTAAGCCGGTCCTCCATGCTCAACGTTTCGAAAAGCGCTTCATTGGCCTTGCGCCAGAAGCGCTGCATTTGCCAGTCCATTGCTCGGAATGCGATGACTTCGAATTTGTACTTGCGAAGTTTGGGATTGGTGCAATAGAGCTGTACCGCCCGCAGATACCGAAAGATCACCACATCGTAAAATTCGCTTTCCGGGAGTTGTCTGCGCCGCAGGAAGTTCATAACCACATGATGATGCTTTTCAGCGAATGCGCTTTGTTCTTCCGTGAGCCGTTTTTCCTGTGGGTTCATGGTTCGATTTCCTTTCCGTTATGTTGATTTGACATATAAAAAACGGAGCGCAAAGGCGTTCCGTAGAAAAGGGTTACAGGCCGCATACACGCGGCCGGATCTATATAAAAAAGCGCCTTAAGGCAGAAAGCCGAAGGCGCTTTGAACACTTGGAAACTGTGCCTTTCCAGTGGAAGGGCTTGGAAACTTTATGGGCATAGTATATCCCACAAAAAAGGCCATCGCAAGGGGTTGTCATATTGCTGGCAGGCGGATGGCGGATTCCCGCCGATGACACGCAAATCCGTCTATGGTATACTCCTAGCGTCGAAACTTCTGCTGCGCGGCTGGTCATTACGGCCGGAAAAGGAGGAGTTTTGAAATGCGATATTGTCCCTATTGCGGCGCATCCATACTGGATGACGCCGCATTTTGCATGGAATGCGGCGCCTCGATACCGGTTAGCGGCATTCCTAAGGATGGGCCCAAACAACGAGCGCCGCAAACCAAGAAAAAAGCGAAAAAGCCTCAACCGATACCCCGCCAGCAGGACGTGGCGCCTCCCGATTTGCCGGATGCGGGCTATGATGGATACTATGACGATACGCCTACGCTGGATGAGGGCGCTTTTAAGGAAAAGCTGGATAAAGGGCTTATCAAACAGATCATTCTCGTCGGCGCTTCGGCTGCCACTATCGTGGCGCTGGCAATCGTGCTGATGAAACTTCTATGAGGTGCGATATGGATAAAAAGAGAATCCTGCTGCTGGGTGCAATGGGCATTTTACTTGCGGCGGCAATCGCGCTTGGCGCAGTATGGATCATGGAAGCCGCCGAATATGCCGGATATAAAGCGGACTATGTGGACATTGCGGAAGATGTTCTGCATTCGGACGAGGATGACGGGATGATTGAGCTCGTGCCTTTGAGCCCAGCGCCTAAGCAGAACGATACATTGGACGATCCAACGGCGTCAGCGGCGACGGACCCCCGATCTACAGCCGAGCCTTCCAGGCCTGCATCCGCCTCCAACGCGGACGGTAAGGAAGCAGCGCAACGCGTTTCGGTGGATTTTGCCGCACTGGCCGCGCAAAACAGCGATACCGTGGGCTGGCTGTACATTCCCGACACCAAGATCAATTACCCTGTTGTTCAGGCAGATGACAATGCGTATTACTTAAGCAGGAGCTTCAAACAAGAAGAGGCAAGCTGCGGGACTATTTTTATGGACTATCAGAACGATCTGAACCCCCTGGACAGAAATACCATTCTATTTGGGCATAATATGGGCAGCTCATCAAGCCTAATGTTTTCTCAGCTCACGAAGTTCAAAAAGCAGAGTTATTGGGAAAAACATCAGACCTTTCAGTTCGATACGCCCGATCGAACCGGGACATGGCAGGTGCTTGCTGTCTGTCATTTGGATGTAAGCACGCTGGAGCAGTTCAACTTTCTCCAGCAGGACTTCCTATCGGACGATTCGTTTCTCGACTTTGTACAATCCCTTAAAGCGCGGGCCCTGTATGAAACCCATGTTTCCGCTCCTTCGGACGGCCGGCTTTTGACGCTCGTAACCTGCGACCGGTCGGATGGATTTGGGAAAAGCGGCCGGCTTTTGGTGGTTGCCGTGCAAATAAACTAAGGGGGTTGTTGCAAAGCAAAAATGCAGCTTGTGTAATAAGGGCAAGAATGAAATAAGGTGGTGCGTCAATATGCTATATCTATCCAAAGGACTTTTGATCAACCAATGCCGGGACGGGATCACGGTCAACCGATGCGGCCGCAACCATGAACTGAAAAGCCAGCAGGCCCGGGATTGGCTTGCCGGCCATACCGGGGTCCAATATCTGGGGAAGGCCCGGTTGGCGCCCCTGGAAAGCAAAGGCCTCGCGGAGGCGCAGCCGGGCAAGGAATATACGGCCGAGGTATTTCGCATCCTCGTCAACTGCGTGATCGCGCCGCGCCAACGCAAGCTGCCCTATTGGGGGCTTGCGGCGGATGAAAAGCAGCTTCTGCGCTGGATCAGGGAGGCGGGCCTGCGCCTAACTGCCGCAGAACTCGTCAGACTGGCCGAAATGGGCATTGAGCCGGAGGCACAATACCTGGGCGGAGAGAACCGGCAGCGTGTGGTAGAGCTGATCTATACGAAGGAAACCATCTTTGATGGAGCCCTTGAGGCGGCGATGGAGCTTTCCCCAGCCCTAACACCGACGCTGAAAACGCTGCTTAGCCTTCTGAAGAAAAAGCGCGTCATTTTGATTTGAGGTATCGCATGCGAATACAGGATCATTTCAAAAGGATTCCCGCCCCACTTCAGCGGCAGATTTTGCGGCGCGGCTTGATGGGCTGCGCCTTTTTGCTGTTATCGCTTATATTTTTGCTGCTTGGATACGACGCGGTGCTGGTGCTGCCCGGGTTTGGTTTTATGCTTTTCTGCATGGGCAACGCTATGCGGTTGTTCTATATTGCCGATGGGAATCGGTACGTGATCGTGGAAGGCATCTGCACCGAGGTTACAAAGTCCATGCTGTTCCAGCGCGCAAAGGCTGTGACGCTGGAGGCTGGCGGCAAGACGCTTCGCGTACAGCTCAAGCAGTGCAAACGAAGCTGTAAAGCCGGTACGAGCCTGCGCCTCTATATTCAAGAAAACACCAAGGTGTATGAGCGGGATGGAGCGTTGTTTTTATATGACTATGTGCTTATGGAACAGAACCTCCCTTCTGTCATTGACGAACCTGGGACCCCGTGATATACTTACGCTGTAAGTTCCAAAGCGATCCAAATGGATCTGCACAGTATCCAAGTTTCGTTAGCGTCAATCGGCTTACTCGCCGTTTGGCGCTTTTTTTATTCCCCAAAGCGAAAGGAGATAACCATTATGATGCTGCAACTGGTAACGGATGCGGTCATATCCAAAGGATATGGCGGCGCTCCAGCGTTCTATTCTTCCGAAGACGGGCGCATGATCAGCTTCAAGATCGGCTGCAAGGTATATGATAAGAAAGCCGAAAAAGAGACCCGCTGGGTGAACCTCAACGTCAATGCCTTCGACGACCTTGCCGAGCGCGTGCGGCGGATGAACCTCAAGGAGGGTTCCCATATCAACCTGGTCGGCACCTTCGATATGAAGCCATGGGTCAACCGGGAAACCGGGGAGATCACCGCATGGCCCACCATCCGGGCCACCAACATCGAATACGCTGCAAGCCTGCTTCCCAAGCAGGATGCACAGGCGGCGCAGAAGGCGGCCCCTGCCCTGCAAAAAGCAGAGCAGCCCGTCCTGCCGCCGGAACAGCTTTCCGGCTTCACGGGATACGAGCCCTTTGGCGATGCCCATTCGTATTATCCGGAAGAGACCTAGCCGGTTCAAAAACAAATACTTGCCCAATGGCGCATGCAGGAAGATCACCGATTGCATGCGCTTTTATTTTTTGAGGAAAGGAGGGGCAATTCTTGAAAAACACATCCTTCATGTTCAAAACCGAGGAGGAGAAGGCCGCCAAGCTTATGGCGATGCTCCGGCAGCGTACTGGGAACACGCTTTCAGATGAGCAGCGCTGCCAGCTGGCCCTTGCAGTAAGGATCGGCCGTCAGTATTCAGTGCAGATCCATACCCAGCAAAGCAGTTTTTGCGAATCGCTTGTGCTGGTGAAATCGGATCTGGATAACGATGTTGGCACAGTCGTATTCGGCCAGGCGCTGTTTGGCGCCGCCACCGAGTCGGCGTACCAGGAAGGCCAGCTGTTTTTGCCTTCCCGGCAAGCCTGCGCGGTTATTACCCGCAAGCGGATATCCGGCGGCTGCATCACCTTCCGCAATGAGATCCACATCTACATTCCACCGTTGCTTTACGAGAAAGGAGCGCATCACAAGTATGGACAAAAGCAAAAAGAGACACATATCCTATGAGGCGCTGACCCTGCTTGGCGTTATCATGCTGCTCTGCTTCATTACCCGCCTGTGGCCGATCCTGCTGCTAGCCCTCGTTGGCGCCATCATCGCGGCAACCGCATTGCTATTCGTATCATTGCGCAAGCCGGAAACAGTGGCGCCTGCGCCGCCGCTCCCGCCTCCGCCCATGCCGGAGAATGAAGGCGATCTTGTTCGTATGGCGTTTATGATCCTTGAACGTCGCATAACGGAGGCAGTGCTTTGCCAGCATCCCAGGGCGCGATGGGTATGGGAGACGCAAAATCCCGAAAAAGCCATGCCTATGGGCGAGCCGCTTTTTATCCTTCTCAATCATGCAGGCGGATTCCGCAGAGCGCAGGTCATTGTTACGGATCTTCAGTTTATGGGCCTGCGTTACAATACGGCCTTGCCCCCAGACACGCGGGATGAAACAGGCAAACCGGTAGAGGCTCCATCTGACGGATCTAATGCGCAGGAGAATGGCGAAGCTGTGCCCGTTAACTACGCGTTTGTAGCCTTTGAATGGGTGGAGGACCATATCGGTTATCTCAGCGATCAGTGCAACGAAGCGATTGCCTGTGGAGACGATCGATTTGTAATACCGGCGTCGGTTTTGCCGGTGCGGGAAAGCTGGCAAGCCATCTGCACGGAGCTTAAAAAGAATGACTTCCTTGACGCGCAGCCGCAGGATGACGGTATCGCCATCGCAACACCGCAATATCAAGAGTAGAAAGGAAATCGAATATGAGCGTCAACATGCAAACCTTGTTCGCGTTCAACCGTCCGCTGCCCCCACCCTTTGACACGCTGAAAAGCAAAAAGGTGAAGGTCAGCTCAATGTATGGAGACGGCACCGAAGCCACCCTGTCCCTATCCATGATAAAGGCTGTGAATGCCTATTGCCGCTGCCGGGATGGCAGCGGGCAAGGCGCGTTGGGCTTATCGGACGGCAGAAATGTGGCCGAGTATAAATCCTCCATATCTCCGGACGCCTACAACCTGGTCGTATACGACCCAGCCGCGGGCAATATGATGGCCATCGAATATGACAAGAACACCGAAGTCAGCCAGATCTATCATCTAACTGCAAGCGGACGGGATGGCAGCGCATTGCTGTTCTCTTTAATGCCTACGCTTATGGAAGACGAGGAATTCGCGGAAAATGTCGAAGCGTATCGCGCAGAACTTTCCTTAGGCGTGCCGGATGCGGGAAAGGCCGGGAACATCATGGCCATACTCTGCGACAACGCCTATCGCCGGATTAAGGACGACACCTGCCCCGCCCATATCAAGCTGAATATTGATAAGACGGGCAACCTAACCCGTATTCCAAAGGTACAGCTTGAAGCGGGCAAGTACATCCCGCAAACCGTGGTATGCGGCGAGTTTTCCATCATTGCGCAGACAGGGCCGGCGCCGGTGTATAAGCCCATTGTCCTAATCGAGCACTGTGATTTTGTTGGAAAGTATCCCATCAACCCAAGCCGCTGCCTCAACGCCCGTGAAAAACTCCTGGTGCCGAAACTTCCTGCATGGTATGTCATCCCAAAGGAAGTGGTGAGCATTTGCCAGCACGCAGTCAAGACCAGCGAAAAAGCCATGCCCATGCGCAATTTCCTTCTGCGCGGTCCGGCTGGCACCGGCAAGACCATGGGCGCTCAAGCCATCGCCGCCGGGCTTGGCCTGCCGTATGTTAAGTATACCTGCTCGGCCAATACCGAGATATTCGATTTCATCGGGCAGGTGTTTCCCGACACCGCGCGAGCGACAACCGGTGACGCACAGCTGGACGAGGAACGTGAGCAGCTCTTGCGCATGGGCGGTATCACGTATGCGAACGTAGCTTCGCTTCTGAAGCTGCCCGGCCTTGACGACATGGACTACGACCCTGAAGGCGCCTATGAAAAGCTGACAGGCACGAAAAAGCCCGACGCCACATCCCAGGACTGCATGGGCGTCGTGCTGGAAACCGTGACCGATAAGGTGCGGCTTTTAAGCAACGTCAAGCCCAAGGAAAAGGGCCCATCCTACACCTATGTGGAGACTGACTTCATCCGTGCGCTCAAATACGGGTATGTCTGTGAAGTACAAGAACCAACGGTCATCATGCAGCCGGGTGTTCTGGTGGGGTTAAACAGCCTGCTGGAGCAGACGGGCAGCATTACGCTTCCCACGGGCGAGGTCATACGCAGGCATCCCGATGCGGTCGTTATTGTAACGACCAATATCGCTTATGAAGGGTGCCGGGGGCTCAATCAAAGCGTCACCGACCGAATGAGCCTGGCGCAGGACATCGAGCTGCCAAGCCCGGAGGTCATGGCGCAACGCGCCATGCACGTAACGGGCTGCGAAGATGAGATGCTGGTTTCACAAATGGTAAAGGTCGTAAACGACATGAGCGACTTCATGCGAAAGAACGGCATTGTGGATGGCTCCTGCGGGATGCGCAGCCTAATCGATTGGATATTATCCACACAGATCACCAGCGACCCGTATACCTCGGCGTTGTACACTGTCATTTCCAAAGCCACTGCCGATGAGGATGACCGGTATGCGTTGATCTCCTCGGTACTGGAGGCGCAATTCTCACCCAAACGCCGCAAGGCGGTATAGAAAGGAGGCGCAGAAGCACCTATGGCGCGAGTCAATCATAAAAAAGTCCGGCAGTTGCTCAATCAAGAGCGCAGCAGCATCACCGACAGGCAGTTTTTTGTGTCCCGCATTCTTGCGGGACACTTTGCCGATATCGCTGCGGCGCAAAGCAAGCGATACGGATATAGCCGCAGGGTGGATGTGCGCATCGTGTGGGAACCCAGAAACGGAGAGGCCGCATGTACGGACAATTCCCTCATCTGGATCAATGCAGCGACTCCGCTGGTCAAGGCAAAGAAAAGCCGGCAGGAGCGTTACGAGGTAGTTTGCGGGCTGTTTGCTCACGAGCTGGGCCATGTGCTGTACACGGATTTTCTCTTAGGGCAGACCCATGCAGCAAAAACACTGGATGGGGGATGGTTCCCGGCGCGCCCCGCCTGTGCAGAGCTTTCGCACCGGCTCAATGTGGATGAGATCGAGGAATACCGGAACCAAGGCCCCATATATCAAATGGCCTTTACCCGGCTCTCGCATCATCTGCACAATATCCTGGAGGACGGCTACATCGAGGAAACGATGCTGCGCCGTTTCCCGGGCGTGCTGGGCGCGAATTTGAATATCATGCGGGAAAGCGTATGGGAGGATACCAAAACCGTCACGCTGCTTATCGAGCAAGAGGAGGACGAACGCATGAAATGGCGCTCCATCCTCCAGATCATGTTAAGCTATTGCCTGTATGGCGAAATCAAATACGGGGAAACAGCGCTGACGGATGAGCGCATCCAGGCGGTATTCCATTCGCTGGACGAATTGGACGCAGGCCTGACCTGCACGGATCCAAGGATACGCTGGCAGATGGTAAACCAGATCATCGTGCGCAACTGGCACTACGTCAAGCCATACCTGGAGTTCTGCGAGGAGCGCAGCAAAGCTGCGGGCGGCGATCTGTCGGCAATGCTGGACGCGCTGTTCGAAGCGCTGAACGGCTCCACCGCAGAGGGAAGCGGCGTGACAGGCGCCGTGGCCGAAAGCGGAACGCCCGCTTCGGGATGCGGAGGAACGCGAAGCATGAAACGCAGCCGAACCGCCTTGCTTGCCAAGCCGAAAGATGATGAAAACGAGGCTGAGGCGCCGGATCCGGACGATGCTGCAGAAGCTTCTGCAGCCGGCGGAGACGCCGCGCCGATCAGCGCAGCTGGGAACGGCGGCTGCTTTGAGGATGCCAGCGAAACGCCCGGTAAACCGCTTGAAGTCACGGAAAAAGAGGGCGGGCGCATTCCTCTCATGCAAACGGATCATGTTTCCACACCCAACCGCGGCGCGCTGGAATATGACAACGACTACCAGGGCGCAGGGTATGACGCTTCTGCCAGGGATATGGAAGCTCTACTCAACCGTATGGCGGAGGAGCGGCTGGAGGTCAAGCGCACATCGCGGCTCAATGAGCTGGCGCAAAACATTTCCTACGGCGACATCCATGAGGGCGTTAAAATAACCGTTCACCGGATAGCTTCGGTATCCGATACGCTGCGCGACAGGTACGATGAGGCTTCGCCGCCATTGCTGTCCATATCAAAGCAGCTCCAGCGCAGCATAACCAGGCAGCTTCAAGATCAGAGAAGAGGAGGCAGGCAGACCGGCCTTTATATGGGACGGCGCCTGGATGTCCACGCCTTGCCTCGGGATGACGGCAGGGTGTTTTCCAAGATGCGCTTGCCCAACGATACGCCGGAGTTGGCCATTGGGCTGCTCCTGGATGAATCTGGATCCATGGGCTGCGGGAGCCGCGCCACCTACGCAAGGGCCGCTGCCATCATCCTGTACGATTTCTGTCAGTCGCTCCATATCCCGGTGATGGTCTATGGCCATTCCACGGACGATGGGGTTGCGCTGTACTCCTATGCGGAATTCGATTCCATCGATCAGCTGGACCGGTACCGCATGATGGATATCTCCGCCCGGGGAAGCAACCGGGACGGCGCTGCCCTTCGGTTCGTGGCCGAACAGCTTGCCAAGCGTTCCGAGGATATCCGGCTGTTGATCCTCGTATCCGACGGGCAGCCGGCGGATGACGGTTACTACGGCACAGCGGCTGAAGAGGACCTGCGCGGCATCAAGGCGGAGTACCGACGCAAGGGCATCTGTTTTGTTGCGGCAGCGATTGGCGATGACAAGGATAGCATGGAGCGGATCTATGGAGATGCGTTTCTGGATATCTCCGACCTGCATACGCTGCCGGTCACGCTAGCGAATGTTGTAAAACGGTTTATCCGCATATGATTCATCGGGAGGGGGCCTTTGCCCTCTCCCGATTTGTATGGCGATCTTCGTATAGCTTGCACAAATTATGGATAATATATTAGCAAAGCATTGATATAAAAAGAGAAAAGGGATAAAATATTAGCTATAAGGAGATGATGCCATGAAGACGCCGAAAGAGCTGAGCCGCATCATTGCGGCGAATGTGCGAAAGCGCAGGAAGGAACGGAAGCTATCCATGCAGGCTTTGGCGGAAAAGTCCGGCGTGAGCTACGGGTCTGTCAAGCGGTTTGAGAGCAGCGGCCAGATCTCCTTGCTGTCGCTTCTGAAAATCGCTACCGTGCTGGACTGTGCGGACAGATTTGAGACGCTGTTTGCGGAGCAAGAAATACGGTCCATACAGGAGATCATTGATGGAAAAGTATAAATCGCTGGAAGCCTTTATGGGCGGCAAAAAGGTGGGCACATTGGCGCTGTACAAGGGGCGCCTTGCCGCCTTCCAATATGACGAGGCTTGGATTCGGGACGGTTTCCCCATCAGCCCCTTCAGCCTGCCCCTGGAGGATCGGGTCTATATCCCCAAGCCCGATCCCTTTGACGGGCTTTATGGCGTGTTTGCCGATAGCCTGCCGGACGGGTGGGGCCGCCTGCTGGTGGATAGAATGTTGAATAGAGCGCATATGGACCCCCGGGAAGTGGACATGCTCAACCGGCTGGCCATCGTTGGGAGCTCCGGCATGGGGGCTTTGACATACCATCCGGTGCATCAATGGAAAACCGCGCAAGCGCAGCTGGAATACGACCGTATGGCGGAGGAATGCCGTAAGGTGTTGGAGTCCGAATCCTCGGCAGATCTGGATACGCTGTTCCAACTCGGCGGATCTTCCGGCGGCGCCCGGCCGAAGATTTTGACCAGCATAGACGGCGAGGACTGGATCGTCAAATTCCCCGCCTCGATCGACCGGCGGGATATTGGGCTTATCGAATACCGCTATTCGGCATGCGCAAGGAAATGCGGCCTGGAGGTAGCCGAAACCAGGCTGCTCCCATCCGCCCGGTGCGAGGGCTATTTTGCCACCAAGCGGTTTGACCGGATCAAGCAGCCGGACGGCACGACAAAGCGCATCCATATGCTCTCCGTTTCGGCGCTGCTGGAGGTATCGCACCGCATCCCCAGCCTCGATTATAAGGCCCTCATGAAGCTGACGCTGGAGCTTACCAAGGATTATTCCCAGGTGGAAAACATGTACCGGCTCATGTGCTTCAATGTGTATGCCCATAATCGGGACGACCATTCCAAGAATTTCACGTTCCTATATGACGATGATAAGGGGGCATGGAAGCTATCCCCGGCGTACGATCTCACCTATAGCAATTCTCTTGGGGGCGAGCACGCTACCAGCGTAAACGGCAACGGACGGGACCCTTCCCGGCAGGATATTCTGGCCGTAGCGGATCACATCGGCATTGCAAAGGCAAAAGCAAAGCAGATCGCCGCCCAGGTGGAGGATACCGTTGCCGCAGAGCTTGGCGACGTGGGCCAATATCGGACATAGGGGAGCATGACAAGGCTCGCATTGACGGATGAAAACCGCAATGGTATAATGCTGGTGTAAAGTATCCAAGCCGTTCCACAGGGAAGGCAAAGTTTCCAAGTATCCTTCGCGCCTATGGGCATATTGCCTTTGGGCGCTTTTTTTATTCCAGCTCATCCCATTTTGAGCAAAAGCAGGACTCCGCCAGAGGCCTGCTTTTTGTATAGCATGGCGGGTTCATCGCCGAAATACGAAAGGAGAATTGCAATGCAACCATGTCTGGACGATTTCTACACCACATTCGACGACTACGCGCAAATGCACGGCTATCATGCCCGGCAAACCCGTGAGAGCAAGTGGACGCGCAAGACGGTGTCCGGCTTGCACATCGAGCCGCTGGACGAGGCATCGCCGTTGTATACCGATGGCAAAGCCTTCGCCCCGGAGGTATCCCAGACTGCCGTAGCCGACACGGCCAAAAACCTCGGCCTGGCGCTACGAACGGAGGATGGGTATCTCCCCATCCGAAACACTGCCTACAAGTCCCTGCTGGACAGGGCAAAGATCGGAGGGTCGGCGCTGCCCAAGCTAAAAAGGCCAAAGCTGGCCGGTATTCTCAACGAATGCCTCTCGGTACATAAATCCGAGGCGCTCCTCCTGGTACGAAACGAGAAAGTGGCAGCCTTCCTTTCCGGGGATGCACGGGACTATTCCGTCCTGCCTATTGACGCGCTCATGACTTCGCTCTGTGAAAAGCTAAATGAACGCTTCCCGGGCAACCAGTTCACACAAGGGTATACGGATCATTCCCTGGCGACGGCCTCCTGGTCATTCCCGGCCCAGCGGGACGAACTGCTGGAAGCTTACGACAAGGCGCTTATCGCCCACGGGCAAAAGCATCTGGCCTCCAAGTTCACCCCAGGCATCCGCTTTTCGACCTCGGATGTGGGCGTTGCGGCCGCTTCCGTATCGGCATTGCTCACGGGCGGGCAATACCCCATCCGTATCGGCGATGTGGTGTCCGTACATCATAGGCGGCAGACCAAGGTGCAGGATTTTGACGCCTCTCTGGATATGCTCTTTGCCCAGTTCTCCGACACCATTAAAAAGCTGGAAAGCCTGCTGGACTTGACGCTATGCTATCCGGTCAACGCCATGACCCTGGTCTGCAAGAAGCTGGCCATGCCTAAGGCGGCGGCCATGGAGGCCATCGAGATGTTCCGCATGGCAGTCGGCGAGGCGCCTGCTTCAGCCCATGATGTGTACATGGCCATGCAGGAGATCCTGTTCATCCTCAAGACGGGCCATGTGCCGGAGGCTAAGCTTATCTGCGCAGAGGAATCCATCGCCCGCGCGCTGACGCTGCGGTGGAGCGACTATGACCTTCCCGGGGCGGTGCACTACTGATGGCGGCGCCGAAAATACTGTGCGACACTGTGGGCATGGACCGAAAGACCTGGCTCGCGGTAAGGGCACACGGACCAGACGGTTCCATCCCCATTACCATCGGCGGCAGCGATGTGGCGGCGATCTTTGGCATCAGCCCATGGAAAACGCCCCTGGATCTATGGCTTGAGAAATCCGGCAAGCTCCTGCCAAACGAAAGCGAAAACCTATGGCAAAAGGAAATAGGGCATTTGCTTGAGCCGGTCGTAGCGAAGATGTACGCCTTCCGTACCGGCCATCGGGTGATCCCGGATACCTATTTGTATCAGCATGCGCTCTACCCCTGGGCCCTTGCCAATGTGGATTACAGCATGGAGGACAAGGACACGAAGGAAGCCGGCGGGCTGGAATGCAAAACCACCGCCTATCACAACGCGGATGAATGGACGGATGATAAGGTGCCCATGCACTATGAGTACCAATGCCGGTTCTACATGGGGGTGCGCGATCTGCCTTTCTGGGACATTGCTTGCATGTGGGGCAACGGCGAGAAAGATTTCCCCATTCGCCGCATCTATCGGGATTTCGCCATCGAGGAGATGATCTTTGAAACCATCGCGGCGTTCATCCAGAGCATACACGATAACCAACCGCCTTCCATGGCAGATGTGGCTCCTGCGCTTGCGATGAAGTCCCTTGCAAGGATCTACGCCGCAGGAACGCTTGCTACGCCCACCATCGAGTTTGGCAGGAAGCATGAGCGCCCGATACGACGCATCGCAGCCTTGCAGCAAATGAACAGAGACCTGGATCGTCAGATCAGACAAAATGAAAAGGAGGTTATGGCATTATCGGTGCAAATCGCGGATACCATGCGAGAGCATGAACACGGCATACTGGAAACGCCTCTGGAGCGGTTCCAGATCGACTATACGGCATCGAACCAAAGGCGTGTAAACGGCGAGAAGCTCAAAAAGCAGTACCCGGTCATCTACGAGGAAGTGCTTAACCCGCCATCGCAGCGCCGCATCAAGATCACGGCTGTTACAAAGTGACGGCACAAATACCAGGAGAGGGCGTATGCTCTCTCCTCAGCTTGTCGAGAAACCTCTGGCGAATGGAAGATCGCAGCCATTTTAGGCTTTCATCGGATTTGGCGGCACAAGGTGAATTGTCCCGAAGGGACAAGAGAAGGCCCCCTGGGGGGTGTACGGCAAATCCGCAAAAAGCCTTGCGTAGCAAGGGTTTCCCTGCATAGCTCCCTGGCCGCGCCGTAGGCGCAAGGGAGCTATGAAAACCTCGAAAAAGTGGCGCAAGCCACTTTTTCGACAGCCTAAGGAGAGGGCGTATGCTCTCTCCTTTTATAGATGCAACTGGGGTAAACGAGAAGAAATCCCCACCAACATGCGTTCGTTTGAAATCGAAGAAGGAGGCAACTTATGGGCACGACTATGGAAAAACAAATGGACAACGAAGCCATCAACCGCATCATCACCAAGTGGAAGGACCAACTGGAGACGCAATATCTGTACATCAGCCAGGCAACATCCGGCTATGGGCGGGCGTATATCTGCTCCCTCTGTACTGCCGGCACGGCAAAGGGCGTGCAGCGCAACGTCCAGGCCGCCAGATTCTATATGTGGTATGCCTTCGAGAATATGGAGGTGATCGCTCGCGCACCCCATGCTTATTTGCCAATTCTGCTCAGCGACAAGCTGCCGGCTGAGCGCGCGCTTGCGCTGCGCTTCGGGTTGGAGCTGTTGGAACAGAGCGACATGGTATTCGTCTGTGGGAAGCTGCTTTCCACTGGCATGAAAGGCGAGATCGCCCGTGCAGTGGAGCTGAGCATTCCCATCATCGTGTATGATGCGGAGCTCTATCTCAAGGTACGCAAGCTCGTTACCCGCTATGGGGGCGACAAAGCGCAGGTCAAGCTTCACAATGAACCCTGCTATCTCTCGCTGACCGCAGAAGAAATTTTAGCTTGAGGAGGGCCCTATGCTGTGCAGCTATGAGCGGGTCATTTACCCGCAATCCCTTTCAGATCCCAACCCGACAGGGTTCATGGTGGCAGTATACACGCCCCACGAGAAAATATTGGACAGCTCCGGCCAGGCATTGCGGCAGATCAAGGCAGTTGGATACTTTCTGCCCACCGCAAAGGGCATCCGCTATGATATACAGGGGCATTGGGAGCGCGGTAAGCACGGCGACCAATACGCCGTAACGCAGTTTGCGGAGGTGATACAGCCGACAGAGGCGGGTATCATCGCCTATCTCAGCTCTGGCTATATCAAAGGCATCGGGGAAAAGACAGCCCAGCGCATTTATGCCCATTTCGGCGATGAAGCGCTGGATATCCTGGACCGGGAACCCCATCGGCTGCTGGAAGTGCGAGGCATCAGTCCAAAGAAGCTGGAGCGCATCTCGGAATCTTATATGGAAATGCGGGGTGCGCGGGACATCATCACATTGTTGTCCCCCTTCGGGATTGCGCCTAAGCGCGCCGTCCAGTTCTTCAAAATCTACGGCCGGGAGGCAGCTAACATCATCCGCCAGCATCCATACCGGCTCTGCGAGGTGGGGGGGATCGGATTCAAAACCGCCGATGTGATCGCAAAGAGCGTGGGATTCGATCCATGCGGGGAAGAACGCATAGACGCGGCGCTGCTCCATGTGCTCAAGGAAGCGGAAACGGGTGGAAATCTTTTCAAAAACGCAGGCAATCTCTGCATTCCAAAGGCTATGCTGGTGAAGAAATGCATGGAGTTGCTTGAAACGCCCAAGGTCAAGGAACAGTTGGTTAGGCTTCGCTGCCAAGAGCTCCTCAATCGCAAAGAGATCGCCGTATACCAAGACCAAGTCTATCGTTACGCGACCGCCAAGGCGGAGGAGCAGGTCGCCATGCGCGTAGGGGAACGCATCCGCCAGGGCAGCATCCACATTCGAGCCGACCTGGATGCTGAGATTGTCCGCATGGAGCGTCTGCTGGGCGTAACCCTTGCTCCTGAGCAGAGGATGGCTGTGAAAACCTGTTTGCATTCTCCCATCAGCATCATTACAGGAGGGCCTGGCACCGGTAAAACCATGATTCAACGGTTCATTCTGGAGCTCTATAAGAAAGCCAATCCTGCCGGCTCCATCGTCTGCTGCGCGCCAACGGGGCGCGCCGCCCGGCGTATGGAACAGGCCACAGGACATCCTGCCTCCACGATCCATAAGGCGTTGGGCCTGTTCGCGGATGCAGACGGCGAGTATGGAGACCCGGCCATTCTGGAAGCAGATCTGGTGATCGCGGATGAGGTATCCATGCTGGATATCCATTTGGCGAAGCATCTTCTGAACGCGCTACCCTCCCGCTGCCAGCTCATACTGGTGGGCGACGCCGATCAGCTCCCTTCCGTAGGACCGGGCAGCGTATTGTATGAGCTGCTTGCGTCCGGAGCAGTGCCCGCCGTGAAGCTCGATAAGGTCTACCGCCAATCCACAGGTAGCCGCATTGCGGTTAATGCCGCCCTCATTCGCCATGGCACCCTGGCGCTGGAATACGGGCCTGACTTTAGGTTGATCGAATCCGGCGATTTTGAACATTCGGCGGATATTCTGGAGACGCTCTACCTGCAACAGGTCCAGGAGCTGGGCATGGACAATGTGATCCTGCTCTCGCCTTACCGCGCCAAAACCGCCACGGGCGTGAATGCGCTCAACGCAAGGCTGCGGGATAAGCTGAATCCACCGGCCCCGGAGAAACCGGAGCTTGCTTATGGGAAACGCGTTTTTCGGCAAGGCGATAAGGTCATGCAGACGCAGAACATGGCAAACATCAGCAACGGCGATATGGGCATCGTGACTGGCATCTGCCGAAACCAGGAGGAAAGCAGGCTGTATGTGGACTTTGGCGACGGACGGACCATGGAGTATGCGCAAAACGAGTTGGATGCCTTGGACTTGGCCTACGCAACTACGGTGCATAAATCCCAGGGCTCGGAATACGACACCGTGATACTGAGTCTGCAAACCGCCCACTATATCATGCTGCGCCGGCCGCTTCTGTACACGGCAATTACCAGGGCGAAACGCCATGTCATCATCGTGGGCGAACGCAAAGCACTGGTCATTGCCATCGGGCGGGCCGACGCAGAGAAACGCGGTACCATGCTCGCAGAACGCATAAACGAAGCAAAAGCCGCCGGCGTATAAGGGGGGTAAATCCATGCAGACATTACTCGATCAATACCGCGAACGGCAAAAGGCGCTTGCTTCATCCGCAGCAGCTGATAAACCTGCGGATGCGAAGGAATATTTTGCCTATATGGAGCTCATGTATAGGATTCAGGTGCTGGAATGCTTTCGCAATCTGGTGAATACCGCGCCAATCAGCACAAGGCTACCTGTGCTTTCTTCCCATTACGCAGCCGTTGACGCGCTGGTGAGCCACCTGCTCATGGAGCGGCGCTATCAGCCTTCCCGGGACCTGGAAACGCAGCAGGCCCGCGATACCGCAAGGCAAGCCCTTATATCCATCGTAAAGGATTACCGCAAGCGCTTTTCAGCTTACATGCCTGAAAGCGAGGAACAATACAGAACCGGCATTACGAAGGTCATCCATACCATATTGCCCGCATGGGTCGCTTACCGCGAGACTATGCTGGCCATCAGCGAAGATAAGGAGTAAGAATATGGAAACCAACACCCCAAACCGCAAAGCAATGCTCGATGCGATTTCTAAAATTAACGCTGTCGATGGGTTTGACCCTTCGGCGTTTGTTGAAGAATATGAAGGCCCGGGCGGGGAACCCATTTCCGGCATCCCAGTCGCCGTACAAGAAGCATGGTTTCGCCTCAAATATCCGGAGGGGCGCATCGCCGTTCACGCCGAACCGGGGGCGAACAAAGATAGCATCGTAGCCCACGCGCGGATCTATAAGCACTATACCGATCCGGATGAATGCTTTTTGGCGGAAGCTTCGGCAGCGAGGAGCTATTCGGAAAAGGCCCCCAATGTCTCTCCACGGGAGTGGGCCCAAACGGCGGCGATCGGCATCGCATTAAGGCATGCCGGATTCGGCCTGCAGTTCAAGGTGGCCGGGGAACCGGCGTTGCCGGTGGCGAATGCGCTTCCTTTGGCCGGCTTAGGCAACGGCACAGAACAGCCAAAATCCGCAGATGCCAGCCTTGGGAGCCAAACGCCGGCGCCGCCACCCCCCGTCGATCCCCTTGAGGCGGCGAAACAAACCATGTGCCCGCTCAAAAAATACGATGGGCGCACATTGGGCGAGCTGGTCATGCTGGACCCAAACTTTCTGAAATGGATGGCGACCAAGTACCAGAACAACGAGCATCCGGAGATCCCGGCAGCCGCAAGGCTGATCTGCGAACATGCGCTGAAAAACGCATGAGCTGGCCGGGAGGGGTAGGAATGGATGGCGAACTGCCGTTCTCCATGCTGGATGTCATTGCCCTTCTGAATTTGCCATACCCACCCTCTGGCCGTGCTTCCTACAACATCAACTGCCCTTGCTGCGATACCCACAACAAAAAGCATTTGAACATCAACCTGGTCAAGAATGCTTTCTGCTGTCCGAAATGCGGATTCTCGGGAGGGATGCTGGATCTTTACGGGTTCTACGCCAAGATGGATCGATCCAAGGCATATAGAGCGATCCTGGAAAAGCTCCAGCTCGACTCGCAAACGGTAAAAATGGAGCGAGCGCGCAAGAAACAGCAGGCGGCCGTAAACGAATATCCATTGACCGGTATCGAGGAGCGGGACGCGACCTATCGCGCCTTCCTAAGCAGGCTGTCTTTGGCATCGGATCATCGGGCCAACCTAATGGAACGCGGGCTGAACGACGAGGTGATACAGCAAAACCTTTATCGTACAACGCCTGCCGGCGGGTATGAAGCGATAGCGAAGCAGCTGCTTTTAGAGGGACACTATCTAGCCGGCGTGCCGGGCTTTTACCGCAAAGAGGGCGTATGGACCTATTGTGGAACCAGGCGGGGTATCTTACTGCCGGTGCGAGACTATTTTGGCCGCATCCAGGGCATAAAAGTCCGCCTTGATAACGTGGCCCGCCGGAAATTCCGGTGGCTGTCCACTGCGGAAATGCCGGATGGCTGCAAAGCGGAGGCATGGGCCCACGTCGCTGGTGACGCCCAAGATACCATACTGCTGATCGAAGGCCCCCTCAAGGCCGACATCGTGCATTATCTCACAGGCATGACGCTTGTTGCAGTGTCCGGCGTAAGTTCGCTCACGCATTTGCAACAGACGCTTACGGTCATGCAAGAGCAAGGTGTGCGGAAGGTCATGACTGCCTTTGACATGGATATGATGACCAACTGCCATGTGCAAAAGGACTTTCGGAGGCTCGCGGCTATGCTGCAAGAGATGGGGTTCCAGTTCGGCACATATCTGTGGGACCCCCGATTCAAAGGGCTCGACGATTACGTCTGGGCGCGGAAGAACAAAAAAACCATCTGATCACAGGAGCGCTGCATAATGCAGCGCTCTCAGCTTGTCGAGAAACCTCTGACGAATAGAAGATCGCAGCCCTTTTAGGCTTTCATCGGATTTGGCGGCATGTACGGCAAATCCGCAAAAAGGCTTGCGTAGCAAGGGTTTCCCTACATAGCTCCCTGGCCGCGCCGTAGGCGCAAGGGAGCTATGAAAACCTCGAAAAAGTGGCGCAAGCCACTTTTTCGACAGCCTGGGAGCGCTGCATAATGCAGCGCTCTTTTCGCGTTTTCTATGGAACAATGCGCGAAACCGTTGTAAAAACGTATTTCCATCGGTGCAATACCATAAAACCTTTACGCCGTCAAAGCCGTGGGCTTTGTCATAGAATCTATAAAAATTTCCCAATGCATTCGGGAGAGGAGGAAAATGAAGTGATTATTGGAGTCGACCATGGCAACGCACAGATCAAAACCAAAAATACCTGCTTCGTGTCTGGCCTGGAGGAGTTCCCAACCAAACCGCCCATGGCTGCTGACATCATCCAGTACCAGGGACGATATTGGACGCTTGTAGGCAAGCGGCTGCCCGTCATGCGGGATAAAACCAAGGATGACCGCTTCTATCTGCTGACGCTATTTGCAATCGCAAAAGAGCTGGAAGCCCGAAGAGCGGATTCCTCTACGCTGAATATCGACCTGGCTGTCGGGCTGCCTCCCGAGCATTACGGTGCGCTCAAGGAAAGCTTCGCACAGTATTTCCGGCGGCAGGAGCCCGTGCGTTTCATCTACAATGACAAACCCTTTCGCCTCATGCTCGACCATGTATTCGTCTACCCTCAGGCGTTTGGCGCGGTTGTGCACAGGGCACAGGAAATGACATCCATCTCCCGCACCTTTGTGATCGATATTGGCGGTTATACCAGCGATGTATTGCTGCTTCGCAAGGGCAAGCCGGATATGGAGTTCTGCCGCAGTCTGAACATGGGGGTCATCACCATGACCAACCATATCGCCGGCAAGGTAAATTCGCTCTATGATATTTCCATTGATGATGAACATATCTGCGAGATCCTTGCGGGGCAAAATACCGTTCTGGACGGCGAGATACAGAAGGCCATCCGCAGGGAGGTGGAAAAGTATGCTGCCGATATGCTCAACAAGCTCCGGGAGCTTCAAGTGGATCTGCGGACAAACCCTGCAATATTTGTGGGCGGAGGATCGATCCTGCTGCGCGCCTTTATAAAGGCGTCAGCTTTTGTCAGCGCTGTGGAGTTTGAGCCGGATACCAGAGCCAACGCCTACGGCTATGAGCTGCTCGGGCAGGCGCAGCTGGAGAAGCTGGCCCGAAGGGCGGGCAGCGCAATATGAAAACGCCGGACGGCTACCGGTTCTCCCTTCAGTTTCGGGCAAGCTCCCCGGCGTATATCCGGGCCGGTGAAACGCTGGAGCAATTAAAAAACAAGAAGAGCGATTTCATCGTAAAGGCAGTCTGCGAATATCTGGAGCGGCACCCTGAGCTGGAAGCTGGTAAGGCTGTGCAGATCCATATCCGACGCGAGCTGTTTCGACGCGACGAACTGGAGAAAATGGTTCGGAGCATGATCCAGCAATATGTCTCCACCGTGGGACAAGTCCACCCGCCCGAGGTTCAGCCACAGCGCCCTCCCGCTGTCCCTCAGCAAACCGTTGATGCAGCGGTCAGCATGATGCTTGACAATCTGGACGAATTTCTGTAAAAAAACAAGCCGTCCGCGCTTTCCTGCATGGGGAGCCTGCGGACGGCCTTTTTATGTAAATGCACGAAACGAGGTTAAAATCTGACCGCAAAACCTGCTGATAGGTGAGAGGGACATCCAATCCAAGCTGCCATCGTTAAGATACGATGTTTTCGCACTTTGAAAATCCTATACTGCACCCCGGCGTCGTCTTCCTATTCCGAGCGGCAGAATATGCGAAATGACGGGTGCAACCCGTTGCGCCAAGACGTATAGGGAGGACAACGTAAACCCGTCCAGCCATGCAAATGGGACGGCCTGGCATAGGAATGGCAGGAGCCTGTCAATAGGGCAGCGCTGTGAATCCGCTCGCAACGGAGCGCCGGGCTTCTGCGATTTCTACGCATGTTTGTTGTAGCCGATAGCCCTGCTTGTATCATGGCTTCGAGGTGCCACGGGGGCTATCGGAGATGCACGGAAGGGAAGATATATGGATAGCATTTCCGATCACGCAAGAAAAGGAGATGTGCCGGCCAAGAGAACGTATCCGCAAGCGATGTTTTTTCTTCATCGTAGGGGTTTTTTCTTAGGCTCCGCTCCTAGCGGGCGCCTTTACCCAAGAGCAGCCAGCAACAGAAACCTTGTCAATATCCGGCATGGACAGGCAAGGTTTCTTTTTATGCGCATAAACATAGCCATAGGAGGTGAGCACTCTTGACGACACCTAACTATTATGTTGTAACCTTTGCATCCATGTCCGATATTTCACTCCTCCAATTGCTGGAAGAGCTTTTGTGCGAATTTGTGTGAACAAAAATAATTAGCGCCGCACCTTTGGCAGGGGCTCGCCGATCTGATAGAATAGAGGCATATCCTCACAGGTTGATCGGCCCTAAGAAAGGAGGAGCATGAAGGCAGGATCAATCTACACTGCAGCGCTCTATATGCGCTTATCAAAAGATGACGACGGCGCTGCGGAAAGCGCAAGTATCATCACACAACGCAAAATGCTTAGAAGCTATGCGGCGGAACACGGCTATGCTGTATTTGGCGAATATGTAGACGACGGCTGGAGCGGCACGAATTTTGACCGCCCGGATTTCAAGCGGATGATCGGGGACATCGAAGCCAAAAAGGTCAATCTGGTCATCACCAAAGACCTTTCCCGCTTGGGACGCGACTACATTACAGCAGGGCAATATACGGAGATCTATTTTCCCTCCAAGGGCGTGCGCTACATCGCCATCAATGACGGCTACGATTCCGACAGCCCTTATTCGGACATTGCCCCCTTCAAAAACGTCATCAATGAGATGTATGCGCGGGATACATCCAAGAAGATCCGCTCGGCTTTTGCCACCAAAATGCGGGATGGCGCTTACATTGCGGCCTTTGCGCCCTACGGCTACCAAAAAGATCCGGCGGATAAAAACCATCTTGTGGTGGATGCGCGCTCCGGCGAAGTGGTCAAGCGTATCTTCCGCATGGCGGCAGAGGGGGCGCTGCCCATCGAAATTGCAAGAAGCCTCAACGAACAGCGCGTTCCCTCTCCGGCGGTATACCGCTGCATGACCCACGAGGGATTGGAGGTAAACGCCTACTCCAAGCGCCAGGAATGGACCAGCGCCACCATCACGAAAATGCTGCGGAACGTGGTCTACTTGGGACACATCGCCCAAGGGAAAACCACCAAGATTTCCTTCAAAAGCCATTTGACGGTTCGCAATCCAAGGGATGAATGGATCGTGGTGGAAAACACCCATGAGGCCCTGGTGGATCAGGAGACGTTTGATTTGGTCCGGCGGCGCACTATGGCGCGGACCTGTGAAAAGAAGGGGCGCTTTTACAACCTTTTTTCCGGTATTGCCAAATGCGCCGACTGCGGGCGCAACATGTCCGCCACAGGCACGCGGAAAAAAGGCTCGCCCGCCAATTTGACCTGCGGCGGCTATAAGCTCTATGGTGCAGAGGAATGCAGCAATCACTTCATCGACTATAACGTCCTATATGAGATCGTGCAGGCTTCTTTGCGGGAGCAGTTGGCCATCAGCCGGGAAGAGCGCGCCGCAATTTTGGAGCATGCACAAAAGAAGCAGGCTGCATCCGCCGGGCGGCAGGAACGCGCCAAAGAAAGCAACGGCATCAAAAAGCGCCTCCGGGAGCTGGAGGCCATCCTTGCGAAGCTATACGAGGACAACGGGGCAGGCAGGCTCAGCGACAGCCGTATGAACAAGCTGCTTTCTAAATATGCGCAAGAGGCGGAAACGCTGGAACAGCGCCTGGCGGCGCTGCAAAATGAGAATGCGGCCCCGGAACCGTCTTTGCAGGAGGCCCGGGAAAAGCTCGACAAGCTGCTGCGCCAAATCACAGACGTGACGGAACTGACGCCCAAGCTGCTCTTCAAGCTGATCGATCACATTGAGATCGGGCAGGGGCATTACGAACGGGGCGAGCACGGCAAGGTCAAGCACCAGACCGTGAAGATCTTCTACCGCTTCCAGGCCCAGCCGGCAATCAAGGAATATACGCTGTAAGGGAATCCAAAAACAGACGGAACGCCCCATAGTTGACGCCGGAATTCCCACAGATGGCATTCTGTTATCAACCATCCATGTGCATGGGGTTTGGGTGCAACGCCGCAGGCGTAATCGGCTGCCGCATTATCGACAGCCCGCGGGAACGGCTCATCGCCATCCTCACAAACAACTTCGTGCCATGCAACGGCCGTTTTCCCACCATCATTGCAATTATTGCCATGTTTTTCGTGGGAGCCAGCGCAGAAACAGAGCAGACGCTGCTTTCTTCCGTGCTGTTGACCGGGGTTATCGTGCTGGGCGTTGCCCTCACCTTCCTGTTTTCCCGCCTGCTTTCGGCAACGGTGCTTTCGGGCGTTTCCTCCTCCTTTACGCTGGAGCTGCCGCCCTACCGCGTGCCGCAAATCGGCAAGGTACTCGTCCGATCTGTGCTGGACAGGACGCTTTTCGTCCTTGGGCGGGCCGTTGCGGTTGCCGCCCCTGCGGGGCTGGCCCTTTGGCTGTTTGCCAACCTTGATGCCGGCGGCGTAAGCGTGCTCGCGCGCTGCACGGCGTTTCTTGACCCGTTTGCCCGCTGTCTGGGGCTTGACGGCGTAATCCTGATGGCCTTTATCCTCGGGATTCCCGCAAACGAAATTGTGCTCCCGATTGCAATTATGGGGTACATGGCCACAGGCAGCCTTTCGGAATTGCCTGCGCTGAACGAAATGCGCACGCTCCTCATCAACAACGGCTGGACGTGGCTTACGGCGGTATGTACGGTGCTCTTTTCCCTGCTGCATTGGCCTTGTTCCACAACGCTTATTACCATAAAAAAAGAAACCGCCAGCATAAAATGGACGCTGCTTGCGTTTCTGCTTCCCACCGCCGCCGGGCTTGTTGTCTGCTTCCTCGTTACAACGCTTGCACGTGCGCTCGGGCTTGCGTAAAGCATGGCTTCCGTCTGCCCGGAAAATTCCGGAGAGACAAAAGGCGCGCCGGGTGGCGCGCCTTCTCCAGTTTCAATCGTTTCAGGCAATCATGCAACGTCATGCTCATATTGCAGTTTGTATAGCTTATAATAGATCCCGCCCCGGCTGAGCAACTCCTGATGGTTGCCTTCTTCCATAATGCGGCCCTTGTGCATCACGATAATTTTATCTGCATTCTGGATGGTGGAAAGCCGGTGTGCAACGATGATGGTCGTTCTGCCTTCCATCAGCTTTCCAAGCGCATCCTGAATCAGCGTCTCAGTCTCCGTATCGATATTTGCAGTTGCCTCATCAAGGATAAGCACGGAAGGCTTGAATGCGAGCGTCCGCGCAAAGGACAGAAGCTGCCTTTGGCCAGCGGAAAACGCCGCGCCGCGCTCGATCACCTCGTGAGAATAGCCGCCCGGCAGCTCAGAGATAAAGCCCGCCGCGTTCACCGTTTCTGCTGCCGAAACAATCTCTTCGTCCGTGATTTCCGTTTCGTTCAGGCGGATGTTGTCCTTGACATCACCCGTAAAGAGAAACACATCCTGCAGCATCTGACCTATGTTGCGCCGGAGATCCTCAACGCGGATCTTGCGGATATCTATGCCGTCGATCAGAATTGTGCCCTTCTGCACATCGTAATAGCGGCAGATCAGGTTCTGGATCGTTGTCTTTCCAGCACCGGTTGCCCCCACAAAAGCTACGCGGGCCCCGGGTTCCACCGTAAAGGATACATCCTGCAGGACCCATTCTGCATCCCGGTAGGCAAACCACACGTTCTTAAATTCGATCTTTCCCTTGAAGGAATCCATCTCAATTGCATCCGGGGCGTTTTCAATCTCAGGTTCTGTATCCAACAGCCAGAAGATGCGCTCTGCACAGGCGTTGGCGGATTGGATGGTGTTAAACTGCTCCGCAAGCTCCTGAATTGGCTGGAAGAACTTGTTGATATAGCGCTGGAATACGACGAGCGTACCGATGGTAACAATGCCTTCAAGCGCCATGTTGCCGCCCACAAAAATGAGGATCGCAAGCGCCGCAATGTTCATAACATAAGAAACCGGGCTGTACAGTGCAAAGGTAATCAGCTGCTTCATGTTGATTTTGCGCAGTTCCTCCGTACGGTTTTCAAAATCCCCCCGCACATCGTTTTCGGCTGTAAATACCTGCACGACCTTCATGCCCGATACATGTTCCGCAACAAAGCCGTTGAGTTCGGATATTTTCGCCCGCATGGCGCGGTAGATCTTCCGCGTGGCGCTGCGGAACACAAATGTTGCAACGGTGATGAATGGAATCACGATGAAAATATAAAGCGAGAGCTTCACGTTTTCCGAAAGCATCACTGCGATCACACCCACAAGAACAAAGCAGCTTTTCAGAATATTCACGATAACGCTTGTGAACATTTCGTTCACCGTTTCGCAATCGTTCGTGACGCGTGTCACAAGCCTGCCGATTGGGTTTTCATGAAAGAAGCCTACGTGCAGCTTCATCATGTGAGAGAAAATATCGTTGCGCAAGTTGTAGATAATCTTCTGGCTCACTGTGGCGAGGATCGCCGCCTGCGCATAGGTAAGCGCCATTACCGCAAGCACCGTAGCAAGATACAGCCCGCCCAGCTTTACCACGCCGAGAAGGTCTTCCGCACGCAGCTCCTTCAGTTGGGAAAGCGTAAACCCTTCGTTGTTTGCCGCTTCGTATTTGGATACAAAGTCATCTACAGCCTCACCCAGGATCTGAGGTTGATACAGTTCAAGCCACACAAGGATGAGAATGATTGCAAGCGCCAGCGCAAACCAGCCGGCATAGGGTTTCGCATAGCCGAGCAGCCTGCGGTTCGGGGAGACTTTCCTTGCGGCTTTCGCCTTTTCTGCTGCCTTCGCTTTCCCGTTCACAGCGCGTACTCCTCCTTCTTCATCTTTTCCAACAGCTGCCTGTGATACAGATCCGCATACATGCCGCCTTCGGCAACCAGCTGCTCATGGGTTCCCATTTCAGTGATCGTACCGCCGGAAAGCACGATGATCTGATCCGCATGCTGCAGCGTGGAGATGCGGTGCGCGATGATGATGTTTGTTTTTCCTGCGCGAAGCGCGGCAAGGTTGCGAAGGATCTGCTCCTCCGTATCCGTATCCACGGCGGAAACGGCATCGTCCAAAATCAGGATTTCCGGGTCGAGAATCAGCGCGCGTGCAATTGCAATGCGCTGCTTCTGCCCGCCGGAAAGGGAAACACCGCGTTCGCCGACCATGGTTTCATATCCATCGGAAAAGTCAATGATGTTGTTGTGTACGCAAGCTGCTTTCGCCGCAGCCACAACCTCGTCAAACGTCCTGCTGTGGTCGCCAAAGGCGATGTTGTTGCGGATCGTATCCGAAAACAGGAAATTATCCTGCATCACATAGCCCGCCGTGCGGCGAAGCGTTTTCAGTGAAACGTCGTGAATTTCCCGGCCGCCGATCCAAATCATGTCCCGCGCAGGATCGTCCACACGCACAAGGAGGTTCGCAAGCGTTGTTTTGCCAGCCCCCGTGCGGCCCACGATGCCGAGCGTCTGCCCGCGCTTCACGTGGAAGGAAACATTGCGCAGCACATCCTGATCCGTTCCGGGATAGCGGAAGGTAAGGTTTTCCGCACGGATGTCGCCGCACAGCGATTCTTCTTCACCGGCCGGGAGCAGGTCGGGAATGTCGGATTTCGTTTGCAGCACAGCCTCTACGCGCTTGAGGGACGCCGAGCCGCGTGTAACGACATTGATGATCCTGCCGATGGAGGCAATCGGCCACACAAGCATGTTAAGATATTGAATAAACGCAGAAAAATCGCCAACGCTGATTTGCCCGAGGATGGCAATATAGCCGCCATATGCAATGGCGATGGCCATGGAGCAGCCTGCGATCATATGCATGAACGGAAACATGAACGCCTGCACCTTCGCATCCCGGATGTTGGCGGTGCGGGATTCCATGTTGACCGCCTCAAACGCAAGGCATTCCTTTTGTTCCTGTACAAACGCCTTAATCACTTTTACGCCGTTGAGCTTTTCCTGCACGAAGTCGGCCACCTTGGAAAATGCCTCCTGCCGGCGGGTGAACCGTTTATGCATTTCACGGCCAACAAACGTGCTCACCAAAGCGACAAAGCTAAGCGGCAGGATGGCCACGATGCTTAAGCTGAGGTCAATCTGAAATATCATTTTCACCACCGTTGCAAGGCCGATGGCAAGCGCATCAAGGCCCATCATGATGGTGACGGCAAACGTCATGCGCACAGCCTCGATGTCATTGGTCATGTACGCCATGATTTCGCCTGCCTTATGTTCATGGAAGTAAGAAGCCGGTAAGGTGTTCAGATGCGAAAAAAGGTCGTTGCGCATGTCGCGCTCAATCTTTCGTGCAGCGCCGAAAATACAATAGCGCCAGCCGATGCGCCCCGCCAAAACAATGAGGGCGATTGCAGCCATCGTCAGCACTGCGGTAACAAAGCCGGTTTCGCCGATGGTTTTTGTTTCAATGCCATCGATCACACGGCCCACAATGATGGGTACTTCGGTTTGGGCCAGATCGATCAGGATCAGCACCGCCATGCCGATGAGATAGCTCCACTTGTACTTTCGGATGAATTGCCGTGCATAAGGGCTTCGCAGGATGTCCATGATGCCAGCCTTACGCACCTTTTGTTTCCCCATGTTTTTCTCCTTCATGATTCATTGCAAACGCCGGATTCAAAACAATCCAATTTTAACACTTGAAGAAGGCTTTAAGTCAAGCCCTGCAACGGTTTGAAATGCAACCCGTTTGGTATTATATCGCATCCTGCCGAAAAATTGAACTGACATGCGGCAACATTAACGTTCCCTTAACTTGACATGCCGGAGATTTTGAATGCAAATCAATTTCATGCGGCGCAAAGCGGGCGTTCGGTATTCCCGTCCGCCCGCTTTGCCAAAAGAGTCGCTCAGTTCAGGTATACTTCCTTTGCCGCCTCCGGCAGGAAATATCCTTTCATATCGTATTTGTTGTAGGTGCTGTATTCGGAAAGCACATGCCCGCCAAGCGAATAGCTGCGGATGAACCGTTTTCCGTCCACGCTCGTCCAATTTTCGGCATCCCAGGAAAGATAGCCATCTTCGTCGGTCTGCTTTGCATCAAATGTAAGATCGACCTGACGGTTCTCCTTTGCCACCATGTCAATGAGCTCTGCAGTGGTCAGATCGCGTTCGCATTTTTGTATTCTGTCAATGACCTTCATCTGCCGGCCTCCTTCAGCTCACATAGCCCGCCTTGCGGAGAATCTCAAGCGCCTTAGCGTGGTTCGCCTCGCTCATCATCACGAGCGGTCCGGTGCAGCCCATGCCTGTCTCGGCATAGATGCCAGCCTTCCAAAGCGCCTTTGCGGCATCCTCAAGGTCCATCACTTCAATGCCCGCAACGGATGCCGTGCAGGGTTCCGCAGGAGGAGTTTTCACTTCTTCCTCCGCAGCCTGCGGTTTCTGCGCCGCCTTGCGCGCCGCAAGAATGCGGCTGAGCCCGGCCTTCTCCGCCCGATCAAACTCCGCCCTGGCCACGCTGAACACCCGACCACGCACAAGCTCCGCTGCGTATTGCAGCGCATTTGCGATAAGCGGAGCGCCCGACGCACGGGAAATGATGAGGATCAGCTTTTCGTAATCGCGGCCGATGCCGGGGCCGTAGCCAAAGCCCGTCGCCTCAAAGCTGCCGCCGGTGGTGTACGCCGAAAGCATTTTGATGAGCACATTGCCGGTGAGCGAATCGGTCACAAGCACGTCCGGGGTGCCCTGCAGCACATCGTTGCCGCGCAGCACTACGCCGCCGTCCGCACGGGCGGAATTGGCCCATTGGAATTCATAGCCGCCCTCTTTGAGCTCTTTGAGCGCCATTTCCGTTTGCCGTGCGCCATCCACGTTCAGGATACCGACCGTGGGATTCTGAACGCCGCAAGCCTTCGCGGCGATGATGCCGTCCACCGCGTTGAGGATCATGCCCTCGATGCGGTCGCCGCTTGAAGTGCCGGTGGTGTTTGCGATGAACATCTCCCGCCCGCGTGCCGGGGTCACGGCCCGGCCGACGGTGGAAACGCCAATCGGGAATGGAAAATGCATGGTAACAGCGCCGTCCACCTCGCCGGATTCGACCATCTGCTCCATCTTTTTGTGGCCTTCCTCCTCGTCCGCAACGGGTACCGTGGTCACGCCCTCGGCCGTCAGCGTGCCGATGTAATACACATCAACGCCGCGCGCCGCAGCCATTTTCGCAGCCGCAATGGTGTTTTCCTCGCCGTGCTCGCTGCCCATGCCCGTGAGGGCGATCTTCGGCCTGTCCGCAAAGGAGCCGTTCTCCAGCCCCTCCGCCATCTTCAGGAAGGATTTTGCGATAATTGCTTCAACGTTTGCCATACCGCACACCTGCCTTATTCGGCCTGGCCCATCAGGGTTGCGGCAAACTCGCGCATCGCCTTTGCGATCAGCTTCTTGACCTCTTCCTCACTCACGCCGGTTTCGGCAGGCGCAGCGCCTTCGTTTGCTTCGATCACAAAGGAAACGCCGTCAAACAGGTTCGTCATGCGGCCGAGGAACAGGGAGCCCTTGCCGATAATCATCACACGCTTTATGCTGCCGGCAAGAATGTCGTTGCGCGCAAAACCGATATACGGCACGCCGGAGGGAATGTGCCCCTGCGTCGGCGCCCAGCCGGTGAGGCCGTGTTCTTCGGTGAACTTTGCAAGATCCTTCTTTTCGATGTCCCCACGCTTCACCGCAAGCGCCGCAATCATCTTGTAATTGGCAAGCGGCACGTCGCCCGCGCCCGCAGGCTTGGTGATGTCGGGGTTCTGCATCTCGGGGGAGAATTTGTCAACATCCGTGACCTTAAGCCCGGCACGCGCAAGCGGGTCGGTCACAAGGCTGCCGATGACGGCCTGCGGCGCGGAGCCGGTTCCAACCGTGTGGCGGCCCAGAATGCTGAGGTCAATCACGGGGTTCACGCCGTCGTCCTCGCTGACCACCACGGCGAAGCCGCCGAGCATATCCTCCAGAATGGGCAACCCCTTCTTCACATGATCCTTACCGTTCATGCCGAGCTTTGCCGTGCAGCCGCCGGCTGTGACGACAACGGTCTTATATGCGCCCGATGCTACGAGCGCCGCCGCCTCTACCATCGCATGCGCGGGGCCTGCGCAGAAGCCGCGGGTATCGGAACCGGTTGCACCATTGAGGCCCGCAATTTCGGCGGCGCTTTTTGCGAAGTTGCCGCCGCCGCGCTGGTTCATGTCGCCGCAGGCTTCTTCGGAGCAGTCGATCACATATTCAACCGCATCCTTTTCAATGCCCGCGTTCTTTACGGCCGAAAGCAGCGCCAGCACGGAAGACGCCTTGGATACCAGGTTTTCATGCATTACATGCGCCGAAAGGTTCACGTCGATGTCGTGCGCGCGGTTCACACAGCCCACGAGCGCACCGTTGTGATACAGCCCTTCGGAATGCTCTTGTGCGACCAGACGCGCAACCTCAGCCGCCTCAATGCCTTCGCCGATGCGCGCAAGGATCGTCTCATCCATAATTGGGTTCGCAGCAAGCGCCGCTTTGTGCGCGGCAACAAACGCCGCATCGAGCTTAACAAGGTCGAACACATCGCAGGCCTGCATCAGCAGCAGGAACTCCTCCTGCGGCATGATCTGGCCGAACTGGCCGAAGCGGCTTGTCTCCGGGCACTTTTTGTCATGCCATGGCTGCGGCACGGCCGCAAGCGCATCCGGCGTGACGTTGCCGATGTAGACCTGGTTTGGATAGTAGGAGAGCGTATCTTCAAAGCTGCGGATATGTTCCGGCAGCTCTTTTAAATATTCGCTTTCCGGGTTTACGACGCGCTCCGTGGTCTGCGTAGTGCCGTTGTGGATCACCATATCCGGCGTATGGACGAGGATGTAGCCCGCGCCCTTAATTATGCTTTTCATGTTGAAGTTCCATCCTTTCAGCAATGACTCTATTTCGTTCAGCCGTTCCCTGACGGCTGTTTTTCACTTGTGATCCGCCGTGACACCCTTCGTGCCGCAGCCGGAAGATGTGCCGCATAACGAGGTTGGGGCGGCGGCTCCTGCCACCGCCCCCCTGCGTGTCCCTAACCTTAATACTTGCAGTATTGTTCACGGATATCGGTCATTTCGTTCACGATGTCATCAACATCGAGGACCATCTCCATCATCTCGACCTGTTCACTGTACACGTCGGGATCGAACTCTGCCTTGATTTCAGGCTCGCACACGTGGTACACCCTGAGTCCCAACTGGACTCCTGTCAACGGACCGGCGTAAGTCGGGTCACCATTGGTGACCGTCTCCGCAGCGAGGCCGGCGGCTTCGCCTTCCGCAGCGCCCAAAAGAACAACGACGTTCTCAGGGCCGTACTGCTCGGCAAACCCTTTGACCCGCTTCTGGTTTTCCAGGTCCATTGCACCAGCGGACGTTCAGACAAAGCACTCCGTTGAGGAAAACACGACCTCGGCGCCCGCGCTCTTGGCGCAAAGCTCGATGGCCTGCCCGGGAATGCCGTCACGGTCGCCGATGACGACAACCTTCTTGCCAGCTAAAATGCCCATGCCACATCCTCCTTTTCCTGTGAATTATAGAAAGCCCTGCGGCTTGCTACCGTTTCCCGGAATGTCTCAGACGTATTTTTTAATCATCGCCTCGACGTTTTCCGGCGTGGCGTCGTCCTTCACGAGGGAATCAATCATCTCGCCGTTCTCGTAAATTGCGATCACGGGGAGGCCCAGCACCTTCTGGCTGATCGCCAGGCGGCGGGCCTTGGTGGTGTTGAGCGCGCAGAACTTCAGGCTCTCGCCATAGGTTTCTGCAAACGCATGCACATGCGGCATCAGCGCAGCACAGGGAACGCAGCCGTCGCCGTAGAAATCCACGAGCACCTTGCCGGAGGCTTGCAGCACTTCCGTCTCAAATGTATTCTTATCTACTTCCAGCATAATAAGCCCTTCCTTCGTTGTTTCTTTTGTGTTATTTCAGGTTTGCGATATACTTTTCGGCCTGCATTGCGGCAATCGCCCCGTCTGCGGCGGCAGTTACCACCTGGCGGAGGCTCTTCACGCGCAGATCGCCCGCAGCGTATACGCCGGGGAGGTTCGTATGCATGTCGGCGTCGGTCTTAATGTATCCGTTTTCCATCTCAACCATGCCTTCATAAAGGCTGGTGTTGGGCAGAAGGCCAATGAAGCCGAACAGCCCGAACAGCCCGTCATCCTCGTCTGCCTCAATGGTGGTCAGCTCACCCGTCTTGGTATTCTTGACGACCATCTTGGAAAGAATTTCGTCTCCGTCCACCTCGTCCACAACGGTATCCCACATAAAGTGGAGCTTCGGGTTTTCAAACGCCTTCTCCTGAATGGACTTTGCAGCGCGCAGCTCGTCCCGGCGGTGAATGATGGTCACCTTGCGGGCGAACTTCGTGAGGTACATTGCCTCCTCAACGGCCGCATCTCCGCCGCCGACCACATACACTTCAAGGTCTTCAAAAAACGCTGCGTCACATGTGGCGCAGAAGGAAATGCCCTTGCCGACGAACTTGCCTTCGTTTTTGCAGCCGATGGGGCGCGGGAACGCGCCGGTAGCCAGGATCACGGTCTTTGCAAGGTATTCGCCCTTCATGCCCGTGAGCTTCTTCACCTCGCCAGTAAGCTCCACGCTTTTGATGGAATCCCGCGCGCGCTCCACACCGAACTTTTCCGCCTGCGCGGTCATGCGGGCAATCAGGGAGGGGCCGGATTCGCCTTCAAGCTGCTGTCCGGGATAGTTTTCGATTTCATTGGTGATGGCGATCTGGCCACCATCCTGCCCTTTTTCAATGATGAGGGTGGAAAGGCGGGACCGGCCGGCATACAGGCCGGCAGTCAAGCCCGCAGGGCCTGCACCCAGGATGATCACATCGTAAATCTTGCTCATTTCACTATGCTCCAAACGGATTTTGGGGTAGGCCGCCTGCGGAACCCCGCAGGCGGCGGATTGTGTTACAGTTCGAAGATCGTCTGATCCTGGACTTCAGTCGTGAGCGCCTCAAGCGCACGGGAGACGAGCTTCCTGCGAAGCGCATACTCTTCCTCGGCGGGCAGCGCCGGGTTGCCGAGAGGATGCGGGATCGCAATGGTCGGGACGATCCTGTTCGCGCCGACCGTCATCGAGATGGGGGTAACCGTGCACATATGTACCACGGGGATGCCCGCCCTTTCGATTTCTTTCACCATCGTTGCACCGCAACGCGTGCAGGTGCCTCAGGTCGAGGTCATGATGACGGCATTTACGCCGGCCTGCAGGAGTTTTTGCGCATACTCCGCGGCGAACTTCTTCGCGTTGGCGACGGACGTGCCGTTGCCGACGGTGGTGTAGAAGTAATCATGCAGTTTGCCGATCCTGCCCTCGCGCTCGAACTCGCGCATCACATCCACGGGGAGGACGCGATTCGGGTCGTCGTTGGCATACACGGGGTCATAGCCGCCGTGTGCGGTCTCATACGTTTCCGCGGTCAGCTTCTCAACGCCCTTGATGCAGTATTCGCCGTAATGGGACGCGGAGGACGATTCGATGTGATCCGGATTGCCCTTGGGCACGATACCGCCGGAGGTGCACAGCGCGACCGTTGCATGGGAAAGGTCCTTCACGGCCGGGTTGGGCGCAACGCGGTCGAAAGAGGGCATCGGGTATTCCGTAGTGAACGGCTTGTCGGCAAGCTTTTTGAGGAGCATGTCGACCGCGCGCTTGGAGCCGCGTTCCTTTTCAAAGAAGTTCACGCGCACGCCGTTGGGCATGTAGCCGTCCTCGCAGGAAGCGCCGAGCTTTTCACCCTTCATGAGCTTGAGCGCGAGCTTCGCCATAACCGGAGCGGCCTTGCGCATGCCGGCAGCGCTGTTGGCCGTGGGAACGATCAGGATCTTGTCCTTCAGGTCCGCACCTGGGTTTTCTTCATACATGCCGGTCAAAACCGGGATGCCCAGTTCTTCCTTCACGGCAAGCGCAACGTTGGCGCAGGCATAGCCATAGCGGCCGGCGTTGAATGCGGGGCCTGCGATGAACAGGTCGGGCTTCTTTTCTTTAACCCATGCGAGGATCTGTGCCTTTGCCTCTTTTTCATGCTCGGCGAAATGGGAATCGCCGCAAACGATCGTCGCCACGATCTCCGCTTCGCCCTTCCAAGCCTGGTTGAACGCGAGGCCGGGGCCTACGAATCCTTCCCGCAGCTCGGGAGCTACGTGCGCCATTTCCTCGCCGCCGATGTTGGCGAAGAACTGGTTGATGTAATGTACAACACGATAACTCATGTTCTCTGCTTTCTCCTTCCCGTTTATCTTGCGCTCAGGCGGTTGAAGCCCATCTCGTTGGTAGCGCCGGTGATGACCTGGAGCTCCGCCTCAATGGAACCGTCCGGACGCAGGGAACCGGCATGGCCGCCGGCGATCTTGTCGACATAGTCAAGCGTGCCGATGACCTTCTCCATCGGCGGGAGCACGATCACCTCGTTGGCATTGCCGCCGGTGACGACCGCATCCGCAAGCGGGTCGGCATCCGCAAGGGACTGGGACTTACCGTCCTGCCCGGCATACTCGTCGGTGATGATGGTGGTTTTTACGCCCATCTGCTCGATCTTCTTCGTGTTCATGATGAGGTCGGTATCCGGGTTGCCGAAGCCTTCCTGCGAAACGATTACGCCGTCAAGGTCCAGCAGGCGGCAGAGCTTCGCACTCCAGTCGGAGGAACGCTGCTTATCCGCGAGATACACGTTCTCATTGGTGATGATGTTGCAGACGTAGTTGAGCGTTTTGCCGTGCTGCTCGAAGAGATCCGCCACCACGGGGTTGTTCTGGTGGTGATAGGTCGTGTTCTTGTCGCAGGCGGAAACGCAGTTGCCGCTGATGATCGCGCCGTCCATGGTCTCCGTCGGGTACAGGATGGTGGTAAGCGAACGCTTCGCATCCACGCCGTACACATAGGTGTCATGCAGAAGGCCCTGGCTCTGAAGCATGTGGACATAAGCCACGCGCGGCAGCTCCGGGAACTTTTCAATGCCTTCCTTGATGCCGTAGGTCTCGAAGGACTTGACCTCGTCCGGCGTTACGCTGCGGCCAAGCTCGCCCACGAACGTAGCAGCGCGAAGGCCCGCAATGCGCACGGCATGCTCGTACTCATGCTGATGCACGCCCTCCACGGGTTCGCACACCATCACAAGGTTTAAGAGCTTGGAGAACGGAGTATACTCCGCACCCGGGCCGGTCATGTCGATGATGCCCTCCTGGAAGCCCACGATCTTGCCCGCGGTGACGATTGCCATGCCGCGGAGCACATGCGTTCTGCCGGAGCCGACGGTATCGACCTTGGCAATGACGCCGGGGAACTCGCCGCCCGGACCCTCAACCTTCACGCGGGGCTCGATGACGTCCTTCACCGGGGTAATGCGGACGCTTTCGCCGGGCCGTGCGATGTCAAAGCTGGCGGACTTCACGCATGCCTTCACGTCGTCATCCTCATAAACGAAGGTCTTGACCGCTTCGGCGTCAACGAAAAGCGTGCCGTTTTCTACCTTGCATTCGTTTGAAAATTGTATGTCCTTGATCTCAATGAAACCCAATTCCAATTTCAAAGCGAACACCTCCTCCTTTTTATTCATGATTTTTTATCTTACTAAGGCCCGCTGCAGCGTCGAATTCCAATGCGCCTGCAAGCAAGGTATAGTCGATCAGTTGGAAATCCCGCTTCACCGCCTCGCTGAGCGCCCGTGTCCGGGGCGGGAACTTATCGGCCGCAAGGATGCACTCCGCGATGATCCCGGCCTGTTCCGCAGAAAACGCGTGCGGCGCTTTGGAGACCGCGATGGATTTATACGGCGTTTCGTTCGGCTTTACGCTGCCGGAAAGCGGATGCGTATAGAGAGTATGCCCCGCATAAACCAAATCCCGCACCTTTACAAGAATTTCGCGGTAAGAGCAGTCCGGGAAAAAGCTGAGTTCGTAGCAATCCCCCATGCATTGTGCAAGGAGCGGGTTGTTTGTTACGATCAAAAAATCACGCGCATTTTTCATGGCAACTCTCCCTGGTTTTTGCATCCGGCCCGTTTTCCATGCACAAAAAAACAGGGTCAGGCGATTGGGCAACAGAAGGAACCCCATGCCTGACTCTGTACATAAACCTGAGAGATTCCCCGCCTTTCGGGCAGGTTGCGCCTTCGGTGCTTTCGCTTTCCAGAGCTTTGTCGGAATGCAGTCCTTTTGCCTGAGATGTTCGCGCCGTGCCGGCGAGCTGCGGCGCTTATTCCTTCGGCCCCGCTTATTGCGGGTCTCCTGCATTCGTCATCCAAATGGTGTATTCTCTTTGCGCAGAGCGCTTGCTCTGCATGCTATTACTATAGCTGTTTTGTATATGATTTGTCAATCATTTTGCACTCTATTATCGGAAAATACAATGATATAATTGTTCGTTCCGCACCTTGGCCAGCTCGCCGGATCCCGAATGCCCTGCTTCTTTGCATATGCACATGCGGAGCGCCCAAAACTGGGCGCTCCGCATGCTTTTGTTCATTTCAGATTCGGCAGTTCTCCCGCCCCGCCCATCAGCGCGGTCATCTCCTCAATGCGCTCCAACGGGAACGGCGGCTCACACAGCGGCTTCATAGCGATGCTCATCAGTTTCATCGGATTGTCGTCCGCCGCAACGCGGTTGGATGACAGCGCGCCGCAGCGGCGGCAGCGATGAACAATTGCCCATTCGCCGCCCTTGCGCACCCACACCGCCACGGGTTCCATGATGCCGCCGCAATCCGAAGCGCGGTCACCCGGTTCCGCATCAACATGCAGGCTTGAAAGGCAGTTGGGGCAATGGTTTCTGTGCGCGCTCCCCGCGCCTGCGGAAACCACGGGGCGGCCGCAGACTTTACAGGTGAAGCTGTCCTCACAGGCATGGGTTTTGTAATAGTTTTTCTCGTATTGTTTCCGTTTGTTCTCACGGTTCACGGGGTCTTTCCTCCTAAAGGCAAATTTGGCTTTCCTTTTGGGAGGAATGCGGAAATTTTACGCCTTCCTCCCGGTCAGCGCACAATCTCCTGCTTAACGTACTTTTTCAAAAAGCGTTGCTCCTTTTTTGTTTGCCGTTTCCAGCTTATTTGCCGTTATGATACCACCCTGTGGGCAGCTTTTCAAGTACCCGGCGCATTGGCGCGGCCTGCATTTCCCTGTCATAATTAAAAATCCCCATCGCGTCTGCAATGGGGATCCATGGCGGGAACATGTGGGAATCGAACCCACCTGGGCAGCTCTTCACCACCTGCAACGGTTTTGAAGACCGCGGGGCACACCAGCACCCATCTGCTCCCAAATGCGTAAGCATTATAGCATGCCCCGTTCCCATAAGGCAAGCGAAAAACGTACATTATGCCTGTGCCGGTGGGAATCCGCGGTTAAGCCGCCGGAAATCCCCTTCTTTTTTCGTAATGCCTGTTTTGTCAAAATATTCAAGAATTGCCAAAGCATATTTGCGGGAAGTGCCGAGGCTGTCGCGCATCTGCGCAAGGGTAATCGTCTCGTTTTCCGCAAAATGCGCCTTTGCCGCCCCGCACGCACGGGCATAGGCTTCTTTATGATAGCAGATCTCCGGTGAAAGCATTACAAGCTCGCCGGCGGAAAGGACGCTGTCCATCACCTGCTTGAAGTCGGCCCGCTCGTTCTGCGGGAAGGAGGCCGCAACCTCCTCAACGGTAATGGGTTCGATCCCGGCGCCGCGATAATACTTGAGCAGCTTATCCCGGATGGCATTCTGGCGCTTTGTGTAGCGCACCTCAAACTCCACAAGGGCGTAACGTTCTCCGGCCCGGCGGATCACGCCTTCCCGGCAAAGCTCGCTGAGCAGCGCATCCGCAATGGTCTGATCCATGGCTCTGAACAGCTTCTGCCGCAGCTCTGCGGCCTTCATGCCCGCATGCAGAGGGTTCTTCGCATGGTAGCCCGCAAGAAGCGTTTTGCAGGAGGCCGCTACCTCGTCAAGCGCAGAGGAGGCGATGTAGCGCCCCGGCAGCGGTTCCACGATGCGCCCCGCGCCGAGCAAACCGCCAAGTTCCGCTGCGAGCTGCTCCGCTTCCATACCCAGCTTTGCCGCAAGCTGCGCTGCCACCGGCAGCGCAGTTTTCAGCTCCACAAGCGTTTGCTCCACGCGATCTCCCGCAGAGCCGCCCTCTTTGATCCGGAGCGCCTCGATCACGGCAGGCACATTGCGCTTGTGGCGTACGGGGGCGTCGTCAAGGATGACGCCACCGCCTATGGTTTCAAGCGGTGAATAAAAACGAATCACAAAGCGGTCGCCGTTTTTGGCAGCAATCGGCTCCGCCATGCGCAGCTGCGCGTAAGCGCTCTCCCCCGGTTCAAGCGCGTCCCGGTCGAGAAGCACCACCTTTGCGAGCATGACAGCCGCGCCATGGTAAAGGTGCACCTGCATGTCATTGGTGATGACCCGCCCGGAGTCCCGGAGGTTTGTCAGTTTCACATCCAGCATGCGCGAGATGCGCACGCTGCCCGGGCGTGCCACCGCATCGCCGCGCTGCACATCCGTCTTTTTCAGTCCCGCGAGGTTCACCGCCACGCGCTGTCCGGCATACGCCGTATGCACCGTGCTCCCATGCACCTGCAGGTTGCGGATGCGGGTTTCGGAACCAGACGGCACAAGCTCCGCCGCATCCCCCTCGTTTATGCAGCCCTCGATGAGCGTTCCAGTCACAACCGTTCCGAAGCCGTCCACCGAAAATACGCGGTCAACCGGCAAACGGAACGGCACGCGCACGCTCTTTTCCGCTGCTGCGTGCACGAGCGTATAAAGCGCCTGCTTCAGTTCCGCAATGCCATCGCCCGTGTAAGCCGAAACGGCCAGAATGGGCTTTCCTTCAAGAAAGGAACCCTTCGCGCGCTCACGTACCTCCTCCTGCACCATCTCAAGCCACTCGGCATCGACCATGTCCTTTTTTGTAATAACGATGAGGCCATCCCTGATGCCGAGCAGCGTCAGGATATTAAGGTGCTCTACCGTCTGCGGCATGAAGCCCTCGTCCGCCGCAACGATCAGCATCGCAAGGTCTACCCCGCCCGCACCGGCGAGCATGTTCTTAATGAAGCGCTCGTGTCCCGGCACGTCCACAATGCCCGCCTGCGTGCCATCCGGCCAATCGAGATGGGCAAAGCCGAGTTCAATGGTGATGCCGCGCTTTTTTTCCTCCGCAAGGCGGTCCGTGTCGATGCCGGTGAGCGCCTTGATGAGCAGGGTCTTGCCGTGGTCAACATGCCCGGCCGTGCCGATGATGACGTGCTTCACCGCGCCGCCTCCTTCCATGCGTTAGCAATCGCCGCAAAATCGGCCTCCCGCAGCGTGCGCACATGCAGCAGATACCGTCCGTGGTCGATCCGGCCGATGATGGGCGGCTCACCAAGGCGCAGCGCCGCTTCAAGCGCCTCTACGCTTCTGCCCGCTGCCGGGGATACCGAGACAGCAAACGAAGGCAGCATTTGCATGGGAACCGAGCCGCCGCCCACCTGATCCTCCACGGACACGGGTTCCGCTTCCGCGCCCGCCGCGCAAAGCGCCTTGGCGAGCGCTTCAGCACGCGCAAAAAGCGTTTCCGGCTTCGCCGCAAGCATGGCGAGCGTTGGCACCTGTTCAAACGCCGTTCCGGAAGCATAAAGGCGCAGCGTGGCTTCAAGCGCCGCAAGCGTCAGCTTGTCCACGCGCATTGCGCGCGTAAGCGGGTGGCGTTTTAAACGGTCGATATATTGTTTCTTTCCAATGATAATGCCCGCCTGCGGCCCGCCGAGCAGTTTGTCCCCGGAGAAGGAGATTACATCAACGCCCGCGCGGACGGAATCCTGCACCGTGGGTTCCCCCTGAATGCCGAATTGCGCAAGGTCAAGCAGCGACCCGCTGCCAAGATCCTCAATCACCGCAAGGTTGTGCGCATGGCCGAGCGCCGCCATCTCTGCACGCGGGACGGATTCCGTGAACCCAACGATGCGGAAGTTGCTGGTGTGCACCTTCATCAGCGCGCGCGTATCCGGGCCGATCGCCCGTTCATAGTCGGAAAGGTGCGTCTTGTTCGTCGTGCCGACTTCCCTCAGGCGCGCACCGCAGCTTTCCATGATCTCCGGCACGCGGAAGGATCCGCCGATCTCCACAAGTTCCCCGCGCGAAGCGACAACCTCGCCGCCCTCTGCAAGCGCGGAAAGGATCAAAAGCACCGCGGCCGCATTGTTGTTCACGACAAACGCTGCTTCCGCGCCGGTAAGCGAGGTCAAGAGAGCCTCCACATGGGAATAGCGCTCGCCGCGGCCGCCCGTTAAAACGTCGTATTCCAGCGTGGAATACCCGCGGGCAACCTCCGCAACGGCTGCTGCCGCCGCTTCCGCAAGGCAGGCGCGGCCGAGGTTCGTGTGCAAAATCACGCCTGTGCCGTTTATGGTGCGGCGCAGCGAGGGCCGGCAGGCGCATTTCACGCACTCTGCTACCCGCGCTGCAAGCGCCGCTTCATCCGGCAGCGCTGCCGCTTCTCCCGCAAGCACGCTGCTTCTGAGCTCTGCAAGCACGCTGCGCACCGCGTCCGCCACGGCGCTTCTCGGCGCGTTCTGACAAAGAGAAACCAAGGCGGGCGACCGCAAAAGGTCGTCCACCTTGGGAATTTCACGCAGCAATTGATTGTTCATGTGTTGTACGCTCCATTTCGCTCGATCGCTGTATCTTTGTCCCAATTATAACAGCAATTGCGCGATTGGGGAAGCGTGCTCACTCGTTTTCAAAAAGAAGCTCGTAACGCTCATCCGCACCGATGCGGTACACCCGTTCCACATCCTCGTCCATCGACGCAAGCTGCGGCGCATCCGCCTCATAGCGTACACAGGTACCGCAGGAGGAGCTTAGCGCACGCGGCACGGGCGCCATCTGTGCGCGTACGCCCGATGACGTGAGCGCGCGGCTTGTCATGAGCGCCGCAAGATGCGTATGGAACGTTGCGATATACTTCGTCATTTCTTCAGCGTCAGGCGGAAGTCTACGCCTTCCTGCTCAACGGAAACCTGATAGCCCATGCTGGTGCCAAAGCGCGTCACGTTTTCCACGGCGCACCGGTCGTCCACCAGCACCACAAGCTCTTTGGGCGCGTTCTTCTTCACTTCCTTCTGCACCATCGCCACCGGCATGGGGCAGGTAAACCCTCTTGCGTCAATCATAGTTTCATTCCTTTCCGGCCAAACGCCCGATTCTTATTCCGCTGCCTTTTCCTTCTTCGGCATGTTCAAAAGCGAGATTGCTACCAGCACCACGATGCCGAGGAGCACCGCAACCTTGCCCGCAGTAGAGATGCCGCCAACCACGAGTTCACCCGCTTCGTTCAGGGAATCCGGGTTGCCCGCAAGGCCGAAGTTATGCGCAAACGCCGCGCCCGCGATCATGCCGAACACGGTGATTGCAGAGTCGCCGTTGCCTTCGCCTGCAAGGATCAGCTGGCGCAGCGGGCAGCCGCCGAGAAGCACCGAGCCCCAGCCCACAAGCACCATGCCGAGCGCATTCCAAAGGTGGCTGCTGTGCGCGATGGGCTGCAGTTCAAAGCCGAACTTGAATTTGCCAAGCGCAAGGTTCCCGATCAGCACCACAAGGAAAATCGCAACAAAGCCGTAAAGCAGCTTGAAGTCCTGGAACATAATGCCGTCTCGGATGCCGCCTACCATGCAGAGGCGGGAACGCTGCGCGAGCGCGCCTGCCACAAGCGCGATGGCGAGCGCGGCGATTACCGGCGCATGCATGGAACCAGGGCCCTGTTCGCTCGCTTTAAAGAGCGTCGGCACAACCACAAAGAGGATCAGCAGTCCCACCATCAGCGCGGGCAGGATGCCGCCTTCCGCCTTCTCAAGCGTATAGTTGCGCCGAAGCGAAAAGCCGCGTTTGAGGAACTGAACGCCCACGAAAATGCCGATTACAAAGCCCACCATGCCGACGAGCGCGTTCAAATCGCCGCCGCCCAAACGGATGACCATGCGAAGCGGGCACCCCAGGAATGCAAGCGCCCCAATCATCACAAATGCGCCGAGCACAAAGCGCGTTGCCGGAGAAGACCCCGCCTTTGCGCGGAACTCGCCCTTTGCAAGCGCCATGATGAATGCGCCGAGCACAAGGCCGATGATTTCCGGCCGGATGTACTGCACCTTTGCGGCGCTGTGCATGCCGACTCCGCCCGCGATGTCCCGGAGGAAGCACGCAATGCAGAAGCCCATGTTCGCCGGGTTGCCAAGGAGCGTCAGTACCACTGCCGCAATGCCCACGACCGCCCCCGCGATCACTACGATCCAATTCACCTTTTTCATTTCGTTTCTCCCCATAATTCCGATTTTATGATACGGCCCGCGTCAAGCGCGGTTCCCAATAAAAATTATAGGACATCCGGCGAAGAATAGCGAATTACGCTTATCAATACGCGCCCGTTTTTCATCGAAAAAACCAATGATATGAGTTCTTAATCGGATGCGTCATCCGTTTGCGCGCCGTTATACCAACCTCGGCGTTTCCATACGGACATAGCGCACGAAGCGCTGTTCCAGCGGTGTAAGCGCCGTATCCCTGCGCCATGCGATGCAGATATCCCGGTACGCGCCATCCGGCGTGAGATCAAACGAAAGCAGCCTGCCCGCAGCGATCTCCTCCCGGATCGCCAGGCTGGAAATTACGGATACGCCCATGCCCTGCGAAACGCCCGCCTTGATGGATTCGGGATTATCCATGCGCGCAACGATCCGAAGCGCTTCCGGGGCAATGTTCCGCCGCCTTAAGTATTCTTCCACGGCGCGCTGCGTGCCGGAGCTTTCCTCCCGGGCGATCATCGGCTCGCCCAGCAGATCGCACCCGGCGACTCCCTCCCGCTGCAGCTTTTGAAAGCGCGCACTGTTTTCCGTGATCAAAACAAGCCTGTCCTGCGCAACCGCATGGCAAACGAAACGGCGCGCATCAAGCGTTGCCCCAAGCAGGCCGATCCGGGCTTCACCCTGCTCCAAAAGGGCGCGCACCTCCTCGCTGTCGCCGCGCCGCAGCACATAACGCGCACCGGGGTGCTGTTTCAGGAAGCCGGCCATCAACCGGGGCAGCAGGGACTGCGCCGGCACGGTGGAAGTGCCGATGCTCATCGTTTCCCGGCTTTTGTTCTCCCGCATCTCCTGCAGCGCCTCACAGCGCCCGAGGATCTCCTTTGCCGCCGCATAAACGCGCCTGCCGTCCTCCGTCAGCGCAAATTTTTTGCGCGCGCCGCGCAGGATCAGCTGGGCGCCCAACGTTTGCTCCAGCGCCTGGATATGCATGCTTACGGTGGATTGTGTGAGGTGCAGCCGTTCCGCCGCACGCGTAAAGCTGCCGTATTCCGCGGCGGCCGCAAAGGTTTCCAATTGCCGCAAACTGATTTCCAGCATATTTTGCTTCCTTTCAATTTAACGATATCATAAATATCAATGTGACATTTGTGGCCTGCTGTGCTATGCTCATCTTGTGAGGAAAAGGAGAGCATTGAACCATGCAAACGATTTATCTCGACAACGCAGCAACCTCGTTCCCAAAACCCGAAGGCGTAAGCGCCTGCATGAAACGCTACATGGATTCCGTCGGCGCAACCATCAACCGCTCCGTTTATGGCGCCGCGCAGGATGCGGGGCTTGTGACGCTGCGCCTCCGGGAACGCCTCGCACGGCTGTTTTCCTTCCCGGAAAAGCCCACGCACGCGATTTTGACCCCCGGCGCAACCGCCGGGTTGAACTTCATTCTTAAGGGCTTTCTGCACCCGGGGGATCACTGCATTGTAAGCGCGATGGAACACAACGCCGTAATGCGCCCGCTTTTGCAGCTTTCCGGCGTGGAATTTGACCGCATCCCCTGCGATGCCGAAGGGAAGTTTGACCCTGCGGATCTGCTGCCGCTCATTCGCCCCAACACGCGGCTCTGCATTCTTGCCCATGGCTCCAACGTATGCGGCACAGTGCAGGATGCGGCGGCCGTGGGCGCCATCTGCGCACAGCATGGCATTGCCTTTGCGCTTGACGCAGCGCAGACTGCCGGCCACATTCCGATCGATTTTCAGGCGCTGAGCCTGAGCGCGCTTTGCGCGCCGGGACACAAGGGGCTGCTTGGGCCTTCCGGCATTGGCGTGCTCCTGCTCCGGGATGATTTTGCCCATGCGCTCACACCGCTTCTCGCCGGGGGCACCGGCAGCGCTTCGGACAGCGAATACCTGCCGGATTACCTGCCGGACCGTTTTGAATCCGGCACGCCGAACCTGCCCGGTATTTACGGCCTGGAAGAAGCGCTCCGCTTCCTTGAAGAAACGGGAATCGACGCGCTTCGGGCGCATGAAATGCAGCTTTGCGCCCGTTTTCTCAATGGGCTTTCGGGCCTTTCCAACGTGCGCCTTTGCGGCACGCGGGAGCTTTCCCGCCGCGTGGGTGTGATCTCGGTGGATTTTTTAAACGCTGACAATGCCGAAGCAGCCTTCCGCCTGGAAAGCGAATTCGGCATCCTTACGCGCTGCGGGCTTCACTGCGCGCCCTCCGCGCACAAAACGCTCGGCACGTTTCCGGCGGGTACCGTGCGCTTTTCGCTGGGCTTTGCAAGCACCGAGGCCGATGTGGACGCCGCGCTTGCCGCCATTCGCGCCATCAGCGAAGGATAATCCGCTTCCCGCCTTCATAGCTTGCAACCGTTCCGATGCGCTGCGCGCTTGGGACGGTTTTTTGCAGCTCCGCATACAATGCGTCCGCGTCCTGCTCCGCCACGGCGATCATAAGGCCGCCCGCCGTCTGCGGATCGTATAACAGATCCTGCTTGGCAAGCTCCACATCCCCCGCATCCACGCCCATCTCCGCAAACGTGCGGTTGCGGTACATGCCCGCCGGCAAAAAGCCCATGCGCGCAAGCTCGAGCGCTTCCGGGATAAGGTCGATCGCATCCACATGAAGGGTGATCGTCGTATCGCTCCCCGTTGCCATTTCATATGCATGGCCGAGCAGTCCGAAGCCCGTCACGTCCGTGCAGGCATGTACGTCGTATTTCACCATCGCATCCCGTGCGGCCTTGTTGAGCGTAGTCATCATGCGGTACATCAGCGCTTCGTTTTCCTCGGAAAGCATGTCCACTTTCTTGGCTGTGGAAAGCACGCCGATGCCGATGGGTTTTGTGAGCAGCAACACGTCGCCCGGCTTCGCGCCGGAGTTGGTTAAAATTTTGTCCGGATGCACGAAGCCCGTCACCGCAAGGCCGTATTTCGGCTCGTCATCGTGGATGCTGTGGCCGCCCGTGATGAGCGCGCCCGCTTCGTAAACCTTGTCGTACCCGCCGCGCAGCAGCGCATGCACCGCTTCCATGGGCATGGATTCCGGGATCGCCATAATGTTCAGGCAAAGCTTCGGTTCGCCGCCCATGGCGTATACGTCGGAAAGAGCGTTCGTAGCCGCAATCTGGCCGAACAGGTACGGATCGTCCGCAATCGGTGGGAAGAAATCCACCGTCTGCACCAACGCGAGCTCGTCGCTGATTTTATAAACCGAAGCATCGTCGCTCTTGTCGAACCCGACGAGCAGGTTTGGATCATGGTGTACCCGAATCCCTTCCAGCAGCTTTGCAAGCACGCCCGCACCGACCTTTGCGCCGCATCCGGCGCATTTTGCAAGCTTTGTCAGCTTAATGTCCTTCGCTTCCATCGTTTTCTCCTTTTTATGTGCCGGCGGCAATCCGCCCGTCGCGCAAGGTTATTGTCTCAAATCCCCGGCGGGATTGCAACGCAGTTTCACATCATTTTTACGTTTTACACGGAACTTTTATCGAAAAAAACGATAAAAGGCGGGAGTTCTCCCGCCCGCTGCATTCTGTTTTTCTTACCGGCTGACGCAGTATGTTTCCATATATGCTTCCATGCGTGCGCACATCGTGCCGTCGATGAGGATGCGGCCGTCGATCTCCTTGTTGTAAAGCGTTTCAAGGATATCCCGCACGGTCACAAGCGGGAAGGTGCGGATGCCGAAGTCCCGCTCGATCTCCTCGATTGCGGTCAGTTCGCCCTGTCCGCGTTCCATGCGGTCCACCGAGATGATGAGCCCCGGAACCTCCACCCTGGCCGCTGCGTGCAAAACCGGCAGCGTCTCTCGCACGGCCGTGCCGGCAGTGATGACGTCCTCAATGATGAGGAGCTTGTCGCCGTCCTTGGGCTTATAGCCCACCATGGAGCCGCCCTCGCCGTGATCCTTCGCTTCCTTGCGGTTAAAGCAGTAGTTTACGTCCCGCCCCATGCGGGCGAGCGCCGCCGCAGTGGAAACCGCGAGCGGAATGCCCTTATACGCCGGGCCGAACAGCGCCGCAACCTCCGAAGGCAGTTCGCCGGATTCCGTGTGCGCCGCGATGCAGGCAGCGTAAAATTCGCCGAGCCGCGCGATCTGCGCGCCGGTCTTATAGTTGCCCGTGTTGATGAAGTACGGCGTTTTGCGGCCGCTCTTTGTTGTAAAATCACCGAAGGTCAGCACGCCTGCGCGCGCCATAAATGCGATAAATTCCGCTTTGTAGCTCATATGAATCCCCCTTTATTCCCCTTGAAACGCAGCCTTGAGCGCCGCAATGTTTTCATAGCCTTCCCGCCGCATAAAGGCGGCAAGCCCTTCGAGCACATCCACCGGCGCGGTCGGGTTTATAAGCGCCGCCGTGCCAACGGCTACCGCGTCCGCACCCGCGAGCAGAAATTCTGCCGCATCCTCGCCCGTCATGATCCCGCCAAGGCCGAGGATAGGCAGCTTCACCGCGCGGCGCACCTGATACACCATGCGGATGGCCACAGGCTTCACGGTGGGGCCGGAAAGCCCTCCCGTGCCGTTTGCAAGCAATGGACGCTTTGTTTTCAAATCGATGCGCATGCCAAGCAGGGTGTTGATGAGCGAAAGCGCATCCGCACCCGCGTCCTCCACCGCCCGCGCGATGGCCGTGATGTCCGTCACGTTCGGGGTTAGCTTCACCATCACGGGTTTTTTCGCGGCGCGCTTCACGGCCTCCGTCACCCGCGCAGCCATGCGCGGATCCGTGCCGAAGCCGATGCCGCCCTCCTTTACATTCGGGCAGGAGATATTGAGTTCGTACATCGCAACGTTGGTTTCATTGAGCAGTTCCGTCACGGCGACATATTCTTCCACGCTGTGTCCGGCCAGGTTTGCGATCACCGGCACATCGAAGTTTGCAAGGTAAGACAGCTCGTTTTCGATATATGCCGCAGCGCCCGGGTTTTGCAGGCCGACGGCGTTGAGCATGCCGCCATAGGTTTCCGCGATGCGCGGCGTCGGGTTGCCGGCCCAGGCTTCCGCCGCGACCCCTTTTGTGATGACCGCGCCAAGGCGCGAAATATCATAGAACGCACCGCTTTCGCGCGCCGCAAACGTGCCGCTTGCGGTCATGACCGGGTTTTTCAGCGAAAGCCCTGCAAACGAGATGTGAAGATCGGGTTCGTTCATTCAAAGATCACCTCGCTTCCATCAAATACAGGCCCGTCCTTACAGACGCGCTTTTGCACCACCGCTCCGTTTTGCCTGAGCTTGCAGACACAGCCCACGCATGCGCCGTAGCCGCATCCCATGCGTTCTTCCAAAGAAACCTGAAGCGGCAGTTTCCGCTCCGCACAAAGCGCCGCAAGCGCGCGCAGCATCGGTTTGGGCCCGCAGGCAAGCACCACGGTTTCCTCCGAAAGCGCTTCCCGCGCAAGAAGCTGCACCACATTTCCATGGAACCCCGCGCTGCCATCCTCCGTAGCGATGAAGAGCGCATCGGAGGCGGCTGCAAATTCATCTTTCAGGAACAGCGCGTCCCTGTATCCCAGGGCAACCGTTACGGAAAGCCCCTTCGCCTTTGCCGCATGCGCCGTCTGAAGCAGCGGGGGCACACCCACGCCGCCCCCCACAAGCAGCACATGCCCATGCTCCGGCAGGGCATAGCCATTGCCAAGCGGGCTCGATACGCGGAGCGTTTCGCCCGGGCGCAGCACAGCCATGCGCCGCGTGCCATCGCCCACAGCGCGGTATACGAGGGTCAGCAGGCTGCCCTGCTGCCGGCAAACGCTGATCGGGCGCGGCAGAAGGTGTGCGCCATCCGCAGGGTACACGTTCACGAACTGCCCGGGCCGTGCGGGTTCCTCCGCATCCGGCAGGGACAGGGTAAGTTGATAAATATCCGGCGCGATGCGCGCGTTTCCTTCGACCTGCGCTGCTATGACCCGCTTCATCCCATGATGTCCTTTTTCATGGCAAGCGCCGCATCCCGCGCAGCATCCGCAAAACCGCGCTCGCCGTATTTTTCGTTTTTCTTATATGCCGCGATGATCCCGCGGGAAGAATTCACGATGCAGCCCCGGCCGTCCTTGTCGAAGAAGCCGCGGATGTCCTCCGCCGTGCCGCCCTGCGCGCCATAGCCCGGCACGAGGAAGAACGTGTGCGGCAGAGCTGCGCGCACGCGCGCGCCCTCCGCCCGGTGCGGCGCGCCGACCACGGCGCACACGCGGCTGTAACCGGAAGCGCCCATTGCAGCCCTGCCCCATTCGTCCACAAGCGCGGCCACATGCAGGTAAACGGGTTTCCCATCCACAACGATATCCTGAAGCTGGCTGCTTGAGGGATTGCTCGTTTTCACGAGCACGAAAATTCCTTTGTTTTCTTTGTTGCACGCATCGATGAAAGGCTGTATGCCGTCTATGCCGAGATACGGGTTCACGGTGACGAAATCCTCATGCCAAAGGTCGAACCTTTCCCCGGCGATCTCGGTGCCGCCGATGTGCGCGGCATAGGCCGCGGCGGTGGAGCCGATGTCTCCGCGCTTGATGTCGCCGATGACGACAAAGCCCATCTCCTTTGCAAGTGCGGCCGTTTTTTCATAGGCGGAAAGCCCTGCGAGGCCGTAACGCTCATAAAAGGCAATCTGCGGCTTCACGGCGGGTACAATCCCCTGCACAGCCGCAAGGATCGCCCGGTTGAACGCAAGGAACATCTCCGCTACAGCCTCGGGCGTTTTGCCATACTGCGCGAATTTCTCCTCCCGCAGATACGATGGGATCATCTCCAGCGTGGGATCAAGCCCCACTACGGTCGGGTTGTTGAGCGCGTCGATGCGCGAAAGCAATGCGTCAATCATGCGTGTTTCCTTTCCTCATTCCATGTTCCGGTAAACGATCCGCCCGCCCGCGACGGTCAGGAGCGTTTTCCCGCAGACCTCCATGCCCGCAAACGGCGTGCTGCGCCCCTTGGAGCGGAAGGATTCGGGATCGATGCGGTACGGGCGCTCCACATCGAACACCGCTACATCCGCACATGCGCCCACCGCAAGCGTGCCGCGTTTGGGATCGCCAAGGATGCGCGCGGGGTTTGCGCTCATAAGCGCAACGAGGCGCGAAAGCGGGATATGCCCCGCCCGTACAAGGCCAGTATAGCTTACGGGGAAGGAGGTTTCAAGGCCGATCACGCCGTTGAGCGCCCTTTCATAACCGCATTGTTTTTCTTCCGCGCTGTGCGGCGCATGGTCGGTGGCAATGGCATCGAGCGTGCCGTCCTGTATCGCCCGGATCACGGCGGCAACATCCTCCGCCGTGCGCAGCGGCGGGTTCATCTTGAAATTTCCGTCCGCAGCGCATGTTTCGTCAAAGGTAAAGTAGTGCGGGGCAGTTTCCGCGGTAACGGAATAGCCTGCCGCCTTTGCAGCACGGATGAAATCGAGGCTCAGCTTTGCGCTGATGTGGCAAAGGTGCAGCGCCGCGCCGCTTTCCCGCGCAAGGACGAGATCCCGCGCGGCCATGCAGGCCTCGCCTGCCGCCGTGCCGGGGAGCGCGTCATTTTCCGTATGGTCGAAGATGGGAAGCCCCGCTTCCGCCGCAGCGCGCATGGCCTCAAGCATCACGGAAGCATCCGCCACGGAGCGGCCGTCTTCGCTCAGCGCACAGGCGCCGGCCCGTTTGAGCGCAGCCGCATCCGTAAGCTCGCGTCCCTTCTGGCCCATTGTGACCGCGCCGATGGGCAGGGCGTTTATGCCCTCTGCGCGGGCGCAGAGCGCCGCCGCAGCTTCCGCCGTGTCAAGCACGGGCTTCGTGTTCGGCATCATGCAGACGGTCGTAAACCCGCCCGCTGCGGCAGCGGCGCATCCGCTCTCCATGTCCTCTTTGTATGTAAGGCCCGGGTCGCGGAAGTGCACATGCAGGTCGATCAGCCCGGGGAGCACGAGCGCGCCCGGCACTTCGATGCGATCGCTTTCGCCCGCCGGGAGTTCGCCCGAAGCAAAGCCCGCGGCACGGATGGCCGCCACGTGGCCTTGTGAAAGATGCAGCTCGCCCACGGCATCCAGGCCAAGCGCCGGATCCACGATGCGGCCGCCGGCAATGCAGATAGGCTTACTCATTTTTCATGCTGACGATCTCGTCGCAGTATTCGCAGCGGTATTCCCGCGTTTGTGCGTTCATCAGATGGAAAATGTGGGGGGCGTTGCGCTCCACGCTCGTTACGCAGCGGGGATTTTTGCACTTGATGACATTTGTGACCGTCTGCGGAAGCGCAAGGTTGATCTTTTTAACGATTTTCCCGTTTTCGATGATGTTCACCGTTGCGTTCGGGTCGAGAAGGCCAAGCACGGTCAGGTCAACGTCCGTCACGTTTTCGATTTTGATGAGATCCTTGCGGCCGTGCTTTTTGCTCGTAGCATTCATAATAAAAGCCACGGTGTTCTTCTTGGTGTCGATTTTAAGATAATCCAGGATGCGGTTTCCGGTGCCTGCGGTGATGTGGTCGATGACGATGCCGCGTTCGATGCTGTTTACAATCATTGCTGTTTCCTCCCTTTTTACTGTACTTCGATGCCGAGCAGCTTCATGATGAGCGCCATGCGCACAAACATGCCGTTTTTCGCCTGTTCAAAGTAAAGCGCGCGCGGGTCGCTGTCCACTTCCACCGCAATCTCGTTCACGCGGGGCAGCGGGTGGAGCACCATCATGTTCTCATTGGCAAGCTGCATCTTCTCCGCGTCAAGGATGTAGCGATCCTTCAGGCGGATGTAATCGTCCTCATTGAAAAAGCGCTCGCGCTGCACGCGGGTCATGTAAAGCACATCCAGCTCCGGCAGCACGTCCTGCATCTTTTTCACCTCGCGGTAGGGCACGTTATTCGCCTCCAGCACGCCGCGGCGCACATAATCCGGAATGCGCAGTTCCTCCGGCGAAATGAGCACGAAGTTCACCCCCGCATAGCGGGAAAGCGCCTTGATGAGCGAATGCACGGTGCGCCCGAACTTGAGGTCACCGCAAAGGCCGACAGTCAGGTTTTCAAACCCGCCCTTGCGCCTGCGGATGGTTAGGAGGTCCGTAAGCGTCTGCGTCGGGTGCTGATGGCCGCCGTCGCCCGCGTTGATGACGGGCATGTCCGTGCTGTTGGCGGCGATGCGGGGCGCGCCCTCCTTGGGGTGGCGCATGACGGCGATATCCGCATAGCAGGCGATGGTGCGGATGGTGTCCGCAATGCTCTCGCCCTTGGCCACGGAGCTGGAGTTGGGCTCCGAGAAGCCGATCACCTGGCCGCCCAGGCGCAGCATGGCCGCCTCAAAGCTGAAGCGCGTGCGGGTGCTGGGTTCGTAAAACAGCGTTGCGAGCAGCTTGCCATCACAGGCATGGGCGAACCGCGGAGGATTGGCGATGATTTCATCCGCAAGATCAAAGATTTCCTCCAGTTCGGCGGTGGTCATGTCCATGGGTTCCAGAATGCTTTTCCCTTTCAGCATACGAATCTCCTTTCTTGAATGCAGAGCAAAATTTGTTCAATAAAAAATCTTCCCTAAATCAAAGGGAAGATTTCAAAACAAATATGGAAGGATGGGAAAGGCGAAACGTGCCGCCCGGAAAACAATTGCGCCGCGCCATGGTTCCAATTCGCCGCCGCATGTTGTTCCCCTCCTTTTTTCACCTTAAATCTTCGGTATGGTATCACATCCGGCGGGTGGTGTCAAGAGGGGAATTCGGTGGAATTTCATTTCCCAAATTCCGGCGCAAGAAACGCGGCGAGAATGCCCTTCAGGTCAATCTCGCGCAAAAGCGATTCCATGGTTTCCAGCGTGGTTTTACCTTTCACCGCTTCACAATCTTGAAATACGCACGCGCTGTCACACGGTAAGCGATAAGGTAAATAAGCGCAAACGCGGCGCTCACGCCAAGCGCGCAGCAGAGCACAAGCACCCAGTCATAAAGCATGAAGCTTTGCAGCATGCGCGTGAGGATACGGCTTGCAAACACCATGTGAAGAAGCGCCGTCACAAGCGGCAGGAAGAACACCCAAAGCACCTGCGCGTTGATGGTTCCTCTGACCTGCTTTTCATCCATGCCGACCTGCTGCAGGATGTCGAAGCGCTCCTTATCCTCATAGCCTTCCGTGATCTGCTTGAAATAGATCATCAGCACCGTCACCGCAAGGAACAGGATGGCGAAGAACGCGCCAAGGAACAGCAGCCCGCCGTACATGCCGTAACTCTCCTGCCGGGCGCTCCAAATGTCACGCACACCGTAATAATATGTCACATCTTCGCCTGCCTCGTTCTTCAAAACCATGCCGAGCTGCCGCGCAGCATCCAAAAACGCTTCGCGGTCCTCCTCCGCGCCTTCCAGGTCGAAGTGCAGCGTGCCGTCCAAATAAAGGCTGTGCGGCTGCATATACAGCTCCGAGCTCGGATAAACCGTACCGTCCGGGTTCGCTTCCCCTTCCACGTAATTATGATAGTTCAGCCCGCTTTCATCCGCGTGCATCACCACGTTGTGCTCCTCCGCAAGCGCGGCAAGCTTTGCATCGGCGCCAAGGCGGTCGTGGTACGGCGCATAGCCGCTCACCTGCACATCGTACGGATACTGCGGCGCAAGCGTTTTTTCCTGCCCAAGATAAAGCGAAAGCGTGCCGCAAAGGGTCACGAGAAACATCGTGGAAAGGATGCAGATCGTCGCAAGGCTCGATGCGTTCTGCCGCATGCGGTGGAACATGCCCGAAACCGAAACGAAGTTTTGCGGTTTGTAATAAAAGCTCTTGTTGGCCCGAAGCGCACGGAGCACCGCAATGCTGCCGGAGGTGAAGAGCAGATTCGTGGCCAGAATGACGAGCAGCACCAGAAAGAAGAAGATGCCCATCGCCGTGCCAGAGCGTTCCACCGTCCATGCAAAATAATATGCAACGCCGAGCATCGCCGCGCCAATGAGCGCCATGGGGATGACAAGCTTTGAATCCTTTTCGCCGCGCTTCTCGCTTTGCAGAAGCTGAATGGGGTTCGCAAGATGTACCTGCGCAAGGTTGTAAAGCGAGCTTACAAAATATACGCCGAGGAAAAGCGCCGCCGTTGCAAGGTATGCCACGGGCGCGGGGCGGAATTCGTTTTGCGGCAGCGCATGCATGAGCTTGAGCAGCAGCAGGAACAGGAGCTTCCCAAACACGAGTGCGAACACAAGCCCGCAGGCAAGGCCGCCGAGCAGGACGATCGCGTTTTCCAGCAGCAGGATGCGGCCCACATGCGCTTTGGAAAGGCCGAGCACACCATACAGCCCAAATTCCCGCTTGCGGCGTTTCACAAGGAACCGGTTGATGGAAAGCAGGAACCCCGCCGCAAACACCGTGAACACGATAACGCCCATCTGAAAGAGCGCCCGCGCGCTTTCCCCGCCTGGCACGCCTGCAAGCTCGCCGGACATCGCAAACCCGCACACAAGAAAGTAAATGCCGCCAATGATCGCGCAGGCGATCAGATACGGCAGATAGACCTCCCGGCTGCGGCGGATATTCGCCCATGCAAGCTTAAAGTAAAATCCCTTAGCCAATGTCCGCACCCCCATCCGAAAGCACGGAAAGGTTTGCAACGATCCGGTCGAAAAAGGCGCGGTTCTCATCCTCCCCCCGGTAAAGCTGCGCGAAGATCTCGCCGTCTTTAATAAACAGCACGCGGCTTGCGTAGCTTGCGGCCATGGCGCTGTGCGTCACCATAAGGATGGTTTTGCCCGCGCGTTCGTTCAGCGCGCGGAAATTCTGCAAAAGGCGCACAGAGGCCTTGGAGTCGAGCGCGCCGGTGGGTTCGTCCGCCAGAATGATCTGCGGATCGGTGATAACGGCGCGCGCCACAGCCGCGCGCTGCTTTTCACCGCCGGAAACCTCATAAGGGTATTTCCCGAGCAGCATATCAATGCCGAGCATCTGCGCAATGGGCAGAAGGCGGCTTTCCATTTCTTTCACCGGCGTTTGCGAGAGCACGAGCGGCAGCAGGATGTTATCCTTCAGGGTGAACGTATCAAGCAGGTTAAAATCCTGAAACACGAAGCCCATGTTATCGCGCCGAAATCTGGAAAGTTCCCGGTCCGGCACGGACGCAAAGCTGCGTCCACCGAGCAGCACATCGCCCGAGGTAGGCTTATCGAGCGAAGCCAAGATGTTCAAAAGCGTCGTTTTTCCGCTGCCGGATGCGCCCATGATGGCCACAAACTCGCCTTCCGAAACGGTGAAGCTCACATTTTTGAGCGCTACGCACTGCACAAGCCCAAGCTTGGTGGTATAAACTTTTTTTACGTTCTGGATTTTCAACAATTCCATTGATTTTGTATGACCTCCTTGTGGGAACGTACTCGTTTTCCCAGTATGCCCCTATCATACAAAAAGCGGAAAGCCCCTGCCATCGAACTGTCTTACAAAAGCGGCTTCCAACCTTACAGTTTTGTCACATTAAAAGAGACGCGCACCTTTCCCATTCGCGAATTTCCCGCATACGCCCCTGCAGCTTTTGGACGCGCTCCCCATTGTCCAACCCGATTGTCAACTGTGAATTACTCCCGAAACCGGAACGTGTCCGCGTCCGGGAAAGAGAGTGCCACGCGCGTACCATGCCCAAGCTGCGAGCGCACATCAATGCGGATTGCAAGCGCATCCGCCACCTGGCGCGTCAGGTACAGCCCAACGCCGCTTGCGCGGGTATCCACGCGGCCGTTATATCCCGTGTAGCCCTTTTCAAAGATACGCGGCAGATCCTCCGGCCGAATGCCGATCCCGCTGTCCTCAATCACAAGGCAGCCGCTTTCCATGCAGACCTTCACGCCGCCCTCGTTCGTGTATTTCACGGCGTTGGAAAGCAACTGTTCCAAAATGAAGCCAAGCCATTTCGCATCGCTGACCACGCTGCCCGCAAGCGGCGCGATTTCCACGGAAAGCCCTTTGTAAACAAAAAGCAGGCCATATTTTTTCACGCTTTCACGCACGATGCGCCCAAGATCGCAGCGTTCGATCACAAGGTCGTTTGCAATCTCCCTGAGCTTCACATATTGCAGCGCGAGCTCCGCATACCGTTCCACCTTGAACAGCTCCTGCCGGAGCACGAGCGCCTCCGCAGAGTCGTTCTCCCGCAGCACAAGCCGCATCGCCGCAATGGGCGTTTTGATCTGGTGCACCCAAAGCGTATAATAAGAAAGGTTCTCATTCTGCGCCGCTTCAAGCGCGCGGCTCGCTTCCTGATGCCCTTGCGCAAGCGCCCGAACGATTGCCTGGCACGCGCCTTCAAGCGCATCCTGCGGCGCCGGAAGGGCTTCCGGCAGCGCGCCAAGATGCGCGCGGACGGTGCGCATCAGGCGCAGGCGGCCGATGTAGCGCCGGCCATCGAAATACAGCAGCAAAGCCAGAAGGAACCCCAGTATAGCGGCTGTGTACCATGCAAGGGCCATGCTCTGTCCGCCCAGATATGCGATGAGGAGTGTGAGCGCGACGGCCATAACGCCAAACGCCCACAGCATCCATTTTGCCTTTAAGTAATGAAAAACATCACGCATTGATGCTGTACCCCTGCCCCTTGTGCGTAACGACACAATCCTCTATCCCGGCCGCCGCAAGCGTTTTGCGCAAGCGGTTGACGTTTACGGTAAGCGTATTGTCGTCCACAAATTCGTCGCTTTCCCAAAGGCGCAGCATGATGGCCTCCCGGCGCACCACCTGCCCGGGCCGTTCCAAAAGCACCTGCAAAATTCCAAGCTCGTTTTTTGTGAGCGGGATGCGCTCTCCCCCGCGCATAAGGCATGAACCGGCCGCATCGAGCACCGCACCGCGCAGGCGCGGCTCCGGTGGCGGGGTTTCATAATCGTAGCTGCGGCGGAGCATAGCCTGCACCTTGGCAACGAGAACCTCAAGGGAGATGGGCTTTGTGATATAATCGTCCCCGCCCATATTCACGGCCATCACAACATCCATATCATCCGCACGGGAGGAAACAAAAATCACCGGCGCCTTGCTTTCCCTGCGTATCTCGGCGCAGTGGAAATAGCCGTTATGGAACGGCAGTGAAACATCCATCAGCACAAGGTGCGGCGCAAAGGCACGGAACTCACCCATCACATCCGCAAAATCCACGGCCGCGCACGCCTCATAGCCCCAGGCGCAAAGCTCACGGCAGATCGCCCCTGCGATCACCGCATCATCCTCTACAACAAAAATGCGATACATGGCCGCCTCCTTTCCGTCATTGTATTGGATTGCGCCCGCCCCGTCAATTTAGATTCAATTAAATTTTGCACGTTTTTTCTTGCCACATACCGCCGCAAGGGGATATGATTGAGAGGGCAAATCATATATCATTTTATGCCGTTTCCGGCAAAAGGAGGGATTTCCGAATGAAAGAATTCAGCGTTAACAGCACGTTCCTTTATTGTGTGGCGGCAATCGTCATTGCGTTTGTGCTGCTGCAATCCGCCGTGTTTCTTGTGCGGGCCTGGAAGCGTGCGCGCACGCTCGGGATTGAAGCCGCTGCGCTCAAGCGCATCGCCATGTCAAGCGCCGTGTTCACCATCGCGCCCGCGGTTGCCATTCTGCTCGGCGTCATCACGCTTTCCAAAGCGCTCGGCCTGCCGCTGCCGTGGCTCAGGCTCAGCGTCGTCGGCGCATTGACCTACGAACTGCCCGCCGCGACCGCCGCCGCCACCGCAGCGGGAGCTTCGCTTTCCGAGCAGGTTCAGGACCCCACGGTGTTTTCCGCCATCGCCTGGGTCATGACGCTCGGCATCATCCCCGGGGTGTTTTACATCCCGTTTTTGATGAAGCGCATCCAGGGCGGCCTTTCCAGACTCAAGAGCCGAGATGAAGCGTGGAGCGCCATCTTCATGGATGCGTTGTTTCTCGGCATGATCTCCGCATTCCTCGGCATGATTTTCAAGGACATCCGCAGCGGGCTTTCCGGCTGGATTCCGGTGTTTGTGATGCTTGTGTCCGCCCTTCTGCTTGCGCTCTGCGGCCTCATCATGAAGAAATTTAAGATTAAATGGCTGGAGGATTTTGCGCTGCCGATCTGCATGCTGTCCTCAATGGCGCTTTCCATCCCCATTACAAACTGGCTTAGCTGAAGGAGGAACCCCCGATGAAACAATCCCGCGCTTTAACCTATGAAGAAGCTACGCACCGCATCGGCCGCATCTGGATGTTGAGCGCCGCGGCGCTGTTCCTGCTCGTTCCTGTCTCGGTCAGCATCTTTTATGATGCATGGCCGCCCATCAAGCTCGTGGGCGAAGGCCTCCTCGGCGTCGCGCCGATCTTCTGGACGGTCGGCGTAATCGAGGCGTTCACCTTTATCCCCATGCTCGGCAGCGGCGGTTCCTACCTTGCCTTTGTAACCGGCAACCTCACCAACCTCAAGGTGCCCTGTGTGCTTAACGCACTGCAGGCGGCGAAGATCGATCCCGGCACGGAGAAGGCGGAGGCCGTTTCCACCATTGCGGTGGCTGTCTCTTCCATCGTGACAACGCTCATCATCGCCCTCGGCGTGATCCTGCTTGGCTCCGTGCAGCCCATCCTGCAATCCCCTGCGCTTGCGCCCGCATTTGAAAACATCCTGCCCGCGCTTTTCGGCGCGCTCGCCGTGGTGTTTGTTTCCAAGGCATGGAAGATCGCCATTGCCCCGCTCGTATTCATGACGGCGCTTTTCATTGCCGTTCCGTCGCTCGCAGGCTCCGTTGGCGTGCTGGTGCCCGTGGGTGCAGCGCTTGCGATGGGCACTGCGCGCATCCTTTACAAGAAAAACCTGCTTTGATGCGGAGGTAAATGGCAATGACAATCGTTTTGATCCTGCTCTCTGTGCTCGCGGCATTCTTTGCCGTTGTTTTGATCCGCACTGCGCGCTTCCGCCCAAAGGCAGAGCCGGACGCCTCCCTTCCCCCGCTTGCGGAAGCGCCGGATGCCGCCCTTGCGGCGGAGCATCTTGCCGAGATGATCCGCATTCGCACGGTTTCGTTTGCGGATAAAGCACAGGAGGACCCGGAGCCGTTCGAGGAATTTCCGCGCCTGCTTGCGCGGCTGTATCCCAACGTGCACAGCGCCTGCAAGTGCGAACGTCCGGGCCCGCGCAGCCTGCTGTTCCGCTGGTCCGGCAAAGCTCCGGGCGACCCGACGGTCCTGATGGCGCACTATGATGTTGTCCCCGCCGATGAAGACGCCTGGGAGAAGCCCCCCTTTGAGGGGATAATCGAGGGCGGCGTACTCTGGGGCCGCGGCACGCTCGACACAAAGGGTACCCTGCTTGGCGTGATGGAGGCCGCAGAAGCCATGATTGCGCGCGGTTTTGTGCCGGAACATGACATTTACCTGGCTTTTGCGGGCGATGAGGAGATCGCCGGAACCGGCGCACCAACCACCGTCAAACTGTTAAAAGCGCGCGGCGTTCATGCGGCGCTCGTTGTGGACGAGGGTGGCGCCGTTGTTGAAAATGTGTTCCCGGGCGTCTCCAGGCCCTGCGCACTCGTTGGCATCGGAGAAAAAGGCTCCGTAAATTTCGAGTTCTCCCTTGCTTCCAAAGGCGGGCATGCCTCCGCGCCGCCTGCGCACACGCTCGTGGGCCGGCTTGCCCGCGCCGTAACCCGCGTGGAGGGAAAGCCTTTTCCCGCCCGCATGACCAAGGCCACCGCGGAGCTGTTTGACACGCTCGGCCGCCATTCCACTTTCGTTTACCGCATGATCTTTGCCAACCTCTGGTGCTTCCTGCCGCTGTTGGATCTTATCTGTAAGAAGCAGGGAGGCGAACTCAATGCGCTCATGCGCACCACCTGCGCCTTCACGATGATGGAAGGAAGCCGCGCGGCGAACGTGCTGCCGCCCAAAGCGCGCATGGTCGCAAACCTCCGCCTCATCAGCGGCGATACGGCAAGCAGCGCAGCTGAGGCGCTCAGGGCTGTGATTCAGGATGACGGCATCGCTGTGCGGCGGCTCAACGGGGACGATCCCTCCCCCTTCTCGCGGACGGATTCCGAAGGCTGGCGCCGCCTGCGCCGCGCGATCCGGGCTACGTGGCCGGAAGCGCTTGTTTCCCCTTACCTGATGATCGCGGGCAGCGATTCGCGCCATTTTTCCGCCATCAGCGAAAACGTGATGCGCTTCTGTCCGATGGCTCTTTCCACGGAGGAGCGCGGGTATATTCACGGCCACAACGAGCGCATCCCCGTGGAAAAACTCGGGACGCTGGTTGAATTTTACCTGCGCCTGATCGCGCAGTGTTAAAGCACGGTTGTGGGGGCGGGCAAAAGCCCGCCTCCCACGGAAGTTCACATTTCGTTCCACTTGCTTCACATCTTTTTCATTGCATTTGGTGCGCGTGCGTATTACCATGTAAAGCGTATAGCCAAGATCAGGGCAGGCCTGCCCTGATCTTGGCACCCCGAATCAAAGTGAGGTTTTTTCTATGCGAAATTGGCTGATGCGGTTCATGGCGGGGCGCAACGGCGCGGATGCGTTTGCGCGTTTTCTTTCCATCGCCGCCCTCGTGATTCTCATCCTTTCCATGCTTATCCCCGGATATGTGGGAACCGCGCTCTGGGTGCTTGCCCTCGGATGCCTGATTTACAGTTATTTCCGCATATTTTCAAAAAATACCGCGAAGCGCTACACGGAAAACGCGAAATACCTTTCCGTAAAATACAAAATCACCGGCTGGTTCCGCCGCAAAAAAGAGCGCATTCAGCAGAGCAAGACCCACCGGTTTTACCGTTGCCCGCAATGCGGCATCACCACGCGCATCCCAAAGGGCAAGGGGAAGATCAAAATTACATGCCCCAAATGCGGCAACACCTTTATCCGCAAAAGCTGAAAGAGGCGCCCGATGTTCGGTTATGTTGTCGCCAACAAGGCTGGGCTTTCGGAGCAGCAGCTTGCGCGGTACCGCGCGTTTTACTGCGGGCTTTGCCGGGCGCTCCGCACGCGCTTCGGCCAGCTGGGCCGCATGACGCTCACTTACGACATGACCTTTCTCGTAATGCTCCTAAGCTCCCTGTATGAGCCGGAAACACACACGGGCGCAAACCGCTGTGTTCCCCACCCTAAAACACCGCAGCACTGGCTGCAAAATGAATTTACGGAGTACGCTGCGGATCTCAATCTTGCACTCGCCTATCATAACCTGCTGGACGACTGGCAGGATGACAAAAACCTTGCCGCGCACGCAGCGGCGGCACTGCTTCGCCCGCAGTATGACCGCGTCCGCGCCCGCCTGCCGCGCCAGTGCTCCGCAATCGAACAAAGCCTTTGTGCACTCCATCAAGCGGAAACCCTCACCCCGCTTCCTGCGGATATGGCGGCGGATGCATTCGGCGCGCTGATGGGCGCGCTGTTTGCCTGCCGGGAGGATCGCTGGGCGGATGGGCTGCGGCGCATGGGAGCGGCGCTCGGCCGCTTTATTTATATGATGGATGCTTACCTGGATCTCCCGGAGGATGAAAGGCGCGGGCGCCCCAACCCGCTCGCTCCGCTTCGGGCCGCGCCGGAATATGAAGCGCAATGCAAAGCGCTTTTCACGCTGCACCTTGGCGAATGCGCGCTGGAGTTTGAAAAGCTGCCGTTGGTGGAAGATGCGGACATCCTGCGCAACATCCTTTACTCCGGCGTTTGGACAAGGTACGAAGCACAAAAACAAAAAAAGCTGCGCCTGCAGGGAAAGGAGCCGAACCGGACATGACGGACCCCTATCAGGTGCTTGGCGTTTCCCCAAATGCGAGCGATGACGAAGTGAAGCAGGCCTACCGCAAGCTTGCAAAAAAATATCACCCGGATGCCAACCCGGGAGACAAAATCGCCGAGCAGCGCATGAAGGAAATTAATGCTGCCTATGACCAAATTATGAACAAGCAGGCAAACCCGGGCGGACAAAGCGGCGGGTATGGCGGTTTCGGCGGCTTCGGCGGAGGCTATTACGGGCAAGGCTCCGCCGCGCAAGAGGAATCTTCAACGATGACGGCCGTGCGCAACTTTCTGAACTACCGGCGTTACCGTGAAGCCCTGACCGCGCTTTCCGGCATCCCGGAGGCCGAGCGGGGTGCGCGCTGGCAGTATTACAGCGCCATTGCCAACCACGGCGCCGGGAACCGCATGGCAGCCCTGCAGCATGCCGAGCGCGCCGCAAGCATGGAGCCGGACAACGAAGAATATCAGGAATTTCTGGAGCAGCTCCGCAACCCGAGCCGCGCTTATACCGCCTTTGGCCGCGGGTTTGGCATGCCTGCAATGAACATGGGCGGCCTCTGTCTTTCTATGTGCCTTGCGCAGCTCCTCTGCCGGTTCTGCTATTGCTGAACCGCATTATAAAAGCAGAAAGGAACCCTCTTATGCTTGAATACAAATTCGATACCCAGCTTTTGATCGAAGGAAGCGCCCTCTCCGAAGATGCCATCCACGAATACATCACTGCAAACATTGCAGGCGATTGCCTGCTTGCCGTCGGAGATGAAACGCTCATCAAAATCCACTTCCACACCAACACGCCATGGAAGGTACTTGAATACTGCGCCTCCCTTGGAGATATTTATGATGTTGTGATTGAAAACATGGAACGGCAGGAGCATGGGCTGCAGGGATAACAAAAAGAAACGTTTTCCAAAGCCTGTTTACTTCTCCCATGTTTTGGCGTACCATAGATACAGAAAGCCAAACATGTTACGTCGGGAGGTTACAATATATGCCGGACTATAAAAAGCTCCAAAACGGAAGCGATATCCGCGGCGTCGCCATCGCGGTGGAAGGCGGAAAGCCGGTGGATTTGACGGAAGAAGCCGTGCGCGCCATCGGCGGCGCGTTTGCCGGGTGGCTGCAAAGCCGTTTGGGCGAAGGAGTTAAGCGCATTTCCATTGGGCGCGATTCCCGCCTTTCGGGCGAGCAGCTCAGCGCATGGCTTCGGGATGGCCTTTCTGCTGCCGGGATGGAGGTCACGGATTTTGGTCTTTGCACCACGCCGGCTATGTTTATGTCCACCGTAATGGAAGGTTGGGAATTTGACGGCGCGGTGATGATCACGGCGAGCCATCTGCCCTTTGAGCGCAACGGCTTTAAGTTTTTCACCGCAAAGGGCGGCCTGGAAAAGCAGGACATCGCGGCGATCCTTGCTTCCGCAGGCGCGGGTGATTTTCCCGCAGGCGGCGCAGGCGCTTGCAGCCGTGCGGATTTTCTTCCCGCCTACGCTGAACTGCTGCAAAAAAAGATACGCTCCGCAACCGGCATGGAGCAGCCGCTTTCCGGCCTTCGCATTCTTGTGGACGCAGGCAACGGCGCGGGCGGCTTCTTCGCGGGCGAAGTGCTTGCTCCGCTCGGCGCGGACACAGCGGGCAGCCTCTTTCTCACGCCGGACGGCCGCTTTCCCAACCATGCGCCCAACCCGGAAAATGCGGCTGCGATGGATTCGATCCGCACGGCGGTGCTTGAATGTAAGGCTGATTTCGGCATTATTTTCGATACGGATGTGGACCGTGCAGGCGCAGTGCTTGCCGACGGCAGCGAACTGAACCGCAACCGGCTGATCGCCATCCTTTCCGCCATCCTGCTGCGGGAGCATCCGGGCACAACCATCGTTACCGATTCCATCACCTCCACCGGCCTTGCGGAATTCATCGCCGCGCACGGCGGGGTACACCGCCGCTTCAAGCGCGGCTACCGTAACGTCATCAATGAGGCAGAGCGTCTTTGCGCTGCCGGGCAGGCGGCTGAAATGGCCATTGAGACCTCTGGCCACGGCGCACTCCGCGAAAATTACTTTCTTGACGATGGCGCGTACCTGATGGTGAAGCTCCTCATTGAACTTGCGCGCGCGCGCAAGGAGGGCCGCACGCTGGAATCCCTGCTTGCCGGGCTTAAGGAGCCTGCGGAGAGCCTGGAATTCCGCATGGCGCTCAACGCGGAGGACTTCGCCGCCTACGGCAACAGGGTGATTTCCGCGCTTGCGGAATATGCTGAAGCCCAACCAGGCTGGGCGCTTGCCACCCCCAACTACGAAGGCGTGCGCGTAAGCCTTGACCCGGCCCATGGAGACGGTTGGTTTTTGCTGCGCCTTTCTCTGCACGATCCACTGATGCCGCTCAATATTGAAAGCGACAGCGCGGGCGGTGCGAAAAAGATTGCTGCGGCGCTTGTGGGTTTCCTTGCCGGGTTTGAAAAGCTGGATTCCGCCAGCCTTGCAGCGTTTGCGGAATAATACAACAGGCGTTATTTTGGGCGGCCATTGGCCGCCCATTTCAGTTTCGTTTCTGCTAAATTTTGCCCAGCCAGCCCGCGTCCGGCGGGAGCTTCTTCACAAAAATGCGCCCTTCGTTGACCTCTTCCTTCGTCTGATGGAACTTGAAGGCAATGGAGCCGTCGTCCAGCTTGCCGGCAATCTCAATTTTGCCCGCAGGGTGCGACATGCAGAACTTCAGGCACTTCCCCTGCCCATTCTGCATGGCCTTCGCACGCTCCACAATGTCATACCCCTGCGCAAACGGCACCTGAAACGTGTTCTTCACCCCGCTCACCGGGCGGCACTGGAACACATAATACGGCACGATGCCGTTTGCAGTCAGCTTACGCAGCAAAAGCCCGAGCGTGTCGGCAGAGTCGTTCACGCCGCGCAGCAACACAGTCTGGTTTTTTACCACGACGCCGCATTCAAGCAGCGCACGGATGGCCGCACGCGCCTGCGGCGTTATCTCGTTGGGGTGGTTGAACTGTGTAACCACGTAGATCTGCTTGCGTTTCGTGTAACGTGCAAGCGCTTTGAGCAATGCCTGGTCCTCAATTATGCGCATGGGATAGACCACGGGCATGCGCGTGGCGATGCGGATCAGATCCAGGTGTTCAATCCCGGACAGCGCATCGAGATACCGCTCTACCGTTTTTGTAGGCAGCATAAGCGCGTCGCCGCCGGAAAGGATGGCGTTTGTAATCTCATCGTGTGCACGAATATAGGAGATCACCTCATCGAAATGGCTTGCAATTTCTTCATCTGAAAGCCCCACCAGCCGCTTGCGGAAGCAGTGCCTGCAATACATGGCGCAGCGGTTGGTTGTAAGGATCAGCGCGCTTTCCCGGTATTTGTGCTGTACGCCTTCGCAGACCGTATTGCTGGCTTCGCCGCTGGTGTCAAACGCGCCGCTCATATCCGTTTCAAAAAACGTCGGGATGCACATTTTCCGGATGGGATCGTTGGGGTCGTCCCAGTCGATCAGCGAAAGATAGTACCGGGGAACGGACATTGGAAACGCCTCGCACAGCGCTTGCATGCGCTTCGTCTCCTTTTCATCCATGCCGAGTTGCGGCGCAAGCGCCCCGATGTCCGTCACATTGTTTTTCATCTCTTCATACCAAAGCATGCATCGTTTCCTTCCTTTCTGTTTTATATATAAATTTTGTATAAAATTAACATATATGCCGGCACAAAGCGGCGTTGAATCTATTTATTTTTATAAAATAAAAAACGAGCTGTAAAGAAAGGACAGGCGCTCAAATGCACAATGTAACCAGCTCTTTTAATTATTTTAGCACAGGGTCAAGCATTTTTCCATGGTTTTTCCCGTCGAATCGTGGCGGGAGTGTGAAAGTTCTCCGAACGATTCCAAAACAACACGCAAAAAAGGCGGGGAACAACTCCCCGCCTTCTTGTGCATCATGTTTAGTTCAGGCCGTAACGCTTCTTGAAACGGTCTACACGTCCACCCGTATCAACCAGCTTCTGGCGGCCGGTGTAGAACGGATGGCACTTGGAACAAATTTCGACCTTGAGCTCGCCCTTTACGGAACCGCTCAGGAAGGTCTCGCCACAGGCACAGCGCACAACGCACTCGCCGTAGGACGGATGGATATCCTTCTTCATTTGTTTCACCCCTCATATTATTTGCTTGGCGCAGGGCGATTAGCCGCCCTCCTGCTGCATTGGCGCAACCGATACGCCCGACGGGTGAAGCCACCCGAACAGCTGATATTATATCGCACCCTCAGCATGGAATGCAAGCACTATTTTGCGGAAAAGCAAGGTTTTTCCGCACGCACGGCATCTTTAGTTGATGCGCTTGCCTGCAGAGTAACCATCCTTTTCATAGATCTTGTTCCAGGAGGTCAGACGCTGAATGAATTCCTCGTTGGTGGCGGTCTTATCCAGCATGTTGATCATTTGCTCCGTCACCTCGGCCGGATTGCCGGCTGCAAGTGTGCGGCGCATGGTGAACACGGCATCAAGCTCCTCCTTGGTGAGCAGCAGTTCCTCGCGGCGCGTGCCGGATTTGTAAATGTCAATGGCAGGGAAAATGCGCTTTTCGCTCATCTTGCGGTCCAAATGAATTTCCATATTGCCCGTGCCCTTGAACTCTTCATAAACGATGTCGTCCATCCGGCTTCCGGTCTCTATCAGCGCCGTGGCGATAATCGTAAGGCTGCCGCCGTTTTCAATGTTGCGCGCAGCGCCAAAGAACCGCTTGGGCTTATGCAGCGCGCCCGGGTCCATACCGCCGGAAAGCGTTTTTCCCGTTGCCGGGATGGTGAGGTTGTACGCCCGTGCAAGGCGCGTGATGGAGTCCATCAGCACCACAACATCCTTGCCCTGCTCAACAAGGCGCATGGCGCGTTCCTGTGTCATCTCGGCTACGCGGGTGTGATGCTCGGGCAGCTCGTCAAACGTGGAATAAAGCACCTCGCCCTTGATAGAACGCTGCATATCCGTCACTTCCTCCGGCCGCTCGTCGATCAGCAGCACGATCAGGTGCACGTCCGGGTAATTGTTGGAAATACCGTGCGCGATATTCTTTAAAAGCGTTGTTTTACCGGACTTCGGCTGGCTGACGATCATGCCGCGCTGGCCTTTGCCGATGGGCGCTATCAGGTCGATCAGGCGGATGGCAAGGTTCTGGTCATGCCCAAGGCCCGGGGATTCCAGCGTGATGCGCTCGTTGGGATAAATCGGCACAAGCTCTTCAAAGGGCTTGCGCGCCTGCGCCTTTTCCGGTTCTTCCCCGTTGACGGCCGTGATGTAAAGCAAAGCGAGAAAGCGCTCTCCCTCCTTGGAAGGGCGCGTTTTCCCTGTAACAAGGTCGCCGGTTTTCAGGTTAAAGCGGCGAATCTGCGCAATGGAAACGTAAACGTCCCGGTTCCCGGGCAGATAGTTTTCCGAACGGAGGAAGCCGTACCCGTCCGGCAGAACTTCGAGCACGCCTTCGCAATCGCCGCAGGCTCCGCCTTCCAGCAGTTCGGGCACAGCGGGATTGCTTGTGCCGTATTCCTTATTGTAGTACCCCTCCGGCTTTTGTTGACGGTATCCGTCTTCGCCCTCGTATTGCGGCGCATAGCTTTCGCGGGGCTGATATGCCTCCTGCGGCGCGCGATAATTTTCACGGTAATCGTTTGTGCGGTTGTAATCCTGGCGATACCCGCCCTGATACCCCGTGTTCTGGTACCCCTGATACCCTTCCTGACGGCGGTTATATCCGCTCTGGTAACCGGTATCGCGGTTTTGGCTGTTGTATCCGCCATAAGGGCGGCCCTGCTGGGGCGCATAGCTTTGGTTATACTGCCTGCGATTGTATCCGCCTTGTTGATACTCCTGCCGCGGCGCGCGATATTGCGGCTGCTGCGGGTAACGCGTGCGCTGCTCATATGCTGCCGGCCCGTCTTCGCCGGTTGGCGCGGGCTGGGGTACATGCTGCACCTGTGGAGCGGGTGCGGCGGGCTGCTCCTGCATTTCCTGCGGTGCGGGTGCGGCGGTTTTTTCTTCCGCCGCCGGCGCGGCAGCCTCCGGCTGTGCACTTTCACTTTGTGCGGGGGCATCCACGCGGCCACCGTTCATGATGATATCAATCAGCTCACCCTTACGGTATTTTGTCAGCGATTTTACGCCTTGCAGTTTTGCAATCTCACGAAGATCGTTCAGGCTTTTCTCCTGAAGTTGTTCTCTTGTCACAATGCGGCTCCTTTCGAAAAAGCGCTAAAAAATTCAGACGACGTATATGTCATCCTGTTGACCTGGTAATGTATCCTATCAAGTGCAGCATTTTTAGATAATATGAGTATTATGCCCCTTAAATTGGAAATAAAACATCCTTCAAAAAATGTTGCGTCCATTACAATCTTATCCATTTCTAATATAACTTTATGTGCCGCGCTTGTCAAGACAATATGGTGGCATTTTACGGTGATTTCACACATATATATTGAAAAACCGGGCCGATGGCAAGCCCGATTTCATTACATGGGAGGAAAGGCTTATGGACCCGAGAATGAGCGATACGGGCACGATGCGGATTCGCGCCCACTCTATCCATATCGATAACCGGGAGTTAATCAGCGTCACGGGCGTGAAGGATGTGGACAGCTTCAACGAGCAGGAAGTTGAGCTTTTGACCGAAGCTGGTGAGCTGCGTATTGAAGGAAACGAACTGCGCATCACAAAGCTCAGTCTGGACGAAGGGCAGGTCATTGTGGAGGGCGAGATCGTGGCGCTTGAATATGCCGAGGCGCCGGTGGAGCGTGGCTCCCTGTTCTCGCGCATGTTCCGCTAGGCATGACCGGCACAGTCGGGGAAGTCCCCATCTTCCTCGGCGCGGTCTACGGAGGGCTTGTAATCGGCCTAACCTTTACCGCGTTCCGGGTGCTGCACGCTTTGTTTGGTGGCGGGCGTATTTCGGATGCGCTGCTCGACGCGCTGTTTTATCTGCTTTCAGGCGTAATTGCGGCGCTCACGCTTTTCCGGATCAATGGCGGCTCGCTGCGCCTGTATGCCCTCCTCGGCATTGCGGCGGGCATATTTGCCGTGCTGCGTTCCGTGGACCCTCTGTTATGCGGCATCGTGGAAAAGCTGCAAAACTTGCACGGTAAAATTACCAAAAAACGCTTGTAATCCGTCTTTGAATGGATTATATATATTAATAGGGAAATTATTATGCAAAGGAGCCGCCATGGCACAAAAGCGGAAGTTGCGAATCACGCCGAAATTCATCGTACTGCTTACAGTGCTGTGCGTTGTTTTTGCATGTGCGCTCTATCTTTCTCAGGAACAGAAGCTTAAGGAGATCGCCGAGAAAGAGGCTGCCCTGCAGCAGGAGTATCAAGCACTTCAAAACGAAGAACAGCGTCTTGAGTACATGATTGAATATGCCAAGAGCGAGGAATACCTGATCCAATATGCGCGCGAAAAGCTTGGCTTTGTCCTGCCGGATGACGTTAAGTTCGACATTGAAGACTAGCGGCTTTTGTGAATAAAACATACAACCTTTGGCGCGCTTCTGGCGCGCCAAAGCCATATTAAGGGGGAGTTAACGATGGGAAAAAAGGGGATTGCCGTGATTGACATCGGCAGCAATTCCATCCGCTTTCTGGGCAAGAATCCGGACAAGCAGCTTGTCACAACGCGGTTGGCTGAAGGGCTCGTTTCTACCGGCATGCTTTCTGAGGCCGCGATGGCGCGCAGTGTCGCCGCCATTGTATCCTTTGCGGAAGCAGCGCGCAAGGATGGGTTCGTCCCTTATGCATACGCCACAAGCGCCGTGCGGGATGCGCGCAACAGGGCGGACTTTCTTGCCCGCGTAGCGCATGCCGCGGGCTTGCGCATCGATGTGCTCTCCGGCGAACGCGAGGGGCAGTACGCATTGCTCGGCGCTTCCCGGGAGGGGATGGCCGGCGGCCTTGTGGACATCGGCGGCGCTTCCAGCCAGCTTGTGACGGAGGGATTTGCAGCGAGCTATCCCGTTGGCTGTGTGCGCGCCAAGGAATGGGGCGAGCAAAGCGGCGCGCAAACGATTGAATCGCTTCAGGAATCCCTCTTTTCCCGTTTTTCGGGGATTTACCGGTTTCCCCGCCTGTTTGTGCCTCGTTGGACGGGCGTAGGCGGCACCATCACAACCATCGCTGCGCTTTCCCACGGAATGACGGCCTATGACCGCTCCGCGGTGGAAACAATCGTGCTTTCCGAGGCAACGGTGGAGGCCGAGGCCTGTGCGCTCTACGCCATGGGCGATACGGCGCGCGCGCAGCATCCGCTGCTTGCCGAGCGGCATGATGTCATCGTAGAAGGTGCACTCATCCTGCTCTATATCATGCGCGGCATGTGCATCCATGAACTGCATGTCTCCGATGCGGACGGCATGGAGGGATATCGGGCATATCTGCAAAACGCGGAAAGTGAAAAACAGGATGAATCGTGAAACAGAGGAACGCTTTGTCCGTACTTTCATTATCCGCCAGCAGCGAGAGCGGCTGCTGTTGGAACTTGGCTCGCCAACCCGCAGGCAAAACGGGATCAACCGCTTTTGTCATGACGCAACGGCACTTGTGATCCCCCAAACGTTAGCCTGCCGTGGAAAACTCAAGCGGGAAGAAATCAAGCTGTTTCTCCTGCCCCATGCAGAGCGCGGGATGTGCTATGCTATTTCCTCAAACGAGGCAGTTGACGGGCATTTTTTGTCCCTTTCACAAGCCCTTGATTCCGTGCTGTGTTTTGGCTTCCCAAGCATTCTCGTGTGCGCGCATGCCGCATTGGTCGAATGCGAACAGGAGCAGGGCCCTGCAGAAAAGTTGATTTTGGTTGAGCGTTACAAAAAATGACGTGCCGTGAGAGTACGGACAAGTCTCAGTCCGTTGTGGCGGTCCGCAACAGTTCACAAAGGTCACACTACATTGCAAAAATCGCATTATGAAAAAGGCAGCACCCAAAGTGCTGCCGGAGCATTGCCATGCCCCTGCTAGGGTACGGCAGCTCCTATTAAATTTACCCGCTAGCTCCTTTTCAACCCCTCGGCAACATCAGCCAGCGTGCTGAGAAACGATTCTTCGCCCCATGTATTAATTTTGAAGAGCATCGCTTGGCTGCCGCCGGAAGTAATGGCGGAAAGGAACAGGTTCTGTCCATTCCCCACGAGCGTCACTGCCATGCTGACGCGGTTTCCGCCCATGGCGCTGTAACGCTCGTAAACGCGCACGGCACAGCGCACCGAACCCATGCGGTAATCACTGCCATCCTCGTAGGAGGCTGTGGAACTTGCGTTCATGATCCCATCGTGCAATGCATTCAAAACCACGTCAAAACTGCCCGTAAGCATCGTTTCGTATTTTGCCATGACCGGCCCCCCTTCTGCGCCTCTGCACACTTCTATTTTACCATATCCTGCGCCGTTTCTTCCAGTGCATGCATCAAAACCGCGAGGCCCAGCATGTCTGCGCTGCCGCCGGGACTCAGGTTGCGGCGGATGAATTCCGCATCAAGCTGAGAAAGCGCCTGCATGCGCTTCTCCTCGGGCAGTGCAAGCACCTCCTTCGCCTTTTGCTGCGCAAAGCGCAGGCCTTCCGGCCCGCCGCGGTGCAGCAGGTTTGTATCCGTAAGCACGGCTATGATGTGCGGGAGCGTCAACGCCAAAGCGTCGTTTTCGGATTTTCCCTCCCGCAAAAACGCCTGATAAATCCGCATGGCCTCCCGCGCCGCCGGGAACCCTTCCGCCGCCTCGCCGCGTGCGCCGCGCGCCGCATGCCGGGCGTAGACGCGCTCGCCGTTGGTTGCGGGCTGTGCCTTGGCGCGCGCAAGCTCCGCTGCCACATCGCTTTGTGCAAGCGCCGCCGCATGAAGAACTGCATCGCCGCCTCGGCGCAGCGCAAGCGCCGCGCCCGCAAGCAGCAGCCCCATGGAAAAGATCGCTCCCTTATGCGTATTCACACCACCGGTCGCCGCATACATCGCATTCTCCGCAGCAAGCCCTTCCGCACGCAGGGATGCCATCAGCGCACAGGGCTCCGCTTCATGCTGCATAAGCGCAAGCGATGCCATGCGTGCAAAGTGCGGTTTAAGCGCCGCTGCGCTTTTGCGGAACAGCGCAAGATCCATATCCCGGTGCGCACCATTGTTGTTCCTGTCCACCAAGCCCGGCTTTGGCGTAGCCTCCACCTCCAAAAGGAGCGCATTCTGCGCAAAAGAAGCAAGGCGTTCGGCCGCGAACGCCGAAAGGAGCGCATCCGTGCTTTTCACGATTTCCGCAAGGCCGTGCGCCCGGCTGCGCGCACAGGCCGTGACAGGGCCGCCGCATACGATACAGCGCCGCTCCGCGCCGCGGGTAAGCTTCTCTCCATCCATGCCGATCACATCGATGTCAAATAACCGGGCGAGCGCATCCGCTTCCTCAATGGCAACCATTCTGCGCTTGGTCTCCCCTGCGCCTTCATCGAATACGAAAAATGCCTCGCAGCCCGTGTTCTCCCGCCAAACCTCCCGGAATAACGCGGGCGGCATAGCGGCCTCAATGCGGTGCACGCCCTCAAGGAACGCAAGCTCGATGAGCGGTATCCGCTTCACTTCCCCCGCAATGTTCATCGTAAAGCAAACAACGGGCCGCGCGAATTGCTCCGTCAACGCCCGCTGCTTTTCTGCCCGGCGTTCGCGCGCCGAAAGCATCTCATCCAATGTGATCTTTGATATATTCATACGTTGCGTCCGGGACAAGCTTCCGGATGCCCGCAAGGTCGCCCTGCTCCATCAGCGCGCGCACCTTGCTTGCGGAAATGCCGTCCTTGCGTTCAATTTCGATCAGCTCAATGCCGCAAGCCGGCAAAAGCTGCTTCATGCGTTCGTTGTAGGCGCGCGTCACAGGGCAGAACGGCTCGGTGCCGACAAAGCGCCGCGTAATGCAGAGCGCGGGCGCAATGCGCTCTGTAAAAATGGCGATGTCAAGGTCGGTCTGCACATGTGCAGTCGACGCGCGATCCTTGATGAAATACGTTGGGAACGTGGCGCGCGAAACGAGATAATCCCGGCTTTCGGTGACGATCACATTTTGAAGATCCGCTGTACCGCGGCGGACAAGCTCAAAACGCACCTTGGCGGGAAATGCGGAAGCATCCTCGCTCACAACGAAGAGATACAGCAAATCGCAGGCTGCAGCCGCCGTTTCTACCAGATAGCGGTGCCCGTTGGTGAACGGGTTGCAGTTCATCACGCAGGCGCCAACCGTCTTTGCATCCTTCTTCCGCGGGATGGCAGCAAGGAACTTCCCAATGCCGTCCTTGCGATCCTCCATCATAAGGACGCTCTCCGTGTGCGCGACAGGATAAAACCCAAGCGAGCGGAACATGCGCTCGTTTTCCGGCTTCGTGTAAAGGAACAGGTGGCCAATCCCCTCCCGCCAAGCATAGCTTACAAGCTCGCTGACAACCGTGGCGGCAGCGCCCGTGCCTTCAGCCGCAGGGGAAACTGCGATATACTTCAGCACGCGCCCTTCAAGCGAACCTGCGGCAACGATCGTGCCATCATCTTCCCGCAAGGCAACATAAAAATCGGCGGCTCCTTCCATCGTGAGGCCGCGTTGCGCCAAAAATGCCTGAATTTCCAAGAGGCGCGCCCCGGAAAGAGGCGCGCCTGTTTCGATGCTATACATTATTCTTCATCAATTTGGTGGATCACGTCAATGACGGTGTTATCACGGTACATCACAACGCCGACGATGCGATCCTTATACTTGATGGGTTCGGGCTTGCCAACGATGCGCTCGCAGCGGTCGCGCAGCGCTTCGATGGTGGTCACAGGCAGGCCGGCTTCTTCGAGCAGCGCCTTGATCTCTGGGCGGTTCGGGTTCACTGCAAGGCCCTGGTCGGTTACGACCACGTCCACAACGCTGCCGGGGGTTACAACCGTATTCACCTTATCCACAATGGTGGGGATGCGGCCGCGCGTAAGCGGAGCAACCACAACGGAAAGGCTTGCGCCCGCTGCGGTATCCGGATGGCCGCCGATCGCGCCGCGGATCACGCCGTCGGAACCGGTCATGACATTCACGTTGAAGTCCGTGTCAATCTCAAGCGCGGAGAGGATTACAAAGTCAAGTTCGTTGACCGCAGCGCCGCGGTTGAGGTAGCTCGCATAAACGGAAGCGTCGATCTGCTGATGGAAGCGGTTGTTCTTAAGAGAATTCGCCGCGATCAGGTCGAAGGACTGCACGTCGAGGATCTTGTCCACAAGGCCTTCCTCATGCATTTCAACAATCTGCCCTGTGATGCCGCCGAGTGCAAAACGCGCATGGATGTTCTTTTCGATCATCTTCTCGCGGAGATAGCGCGCCGTTGCAAGGCTTGCGCCGCCGGAGCCCATCTGCATGGAGAAGCCGTCGTAGAAATAGCCGCTCGCTTCAATGACCTCCGCTGCGGTCTTTGCGATAAGCAGCTCCTTCGGGTTCTTGGTAAAGCGCGTTGCGCCGCTCATGATGCCCTTGGGGTCGCCGATGGAATCCACCTTCACCACATAATCCACGTTGGATTCTGGAATGCCGTAGGGCGTGTTCGGGAAGCGCACGATGTGGTCGGTGATGATAACGCATTTATCCGCATGGAGCGCATCCAGCTTTGCATAGCCGAGGGAACCGCAGCAGGTAGCGTTCTCTTCATCGCGGTTGTAGCCGTTGGCGTTGCCGTACGGATCGCAGGAAGGCGCGCCGAGGAACGCGACGTCGATGTGCAGTTCGCCGGATTCAATCGCCGCTGCGCGTCCGCCGTGGGAACGGAACACGATCGGGAAATCCATAAGGCCGCGGGAAACTTCCTCTGCAAGCTTGCCGCGAAGGCCGCTCGTTTCGATGTGGGTGATAACGCCGTTCCTGATGTGCTCAATGAGCGGAGCATGGATGTCCGTCAAAGAGCTTGCGGCAAGGGTCAGGTTTTTGATGCCCATTTTGGCGATTTCATCCACAACCATGTTCACAACGTAATCTCCGTTGCGGAAGTGGTGGTGGAAAGAAATCGTCATGCCGTCCCGAAGGCCGGTCAGACGGATTGCTTCTGCAAGGGATGGAACAACCTTGTTCTTCGCGCTCATGCGCTCGTTGAAGGTTTCCTTCGGCTTCGCGGGCGTGCCGGCAAAGCTGCCGTGCTGCGCGGTAATTTCATTGATGTGCGGAATTTTCTTGATATCGATGCTCTTCATGGCGTTAAACCTCCTCTACAGGCGTGACGCTTGCCGCTTCGGCAAGGTCAAGGAGATACCGTGCGCGCGTCACGATGGGCTTATCGATCATCTTGCCGTTGAGGCTGATGACGCCGCTGCCGCGACGCTCGGCCTCTTCCGCCGCCTCAATGACAGCGCGGGCCTTGGTGAGATCCTTTTCGCTCGGCATGAATACCTGATGAAGCGGCGGAATCTGGCGCGGGTTGATGACGCTCTTGCCGTCAAACCCAAGCTGGCGGATAAGGCGGGCTTCCTTGACGAAGCCTTCCTCGTTGTTGACGTCGCTGTACACGGTGTCAATTGCATCAATGCCGGCTGCGCGCGCTGCGTTGAGGATCATGCAGCGTGCAAAGAACAGCTCGGTGCCGTCGCTGCGAACGGTTTTGAGGTCCGTCACATAGTCCTCTGCGCCAAGGGCAATGCCGATGAGGCGCTTGGAGGAAAGAGCGATTTCCATCGCATTGAGCACGCCGCGGCCGCTTTCAATCGCAGCCATCATGCCCGTGGTGCCCACAGGGATACCCGCTTCGCGCTCGATGCGTTCAATTTCGCGTTCACAGTCAATCACATCCTGCGCACACTCGGTTTTGGGCAGGCGGATGACATCGGGCTTCGCGCGAACAATCGCCTCAAGGTCCTGAATTCCCAGGCCGGAAGAAAGGTCGTTGATGCGCACAACAAGTTCCTTGTTGCCGTATTTCAAGTTGGAAAGAGCATTATAAACGAGGAAGCGCGCCGCATCCTTTTCATTGATGGAAACGGAGTCCTCCAGATCGAACATGATGGAATCCGAGCCGTAGATGTGCGCGTCGCGGATCATGCCGGGGTTGTTGCCCGGGACAAACAGCATGCTGCGTCTTAAGCGTTTCATTGCTTCGTCCTCCAGGTATAATCCTCACACTGTGCCGCACGGTAAGCAGCTGCCTTCACGCGCGCGGCAACGGTGCAGTCAAGCGCCCCCTTGTCCACAGCGTTCACAACGGCATTTTCTACGCCAAGCTCCGCAAGTGTTTCGCGGATGACCTTCTCAATCTGCTTTCCGAATTGCTGCATCACAGCGCTCGTAAGCGTTAACTCGATTCCCTTTTGCTCTGCGGGCTCGATGCGGACGATGATGTCGCTGGACTCCATCGTGCCTGCAACGCCTTTGGTCACGATTTGCATGTTCTGGTTCCTCCGATTCTTTATAGTATGGGGAATTCTTACTCCCATCTTCTGCTCCTTAATTTACTCCTTTCCCCTGCCGTTTTCAAGCCTTTTTCCTTCGCATCCGAAGATATACCCTCATGCAAGGAAGCAGGTATGCATGTATACCGTATTGCTCTTTTCATGTTTTTCCCACAGTACCGCCGCGTTTTACATATCTCCGGCTGCTGCATGCGCATCTAATATATGATATATTTTGAAAATGCATTTAAAGTTACGTAAAATATATGATACTATCAAATATAATAAATGGTTTTGATTCAATTAGGAATGAAGCAGAACCGAGTACAACTTATGAGGAGGTAAGAGCATGATTAACGAACTGTTGGAAATGTCATTGACGGCACTGAATGACGACGAAATGTTGGAAGCCGAAGCGATCGGCAATCTGCTTGCGACATGCGGTATCACAAGTGGAACTGGAAGGTGCGGAGCTGGCGTAGCTTAATGGTGCATGGCGGCGGCAATGAATTTGTTGCCGCCTTTTTTAGAGTATTTCATAAACAAGTGAGCACAAACCCATGAAAAATCTGTCCAGATATTTTTTTAAAAACAAGCGTGACTTTTTGATGACGATCCTGGGGGATGTTTTGCTTGCACTTTCCATGGTCGCATGGTCATTTTTCATGAAGAACCTTGCCGAGGCGGCTGAGCAAACAGATTTTTCTGCAATTTTGCGCCTTGCATGCTTTGGTTTGGCATTTTTACTGTTTCACTTTCTCTCTTTTCATTTGATGCACTTTTTCCGCAGAAGATTCCTTCGAGCTGTGAATCAGCAGCTTCGCACGGATATATTCGGCGCGATTGTGCGCAAAAACATTAGTGCGTTTAACTCTACGAATAGCGCCCGGTATATTTCTATCCTCAACAACGATCTGGCAGTAATTGAAAATGACTACTTTGCGAATGTTCCGGGCATGTTGGAACAGGGCATTTTGGTGATTATAGCTTCCGCTACGCTTATCCTGTTCCATCCATTAATCGCGCTCATCGTGATCGCACTTTCGCTGATTCAACTGCTTGTTCCAAAATTTCTCGGAGATAAGCTCAGTAAAAAAAATGAAACGCTGATGCAGGAGTTGGAGCAGTATAACGCAAAGATCAAAGATCTTTTCACTGGGTTTGAAGTCATCAAAAGTTTTCGGGCAGAGCAGGAAACGCAGGCATTGCATGCTGCTGTGGCAGATGAGGTGGAGCAGGCGCGCTATGCATATCGAAGGCTTTCCGCAAAAGCATATGCCAACCAGAGCATATTGGTCTATCTGGCCTCCATTCTACAGCTCAGTTTCTCGGCTTATCTTGCGGTCAAAGGCGAAATTACACTTGGTGTGCTACTCGGCTCAATGCAGATGTCAAATTATGTTCTGAACCCTGTTGAACAATTATCAAACGCATATCTTTCGTATAAATCATCCAGGGATATCCGTGGAAAGGTAGAGAGACTCCTTGCAGAAAAAGTAGATGACAGGCTTCAGTGTACGGATTGCGGCACATTGGAACAGGCAACGCCGGTCGTGCTCAAGGATGTCTTCTTTTCCTATAATGGGGCAGATGATGTACTCAAAGGGATTAACTATACATTTGAAGCGGGCAAAAAATATGCCATAGTCGGGGCAAGCGGTTCCGGAAAATCAACGCTGCTGAAACTACTGATGAATTATTATAATTCATATGCAGGCGAAATTAATTTTGGCGGGCAACCGCTCCGGGAAATCGACGAGGGGCGCTTTTATCAAACCGTTGCGACAATTCACCAAAGTGTTATCCTGTTTGACGACAGTATTAAAAACAACATTTCGATGTTCCAAGAATATTCCGATGCCGCAATCAGCGACGCGGCAGAACGTGCCGGCTTGAAAGAGTTTATCGCGCGGCAGGAGTATGGGATGGAAACGCGGATTCGGGAAAGCGGGAATAACCTTTCCGGTGGGGAAAAACAAAGGATTGCTATTGCGCGTGCATTGCTGCGCAATGCACGCGTGCTGTTGGTGGACGAGGCGACTTCCAACCTCGACAATGAGCTTGCATTGCAAATTGAAGATTTGCTCCTTAGACAAGCAGAGCTTACTGCGATCATCATTACGCATCGCATGACACAGACGCAGATGCGGAAGTTTGACGCCATTCTTGCGCTCAAGGACGGTCGTATAGAGGAAAGCGGCTGCTTTGATGCGCTGATGGAACAACGCGGATATTTTTATGGCCTGTTCTTGATTGGAAAGTGAAAATCATGAATTTATTTGATCCAAATGGAGTTCTGGAAAACGTAGTTAAGCAGCACAGAACTGAAAATGAATTTGAAAGAGCATTTATATGTGTTGGAAAGTTCTGCCGAATAAAAAAACGTATTGTCATTCAAGAGGGTACATCACTTGAAAAATATACTGAAGTATCTTCTCATTATAAACTCCAACTAAACAGACTAATGTTATATGGAAGTTTAAAAGAATTTGCAAAAAGAAATTTAACATATATATTATTGCATACTCATCCATCCCAAAATGATGAAACATTGAAGCTATCGCCTACCGACAAAGAGTTCCTTTTGTCTTTAGGTGAAACTGCGAAAAAAATTAATTATAAACTACCAATAGTGTTGGGAGCGATTGGTCAATCTAATGTGAGTTATGTGGTTTTATACCAAAATAAATTAACTGACGAGTGTTTATACAACTACATTAAATAGAATAGGAGATAGTATTAAAATGATTAATAATGTTTATGTGGTGCGCGATAAGAATTATGAGAATGCAGTTTTGTTCAACAAACTTACAAATGAAGTTTTTATCCTAACCGAGGACAATGCTAAGAAGATTGAATGCTGGATAGAAGATTACCAAAAAGGCAGACTTCTTCCTAATGAGGAAGCAGGGTTACTGGATTTCTGCAATAAGCACTTTGAAACGAGACACTTTACAAATAGTGTCTCTACAATGCATATGAATATAACAAAAAAGATAGCAGAGCTTAGGTTGATGATACAACTGGGCTGTAATTTAAAATGCAATTATTGCTATGCAGTGGAGGGAACATACAGACGAGAAACTAATTCTGTAATGACTGATGAAATGGGGATAGCCATTTTAGACAGCATAGTAGAAAAAGGTATACGTCAAATTGAACATATATCTTTTTTTGGCGGTGAACCAACTGTATACTGGGAAACAATCAGAACAGTATGTAAACATGCTAAGACTTTGCATGAAAATGGTGGATTAGAGATAATGCCAGAATTTTTCATTGTTACAAACGGAACCATTCTTACGGATGGATTACTTGAAACCATCAAAGAATTTAATATTAAAATGACAATTAGTTTAGATGGACCTAAGGAAATCAATGATAAGCTAAGAGTTGATAAAAATGGAAAAGGAACATATGATACCATACTCAGTAATCTGAATAAAATGAAAGCATATGGAGTACTGCCACAGATGATAGAAACAACGTATACTTGTGTTCATGAAGAAATGGGATTGGAGAGATTTGAGATAGTAAATACAATAAAAGAAATTACGGGGGTTTCTATGGTTATGATTGCGGACTGTATTGATTCCTACCTAAGCCCAATAAATAAAGAGTCATTGAATGCTAACACGAATATGATTCGGCAGGCTATAAGTAATGTTTTTGCAGGTGATATTAAGACTCCGCTTGAGTTTAACGCACTTTGCCTGACGGCATCAGTTGTAAGGCAATTGTTTAATAAAAAGATCAGAAATGATGTTCATTGTTCATCGGGATATCGCTCTCTATGCGTGGATGGAAATGGAGACTATTATCCATGCCATCGTTATGTAGAAACTCCTGAATATAAACTTGGAAACTTGATTTTAGATAATGAAATTAAAATAAAACGAAGTCTTACAAAAGATGCTGTACCAAAGTGTAGCAAGTGTTGGGCAGCACAATTTTGTAGTAGCTGTACCTGGGAAATGCTAAAGGATTTGGATACACAGTTAGAAATATGTGAACAAAGAAAAACACTGTATAAGCATATTGTGATGGAGTTTATTAATTCAGAGCCACGAATAAAGGAAGTATTGTTTGAAAACATGCATAAAGAAAAGTTAATAAAGCAGATTCCGATTATTAATCAATGAGCTTATTCTTCGAATATCCTGCCCGTTTCCGGTTGCTGCATGCGCATCTTCTCTTGATTTTTGCCGCAGGCCTGCGTATACTGGATTTAATATTGGCCGCCGGCCGGAACGCCAATGGGGAGGATGAGCGCATGCGGGGAAAACATGATGGCTATGAAAGCGTACAGGCTGCCATTTTGGGCACAGCCGCGCAGCTTTTTACGCGCGCCGGCATCCATGGCACGAGCCTGAACGACATCGCGCAGGCGGCAGGGCTTTCCAAGGGTACGCTTTACTATTATTATCCCACAAAGGAAGCGCTTGTGAACGACATTGCCCACACGCACGGCGCGCGTGTGACGGATCTGCTTTTAAGCTGGGTTGAAACGCTCTCACGCGATTGTCCGATGGATGAAGCGCTGCTCCTGCTTATGGAGGCGCTGTTGGAAGATGAGGCTCTGCGCAGGCTGCACGTTGTGCTTTTCACCGAAAGCTGCCTGGACAACCCCGGGCTTGCGGCGCTCATGGAGGACAAGCTCAAAAAGTGGACGGTCATGCTTGAGGTCGGCACGCTCAAGGTGCAATCGGACAGCGCGCGGCGCTTGCGGGATCGCTCCTCGCTCTTTTTCACGATGCTCATGGGCGCAATGCTGCGCGCGGAAACTTCCCCGGCTGAGCGAAGTGCCTGTGTTGCGCTTCTGCTCTCCGAATAACATCCCGGCTTTTGCCTTGCTTGAAAGGAGTGGTGCATGATGGGCTTTGGCTTTGGATTCGACGGGTTTTCCATCCTGTTCACGATCATGTTCGTGCTTATTTTCGGCATGATCCTTTTTACAGTGATTAAAAGCATTGCACAGTGGGGGAAGAACAACGAATCACCCCGGCTGACGGTGGATGCGGTCGTGGTAACAAAGCGCATCAGCACCACATCAAGCATGAACAATACCGGCAGCGCAGGCATGCACCATCACCATACCTCCACCACCTATTATGTCACTTTTCAGGTGGAAAGCGGGGACCGCATGGAGCTTTGCGTTTCCGGCCAGGAATACGGCATGCTCGCCGAAGGCGATTGCGGCAGGCTCACCTTTCAGGGAACGCGATATCTGGGGTTTGCGCGAAATGCCTGACCTCTGCGTTTGAGCTTCCGCCTTGCGCCGCTGCACTTTGCAGCGCCTGCACAAGGTGTTGTTCCAATTCTGTTTTATCGTATTCACTATACCAGAAATGGCTGGATTCACGCTGTTCAAAAACCGATGCCTTGGGCAGCCTCTCCCGCACAAACGCAAGGGAGCGCCGGGAAACGAGCTCATCCTCTGCCGAGTTTATAACGTCCAAGGGCACTGCAAGGTTCGGCAGTGCCTTTCGCGTTTGCGCCATCAGGCGAAGCAGCCCAAGCGAATTCGGAACCAGCGCCGGAGCGTTCCAAAGCGCAACCCCCTGTACGCCGCGAAGTTCCCGTGCAGCACAAACGCGCGGATCTTCCTCCGGGCGGGCGGGAAGAACCGAATGGATGCGGATCCGCAGCCCATTGGCCGTTGCCCGCAGATACAGTGGGAGCGCCAGCGCCAGGATGCCTGCGATCCCTTCCGGCTGCTTTGCCGCCGCGTTGATGGCCAGCAGACCGCCCATAGAATGCCCAACCAAGAGCAGCTTCTCATGCTGCGCGCGCAGGTCGGCAAGCTCTGTTTCCACATGCGCCAGCCACGCGCTGCGGCCCGCGCGCATGAATTCCCGCACGCCGCCTCCATGCCCGGGCAGTGTAATCAGCCGGCTTTGCGAACCGGCTGCACGGGCAACCTCAGCGAGCCGGGAAAACTGCGCGGGGCTTCCCATGAAGCCGTGGATGAACACAGCGCACACATCCCCGCAGCACCCCCTCTTTTGCTTCTGTTCTGTCATCGGATAAAATTCGTCACAGCTCCATGCTCCCGCTCCGGCGCAAGCACGCCCTGCGCACGCCCCGCCTCAATGCATTTCATGAGCCACGCCATGTTTCTGCCGAGGTTGCGCAGGATCTGCAGGCCTTCCAAATCCTGCATGACTTCATCGGGCGTTTGCCCGAACACCACGTTCCAGTAGGAAGAAGAAACCACCGGCATCTGCGCCAGCGTGAAATACTTGTTCAGCACATCCACTGAAGCTACATTGCCTGCCCGCCGCGCAACGGCAACCGCCGCGCCCGGTTTGTGTGCAAAGAAATCCCTGCACCCGTACATCGCCCGGTCAAGAAACGATTGAATGCTCCCCGCCGGATGCGAAAAATACACGGGCGTTCCAAACACGAAGCCATCCGCTGCTTTCGCCTTCACAAGGAATTGGTTCACGCCATCCTGCTGAAAGGCGCAGGCATGCAGCGTCCTGCATACGCCGCAATCCACGCAATCCTGAACCGGCCTGTCCCCGGCCCAAAAGATTTCAGCAGATACGCCCTCACGCTCCAACGTGTTTGCAACCTCACAAAGCGCGGTATGGGTGCAGCCCTTCTCGTGCGGGCTGCCGTTGAGCAATAGTACCTTCATTTCCGCTTTCCTCCTTGTTTTTATACCTCCATCCCTTGCACGAAGCGGTAGAGCGGCTTCATGGCGTCAAAGCCATCCAGAACCTCATCGAGCAAAGCAGGTTCCAGTGTTTTCTTCAGATCCTTGCTGTAAAAGCACCAACTGATCCCCTTCCGGTTAATGTAGGGTTTCACAGCTTCCGGCGCATCCGGGAAGTGGTCCCGCTTGTAAGGTTCTCCGCGCACCTCGAACCCGGCAAGGCGCGGATCCGCAAGAATTGCAAGGAAACGCTCCGGGTCAGCCAGCACGCGCGCACGGAAGGGCTTCATCAGCGCCGGGTTGGCGTCATACATCCCCATGCCATAGCCATATCCGTCCGGATCAATCTCAAAATACACGCAAAGGCTCTCGCTCGTGCGCGTATCCGGATGCCGGAAGCCGATCCAGCCATGGTCACGGTACGGGCGCTTGTCCTTGGAAAAGCGCGTATCCCGGTTCATGCGCGAAACAACGGTCGTAAGGCGCGTGTTGAATCCGGGATCCATCGCGAGCGCGGCAGGGATGAGATCCGTTGCAAGCGCGCGCATCGGCTCCTGCACCACACGACGGCAGCGCGCGCGGTTCGCATCAAAAAACGGCTTCTCGTTATAGAAGCCCAATTCCATTAAAAACCGGTAGGTATCCGGCTCAAAGCCTTTAAAGTTCTGTTCCATATTTTCCATCATCTAAAACGTTAATTTCATAAGGAAGGATTCGCGCCCTGCCGGCTGAATTATGCCGCGGAGGATCACGGCCTCTCCTGTTTCAGCGCGCTCCATGGCAAAGCTTTCCCCTTCCGTCAGCTCTGTCTTAAACCAAATGTCCAGCCGTTTGAGCGCGCTGAGACGGCTGCGTTCCTCTGCGTTCAGCGCATCATAAACGAACTCTCCATACCGCTCATTGTTTACATGTCCGAGCCCGTCAATCCAGCTTGGGCGCACAGCGCGGCGCTCCACTTCGGTAAACGCAGCATGCTCCGAAAAGCGTTTTTCCGCGCGCAGCAGTTCCTCGCCGCCCGGCAGGTCAAACCGTGCAAGCACAGCGCGGTTCATACAGAGGCGATGCGTTTTCACCTCCAGCAGGGAAGAAAACGTTGCGCCCACAGCAACGAGCGTGTCCGCTGCATCATAAAAAGCGATCTCCCTGCGGAAGGTGGGCAGCGCACAGCTTGTGTGCCATGTACGGATGGTAAGTCTATCCTGTATATGCAAAGGGCGCATGAGTTCGATACTCATGGAAAGAAGCACCCATGCCACGCCGTATTGCTCCGCAATGCGGGGCGTATCGATTTTCATGTTCTCCAAATGCCTGCCGATGGTCTCCACGGCAATGCGCTGGTAAGCGGCGGGATACAGTGCGCCTGCCGCATTGCACATGCTCACATCCACATACACCGGATATGCATGCTCCTTTTCGTTCCATTCGGGGTTCATTGCTCGATCCTTCATTCCTCCATCCGTTCGTTCTGCGCTTATCATACCATAAAGTCCGGATAAAAGAAAAGCGCCATCCGAAGGGAGGTACGGATGAGCGCTTTCTTCAGAAGGCTTATGCCTTATTTTGCAGCCTTTGCGGCGCGGATCGCTTCGATGAGCATCGGGGTAACCTTGAACAGATCGCCGCAGATGCCGTAATCCGCAACCTCAAAGATGGGAGCGGTTTCATTCTTGTTCACCGCGATGATGCACTCGGAATCCTGCATGCCGGCTTTGTGCTGGATTGCACCGGAAATGCCAAGGGCAACATACACCTTCGGGTGCACGGTCTTGCCGGTCTGACCGACCTGATGGTCGGCGCTCAGCCAGCCCGCGTCAATCGCCGCACGGGAACCGCCGACAACGCCGCCAAGTTCCTCCGCAAGCTCTTCCGCAAGCTTGATGCCCTGCTGCACATCGCGGCTGATGCCACGGCCAACGGAAACGACGAAGTCCGCGCCAACGAGGTCAACGAGTTTCTTCGCAGCCTTGACGACCTCGACCACTTCGGTCTTAAGGTCGGCTTCCGTCAGGGAGAACTCCGGCTTCACGATCTTGCAGGCATCCGCCTTAGCCTGATCAAAGGGAGCTTTCTTCATCACGCCCGGGCGAACCGTCGCCATGCTGGGGCGGAAACGCGGGCAGATGATGGAGGCCATCAGGTGGCCGCCAAACGCCGGGCGGGTCATCTTCATGTCGCGGGAAACGTCATGATCCTGGCCCAGCACCTTCGCCTTGGAAGTGCCTTCAATGCGCTCCTCGGGCAGCGTGGAGCTTTCGCGCAGGAAGCTCTTGTAGTTTCCCATATCCACATCAAGGTGCGTGCAGTCCGCGCAAAGGCCGGTGTGCAGACGCGCTGCGCAGCGGGGGCCAAGGTCGCGGCCGATATTGGTTGCGCCGATCAGGAACGCTTCAGGCTTGAGCTCACGGATCACATCGCAGATGACCTTGGTGTAAGCATCGGTGGTGTAGTCCTTCAGCAACGGGCTTTCGCAAACGATCACCTCGTCCGCGCCATAGCCGCCAAGTTCCTTGGCAAGGCCTTCCACGTTGTCGCCGAGCAGCAGGCCGCACAACTTCACGCCAAGCTCGTCCGCAAGCTTCCGGCCTTCGGAGATCAATTCAAAATCGGTGGGCATCAGTTTGCCCTGACGCTGCTCGCAGAACACCCATACATCCTTGAAAGCAGCCAGATCGGTATTGTTAAACGTAGCCATTCTCAGTTAACCCCTTTCTCAGATGATGTGCTTTGCCGCGAGCATGCCCGCGAGCTTCTCGCAATCCGCCTTTTCAGCGCCCGGAAGCATCATGCCTGCACCCTTTTGCGGGGGGGTGAAGGATGTGAGGATGTTCGTGGGAGAGCCTTTGAGGCCGATGGTTGTGGGATCGATCAGGGGATCGTCCTTCAGCGCTTCGTAATCGAACACTGCCATGGGCTTGTCGTAGCATTCAAACACGCCGCCGATGCTCATATAACGGGGCTCGTTGAGTTCCTTAATGCAGGTCACGAGGCAGGGCGTCTTGACCTTAATGGTCATGTAGCCGTCCTCCAGCATGCGCTTAACGGTGATGCAGTCGCCATCCTTATGGATGTCCGCAGCATAGGTGACCTGAGGCAGACCGAGCTTCTCCGCGATCTGCGGGCCGACCTGCGCGGTGTCGCCGTCGATGGCTTGGCGGCCGCACATGATGATGTCTTCCGGCTCCACACCGATGCGGTTGATTGCAGCGGCAAGGATCTGGGAGGTGGCGTAGGTATCGGAACCGCCGAATTCACGACCGGAAACGAGCACCGCTTCATCCGCGCCGCGGGCGAGGATCTCACGCAGCATGCCTTCTGCCGGCGGGGGGCCCATGGTGACAACCACGACTTTGCAGCCTGTCTCATCCTTGAGCGCGAGCGCCGCTTCCACTGCGTTCAGGTCGTCGGGGTTGGTGATGGTCTGCATGGACGCACGGTCCAGCGTGCCATCGGGGTTCACGGCAACCTTACCGGAGGTATCGGGAACCTGCTTAACACAAACGATGATTTTCATTTTACCTTTACCTCCTTGCTTATTTCACGCCGAGGTTGCTCGCGATGACCATGCGCTGGACTTCGCTCGTGCCCTCGTAGATCTCGGTGATCTTCGCATCGCGCATCATGCGCTCCACGGGATATTCGCGGGTGTAGCCATAGCCGCCGAACAGCTGCACGGCGCGGCGCGTCACATCGCTCGCCGCTTCCGCCGCAAAGAGCTTGGCCATTGCCGCATCCATGGAATAGGCGGGCGCCTTCTTGCCGGCAAGCGCAGCCTCGGTAAAGGCCTGCTTCTTCATGGCGGCGGAATACACAAGGAATTGAGCCGCCTGCATGCGGGTGTGCATGTCCGCAAGCTGGAACTGCGTGTTCTGCATCTGGGACAGGCGCTTGCCAAACTGCTTGCGCTCCTGAACGTACTTGATGGTTTCCTCCACCGCGCCCTCGCCGATGCCGAGCGCCTGGGAAGCGATGCCGATGCGGCCGCCGTCAAGCGTCTTCATTGCGATTCCAAAGCCCTTGCCCTCTTTGCCGAGCAGGTTCTCTTTGGGAACGATGCAGTTTTCCATGATAAGCTCGCAGGTCGCGCTGCCGCGGATGCCCATCTTCTTTTCCTTCTTGCCAACGGAGAAGCCCGGGAAGTCCTTTTCAACGATGAACGCCGAAATGCCCTTGTTGCCCGCCTTCTTGTCGGTCATGGCGAAGATGATGTACACATGCGCATAGCCCGCATTGGTAATGAAGATCTTGGTGCCGTTGAGCACATAATGATCGTCAACCAGTTCTGCGGTCGTCTGCTGGCCGGAAGCATCCGTGCCCGCGTTGGGCTCGGTGAGGCCGAACGCGCCGATCCATTCGCCGGAAAGGAGCTTCGGCAGGTACTGCATCTTCTGCTCTTCGGTGCCGTTCTCATAGATCGGCGCGCAGCAGAGAGAAGTGTGCGCGGAGACGATAACGCCCGTGGTCGCGCAGGCCTTGGAAAGCTCTTCGACCGCCATAGCGTATGCGAGCACATCGCCGCCCGCTCCGCCATACTTCTTCGGGAACGGAATGCCCATGAAACCGTAGCGCGCAAGCTTCTTAACGGTTTCCATCGGGAAGCGTTCTTCCTCGTCAACCTCCTCAGCGAGGGGTTTGACCTCGTTCTCCGCGAATGCACGATACATGTCGCGGAGCAGCAGATGCTGTTTGGAAAGCGTGAAATCCATAGTTCCTCCTAAATTAATGTAAGGGTTTCCCTTTTTTGTTTACTGTTTGTTATAGTCGTAAAAGCCGCGCCCGGTCTTTCGGCCGAGCAGGCCGCCGCGCACATATTTGCGCAGCAGCGGATGCGCGCGGTACTTACCGTCGTGCGTTTCCGCAAAAAGCGTATCCATGATGGCGAGCACCACGTCAAGGCCAATGAGGTCGCCGAGTTGAAGCGGTCCCATCGGGTGGTTGCAGCCAAGGCGCATGGCCGTGTCAATCCCCTCCGCCGAAGCGATCCCTTCCGCATAGAGGCCCACGGCCTCGTTGATCACGGGAATGAGGATGCGGTTCACAACAAAGCCGGGGCATTCCTTGACCTCCACCGGTTCTTTCCCGATGGCCACGGCAAACGCCTGCACGGCGGCAAACGTTTCGTCCGATGTGCCCACGCCGCGGATGACCTCCACAAGCTTCATTACCGTTGCCGGATTGAAGAAGTGCATACCGATGCAGCGATCCGGCCGCTTCGTTGCGGATGCGATGTCCGTGATGGAGATGGACGAAGTGTTGCTTGCAAAAATCGTTTCTGCGGAGCAGATGCCATCCAACTCCTGAAAAACGCTTTTCTTCACATCCGCACGCTCCACAATCGCCTCAATGACGAGCGCCGCCTCCTTTGCAGATGCAAGCTCCGTCGTGAATGCGATGCGGGAAAGGAGCGCATCCGCGTCCTCCCGCGCAAGCTTGCCGCGTGCAACGCGCTTTTCAAGCCCGCTTTCCAGACGCGCTTTTGCGCGCGTGAGGATTTCTTCGCTCACATCGCGTACCGTAACGGGATGCCCTGCCTGTGCAAATGTCTGCGCGATATCGAGGCCCATCGTCCCCGCGCCAATGACAAAGATCAGATCCATGGTTACTCCCCTTTAAAACTTCCGCGCGGCTTCTTTTCCAGGAAAGCGCGCATGGCCATTTTCTGGTCCTCCGTATTGAAACAGAAGGAGAACAGTTCCTCTTCCGTCGCAAGATCCACATCAATGAAACGATCCACGCGCGTGCTGATCGCACGTTTGCAGGCCTGCACCGCAATGGGCGCGTTTCCCGCAATCTGCCCGGCCATTTCCATGGCTTTGTCCATCAGCTCCGCATCTGGATACACAGCGTTCACCAAGCGGATGCGCAATGCCTCCGAAGCGGGGATGGGCTTGCCGGTAAGGACCAACTGCATCGCATACGACGCGCCAACCACACGAGGCAGGCGCTGCGTGCCGCCGAAGCCCGGCGTAATGCCGAGCGTCACTTCCGGCTGGCCCACCTTCGCCCCTTCCGCCGCAAGGCGGATATCGCAGCAAAGTGCAAGCTCCAACCCACCGCCAAGCGCATATCCGTTGATTGCTGCAATGGTAGGCACGCGCAGGTCATCAAGCGCATTGAACGCCCTGTGCGCCACGGCTGCAAACCGCTTTGCCCCCTTTGCATCCAAATCGGCCATTTCACCGATGTCCGCACCCGCGATAAACGCCTTTTGTCCCGTGCCCGTCACGATGAGCACGCGGACAGAATCATCCGCTTCAATTTCGCGCAATGCGTGTTCCAACTCTGTCAGGGTTTCGGTGTTAAGCGCATTGAGCGCGCGCGGGCGGTTGACAGTAAGCACTGCTATGCTGCCATACCGTTCCACGAGAATATTCTGCATTTCTTAACCTCCTTACGGTATTGTTCCTATCCGCCAAACTTCAGGCTGCCTATTTATCATATCGTATTCCGTCCTGAAAGTCTTGCGTTATTATTATAACGTATGGACGTTAATTTTTGCACGATCTCAAGCTCCCGGCGCCCGTGCGCTCAGGCTTATTTGCCCATCCCGCGTTTGACCATTTCCTCCACTGCGAAGGAAGCGACGTCATCGGCATACTTCTGCGGGCCAAAGCCTGCATCGTAGCCAAGCTCCTTGGCAAGCTCATGCGTGATGCGGGCGCCGCCGCAGATGACGATAAACCGGTCGCGCACACCCTCGGCCTCAAGCAGTTCAATGAGTTCCGTAAGGTTTTGGATATGCACGTCCTTCTGCGTGACAGTCTGGGAAACAAGCAGCACGTCTGCATTGAGCTCTACAGCCTTCTTAACAAATTCCTCATTGGGAACCTGTGCGCCCAGGTTGTAGGCTTCGATCATCTCGTAGCGCTCAAGGCCATAATGGCCCGCGAAGCCTTTGCGATTCATGATCGCATCAATGCCCACAGTGTGCGCGTCGGTGCCGGTGGAAGCGCCAACCATCACAATCTTGCGGCCAATGTGCTCACGGATATATTCGTTGCACTCTTCCATTTCCATTGTGGTCGTTTCAACGGCCTGCACATGGATTTCGGTGTAGTCCACCGTATGGGAGCAGGAGCCGTACACCACATAAAAAGTGTACTCCGCATCGAGGCTTTGGTTGAACGCCACGGAGGGTTCCATAAGGCCCATCTTCTTTGCGAGAATGCGCGCAGCTTCGGTGCCCTTGTCATCATTTTTTACGGGCAGGGTGAAGCTCATCTGAACCTTACCGTCGTTCATCGTATCGCCGTAAGGCTTGAGCTTCGTCAGATCCAGCGTCTTATCAAAATCTGCTTTATGGGTATTATACAATCCGCTGCTCATTTACTTGTCCCCCTTCATCAGCTCAATAAACGGGTTGAAGTAGCAGTCGTCCTTCTGCACGACGCCCGCAAGGCCCTTGCCGCCATCGCGGGAACGCTTGATGTCCGCGAACGTGCCGCGTTCCAACGTGCCGAAAAGGCCGATGTCTTCCATCTCGCCAAGGAGATCCGTCGCCTTGGTAAGCACCTCGTTTGCGCGCGTCTGCATGATGCCGCCGTCCTTGAACACAAGCTCGCTGCCAAGATCCTGCATGGTGCGGAACACATATTGCGCATTCTCGATGGAAAGCGCGCGGTCGCTCATGAACGGCGTGTGGATGGCTTCTGTGAGCATGCCCAACAGATGCAGCTTCTGGCCGGTCATGATTGTGACCATGTTGAACAGCGCATCCTGCACGTGGCCGCGGAAGATGTTGCCTGTCATGAACTTCGTGGGCGGCATGTACTTAAGCGGCGCCTTCGGGAAAATCTCCCGGGCCATCTGCGCCTGCGCCAGCTCATACAGGAAGCCGTTTTCCACATCCGGGGAAATCTCAAACGCATGGCCAAGGCCCATCTGCTCCTCGGGCATGCCCGCGCAGACCGCGAACTGCTCGTTGAGGAACTGAGATGCAAGCACCGTGTGCGCTTCTTCCACTGCGTCTGCCGTGGTGAGGTAGTTATCCTCGCCGGTGTTGATGATGACGCCCGCGAAGGAGTTGATCACACGGGAGAAATATTGGTCAACGATTGTGCGCTGCGGATTGATGTCGCGGAACAGGATGCCGTAAAGCGCGTCGTTGAGCATCACGTCCAGGCGCTCAAGTGCGCCCATCGCAGCGATTTCCGGCATGCACAGGCCGGAGCAGTAGTTGCACAGGCGGATATAGCGTTTTTCTTCTTTGCCCACCTCGTCAAGCGCCGCGCGCATCAGGCGGAAGTTCTCCTGGGTAGCATAGGTACCGCCGAAGCCTTCGGTCGTTGCGCCATAGGGCACATAGTCAAGGAGGGACTGGCCGGTCGTACGGATGACGGCGATGATGTCCGCGCCCTGCTTGGCGCCGGCTTTCGCCTGCACGATGTCCTCATAGATGTTGCCGGTTGCAACGATGATGTAAAGGTACGGGCCCTTCTTATCGCCAAACTCGCTGAGATACTGGTTGCGCGTTGCCACATTGCTGCGGATGCGCGCAACGGTCGCTTCCGCAACGGGCATAATTGCATCGCGGATCTCCGAAATGCTGTGCGCAGGAAGCTTGGTAAGATCGATTTCGCCCTTGTCCACCGCCTCGGCGATGGCCTGCGGATCCTTGCCGGTTTCAGCGATGGCGTTGCCGATATAATAGGCTGCGCCGCCGGCGAGCACGCCGCGCTCAAACATATGATCCACTACCACGTTGGGCAGCGGGACGTCCATCTCGTTCACGCCGTCGATTCCGAGCAGGCGGCAGACCGCACGCTCGACAGTAACGGTCGTATGCACGTCGATGAAGCTCTGCGTATCAGCGGCGATGTGCGCCGCGCTTGCCCTTGCCTTATCGACGAGTTCACGGTTCAGGTTCAGTTTGCTCTGCATTGTATCCTCCCAATGGAACTCTGTGCGGCGCGGCGGGGATGCTGCCCGCATCCCCGCAATGCCGCCATGAAGTTATTTCTGCTTCTGCCTGTCGGCGTAGCGATCCTTCCTGAGGAGCTTTGTGGGCTCGAGGTACTTCTGCTCGATGCCCTGGGCGATTCCAGCCACGCCGGTGATCTCCGCAGCCTTGCGCTTGCCTTCGCAAACATCGCAGTGGCACTCGTTGCTGTAATGCTCGGGCTCAGTGTAGGTCGTAATCACGCCCTCAAAGTTGCGCAGAATGACCTTGCGCGGGGTCTGGCTGATGACATACTGCGGCATAACCGGGGTCTTGCCGCCGCCGCCCGGCGCATCGACCACGAACGTGGGGATGCAGTAGCCGCTGGTGTGGCCGCGCAGGGCTTCCATGATCTCAATGCCCTTGGAAACCGGCGTGCGGAAGTGGGAGAGGCCAAGGGACGGGTCGCAGGCGTAGATGTAATACGGACGCACGCGGATGCGCACAAGCTCGTTCACAAGCTTCTTCATCACATGCACGCAGTCGTTCACGCCCGCGAGCAGCACGCTCTGGTTGCCGAGCGGCACGCCCGCATCCGCCAGCATCGCGGTTGCGCGCGCGGCTTCTTCGGTGATCTCGTTGGGATGGTTGAAGTGGGTGTTAAGCCACACGGGATGATGCTTCTTCAGAATCGCGCAAAGCTCCGGCGTGATGCGCTGCGGCATGACAACCGGCGTGCGGGAGCCGAGGCGGACGATTTCCACATGGGGAATCTTGCGCAGCTCGGTCATGATGTAATCGAGCATCTCGTCGCTCTGCATCAGGCAATCGCCGCCGGAGAGCAGGACGTCGCGCACTTCGGGATGGTTGCGCACATAGTCGATGCAGGTATCGATCTGGGCCTTGGGGACGGCGCAGTCATGCTGGCCGGCAAAACGCCTGCGGGTGCAGTGACGGCAATACATGGAGCACTGGTCGGTGATGAGCAGCAGCACGCGGTCCGGATAGCGGTGCGTGAGGCCCGGGCAGGGGGAGTCGATGTCCTCGTGCAGCGGGTCAGCGTCCTCATAGGGCGCGAAATGCAGCTCGGCAGCCGTCGGGATGGCCTGCTTGCGGATCGGGTCATGGGGATCGTCGAGGTCGATCAGGGAGAGGTAATACGGCGTGATCGCCATGCGAAGCTTGCCCAGCGTTGCCTTGATGCCCTCTTCCTCCTCGGGAGTCAGGGTCATGTGTTTTTTGAGGTCTTCCAGCGTTTCAATGCGGTTCTCAACTTGCCAATGCCAGTCGTTCCACTGCGCATCGGGTACGTCCTTAAACATACCGTTGGCTCTGCTCTGTCTCATATTCGGAATCTCCTTTAAAATCAAGCAAATTTTGGAATTGCGCTTCTGATGTGCCGAAACCTGCGGGTAACTCCCGCAGGCTTCGGCGCCCTTTCGGGCTTTACAAGGGGAAACTTAGCAATATTTTTCGTCGAACAGCTTGCGCAGTTTCGGGTTCTCGCGCAGCACGTTCAGAGTGATCTCGGCATGATCCTTGGTGTAGCCGTTGCCGACGATCATGGTGACATCCTTGCCAACGCCTTCTGCGCCAAGCGCCGCCTTGGTGAAGCTGGTCGCCATGGAGAAGAAGTAAACGATACCGTCATCGCGCACGGGCAGGATAGCGCTCATCTCGCAGTTCTCAATGTTTACGCAGCAGATGGAAAGATCATATTCCTTGCCGTCGTTCGCCGCAAGAGCAGCCTCGAGAACGGCCACAGGCTCAGTCGCGGACGCGACGATGACCTTGTTGTAAACGCCGAGCTCCATCAGCGCATCGACCTGCTTCGGGTTGCGCACAACGCCGACCACGTTGCCCTTCGGGCCAACGGCCTTCATGGCTTCATAGCCGCAGAGCACGCCGGACTTGCCGTTTGCGCCGAGGATGAGAACGCTGTCGCCTTCCTTGGGGAGCTTGCGGGCCTGGGCGGGAGCGCCGGCCACGTCGAGTGCCGCAAGGGCGAGAGGCTCGCTCATATCATCGGGAAGCTTGGCATAGATGCCGCTCTCGAACAGGATCGCTTTGCCTTCGATATCAACGCGGTCGATATCCTTGTGGATGGCCTTGATCTTGTCGATGCGAAGCGGGGTCATGGACAGGGAAACCAGGGAAGCGATCTTGTCGCCAACCTTCAGGTCGCGGTCTTTGAGGTCTTCGCCGATGTGGGCGATCTTGCCGATAAACATGCCGCCGGAACCGGTCACGGGGTTCTGCTGCTTGCCGCGCTCCGCCACGATGCCGAGGATCATTTCGCCGATCTTCTTCTCGTCGCCGCCGCAGGCCTCTTCGATCTGGGTGAAGGATGCGGAGTCAATGTTGAGGGAGATAACGTCGCAGACGATCTCGTTGGAATAAACCTTGGACATGTCGTTGTCGATTTTGTAAGCCGCCTGGGTCAGCACGCCCTTGGGCTCGATAACGCGATGGATGCCGTACTTGTTGCCTTTGAGTTCCATAGTTCTGTTTCCTCCTGTTTTTTTGTTTTAATTTTTAAGTTTGGTCAATGGGATTGCGCATGCGAATCTCTTCGCAGGGGGTTCTTCAGCGAGCCTTCAGGCTCAGGATCTCGCGGGCTTCCGCCGGGGAAGCGATCTCGCGGCCCAGCTCGCGGGAGAGGCGAACAACCTTTTCCACCAACTCGCCGTTGCTGCGTGCAAGCACGCCGCGGGAGAGGTAGATGTTGTCTTCAAAGCCGACGCGCACGTTGCCGCCCATCACGATGGTAGGAGCGGCAAGCTGGAAGGCGCTGCGGCCCACGCCGGTGGCCGTCCAGGTGGAGCCGGCAGGGATGGCATCCACGAGCCAGCAGAGGTTCTTCACCGTGGCCGGGGTGCAGCCGGGCACGCCCAGCACGAAGTTGAACTGCATGGGGTCGCCGGGAACCTGGCCCTTCTTCGCCATCTTGAGGATGGTGTCGAGGTGGCCCATTTCAAAGCACTCGTATTCGGGTTTGATGTTGTTCTCAAGCATGCGCTTGCCGAATGCGCGCATGGTAGGCATGGTGTTTTCAAACACATCGTCGCCAAAGTTGCAGGTGCCGCAGTCGAGCGTCGCCATCTCGGGGAACAGCTCCGTGGGCTGCAGGCGCTCTTCAGCAGTCATGCCAACCGCGCCGCCCGTGGAGGGAATCAGGATCACGTCCGGGATCGCGGCTTTGATGGCGTCCATGCAAACGCGGAAGCGCTCGCGGCTTTGCGTCGGAGTGCCATCGTCCTCGCGGACATGCACGTGAACGACCGCAGCGCCCGCATCATAGGCAGACTTGGCTTCGCGGACGATCTCCTCAACAGTGTAAGGAACGTTGGGGTTCTGATCCTTGGTGACTTCCGCGCCGCAGATGGCGGCTGTGATAATAAGCTTATCCATTTCGCGGTTCCTCCCTAATAATTATTAATGGTTTTTTAATTATTAATGGTTTTTGTTATTTGTGGGAAATGCGCTGGCTGTCCTTCGGGGTAACGCAGGTGCCGTGCGCGCGGCAAACAACGATGGGTTCCTCAAGGAAGTCAGCAGCGGATGCGCTGATGTCGGGGCGGGCAACAACAACCTTGCGGGCCTCAAATTTCATCGCGCGCGATGTATTGCCGATGCGCTCGATTTCGCCATGAACCTCGATGTAGTCGCCGGCATATACGGGGGCGAGGAACTCGATGTTGTCATACGCGCAGAACAGGCCTTCGTCGCCGTCGCACTTGATCAAAAGCTCAGTTGCCACATCGCCGAACAGATGCACCATATGCGCACCGTCAACCAGATTTCCGCCGTAATGTGCATCCTTTGCGCTCATTCTAAGCCGGATCGTAGAAGTAATAGCCATGATAATTGCCTCCTGTGTTGTAATGTTTATTTTTAAGGGTCAAACCGTTTTTTATCTTTGTAAGGATCTGTGCAGTGCCGGCAAAGTGAAACAAGATGCGCACGGTGCGCAGCCAACAGCGTACAGCCTTGACAATAGCGCACCATCGAGTTGGGATAAAACAAACGCGCTATCGACATGACAAAGATCATATCGATAGCGCTTCATCCTATCTCAGATGACAGTCATACCGCGCTCAGCGGTATGCCCAAGCAAAGCGCGCGGGGCCGCATCCTTGCTTTCGGCAGGGGACACATTCACGCGCGGCTTTGGGTTCCCGACCCTTTGCATCCGCACGCTACCTTACTCCCTGCGCCTCTATCAGTTCGGTATTCAATTCACATATATATTATAAAAAACGCCCTTCCGAAAGTCAATGGATTTTTGGCGTTTTTCCGCAAAGTTTTGCGGTTTATTCACACTTTCTCCCAGCTCAGTAAAGCGTCTCGATATCGCTGAGAATCTCGTCTGTAAGCGAAAGCAGGCGGCAGATGTTGAGCGCGTCCCGCGGGCATCCCTGCTCGCGTTCCACCCTGTAAAGGCCGTAATTCATGTGCGCGGCAATCACATCCGCACCCTGCTCGGGCGAAGCCATGGCGATCTCTCCCTTTACGCGGGCAGTGTCCATATCCCGGAGCCCTACAACCTCGTAGTGTGCGGACGCTTCCTGCGCCACTCCGTCATAATGGGTGGTCAGCACGGTAACCGCGTCCTGCCGGTTAAGATAGCGGGTGACTGCGCGCACGATCATGGCGCCTTCCTCCGGGTTGGTGCCGCGCGCGAACTCATCGAGCAGGATCATGTGCAGGCCTTCCGCTTTTTTCCCGGCGTTCCCAAGGCCGCACTCCGCCATCACCTCGTTGAAGCGCACGATCTCTGCGCCGAAGCTCGAAAGGCCGCGATCCACGTTTTCAAGATCCTCGGACACGACATGCACGCCATCAAACAGCGGCAGGCGTGCCTTTTTCGCAAACGGCAGAATGCCGGCCGAAAGGGCGAATGCGTTCAGCGCAAGCGTTTTAAGCGCAACGCTTTTCCCGCCCATATTGGCGCCGGTAATCACGGTTGCGCCCTTCCCCGCCGCAATGGAAACGGGCGTGAACGCGCGCTTGCGTTCCGTAAGGGCATCCGCGATGCGCGGGTTCTGCATTTCTTCCATTTCAATCACGCCGTCCGTAAGCTCCGGCATCACCCCACCGTACCGTCTTGCAAGCCGCGCACGGGCCAGCGTAAAATCGAATGCGGCGATGGCATCCATGCAGGCGAGAATCCCCGGGAGAAACGGCCGCAGCGCTTCGGAAAGCGCGGTGCGGACGGCGCGTTCTTCCTCGTCCTCCGCCGCGGCAACGCGCACGCGCGTCGCCATAAGCGGGGCGCGCTCCGCTTCGGTCTTTGCCCGGCGCAGTTCTTCTTCCACCAGCCGCTTTTCCCTGCGTGCGGCACGCAGCGCCTGCGAATATGTGTCCGGGATAAAGAAGGTCGCCGCATGCTGGCCATCAAGGTCCAGCAGCGCAAGCGCCTCGGATTGCGCGCGGATTTCTATGCCGCGCAGCTTTGCTGCCGCGTTGATCGCCGCAAACACGGGCGCGATCAGCTCGCTTTGAAGCAAAAAGCGCTTGAGTTCAAACAGTTCCACCTCGTTGAGGGGCCCTTCCGCGCAGCGTTCCACCGATCGGCGGATGTCCTTAAGCTGCATCATCAGCCGCTCGATGCGGCCATATTCCGCCGTATATGCTTCAAATGTGTCCATCACGGCGCACACGTTTCCAAGGTCCTCCAGCAGAGCCTCCGCTTCATGGGACGCATAGAAGCGCAGCCTGCGCACACGCGCGTCGCCGTAAGGCGAATCGCACCGAAGCGCATCCACGACATAGCGGAAGCCGATGTTTTCCTGTTGCGCAAAATTCAAGCTCATATCAGTTCCTCATTTCCACAGCAATGGCTGCAATCCGTGTTCCGTTCCGCTTCCTCCCGGGCCGCAATGCGCCGCATATCCTCCGCATGCCAGGCCATATCCTCCACACGCACATCCTCGAGCACGTTGAGCACCGGCACATTCACACGCGCCTGCATACGGGAGAGCAGCTCATCCTTATCAAAGTTGAACCCATATGCGGAAAACGGGTTCACGGTGATTGCCGCCACGCGCGTGGCGCGCGCCACCGCGAGCGAAATTCCGCACAGGGCGAGTTTGTCATACGTCCCCCGCCTGATGAGCAGCTTACTGCCATCCTCAACCGAAAGGATAAGCCCCTCAAACCGCTTGCCCGCGGTCAGCACAGGCTTCAAAAGCGCATCCGTCACCGCGCCCGAAACATATACCGCGCGCACGCATGCATAGGCAGGGCTTCGGAGCGCATCGGAAAGCGTCAAGTCCTGCGGCAGCGGGCAAAGCGAACCATCCTCCATGTGAAACAGCGCCTTCCCGGTGCACGCCGCGCGTTCTTCCTCTGAAAAATCGCTCTGCTCCGGAAGCGTAAGAAGGGTGGTTGCAAACGCGGTGTCTTCAATCACGGTATCGATGTCGCGGCTGTAGGAAGCGCCCGTGCAGAGTACCGTGGCTTCGCTCACCGCCGGGGCGCAGAGCGTCTTGCGGCTAAGCGCGCCGTCCACAATGGCAACATCGGCCCCAAGCGAAAAGAAGGTCCCTGCAAGCTTTGCAAGCTGTGCCGTGATGGATGGCCCCGCAAGCTGCACATTGCCGTCGCTGCGGGCGCGCACGAGCACCACCTCGCCAAGCGGCGTCGGGAAGCCCGTAGTTCCGACAATTTCCCGGGAAATGTCACAATATTTGAGCATTTCGACCGCGGTGGCGATCAGCGTCCCTTCCCGCACATAGATGCCGGGCTTGTGCGTCTGTGTCACCACATCCACGCTTTCGCCGTCCCGGCCTATGCTTGTGAGGCCAAGCGTTTTGCCGGTCTCCTGCATCTCGGAAAGGATGCGGTTAAGCACGGTCGTTTTGCCCGCATTCTTACACATGCCGATGATCGAAAGCGATCTGTATGGTTCGATGAGCGGTAATAAAAGCATATTTTCCTCCTGCTGTGCGCAGAAAAAGCCGCACAGCTATCATTTATCATATCACACGGCGCACACCTTGTGTACCCCCTTGCGCCCCGCAAGGCTGCGCTTGCAAACGCTCCGCGCCGCCGTTACAATAGGTTCAGGTTTTGGTTTGGAGGCGTTTGGCATGGACAGGCAAGCGTTTGCCCGGGCGGCTGCGAAGGCGGCAGACGGGGCGGCAGACGGCGGCATCGGCACGCGCAATGAAAGCCCGCTGCACGCTGCACTCAAGCTCTATTTTGAGCCGCGGCGCGCGTTCCACGAGGTTCCCGTGGACGGATATATCGTGGATATTAAAAACGAAGCCGGCATCATCGAGATCCAGACCCGGAATTTCCTCAAGCTCAAGCGTAAGCTGGCCGCGCTGCTCGAACACCATACCGTGACGCTTGTCTACCCCGTGGCCGCTGTGAAATGGGTGCTGTGGATCGACCCGGATACCGGCGAAATCACGGACCGCCGGAAAAGCCCAAAGCGCTGCCTGCCCGCCGCCGCATTCGCGGAACTTGGCTGCATTCAGGGGCTGTTGTTCCATCCGAACCTGCGCATCCGAATCGCCATGCTGGAGCTCGAGGAATACAAATACCTGAACGGCTATGGGGAAAACCGCAAGCGCCGCGCCACGCGGGCCGTGCGTGTGCCGCTCGGCCTTTTGGATGAAATTTCCATGGATGCGCCCGCGCAGTTCACGCGGCTCATCCCGCCCGGGCTGCCGCCCTGCTTCACCGCTGAGGCGTTCCGAAAGGCGGCAGGGATCAGCCTTTCCGCCGCGCAGGCCGCGCTGCGCATTCTTTGCGCGGCCGGAGTTGCCGTCCATACAGGAAAACAGGGCCGGCGATACGTCTATGCGCTCGCCGGCCCTGCGGCCGGTTAACCGGCCATCAGCGTTTTCAATAAATCATTCGTTCATCGGGACGGGCTTGCCGTTGATAAACACGGCTGCTACCTCACCCGAAACCTCCATTACATCCCCGCGGCAAAGCACAAGGTCCGCGTCCTTTCCGGCTTCGATGGAACCCACGCGTTCCGCAATGCCGATGTGCTCGGCCGCATGGATCGTGATCGCCCGGAGCGCATCGTAGCGGTCCATGCCGCTTGCAACGGCGAGCCCCGCGCAGAGTGGAAGATACATCTGCGGGATGACGGGTGAATCCGTGATGATGCTGACATGGCCGCCCGCTTTTGCAAGGATCCCGGGGGTTGCAAAGGTTTTGTTGCGCAGTTCAAATTTGGAAGCATGGCCAAACGAAGGGCCGACGGCCAAAGGATACCCCTCTCTGGCAAGCTGCTCCGCCACAAGGTGGCCTTCCGTGCAGTGTTCCAATGTAAGCTTTACCCCAAACTCCTTTGCGATGCGGATTGCGGTGAACAGGTCGTTCGCCTGATGCGCATGCGCCTTGAGCGGCATTTTGCCTTCAAGCACGGGCAAAAGCGCCTCAAGTTTTATGTCGAACGCAACATCCTTTCCCGCATCCTTCTTTTGTTTGTAATCCCGCGCACGCAGGAGCATTTCGCGTATTTTTGCGGCGGTGGTCATGCGGGTAGAGACGCCCTTTTCCCGGTAACACCGCTTTGGATTTTCCCCGAAAGCGCATTTCATCGCCGCGCCGTCGCGCACGACCATATCGTCTACCCGGGTGCCGATGGTCTTGAGCGCAACAAAGGTGCCGCCGATCACGTTCGCCGAGCCCGGGCCCGTGCACACGGTGGTCACGCCGGCACGCGCAGCCTGCAGGAAGGTCGGGTCCGTTGGTTCGATGCCGTCGATTGCGCGCAGCTGCGGCACGAGCGTGTCGTTCATTTCATTGTAATCCGCGCCCTCGTAACCGATGCCGTACCCATGCAGGCCGATGTGGCAATGCGCTTCCACAAAGCCGGGATACAGGTTCAGGCCGGATGCGTCGAACACTTCCCCGCCTTCTGCGGTAAGATTCTTTCCCACCGCAGCGATTTTGCCGTCTTTCACAAGCACATCGCCCGCGATGGGTTCGCGCTGCACAGCGGTATGGATGGTTGCATTCCGAATAAGCATAACATTCTCCCTCCTGTGTTTACTCCCGTCATTGTATCACGATGCGAGAGAGCGCTGCAAGAAGGTGCGTTCAGCTTTCATCCGCCCGCAGCAGCGCAAGCGCGGCCTCATATTCCGGCGTGCCGCGCAGCGGGGCAAGCGTTTCCTCCTCAGTCAGGCTTTCGACAAAGATCCGCCGCATGGCCTGAAACGAACGGCTCATATCCGAAGCGCCCTTTGAAAGCGCGGAGAACAGCGGCGAGGAAAGCTCCTTTGGCGGCGCGGAAAAGAACTCCGCAAGCCGGAGCAAATGCTTGCCCGCGCGCGGCAGGTCTCCCAGACGGATGTATGCCTCCGTGTAGAGCGAATCGCTCATGGAAAAAGGATACCCCACAGCCGCGGCGCACGCTTCATGCACCCGAACGACGGCAAGCGCTTCCTGCGGCTCTGCAAACGGCGCGGAAGCGAGCCGCGCAAGGCAGGTCTGCATTTGGTTGAAGGCCTGCAAGAGCGATGTTTGCAGCATGCGCTTGGCCGTTTCAACATCGCCGCGTTTTTCCGCGATGAGTGCCCGGAGCAGCGATGCATCCGGTGCGGGCTGCGGAAGCCCATCCAACAGCGCTTCCGCGCGTGCAAGCTCATCATCCCCAACGCAAAGCCCTGCAAGCATGTGCGCGGCCGCAGCAGCATAGCCCGGATCGTTCCCCTGCGCGGCTTCTTCAAGCAGTTTTTTGGCTTCTTCCCGTTCCTTTCCGGACGCATCCCCGCCCCCCCACATGGGCAGGCTCATCAGCAACGCCGCAAGCTGGTATTGCAGTGCCGGGCAGCCTGGGTATTCCCGCAGCAATGCCGCAATGCGTGCCCGTGCTGCTTCCGCATCCCCGCCAAGCGCAAGTGCGGCCACCTCGTTCACATAAGCGGCGCATTCCGCATCCGTGGGCTTTGCCGTAAATCCAAGCAGCGCGTTTACATCCGTCCGCAGCGCCCGTGCGAGCGGAGAAAGCAACGCAACATCGGGGCAGCTCACGCCCGTTTCCCTTAGTTAAAGATATTGTTGGGTATCTCAAGATGTGTCATTCGATTTTGCCGATAAAGCGGTAGAAGATTTCCACTTCCTGTTCCCGGCTTCCGTCCTCACTTTTGACCGCTTCATGGACAAGGATTTTTTCAATCAGCGTATTCAGAAGTTCAGCCGTCAATTCTGTGGGATTGACATACTGTTTCATCAGACCTATCCACTTTTCAGCGTCAACCGCTGTCTGGGCGGCGGCCTCCATCGCTTCGTGAAGCCGTTCAATTTTTGCGTCCAATTCTCGCTGTTCGCCCTGATACTTTTCGGACAGCATATTGAAATTGTATTCTGTAATGCGTCCGGCAGACCAGTCCTCATACATTTTTGCAAACAGGGTGTCTACTTCTGCTTTGCGCTTTTCCGCCTTTTTCAGTTCGGCTGTCTGCCGCTTCCTTGCAGTATTGCGTTCCTTGTCGCTGGCGTTAAGTAGCCGTTTCAGAAGTTTGTCCCCATCCTGCTGTGCCAGCACAGACCAGTATTGCAGACGGGAAAGGACATAGGCGTAAAGCACATCATAGCGGATATAGTGCATGGAACACTGGTGCAATCCTTGCCCGTACTTGCTACAATGGTAGTGGGCATAGGGATTTTTGTTCTGGCTGTTCATACCATAGGCCAGCGACCAGCCGCAGTCCGCACATTTTACCAGCCCGGAAAATATCTGTGTTGTGCCGTTCTTCTGCCGTCTGCGCCTGTTGCAAATCTGCTCCTGTACTTGACGGAACACATCTTCGGAAATAATCGCTTCGTGGGTGTTCTCCACACGATACCATTCCTCTTTTGGCTTGCGTACTTTCTTCTTGTTTTTGAATGAAATGTTGGTCTGCTTATTGTGGACGCTGTGTCCGATATAGGTTTCCTCTTTCAGAATACTTTTCACCTGCGCTATCGTCCACGCATAGGCTTTTTCCTCCGGCGCTCCGGCATAGATATTTGCGAAAGTGCCGTATCTCTGGAAATTCAGCCAGCCGGGAGTAGGTACTTTTTCTTCGACCAAAATCCGTGTAATGCTGGCGGCTCCCCGGCCATGAACGGCAAGGTCAAAAATCTTTTCGATAATCCACCTTGTTTCCGGGTCAATCAGAAGATGGCCTTTCTTATCTGGGTCTTTGACATAGCCAAGCGGAGCATAGGCTCCATAGTGTGCGCCATTTGCGAACCGTGTCCGCATGGCCGCCTTTACCTTTTTGCTGGTCTGGCGGGCGTGCATTTCATTCAGAATGTTGAGGAATGGGGCAAGCTCATTCTCTCCGTTGATGGTGTCCACATTGTCATTGACAGCGATATAGCGGACGCCTTTGCTGGGAAAGTAGATTTCCGTGTACTGGCCGGTCAGAATGTAGTTTCTGCCTAAGCGGGATAAATCCTTCGTAACAACGCAGTTGATTTTCCCGTCCTCAATGTCATCAATCATTCTCTGAAAATCCGGCCTGTCAAAGTTCGTTCCAGACCATCCATCGTCGATATATTCATCTATGACATTCAGGCCATGCTCGGCGGCATATTGCCGGAGCATCATGCGTTGTGTCTGAATACTCCCGCTTTCTCCTTGCAGTTCATCGTCCCGGCTCAATCTCATATAAAGCGCCGTGTTGTAAATCGTAGTATTG